>Ga0208823_1000009_pt1 | contig 215515 bp, 179 predicted proteins | sample AD_UKC075_MetaG_FD_184440 | JGI IMG/M metagenome (GOLD analysis project Ga0208823, IMG submission 184440) | Active sludge microbial communities of municipal wastewater-treating anaerobic digesters from USA - AD_UKC075_MetaG (SPAdes) (version 2) | ecosystem: Engineered > Bioreactor > Anaerobic...
TGTCGATTTCATTGGCATTCAGAGCAGGGATTTCACCAAGGTCGGCAGCATTTCCAGTACCTGCCTCAATCTCCTCCATGATCTTATCTTTTGTAAGGAAGATTCTCTTCCCGTCTCCCATACGCAAGAAGTATTCAGTTGCCATTTTTTTCTCACTCCCTGACCAGCAGCTCTTTTGCTTTTGCGACGGCTTCGCTCGCATTTTCAGCATAGCAGTCTGCACCAATCTTGTCCGCCCATGCCTGGGTTGCAGGTGCACCGCCTACCATGACTTTTATTTTGTCCCTGAGCCCTTCTTCCTTGAGAAGCTCGATTACCTCCTTCTGCCCCTGAAGAGTTGTGGTCATAAGGGCGGAGAGCCCAATCATATCAGCATTGACTTCTTTTGCTTTTTCGACGAAATTCCTGATTGGAACATCACGTCCGATATCGTGCACTTCAAAACCAGCAGACTGGAGCATTGTGGACACGATTGATTTTCCAATGTCGTGCACATCACCTTCGACCGTGCCGTTCACAATAACCCCGAGTTTTTTACTCTCGGTCCCTACCGGAAGTTCAGCTTCAAGCAGTTTAACCCCTGCTGTCATTGCATCCGCAGCCATCATTACGTGGGGCAGGAAAAGCTTCCCTCTCTCAAAAAGAATTCCTACCTGATTCATGCCTGCAGAAAGTCCTTTTTCAATTATCTCGGAAGGCTCCATGACCTCTTTCGCTTTCTCGACCGCAGCAATTACTGCATCTTTCTTACAGGAGACGACTGCATCCGAAAGCTCCTGAATAAGTTCCTCTTTAGTTGCCATTTTTTATACCTCCATAGATCTCAGAAACTCTCCCATGACCGAAGAGAAAAATTGAATCTTAAAAATCTATAGGATTTATTTTTATATATCCTGAATTATTTAGCCTAACCTGTAAAGCTTTTTCAAAAAAGGCGAGAATTGGAGCGTTACAGGTGCATTTGAAAAGCTCATGCGTTTTGACTGACATGATGGATAAAACTCAAGCTGTGAGCTTTTTTAAGCATATTAAAATTTTCAATGGGATTTTTTTATTGAGCTTCAAATCTGATTAATTAAAACTTAAGATCTCGTAAAAAAGGAAATTTTGAATCAGGCAATTAAAAGTCTAATAATTAAGAATACTGGATTTCATAGTTGAAAGAATACTTGATTTCATAGTTGAAAGTCTCAAATCCGGTAGTTAGAGTCTCAAGTTCGACAGCTGTAAACCCAAATCCTATAAAAAACTCTAAACATTGCAGCTAAAATTCTCAAGCCAGATAACTGAAAAGAGGAGCCTTTTTATTCATCTAACACGCAAAATCTTGTCTTCCCACTGCATGCTGGGTTTTTCTGCTGTTTCCTGGGGAGAACTCAGGCTTTTCTCGTTGGCAGGTTCAGATCTTTTTGGCTTTGATACAGAAGTATTCCCCTTCTAGTCGGAATTTCCTGTAAAGTTCACAGGTTCCACAGAAGCAGCCTTCTTTTTTTTCCTGTCCTAATGATTTGCCGCTGGAACAAAACATCCCTGCGCCGCCAGAATAGGAAGGACAGCTTTTGCAGATACAGGCTTTAAGGTGATAGTATGAGCCGCAGATCCCGAAATATCTCCCATATTCTTCTCTAGCCTGCTGTATAATGTCGGGGGTTTCCTTTCCTGACTTTCCACTTTTTCCGACATTCTCTTTATTTTCTGCTGCAAGCTTGGAATCCATGATATTTCTCCTGTGAACAAAAAGCTATAATTTATAAGATGTCAAAATATATTATATACTTGAGGATTTGAGACGTACATTTTTTCCTGGGGCGGTTAAAGGATTTTGGATATGAAGGGTTGTGGAGGTAATAGTCATGGGATTCAATCAGCTAGCTGAAAGCGATGAACTTATTCTTGATGAAGCACTCGAAAGGCAGCGAATTCTGGAAACCGTAATTAATAACAGTCCTATTATGGCTTTTCTCTGGGCCCCGGACGAGAAATGGCCTGCAAAATACGTTTCCGAAAATGTAACCCAGCTTGGGTACAGCTCGGAAGATTTCCTGACTGGCAGGATAATGTATGCAGATATTATCCATTCCGAGGATGTAGACCGGGTTAGAAAGGAACTTACACGATGTTGCGAAACTGGGCAGGAGAGTTTTGTACAGCGGTATAGGGTTCTTACAGGGAAGGGAAAAGTCCGGTGGGTAGAAGAAAAAACCTTTATTCACCGTGATGAAAACGGGAATGTAGCAAGTTTCCAGGGAATAATCAGAGATATTACTCAGGAAATAAAAAATGAAAAAGCGCTGAGGGACGCGCTTGAAAGCCAGAAAGCCCTGATGGAAAAGCAAAAGGTTCTGCTTGAACGGCAAAAAGCTCTTGAAGCCGTAATTAACAACAGTTCTAAGGTAGTATTTCTCTGGAAAGCTGAAAAATACTGGCCCACTGTGTATGTATCCGAGAATGTCAGGCAATTTGGGTATACCCCTGAGGACTTCATTTCCGGAAGAGTCCTTTATGGGAAAATTATTCATCCTGAAGACCTGCTTCTTGTGGAACTCGAACTTGAGGAGAACTGCGAGGAAGGGGGAAGGGAATTCAATCGCCGGTACCGGATCCTTACGCAGAACGCTGAAGTCCGCTGGGTTGACGAAAAAACCTTTATTCAGCGCAATGAAGAAGGGGAAATTACCCATTTCCAGGGCATTATAGAGGACATAACCCAACAGGTTAAAAGAGCCAATGCCCGCGGGCTGGGTTAAACAAGCTCAATTATTTCCTGAATATGTTTTATACATCCATCAAGGTTGAGAATGTAAGCCAATAAATATTTTCATCCATTTTAACAAATGCGATTTTATAATTATTGCCTTAAAGCACTATGCTTCAACCTTTATGCCTTCTGCTAGCTTTATTACTTCCTTAACAAATAATTATTTATGTTTGAGAGAATTAAGACGTACTTGCAAATTTTATTATAGCTGTTAGTATAGCTGTTAGGTCTGCAATTCTATGAAGCCTTGAATGCAAAGTCGGAAACAAAGAATGCTGGGTAATAAGAAAAGACATGTAAATGGCACGAAAAAAAGATATAAGAAAGAATTGTTCCCCCAGAAACTGAAAAGGATTACATCCCAAAAAAGGTTCGCTTATAAGGGTTTGAAAGAACAGGCGGACCATTTTTGGGAAAAACGCTATTTAACAGGCGTTAAAGCTTGTTGGCATACTCTTTTTATTGCTCACATGTAAGTTAGTTAAATATTAGGTATTGGCAGATAGATAGTCCATTAAACAAAATATGCATTTTGAAATTGAATTTCTAAATTGAATTTCCTGGGGAGAAAAAAATACTTAAAAGGAAAAATAATTTCACAAAAATGCATAATGTTCATAAAATGGAGAGAAAAATATATTAACTATTAATTTTCAAGTTTTTATAAATATAAGGCTCATACTCAGTTTCCGGTATGAATCTTCCTTTATTACTAAGCTTTCCTGGATCTCTAGAATTTCTAGATTTCTTGAACTTCTAGATTCTGAGACTTCTAGATTTCTGGAACTCCTATATATTACAAGCCTGCAGGCAGCAGGTCAAGGTGCATAATATGGATAGTACTCTACTCGACCTGATTCTTCTATCTGAGAAAAGAAAGAATGTGCTGCTTCTTCTGCTTGAGGGACCAAAGGATATTGAAACAATAAAAAAAGCCCTTAATGCCAGTGCAACCGCAGTCCAGCCGCAGGTAAAAAAGCTCAAAGAACAGCACCTGGTAGTTCAGGAAAAAAACCTCTACAGGTTAAGCGAGATAGGCAGAGTTGTGGCTGAGAAGATGAAGCCACTTGTAGATACGCTTGCCTTTCTCGAAGAAAATGTGGATTACTGGGCAGACCGGGAAATGAGCGAGATTCCAGACTTTCTCCTTCGAAGAATTTACGAGCTCGGGCACTGTACCATAATTGAACCTCAGATAGACCACATGTTTGAGATGATCCCGGAATATGTCAAAAATGTTCAGCTGGCAAAAAAGCTTGATGCTGTACTTCCTTACTTCCATCCCCTTTTTCCTTCTTTTTACCTGGAAATTGCCGAGAAAGGAATACCAATATCGCTTGTTTTACCCAAATCCGTCCTGAAAAGGTGGGTTGAGGATTATAGGGAACAGACCGAGCAGTATCTTAAAAAAGAAAATGCAAAACTTTTTACCTGCACTGATTGTGAGAGGATTCCTGCTATCACAGTAGCTGATAACTTTATGGCAATGGCTCTTTTCCCGAAAAGTACGGTATTTGACAGGAAATATATACTTTGCTTTGAGCCAGGATCTCTGGTGTGGGGAAAAGAACTCTACGACTATTACGAACAGCGCTCTGAACAGATTAATAACATAGACAATTACACTGAGACCCCCTAACAGAACAGGGTGCTAGAAAACCTGAATGTCAGAGATATTCCTCAAAACCTGCTTTACCAGAGGCATAGGCTTCATGCCAGCCTGAGAGTACAGGCTTTTTTTCATAAAGGGCTTCTCTCTGGGCTTCAAGAAGTTCAGGGGCTTTTCCCATAAACTCTGCAGCGCATAGGACTCGGTTTTCAACTTTTTCATCAAGCTCTTTTAACCAGCTATACCCTTCAAAAGATCTGAGCAGATGATGATCAAGAATAAGGGTGTCTACATGCCTTGCCAGAAGGAGAGCATTTTCAGAGGCTTCTTTTCCGGCTTCAGGCACGCGATGTGAAAGATAAATAGGGGGACCTGAGGCAAAAACAAATGTGGGCTCCCAGGCGAGTAATTTAAGTACTACTTCCCTATGCAGAAGCTGGATATCGGAACTATGGACAAAAACCTCATCTCCCTCGCAGATCCGGGTCATCATTACATTTCCAAAGCCCTTTTCACTTGCCCCGTGTGGAACAGGAGGAGAGAACTCCATACTGCCAGACTTTTTGCCTTCCGAGGCAGGAAGAGGAAAACCTAGAAAATCCGAAAGCTCACGTCTCCGCTTTGAAGAGAGAGCTGAGATTTTTGCTGGACCTTTACACCAGAAATTTATCCCCTCAAGGGAAGGGAGAGCTTCCATTGGCAGCTGATACGGATCCTCAGCCCTCATTGGCATATGATCCCCGTGAAAATGGCTGATAACAACATCCGTAGCCTCCTCAAATGCAGAGAGAATCTTTTCCCTTATCCTGAAAGCCGCAGCAACCTCTATCGGGTGTGGAAACAATCCTGAACGCAAGCGTGCAAGTGCAACTCCAGGATCGATCAGAACCGTCCTCTCATCCGTTTTTACAAGACAGGCAAGTGACCTTGCTCCAAAAGACTCACATCCCAGGATCTCAATCTGCATACTTTTCCCTATGCTTGAAAGAATAAAAGTTCTTCTTATAGGAGCATTTACTGTAGAAAGGAGCTTTGTTGATCTTTTTTCTTCGACACGTCAACCTGCACATTTTTACCCTTTTCAGGAAAGATACTCCCTGGAAAACATCTGTACGGTCAGAATAAAGTAGGAGAGCAGGAGGGGACCTATAACAATTCCTATCAGCCCGAAGAGGGACACCCCTATTACAATTCCAAGCAGGGACAGAAGAGGATGGATTTTTCCAACCGTTTTCTGGACCATGGGTCTCAGGAAGTTATCAAGTACACTTATGAAGAGTCCTGCTGCAAGTATACCAATCGCCGCCGCATAGTCAGCCTGGAAAAACTGGACAATAACTGCAGGAATCCAGACAAAAGCTGCTCCGACAAGAGGTAAAAAGGACAGAACAGCTGCAATCGCGCCCCAGAGAAAAGCTCCCTGGATATTGAAGAAGAGAAATGCAATTGTCAGCACTCCACCCTGGGCAAGGGCAACTGCCCCGCTGGCTGTAAGAGTTGTCCGGACAATTCTCCTGAACTCGTTCAGCAGAGTGGCTGTATTTTCTTCATTGAAAGGGACTGCAACTGTGACCTGACGCATAAAGTCCGAATCTTCCTCGGTAAAAAGGTAGTAAAGCAGAAAGTACATTATCAATAACCCAATTGACTGGTGGCTCAGGCTCTGGATTGAGCCCAGAATAAACAGGCTTGTGTAATTGACAGCCTGTGAGGCAAGCTCCATTGCTTTTTCCTCTATTTTGGTCTGGAACATATCAAAAGGAATATTCAGCCTTGATAGAAAATTAGTTGCAAAGACAGCTCCAGATTCAATAGACGCAATAATGGCTTCCTGATTAAGTATAAGCTGCTGGATTTCGCTGACAATCATACTCAGAAGGAAGTAAAAAGGAATCAGTACAACAAAGATGGAAACTATTATCACCAGTACGGCTGCGATTTGCTTCCGAATTTTGACTTTTTTTACGAGAAACTGATAAAGAGGTCGAAATATTGTGAAAAGGATGAAGGCTCCGAAGATATAGTTTAGATACGGAAGTGTAGCGTAAATAATGATTACAGTCAGAACAATAATTATGAGAAGAGCCAGAGCCATCTTTAGATTATTTTTCATTGGATCTAGATTGGATCTCCTATTATAAAATGTATGTGCCGATCCAGAACCTGCGCAATGCCTGACCAAAACCGTTGAGCTGCAACCCTTTTACAAAAAGGCTTGTGAGGAATCTTGCATTTAGAAATCTGTAATCAGGGTTTGTTTTTCGTCTCTTTCGCGGAGCTTTGCAACGCCTATGCCTACAAGCCTGAGTTTTCGGTTTCCTATGAATTCTGAGAGAAGCTGCATGGAGATTCTTTTCATCACAAAAATGTCTGAGGTCCAGATTGGAATGGTTTTTGAGCGGGTGTAGGTTGAGAAATCTTCAAAGCGTACGGTAAGGTTTACAGTTCTGAAAAGTAAACGGTGTTTCAGGAGAGATCTGTGCACGCTTTCTATAAGCAGGTTCAGAGACCCGATGATTTTTACGGGGTCATTCGTATCCTCGGCAAAGGTTCCGTGCCTGCTAATGGATTTTATACTTTTGTTTTCCCGGACCTCCCCAAAATCCAGTCCATTTGCAAGCTGCTTCATGCGAAGCCCCATTTTCCCGAATTTCTCAGTTAGGAACTGCACGTCACAGTTTGCAAGTTCTTTTACTCTGGTAATTCCCATTATTTTCAAGGTCTCAGCGGTTTTTTTCCCTATTCCGGGAATTTTTGAGACAGGCAGGGGAAAAAGAAATTCCCTTACATCTTCGGGTCTGACAACGGTAAGCCCGTCAGGTTTCTGGAAACCGGATGCAATTTTAGCTATAAGCTTGTTCGGTCCGATCCCTACTGAACAGGTAATTCCTTCCTGCTTCTGGACTTCATCCTTTATCTTCAGGGCATATATAGCAGCTTCTTCAAAATTCCTGATTTCGGGACCCGGCACAAGATAGGCTTCATCCACACTGACCTGCTGGAGCCTGTCTGCAAACCCCTTTAAAAGCTCCATCACTTTTGCAGAGACATCTGCGTACAGTTTCATGTTCACAGGCAAAAAGACCGCATCTGGACAGAGCCTGTAAGCCTGTGAGATCGGCATTGCGGACTGAATCCCGTATTTTCGCGCCTCGTACGAGCATGCGCTTACAACACCCCTTCCAGAGCCTCCTTTCGGGTCAGAACCCACAACTACAGGCAGTCCTTTGAGCTCCGGCTTTTCCCTGATCTCTACTGATGCAAAGAAGCTATCCATATCCACATGGAAGATTATTCGCCTTTCCGGAACATTTATTCTCGAACTGGAGGCAGGCATCACCCTGAGATAGGATAAAACATATAAAAAAGGTTTAAGGAAGTCGGGTGAAAGTATTAACATGATTAAAATATGTTTAAAAAAGCATTTCTAGAAAGCCGATAATATATAATTGGGATAATCTTTTCAATCTGTATTTCTCTGATTTCAGATGGGGGAGTTTTATTAAAGCAGAGCAGGAGAATTAAAAACAGGTCATTTTCGAAGAGGCAGAATCTCCAGAGAAAAAGGGCTATTAACTAACTTGAAAGGGTACTGAGAAAACCAAAAAGTATCACAGGGCAACTTTTCCTGAGATCACAATAAAAAGATCACAATAAAATTAGCTGCAGGTGGCGTTGTGAGACAGTAAAGACTCCTGTACAACAGCCCGTACAATAGCTAATTTCAAGATGGTGGGGGAAATGAAAGGATCAAAGATAATATTTGGGGTTTTTGTTGCAATTGTACTTATTTTCGCAGCTTATGCCGTCCTGAGAATTGTACCAATTGGTGTATGTAATGAAAATGGAGCAGAGCTTGAATCTATTAAACTTCCGCCTGGTTTTTCCATTGATTATTACGCACAGGATGTGGAAAATGCAAGATCAATGACTCTGAGCCCGAACGGCACGCTTTTTGTCGGAAGCCGGGGTGCAGGAAAGGTTTATGCAATCCTCGATCGGAACAATGACAGTAAAGCTGATGAAGTAATTGTGCTTGCTGAGGGTCTGGATTCGCCAAATGGAGTGGCATTCAGGAACGGTTCGTTATATGTTGCTGAGATATCCCGGATAATCCGGTATGATAATATCGAAGCAAGGCTTGAAAATCCGCCCGAACCTGTTGTGCTTAATGATAGTTTTCCATCCGACCGCGCTCACGGCTGGAAGTATATCAAGTTCGGGCCTGATGGGAAGCTGTATGTGCCTGTAGGGATGCCCTGCAACATTTGTAATAAGGAAGGGGAAGATGAACGGTATGGGACAATCACCAGAATGGAACCCGATGGAAGCCAGTTTGAGATCTATGCAAAAGGGATAAGGAATACCGTTGGTTTTGATTGGAATCCTGAGACCAAAGAATTATGGTTCACTGATAATGGAAGGGACTGGCTTGGAGATAACATACCCCCAGACGAGCTCAACCGGGCACCTGAAAAGGGAATGCACTTTGGTTTCCCCTACTGCCACGGGGGAGACATTCCAGATCCGGAATTCGGGGAGCTCAGAAACTGCTCGGAATTCACGCCACCAGAAATGAAACTGGGCCCGCATGTGGCTGCGCTTGGAATGACCTTTTACACAGGCACAATGTTTCCTGAAGAGTACAGAAATCAGATCTTTATCGCCGAACATGGCTCCTGGAACCGGAAAATCCCAATCGGATACAGAGTTACTCTTGTCAGGCTTGAGAACGGAACGCCTGTCAGTTACGAGCCTTTTGCTGAAGGATGGCTCCAGGGGCTTGCAGCCTGGGGAAGACCTGTGGATGTCCTTGTAATGCCTGATGGAGCTTTGCTGGTCTCGGATGATAAGAATAATGCAATTTACAGGATCAGCTATGGCTGATCTGAGAACTTTGCAATATCTGATCTGGATACTTGTGTGATTGTACTTCAACACCTGATCTGGATACATTTAAAGTGTCCTGTGGGAGCCATTTGGGCTGAGAAAGTAGTTATCCAGGCTAAAACTGTGAAAAAGCTGGATCAGGTAAAAATATTTATTTTATATTCTCATATACGTAAGCAGGGGGAATAAGTTGTTATCCAAAATACCTGTCGATATTAAAAGCGTATCTGAAGAAGATATCGATAAAGAGATCATCAGAGCTGCGATCGTCGCCGAGATTGATGCTATAAACCTTTATGAGCAGATGGCAAACTTAACAAAAAATACATATGTAAAAGACGTCCTCATGGATGTAGCAAAAGAGGAAAAAACCCACATCGGAGAGTTTCAGGCCCTTTTACTCCAGTTTGATCCTCAATACAAAAAGGAAGTTGAAGCCGGAGCCAGAGATGCTGAAGAAGTACTATCTAAATAATTTCTCTAGCTCAAGCCTTTTTACGGATATCTTCCTTTTACGGATATTTTATATCTGTACGCTTATCAGGATACGCTATCTTGCTTCGCTTGCAGATAAAGGATTCTTCCAGGTCAGCTCCCATCTGCTGCGCCAGCCCAGACGGAATGCCCATTATCATTAATTCCGGAGGCAGCCAGGAATTCCCTGTTGGATCGACAGGTCCGACAAAAGCCGAGTCTTTCGGCGCATTATCAGCCATGCCAGCCGGGAAAGTAATCATGGTAGCACAGGTTGGCCCACCTGGGATTATGGTTTTAAAGAAGGGATCAGAACTGCTGAATTGAGCCAGCCCACAAAGATTTCTTATCTGCTCTGCGCCTGCAAAGACAATATATGATCTGACAATGTCAGGTTCGATCTCGGCAGTACACGGAGCAATAACCGTGTATTTGCCGTGCGGAAGAATTTTTCCTGCTCGCTTTATCAGTTCATCGAACAGCTCAGGAGTTGCCTTCAAATGTTCAGCAGCGCCTCCACGGAAATCTGGCGTGCCCACAGTCACGAAGTACTTAAGTTTTGGATGCGGTTCTGAGAATCCAGTCCATACCAGTCCACCCACGCAGCACTGCTCATGACCTGCTTCAATATAGAGGGGAGGTGTCTCTTTAAAGAGAGCGGAAATATAAACCGCCTTTGCTACACATCGGTCTACAGTGTATGACGGAACAGCTCCTTCGGGGATCTCATCCGTCCCGTAAACACATAATGGGCGTAATTTTAACCTGCCGGCTTCTGTAAGCTTTTTTCCCAGTTCTTCAGGCTTTAACATAATTAACCACCGGTAAACCAATTGGATAATTCTATGCGAAATTTTATTCTTTTAACCAGCCTTTCTCCATCCAGTAATCACAATTATGTGTCCAGTCCTCTTTGTTGGCAAGAATTACGTGTTTGAACTGCTCCCTCCAGGCTTGCTGTCTTGCTTCCTGTTCAGGATATTGCCGCTTTTCCTCTATCGCTTTAACAAGATCTCTACCCATCTCACGCGATTTTATAATAGCTTCTTCCATTGCCGAAGGACCTTCTGACATTACACAGCCCACTCCCCCTATGGCTTTGCCTCCGCACTGCACTATATAATTATCCATTATACCAAGCACAAAATCGATTTCACCGCTGCCTGCGGTTGTTAAGGAAAGGCCATATTTTCCGTCAAAGAGTTGTTCGTGGACGATAAGCGGGCTTCTATCAAACAGGGTCTTTAGCTGGGCTGTAACATTAGTTATGTAATTGGGGCTGCTCAAAATTATACCGTCGGCAGCCAGCAACTTTTTCAGTACAGGCTCAAAGTCATCTTTTATTGCGCATACTCCTGTCTTATGGCAGGAATTGCATGCCATGCAGTAATTAATCTTCATCTTCGCAATATCAATTGATTCGATCTCTGCTCCTGCTTCTGCGGCTCCTTCAAGAGCGGCGTTTACAAGTTTCAAAGTGTTGCTCTGCTCGCCTCTTGGGCTTGACTGTATCCCGACTATCTTCATAAACTTCCCCTCGATTTATTTTTACAAAAAGTAACAGTACTATATTTAACTGAAGCTTTATTACCCCTTTTATAACTTTTAAAAAGCGCTGGATGGCATGGATAACTGTAATATTGAAGTTTTAGCATTGTATAATATTTTTAATATTCTGGAATTTCTTAGCAATTCGAGATATTTTTAGAGCTATACAAAAGTATAAGTGCCTGATAAATTTTTAGCAGGAAAACTTGAATATATGTAGAGAGTATTAACTATGTAAGTAATGGGGGGATGTACTCATGGCAAAAATGAAAAAATTTATAAAATATTTGATTTTAGGTATTTTCATTGGAATAATACTGATTTATCTCAAGTTTAAAAGAGTAGAAATAAAGGAATAAACGTTAAACATTCTAAAAAAGCTCTGAAAAATGTTCTTCCCAAATCTTTTATTTTTTAAAGTGTTTTTTGATTTACATCCAGTTAAGGATGTTTTTTCGGTCTAATATCAGAAAGGATTCTAAAAGATAACCCTTCAAGAAATAAGGAATCAGGGTTTAGAATTACTCTGGAATGCTCTAAGAATTCTAGAATAGCACGAGAGTAGATGACAATTTCTCAAGCTTTTATGATATCATGCTAGAATACCTTTAATTTATAGAGAATGATACAAATAAAATAATATATATGTCACATTTTCAATATTCTTTATCATTGACGACTGTTAATTATAAATATTATTTTTTCTCTATTGTACTCTCCAATTGTCTGGGAAAGAGTCAGTAAAACTAATAAATGATTAGCAATGTAATACTATTCCAAGAAATCCAGGACTTCCAGAAAATCCCGGACTTGGATTGATTTTTTATAGTCTCACATATTTTAATTAACCATTCCATTAATGTGAGGCTCTGTTGTGAGTTGAGAGAAATAAAGTGCATAACTGCATTGAATTATAACTTAATTCACTGGAAAAAGCTGAGGTAGTTAGCAGCATGAAAAAATACGATGCAATTATTGTCGGGGCGGGTATAAGCGGGCTTTTAGCGGCGCTTACGCTTTCAAAGCATGGAAAAAAGGTTCTTGTTCTTGAAAAAAGACGGTATCTGGGTGGAAACTGCAACAGCTACATGGTAGACGGCTATCAGGTGGACACTGGAGTACACGCGATAACTCATCTGGTTGAAGGACCCCTTAAAAGGCTGATGGATAACTACTTTGACTTTTTGCCGGTATTCGAGGACTACGGATATTACTATATCAGGACTGAAAACGGACTTACCAAGGTTCCTTCCAACCTTAAAGATTTCATAACTTTTGATGTGCTTCCGAGAAAGGATAGAGTCCTGCTTTCACAAACCCTGACAAAAGCTTTTACCCTTTCTTCATTTGGGATAGACCTTTCTGACAAGTCAGTGTATGATTTCCTGCCTAAAGGTCTTTCAAAGGAAACCTATGATTTCGTAGATACGATGGCAGCTTTCCTATCAGGTCGGTCAATGAAAGAAACCTCTGCTCATCGAGTCCTGTCAGGAAGCAGTTTTGTCAGGGACAGCATTACCCAGGAACAATTTGAAGCGATGATCGGCAGACTGGAACCAAAAAAACGGCAATCAACGGAGTCTATCCTTGCTTCGATCCTTCCATCTCATCTTCACGCTTCCCTGCAGGTTAGAATGACCAAGGTTACCCAGCCTTTTACTTCCCTGGAAAGACTTGCAACGAATGAGGTGAACTACTCTCAGGGCTACCCAAGAAAAGGCTTAAAAGCCTTGCTCAACGCCATTCTCTATTCTCTGCCCGATACCGTAGAGATCAAAAAAGAATGTGAGGTCAAATCCATCCGTGTGCAGGACGGAAAAGTTTCAGGCGTGGAAGCCGACGAAATTTATGTATCTGATCTTGTTATTTATACGGGCTTTGCAACCGAGCTCCCCAGACTTATAAAAGATCTTCCCCGAGAGTATATTGAAAATCTGGAAGGTATAGTCCACAGCAAAAGCCTGACCATCTGGTTGGGACTGGAAAGAGAGCTTCCCGAGTTCAATTACACAGGCTCAGAAATCTGGTTTAAAGATTTTGCTTACTGGGCAATGCCTATCAGTAACTATGACCCTTCGCTTGCCCCCAAGGATAAACAGCTTATAGGCTTTTCTTTCGTTATCGATGAGAATGAAAGCGAGGAAAAGGAGCTTAAGAAAGCCTACGAAACAATTTTCCGTGCCCATCCTGATCTGGAGAAGCATATAGAAATGCAGCACGAACAGATAATGATCCCTGAGAAAGCCGCAGTCACAATTAATGGGAAATTCGCAGATATTCGAACTCCGGTCAAAAATCTCTATATTGCGGGCACAGATACTGATAAGCGCAGCATGGGGATTACCCGGGCTTCGTACTCGATAATCGAACTTTTAAAGATCCTTAATGAAGACGGAAACCTTCATTAAACTCCTTGCTCCGTGTTTAGTATACTTGTTTCCCTTTCTTTCTGGATCGGCGCAGAGAACTTATTTTTAACCTCTTTCTCAATACCTTTTTCTATTCTTGGGATCCTGCTTGCCAGATCCCAGCTTAAAGGATTCGAAGATGCAAATAATATTTATCTACATTTTTAATTTATCATCCGCGTGGATAAAATAAATTTCAAAAATTTATTATTTAATAACCTCTATAGACTTTTTTAATGTCAGATATTTTCAGTCAAATACTTTTCAGGGTTTTATTATTATTTCAGAGGCTAAAAATCCTTGAACAGTGCTTTTTTTTCATGATAAAGCTAATATCCTCACATATCTATACATACTTGAGAGAGAACCTGGGGGCACGAAGTGATCATACCGCTCGATGAAAATGAGGCACTGGAACTGGGACTTAATCTGGTTGATGAGAAGAATGAAGCCGAGATTAATGAAGTCCTTGACTATCTCTTCGAGCTTGTGCTGAAGTATGCAAAAGAAGGACAGGAAGATGACACAAAACGACTGATCGAATATATTAAGAAGATAGGACAGGCGGCAGCTACTGCCGGACTTGAGTCGATCGTTGTTAATACCCTTCTACTTTTTCCTCAAGTTGCCAGAGAAGCATGCAAGCAGCATATGGAAAATGCACTTGTGAGCATAGCACTCGCGTTTGGAGAAATTGGAAAGTTCGCGGCGGGGAAAAGAATGAAAACTCCCGCAAAGATTGCAGCCTGCTGCCTTGGGGAGATGGGAAACACCGCGGCTTCTAGAGGAGCCAGAAAGGAAACAGTTGCAGTTATTTTTGCTCTTGGGGAAATTGGAAAAAGCGTTACATGGCAGAGATTGGGAGATGTCGCAAGCAGTACAGTAGCCCTTATCGGGGAAGCCGGAAAAATTGCGGCAAGACAGAAATTTGAGGATGCAGCATTGAATGCTGAGCTGTTGCTTCAGGAAATTGGAACAGGGGCTATTGAGAAAAACCTGAAAGAAACTGCGGATATAAGTTTTCGTTCTATCCGTGACATAGGAAAAACTGCAGACAGGCAGGGACTTAATAGGGCTTTACTTCAGGCAGCCTATTCACTTGAAACAATTAAATTTAATGCCGAGGACCGCTATTTGATGAACGCATCTATAATTGCCGAAGTGGCTCTCCTGCACTTTGAAAGATTGGAAATTCAAAGACTGGAAGAGAAGCTGTATAAATTTTCCAGATGTAAGAGGAAATATCCAGGTATGGGATTTTGAACTTTTACATTCAGGTTAATAGTACCCTTATAAAGTTAAATTAAGGCAATCAGCTCAGTGTCAATTAATCCAGGCGTAGAATAGCAATATCTGCTCCAGGGAAAGAAGTGAAGGAAGAATTATCTGGCTTTAAGATGCCTTTTCCCGAAATAAGAATTTAAGTGGGGTGTTCTGAACGTCTATTTTAAACGAAGCTGGGGCAACAGACCTCGGGCTAACTTCAGTTAAGGATAATAATGAGCTTGGTGTGCTACGATCAATAGATTTCCTTACAGAACGGGGAACCGAATACATAAATAAGAAACTTGAGCCCGATGCAAAAAAGGCAATTATCAGTATAAGATATATAGGCAGCGCGGCTGCTTTCCAGAGGATGGAAATAGGGGTGTTTTTATCGCTTTTTTCACTTGGAAAGATGGCCAGAATTGCAAGAGAACAGGAGATGACCGATACCGGTTTAAGTATCCTTTATTCTCTATGCGCGATTGGTAAAGCGGCAGTTGGGCAGAATATGGAGGCTGCTGTCAGGATTGCAGTCGCATACCTTGGAGAAATTGCAAATTCCGCATCGCTTCAGAAAATCGAGAGAGAGACTCTGGTCGCGGCTCTGGCTATAGGCTCTATAGGAACAGAAACTTTTGGACACCAGAGTATTAGAGTTCCGGACAATGGAGGATTTCTCCCTCCAAAATCATGTATTATCTTGTCCCAATCTCATGGAAAAGATGCAATTATCTTCTCAGGAGAATTTCCGGGCATTTTCAGCCTGTTTATTCAACAGGGAACAGATATCGCCCTGAGCGCTCCTGCTCTCTCAGAAGATGAAATTTCTTACACGGACCTCAGTGATCTCGAAAATCTAATCATGAAAACTATCAGTTCTCTGGATACGATGGTTTTTGAAGTTAAAGAAAAGTTTTTAATAAGTCATATGCTTACGACAAAACTTGCTCTGGACACTCTCAATGGTTCTGAATATATACATGAGGCTGAATCCTTGGATTGAAAGTTTCATAAAGCTTAATTGCAAGCTGCACCAGTAGGCTTGTCTGAGTTTCAGTCCAGGAACTCCCTGGATTTCGGATAAACCATTAAACTCAATACAGCTGAAAAGGGCTTAATTTACTGACAGGTTTTAAAAGCCAGAATTTCATCTTTTTTATTGACTGTGCCGCCGAATAAAGAAAAAGCTATATACCAGCTATTTAGGGTTTCTTCACCGGCGGCTCTGCATGTTTTAATTATGCTTTAAGGACGAATTCTGATCTTTAAAATAATAAGAATTTTAGAATTTAAGGCTCATTTTTCAGAATATATATTTCCAAATGATTTTATTATTCCAATTTATTATTCTTACGTGCTGTAATAAAATCAGAATTTATTTTTGCCGGGGCAACTTTACCAATCAGGGGGTTATTGGTTCATGAAAAGCGAGTTAGTTCAGATTATTCTCATAATTTTTCTTATTATGCCTGGGATAGCCGTAGCCCAGGGTAATGCTTCTGTTATTATAGTAAATAACAGTGGGGAAGGAAACTATACTTCGATCCAGGAAGCTGTCAGGAATGCTCAGAACGGAGATACAATTCTTGTAAGCCCTGGGGTGTACAGGGAAAATATAAAAGTAGATAAGGGGCTCACAATTCTCTCATATTCCACGCTTTCAGGCAGTCAGACTGACCGTACCTATGTTATAAGCGCAATGCCTGGCAATGCTGTCTTCAATATCAGCGCAGGCAACGTGACAATAGAAGGTTTTCATATTGCAGGAGATCCCTCTGGTACGGATAAGTACGGGAATGCAGGGTTTTACCTTGAAAATGTGCAGAACTGTACATTACGTGATAACGCACTGATGCTTAATGATCTGGGCATTGTTCTCAAGAATTCTCAGGGCAACTATCTTGAAGGAAACCTTGTAAGTCTTGGAAGTAAGGGAATTATGCTTGGCAATTCTGAGAATAATGTACTGTCAGAGAATCTGGTAGTGAAAAACGACCAGGGAGTTTCGTTGAACAATTCCTTTAACAATACTCTTATTAACAATACTGCAGATTCAAACGAAATAGGCATCTTCCTGGAAATGTCACAGGGGAATAAACTTGCTTACAATCTCATTTTGAAAAATAAATACGGAATTCGGGGTCAGTTAGCAGGGACAAATGTTCTGACCAGTAATAATCTGTACCTCAACGACGTTGGAGTACATCTTAGTGATTCATCTAACAATTCGCTCTATGAGAATGAATTTATTAATGCGGTCAATGCCATAGATGAAGGAAAGAATATCTGGAACAGCAGTTCAGCAGGTAATTTCTGGGGAAATCATGAGAGGGCAGAAGCTGATGAGAACGGCATAATAGGCACGCCCTATGTTATTAACATGACTGGTGGGGCTGCAGACTATATGCCTTTGATAAACAGGCTTTCCTCAGATGACAGTTCACAGAATCGGAACATCAAAGGTAATACCTTATTGACCCTGTTTAATAAGAAATACCCTCCGATTTTCCCAGGTACCCGGGAAAAAGGAGTTGTTATCGAGACGACTGAACTTGAGCAGATAAACAAATCCCTTGAAGAAGGACCGGTTTTTTTGAGACTCGGAGCTGAATGGTGCAGCGCCTGCCAGTCCATGAAACCTATCCTTGATGAGCTGGCAGCCGAGTACGGAGAAAATATAACGATTATGTCCGTAAACATCAACCAGAACATCGAGCTTGCGACTTATTTTGATGTAGGCTATATCCCTGACTCTACCGTAATTATGGACATTGAGGATGGGAAGTACATTTACATGCAGCAGGATGGGAATATAACCACAGACAGAGTCAGAGCAAGAATTGTAGGATTACAGAATAAGGATGAATATGAAAAAGTTCTGAAACATGCCCTTGCCTATGAAGAAAAAAGAAAAACCGTATAAATGGAATCTCTGGCAAAGTAGACTCAATCTGAACTCGACTTCAAAACCTGAGATTCCATAAAAACGGAAAATACCCTTTTAAATGAACTGTCTCAATTACAAAATAGTAACACTAATAATCTCGTAACTTCATAGAGTAAGCCGGTCTTTAATTGCCTGTACGGGCTATATGCCCCACGCGAATTTACAACCGACAGTATGCGAAGAATGCGAGGCAGCAATTGAGAAATCACAGGGAGAGACCTGAGACTTAAAGTGTTATGACTTAAAGTGCTATATCATAAATAAAGAGGGGCAAAAAGAATGATTACATTAAATGAGGCAGAGGCAGTTGAGGTAAGTTTATCTGCTGTTGACGAAGGAGATGAGACCAGAGCTTTCCAGGCTCTGGATTCCCTTACAGGGATTGCGGCAGATTTCCTTTCTGAAAATGAAGAGGCAGATGCCGAGAGAGTTATTTTATCAATTGAGAGTGCTGCACACGCAGCTGCAGAAAGAGATATGGAACTTGTTGCCATCAATTCAGTTCTGTCCCTCGGGAAACTGGCAAGGGCAGCAGCAGATAAAGGATTTGATTCCGCCCTGAGCAAAGCCTTTATAGCAATAGGAAGAGTGGGAAAAACTGCTGCTGCACATTCGCTTGAAGCAGGCTCTAAGGTCGCTGCTTCAACCCTTCTGGAGATCTGGAAGTTTTCCTCCGAATCGTGGGATCAGGAAAAAATAATTACCATCTCTTTGCTTTTTAAAGAGATAGGAGCCTCTGCTGCCAAAAGTGGTATGGAGGAAGCCATACTCAGTGCAGTTACAGGTCTGGGAGAACTCGGGAAAAGGACTGCAGCAGATAACCTTGAACTTGAGACTGTCAGTGCTCTGCTTTTGCTTGAGGAAGTAGGCAAGCTTGCTGCAGAGAATTACTTTGACGAAGCCCTTAGTTCAACAGCGCTTTCCATAGAGGATATTGGAAAAATATGTAAAAAGAAGGGGCTCAGTGATGCGGTTTTACAATGCCAGTGGGCACTTGAGACCCTTCGAGTTCAGGCTGAGGAAAAAATGCTGAATAACTCTTCAGTAGTGGCGGAACTGGCGCTGGATAATTTCACAGAAACAGGCTATATTGAATCTGAGGAAAAGTTGGAGAAGTTTCAGGAAATAAAAACCCTTCAGGAAAAAATTCAATCTAAGCTGTAAACACAGGGCAGATGGCTATGTGATCAGGTTATTTCAGGAACCTATTACATAGCCACATCTTTACATTACCAAAATCTTAATATAATTGAGTTTTGGTTTTAATTAACAGTCTGACGGAAGCAGCTGAATTCAAAGAACAACCTTAAGCCTCTCAATCAGGAATTTTTTTTCATCCGGGAACTTAAAAGGTGCTCTAAAGAAGCAGGGCCTGTCAAAGTTGAGAGAAGTGCATGGAAACTATTAAAAGATTTCTTACTTACTTTAAACCATAAGATTTAAATAAATTATTGAAGTATTTCCTCTAAAACAAAAGAATCACCCTGCTGATAAATGTTTGAGATTTCGAAATGGAATAACCATATTCATCTTCCATATTTCGTTGTGCACCCAGTATTCAACACAGCTGGTCAGGTAGGAGGAAGGTAAGGAGTCGAACCCTTCTTCCTACCGGAGGTTGGTCTTGCTCATGCAGGAGAACACGCAAGAAAGCCTGTATGAGTTTTTTTGTTCATACAATATATATTATGCATGAAATGTATATAACTTTTTCTATTTTATCAATATGTAAATTATACGAATGGTTCCTGCATACCATTTTTTGAAAAGGATATAAGAGAATCTTAAAGAGATAATATATTTAGTAATTCTTTACTATTTATAAGCGATTGATCTACAACTTATCTGCGACTTATCTAATTGACTTACCTGTTCCATCAACTTCTAAATCGACTTATCTATTTCATCAACTTCTAAAATATCTATTTTTCAAGCTTTTATATATTCTAATCAGCGTTTACAGGGAATTTGTTAATTAAGCAGAGATTTAAAAGTTTTTTATTTATTTTCCAGCTTTTTAGAAGATTTTTTTAAAATAATTTCTCTGAAATTTCCAATATACTTTTAAAATTATAGGAAGCCTAATATCCGAGTAAACCTATATAAATAATTAAACTCTTAAAATGCGAAAACTTTTCAAAGGATTTTACTGGAAAGGGGTTTTAATATGTTCTCAATGAACGAACAAAAGGCTATTGAACTTGGAGAATCTGGAGAGCGAGCGGTAAGAGAGCAGAATGAATATGATGCGCTCCAATATATTGACTATCTTCGGGAATTCGGGGAAGAGCTGCTTAATGCCGATCTAGAGAAGGATTTAAAAAGAGTCGTTATCTCAATCCGGAACATTGGCAATAAAGCTGTCCAGAATAGGATGGATAACGTTGCGTACACAGCGCTTAGTGAACTTAAAATACTTTCTGAACCTGCACTTGACAAGAACTTCTCAAACGCAATGTGGTCTTTTTCAAAAGCTATACAGGAGATTGGAAAAGGAGCAGTACAGTTTCAGATGCTTGAACCTGCCCAAATTGCTATTGATGCGCTTAAGATGATAGGACTGGGCGCAGTTGAAAAGAGAATGGAAGTCGTAACCTTGTGGACTACCCTGGCTCTTGAGGAAATAGCTTACCTTGCAAAACGGCAGCAGCTTGAAGATTTCAGCAAGGCAGCAATGGACGCCAGAGAAGAGATTATAGAAGCCTCAGAATTAGCTAATTTCAAGACAAGAGAGGAAATAGAGAAATATCCCCAGCTCATTGCTCAGACTGTAAGTCAATATTCGGAGCTCCAGAATCTCCAGCCTGCAGGTTATGCAGCCAAGCCTAATGAAGAGTTCACAGAAGAGGAATTCTTTGAGGACGAAGGAGATACTGGGGAGCAGGAGCCCGAAACTGAGGCTGCCAAAAAGGAAAAGTGAGCCCCTGATAATCAGTGAAATGAACCTGGGCTCCACGAGAAATTTTTGACTATTTAGACAGCCATCTGTCTTTTTTTATAATTTCTGGAAATTTCCAGAAATCTCTCGATTATTTTCAGCCCACTTGGAGTAAGTACGGATTCCGGATGGAACTGCAAGCCATAGATCGGATACTGTACATGCTCCACCGCCATTATGCTTCCATCCTCTGCCCTGGCAGTTATTTTTATCCCCGGCGCAGGCTCGCTGATCTCAAGGGAATGATATCGGCCAGCCTCGAACGGACCTTCAAAGGCTGAGAAAAGTGCAGATTCCTCATGCATGATGATTTTTGAACTTTTTCCATGCACTGGTCCGACTTTGCTTCTTCTAACCAATCCGCCGAAAGCCACATTGATCGCCTGGTGCCCGAGGCAGACTCCAAGAAGAGGGATCTCTCTGCCCAGCTCCCTGATTATTTCCAGGCAGTTTCCTATATCTCTGGGATCCAGAGGGCTCCCCGGACCCGGTGAAATAACAAGGGCATCAGGCTTTATTCTCCTTAGTTCTTCTAGAGAAATAGTATTGGGAAGTACGAGAGTATCTTTTTCGAAATAAGAAATATAGTCTACAAGATTCCACACAAAGGAATCTTTATTGTTTATAAAAACAACCTTCACCTTAAATTTCCCCCAAGTTTACAGTTTCTGGTATCTTTTCTCCTCGCTTTTCCTTTCAGGATTTTTTACTGAAAAACCTGTAATCTGGCTTTTTTGTTGTAATAAGCCTTTAATAATCCTTTTTTCATGTATTTAACCCCGGAATTGCTATATAATTCTCTCCACCTATCGCTGCAAGCATTGCTGCCATTTTACGCTCAGTCTCCCGAAATTCATATTCCGGATCAGAGTCTGCTACAATTCCTGCCCCAGCCTGCACTGAGGCTCTATTACCTTTCACAAGCACGGTACGGATAACGATTGCAAAATCGGCATCCCCGTTCCAGCTGTAATAGCCTACTCCACCGCCGTAGATTCCTCTGGGAGAAGTTTCAAGCTTGGAGATAATCTCCATTGCCCGGATTTTAGGAGCTCCAGAGAGCGTCCCTGCCGGGAATACAGCCCTGAAAGCATCGAACTGATCGCATTCCGGTCTCAGTTTTCCTGAAACCGTACTTTCTATGTGCTGGACATGGGAATACTTCAGAACCTTCATAAATTCGGAAACCTTTACTGAACCGCTTTCTGCAACCATTCGAACATCGTTTCTCCCAAGGTCGACAAGCATTACATGTTCAGCTCTTTCTTTCTCATCATGCAACATGCGTAAAGCAAAAGCTTCATCCTCGGCTTCGGTTTTTCCGCGTGGGCAGGTACCTGCAATTGGGTTTATAATCACGGTCCTTTTATGGACAGTTAACAGAGTTTCTGGGCTTGCCCCCACAATTGCCAGATCCCTGAACTCAAAAATATACATGTAAGGGCTCGGATTGATTGATCGAAGCCGCATATAAATTTCAAAAGGCGTCTGTTCAAGCCTGAACTCGAGTTTTCTGGAAAGGACTGCCTGAAAGATGTCTCCTGCAAAAATATGCTCTTTTGCCTGGAGTACAGATTTCTTGAACTCCTGTTCCCCAGTACGGCATTCAAAAGCCGATAATCCTGAAGATTCTGGTGCATCTAATACTGCACCTGACAGTCCGGTTTTTATCGAATCTCGGCAAAAGCTAGTTTCTTTGAGCATAGAATAGAGCTTCTCAGCATCCTGCAGGGCTTTTTCATAGATTTCCCCAGCATCAGAATCCGGGTTTACAAAAGGAGTAAGCACAATAAATACTTCTTCAGCTACATGGTCAAATATGAATGTTTTTGAAACGAGCAGGTACTGGAGTTCGGGAATCTCGGATTCAAAGCCTTTTTCAACTCCAAGCCAGCTGTCATAGATAGCGTCATAAGCTGTATAGCCTATGGCGCCGCCCAGAAAGGTCTGCCTATCAAAACGCCGTGCATTAAGGATCTCCAGCCCATTTGCAGGAGGAAAAACCAGGCGCAGGCCATCGAAAGCATCCTTTCCGTGAGGTATTGGAGCTGTTAATTTTATATTTTTCAGTCCGGAGTTATCTTTCTCCTGCTTCTCTTCCTTCACGGCTTCAGATCCACAGGCTTCCTTGATTTTTGACCTGACTTCTTCAAAAAAGGGCAAAGCATCCGAGTTCAGAAGCTCAAGGGAAATTCTCCTATCATTTATTTCAATTACAGCATCCGGATCGCTTCCAACAAAGGAATACCTTGCCCGACTTGCCTGTTTTTCCACGGATTCCAGCAGGTAAGAATAGCCAGACTTTCCAGAATTCCGCAGGGTGCGGTAAAGTTCAAGGGGAGAACAGGTAATTGCATCTATTCTTGCAAGAAGCTGGATAAAGACTGGCTGGCTTATGCCTGAAGCAAGCGCTTTGAATTCTTCTTTTCCAAGGTCAAAGGAAAGCATCGGCACACCTCACTTTTTCAATAAAGCTTTTGATTTTCATGGCATCTTTTTTCCCGCTGGTCTCAACCCCGGATGCTGTATCAACTGCATAAGGGGAAACAGCCCTGATCGCTTCCTGCACATTTTCGGGCTTGAGCCCGCCTGCAAGGATAAGAGGAAGCCTTGTTTGCTCTGAGATTCGCCTGCTCAGAGTCCAATCGTGCACGCAGCCTGTGCCTCCGGGCTTTCCAGATTTCGCCGTATCGAGCAGAATTGAATCTACAACTTCGGTTTCTTCCAGAAGGTTGACCTTCTCAAACAAGCTTGAAACCGAATTCATGTAAAGGGTTTTTTCACCTGTGGTTTTCCCATGTAAGGGCACAAATAGAGTTTTTATAATAGGGATGTTCGTTTTTTCTTTTATTATCTCGAGTTCTAAGAGGGGCAGTTCGGAATGGATCTGTACGATATCGGGATTTACTTTTTCAATCAGCTTTACAGCTGTATCCGAATTCTCAGGCATAATAACCAGTACAGCACTCAGGGTTTGAGGAACACTGGAAACCAGGTAAGCAGCAGTAGAGGAATCAAGCCTTCTTGGACTTTCGATAGGAACCTCTGTGATAAATCCCACTGCATCGGCTCCGTAGAGATCTGCGAGTTCTATTTCTTCAGGGGTGCGGATCCCACAGATTTTCGTTCTTGTTTTTAATTTCAAGCCCTCTCCCCCGAAGCCGGGCTTAATATAGAAGTTCTGGAACAAACTTTGATGTCTTTTCCCGAAAGACTTACCTTACTGCTCTGCCTGTAAAACCCTGAGGTAAAAGTCCTAAACTGGTTGAATTTAACCATGACTTTTCCGCTGTCAATAGCATCCTCAGCGATAGGAATAGCCTGCCGTATAGAACTCACAATCCCGCTAACGTAAAGAGCTGCGGCAGCATTTATTATTACCAGATCCCTTTTCGGACCTTTCTTGCCCTTGAAAATCTGCAGCAAATCCCTGGCATTTTCCTTCGGAGAGCCGCCTAAAACATCATCCAGGCTTGCTCTCAGTATACCCAGGGATTCAGGGGTCAGGGTATAAGTCGAAACCTTCCCCTGTTTTAGTTCTGCAACATAGGTCTCACCCGTATTTGAAATTTCATCCATTCCATCTCCATGCACTACAAGGGCATGTTCGGTTCCAAGTTCAGCAAGGGCAAAAGCTATTGGCTCGCAGAGTTTCTTATCAAAAACCCCTATAACCTGTCCTTTCGCACCTGCCGGGTTTGTAAGGGGTCCAAGAATATTGAATATCGTGCGGACTCCGAGCTTCTTCCTGACCCCCGCAACCCTTTTCATAGCAGGGTGGAAAACCGGAGCAAACATGAACCCTATTCCTATTTCTTCAATTGTCTGCTTGACGGGTTCAGGTGCCAGGTCAATTTTAATTCCCAGGGCTTCGAGCACATCCGAACTTCCTGACTTTGAAGTAGCAGCTCGGTTTCCGTGCTTGGCTACAGGTACGCCTGCAGCTGCTGTTACTATTGCTGCGGCTGTCGAAACATTAATTGTATTAAGCCCGTCCCCTCCTGTACCGCAGGTGTCTACAAGCCTGAAAGGTGTTCTGGGCTTGATTGTGTTTGCGGCTTTCTTCATTCCCCTTACAAAACCTGCAATTTCAGCGGGCTTCTCCCCTTTTGCCCTTAGGGCAAGCAAAAACATCCCGATCTCCTCATCATTTGCAGTGCTGAGGATTTTGTCTATTGCTGCTTCGGCTTCGTCTGGGCTCAGATCACAGCCTTCTTCCAGCTTTTTAATATACCTCTGCATATCTCCTGCCTCCTTTCAATTCCTGATCTTTCCCTTTCCAATCTGTTCCAGAAGCTTCGCAACTTTTCACGTCATTGACTTTCCTGGTTTTTTTCCAAAATCTCTTTTAACTGGCTCTCTTCATTCCGGATTTGAGTTCTTTTGCAAGAGCCTCCAGCCTTTCGTTCACGTCCTTTCCTTCTTCTATAATCTTGACAAAAGCCGAGCCGACTATGACCCCATCCGCTCCTGCTGCTCTAATTTCCTCTGCCTGTTTTCCCGTAGAGATCCCGAATCCTACAGCCTTCGGGAGTGTTGTTTGTATTCTAGAAAGCAACTCTTTTGTTGAGGACGAGACATCTTTCCTGGCACCCGTGACCCCTAACCTTGAGATAAGGTAGAGGAAACCTGAACCCTTTTCCAGGATCTTTCTAACTCTTGCTTCGGTTGTTGTGGGAGCAACCAGAAAGATAAGATCAAGCCCATGCTTCTCACAGCTATATTTCAGGTCAGCCACTTCCTCAACAGGAATATCAGGCACTATCAATCCACTTATTCCGGCGTCAGCAGCCTGTTCTACAAATTTTTCCACTCCGTACCTGAACACAGGATTGTAGTAGGTCATGCAAACAAGCGGAATCCGGACCTTTAGGGCTTTAACAAGCTCAAAATAACGTTCTGTATCCATGCCAGCTGCAAGTGCCCGCTGACCTGCTACCTGGATGGTTGGTCCGTCCGCTACAGGATCTGAAAAGGGGAAACCCAGTTCTATAATGTCCGCTCCTCCGTTTACTAGAGCCTTAACAATCTCCCCTGTTTGCTCTGCGGTTGGATCTCCTGCCATTATGTAGCATATAAGGGCTCCTTCGTCCTTCTTTCTGAGTTCGGAGAATTTCTCGGAGATTTTTTGCCTTCTCATCTCAGACTCCCCCCTTCAGGCTCAGGACAGTTTCCAGATCCTTATCCCCTCTTCCGGAAAGGTTTACAACCACTACCTCTCCCAGTTCTCCGGCTTCTGACGCTTTTTTCAGGTAAGCAAGGGCGTGAGAGGATTCAAGAGCAGGAATTATTCCTTCAAGCCTGCTCAGTTCATGAAAAGCTTCAAGGGCTTCGCTGTCGGTCGCATATCGGGCTGTAACCCTGCCGCTTTCAGAGAGATAAGCTAGTTCAGGCCCGACTCCTGAGTAATCAAGACCTGCTGAAACGGATTCGGATTCAAGGATCTGCCCGTTTTTATCCTGCAGCACCTTTGTTCTTGCTCCGTGCAGGATCCCTTCTTCACCTGCACAGAGGGAGGCTGAGTGGAAGGCTGCTTTTTCCGTGCACTTCAGGGCTTTTCCACCGGCTTCGACAGCAATCAGCTTGACTTCAGTATTCTCTACAAAGGGATGGAAAATTCCCATTGCATTGCTTCCGCCGCCTGCGCACGCAATTATCGAATCGGGCATATGCCCCTCCTTTTGCAAAATCTGTTCTTTTACCTCGAGTCCTATAACGCTCTGGAAATCCCTTACAATTAAAGGATAAGGATGGGGACCTACAACCGAGCCTATGAGATAGAGCGTGTTTTCTATATTCGTGACCCAATCCCTGAAAGCCTCGTTAATGGCATCCTTAAGGGTTTTTGAGCCAGTCTCCACGGGCTTTACTTCCGCACCCATGAGTTCCATACGATAGACATTCATCTGCTGGCGTTTGACATCCTTGGCTCCCATGTACACAACAGTTTCAAGTCCGAGATTCGCCCCTGCCATAGCTGTTGCAGTTCCGTGCTGTCCTGCCCCGGTTTCGGCAATTAGCCTGGTTTTTCCCATATATTTTGCAAGCAGTGCCTGTCCGATGGCATTGTTTAACTTGTGGGCTCCTCCGTGCACGAGGTCTTCCCTTTTGAGATAGATTTTTGATCCGTATTTTTTGCTCAGATTCCGGGCAAAATAGAGTGGGGTCTTCCTGCCGGCAAATTCCCGCAGGTAATAGTCAAGCTCGGCAAGGAATTCAGGGTCGTTTTTATACCGCTCATAACCTTCTTCCAGCTCTTCTAAGGCTGGCATGAGGATTTCAGGTACATATTGTCCCCCATAATTCCCGTATTTTCCTTTTACCTGGGTGGTCGTTCTGGAATATTCCTTCGAACCTGCAAGCTCATTTAAACATGAATCTTCTGTCGGAAATTTTGAAATTTTAATCCCTGTCAACTCAATTACTCCCTTATTATTTGTGCAATTCTGTAGCATGGCTTTGATATCGCATCTGGCAGCATGGTTTTTGGTATAATGATTAAAGCAAAATCCAAGCAAAGTTCAGTTTGAATCTATCCTGAAAGAATCCTGAACAAATCTTAATGAACCTTGAATGGATTTTGAGAGGATTTTTCAACCCTGTCCAGCAGGCTGAAAGCTCCGAAAAGTCTGAAAAATAGTTATTAACGCCAGCAAATGCCCTGGACAAATTCTTTCGTTTTATCAAAAACAGAATCACTTTCCATAAGTGCAGATCCTATGAGCACGGCATCTGCGCCTGCCTGGACTGCCCTCCGAACATCCTCTACTCTGTTCATCCCGCTTTCGCTTATTATAAGGTGCCTGGTCCCATGGTCAAGGTCGTATTCCCGGATAAGAGGAGCCAGTTCTTCCGTGGTAGCGAGGTTAGTTTTAAGTGTCTCAAAGCTCCGGTTATTTATTCCTATAATTCTTGCATCAGTTTTCAGGGCGGATTCAAGTTCTTCTCTGTTATGGACCTCAACCAGTGGCTCAAGTCCTTTTTCAAGGGCAAGCTCAACAAAAAGCTCAAGTTCTTCCCCAAGAATGCCTGCAATGAGAAGCACAAGATCACTTTCGGCTTCTTCAAGCTGTCTTTTGTCAATAATAAAGTCTTTTCTCAGAACAGGCAAACATACGGCTTTTCGGACTGTATCCAGGTTTTCAAGCGAACCCCGGAATACTCCGGGCTCAGTCAGAACAGACACTGCAACAGCACCTGCTTCTTCCATCTCCCTGGCAAGCCTGGCTGCCATTTCAGGCGAAATATCCCTGAAAGTTCTCCCTGGTGATGCGGGCTTAATCTCTGCAATTACAGGCACCCGCCCGTCATTCTTTGCATCTGCCACCGCAGAGAAAAAATCCCTTTTCTCAAAGCCCGTACTCAGGTCTTCACGGCAGGTTTGTGACCCGAAAGCCTGTACGCGGGTTTTTGTTGTGTTGAGGATATGGAGGATTGAAGTGTGCATTGTTTATCACTGATGTATATTTATGCTCATCAGTGACTAATGACGGACATGGTATAAATAGATTTTGGGTAAGGTTGTGTAGTTTATGGAGTTAAGATCTTTCTACCCTCATTAAAAAAATCGGGGACTAAAATTGATGCATATCAATAAATAAGTCCCATTATTGCTTTGAATTGCAGCAATCTGATAATACTATATTTTCACATTACTTTCCACAGAAACAGATACCTCTCCGTGTACTGGTGATATGAAGAGGTTGTATAAGCCCGGCTGCCTGTTAGAAAGAGAAGCCCAAGAATATAGTTTCTAATTATACCTTCTCAGGAAATTTTATACTATTATTCCAATTAGTGAGTATCTTATATTATGCCAATTGACAAAACGCAATTATTAGAAATCATTGAAAATCAGGTGATATATATGGCAATTTCTGGACAGTGGAATCTTCATTATAGTTGGGGCTGCAGTGGAAGTTACATTCAGGTTGGGATAACTTTCAATAGTAATGGCACTTTCAGTATCCCATCACAAAACCTTGCTGGAAGATGGACTCAAAACGATGGAATGATACTCTGGCAGTTTAATAACAATGCAAGTTACGGGGGAAATCTTGCTGGAAACGCAATGGTTGGTATAATGTCTACCTTTGCCGGATTAAATGGCTGCTGGTATGCAATAAAGGCAGGAAGCACAGTAATGCCGGCTGAAGAGGAAAAGGTAGAATTTGACGCAGCCGGCGAAGAGGTGAAATAACAAAAACAAGTGGATTATTTGAAAAGTTGTCAAAATGAGTATTTACCAGACATTTGCTCACAAAGCCTGTACATCCAAAGCATCCTTCTCGATTTCATTATTAACGTTAATCCTCTAGATTTCAGTATTAGCATTAACCCTTCAGATTTCACTATCAACCTCAGCCCAGCACCTCTACCATTGTTTCTAGGCATTTGAGCATATTTGCATTTGTGGACATGCTGCTGTCAGGCTCTCCAAAGATCGAATTGGCAACTTCTATCATATCTCCCATGTATTCGAGGCTTGTATTGAGCTGTGCCCTATTTTCATTCAAGGAAATCAACGCAGTTTCCATTTCGCTCAGGTTTTCAGGAGCCTGTTCGATCTGTTCAGTTCCATTGTATGTTAATGCAGAATTCGTTTTCTCAATTTCATCCACCAGAATATTCTCCACTTTGTGATTTAATGCTACCGAAACTGGAAGCACCAGTAGCACAACCAGGAGAATTGCTGCTATCTGCAGGTAAAATCCCCGGCGTCTCTCCATAAGAATTTCCCCCACTGTCACTTATCTAGATTTAATAAAAGTTTCCTCCTTGGTAGGAAATAATCTAATTAGTATATAAAAAATTAGTTATTCGTATAAAATTACAAATCAAGTATAACACATTGTAAAGAGCAAAGAATCCCTAAAAACCCTAGAGAAATGTTATCCAGCTTATTAGCTGTTAGCCTCAGTGAACGAAATATGATGGTGCCGTCAATAAACTGATACTTTTCCTCTAAATTAGCCCTCTTGAGCGAAGCGAAAAGGGCAGCGTGCTGTTGCACTTGCAGTGCAACTCCTAGAAAATCTTCGATTTTCTGTGATCCCGAAGCGCAATTCGGGCGGTACGGAACTCGGGCAGCGAAGCATTTACATGCAAGACGAACATAAAGTGCACAAAAAGCTGCCAGAAAGGTTTGCGCAATAAAGACTAAACCAAAAGACTATCAGAGGAAAATTAATGGTTGTTTGGAAGGGAAAGAAAGTGGTCCTGCATACCACTATGGGCGATATAACAATTGAACTGTTTGAAGACATGCCAATTACGGCAGGAAATTTCGCAAAACTTGTTGAGCAAGGTTTCTATGATGGAGTTATTTTCCACAGGGTAATTGACAACTTCATGATTCAAGGCGGAGATCCGACAGGTACGGGCATGGGTGGACCTGGCTATACTATTCCGGATGAGTTTACAAACCACAACCGGAACGACAGAGGCACCATAGCAATGGCAAATGCAGGTCCCAATACCGGTGGCAGCCAGTTCTTTATAAACCTCGTGAATAACAATTATCTCGATAAAATGCACCCTGTTTTCGGGAAGGTAGTTGATGGCATGGATGTTGTGGATTCTATCGGTAAGGTGAAGACTGACCGCCAAGATCGTCCGAAAACTGAGGTAAAAATTATAAAGGCTGAACTGGTCTAAAATTTCTTTTATTTAAGGGTAATCCCTGCTCTTATTTTTACTCTTTTTTATTTTTTAATTTTCTACTCTATTTTAATTTTTAACTTCTTTTAATTTTTAATTTCTTTTAATTTTTTAATCTTTTTAATTTTTAATCTTTTTTAATTTTTTAATCATTTTTACTCTTCTTTACTTTTTTTCTCTTTGTTCTTACTCTCTGTTTTCTTAACTTTTCTTTCTAATCGAAATTACTGACCGCATTTTCGGATACAATGATAAAAAAGCCCGTCCAATATGAATATAATTTCTTTTTGCGGAAATTGAAGCCTGCTGAATTTTCACAGGAGAAGAGATTTGTGTGGGAAACAGAAGAAGGATTAGATTTTCTGGCAAGTGAAACCCTTAAAGCCAGATATCTGCTTGAGGGAGAAAAGGATTGGAACGATATTTGTGAGAGAGTTGCAAAGGCAATAGCGACAAGTGAAAAAGAGTATCTGGAGTTTAAAGACCTAATCATCAAAAAAATCTTTCTTCCGAGCTCTCCCACGCTCATGAATGCGGGCACAGAAATCGGACAGCTTGCAGCCTGTTTTGTAATACCCGTTGAGGACAGCGTTGAGGAGATCTTTAATTCGATCAAAATCGCAGCCCTGATTCAAAAAACTGGAGGAGGCACAGGTTTTAATTTTTCAAAAATACGCTCTGGCTGTTCTTCCGGCTCCTGTGCTGATAAAGAAGAGATCGGTCCTGTATCCGTCATGAAACTTTTCAATGAGGCAACTGAAATCGTAAAGCGATATGGAAAACGCCGGGGAGCCAATATGGGCATCCTTGATATTTCCCACAATGACATTCTTTCTTTTATCAGGGCAAAACGTGTAGAGGGAGAATTAAGCAATTTCAATATCTCGGTCATGATTCCTGACGCTTTCATGGAACTCGTTGAGGCTGATAGGGTCGATGAAGTCTGGAACAGACAGACAGGTCTGACGGTTGGGCAGATCTTTTCTGAAATTGTTGAGGGAATCTGGAGAAACGGCGAACCAGGAGTTCTTTTTTATGACCGCATAAATAGAGACAATTTCACGCCCGCACTTGGCGACATCTCGGCTACCAATCCTTGCGGGGAAGAACCGCTTCTGCCATTTGAATCCTGCAACCTGGGTAGCATTAACCTTTCCCTTTTCGTTGTTGACGGAAAAGTAAACTGGGATTTTCTAAGGGAAGTAGCCGGAAAAGCTATCCGTTTCCTGGATAATGAAATTGACAAGAATGCATATCCTGTACCAGAGATCGAGGCTGCAACAAAAAAGACCCGGAAAGCAGGGCTTGGGGTAATGGGTTTCCATGATATGCTTTTGAAGCTTGGGTTGCCTTATGACTCCCTGGAAGCTCTTGAGCTTGCGGAAAAACTTATGGAACAGATTACCTGGGCTGCAATTCGGGAATCCAGAAAACTCGCTGCGGAAAAAGGACCTTTTCCGGAATTTGAGGACTCCACATGGGAACTTCCGATGAGAAATGCAGCATTAACTGCGATCGCCCCAACAGGCACAATTAGCATTCTTGCCAGTTGCTCTTCAGGAATTGAACCAGTTTTCAGCTGGGTATACAGGCGAACTCAGCTCTCAGGCAGGAAATTCACGCTTGTTCATCCTTTGTTTAAAGCACACTTTAAATCAAAACTGACCGAGACTGACTATAACTGGCTTCTTGAGCACGTCTATAAGTACGGTACCCTGCAGAACGTGGAAAAACCTGAACTCGTAAGTGAAGAAGAAAAGCGGCTCTTCAGGTCAGCCCTTGATATTGATTGGAAGGCTCATATTGATGTACAGGCGGCATTTCAAAAGCACTGTCACGGCGGTATTTCGAAAACTATCAATATGCCTCATTCTGCAGGAAAAGAGGATATTAAGCAAGCTTTGATTTATGCCTGGAGGCATGGGCTCAAAGGACTTACCATCTACAGGACAGGAAGCAGGCAGTATGTGGTACTCAGCCTGCAAAAATCTCAAGACTAAAACACAGCGTTTAAATAGGGCTTTGTGCCCTTAAAGCTTATTAATTATACACAAAACAAGATCGGGAGAAAACCTATTAATTATTATTAGAAAGTATTATCTTACTAAAAATATATATACATTCCTTTCCTTCTAAATAATCTATGACTGCTGTTACTAATCATCATCTGGAACTGTTAATCGCTTGCATAATTTACGGTACTGTCGGAATCTACATGCAACACCTGGATGATATGTCCATTGGTTCGATTATTTTTTATAGAGTGCTATTCGGACTTTCAGCCATTATGCTTTATCTGGCAGTTACCGGAAATTTAAATCAACTCGCATTGAAAAGAAAGAAGAACTACCTGCTCCTCCTCGGGATCCTGTATGTTTTGCAAATGTTTTCATATTATTCAGCAATTCGCTATTTAGGAGCTTCTTCAGCCGTTCTGCTTCTTTATACAGATCCTATTTATCTAACAATCCTTGCCCCCCTCCTGCTTGGAGAAAAGAATACAGGAAAAACCATCTTTGCACTTTTCTTGGGCTTGATAGGAGTCTTCTATGTAACAAGGCCAGAAGGAGGTTTTGAACAGCTTGAATTCGGGAGTGATTATCTTAAGGGAGTGCTTTTCGGGCTTGCAGGAGGCCTTTTCAGCAGCGGTGTAATAATCTCAGTTCGTTACCTCAGAGATGAATATAATGGGCTCACCCAGCTCTTCTGGCAAAGTGTAATCAGCCTGTTCTTCTTTTCACCATTTGCAGTTTCCGTTCCACGGAATGTGCTTGCTGAAAACCTTCCAGTCCTTGTACTCTTCGGGGTATTAATAACAGGCGTCGGGGCGGTGTTTTATATAAGGGGTGTAACAGGCGTGAACGCAGTTACAGCCAGCATCCTTACTCTGCTTGAGCCGGTCTCCTGTATATTTTTTGATTACACTATACTTGGAAACCCGATTCACAGTGGGATGCTTACTGGCTGCATTTTCATCCTTGCGGCAGCAATTGTTATAAGCCTGGACGACTCGGTTTCTCTAAGAAAACTGTTTATATGGGACAGAATAACCTTCAACAAGGGAGCTTTTGTCAGAAGAAAACCGGTTTTAAGAGCACATAATAAGTAAAAGTTTCTTTTAATCTTTCTTTTACTTTATTTTTTATCTTTTATTAAAATTTTAATCTTTTCTTGCCCATAAAGGTATATATCAGCAAGCTTTTAACTCTCGTCCATGCCTGTGCAAGAAAGCTCATTAAAACCGCATTTTGAAGTTATAACTGGCAGCATAATTTACGGTACTATAGGGGTTTTTCTGAATATGACTGAAGATATGTCAGCAGGATCCCTCCTTTTCTCAAGGCTCTTTTTTGGCTTCTTTATCATTCTCTTTTACCTGTTGCTCAACAGAGAAATCGAGCAGCTAAGACCTAAAAAGAGAAGAAAGTACTTATTGCTCCTTGGCTTTTCAAATGCAGTAACAGGCATATGTTATTTTTCATCTATCCAATATAGTGGAGTCTCGGTAGCTGTCCTTCTGTTTTATACGGCTCCAATATACGTTAATATACTAGCTCCACCCATTCTCGGGGAGAGTAGAAGCAGTAACAGCTTTCTATCCCTCCTGCTTGCAATCACGGGAGTTTTATTGATCGCCCGACCGTCAGAGATTCTGATTGATACAGGTTCTGACTTTCAGAAAGGGTTTATATTCGGGCTGCTATCAGGGCTATCATTCAGTGTGACTATAATAACAATCCGATATCTCAGGAACGACTACACAGGAATAGCTCAGACTTTCTGGCTGACAGGTATAAGTCTTCTCTTTACACTGCCAGCCGCACTTGCCACCCCACTTGCTGTTTTCGTAAAAAATCTAGACGTCCTGTTTTTCTTCGGCTTAACAATTACCCTTGCGGCTGTAATCTACCTTAAAGGGATCTCAGGAGTCAAGGCACAGACAGGAAGTATTCTTGCCCTAATGGAGCCTGTCTCCGGAATTTTCTTTGATGTGACGATCCTTAAAACCCCTCTTTATATCTCGACTTTTCTGGGCTGTGCTCTGATCCTTGCAGCAGCGTATATTGTAAGTAAAAAAGATGGATAAAAAAGTGGAACGAAAGTCTAAACCGCAAGAATGAGATCTACAGCTCCATTAATAAGAAAGAAGATAGAATGAAGCCTGGTTCATATTAGAGATTTTCCGCAGGATCCTGGGCTTTGCCCAAAAGCTATTTACTAAAAGAGCCTCTATTTTTATCACAATGGTTTTGAAAATGCAGGAAAAGCATGACTGAAGAAAGCCCAATTATCGAGCTTAAAAACCTAACAAAAATATATAAAAACGGAATGGAATTTCGCGCGCTCGACAATGCAAATCTGAAAATTAAGAAAGGAGAATTTGTAGCAATTGTCGGGCCATCGGGTTCAGGCAAAAGCACTCTTATGCACCTTATAGGTCTGCTCGACACTCCAAGTTTTGGGACACTCCTGATAGACGGCAAAGATGTAACGAAAATGTCGGATAAGGAGCGCTCCGAGATGCGGAACAGAATGCTCGGTTTTGTCTTCCAGTACCATCACCTGCTCCCAGATTTCACAGCCCTGGAAAATGTAGCGATGCCGCTCTTGATTGCGGGAAAAAGCAGGAAAGAAGCAAAAGAAATTGCCGAAAAACTTCTTAAGGAGGTTGGGCTTGAAGACCGGATGAATCATAAACCCAGTGAGCTTTCAGGAGGGCAGAACCAGAGGGTTGCAGTAGCAAGAGCACTGAGCTGCTCTCCTGCAATCGTGCTTGGGGACGAGCCTACAGGCAACCTTGATACAAAAACGGGTAACCTGATTTATGATTTGCTCAGGCGGCTGAACAGGCAGTATAATCAGACCTTTATCGTTGTTACTCATAACGAAGACCTGGCATCAAAAGCTGATAGGATTATCAGACTTGTGGATGGGAAAATTACAGATCAGTGAGGAGATAAAATGGAATATGCAAAAGGAAGAATAGGCAGGGTGTTTACTGTCAGGATAGATCATGGGGATGACCTGATTCTGGAGCTGATTAAACTTGCTGAACTGGAGAACATAGAATCTGCTGTCTTTATGCTACTGGGAGCATTAAAAGAAGCAAAACTTGTTACGGGTCCAAAAGAAAATAAAATCCCTCCTGAGCCTTTATGGTTCAGTTTCGGTGACGCCCACGAGATCCTGGGAATAGGAGATATTTTTTTAAAGGATGGAAAACCGAAGATCCATCTGCATACATGTGCAGGTAGAGGAGATAACGCAAAACTTGGGTGCTTGAGAGGTGAGAGCGAAGTTTTTATGGTAGTTGAGGCTTTCGTTTTCGAGCTGGAGGGCATTTCTGCCAGAAGAGTTGCAGATGAAGAGCAAGGTTTTGCTCCTGTGAATTTTGGGCGGGTCTCAGACCAGGAATAACACTCAGATAAAACAGGCGTTATTATCAGTGCCCGAAAATCTGGTTACAAAAAGAATTAAAAAATAGGCATGCAAAAGATCCGGTATTTTCTCAAGCTCAATTTTGCATCAATGTCTCCAGTTCACGAAGCCTTTTGAGTGCAGTTAATTTTTCTTTGTTGTCTTTTAAAAATTCTTCCTCAAGGGCTTTTATTATTTCAGTGAAGGGTACTGTTAACTGATAGTACTTTACAGGTCTGCCTTTTCCTTTGTTCTTTTTTTCAGACCTTTCGTTCACCCAGCCTCTCTCTCGCAGGGGACGCATGGCTACACTTACTTCCGGTTGTCTCAGCCCTGAGACATGTTCAATATGAAGGGATCTTAACTCCTTGCAGTCTTTCAGACACACGAGCGCCGTGGCTTCCGTCCTCGGAAGTCCCAGGCTCTGGAGCATATCAATGATTGAATAATCTTTTTCGGTTAAATTAACTGGAGAATCGTCAGTCATCAGAAATGAATAATACTTTCATGTTTATATATTTTATGTAGATAAAATTATTTTTTTAAATAAATTGGGCATTGTTAAAGAGTAAAATAATAATCAAACCCGATTAAAAACTTCCTTTGATAAGTTTCAATATAAAAACTTATATTTATAAATCTTCGAGAAAAAAATAAGTTTTGCAATCATGACCAAAGCCTCTAAAGCTGGTGTTCACAGGAAATGAAGATTCGTAAAATCCGGAATACCTGAATTAAGGGTTGCCAAATAAGAGGATCTCCTGCAAACACTTGAGTAGAACATTCCTAAATAAATTTTCAAAGATTTATTAGGTTACGGTATCAGATGCTTGAGGCAGCAATATCTCTGGGACTGGGAATTCAATACATATTCTTTATATGTTAATCAGGGTATCGTATGAGAAAATAACGTAAAACTTAATTAAAATTATCTGCGTTAACCGGATAAAGAATTAAATACAATTCAAACATGCAACGTTTAATTTGAGGTTAAGCTTCAAATTAGGTTAAGCTTCAAATAACAGAATATATGTATAGATAGATCAGAGATTAAAAAGGGTGAAATGATGTCATATATCGGTCTACAGCAGGATTCTGGAGAATATAAGATCCAAAAGATACATGCTCGGGAGATCCTGGATTCAAGGGGAAATCCCACAGTTGAAGTTGATGTGTTTACACCGAAGGGATTTGGCAGAGCCAGTGTTCCTTCAGGGGCTTCTACTGGTACAAATGAGGCTCTTGAGCTGCGGGATGAAGATCCTAACAGGTACGGAGGAAAAGGAGTTCTCACTGCAGTAAAGAATGTGAATACTATCATCCAGAAGGAACTGCTGGGGCTCGATGTCCGAAATCAGCGAGAAATCGATGAGCTGATGATCGAGCTCGACGAGACCGATAATAAATCAAACCTCGGGGCAAATGCAATCCTTGGAGTATCCATGGCTGTTGCAAAAGCCGCTGCCGATTCTCTCAATATTCCTCTCTACCGTTATTTCGGAGGCTCAAACGCCTTCACTCTGCCCGTGCCGACAATGAACGTCCTTAACGGGGGCAAGCACGCAGGCAATGAGCTTGCAATTCAGGAATTCATGATTCAGCCCAAAGGTGCTGAAACCTTTTATGAAGCTATCCAGATGGGGGCAGAAATCTATCATGTGCTCGGAAAACTGCTGGAAAGGAAATATGGCAGATCTTCCACCAATGTAGGCTATGAAGGAGGATATGCTCCCAAAATGAGTGAGTCGGTCGAAGCCCTTGATGCCCTTGTCCAGGCTATTGAGGAGGCTGGCTACACCGATACCGAGGTTACTATAGGGATTGATGCTGCAGCTTCCGAATTTTACGAAGACGAACTCTACACTATTGACGGAAAAAAGCTCACTGCTCCTGAACTGATGGATTATTATATTGAACTTGTGAATACCTATCCAATCCTCTCAATTGAAGATCCTTTCTATGAGGAAGCCTTTGATGATTTCGAAGCTCTGACCAACGAGCTCTGGGACACGATTATTGTTGGTGACGACCTTTTTGTTACAAACATTGAAAGGCTTTCAAAAGGCGTTGATATGGGAGCAGGAAATGCTCTTCTTTTAAAGATCAACCAGATCGGAACACTTTCCGAGGCTTTTGATGCCGCAAGCATGGCTTCCAGGAACGGCTATACCGTAATAGTAAGCCACCGCTCTGCCGAAACCGAAGACACCACAATTTCGGACCTCTCAGTCGCTATTGGCGCAGAAATGATTAAGACCGGCGCCCCAGCCCGCGGAGAGAGGACTGCAAAATACAACCAGCTTCTCAGAATCGAGGAAGACCTGGGCGAAGTTGCACATTATGTGCAGCTCTAATTTTTCAATTTCCTATTTTAATTTCTATTAATCTCTATTTTAATTTCCATTTTAATTTTCCATATTAATTTCCTATTTAAATCTTTTTTTAACTTTATTTTTCTGAATTTTCTCTTTTTATGCTTCTTAGATTTATTACAACACTGTGCATTCTCCTAAATAGTCCTTTGAGTTTATTTCCTGAAAGTACTGGAAACTAATTTATAATTAGCTTCACAAGAATAATTACAGGAATAATATCAGAAACCTGAAATCTTTGAAAAATCTCAAGCCAGAGCCGAATCTAAATAAGATCCGAATCCACATAAAGTCGAATCTAAATAAAAGTCGAATCCAAACAGAATTCGAATCTAAATAAAAGCCGAATCTAAGTAAGAGGAATCTAAGTAAGAGCCAGGAAAATAAAATATATTTACTAATATTTTGAGATTATGAAGGCTTCATTTTTCTGTAAATTGTAAAAATAGTCGCTCACTGAAACTGGCTTGAGAACTTCTTGTACATACAGAATCATTCATATGGAGTTTATCAGATAGAGTCCATCCAGAATAGGGATTCATACTGATGATCTACAGATAGGATTCATACTGTGATGGATCTACAAGATAGGGATTCATACTTTGATGAGTCTACAAGATAGGAGTTTATGACATGTACGAACTGGAAATTGCCTTGAGGCAGGTTTTCTCCAGAAGAAGGCAAACTTTCTTTGCCATACTGGCAGTTGCCCTTGCAGTAGCTGTCATTACGGTAATGATGGCTATGCTCACTGGTTTTCAGGCGGAGCTTGTACAGTCAAGCATTGAGAATAATCCGCATATTGTCATAACTCCTCAAAATGAGGAAGAAGAGTATATTCATCTTTACAAGTATAATTCAGCCCGGTTTGCGGAAATGAAAGGAGTCATAGCGGTATCTCCCAAGTATCTAGGTCAGGCAGCCCTGGAATACAGGGACAATGCCGAAGGAATTTCGCTTCAGGGGATTGACCCTGAGGCTGAAGATAGGGTTATGCGAGTAAGCGAGGATGTAATAGAAGGAAATTTCCTATCGCTTGCCCATACAAGAAATGGGATTGTGCTTGGAGACAAACTTGCAGAAAATCTTGAAGTCCAGACCGGAGATCGTGTGAATGCGGTTTTTCCAGGTGTGGAAACTACTTCTTTTAAGGTGCTGGGTCTTATTCATACCGGAACTGGTGCAGATGAGGTAACAGCCTATGCAAGGCTCGATTCAGTGCAGCATTTTTTTAATAAACCGGGCGTTGTGAGCACGATAGGCATCAGGGTTGCAGATCCATACCAGGCTGAGGCTATTGCAGCCTCAATTGAAAGGGAATCCGGGTTTGATGCTGTCAGTTGGCTTGAAGCAAATGCTGAAATCCTGAATCTTCTGAATACCCAGAAGATCTTTGTAAACATATTCTATTTATTGATTTATGGAATAGCAGGTTTTGGGATAGCAAATACCCTGATTACAATTGTTGCCCAGAGAACCCCAGAAATCGGAATCCTGAAAGCCATGGGAGCTTCTCAGAAGAGCATAATGACAATCTTCCTTTTCCAGTCCTTGATTCTCGGAGCAATAGGGCTTTTGTTCGGCATTGTTCTTGGCTACATTACAACTATAGCGCTCCAGAACTACGAAATCGAGGTTCCGCAGGAAATGTATTTCGGGCTCCAAACTTTGCCTCTTGAAGTCGAGCCCCTTAATTTTTTATATGCGGCTATCTTCGCTTTCATAATCAATATAATTTCAGGAATCTACCCTGCTCGGAAAGCTGCAAAACTCGATCCTGTAGAAGCTATTGAGAGCGCTTGATGTAATACCGTTATCAAAAATGCTTTCTCAGAAATCTTACACCAAAATTCTTACCTGATATATTGCCCAAAAAACGTTATCCCAAAAATCTTACAGAGAATCTTTCCGGCAGCTAAATTTCAAATAATTCCTATCATTTTCAGCCCTACATAGATCATGAGAAGCACAAACAAATGCTTCAAGTGTTCCGGGTTTACCACATGGGCAATATCCGCCCCCTTTCTTGCTCCAAAAAATCCTGGGATTACAAGCAAAATCCAGTCAATGAGATTGATATATCCAAGAGAATACGGAGGAAGCCCAGGCTGACCTATACCATTGATTATATATCCTATCGACCCTCCAAAAGAGGTAAACATTATTACTGCAGACGAAGTTCCTACAGCTTTTCGCATATCAAAATGCAGAAAAATAAGCATGATCGGAATTGCAATTACTCCTCCGCCGATCCCAAGTAGCCCTGAGAAAAAGCCTATGGAAACTCCGGCAAGAATATAAAGCATTTGATTAGAGCTTATTTCACCATTTTCTCGAACTGCAGGCGTCACATAGATTTTGAGCGCTCCTATTATGACCACGATTCCAAAAATTGTGCTCAAGGTTAAAGCTGATAACCTGGAAGCAACAGCCGCTCCCCCAAAACTGGTAATCGAACCTACAATTCCCATAAGCGTTGCCTGTTTCCACTGGACTGCGTGCTTCTCATGATATTTTAAAGCAACGCTTATGGAGTTCAACAGGATTACAAAAAGGCTTGTGCCGAGAGCTATCCGTATAGCTATATCAGGCTCTAGCCCGGTTTCCTGCAAAAGCCAGTCTGGACAGGAGTCATAATAAAGCCCCCTCCTACACCAAGCAAGCCCGAAATAACGCCTGTAAACGCACCTGTGAGAATTAAAATTCCAAGATAAAGAGGATCTGCAGGAGTCATTTCAATCCAGTGTTTTTCCATTTCGGTTTCCGAATTCAGGAACAGCCAGATTTAAGAAGAGGTTTCTGGCTGCTCTCTAAAAGGGGTTGCAAGTTTATTTAAGTTAACAGGCTCATATAGATGAAATAAAGTGCTGTTGCTCATATTCAAATAAAAATAGCTGGAATTGGCAGAGAGGTTGTACCTGAAAGGATAAATCATAGGTTAAGAGGATAACTGTTTTTCTTAAATAGTTTCCCTACGGGGACGGTCTTACTTTATTACCTGTCTAATTTCCCAGTGTTTAAAATCAGATAGTTTATTTAAAACTGTTTTATTGTTAAAACAAACTATTTCAGTCAAACCCTGCCGTCTGTCTGAATAATCATTCTGTCTGGATAACCATTATTTTACAACGAATTACTCGATTTACAATGAACAGGATTATAAACTGCCCACCACGTAGGTTTATGAATTATCCGCAACAAACAGATTTATAAATTGATTATCGTAATGGGTCTAAGAGGCGTTTTTATGATTAGAATGAAATTACACGGCACATACAATATCTATTATGCTATTCTCGGCATGCGGAACCCCATGAACTCCTGGCATCTTATGGACAGCAGTGAGCCTGATGAGGCAGGGAACTGCAAGCTCGGAGAAAAGGATCTGAACCTGGCTCAGCGCCTGACCCTTGCAGGGACCGAACACAGTAAGTTTTTAAGGTTCATCACGGTCTGTTTTGATATCACAGCCCCACTCTACTGGTGGAAAGAGTTTGATACCTACAAGTTCGCAGAAAAGAACTCCACTTCAACAATGCACAAGCTGACCAGCAAGGAGCTTGCTCCCCACGATTTTTCCTATGATATGCTGACCGATTACAGGGAAGCCCAGATCCGGCACCTGAATGACCTTATTAAAGCCTACAACTCCCGCGAAGGCGACAGCGAAGAGGATAACGCATACCGGAAAGCAGTTTTCAGGGAACTTGTCCAGGACCTGCCGAGTGCATACAACCAGAAAAGAACAGTTATAACGAATTACGCTGAACTCCGCAATATTTACTTCCAGCGCCGCTATCACAAGCTTGACGAGTGGAGGGATTTCTGCAACTGGATTAAAGAGACGCTGCCGTATGCAGAAGAGCTCATCTGCCTGGAAAAGAAAGAATAAAATCGAAATATCTTTTCAGTAGTCCCGGCTGGAAAGAATTGATCTTAGAAACCTTGCTGGGAATGGATTAATAGAACTCCAGGCTCTCACCGGTCATACCCATGACCGGCTTTTCCCTAAAATTTTAATAAAAATAATACTCAGTTGCCTTTATCAGCTTTATATTGCAGGTTTTTGAAGCTTAAATAGCGATCTAATCGGATTAATAGATTTTATTAGCTTAATTTGATGTTTCAATGGGTTTTCTGAGTTCTTATTATACTCATTATTGCTTTTTTGCATTCTCTGGGTGTATTTTATTGAGGATAGATGGATAAAAAACTAAAGGCTTATATATTTAGGATGCTTGCTACTGTCCTGTATATCATTGTAAATCGGAACTTTACTTCATGTTTTTCTCGTGTGTACTCTTATTTAGTTATTCTCTTTTACTGAGAAGCGGAGTATGAACGTATATAATGAAGCAGGAATAGTCTGAAAGCCTCTTTGCGAATAAATAAATATATCGAACATTTTACAGATAGTTTAAGAGATAAAATGACAGAGCTTGAAAAAACAATTTCCTTCAGTCGGGGTATGGGACTTGCAGTCTGCATGCTTATAGGGACAGGCATTCTGGCATTGCCAGGACTGGCGCTTGATGCAGGCACGGTACATGAAGCAATCCTGGGCTGGTTCCTTATAGCCATTGCAGCAGTCCCTCTTATTGCGATCTGTTCCCGCCTTGGCTTGAGATTTCCTTCAACAGCCGGGCTTGCAGGATATGCTGAAGAGGCTGTGGGACCCTGGGGAGGATATGCAGTTTCCTATCTTGTAGGGGGCTCATTCTTTTTCGGGCTTCCTGCGGTTGCCCTTATAGGCAGCGAGTATATGGGGCAGCTTTTCCAACTATCCGGAGCAGAAACAGCGCTTTTTGCAATCCTGCTTGTAACCCTGATGTTTCTTTCCAACCTGGCGGGAATGAAGGTTATTTCCATGATCAATTATGCGGCTCTGGCTGTTCTCTTCCTGCTTATCAGCCTGCTCATTGCCTTTAACCTTGATTTTCTGGGCTCGGGGTTCGCAATTGCCAGCGAGGCTGCTAACAGTGGAGGGAAAATAGACCTGAATAACATCTGGAAAGTTGCAGCCCTGCTTTTCTGGGCTTTTCTGGGCTGGGAAAACCTTTCTTTCTCGTTGGGAGAGATAAAAGATCCTGAGAAAAATGTTCCGCGCCTATACTGGCTGAGTTTTGTTCTTGTGACCTCTATTTACCTTATGCTTGCCCTTATCAGCGCGGGAGCCAGTGCTTCAGGCACAACCCTTGAGGGTGCAGCCGGGCTATCCAGCCTTGTATTTTTTACGCCCGGAGGAGATCTGCTTATCTGGCTCATGATAGTGGTTATTGCAGCCAATGCCTGTTCCTGGAATTTTACTGCAAGCCGCCTGCTCTATTCAGGGGGCAGGACAGGCATCTTCCCTGAGATGTTTGGAAAACTTTCAGCAGGGAATATTCCTGTAGCCAGTCTGGTTGGGCTGTATATTCTTTCAATCATCCTGATTTGCGGAAGCTATCTCCTCAAAATTCCCGTATCAGCCATGATGTTGCTCGTAAACCAGAACTTTGTTTTCCTCTACGCCTTCATTATAATCGCTTACTGGAAAACCGAAACAGGCTGGAGGAAATGGATCTTTTCAGTTCTTTCACTCATGTCCCTGAGTTTTTTAATCTCAGGATTTACCTGGAAGGTTGCATATCCAATCTTTCTGATTGGCTCTGGTTATTTCTGGTTTCTCAGGAGTATGGATAAGGCTCCTGTATCCAGAGTCCCTGTGCAGGGAATCCCTGCATCAGGAAGTTCTGAATCCAAAAATCCCGTATCAGGAAAATAAAATGCTTTGTAAATAGAAAATAAAATGTTTTGTAAATAGAGAAAATGGTTATTGGCTGTGGATCCCTTTATGATCATTCATACGCCCCTAACGCAAGGACAAAGACTTCGAGAACAACCTCCTGAATTTTGAAGAAGAGGTATTACTTCTTCAGACTGTCCTCTCAGGTTTTCAACACTTTTTTCTTCTCAATCCGCTTGAATTTATATGCGGCAGGCACGAAGACTATATTTTCTTCAACAGCCTTGTAATAAGAGATTGGGCTCCAGAATCTTATTCCGTGTCAATTTGAGCCTGAGTACTTATGAAAATTCATAAACAAAAGGAATTAAAAATGGTTGACGTACTCCTCACGATTTTTCGGGTAAGCATGCTCGAGACTTTCTACGTTACAGGCTCTCTTATTCTTGCAGGCATAATACTCGGTCTTATTGAGAATCGTGCCAACTTCTACGTCCAGAGAACCTTTGGCAGGAAAGGAATTCTGGTTACAGCCTGGATAGGCACCCCCATCCATGAACTCGGACACCTGCTGATGTGCTACATTTTCAGGCATAAAATAAACAAATTCAAGCTTTTCGACCGTAAAGCAAAAGATGGAGTCCTTGGATACGTTAACCACAGCTGGAATTCAAAAAGTCTTTACCAGAATATAGGAAACTTTTTCATAGGCATGGGTCCGGTCTTCAGCGGGACTGCAGCCCTTATTTTCGGGATGCACCTGCTCCTGCCAGACTCCTTTGCCAGGGTTGCCGGCTATCTTTCCCTTGAACCTGCCCAGCCTGACCAGTATATGTTGACAAAAATCTTCACCCTTACTGCTGACCTCTTTGGAAGCATTTTCTCGGCAGAAAACCTTATTTCTCTCAATTTCTGGATCTACTTCGCCCTGGCAATCTGCATCTCTTCCCATATAGCCCTGAGCTGGGAAGATCTTAAAGGGGCAGGCAGGGGTCTGATTACGATCTTCACCTTTATTTTGCTGGTAAATCTGGTTGCCCTCTTTCTCAATGCTGATTTTTCCTGGCTTTTTGCGGATATTCTGGCTTTGAATGTATATCTTGTGGCTTTTTCAATGATTTCGATTATTTTCTCATTGATCAGGCTGGTTTTGAGTGCTTTTGCGTATTATCTGGGTTACAGATTTTCCTGATATGGAATAGTTAGAATCTCTCTAATGCGGTCAGGTAGACTGTTACCTTTCCGGCTGCATAAAAAATGCAAACTTGGTGGGAAGAAAATCAAAATCCATGCTGCTTCCCTGTCATTTCTTCGATTTCTATCTTAATCACGCACAGCCTGTTAACTTTCCATTCCACAAACTCAAAAGGTCCCTTTTTCCCGTAGTGTTCGGAAAGAACAGTAAGTCCTTCCACCTTTTCATTGTAATCTTCAACAAACTTCGCCTGTCCGTTCCCTACAACACTCCTGTAGCGGACATTGTATTTGCAAATATCCCCGGCTGTTATGATTTCAGCCTCGGCATCGGCTTCAAAAGCGACTCTGGGATTCCTGTTAAGTATTTCGATCTTCTTACCTTCGCGGGAACAGTGGAGATAAATTTTGTTATCTTTATATCCGAAAGCCATCGGGATAATATATGGCATGTCTGAATCTGATAGAGCGAGCCGAAGGAATTGTGCTTTTGAGAGAATCGCTTCGATTTGCTGCTGGTTCTGAATAAATTCTTTGTTTCCCATTGCATTCACGCTGTGGATCTGTTTCTTAATTGAATCTGTTTTCTTAATTACCTGTAGTAGAAGCTTCTTTTTTATACAAAATATGTTTGCTAACATTCAGGTTTTTTAATAGCAGTTTCCCCTTTACTTTTTCACTATAATCTTTAACGAACCTTGCCTGTCCGTTTTCAACAACGCTCCTGCAGGCGGATAGTTAAACTAAACATCCAGTACTGCATTATAAGAAGTAATGGGGGACCATGATTATGGGAGCCAATAAGAAAATTATGATTAAGATAATCAAAGATGGACCGTATCGGGTTACAGGTGGAGTGCCGCTTCTCGAACAGGCAATTGTCACAGATGACAATGGCAACACCAGAGAATTAATTGATATAAAGGAATACCCCCGGCAGAATACCTATATCTTATGCCGCTGCGGTTCATCCAATAACAAACCCTACTGTGATGGAGCCCATCGCAAAATCGGTTTTGATGGTAGCGAAACTGCCAGCAGAAGGCCTTACATGGAAAGAGCGGAAACATTCGAGAGTCCTGATCTAAAAATCACCGATGTCTACGAGCTTTGCGATCATTCCCGTTTCTGCCAGCGGTCTGGCGGAATTAGGAATCTTATACAAAAATCAGACGATCCGGAAGCCCGACAAACCGCCATAGAAGAAGCAATGATCTGCCCATCTGGACGGCTGGTTCTGTGGGACAAAAAGACAGGCAAACCCTTTGAGAAAGAATTTGAACCATCTATTGTACTGGTTCACGATAAACAAAAAGGTTGTGAAGGTCCTCTTTGGGTTCGAGGCTATATCCCCATTGAATCTGCAGATGGCAGCATGTACGAATCCCGGAATAGAGTTACCCTCTGTCGCTGTGGGAAGTCAGAGAACAAGCCCTACTGCGACGGCAGTCACTGGATGACCCGCGAGCAAAAGCTGGAGTTCAGGAAGAAGTGGGGTCTGGAATGAGTGAATTCATTGATTCATGGTGGTTATTAACTTGCGGAAGTAGTCTCGCATAACGCTCAGGCGAACATCTCGGGTTTTGCACACCACAAAACAACGGCGTTTATCTCCAAAGTAAGAAAATTGAAGGAGCGTATTTATTTATGGAACACATTACCGATGCAACTGAATCAATAGAAGACTTCTTTGCCCGCTACACCAGGTATCTTACAGAGGGAGATATTGAAGAGCTTGTGAATATTTACAACTATCCTGCACTTGCCGTAACGGCTAACGGATGTCTCTCAATCACCGAGCCACAGCAGTCCCGTGATTTTTTCAGCCAGGGGCAGGAATTTTACCGTTCTCGAGGGATCCATGGGGTTCGGGCTCGCAATATTGTCACATGCATTGAGGTTCCTGGCATCTGGATAGGGCATCTCATTCTAGAAAATCTCGATGAGTCTGGTTCTCCGGTTGGTGAGGAGCATAACGCGTATCAGGTGGTAACGCTGCAAGACGGAACTCGCCTTATCGCGGTCTCTACTCCACTGGACACCTACAATCCTGACCAGAATAGCAGCGTTAAGTAGAGAAAACAATATATTTTTTACCAAGCAAAAGTGCCGGGTTGGCTCTCGGGCAGGACGGAGCCGCATAAGATGCTATATCAAATGTTGCTATTTTGACTACTCGCAACCTCCATCATCAACGGTAGATACAGGGAATATCGCGAATGAAAACGTTTTATCGGCTTTTAGGAGTAGCTTTTATTGCTATTACCACTACTAATTTTGTGTGGTTTGCCCTGACTTACTGGGCATATCTTACGACTAAATCCGTAATCTCAACCTCTGTGATGGCTGGCGTTTATCTGGTGGCAGCAGCGCTTTCCTCCAATTGGTTTGGCTCAATAGTAGACCGCTATAAGAAAAAGCACGCCATGATAGGATCAAGCCTTGCCACACTGCTTCTTTTTACCTCGGGTTTAGTGCTTTTCTACCTGAGTACCGAAGCTGATTTCGCTACAGTGACAAGCCTCCGTTTCTGGATCTTTGTTCTTATTCTCCTTCCAGGGGTGATAGCCGGAGGCATATACAGCATCGCCATCTCTACCCTGGTAGCTTTCCTTGTTCCTGAGGATAGGCGCGATCGAGCTAATGGGCTTTTTGGCACGGTCATGGGCATCTCCTTTACCATCACATCAGTAGCCAGCGGTCTTGCCCTCGCTTTTGCCGGCATGCCTTTTGTGCTGTTTACTGCCATCATTTTCACACTTTTTTCTGCCCTGATGCTCTGGCTTATACCCGTTCCAGAAGAAACCACCTTTAATCCAGTACAGGGCAATCTGAGAAAAATGGATATTAAAGGTACGATTGAAGTGATTAAAGCCATACCAGGTCTTTTTGCCCTCATATTCTTCACTACTTTCAACAATTTTCTGGGTGGAGTGTTTGTAGCTCTTATGGATGCCTATGGTCTGAGCCTAGTGACGGTTCAGGTCTGGGGTCTGCTGTATGGCATTCTAAGCCTTGGCTTTATCCTTGGAGGCTTCTATATCACAAAAAAGGGGTTGGGAGGAAATCCCGTACGCAATTTATTTCGCATTAATATCATTCTCTGGGCAGTGTGTATTTTTTTCCCTATTCAGCCTTCTATAGTGCTTCTGGCTGCAGGAGTTCTCATTTACATGTTTTTTGTTCCCTTTGTCGAAGCCATAGAACAAACTATTTTTCAGAAAGTCGTGCCAAAGGAACGCCTGGGTCGGGTATTTGGGTTTGCGTATAGCATTGAGCTGGCCGCCTCACCACTCACTGCATTTTTCATCGGCCCGATCGCTCAGTTTGTATTTATCCCGTTCATGACCACTGGTCGAGGTGTAGAGTTAATTGGCAGCTGGTTTGGCGTGGGAGCTGGAAGAGGTATTGCACTGGTGTTCATACTCACAGGATTCATTGGACTTATTGTTACTCTCTCAGTTATGCACTTGCAGCCCTACAAGCTCCTTGCTGCCAGATATAATGAACCTGCAAACCTTGAGGATGAAGGAAAAGAGAAATAAAACCTTTATTTTGGTCAAAACCCACAAATAAGCTTATGATCAATTTTTAGTTTCTTAAGTAACTAATATATGCACCGAATATCTATAAAACTAAATTTAAATTATCCAGACTTTACGCCTATAAATCTATAAACTCTTTATATTTTTAATTACCATCTCAATATAAGATTGTTTAACTTTCTCTATTTTTAATTACCATCTCAATATAAGATTGTTTTAACCTGCGGGTGGATTATGAGACTTGATGATATCCTCGGAATCTCTATTGAATGCGATTAATGACAAATTCTGTATAAAAATAAATTCTTTGTAAAATTAAATCCATTATCTTACGCTCCAAATTTTAATATAGTAAAACAGCTTATCTAGGTTTTAATTATAGTTTCATTAGAAACTATTATATACTAAGAAACCTATCAGGGGATCAGATTAGTTTCAAGCGTAACAATTTCATAAGTTTGCTTTTTCTCAAAATAAACTTATCTAGTTCATAAATAGTTGTAAAGGATAAATTATGGAAATTTCAGGAGAGACAGACCCAAGGGAAATATTAGGTCCGATTGCCCACATCTACCGAAGTCATCTTGCATACATGGTAAAGGAGCTTGAAGCTTACGGGGTTGGAAGCGGACAATTTGAGTTTTTACTGATTCTATATCATAAAGATGGCGTCTCTCAGGAAACTCTTGCAAAAATTCTGAAAGTGAGCAAAGCAAAAAGTGCCAGAGCGATCCAGAGCTTGGAAAAGGAAGGTTATGTATACAGGCAAAGGGACGAAAGTGATCTTCGAGCTTACAGAGTTTACCTCACTGAAAAAGGAAAGGAAATGAGAGACATCATTCTTGAAAAATTAATTTCTTTTATGGATATTCTCCTTTCGGATTTTACCCTGGAAGAGAGAGAAATTTTCAGGCTGCTCCTTCATAAAGCAGCAATTAGATTTTTTGATCCCGAGTTCGAGCATCCGACTGACACGCCTATGAACTGAAGTAAAAATGAACAACATAAAGTAAAAGATTGCAGAGAAGAAAAAATGGATAAAAAAAGTGAATTTTTGGGTAAAGAAAGTATCAGAAAGCTTCTTTTTAAGCTTTCAGCTCCTATAGTTGTCGGAATGCTGGTACAGGCTTTCTATAATGTTGTGGATACCTTTTTCGTTGGAATGGCATATGGAACAGAGAGCGTCCAGGCTATAGGCGGGCTATCTATAGCTTTTCCGATTCAGATGATAGTCATAGCTTTCGGAATCGTACTCGGAACAGGGGGCTCTTCTATAATTTCACGCGCCCTTGGAGCACGCGAGTATGAGAAAGCCGAAAGAGTACTTGGAAATATTTTTTCCCTGAGCTTAATATTAAGCGTGCTTGTAGGCATTCCCTGTCTTTATTATCTTGATACGATTTTGAAGGTTTTCGGAGCAACTGCTGGAGTTCTGCCCTATGCCAGAGATTATCTTCAAATTATAATTGCAGGAGGCACTACCTTTGTCTTTGGAGTGGCTGCTCAGCATGTTGTCCGCTCTGAAGGAAATGCCCGCCTTGCAATGAATGCTATGCTGGTAGGAGGCGGTCTCAATATTTTCCTTGACCCATTTTTCATGTTTGGCTTTGGAATGGGTGTGAAGGGTGCTGCAATTGCAACTGTATTATCCCAGGTTGTAGTGTCTGTCTGGCTCCTGCTTTACTACCTTAAAGGAAAAGGAGCTGTACATTTTAGGTCAGAAACCCTGAAGCCTGATCTGAAAATTGTTAAGGAAATAGGGGCTATCGGTATCGGGTCTTTTATAATGCAGTGCTCGAATAGTATCATGATGATTTTCGTTTACAATGCACTTGCAACGCATGGGGGAGACACCGCTATTGCCGTTTTTGGTGTAATAATGAGGATAAACTCGTTCATTTTCATGTCCCTTCTGGGCATGGCTTTCGGTCTGCAACCTATTGCAGGATTTAACTATGGGGCTAAGAAATATGGAAGGATAGCCGAAGCCGTAAAATTATCTCTTGCAGTGACAACAACTATTGGGGTTCTTGGTCTGCTTTTCATTTTCTACTTCAGAGCGCAGCTTCTACAGTTGTTCAGTTCAGACCCGCATTATCTGGAGCTTGGGAAGAATGCAATGGTGATCATGCTTCTGGGTATGCCTCTAGTAGGTCTGAACATAATAACCTCAACCCTCTTCCAGGCTCTGGGAAAAGCCAGACCCGCTTTCCTTCTTTCTATTAGCCGGCAGCTCCTCTTCCTGATTCCGGCTGTTACTGTCCTTCCCAATCTCTATGGACTTAATGGAGTCTGGGCGGCTTTCCCGGTTGCGGATTTCCTGGCATTTACCCTTTCCGGATTTCTGCTTTCCAGAATATACAGATTCTTCAAAGAATACAAAGATTCCTTAAAAGCTGGTACTGGATCAGAGGTTGCAGATAAAATATCTTCAATCTGACATTTCATAAAGATGTTCAGATTAAGACAAGCTACCTCTAAAGGAGTAGATCTAGCAACATATGATAAAAGATATTCAAATCAGGACAAGCACCTCTAAGGGAATGGATCTGAAAATCGATGTAATAGGAAGGAATTCAATCCTTCTTAATTTCCAGCTTCATCGGGACAGGCAGCTTTCTGTTCCCTGTATTCTATAAGCCTTACAAAACCGCCACTGCCTTTAGAATCGGGTTCCATTTCCACAAAATAAGTATAATCCGAAATTGCGGAAAGCCCTCCTGCTCCTCTGCTGCCCACAATCAGCGAGTAAACCTTTGCATTATACTTCTTTTTTGCCTCTTCCCAGCGGGCAAGTACAAGCTCATCAGAGACTTCGGATTTGCCGTCGGTTATAAAGAGCAGGTCTGCTCCCTGAAAATCTTTCTCTTTCAAGGATTTTAAGCCCGAGGCAAGGGCGGTGTTGAAGTCCGTTCCTCCGCCAAAGGTATAGAGCAGAAAATTCAGGAATTTCTCAGACATTTTTTTCCTGCTGCTGAGTTCAATCTCAAGATGCTGGCTTGTAGAGGCAAAAAGAATAACCTTCATATCCCGTTGCTGGGAGAGCATCCGCTTTGCCATAGCCAGCACAGCAGCCTTGGCAAGAGTCTGTGGGGCTCCGTGCATAGAACCTGAGGTATCCACAAGCACTATCATAGGACCTCTGGGTTTTATATGGGGAGGACCTGTGTAATGCTTTCCGAGTAGCTGATAACTCAGGAGCTTTCCTTCAAGCATATCGGCATAGAATTTCTTTTTCAGGGTAGGGTTGAGGAGTTTTGCAGCTTCCATTGGCAGCAAGTTATCGATGGAATCAGAAAAACACACGGTCTGGATCCGGTCTTTTCCGAAAGGTGAGAGTCGTATGCGGTCCGAGGGTGGGTCGAATTCACGCTTGCCTATAAAATCCACAATTTTTCGCAGGTCAGGGCTTTTCTCAAAAAAGGTCGAATAGTTCTTAAGCATTTTAAGCTGCACGTAGAAAGGTTCTTTCTTAAGCTCTTTTACGGAATAGCTCCAGTTGCGCTGAGGAAAAAGCAGAGCAAGCGTGTCGAATAGCTCCAGGTTTTCTTCCATCTCTGACACGAATTCATTCATTCTCCGATATAATCCTTCCATTACTCTTTCCAGAAGCTCCTGGTAGCCATCCGTCTGCATGAATGCCAGGACAGCCTCGGTCAGGGCAAATTCTACAGAATTTCTCTTTTCCTGACCATTCCTGCCTGAAAACTCCACAAATAGGTTATTTCCCCATATTAGGAAGGTTTCTTTCAAGATTTCTTCGAATTGTTTCAGAAGCTTATTCATTCCGGCATCGAGTTCCTTAAGATACTCTATACCCGAAATACTGGTTGAGGAATCTGAAAAGCGTTCCATTATCTCATAAACCAGAGGCAGGAGAATTTTCAGGCTTGCAATACCGGCTCCCCGGCTTTTTTTTGCAATTTTCCGGAGTTTGGGCCAGGGTTTTGAACTTCTCAACGTTAGAAGAATTGGATAAAAAGCTCCGAAAGTCCCTATGAACCTCGCAGAGTCCTTTATCTCATAAGGCTGCCCAAAAAGAATTTCGAGAGTAAGGACCTCAGCTATCCTTTCCCGCAAAGGGCGAGGGATAGTCCGGGGAAAGGCTATCGTGCTCCTTAGATCTCTTTCCAGCACGGCAACAGTTTGATTCTGGAGAATTAGCAAATTCTGCAGGTTTTTGTTTCCTGAGACTTCATTTTCTGAGAAAGAGGAATAAGCTTCAGACGAGGCTGTCTTCGGAATATTCGAGAAGCCTCTATAGTCTTGCATTTCGAAACCTCATTTAAGTTTCCTGCTTTGAGATCATTCAATAAGTTTATCTGAGCTTAAATCGGGAGCTAATTCCCTTCATAAAACTATTGACAGTACTGCTCGAATCGGGTACGGGAATTTTTTCCATTTCTTTTTTCTCTACTTCTTTTTTCCCCGTTTCCTGTCTTCCCTCTTCTTTTACAGGCGCAGATTCAGGATGTATTTTCCTGTCCTGCAGTCCGAGCATTGACTGGCTTTTTGAAATAAGGTCATTGAGCTCGGACAGTTCGGTACTTCGAGTGTCATGCAGGAGGAGAGCTTCATTTCTATCAAGAGTAGAAAGCCAGATATTCGCCTCCATCAGGCTTTTAAGGAGTTCCCTTTCTTCTTCAAGCCTGTGCTTTACGCGTTCCACCCTATCAGCAAGGGCTCTCAGTTCTTTTTCAAAAACTTCTCTCTGAGCCTGGGTCAGTGTACTCGCTTTCCCAGCCGCTTCCTGAAGCGAATCGATTTCCCTGACAAGATTGTCATAGGGATAAATCCTTGAGGAACCTTCCGTTTTCAGAGTGTAGCTATGATTCGGGTGGGAGGTATGGTGAGTTTCAATCTCCTGTCTCAGTCGAAATTCTTCTCCGCAGCTATCACAGACAACCTTTACAGGAAGTTCATTTTTCAGGGCAATGCTTATCGCAGCCTGGAGGTCTTCAGCTTCCTGACGCAGTTTTTCTGTACTGATGCCGCCTGAGATTGCGCACTCGAAAACTGTCCTGTGGATGGTTTCCCGCTCTTCAGGCAGGTTCCAGAGCATATGCTGAAGCAGAAGCACCATTGTCCTGTCCACGGCCGGGCATCCGCTGCTGCAGGCTGCAACCTTGAGAACCTGAACAACTTTTCTCCAGCGCCGGTCCGAGATTGCGATTTCCTGAAGCTGAAGGCTTTTTCGGAGTTCGGTTATTATTATCTCAACATCAGGGTCAACAGGAAGGGTCTTTGAGCGCTCCCGAACCTCATATATCTCGGAAATCCTGAGCCTTGCAGCAGGCATGAAATCTTCAGGACTCCTGAAAAGCAGGTCTCGGAAATTCTCCTCATCCTGGATATAGGAAAGCCTATACCTGAATAAAAAGCGGTCATAAAGGGCTTCAAGACTCTCGTCCTCATCAGGAAGCTCATTGGATGCCCCGAAAACCGAAAGCAGAGGCACATCTACAAGTTCCCTCCCATTGTGGTATTTGTGCTCGTTGAGAATGGTCAGCAGGCTGTTCAGGATGGCGCTGCTGGCTTTAAAAATCTCGTCCAGTAAAGCAATATGGGCAGTTGGAAGGCAGCCATCGATTTTCCGGCGGAACTCATCTTCTTCCAAGGCTTTTAAGGAAAGCGGACCAAAAATCTCTTCAGGGGTGGAAAAGCTTGTCAGGAGATAGTTGAAGAAATTACCACCTTCGATCAACTGGCAGATACTCTTCGCAAGCTGTGTTTTTGCCGTTCCAGGGGGCCCCAGGAAGAGGAGGTTTTCCCCGGACAGCACGGCAAGGAGAGAGCCGTTGATCTCGGCTTCCCGCTCTTTAAAATATTCCATAAACGCGGATTTGATCTCAAGAAGCTTTTCTTTCAGGGGCAGACCTCCGGAAGCATGAGTGGAAAATATATTTTTTTCGGATTTTCTCTGAAGTATTTAGCCTGATTCTATTTTGATACTATTTTAAGTCTTCCAATTGGGTCAACTATTGAAAGATAAAATAACCCTAGGTGATTTACTGAAGAGGTCAAAATCCAGAGAAATCAGAAGAAGCTTGTAAAACCTGAAGAAATCTGGAGATTCTGTTTTTCTTAGCTTAGCTCAATACCATCTGCTTATAAGGTTGAGAGAAACAGGTTCAGGCAGTGGGGAGGGTTCTTTTTCTTAGATTGGCTCACTACCCTATATATAAGGAGATGATTTAAGGAGTTGATTTAAATATTTTTAAAAAGTTAATTTAGCTCATAGAATATAATTTGAATGACGGATAAAGAGTTTAATCAAATAAAACATAATAAATATATTTATAGAAAACTTATTAACATATTATTGAAAGTCTTAATTTTGGATTCCATGCTGGATATTAAAAATATAGATTACGCTGGCTGCATAAATTCCAGACTTTTGCAGGAGTTCTGAACATGATCGAGGTAAAGAATCTTTCTAAGTTTTATGGAAGTACAAAAGCAGTGGATAATGTTTCACTTTCTGTAAGGAGAGGTGAGCTCTTTGGCCTCCTGGGTCCAAATGGCTCAGGAAAAACCACGATGATTAAGATGCTTACAGGCCAGATAAAACCAACGTCTGGTTCTCTCAGGGTTCATGGTAGGAGCTTTCGGGCTTATGGGCAGGGAGTTTATGAATCGGCGTTTCGGGCAGGCAAGCCTTATCGCATACTCTTCAAGGACGCTTCCGGTTTCCGAGAGACTTATTTTTGCAAATTTCCTAGTAAAAGACGTAGTGTATTACTTTATCTTCTACATACTGCCTTTCATTGCGGGTTTTGCGTTTGCTGCAGCTTTTGTCCCGTCTGAAGGTTTCCATTCTTCTGTTACCCTTCTCATCCTCCTTCTTACACTCTCACTTTCCTTTATGATCGGGCTCTCGCTGGTATTTTTCCTATCTACGATTTATGCACATTCTGGAAAGCTGTTGATTTCGGGCTTACTGGCTATTCCCATTTTCTTGCTCTTTATTTCAGGAAATCTGGATTCCAGTAGTTTTTACAGTTTACCAAGCCTTTCTTTTTTCCTGTTTCCTTCAAAAAACCAGCTTCTGCTTTCTTCCGTGCTTATAATTGTGTCTTCGGTTTTATCCCTGCTTTTCCTGAAGGTAGACTTTCCCCAGGCTGAAAAAAGCTTTCCAAACTCATTTTCTAAGCTTTGCGGGGAGTTTGGTTCTTACAGGTATGCAGTTTTTATTGCAAAGGATCTCCTTGACCTGAAAAAGAGTGAAGGAGGGCTCGGAAAGTTAATATTTTCCTTCCTGATTCCTGCGATTCTTCTCTGGATGCTCCTTTCAGCCCTGGGAACAGTTCTCCCGGCATTGAATACTTTAATCCTGTTTTCCCTTGTCCTGGGAGTGCTTTCTTCCTCAATGTATTACTGGCTTACAGAATACGATATCTTTGCCTCGTATGCTTTCCTTCCCCTGAAGGTTTCGGACATTATAAGGAGCAAACTTAACAGCTACCTTTTCCTGAATCTGGTTCCGCTTCTACTGCTTGTCCCTCTTACCTTCACAAAAGACCCTGATGTTTTGCTGCCAGCCCTGCTGCTTTTCATCTCTGTTTCCCTTTATATGGTTTCAATACTTGTTTACCTGACAGGTCTTTCCCCTTCCCTAAACCTCTACAACGGCAGGACTTTTGCACTTTATACGCTGTCTGTAATGCCACTTTTGATAGTGAATATTATCCTGTCGATGTTTGGTTCCCTTTATGTGCTTGTAAACCTCCTGCTTCTGCTTCTTGCCTTCTACCTGCTCAGGAAAAGTTTCAGGAAATAGGATGGGATTGAAAGCCCGCATTTCTGACTATTCCTGCTGGTTGAATAGAGATCAATTATTGCACAGCGCAGGGGCAAAGAATAAAACTTGCTGCGAATAAAAGCCCATCGAAAAAAATTATAATCGATATGTAACCTTTATTCAACCTTTATGAATCTGATTTTTTGACATCGAATATTCTGAGGCTCTTTTGATACCTGTTTTCGTAATAGTTTTCTCTTACAATTATTTAGTAAATTGGTGATAACTATTATTAATAGTAATATTAAGATTTTCAATAAATTATCAGTAATTTTATGATAATTTTAATAAATATTATTTAACAGTATAGTTATCAATTATTTTTTAATAGTAAAATTATAATTATTATTTAATAATAGAGTTATTAATTATTATTAACAGTTCTTTTAACAAATGTTTTTAATAATTGGCTGTGATATTGACTTTTTGAGAGCTTTTTTGAGATAAGTTGTGTAGACTTGAAGTGTTAAGGCTGGAAATTGACGGATTTAATTAGAGATCAAAAGTTGTTGAAAAATGTGAAGTGAGTTAAGAATTAATGCGTTTATTCTTTTATAGGAATATCAGATAAACAAATTTTTGGACAGGAAACTTATTTATAACTTCAAGACAGTATAATCAGATACTTATAGAAAATATCGGAACAGAGGTGTTTCTATATAGCAAAATGTTCTACAACAGCCGATAGTTCAAAGGCTGGGGCTGCCGGTGGGAAGCCGCAGGCAAAAGCCCGAGCTGAGAAGCCGGCAAAGAAGGATGCCAAAGCATCAAAAAAAGGAAAAAAAGGAAAGTAATTGATGTAAGTCAATTCCCCAAGCAGTAGCTTATCACCAGCCGATATCCGAAAAATACATGGAGCACAACTGGAAAATACATGGAGCACAACCGGAAAATACATGGAGCACAACCGGAAAATACATGGAACACAGCCGGAGAATACATGGAGCACACCGAAGATATGGAGTAATAAATATTAACGCCTTTTATGTAGTACAAATTTTAAAAAATACTATGTGAAAGGTGGTAAAATAGATAAGCTACTGCCTGAACTACTTCCTTCAAACTCGAATTTTAAGTTATTTATATCAGATTTTTGGGCTGTTTATGTGAGGGCAGCACAGGCAGCTTAATAGTGTTTATAAGGATTGGGCTTTGAATATCCTTTGCCCTTTCAATCACAAGTCCTTTTCCTTTCTGGGTGAGGGCAAAAAGCGGAATTGCAGCCGCAACCTGCACAAGAGGTTTTGCTAATTCCCGAATATATTTTGAAGCACAGCTGATTACAATATCCGAATTTTCCAGAATACCCTCAGCTTCTTCTTTGCTAACTCCTGTAACATGTACCGCAATTATTATAAGGTCAAGCCCGAGTTCGTTTTCAAGCTTTCGCAACTCTTTGGCGGTTTCCGCAAAAGCCACGGTTACTGCAATCTTTCGGTACCCGAGTTCGGCAGCTTTCTTTGCTCCTCTAACAGGGTCAATAGCCGCAGTTGAAGGATCGAGTACGGTTCCGCCAAATTTCTGGATTCCCTCGATTACACCGCCGATTGGCTCAGTTTCTATAAGGCCAGACATCCTGCCTCCTATGCCCTGGACAAGTGCAGGGTTGCTGGCAATGACAGTGCCTGCTCCGTCACAGGCAGTTACGGTCGTATCAAGAAAACCACGCCTGAGACAGGACATCATGATTTCCGATGCCCCGAAAGCCACATAGGTATCAAGCTCAAGGAGTTTTCGCCCTGGGGTAAACATTCCTACATCGCGAATCCGGGACTCGATGCTCTTTTTAACATCTTCCCTGGTGATATTCTGGACTCCTCTCAGCTTGGCAAAAAGAGGACACCACTCGATTTCCGGCTCCCCTACTTCTACAACCCTGCCGTCTTTTACGACCACTCTTGCTTTTCCCAGCAATTCCATTACATGAGGCATATAATACACTCTATTATAATATACTCTATTATAATCACTCTATTAATTTTTCATTCTGGCGATGACAATTCCATCACAATACATTTTGTTAATAAATCTGCTAAACATAAGAAATGCTGTGCTATTAAGTATGAGAAATAAAGTTGGATACAGATAATGCCATGAGGTTTACCTGTTCTTTCCTCTAAGGTATTCATTTATGCAATATCTGATATGTTAACATGGATAAGGAGCAGAATGATAGATGCAGGCGATAAAGCCGTTAAAACAAATGATAAAATTGAGATAATCAGGTGAGGATGACGAAACTGAAATAATGAAGCTGAAATAAAAAATACAGGATTTATATCCCTGCTCTATCTACTATTGTGTCTGCAACCTCTTTTGCATTCTTGAACGGAAAATCCTCTGCAGTCAGCAGTTTACCTGCTTCTCCGGCAGTAACTTCAAGGTCTCCTGCTTTGCATGTAGTGTCTGCACCCGCTGGAAAGGCAGCAAGCAATTCTTCAGGTGTGTTTATGGGAAACTTTGCATCTTTAAGCCCTGCAACAATCTGTCTGTGAATCTCATCTCTTACAGTCATTGTTTATCCCTCTGTTCTCTTGTTCTTTTGCTTTTCTTTGCTTTTCTTTTCCTTATTTTCTTTTATTTTTTCTTTGTTTTCCTTTTTTTCCTTATTTTACTATTTTTCTGTTATTTTGGCTCCTTTTTGCTTTTTTCGTTTTTCATTCTCCTCGTTTTTCGTTCCTCGTTTTTCTCTTTCCTTGTTTTTCGTCTTCCTTCTCGTACTCGTCCACAGTTACTTTTCTGCTTCTTTAAAGTTAGATATTAGCGAGGAAAATGGAATAAATCTTCTACAATCTAATATTATCAGGTTATTGATATATACTTAATCGGCATTTGAGTGTAGTTACTACACTCTAGTGTATTGCAGCATTCCTTTGTAATCAGACTGGAACAGGACTGGATTTCTGTAATAAGAGGAATGAGTTTGATGGGAGGAGCTTGATATGAAAAAAGACAGAGAGAATTTATTGAGAAACAGTAAAAAGTTTCGACTATCCCGAAAATAGTAGCAGAAATTCAGCAATTTTGCAGTTAATGATTAAAATAATAATTTCGACCTGGAAAGAGAAATCAAATCGGGCTCTTTTCCCCGGCTCTGGAGAGTAACTCTGCGGGCTTCTGCACCTGGGATGTTTGAAGTGAAGCATAGATCTCGTTTAAGCCTTGCAGGATTTTGAAACCTTTTTCAGTAATCATATAATCTCCTCTTTCGTGCTGTTGCATTATCAGTCCGCTAGCGATGAGTCTCTGGAGATGGAAAAGCAGGTTTCCTCCTCTAAGGCCTGTCAGCTCGGAAAAAGCCGAAAAACTTTTCGTTTCAAATGCAATGGCTTTAAGCATCTCAAGACGCTGCGGGTTTGAGACCGGCTCAAGGATTTCGCTCATAACAGCGCAGGTCTTAAGGGCTGCAATGCTGGGTTTCTGCTCCTGATTTTCTGCATAAATTTTCATGGAGCGCATTAAATTGACTTGTTTTACCAGCAGGCTTGAGACTTCGGAAAAGCATTTTTCACATTTACTGTAAGGGGCTCCGCATCTCAATTCTTCAAGTTGTTTTTTACTGTTTGAGATCAAATTGTCCTCGACATTACTTCGTTTTATCAGTTCTGCATTCTGCCTCAGGACAGCTGTAAATGCCTGGGTGCAGCTTTCCTTTTGAGGGCACTTCTTTATCATGTTCCATTCAAGCCCGGTGTCGATATCTTCATAAAGGTGATTGAGAAGCGCATTTGAGTAGTTTTCTCTCAGGCTCTCGAAGGCAGCTTCAAAACGCAGCCTGTTGGTATATTGCATAACTTTCTTAATGTCATTATGCATCTCGGAAAGTTTTTCCTTTATAGCCTGCACTTCCACCATTTCCTGGGTCTCAGAGATCGCCTGGCTCTCAGGTTGTTTTTCCTTCTTACGTCCGCTGTTTCTATTATTCATAATTTTTATGTATTCGCTTCTATTATTAAAGTTTCTGCTACAACTTTTAAGGTCATTCGAATATACAGGTCGCGCAGGCTGAAGGTGCAGTCCAGAAACTTGACTAAAGTGCCTTCCCAAGAAAAGAATGAGGTAAAAAGGGAAAGGGAAAATAAAAAGGGAAACAAAAAGGAAAAAACAAAATTAATAGAAGAATAAACTAAAGAGAAAAAATAAAAAACACAGAATAATAAAAACAAAGAGTAACAAAAACAAAGAATAATAAAACAAAGAATAAAAAGAAAGTATAATTCGTTTTTACTTCAACTCTCTTGGCTGCTTGTTTTCAGGCAGCACCGGCAGAGGCATGGTATTTATCAGAATCGGGCTTTTGATATCCTTTGCCCTTTCGACTACAAGTTCCTTTCCTTTCTGGGTAAGGGCGAAAAGCGGGACCGCAGTTCCCACCTGAGCGAGCGGTTTTACAATGTCCCTAACCCACTTTGAGGCGCAACTGGTTGTGATATCAGCGTTTTCAACAAGAATCCTGGCTTCTTCTTCGTTAAAACCTGTGATATGCACACCAATTATTATAAGGTCAAGCCCGAGTTCGGATTCAAGCTCTCGCAACTCTTTTGCGGTTTCTGCGAAAGCCACGGTTACTGCGATTTTTTTGTATCCCAGTTCAGCTGCCTTTTTCACGCCTGCAACCGGATCTATTTTCGCAGTCGAGGGGTCAAGCACAATCCCGCCGCGCTCTGTAATCCCATTGATTATTCCGTCAATCGGCTCGGTTTCGACAAGCCCTGACATCCTGCCTCCCATGCCCTGAACAAGGGTGGGGTTATTGGAAATTACTGTTCCTGCACCTTCGCAGGCGGTCACGGTTGTATCAAGCAGACCCCTGCTCAGCCCTGTCATCATGACTTCCGACGCCCCGAACCCTACAAAGTCTTCAAGTTCAAGCCTGCGTTTATCCGTGAACATCCCGAAATCGGCTATCCTGAATTCCATATTTTTCCTTACTTCTTCCGGGGTTATCTTCTGGATTCCGCGTATCTTGGCAAAGAGAGGGCACCAATCGATTTCAGGCTCCCCGACTTCAATAACCTTCCCATCTTCTACGACTACTCTTGTTTTTCCAAGCAATTCTATTATATGAGGCATGGCTACTCCTTCATATTAGCAAAATAACATTATTAAGGAACTGAGATCCGATAAAAATAGCATTTAAGGTTTGTGTCTATTTATATAATAGCTTTTGGATTTAGGGTTTTGATTTAAGATAATCTGTTTAATGTTTTAATTGATTCAACCTTATTGCTACTTTTTAGATTTCAGCCTGCTAACAATAGTCTGAAAAAGACTTTTTAAAACTGGAGGGTAGTTTGGAGCTTGAGGATTGCTGAGGTTGGAAATAACTTTAGTTTTCATTGTCATCAGTTCCGTCAAGCTCTTTCAATTTCTTCTCGCAAAAACTAATTATCCTTGGGTCTTCAATTGCTTTTCCAATAGATAGAGATTGCTTCAAAAATTCAATTGCTTTTCTGGTCTCTCCCAGACGAATGTATGCGTTCCCCAGATTTCCAAGGACTGTGCCCTCTACTCTCCTGTCTCCTATTTCTCTGGAAATCTTTAAAGCCTGTTCATAATACTCAATTACTTTTCTGGGCTCTCCCAGATGACTGTATGCTATCCCCAGATTTCCGAGGACAGTTTCATGAGTCTGTTTGTCTTTGAGAACTGGTTCGTCTTTGAAATGGTCATCAGGAAGTAATTTTTTGTAAATTTCAATTAGTGTCTTCGGATTTCCCCAGAGATCCAGAAGAGTTGGGAGATCGCATCTCCATATGATATCGGCTGCAAAATCATACTCTCCAGCTTCGCAAGCGTGGTAATGGGCTTCTATTACTGGTTGAAGGTCTTCTTTCTTGGTGGGATTTTTTGGTAGTGGAAGAGAAAGGTAGTATTTTACTGCAAGCATATGTACTTCTTTTTTGTCTTTGAGATCCCCATAGGAAAATTCCTGAATTAAGGGGTGTAACCAGTAACTTCCATTATGGTCGGTTTCGATAAGGGACTTATCAACGAGTTTCTTAACAGTGTCTATTGGGGTATTTTCCGTAAACATATCTTAGAGACCTTTCATACTCACAGGCTCACGATAGACTGAAATGCGCTCAAGAAACTCTTTTTCATCTCCTGCCAGTTTATCGAATAATCTTCTCGCCTTTTTGATAGTATCCTCTTTTTCTTTTTGATAAATAATTAAATCAGCAAGTATGTCTTTTGCCCCAAATTCTTTTACAAGCATCAAAAGCAATTTTAAGGCAAGAGGATGACCATCCACACCTGTAGCCAGTTCTTCCAGCTTTTGAGGCTCCACTTCACCAAGCCCATTTCTAGCAAGGTAGTCAACTGCAAAATCCGTTCTCAAACCATTGAGATGCTGTTTTTCTTCATCTTCCACCACATCTATCAGACTTTCCCCATTTTCGAATATGGGCAAAACTCGACTTGTTATAATGACTTTTGCGTTGTGGGTATTGTGTCGCAAGGAAAAAAAGAGAAGTTCAATTTCTTTGTATGTATAATTTTGGTCTGCAAGAATGGTGCTCAAATCATCGAAAATTAGCCAGATTTCGCTCCTTCTATGAAGTTCGCCAGTGAGTTTGTCAATATCAGTTTTTCCGGGTTCTCTTCTCTCCGCTTTAAAAGATACAATTTCAGGAGCATTCATGTAAGCAGCGAGTTTCTCAAGAATATCACCCAGTTTTGCATCCTGATTATCATAGAAGCTGAACCAGAAAGGTCCAGGGACGTTTACAGGTCTGAGGTCTACAAGAGCTCTTGCTAGAGTGGACTTGCCGACACCACCAACTCCGCTGATTAGTAAAATCTGGTGACTTTCGAGGTATGTAAGGGCTTTTATTAATTCTTCTGAACGGTTTTCGCTAACGAACTCTTTCAATCGTCTTGGATACGGCGTTAGCGTTGAAGGATTATAGCGGCTCAGAATTTCCTGATTTGCTGCTTCTTTTCTTCTTTGGTCAAGATATTCAATGATTTTGATGTATTCATCGCCGGAAGGCGTGTTGAAGTTTAAAAAAGTATTGTAGTTTCCCACCGCGAGTTGATCAATATTCTCTATATTGAAATTTATGATTGGTTGAATTTCTCTAGCAAAGTCTGAATTTTCATTGAGCAGTTTCAGGATTTCCTGCTGAAGCTCTTCTTTTGCTTTTGGATCATCGGGGCTTCCGGAGACTTTTTTAAGTGCCCTCTCAAGGGATTCACCCATTCTAGGGTTTATTTTGTCCAGCAAAGCCTTTGCTCTCTTCAAACCTGCGAAACCGAGTTTTTCAATGCCTCTTTCTAAAAGCATATCTTTGCTTTTATCTACTACAGCTTTGCCTCCCGCATAAATAAACGGCAGGGCTGGAGCGAGAAGATCTGTTGCTCGCTGGGCTAGAAAAGGCTGGATCCATAAACTCCTCCGAATTCTTTTTGACATTGGAGGCATTACAAAATAAATCTTGCTGTTTTGAGCGGATGAAAAGAAGAAATTTTAGATTTCGACTTTTCCAGATCTCGATTAGATAAAATTTACAAACTTCATCTTTTTTGCAAAATTTACGTGAAGGCCGCTCTCCTGCGTCGAATCTTGCACAGGATATGGAAGCAAATGACACAGAGGCTTTTCAACAGGCTTTAGAACAGGATGGATTCACAGTACAGGAAGGTGAACTGGCTTACTTTGATTTACTCAGGTTATTGGAGGAAGGAGTATTGCCTTCTGCATACGGAAATAATCCTACCACAAAATATGTGATATATTTTGTTCCACCGGCTCCAGGTTATGAAGTAGAGGAACAGATGTCTGAAATAGCCAGTACGCTTGGGGTGAGCGGGAACACAACTCCATTCTGGAACCTCCGTCCTGACGAAGCAGTTGTTTTTGTGGGAAGAACACCTCCGGAATGCAGGTATTTCAGTTATGATAATATGTTAATGCGCAGAACAATTGGAAATGAGAGGAGATGGATCTTTTCCAACTTAGTAGATACGATAAACAACCTTGTTATCAAAACCGAAGGAACGCCAGATGGAGCTTCCGGAGATCCTTTCAACCAGACTACAATAATAATCATTACTGCTGATAGAGGCATTGACCAGCGCATCCGGGATGCTGCCGAGTCTGCAGGATACTCAAACAATACAATTAACACCCAGGTGCTGCCCTCGGTCATGCTGAACATGGGTTTGGATAATGATTCCGTTACATTTGCATCATTTATCCGCCCAGCCTTATTCAATGATACCCAGGCTGGTGACGATTACATTAATAATACACCTGCAACTATTTTCCGCATTACTCCCAACAATACAACAGAACTGGATCCATATGATTATCCGGAATTAAGGATTCGTGGGACCGGACAAACAGAGTTTGAGCTTATGGATGATCTCGAAGAGCTAAGGGTTGCAATTCTCGAAAAATACAACAAGTCAAATGCAACAGAGCTCCCGACCAGTCAGGGAGGCCCTATAGGGAGTGATGCTATTCAGAGAGGAATTAACGCCGTAGGTCCTACCAACGATGAATGCTATCTATGGACAGCAAACCAGACTATCTTTTCGCCGACACCTCCTTTCTTTGACACTTCGGAATACTATCCTTTCCTGCGAGACCCGGCAATTACTTTAGGTAATGATACCGATGAATTCATAATTGTATATGGGGTCAACCATGTAGCTGCAGGAAAGGCGACGTACTCTAATTTTGCAATATACGGAGCTGATGTGTTTAACGGCGTTATAGCAATCACAAATGAGGATTTCAATGGATCTGCTGAGGAATACCTCCCTGATAATCCCAATGCGAAATATCTTTATGTCTACAAGCTATCCAGAAACTGCAGTGAGGATGATCAATACTGCTACGAAGTTCCTTATGGTCAGGGAGTTCACGGTATAGAGCTGGATCAGCCGCTTTTCATTGGCTGGAGAGCCTACCTGGAAAACGCTACAAAAACCGGGCCAGCTTACTCAGAGATCGTGTACGATAGGGCTATAAAGTTTGATCCAAAAAGTTAAGGTAAAATGGAAATGGAACTGAATATAGGAACGTTAAGGCGAGTTTAAGCTCTGGTTGAGGCGTATTACCTCCAACAAAATTTTTCATTTTTTATATTTTACTATTTTTAGATTTCCACTTTATAGTCAGGGATTTTTAGTTTCATCACATACTTTGTGGTTGTCTGGGTTCTAGAAATCAGTGATTCAAAACTGTTGTTGTTTAAAAAAAGAAACTATACATTGCTCAACGGAAGAAAAAAGTTGGAGGAATCAGAGAATAGAAATCCCCTGACCATTTAAGTTAGTAAACAATGACTCTAAACTGTGCAGAGTTCAGAGCTGCGGGCGCCTGTCAATGATTCTCTTTGCCTTGCCTGCAGTTCTCTCGATGCTACCTTTCTCAAGGAGTTCGACGTTTGTGCGGATGTTCAGGACGGACTTGAGTTCACGCTGGACGTAGTCCTGAACGGCTTTGAGGTCCTTGAGTTCGCCGGTAAAGGCGTTGTCTTCTAGCTCGACTTCGATTGTGAGTTCGTCGAGCATGTGTCTGTTGCGGTCAAGGATTAACCGGAAGTGATCGCCCACCTGCGGAATCCGGGAGATGACATCCTGGATCTGAGAGGGGAAAACATTGATTCCTCTCACGATCAGCATGTCGTCAGCCCTGCCCATGAGGCGGGAAATTTTTGTGGTGGTTCTGCCGCATTCGCATTCGGATTCAAGAAGTTTTGCCATATCGCCTGTGCGGTACCTGATGTTGCAGAAGCCTTCCTTGTTGATGGAGGTGAGGACAAGTTCTCCTTTTTCGCCTTCTGAGACCTGCTCTCCGTTTTCATCAAGGACTTCGACAAGGAAATTATCGCTCCAGATGTGCAGCCCGTTCTGCTCCTGGCACTCAAAACCTATTCCAGGTCCAAACATCTCGGATAGTCCGTAGCAGTCATAGGCTTTGAGGTTGAGCCTCTTTTCAAGCTGTTTGCGCGTATTTTCCGACCAGGGCTCACCACCGAAGATAGCGGCTTTCAATGAGAGCTTGTCTATAATGCCGAGTTCTTCAGCCGTTTCGGCAAGGTAAAAGGCATACGAAGGTGTGCAGTGCACAGCCGTTACCCCGAAGTCGATCATCATCTCTAGCTGCCGGGCGGTATTTCCGGTCGCAGCCGGCACGACCATTGCGCCCATCCTTTCAACGCCGTAGTGGAAACCCAGGCCTCCTGTAAAGAGCCCATAATTCATGGAGTTCTGGATTATATCGCCTGCAGAAAGGCCTATCATTGTGAGATCCCTGGCAATCAAATCTGACCAGGTCTCAATATCCTTTGCCGTATACCCTACGACTGTAGGCTTCCCGCTTGTGCCGGACGAGGCGTGGATACGCACTATGTCTTCTTTTCTGGCAGCAAAGAGCCCGAAAGGATAGTTTTCCCGAAGGTTGGCTTTCCGGGTAAAAGGCACTTTACGGATATCATCAAGAGTTTTAACATCCTCGGGAGTGACTCCAGCTTCCTTGAATTTCTGCCTATAAAAAGGAACATTTTCATAAACCAGCTTTAAGCTCTTTTTAAGGCGTTTAAGCTGTAATTTCTTCATTTCTTCGGGATTCATTGTTTCGTATTTCGGCTGCCAGTATTTCATTAACAGAACCTTCTTTTTTATTTGTGAAACCATTCTCAGGTCATAAATTTTAATGTATAATGCCATGTCTCTGCATGGCATGATATATTAAATAATCTAATCAATAATATAAAATGTTTGGAAAAATCCTTCTGTACTGTAATCGTTAATAGATATAAACGTTGTTGAGGTGAAGAGGTTTTAAATTATGGAGTTAGCAGATTTAAAAGAACCGAATTTTATTTGCTGCGTAAGATTCGGCAGTTTAGATCCCATAAAAAAGCAACACTGTTTTCTGAGAGTAACGCATATCTTCTTTTTCAAAAGTAGTCCTAACTAATAAACTTATACAATTCTTTGTAAAATTCTAATATAAAAAAACAAAATAAAAAAGGAATTTAAGATATTTTATTAATACTTGAGCGGATTAGAACCATATCTTGTGCCAGTTCTTTTTTCACCTTCTTCTCTTACTTCAGATTCCTGTACTTTTGCCTTAGATTCGTATACTTTTGATTTTAATCCTTCCACCTTTGCTTTAAGCCCCTCTGCTTTTGTTTTAAAGCCCTCTACCTTTGTTTTAAAAACTTCTGCTTTTGTTCTAGATCCTTCTTCTTTTGTTTTAAATTTATTGCACAAACAGCAGCCTTCTTTGCAGCGTGAGATGTGTATATGTTTTACAACACTGACAAATCCTATTGCGGCCAAAATATAAACTATTACTTTCTTAAGTGTATCCATGTTAATCCCCCAAAATTATTTGTATCTTTTTGTTTATGAAATTTATTCATAAAATGGTAAAGTTCTTCGGAGCCATAGAAGGCTACCAACCACTTATCAAGTCTTGACGTGTATATGTTTTACAATATAAACAAGCCCTATTGCGGCTAAAATACCAACTGCTATTTTCTTAAGTGTATCCATATTGATCCCCCAAAACTATTATTGTATCTCATTGTTTATGAAGTTTATTCATAAAATAATAAAGTTCTTAGGAACAAAGAAAGCTGCCAACTATACATTAAGGTTTACTGATTATTATCAGGCTGATATATCAATAGCAGTGTATGAAGGATAACAGCTTTTTATCCGGTTGATATATCATTAGAAACATACACATTTTTACTTTTGGCTTGAAACCAATACTTCCCACTTATTCACCTTTTCCATAGTATGGCTATTAGGAGTAAACGGCTTATCTGACTTTGCATTCTGCTTCATGTAACGAAATATCCCTTTAGAAAATCCTAACTTTTACCTGTCAACATAAGAAATATTGAGAATCTCTTGTCTTATATCATAAGGAGCAATAATTTTAATTTCATGTTCAAGCTTAACCATATCCAGTTATTCCTTTTTGCTGGTAAGGTAATGGGCTAGTTCCCCAATATTCCGAAAGATAACATAACCCTAAGTTCTTTTCTCTCCTTGATAACTCACTTTTTTATTCAGCATATTGGAAAGCTATTAACAATCTTCCTGGCTCCAGTTAGTTTTAACCTGAGATTTTAATTCTAAGTTTTATGAAATCTTTACTTTACAGCCCCGTTTTCAACCAAGCTGATAACTGTCAGGTCAACAAGGAACCTGAAAGGCTCCTGAAGGTTATATACTAAGCTGTCTTTCTTGGGTTTATCCCATGCCAAAATCCTACGTGGGGATCTAACCTTAGTATTTATGGCTCTCAAGCATTCAGACTGTAGAATCTTTACATCGTGCAAAACAATGTTAATGAGCGTAATCCTGAACTCCAAAATGTCTTCGTTTACTCAAAAAATTAAGCAAAGTACCTGGCCCAGTGCAAAATAGGAAAATTTAATTGCTATTATTTAACTAAGTGAAATAGTTTGTAATCGTGATATATCTAATGCTGACGGGGATGAATAGTGATCTCAGAATTAGCTTTGAGTCTTCTTGCTAACATATTATCTGATACCGCCAAGGAAACCCTTGGCAAACATTATGATCCTTCTTTGAAAGCATATAAAAATGCAATTAAAAGTTTAAGCGATAAGTATAGATTAAATATTACTCAAATTGAAACTTTTTTGCATCAAGAAAATGTAAAGGTAGCAATCAAAGAATATCTAGAGAATCCAAATAACCATGATTTATTAAATAGTTTAACTGATGAGTTTCTGTCCTCATTTAATGAAAATAAATTTCTGAAAGAGCGTGAAAGTTCAATCTTAAGTGAGTTTTTTGAATTTTTATATACTGAGATTAAAAAAGATCCAGAACTTAGAAACTATCTTCAACATTATCTAATAACTGAAATTCATCATGGAGTTCAAGAACTGTCTCAAGGAGCTCAGGAAACAAATCAAGGAATTCGGGAAATATCCTTCAAAATTGACGAACTATGTTTGTCTTTGAAAAATCTTACATCTCGTGGACAAAAAATTGGAGAGGCAGATATAGATATAGGGAGACAAATTGATAGGGATATAAAAGAATGGCTTGAAGGAAATAAAGAGTTCTATATTATTTATCTGGGTATTTTGGGACTTGAACAATCAGTTGAAGTAAGTGCAAATTATAATATAGAACTGCTGGAAAGAAAAAAGCTTATAGCTCTATTAAAAAGTGAGCTTAGGGAACTGGGGGATTATATTAAAATTATTGAAGTGTCTAACTCGAACGATTTGATTCTCTGTGTAAAATACTTTAGTAACATTTTTGAAGCAGCTTCAGTAGCTTTGGGTGCTAAGAGTTGTTTTAAAATAGTTATTGGAACAGTAGAATTAAGTGACTATAATAATTGCTATAAAAATATAATTAAAGAATGCCAAGATTTAAAAGAATGCAAATTCTGTTACGAATGGGAGTCTATTGGAAAAATATCAACGCCATTTGTTATTGCTGCAGATACTGTTGTTAATAGTATGACCTTAGGGATGAGAAAATACTTTATGGAAAAGAACTTCGAATACATTGATAGAAGAAAGGATAAAAAATATTATTTAATAAATAAAGAAAGTTTAATAAAGGAGAGAAAAGTTTCGGAATTTATCAAGTCTATTGGGCAACAAAGGGTTGACTACAATGGAGCATTAATAGATAGGCTATTTGTTCCACCAGATGAATTCGAGGAAATAAAAGAAAAACTCAATAATGATAGAATAGTGTTTATTACTGGACCGCCAGGATATGGAAAGACATATACAGCTATAAGATTGATGTGGGAATGGTACTCCAGAGAAAATAATATTTGCTTTCCAGAGTGGGTCCCTGGTAAAGAATATGAACAAAGAAAAGAAGTTAGAGAAAAGTTAGCAAATATCGATGCGATACTAAGACCACATCATATATACTATTTTGAGGATCCTTTCGGAAAAACAAAGTATGAGGGTAGAGACGATTTAAAGCAAAGAATAGGTCATATTATCGATTCTGTTAAAGGAAAATCGGATACATATGTTATAATTACATCAAGAAAAGATATTTTTCAAGAATTCGAGAAAGAGATTTATTTCCCTGAGGAAGTAAGGAAATTCGAAAAAGAATTGAACATTATAAAACCCTCTTACAATCATTTTAAAAGAATAGAAATTCTTGAGAAGTGGGCAGAAGAAAAAGGATGTGAATGGCTAGAACATCAAGAACTGAGAAATTTAATTATTGAGAAGTTAAAAAATGAGAATAAATTGCCAACGCCTCTTAACATCTATGATTTTGTTGTTGCAACTGCAGGAAAGCAGCTAGCGATTGATAAAGAAAATGCAAAAGAAGAATTGCGAAAATTTTATGAAAAAGAGATAGAGCCAAAGATAGATAAAAATTCGCAAGCAACTGAAAAAGCGTTTGCGGACGAAATTAAAGAATTATATAAGTCTAAAAGATACGATAGAATCTACTTTCTCTCAATAATTTTTATATCGCAGCTATCTTACTCATACTTTAGTTGTGATTTTGTCAAAAAGCAATATAACATATTAAAGAAAAGAAATAGAGACAAAGACTTTAGAGATTTCAACAAAGTTTTAAAAGAAGAATATAGAATTAAATTAGTTAAAGAGAACCTATTCAACGGACAGGAAGAAAAATATTCTTTAGAGTTCGCTCATCCTTCTTACTCAAACGCTCTTAACTATATACTTGATCACGATGGGTGCAAAGAGTATTTCTGTGATGTGTTAAACCAGCTTATAGAGGAGGAGTACGCTGCTGGGGGCGTTGCATGGATAATTGTACACTTTTATAATAAATTTTCATATGATGAACAAAAAGAATTAATTTCTAAACTTGAGGAGAATAAATATGCATTTGGAGATGCTACTTTAGCGATAATAGAAAAATATGGTGAATTGCCTCTTAACGTAAGAAGTTTAGTATTTAAATTTGTTAACAATCTATGTGAGTCCGAGTTCATAATAAGAAGGATGGGAAAAGATTATCATAAATTGTCTAAGGATGTAAAAGATCTGATAATAAATATTGCAAGCAATATATACGCTAGTGGGGATGTCTTTAATGAAATGGGCAGATACACTCTATTACCTAAAGAGTTGATGGATTTAATATATAAGATCTCAGAGAATATTGTCGACACTGGTGACATTGGGTGGGGAATTGTAAAGAATTATGGACAAAATGAGAATTATAGGAATGAATTAGTACCTTTACTTGATCTACTTAAAGAGAACAAAATCGGCTGCAGAGGTCTTGTATCAGCAATACTACAGAACTATAATAACTTACCTAAACATGTACAGGATTTAATATTCACTCTTAAAAGTAACGAAGATGTCGCAGGGAGTATTGCATGGGGAATCATTAGAAATTATAATAATTTACCTGAAAATGTAAGAAATCTAGTTCCAAGTGTCATAGATAATATAGAGACCAGTAAATATATTGGGGATCTTGTATGGATTGGAATAGAAATAATTGAGAATTACGGTAGATATCCTGAAGAAATAACATGCCTAATAGAAAAAGAAAAGCTTCAATATGGGCTTAATGAGCTCAGAAGGTTATTATTAGAATCCCAAGATAGAGACTGTATAATTAAGGCGAGGGAATTTGAACAATATATTAAAATTGTGCCTCCAAACTATAGATGATAGGTATATAATAGTTAGAAAGGAGACAAACTATGGAAGAATTTATAATCCGTAATGCAAAGCAGAATGACCTCTCAATAATTCTATCACTTTTCACAGAAGCTTATAGAGAAAATTATATTTCTCATGGAGAGATACAATTAGGAATTGCTGATAACAAGAATTCATTGAATCCAGATGGTTTAATCATAAAAAAAAAGAACTGGAAACCTTGTTGGATTCTCCAAAATCCTTTGTAAGAGTTGCATATAATCAGTCAAAGAATATTATTATTGGTGTGGCAGTTTCTAGTATTATCTCGGAATATCCTTGGAGTAAAAAATATGGGGTTATAGCCGATATTGTAGTCGATTCCAATTTTAGACGTATGGGCGTAGGAAAAAAACTAGTTGAAGATGCAGAAAATCTATTAAAAACGAACTTTGTCAAAGATATATTTATAGAAATTAACAATGATAATACTATATCAAAGTCTTTTTTTTCTAAATTAAGCTATAGGATAATATCGGTAACTGCATGTAAACGAATTGACTAAAATGTCAATTCGTAATTATAAAGCTGATCCAAAAACTCAAAACTATATTTTTGAATCTCGAGTTTAGAGTTATCAATCAGGCGGTTGGTCATGAAAAATAAGTTGAAACTTTACAAATTTTAAGAATAAAATTAATTCTTAGAAATTAAAACTTTAGTTTCTTTCTTTAATTTCTAACCTTAAAACCTAACCCTAAACTTTAAAACTTGCCTCTCAAATCTTAAAATTTAGCCTCCTAATCTTAAAGCTTAAGACCCTCATTAGCCTCAATATCCCTCTCTGAGACCAAGTTTTCCCAAGACTTAACTCTCTCCAAACATGGTTGTTAAGTAAAAGGCTATCACTTTTGCATTTTGTTTCATGTAGTGTTAACCGCCTTAGAAAAATCTAACTTTACTCAGATTCAAACAAGACAAGCTATAATAAGCATTATAATTACCATTATAAGTCGCTTGTAGAAAATAAAACGAGCAACATTACCTACAGCTTTTAGTTTTTGGCATCATAGGTCGCCTTATAAAGAATAAAGCCATAATAAATAGAAAAGTTAAAAATTAAAAAGTAGTTATGACAGGACTCTGAAACAATTCAAAATCAGTCCTGTCACTTATTTATAATTATCTTACATCAATTATTTCTCAGAGTCCCTAAAACTTACTGAGTAAGTAAAACTATTGACATTTTTCGGGAGAATTGAAAGTTCCCAGGTTCCGATTGCTCCAGATACTTCATAGGTTTCGGTGTATTGTTTGACGCTGTCATAGGTTAGATCATCTTCGATTGCCCAGATCGGGTAGTAGGAGGACTCCAGAGCTGATACACTGCCACCCTGAGTTTTTTCTACAAGGGTCAGATTAACAGGGTTTGAATTGCATTTCAGATTCATTTCAAAAGATGGTTCTTCTTTTTCCGGGGAGATGCGCAGCATTGGAATAGGGTCATAAATATCAGCCGAAACTTTAATCGTTATTGGGTCTGCGGTTTTAGTGTTAAAGGTTTTTACGAAAGGAACGGAAAGCGGATTAATAACAAAAAAGTTCAAGCCCAGTTGTTGCACTGACCCATCGTTTGCTTTTCCGTCTGCGTTCATTTCTATGAAACCGTCAAAGGTTCCACTTACATTGTCGGGAACAGGAACACGGATGGTCATGTTTGTGATTTCGCCGGCTTTTATGACTGAAGGTGCGGAAATTTCTATCAGGTCACTACTGAAAGCAGGCTTAATATCTGGATCAAAATAGATGTTTTCCACTACTTTCGGATCGATAGTTACATCTTTGCCTGCCACGTTTTTGATTTTTATCTTATATACGTATTCCTTTCCTGGATCAACATTATCGAAAATGTAGTCTCTCTGAAACTCAAGCTTCGGAGGGACAGGCACTGAGATCCCGAGATTCATTACATTAATGTACTGGGCACCGTATTCTGGAGGATACATGTCATCTGTAAAGACTATCTGAGCATCATATTCTCCGCTTTTTGCATCCTCAGGCACATTTACTTCAACCGCAAATTCCTGCTTTATGCCCGGATCTGCAGTCACATTTGCCGGAGATATTGTAATCCAGCTTTTGTTGAGGGGGTAGATACTGCCAGGCATATTCATAACTTTCGGAGCTACATTGAGCGTTTTGTTACCTTCGTTCGTGAAACTGACATTGAAGGTTTCACTGCTTCCCGGCGTGAGATACACAGCATAATAGGTCGGGTTTATTGAGTGTAAGGTGTAACCTTCGTTGTCTGCTACCGGTTCAGAGATAGTAGAATCTTCGTAAGTTCCGCTCTCGCTGGTTACATCTCCGGTAAGCTCATCAGGCTGAGCAAGCGCAGACGGTATTAACACCAGGCAAAGTAGTAAACATAAGAATTGAAATGTCAATTTTAATGCAATATTTTTACTCATATCTCTGACTCCTTTCATTTATTCATAAATATATTCACCAGTAATGGTCATGAGTAAATCTGGAACTTAAATGACCTCTCCAAATCCCATTTTGTAAGTAACGGATTAAGTCTCCAGATTCCGATTTCAATCGCATATTCCAAATCGATTGAATCACGAACTGTATAACTTCTAGACATATATAATTTTTTATGAAAAATGTTTCTAGCAGTTAACACATAAATCAACTTTATAAAAAATCGGAATTGTGATCAAGCAGTACGCTAGAAATTTTATTGGAACAGACATAACAGAGTAGAACACTATTGAACGAAACTTTACTTGTTGCTCCCTGCGGAACGCAAAATAAAAAAATGTGAAACTTTAACAAAAAATAAATTAAAATTTGCCTTGAATGTGAAAATTTCCCCTGCAATAATCTAAAACATCTGGATAAAAGGCATCGTACTAGATACAGAACCCATCCCAAAACAGAAATATTTCTCACATCAATAAGAATTCCCAGAACAAACTTTTGATGAAAACTCGATTGGTTATTGGGAATTTTAGATTAGGGGATTCAATTTTGAGTTTTGCGATCAACTCATAAATAAAATAACTCATAAATAAAATAATAGATAAAAAATAGAAGTTGGTAGTAGATTTTTAATTTTTTTCAAATCTACTTAATAACAACATTCTTGTGAACCCACAATTTCCCATTACAACCTTTACATTTAATAGTCAAACAGGAAATATAAAATCCAGTCTTTTTATACTTGTGTACCGGATTTTTCAATGCTGGAGTTATCTTTGTTCCTTCAAGAGAAGTTCCATCTCCAAAATCCCATCTAATATATGTCTCTGTACCTTTTGAGAGGTCTTTAAACTGCACTACTCGTGGATCGCTGCTTGAAGCTGCTACCGCTGTATAATCAATACGATGATCCTTACAACAGGATATACGGGCTGTAGCTGGAGGAGTCCCTGCGCCTAGGGGGGTGGGGGTTACGGTAATTTTTGCAAAGACTCCTTCAGACAATAAAGTCAATATCAACAGTGTGGTGAGAACGATCGCTGTCATTCTCCATAAAGACTTCCTATTATTTTTCATATTTTCCTCCTGTGTTTCTTAGTTTAACCAAGAAATTGGTAAGTGAAAACAACAGGAGAAATTATCATATAAACATACTTATTTTCAAGAAATAAAATAAAAGTCCTGATACGAGTTTAAAGCTTTATAATGCTTTATTATCCTTTTTAAAAGATTAAGATAAAGAGAAATTCTTTAACACTGTTCTCAATTGTTACAGACATAAAACTAGGGATTATGGAAAGGTCATGTAATAAAAAATCTTAAGAAAACTCTCTACTTTAAGTAATAATCTATAAAACTTTCTCAATTTATTAGAGCAACATTTATTTCTCAGGAATCTGGCTATAAGTCGTTACGAAATATCGAGAGCCTTGCTCCTAAACGGACTTTAACGCAGTATTTTAATAAGACTTGGAAACCCAATAAATCAGGTCAGAACAAAATTTGCAGGTTGATAAAAGCTTATGATAAAAGCAGGCAGTTCCTTTTCTCACAATGGAAAACGCGGTACTATCGGTGCGGTTATCTCGCTCAAAGGAGTGCTTTATGCGGTTACAGTTTCACATATCTTCAGAGGAGAAAGAGACCGCCTGACCGTTGATGGAAATACACTCGCTGTTACTAGAATTTTAGAAGACCATCACTTAGCCCTGATAGAGCTCCCTCCAGGCAGCGAGGCTGAAATCACGGAATTTGGCAGCCCGGCTGAACTGGAACTGGCTAAGCTCATTAATGATACCCGTACTATCCATTACTGCAGGATAGCTAATTCTGGGGCTTCATTGCTTTTTCTGGGCTTCCAGTGCCATGACATGCCGGGTCCGGAAGATAGCGGCTCTCCTATCGTACAGAAAGGGAAAGTAATAGGTATAATGACTTCGGCAACCTTGGATACCTGCATGGGGTTTGCGATCTCATCTAAAATTCTCAGAAACCTGAAAGTATAACGGTGCTGCAGAATTGAGCCTCTGGAACCTCAGTATAGAGTTTCTTCAGACTAATATAATTGGGCAAAATATCACAGCCTTTAATTATTATTAAGGAGAATTCTTTTTCATGACAGAAAGAATATACCTACTTTTTCCTATTTTTTATGCTATTATTAACGCAGCCTCTTTTACACTGTATGGAATGGATAAATTCAAAGCGAAAAACGCAGGGTGGAGAATCTCCGAGCAGAGCTTGCTGATCGCTTCTCTCTTCGGTCCGATAGGTGCACTGCTCGGGATGCAGCACTTCAGGCATAAGACCCAGAAGCCCATATTCAGAATTCTTGTACCTGCCTTTGCTGGAGTTCACATACTGCTTGTGCTCTGGATCAATCTGTGACAGCTCTTATAATTCAATAACAAAAACAAAATTCAATAACTAAATAAAATTCAATAACAAAGTCAAGTGGCTTCTATAACATTTGCAGCTACCAGAATAAAGTGGCTTCTATAACATTTGCAGCTACCAGAATAAATCCTGACAAGAGTATAGGTTTATAAGTTAAAAATATAATCAGAGGATACATTATGAGAGAGGCGACAGACCCATCCCACCTTTGAGAAGGCGGAAATTCTCCTTCACTCTACAAAAATACAAAATTCGCCTCAAGACGATGGGAGATTTGAATCTGTCCTCTCATACCTGTTATATAGATCTATTTTGGTGATCTCTTGCCCTCAAAAATCAGCCGTGAAACCTTTATTCAGTCTATTGTAGACCTTTTGCGAAAAGCAGAAACTGAACTTCCTGAAGATGTGGTAGATGCACTCAGAAAAGCCGAAACCGCCGAGGAAAATGATGTTGCAAAATCCCAGCTCCAGACAATTCTGAAGAATATTGAGATTGCAAAAAAGCATGGAGTTCCAATGTGCCAGGATACGGGTATAATGATCTTTTTTGCAGAAATTGGGAGCGAATTTCAGCCAGGTTTTGACATCGAAGCTGCGATTCAGGAGGCTGTAATCCTTGCGACAGCTAAAATTCCACTCCGCCCGAATGCTGTAGATCCATTGTCCCGGAAAAACAGCGGGAATAATACAGGGGCTGGAATTCCGGATATTCACTGGAAGCTCGTTCCCGGAAAACATTTAAAAATTACTGTTGCTCCCAAAGGCGCAGGCTCTGAAAACATGAGTTCTTTGCGGATGTTTAACCCGACAGAGATTGGGAATATCAAAAACTTCGTACTCGAGACCGTAGTGAACGCCGGAGGGATGCCCTGCCCTCCTTTGACCATAGGAGTCGGAATTGGGGGTTCTTTTGATGCAGCAGCCAGGCTTGCAAAAGAAGCTCTGCTTGAGCCCCTTGACACCCAGATGGATGTGTTGGAAAAAGAAATCCTTGAGGCTGTAAACGCACTCGGGATAGGCTGCATGGGTTTGGGAGGTAGCACAACCGCCCTTTCAGTGCACGTGAAAACTGCTTACTGCCACACCGCATCCCTTCCAGTTGCAGTAAATATCCAGTGCTGGGCAAACCGGCATGCTTCGATTGTTTTTGGAGGGGAGGAATAATGGAATATCACCTGAAAACCCCGCTGGAGATTGAAGATATCAAGAAACTTAACGCCGGAGACATCGTCTATATCTCGGGAGAAATCCTGACAGCCAGGGATGAAGCCCATGCAAGGATCCTTGAAATGGACGAAAAGCAAGAGGAACTTCCTTTCTCCCTTGAAGGGGCAGTAATCTATCATTGTGGCCCACTTATGCAGCAAACCGAGAACGGCTGGAAAGTAATTTCGGCAGGTCCTACAACCAGCGGCAGAATGTCAAAAATGACGCCCCCTCTCCTGAGATCTCACGGAATTCGGGCAATTATTGGAAAAGGTGGTATGAAAGGCGTAACTGATGCCCTGAAGGGCAAATGCGTTTATCTGGCTTATACAGGCGGATGCGCTGCCCTTGCTGCAGAATTAATCAAGGAGGTAAAAGCAGTCCACTGGCTTGATCTTGGAATGCCTGAGGCTGTGTGGGTGCTCAGTGTAGAAGAGTTCGGACCGCTTATAGTAGGAATTGATGCAAAAGGAAAGGATATTTTCTCAGAGGTAAGGGAAAAAGCTCAAGAAAAGTTTGAAAAGCAGAAATAAACTCAAAAATGCCTCTTCGCATTTCAGCAGTCTGCCGGATTCGCGATATCAGGAAAAAGGGTTCTGTAAAGTTCTCAAATAAGAGATATCATACATCTAATGGGCTTAATAATAATCATTCTCAAGCTGTCTGAAGGCGGTTACAAGGGATTCCATTTTCTGAACAATAACCCTGCCGAGCAGGGAAAGTTCGTATACCTTATCTTCATGAATTACAAGCCCATTTTCTTTTAGCTTTTTTAGCTGGGGCAGGATTACAACGGAATTCGTACCAAGCTCACTGTTGATCTCTTCAATTGTCCGGGGTTTCTCTTTAAGAAGGAGAAGCAGATTGGTCCTTTTTTCGGAAGAGAGAAGAACTGTGATCAGAGAAGATCTCATCACTTCTACTGTAAAAAAAGATAGATATATAATTTTTCATTTTCATATAAAAATCATTTAATAAATTAGCTCAAATCTTTAGCTGGAAGGCAGACTCAGTTTTTTAAATAAAACTGACACAAAAAAGGATAAATAAATTCTGCCCTCAACAAGAGAAGTGAAAAAGATAAAAAGCGTTTTTCCCTGAGATAGAGTTTAGAGAAATAGATCCAGAACTGAACCTCAGACTCACTCGTTCTTTCAGGAGCTGCCCTGAAAAGCATTTTCACCCTCTAGTCGTCCTGAATGCCTCTCTCACTCCAGGCAGCATCATATAGATGATGATAAGGGCGTTAATAATTACTGAGGAATTAACGTCAAACCATGAACCGCCTGTGACCAGAATCACGAAATCCAGGCAGAGGTTAAATATCGCAATAACAGCCATAAACATCCAGCCCTGTGGATTTAACTCCCAGAGCATCTTAGCCGCCCATGCCCATATGTAGGTCATCAAACCGTACAGTAGAGCGTACCAGAGATTGAAAATACGTATATCCAGAGGCCCTACAAAAGGCAAAAAGCCAAGAAAACGAAGCGTTGCAATAGCGTTTAAAACTGCTAGCAATACAGCCAGAGCAGCTAGAATGGTAACACCAATAGGTCTATCCATATTCCTGTCTCCTTATTTTTTCTCCTTGTCTCACGTATTTACTTGAAAATCCTCCTTCAGTTCACATTCTAAATCCTTCAATAAGTGTCCCGATCCCCCCGAGAATAAGGAAGAGCCCGAATACCCATGGTAGAACAGCAACTCCTGCCGCAAAATTGACCAGGAGAAGCAAGCCTAAAATTATGGTTAGGATACCGATGATTCCTACACCCCTTCCTCCTCCTTTAAGGGCAAGGAGGATTTTCACAGCTCCGGTGACAACAGCCCATATCCCTATGAAAATAACGAATAAAGTAAGAACTATAACGGAGCTGTAGATAGGGTACATCAGTATAACTGCTCCTGCAATAATGCTCAGGATGCCCGATAGCAGTTTCCATACCCTGTTCCCAGAGTATATCAGCGCCCCTAAAACAGAAAGCATTCCTTCTGCCAGCCAGAAAATACCCAAAATCTGTATAAGAAAAGTAGTGGTTTGACCAGGCCTGAATAAGAGAAATAAGCCTATAAGAATAGCAATAATACCTTCAAGCAGGACAATCCACCTGGGTAACTCAAGTGGTGCATAATCCATCTCGTCATCAGGATCGAACGATACTTCCGTAATATCAACTGGTTGTTCCATATAATTCATCTCCCCAGGTTATTTGCTCCATGTAGTTCATCCCCAGATTTGTTCCATGTAGTTCATCCCCAGGTTACTAGCTTTTCATACCTTCTGCAGCCAGAATAAGGACTTGACCACAGCTAAGCATATATTCTATCCGGACACAGAATTTCATGTTGGGGATGATTTATTTCCATTCAGGAATGATCAGAGTCAAATAGAGTATGCCTTTCCCCCACAAAGTAGGCAATCTTTCATCCCTGTTTAATTCATCAATGAGGTTTACTGTAATTTATATAATCTACCTTGAATAACCCACGCCGAAATATCTCTTTCCACGCCTTACTAAAGACGAAGCGGTTGCATAGATAAAGATATATAAACAATTATATATAAATTAACTTATGATTAATTCTAAAAAACGTTCAGTTAAGGATAAATCTCTGATACATATATGCAAAGAAGCAGATACAAGAAAAAACTGTAAATAAGGAAACCATTTAAGTAGAATTCCATATCTCAAAAGATCAAGATGAAACCGACTAATCAACGGGATATTCCCCTTTATATCTACCATGCCGGGCAGTGTGACCCTAAAAAATGTACAGGAAAGAAACTGGCTCGCTTTGACCTTGCCCGTCTTTACGATAGGATATCAAGGCTGCCCAGGTCGGCGATCCTTCTGGATCCGACTGCTGAAAAAGCCCTTTCACCTGTCGATGATCCAGGAAAAGGAATAATCGTGCTTGATTGTTCCTGGGAAGAGGTAGAGAAGGTTTTTCCCGAGCTTGGAAAGCTGAACCTTAAGCATAGAGCCCTTCCTTACCTGCTCGCAGGCAATCCTGTGAATTTTGGAAGACCCTTGAAACTTAATTCAGCTGAAGCCTTTGCAGCAGCTCTCTACATCCTGGGGTACAAAGAACAGGCTGAAAGAGTTCTTTCCAAGTTTAACTGGGGACATAGCTTTCTCGAGCTTAATAAGGAGCCGCTCGAAGAGTATGCAAGCGCGAAGAATAGCGCTGAGATTGTGGAAATCCAGAGTCATTATATTTGATTATCCCTGAAGAACATCTGCCAGGTGGAGAAACGGTGAAAAGAGTGACCAGAAAACAGATTGGAGTTATAGGTGCAGGAGCTTGCTGCAGCGAAACAAGGCTCCTTGCAGAAATGGTAGGAAGAGAAGTAGCAAAGCGAGGGGCAGTTTTACTCTGTGGAGGTCTGGGAGGAGTTATGGAGGCTGCAGCATACGGAGCAAAGCAGGAAGGAGGGATAACTCTTGGAATTCTGCCCGGAACCCGGAGAGAGGAAGCAAATCCCTGGATAGATCTTGCGGTCGTCAGTGGAATGGGACATGCCAGAAACGCGCTCATAGCCCAGTCTTCGGATGCTTTGATCGCGGTCAGTGGGGAATACGGAACACTTTCCGAGATAGCTCTCGGCCTGAAAATGGGAAAGCCTGTGGTCGTGCTTGAACCAAACTGGGAAATCAAAGGTGTTCACAGAGCGAAGAGTCCTGAAGAAGCTGTAGAACTCGCTTTCAGGCTAATTAAAGGTAACTTAAAAACTGAAAAGATTGCCTGAGAGAAATCCATGAAAGCTCAAGATATTAAAAGGGAATTAACTGGAAAAGGGCTCAAGAGAGGCTATAATGGAGAAATGATTTTCGCTCAAGCCTTTTTTTAAAAGGCTTGTGATAAAGAGTTATATGCCTAATTTTAATTACGGATGACAGCATATCTTGAGAGTCGATCCAAAAATTTATATCACAAAAGGAAACTTCATGAATTGAGGGGCAGGCTTTATCTCAGACTGGCAGGAGTTTTGGGGTAAACTAATTATCACTTAGAAAATAAAGTATACCGGAGTTTTAGATGCACCTTATCGTAACGGAAAAAAATATAGCAGCAAAGAGGATTGCTGCGATTCTGGCTCCAAAGAATCCGAAAAAGGATAGAGTCAGCGGAGTGGACGTGTACCGGTACGAGACCGTGTCCTCCGATGGGAAAAAGCAGGAGACTGCTGTTATAGGATTGTCGGGCCATATTGTAGGGATAGATTTTCCCAAGGAGTACAATAACTGGCAGAAGGTCGATGCTAAAGCCCTTATTGATGCCGAGATCGTAACAACTCCTATTAACCGGAAGATTGTAACTGCCCTGAGAAGCCTGGGAAAAAAGGCAAGCAGGGTTACAATTGCCACTGACTACGACCGAGAAGGCGAACTGATAGGAGTTGAAGCACTCAATATTATAAAAAAGGTAAATCCAGATGTTCCTTTTGACCGGGTCCGCTACAGTGCAATAACCCCAAAAGCAATAGAAGTTGCTTTTTCAAACCCGACAAATGTAGATTTCAATCTCGCGGATGCAGGCCATTCAAGGCAGGTCATAGACCTTGTATGGGGTGCAGCTCTCACCCGCTACATTTCTCTTGCTGCAGGCAGGCTTGGGAAAATGTTTCTCTCGGTAGGCAGAGTACAGTCGCCTACGCTTTCTCTTATTGTTGACAGGGAAAAAGAAAGGAATATTTTTGTCCCGACTCCTTACTGGGAGATCCATGTCGAACTTCAAAATGCTAAAGGAGAGACTTTTTCAGCTCAGCACTCAACCCGCCGCTTCTTGGATAAAAAGGAGGCAGAAAAGGTCTTCAAGAAACTGGGAAAACAGGCGAAGTTAAAAGAAATTGAGAAAGGGAAAAAGACGGATCAGCCGCCGATTCCTTTCAATACAACAGGTTTCATAAGCGCAGCTAATTCAATCGGGCTTAGTCCCGCAAATGCGATGCGCATAGCCGAATCCCTTTACACTAACGGTTATATCTCATACCCGAGAACTGACAATACGGTTTATCCTGATACCCTTGACCTGAAAGCCCAGATTGAGATTTTCAGGGAGGGTCCTTTTAAAGAATACGCAAACGCCCTGCTTGAGAAAGCCGAACTTTCCCCCACGCGAGGCAAAAAAGAGACTACTGACCATCCACCGATTTTTCCGGTTTCCCTTGCAAAAAAGACCGACTTAAAAGAGGATGAATGGAAGGTTTATGAGCTTGTAGTCAGGCGGTTTTTTGCAACTTTCGCCGGACCGAGCGAATGGGAAACCATGCGTTTGAAACTTGATATTCAGGGGGAGGAATTCAGAGCAAACGGAGCAAGGCTTGTAGAGCCGGGCTGGAGATGGTACTATCCTTACAATGCGCCTGAAGACAGGCTCTTACCCGAACTCCGCGAAGGCGATTCCCTGGAAGTTATAAAGAAAGAGATACTGGACAAAGAAACCCAGCCTCCGGGCCGCTACGGGCAGGGAAAGCTTATCAATATTATGGAGGAGCTGGGGCTTGGGACAAAAGCCACCAGGCACGAGATAATCAGCAAGCTTTATTCCAGAGCTTACATTCACGGAAATCCGGTACAGCCCACGAATACATCTTTTGCAGTAGTGGATACCCTTGAGAAATATTCTCCTGCCATCACAAAGCCGGACATGACAAGGCAGCTTGAAGAAAACATGGACCTGATTGCTGAGGGCAAGATCAAAGAGGCTGAGGTGCTTGAGGAATCGCGGAAGATGTTAAAGCAGGTCTTCTCAGAACTTGACAAAAACCGGGACAAAATCGTGGAATCCCTCCAGGCAGACCTCAGGGAAGACAAGATTATAGGCATCTGCTCAGGCTGTGGAAACGAACTTATGATCCGGCGTTCAAAAAGAGGAGGCCGTTTTATAGGCTGCAGCAACTATCCAAACTGTACCTTTTCCCTCCCCCTGCCAAAAAGCGGACAGATCGTGGTCATTGACAAAATGTGTGAAACCCACGGCTTGCACCATATCCGCATAATCAATTCAGGTAAACGTCCCTGGGATCTCGGCTGCCCACAGTGCAATTTCATAGAATGGCAGAAAATCCAAGAGGAAGAGCAGGCTCAGCAGCCGAAAAAAGAGCGCCCGAAATCAATCCAGGATCTCGAAGGTGTGGGAAAAGCCACAGCCGGGAAACTGGAAGAAGCCGGAATTACAAGCGTGGAAGCCCTGGCAGAAGCCGATCCTGTAGAACTTGCAAGAACAATCAAGACCAGCGTAAAAAAGGTTAAAAACTGGCAGGTTTCATGTAACGGCACAGTTAAAGACACCGGCACTGTTGAGGACAGCAGCGCAATTGAAGACGCGTGAAAATAGTCTTTGACGTCAGCTTTTTCACTGTTGGCTGTTTTCAGAGTGGGTTATAAATTCGAATTTCAATTCAACCGATTATAATTTGAACCTTAATTCTTGATCCGTACAACCTTATTTGCCTTATCTGGTCGTTTTTATTACGCTCGACGGAGGAGAGCGGCTTTTACAGAAAATAGAGAAAAAAAGAAAAGCATAATAGAAAGGTTCCTTAGCTGAATAGGTCATGGAAATGTGGACTTCTATAATATGAAATCAGAGAGATTTTATACCCAGAAGTTGTAATGTTAACACTAAGAAACTAAATCAGATTTAAATCAACTTTATGATTAACTTCTCAATTACTTATACTTTCTTTTTTCAAAAGTTAAAGCTATAGTTGTAATTGCAATAATTGCTAGTACAAAGCCTCTAAACGGCAATTTTTGAGTTGAACCATTTATTGTATTGTTTTCTAGATCAGCAACATGAATATTTTCTTTAACATTTGAATTTTTGATATTGTCTAATATACTCTTCCTATTAGAGCTATCTGTCTCATACTCTATACTATTTGAACTATTATAGTCTGCTTCATGGCTGTTTATCGGGAAAGTCCCGTTAAGAGATGGTTGTTCTTCAACCCCACAATAAACGAATTCCTCATTTTCATGTTTTTTTACGTCATCAGAACTATAAACAACAAGAACTACTTTTCCATCTACTGTTTTGTTAGTTAGCTCAATTGCATAACAGATATTCTCTATCTCAATTTGTCCGATAACAACCTCGTCCGATACAGCAAATCCTGCACTACTGTTTTCTTCTCCAATAACTTTTCCACGGTATGTATTAATTTTTGCTGCTGGTATAATATAAGTTCCAGTTTCGTTCTCTATGAAAACTTTAGCATCATCACTTAATATGTGAGTATTCTCAAGTTCCAGATCAAACTCTTTCCCAAGCAGCTTCAACTTTACTTTACCATCAGCAACGTCGTTTAGAAAAACATCAGGATTTGAAGTAACTGTCTCAAAATTATCCAGTATTTCGGCAAAACGAAGAGAATCTTTGTCATAACTTATATTTTCTAAAATATCTGAACTGGAATCAGTTGCTAGTGCGGTTCCTGGTAAAATTAAGGTATTCATCAGCAGTGCTACAACAAGAAACGTATATGCTCTAAACTTTGTCCCTACTATCATTCATTTACCTTCTCTTTGCTCAAGATAAAGAATTAAAAAAGTCTGAATATTCAAAATGGAATTACGCCTCCTAGCAAGTTGGGCTTAAATTTACTTTGCAACTTTTTTAATTAATACATTGTATCTACCCGTATTCTTTATGAATTTTATTGTGATTTTTCTGTCAATCATAGATTAGAAATAATTACATATTTGAGGATTAGAGATTGAATGAGAATCGAAAAGTTACTTGACAATTTTCTGATTCTAGAACAAACGAAAAAAATTTCTTATCCCTGGCTCACAGAAGAATTTAACAAATATTATAGCAAATATTATATCAGATATTATAGTAAAGTTTTAATAGATTTTAAGAGGGTTTTATTCTGGAGCTTACTTTTAAAGGCGGATGCAGGGAAGTCGGACGTTCGGGGTTTCTTGTAAATGGGGAGGTTCTGCTGGATTATGGGATAAAGGCAGGAGATATCCCGGAATATCCTCTCAATAGCATGGAGCCGAAGGTTGTGCTTGTTTCACATGGGCACCTTGACCACTGCGGGGCTGTGCCCAACCTGATGTACCAGAATCCCGATGTTTTTATGACCCCGCCGACGGCAGAGTTTACTTTTCTTCTCGGCAGGGACACCCTGAAGCTTGCAGAGAGTACACTTTCAGGCGTACCGCCTTTTGATCCGGATGACCTGCAAAAGCTTGGCAGGCGGACACAGAGAATAGACTATAACAAGCCTTTCAAAAGCCACGGATACAGAATTTGCTTTTACAATGCAGGACACATCCCTGGGGCATCTGGTATCTTCCTAGAATCCGAAGCCGGGGAGAGCCTGTTTTATACCGGGGATTTCAACCTTCAGGAAACAAGGCTAGTGCCCGGGGCGGCTGAATTTCCCGAAGCTGATACGCTTATTCTTGAGAGCACGTATTTCGGGGAGGAACATGTCCCGCGAAAGGAGACTGAAGAAAGGTTCATCGAATCAATACTGGATACTGTGGATAGGGGAGGTACTGCTCTTATCCCTTCTTTTGCAATAGGCAGGACGCAGGAAATACTTATGCTGCTTGATGCTCACGGAATTCAGGCGTATGTGGACGGCATGGGCAGGGATGTGTACAAGATACTTAAAAAGTACCCCGAATATCTGAAGGATCCGAAGCGGCTTGATCGGGCTTTCGAGCATGCTATTCTCGTAAAAGACCATCAGCGGGACTCGATCCTTAAAGAACCTTCAGTCATTGTTACCACGGCTGGGATGCTGAATGGAGGTCCGGTACTGTATTACCTGAGCCGGCTTTACAAAGATCCCAGATCAAAAGTCTTGCTTACAGGCTACCAGGTTGAGGGGACAAACGGCAGGCTGGCTCTTGAGCACGGGTTTATCGAGACCACAGCAGATATCCTTACTCTGAAGCCCAGGGTAGAAAAGTATGACTTTTCCGCCCACAGCGGAGATAGCGAGCTCAAAAAGGTTGTGAAGGATTTTTGCAAAAAAGGCGCTGAGAGAGTCTTTGTAATTCATGGGGATAGAACCGAAGCTTTTGCAGAATGGATTCTGGAAGAGATCGGTGTGGATGCGTATGCACCTGCAAACGGACATACTTTTAGCTTTTAAACGAGAAAAAAGACGTTAAAAACCTGCGAAATATTTAAACCCGGATAGCTCCAATATCTGAGCATGATTCTCAATCCTGAATCCGAAGTGCTTGAAGAACTTGCAAAGAGCATACTCCTGGCTGCACGGACTGCACCCAAAGCCAAGGGAGTAGACGATATTGTAACTGCACTGCTTGAGAAAGAAGACATTGAAGGGCTTGCCTCGGAAATGGAAAGGCTTGCAGATGAAAAAGGATCAAGTTTTGCTTTTCTGAAAAGAGATGCTGCAAATCTTCGAGATGCTGGGGCTGCAATTCTTATAGGGGTTAAAACCAGTGGTGCTGCTGGCCTGGATTGTGGAGCCTGCGGATTTAAAACCTGTGCCGAGATGCTGGACCAGCAGAAAGTAGAAGTGGAGTTCAGGGGTCCTAACTGCATGCTCAAATATGTGGATCTTGGAATTGCAATCGGTGCAGCAGCTGCAAAAGCTAAAGACCTCTGTATAGACAACAGGGTTATGTATTCGATTGGCGCAGCTGCAAGGACGGCGCGCTTGATGGATGCAGATGTCGTTTTTGGAATTCCACTCAGTATAACCGGGAAAAATATATTTTTTGATAGAAAATGAGAGTTTTAAAGGCTTCTAAGCTCTTATAAAGATGATTAAAGCCTTTTAGAATGTTTCAGAGTTTAAGAAAAAGAAGGTAAGAGAGAAGGTACACTTATAAAAAGGAAATTTTCTGGCCATGTATTCCATATGTCTGGCCAGAGCTATTTTTTAAAATCTTTTAAACTCAGCAGTTAGAACTGCAGAGTTTTCATCCTTTCGACAGCTTCTTTAATCCTCTCGACCGGTTTTGTAAGGGCAAACCTGATGTAGCCTTCGCCGGCATCTCCAAACCCGACTCCAGGGGTTGCAACGATTCCGACTTCTTCAAGAAGGAGTTTAGCAAAGCTCATTGAGGTAAAGCCCTTCGGGACAGGTGCCCAGATGTAGAAAGTGGCTTTTGGAGGCTTTACCTCAATCCCCATAGCCCTGAGCCCTTCGATAAGAGCATCGCGCCTTTCCTTATAGATTTTATTTGATTCTTCAACACAGGCCTGGGAGGAGGACAGAGCTGCAATGCCTGCTATCTGGATGGCATCAAAGACGCCTGAATCCACATTGGATTTTACCTTACCGAGCCCCTTTATAAGATCCTTATTTCCAACCGCAAATCCGAGCCTCCAGCCTGTCATATTATAGGTTTTGGAATGCGAATAGAGTTCCATACCAATATCCATTGCCCCATCAGCAGCAAGGAAAGAGGGGGCTTCGTACCCATCATAAGTAATCTGGCAGTAAGCATTGTCGTGCACGGCGATGATATTGTGCTTTTTGCAGAACTCAACAACCTTTTCAAAGAACTGCATGTCCGCAGTTGCAGCCGTCGGGTTGTTTGGATAATTGAAGAAAAACAGCTTTGCCCTTTTAAGGACGTCCTCCGGAATCGAGTCCAGGTCAGGCAGGAAATCATTCTCGGCAGTCAGCGGCAGTGGATACGGCTCTCCACCGGCAAAAAGCGCCCCTATTTTATAAACCGGATACCCCGGATCGGTATAAAGCACAACATCCCCCGGATTGACAAAAGCAAGCGGAATGTGTGCAACCGCTTCCTTTGACCCTATAAGGGAAAGCACTTCAGTGGCAGGTTCGAGCTCAATTCCCTTATATTTCTTACACCAGTCCGCTGCCGCCTTCCTGAAATCCGCCATTCCGGCATAAGAAGGATACTGGTGCGTTTTCGGATCACAAACAGCCTCCCGCATAGCCTCTACAATATGCGGATGCGTCGGCATGTCAGGGTCTCCCACGCCAAGGTCGATCACGTCAACTCCCCTGGCAATTAATTCGTCCCTAGCTTCGTCTATAGCCTCAAAAAGGTATGGGGGTAATGCATTGATTCGGTCAGAATACATTGATAAAGTCACCTGAAGATGATTGGCATGAATAGTTTTCATAGTTACGGTAGTGGGAATATTAAAAGGTATGGGATAAGGAATTATAAGTAGTTGAGTGATTTTTTATTTTAGAAAATCAAATTAATTCAAAATTTTAACTTCTAGTGTTTTAATCTGTTTCTAGAAAAATTAGCCGTAAGATTGGTGACCTGGATTGCCCGTATATTTGTGTCTTCTGCATTTAAGGAACTGGAAGAATGCGTAGATAAATTGTTCAATGAGTAAATGGAAAGAACCCAATTTTAATATTCTAACGTTTTGAGCTCTTTTCTTCCTCAGATCTTCTAACCTGACTAATTAAATTTTATATCTCCAAACCCAATATTCTTCTCATGTCATCCTCATTACTTACTCCCCTCGCAATGCCCATAATCGAAGGCATCCGAATTCCCCTGAATTTCTATGTCGTGCTCAAAGAACCTGCACTTCTGGCTGGCATGTCCTATCCAGCCGTGCGCACCCCCTGGGAGAAAATAGGTGATGCGGGTTTCTCAGGCGTTGTATGTCTCTGTGATTCTGAGGTATCTTATGACCCCTATCCTCTCAAAGTACTTTTTTCTGAGGAACTGGAAGACCTGCACTATGGTAATGCTCCGTATGATCCTGATACGCTGGAACGGCTTGTCAGAAAAGCAGCTGGTGTTGTAAGAAGAGAAATGGATGCAGGAAAAGGTGTTGTTGTCCACTGCGTGGGCGGGATAGGCAGGACTGGCACGGTGATTGGGTGTGTGCTCAGAGATCTTGGTTTTCCAGCGGATGAAGTAATAGATTACCTAGACAGGATAAACAAATCAAGGGGTTTCAGAGGATGGCCTGAAACGGAATGGCAGGCTGAAATGGTACGAAGATATTGATCTTATTCTATTCTATTCTATTCTATTCTATTCTATTCTATTCTATTCTATTCTAGTGTCATTCAATCTTTTTATTCAGGCATTGTAGGCATCATAAAGCTGCCAGACCCATATAATCAGCCATATTAAATATCCAATCCCGAAAATGTGCAAGGCGCTGGTAACGACAAAGGCTATCCAGATGCCCAACGCCTTGAGCAAATCTCCTTTTACAAGCTGACCAAGCCCAGGAATGAAAAAAGAAAATAAAGCTGGAATTCCGTGTGTTTTCTTGCAGTAATAGTTCATAGAGCTTACCTTTTTAAACGCTTAATAGGAGTGAAATATAAGTAATTTTAGTAATTCAAACAATTTTAGTAATTCAAACAATTTGAGTAATTAACTTCTTGAAGTAATTTGAGCAATTAACTTGAAAAATCACTCTCCTTTAAAAAAATCCCCTGTAAAACGACTTTCTTGACCTGTTAACTTGTTTCCTCACGCATTACCTGTTTTTCATGCATTATAAGCATCGTATACCTGTGCAATCCACACAACGAGACCCATCAGTAATCCAATTCCTACAATGCTCATAAATGCACAGATTATCAGGGCTCCCCAGATGCCAAAAGCCTTGGCTACATCGCCCTTTACAAGCTGACCCAGACCCGGGACGAAAAAAGAAAATAGGGCAGGAACACCGTGTTTTTGCTTGCAGTGAACGTTCGTGTAATCGCCTCTATAATTCGCCTATTATATGCCTCTATAATTCACCTATTATAATTCCATTCAAAATAATACTATTAGACAGAGCATATAAATAGCTTGACCCTCGGGTTTTTTCTTTTTAACTTTCTGAAAATATATCCCAAAATTAATATATATTATACTATTAAACTACGAGATATATTTTAACTGCAATCCAAAAAAGAAACCAGTGTTTAACCTAGCTTTTCAGGCGAACTTTCCTGAAAAACATTCCAACCTGCTAGCGGTATGGTTAGTTCTAATTTACAGTTTGTGTGGAGTGTGGTTATGGATAAAGAAGACAGTAAAAAATCAATGTGGGATCGTGTAAAATACATATGGTCCTCATTGCCAGAAGCGATAAGATTAGTTGCTACAATTCTGAGCATAGCCATTGCTCTTAAGGCGCTTTTCCCCGCAGCTGCGCTAGAAATCAGCAGTTTTAATGCAGACCCAGAAATTATCGAGCCTGGTGGATCTTCAGTTTTGAGCTGGGAAGTATCAGGAGCGGACAATATCACAATAGAGCCTGATATAGGTCCTGTAAGTTCGAATGGATCCGTATCTGTATCCCCTTCAGAAACTACAGCTTATAAATTGACAGCTACCGATAAAGAAAAGGAAAAAGTGGCTATGTGTACGGTCACGGTTAGTAATGGCTCGGAAGAGCCCTTAATCATTAACTCATTTGATTCAAATCCCGATTCCATCAAACAGGGCGAAAGTGCAGTCCTGAACTGGCACGTTACCGGGGTTTCAAATGTTACCATAGAGCCTGATATCGGAGTTACTGAACCTACAGGGACACTGAACGTAACCCCTGCCAGTACCACTACATACAAGCTTACAGCCTCAAACGGGGATAAAGAAGATGTTGCTTACTGCACCATTGCTGTTGAGGAAAACGCTTCATCCTCCGAGAATGTCCCGTCTTCAGAGCTTCCATCTTCGGAGGAAAGCCTGACCCCTCAGAAAGATACAGCGCCTCAAGAAAATTCGGCATCTGAGAAAAGTCCGGCGCCTGGAGAGAACCCATCATCAGAAAATCCAGTACCAGTAGAGAACTCTGTTTCTCAAGTAAATGCAGGATCTCAGGAAAATCGGGAATCTCAAGAAAACCTGCCATCCATAGACTCTTTTAATGCAGTTCCAGATGCTATCAGGCAGGGAGAAAATTCAGTTCTAACATGGAGTGTATCCAGGGCTTCGAGAGTTTCAATATATCCCGAAATAGGTACTGTAGGTCCCACTGGAAGCCAGCGTATCTCCCCTGGTGAAACCACGACTTATACCCTGACAGCCACAAATGAATTTGGGAGTGTGGATGCAACCAGAGTCGTATCTGTACAGAAGGCTTCTGCACCTGCTTCTGAGGAACAGGTTTCTACGCCCTCTCCTGAGTTCATTTCAAAACCAGAGCAACTTTCGCCTGCTGATGGTACCGTATTTGACGATTCTACATCAGGGATTACACTGGAATGGAAACCTGTTCCAGGCGCGATAAGCTATACGGTAGAAATCGATGAAAATGATCCGAGTTCCGGTTTATGGCTTTCGGAATCAACCGGATCCAGGATAGAATCCGGCATAACAGGAACGAGCTATTCATTTGAACCTCAGTTTAAGGCACAGGGGCGCTGGCGTGTATGGGCTGTCGGTTCTGATGGTCAGGAAAGTGAGAAAAGCAGCTGGTGGAATTTTAACTACACATGAACCCAGATACATAAGCAATATTAAAAATTTTGCCCAGTATGGTTATATAACCTATGCTAAATATATAACCTGCGGGATGCCGGAAATTTAGATACATAATTCCAATAAAAAACATAAGTAAGTAGAAGATCTGCCAGGATATGATTTACAGAAAACAACCCTTAAATTCCCCCGAATGGGACCCCCCTGCCCCTTCAACAGTCTATATCAAAATAAAAAATATTCCATACGAGACATTTAAAATACGGCTTAACGAGGGGCTGGTTACTACGGAGCTTGAACAGATCAGGTATCGGCTGGAAAGGCGAATTTACTGCTGTGGGATCTGTTCCAAGCATGTTAACGGATACTGTGTTATTAGAAACAGGAAAGTTAAGCCTGAATGGATTTGCAAGGCTTTTATGCCGAAAGAGGAATTTATATACCTTGATGTCAGGCCTGGCTCTGAAGAATCACCAGATTTCAGGTACCTTTCGGAAACCAGGCTTTGGAAAAATCGCCCTGAAGACGAAACTCCGGGAGAAAGCTGCCAGGAACGCACAGAAAGTCTCTATGAGGAAGGAGTGGCTCTTTACAGGCAGGGCAGGCTCAGGCTCGCACTTGAGGCTTTCGATACGATTCTTTCCGAAAATCCCAGGCATTTTCCAGCCCTTTTTCATAAAGGAAATACCCTGTTGAAACTCAAACGCTATGAAGAAGCTCTTGAGACATTTGAAAGAGCTTCACTGATAAATCCGAATCATCCGGGTCTCTGGACCAATAAGGGATTTGTATTCTTGAAGCTCGAGCGTTTCAGGCAGGCACTTGATGCTTTCGAGAAATCTATCCTCCTGAATCCGGTACAGAAAAACGCCTTGGAAGGAAAAGACGCCGTGCTTGCCCGGATGCGCCAGTGTGAAGAAGAGTTAAGAGAATCTGAAAAAGCTCTGGAAAAGAATCCTGAGGATGCAGGCATCTGGTTCGAGAAAGGCAAACTGCATTTAAAGCTCGGAGAGCTTGAGAAATCCGGGGAGGCTTTTGAGAAAGCTCTTGAAGAGAAGCCCGGGAATGCAGAAGCCTGGCATCTCAGGGGAAAAGTACTTTTCGAGACCGGCTCGGAAAAAGCAGCCCTGCACGCATTTGAAAAAGCAACCCGACAGAAACCGGATTTTCCAGACGCCTGGTATGAAAAAGGAAGGGTTTTTCTGAAGCTTGATAACCCGAAGGGTGCGGAAAACGCTTTTAAGATCGCAGCTGCTCTGTGGGAGAGCAAGGGAGCCAAAGCAAAGGCTGAAACAGCCCGCACGAAGGCTAAAAGCCTGGCTTTGGGGAAAGATGAATTTTCCAGGAATTGAGAATTATGTATTAGCAAATATTATTATCAATTAACTGATTTTGTATTCAAATATTATTATCCATTGACTGATTTTTATTCACTGATTCTCCATCAACTAGAGGCATTCTGCTTGCCTGTAATCTATAAGTTCTTATCCCAAGTCCGATTAACAAATAAAGAATTGTAGTGATAATTCCGGCTATTGGGGAAATAAGAATTTCTTTTCCTGCTGCAATACTGATGAAACCTGATATAACTAAAGGATTTATTAGCGAATCCTCTACCATATGCAACACAACGCCCGACCAAATCGATTTTGTTACCCTGAAAAGCTCAATAAACATCACTGCCCAGCATACAATTATCATAATCATGAAAACGGGAATTACAGCTCGGCTGCCCGGTAATACTGCCTGGAGATCGGTTTCAGGTAAAAAGACAAGATAATATGGAAGATGCCAGGTTCCCCAGGTACCGCCAACAATGAGATATATTTTCCAATCGTTTTGATTTAATTTTATTAGTTGAGAAGTTAGATAACTATGTAAAGGGGCGCCGTCAAAAATATTTTTAAAGAAATTAAATAATAGTGTACTGGAAAAAACTATGGTTAGAGTCCTGAGGTCGAAAGTCGATAAGTCAATCCACTTTGCTGTAACTCCGATTATCAGAACGAATGCTGTTACAACAGGAAAAATCAAAACAGCAATCAAGTACCATTTTATGTTTCCTTTGATATTAGGCTTGAAACCAAAATCTTTCCAGCTGCCCTTTGAGAAGATAGTGATTACAACTGCAATCAACATGGGCAATACCAGCCATATCCCCATGCCAAGAGAATTGTCATCTGGTTGCTCGGGAAGAATAGAGTCTACAAGAACACCTATCCAGCCACTGAGAAGAACAAGAATAATAAATATGACAGTATTACGAAGAACTTTTCTATCCAAATAAATTTCCCCATTAAGCAAGTTAAATATTTTTATTGCGAAACATCTCACAATTAAAAACTAAATTGTACTAATGTCCTCGTTTTTTATCCTACCAAGCTCACTGAACGGATTTTTCATGTTTTTCTGTTGGCAGCAGTTATAATAACATTAGCCAGCTTAATGCAAGTGCTCTTACCTGAGAGTATATAATTTTTTCTATTGTATATCCAACAAAATCATGCTGATTTTTTAGTGAGACCATTTGTTCAGAGCATTAAAGGCGCAGTTAACTTAATTACAAATATCAGTAATTTATAATAACTCTAATTAATAATATTTATACTGTTTATTAACCGGGTCAACTTCCCAAAATGCTCGTATAAGGAACAGTAGGAAAATAAAAAATAAGTCGTAACCAGTTAAAAAGAAAAAATTCTTGCTTGTTGATTGAACATGGAGGCTTTGCGCCACAGTGAGAAAAAGAGGTTTTAGACCCTGATAAAGAGGAAAAAATTAGTATTGTCTTCATTAAAAAAGGGGTCTGACAATGGGGTACCATATTCTTAAAACATGTATAAAATATATATTATTTATTATATTTTTAATAAGTCTGGTTGGCAATGCGCATGCAAATACAGACCAACTTGTACATTACAACTGGACTGCAGATAATGGAAATACCATAATTGACAATTCGGGGCATGGGAATAACGGAATAAACAATGGCACTACAACCTTTACTTTGCCAACTGGGGGGACAGCCAGACATTTCAACGGACAAAGCAGAATAACAATACCCAACGATGATCAACTGGCATTTACCGATCCGCATATTACATTTGGGGTATTCTTCCGTTATAATTCCAGCAACCCGGCTGGCAATACATATCTGGTTTCCAGAGGAAATACTGCGTTCAGGATCAGCATTGACCATACAAATTCTATGCTGACATATAGTGTTTATGCCGATGGTTATACTATTCACGCCAGAAGTGGAACCCGCATACAGCCCAACAAAGATTATGAAGCTATTGTCACATATGATGGGTCTCATGCTCAATTATACCTCAATGGACTTGCTAACGGGCTAGGGGTAGATTATGCAGCAGCGGCTTTAGGTCCGAGCTATATAACGGAGAACTGGACAATAGGGTCCTCCTCCGACAATACATACGGGCTAAACGGTACAGTATATGCTTTTCATTTATATAACCGAACACTAAATTCGTCAGAGATATTAGATTTATACGCAAAAGACCTCCGCAGTATACAGCATTTGAGACCAGGAGGCATTGCTCTATCCTGGGACGATTCAGGGCATATTCAATCCTGTTATCGATATTTAGAAATTTTCCAGAAGTATAATGCCACGTGCACAATTAATGTAAATGCTATAAGTACTCGGGCTGAGGCTGCCCGTGAGTTAGAAGAACTGGACGCGCTACATTCGGCAGGATGGGAAATAGCTCTGCACGGGTACAATCACAAAGACTCAGTTAGATTTTTAAGTAATAATACTCCTGCAACATGGTTAGATCAGGAGATATTCCCTAATATCGTAGAAATCACTCGTTATGGCTATCCGGTTTACTCCTTCGCATATCCCTATTCTAGCAGAAATGCAGTTACTGATGCATCAATAGCTCCTTATTTCCGGACAATAAGGACGAGAACCCCCACGTTAGTAAACGGCAATATAAATGAAACAACAGAAGCTTACTATAATTGGGATGATACTCAGCTTCTGTATGGCGTAGAGATTGACGACCAAGCTGTTGGTGCCAGCCTGCCGTCTATAGAAAACGGAATAGACTATGCAATAAAAACTGGAAGCGTGCTAGTACTGTTTGGGCATGCGATTACTCCAAATGTCACCGGACCATACCAGGTCTCAACTGCAAGGCTGGAATCAATCCTGAACTATACCTGTCAAAATGGTGGAGTATTTTATCGTATGGGAGATCTTGGAAACTCATCCTGGAAACAGGTGCCTAGGTTTTCTAATGTGACTGCAAATTTCACTGTCTCTAAAAATCGAATATTTGCCGGGGAAAATGTGACGTTTACAGATTACAGTAAAAACCATACAACCGGACTTCTTGATTTCGGGGACAATTCGCCTGCAAGCAGTGTTACAAATGTTACTCACACATATATCACCTGGTATTTACACATCTAATCTAACGGTAGCAAATGACGTTTCCACAGATTCCATGCTCAAGAAAATCACGGTTGTGCAGGCTGCTGCTCCGGTCCCAGATTTCACCAGTAATTGCACAACAGGACCCAGGCCTTTGACTGTGACTTTCAATGATACATCAACAGGACTTCCGGAAACCTGGTCATGGGATTTCGGGGACGGAAATAAGTCAGCGATCCAGAACCCGACTCATGAGTATTCGAAAGCTGGAAACTATTCAGTTACTTTGACCGTAGCAAACAGAATAGGATCGAACTCTATAAAGAAAGTAGATTACATAACAGTATTGCCACAACCCCCTTCATCTAATTTCTGCTCAAATGTAACGAACGGAGTTATTCCATTAACGGTTCAGTTTAATGACACCAGTACAGGATCTCCGACTGCATGGAGATGGGATTTTGGAGATGGAAATGCTTCATTCGAGCAAAATCCAGTGAATACATATTTTTCAGCAGGAACCTACAACGTTAACCTGATAGTTAGTAATATCGATGGAAGCTCTTCAAAAACGGCTACAATAACAGCATTTGGAAGTGATAATTCAGGCGGAGGGAGAAGCAGTTCAGGCGGATGGGGGAGTGGTTCCCCTGAACCTGCAAAGAATATAAAAGTAAAGGAACTTTCCCAGGCTTACATTACAGGCGGAAAGCCTGTAAGGTTTGAGTTCCAAAGGAACGTTACTGCTATTGTTTATTTAAACTTTGATGCAAAGAAGACGGCTGGCAGGACAACGACTATTGTTGAGATGTTGAAAGATAAATCCACGCTTACACCCAACGCACCCGAAGGCGAAGTCTGCGATTACTTTAATATCTGGGTAGGAAATGGTGGATATGGAAGTGATGAAGAAAATTTCGAAAATGCAGTCATATGTTTCAAAGTTGACAAATCCTGGATTCAGGAGAAAGGCATTGACAAGACTTCAATTTCCCTTAATAGGTACGATGACAAAAAATGGAGTGAACTTCCAGCTATCTTGCTTAGAGAAGATAACAGATACCTGTATTTCACAGCCGAAACCCCTGGATTTTCACCTTTTGCAATAACAGGCAAGCTCATAGCAAAAGAACATTCATTTGAAATTCTGTCTGAGCCTGAAACTAAAAATCCAGAATATCATACGCCGAATATAACAGCAGATGCTGAACACGCTCCAGGGAAAAAGGAAAAAATCGCAGGCATTCCTGGGTTTGAATGGATTTACTGTATTATCGGGCTGCTTGCAGGATTTGTGTATATGAGAAAGTAAATAAACAGAAATAGTTTGAATTAGATTGCAAGGATAATAAATCCTGCTGTCTAATTTTACTATTTAACTAATCATTTTTAGGTTATTCAAGTTTGTCAAGGTCTTGTTTTCAAAATCTGCGCAAGAAATTTATCAGCTCTAGCTTTATTATTTATTGTATCAGACAAAGATATGTTTTTCTCGGAAGAAAACCTTGCCTCTCAGGTTAGTTCAGTGGCAATAGATAGTATTGCTTAGTTTAGTATTGTTTAATTCTTTATTTATTGAGCTTGCCCGCAAAATGGAGTAAAGCCAACATGCAAAAAAATGAATTCTCGGCTTAAGATCTTCACTCATGGCAAGATTGTGCTTCATATCTAATCCGAAACAATAACCATCAAGCAACCGTATTGGAGTATTACCGATGCGGCTGCTATCAAGCAACCGTATCAGAGTATTATGTCCGCAGCAGAATGAATCCTCCGGATATTGCTCATCTGACTTCTCAGATCCTTTCTGGCTGCTGCCCGTGCCATAGGATCGGCATCCGCAGGCAAATCGAACGGTATTGCCAGTAAGTGACTCAACCAGCGCTGCCGGAATAGCCTCAGATAATTTATTAGCACATTCTTCTAAAAGCGGATGATATGATAGTTTGATTGATATCTTTCGGATGCTCCTCTAGAGAGTATCCGGCACCAATGTCCTCATTTAAGAAGAGAGGATCTATATAGATATCAGTAGTTGATGTGCAGTTCAAGTAATTACCTGCAAAGTTATTGTATAGACAGTTATTATCCAGCACAATAGTATGTGTTTCAGGGAGATAATTTATTACTCCATACCCTGTTCCGGCAGGATCTTTACTACGCTGTCTGGTGTTTGCGATAATATTATTGCGGACAATTGTTGTATATCCTGTACCTTTAGGTGAGAGGTCAATGTGACCTGAGTTATTATATGTAGGATAAATGTGAGTGCCACCTGTAGGATACATTTGAATAACTGCACCGTGATACACCCCGTCAAAAGTATTATTTTCGATAAGAGTATCGTAAAATCCGCTTGTTACTATACCTCCAACCCAGTCAATAGTCGGATTTGTACCCGTGCTTTTGAACATATTGGAATAAATATGGACATTCTTCGCGTCATCCCTGGGATAAGATTGAAAACAACCTATCAACCAGATTCCAGGCCCATATGTTTTCTGGATAGTATTATTATATACTTCTATATCATTAACAACACCTGTAGTTTTCTCAATCAGAATTCCAGCGCCGCCTGCACTCCAATGATAAAATGAGTCAATCTCATTATCATAGATTTTTACATGGTTTGAGTTTCTTAACCTGAAACCGCTGTCAGTCCTGACGGTTATATTATTGTCCCAGCCATATACGTACTGGCAATTTTCAGCAAAAAGTCCGTTATGCCCCGTCTTGTTTATACGATTTTTATAAAACGTGATATTATAACCATTGTCTACTTTCAATCCTTCTCCATGCCCATCGTGCATATACATATCATGAACCCGAATATCACTGCAATTGCGGAAGTGTATCATATTATAATATCCGTATCCTTTCTTTTTATCCAGATTATTGTCATGATTTCCATCAATTTCAAATCCTTTTACAGTAACATTATGGATTCCTGTACTGTTTATCTGTGTTATCATGGGCTTAAACACCGGCCAATCCGCGTGGTCTATAAGCTTAATTACAGCCGCAGGATCGCCTTCCAGGATCGTTTCATTTCCAACGAAAACAGTATCTGAAAGAACATAAGTATTGGGACCCTTCAAATAAACCGTTGTGAGCTGCGGGTTTTCTGCAACGTAGGCAAGAGCCTGGTTTATTTCCACCTGGTCATCAATTCCATCACATGTGAAGTTTCCACTTCCATCACCAGCTACCCAAACAATCGAGTTTGACGGTACATCTGGAGGATTGGACTGAATCAGGATGTAAACAATAAGTGCATCAAGCGCAATCAAGAAAACGAAAATTATAATGTAAAACTTTCTTTTTTTCCAGTTTTTCCCCTCATCCCTGGAATGTATCCAAGCCATTTTATCACTCACTTTTAGTTAAGGGTCCCCCTGAATCAGTGGGTAAACTAAGGCAGGAATTAAATAGGGCAATAACCGTCTTTATTTAGTAGACAGCCTCGTAAATAGCCACTAGAACATCGTTATAGAAACAGCTAGCCACTTTTTCTACTGTAAGCCGGTTTCTATAATGGCAAGCCATCTTTCTGACTACAGGAGTAAAGCTAGAATTCTGCAGATAGACTCAGCCCACTATTTTCTCCTTAAAAATCCCAACACCCTGCCGTAATTTTATCATCAGATGCTTTTTTTACCTTATTACTATGAGAGAATGGTTTTTCTCAAGTTCCTCTTATCAATACAGCAGTAAACCTTTCTTTTAAGGCTTTAATCCGCTCAAAATCCAATCTGGATTTCCTTTGTATTAATCAACGTTTCTTTCCATTAATAGTTCGTTAATCTATTCCCATCTCATTATTCATTGATATATATAATTCTTCTCAATCCGGCAAGTTCTCTTTGGAGGTGGAATTTGTGAATAGACTATCAACGTTAAAACTATTAAGAAACATACCAAAACATTTGCATAATTGAAAACATATACAAAAAATAAGGAGCTAATTTAATCAAGGGAATTTTCAAAAAATAAGTTGTGCATTACTCTTGCGCATGCTTTGAGTTTTTTGAGGAAACCTATTGTCTCAAAAAACAATTTAAAAAATAGAACTCAAGCTTACAACCTTCATAACAAACCCCACCCATTTACAAATATGCATGTGTCACATAGCGCCGCATCATCCTGTGGCTATTGAAATAATAAGCTATCATGGCTATGGAATTATTCATTAGTTGAACCCAATCGTCCCTGCGTTCGTAATACATTGGAACTATGATGTAATACAGCTTACTGTAAAGATCGCTAAGTTCGGCTGCTCTTGCTTCTTCTTCGGAAAGCTTTTCATCAGGCTGCGGGCCCATTGCCCAGCCTGTCACACCTTCTATCCAGCCTTCTATCCACCAGCCGTCAAGTACACTGAAATTTACAACACCATTATGGGCAGCCTTCATACCACTTGTGCCGGAGGCTTCGTAGGGGCGGGTTGGGGTGTTCAGCCAGAGATCGACTCCAGAAACCATTTTTGCGGCAAGATCCATATCGTAATTTTCTAGAAAAGCAATTTTTATGTCTTCCCTCAGAATTTCCATGCTTTTGAAGATCTCGCGGATAATCTGCTTCCCTGCCTCGTCATGAGGATGAGCTTTTCCTGAAAAAATAAGCTGAATCCTTCCTCGCCGGTTTATTTTTCTGAGCATATCAAGATCGGATAGAACAAGGGTCGGACGCTTATATGCGGTCATGCGCCGTGCAAAGCCAATCGTCAGAGCTTCATAGTCCATACCCACGCCTGTCCTCCGGTTAACCTCATCAATGAGGGCTTTTTTTGCATTCCGGTGAGCTTCCCATATCTCATTGTCTGGGATTCCGTCTACTCTCACCAGATGTTCAGGCTCATTTGCCCAACCGGGCAGGTAGTGGTCATACAATTTCCTGAAATAAGGAGAAGTCCAGGTATATGAGTGGATGCCGTTTGTAATCGCCTGTATCTGGTAGCCAGGGAAGAGTTCTTTTGAGACACAGCTGTGCCTCTTTGTAACTCCATTGATGTAGTTCGAGAGGTTAAGAGCAAAAAGACTTGTGTTGAAACGATCTGCTCCTCCAAATCTTCTGAGGGTATCCACATCATTTTTATCTTGAATAAGTTCCTCGACAAGCCCGTAATCAAATTTATCGTGCCCGGCTTCTACAGGGGTATGCGTGGTAAAAATGCAGAGTTCTTTAACCTTCACAGGATCTGTGCCGTTGCGCTTCAGGAGTTCCAGAGCAAGCAAGCTAGAATGTCCTTCATTCATATGGTACTTCCGGATTGTGAAACCCAGGGCTTCAAGCATCCGCACTCCCCCTATACCGAGTACTATTTCTTGCTTCAGCCTGTAGCGCTGGTCTCCCCCATAGAGAAAGTCCGTAATTCTGCGGTCTTCCCATTCGTTTCCCTCGACATCAGTATCAAGGAATATTATGGGTACACAGCCTCCTGTAAGGCTTTTGTAATTATACAGCCAGGCTCTAATTTTAACATCCCGATTCTGGATTTTAACGCTTACCTCTTCTGCTAGAAGCGTCATAAAACGGGCAGGGTTCCACTCTTCAGTATGTTCTATCTGATTTCCAAATGGATCAAGAATCTGCCTGAAATAGCCTTTATTGCTAACCAGCGTTACTGCTACCAGCGGAATGTTCAGGTCTGCAGCCGAGCGAATTGTATCTCCTGCAAGTACACCTAATCCACCCGCATAAGTCGGAATTTCACTGCTAAGCCCGATTTCCATAGAAAAATAAGCAATCTTCTGTCCTTTCAATACTCCTTGAAGGTCATCCATATGCTCAAACTCCGATCTTAATTTTTATAAGTATATCTAAAAAATATCATCGATTGCACCAAGCTAATCCCAAATATGCTGCTATAAAAAATTTTAAGATTTGTCAATTAAACCGAAATCTTATTAAAACAATTAAACCGAAAGCTTCTTAAAATATTCATAACATACCATAGTAACTTATAATATATGAAAACTGTGATAAATATTACAATGAATGAAGCTTATTACAATATTTGATAAAATGAAATATAAAAATTATCCACGGTTATTATGCCCTTGATAAATCTGTACTTTCTTACCTTCGAGGCTCTGATTTTAGTTCTCTTTCTGGTCTGTCTGCATAATGCATGTCAACGAGGTTTCTGGGTAGTCTGGCAACTTCTTGCCGGGGTGTTCTTCGGATTGCTTCTCGAATGGGCTACAATCCAGCAGCTCAATGCTTATGAATACGGAAATTTTCTGGCAATGCTCGGGCCTGTCCCTGCAGTGATTGGGGTGGCATGGGGAACTATTATTTATAGCGTTCGCTCCTTTTCCGATAAAACCAACCTTCCAGAATGGGCACGACCTGTGCTTGATGGTCTGATGGCTCTGAACATCGACCTCTCTGTGGACGCAGTAGCCATCCGCCTGGGCATGTGGGATTGGGGAAAAGGGCTTGATTATCAGTACTTCGGCGTTCCTTATAATAACTTCTGGGCATGGTTCTGGGTTGTGTTCTCATTTTCAGCAAGTCTTCGATTGCTATCAAAGCTCCCTGGCCTCTGGGGACGCTGGTTCTCCCCTGCAGGAGCTATTCTCTGCGGCACTGCAGGTGTGCTTATTACCAATGAGCTAATTACCAGCATTCCCAATGAATTGATACATTATGCTACTATTATTGCAGTTTTAGGAAGCGCTCTGATATTGGTTTTAGTATTACGCCCAGAGGTCTCGACCCAGCCCCATGATGCATTTGTCTTTCTTGTGCCTCTAGGATTTCATGCTTATTTCCTGATAGCAGGGTTAGTCTCAAACGCTATCCTTGACCCACCTTTTCTGCTAGTGGTAAGTATGGCTATGTGCATTATAGCACTTTGGCTTCACCGAAACGCCCTAAATAACTGGTATAGGTCTAATGCTGTGGCTCCTGAAGACACAGGCAGTAGCAGGAAGGAGTATAATACTTTTAAAAAGACCTGAAAATTATATTTTTACATTTTAAAAACCGGCAAATTCCGATTTTATTTATATATTTTTCCCTGGTCGGCTATTTTTGTCATAGATTCCTTCTCATATCATCTCCTGCTAGGTTATAGCTTCCGGGCCACTGCATTCCGATCTTTTTGAAAACTCAAATCACAAACTTTTTAATTTATTGCGTATTTCTATGCTTGGGAAGCAAAAAATGTAAATATACGAAACTTTCTCAGGCTTCCTTTGAAAGATTTTAAAAAATGCAGGGATAAAATGTCTAAAGCGTTTTCGAACTCGGCCAGGAATGGGAATGGCAGGCAAAAAGCCTGTAAATACCTCAACGAAGTAGCATTAAGCAATGCTCTGGAAATGGCAAAGGAGCTGATATCCGTAATTAATAAAGTTCCTGTAACAGTTTTCCTCTGGAGACCGGAAAAGTACTGGCCTGCCGAGTTTGTATCAGAAAATATAAAGCAATTTGGATACACTGTAGAAGAATTTACATCCGGAAAACTCCTTTTTGGCAATATTGTACATCCTGATGATTTGGAAAGGGTTGAAAGAGAGCTCTTAAGAAGGATTGATGAGGATTATGTGGATTTTACCCAGGAGTACCGCATCCTGACAAAATCAGGAGAAATACGCTGGGTTGAAGAAAGAACGTTTATTGAAGCTGATGAGAATGGGGTTGTAAAGTACCTTAAGGGAATAATTCTGGATATTACTGAGCGAAAGCGAAAAGAAAAACTGCTCTACATTCAGAGAGACCTTGGCATTGCCCTCAGCACTTCCAGCTCCCTGAACGAGACCCTCGAGACACTGCTGGATTCCTGCCTTCAAATAGATGAAATCAATGCCGGAGGCATTTATCTAATAGATGAAAAAACTGGAGATATGACGCTTACTGCTTACCGCGGGCTTTCACCTAACTTTGTTAAGTATGGCTCCCATTACAGTGCGAATTCGCCGAACACCAGACTTGTTATGATAGGGCAGCCTGTTTACAAACAGCATATAGACCTTCTTCTTACCTCGAGAGATGATGCACTAAGGCATGAAAACCTCAGAGCTGCCGCAATTATCCCTGTGAGCTCAGGAGATAAAATTATTGCAGCTTTTTATCTCGCCTCAAGCCTCGAATACGAGTTTCCGGATAGCGTGCGCACTGTTATCGAAACCATCGCGATTCAATTTGGAGCCTTCATCTCCCGTATCCGCCTTGAGGAAAAACTGAAAGAATGTAAACAGGAGAAAAAGTTTTTAAATAAGAACGCTATTTAACCGTTCAGCTTTTTCGAAAGGCATTATTGTTATTTGATAAACCTTAATCCTTTTAATAACAGCTATTCTTTTTAATTGTCATTTAATTCTCTTTTAATTATCTTTGATTCCTTTTTCTCTTTTAATTATCCTTGATTCTTTTTTCTCTTTTAATTATCCTTGAATCTTTTTTGAAGTATGCCCCAAAAGGAATAATGGTCTACTTGGTTGAATAAAACAAAGGAACTTAAAAAATACAACTGATATAAGCATAGAGACTATCAGGTAATTTCTTTCAGTCGGGGTTCATTATTTTCCTGTTTTATTCACTGGAGAATTACGAAGTTATAATTATTGATATTTCTGCCGACTGAAGATATAAGTAAAATTTATAAATTTTGTCCCTATAAATTGTATGGGGGGAAAGACAGAATAGTGCAATTTTCCCTTTTATAGTACAGAAATGAAGAATCAGGACAACTGGAAAGATTGCACCATGGATTGGTAGATACATCACGGGTCAGGTAGTATTGCTCAGAATTGTAGCAACCTGGCAAACCTGGTGTAAAGAACCCAATCAAAAGGGGTTTCATTGAAAGTTATAAAATTTTGGTGGGGGATTATGGTAAAAGAGCTTAAAGATAAGATTTATGATTACCTTTCAAACCATTACTACCTGAACCTTGCAACAGTAAGCCCGCAGGGAAGGCCAATGGCCCATACAATGGCATACATATCCGAAGGTGCGGTTGTATATGTGACAACCAATAAAAATACCCGAAAAGTCCAGAATATTATGCACAATCCTTATGTGGCATATACCGTAGATGAGGATGACCCCGATTGGTTTGATATGCAGGCTCTTCAGGTTGAAGGCAAAGCAACAATAATTACGGATGAAGAAAAATTGCGAGAAATCGGGGAAATCATGGTAGCCAAATTTCCTGTCGCTGCAGACATGCCGCCTGACCCGGATAGCATCATGATAAAAATCGAGCCAGAAGTCATATATTACCTGGATTACAGCGTTGAGTTCGGGCACAGAGAACAGGTTAATCTCTGAGACCCTTTTTAATTTTCACAAAAAAACGGTTTAAAATAATCGTTAATACCTGATGAGATCATTTTTTTCGCTCTTGCAGGTGATACTAGAGTATCTCCTGCTCAATTGTCTTAGTATTTGTAAGTAGCAGAGCGGAATAAGAGGCTGACCGGTAAACAGAATAAAAGCTAATAGGCAGTAGAAGCTAATAGACAGGGTGAAAATTTTAAAAATGAAATAAAAAGGATGAAAGGGGCAAAACGTATATCGTTTGATTTCTAATCCCAGCTTCTCATTTTCAGATTCCTGAAGGAATCATTACCTGATCAATTCCGTGGATAACTCCATTTTCTGCAGTGATGTCAGGCTCTACAATGGTTGCATTTCCTATCATTATCTTTCCATCAGCAGTGGCATTCACAGCGAGCTCTCCGGTCTCCAGGGAAGTAAGAGAATTCATGTTTTCAAGAGCATGAACCCTGTATTCCCCACGGACTGTATGATAGGTCAGTAAACGGTTTAATTTCTCCCTGTCATTACGAAGGTCATCAAGCATGCCTTCGGGAAGGCTATTAAAAGCTATGTCAGTAGGAGCGAAAACTGTGTAATAACCTCCTTTATTAAATGTATCCTCAAGCCCTGCATCCCTCACAAGTGAAGCAAATGTAGTATATCCCGCCCCTTCTGCAGCCTGAATTATTGTTTGATTATTTCCCTGAGCCCGGTCTTCAGAAAAGGTTTCATTATCCTTTTCGGGTTCCTCTTCGCCCGGAATTGTGACTTCTCCCCCTTCAATTAGGAAGTCTTCTTTGTGACTGGAGATTAACCCTTCTACGTCAGCTCTAACTTCTGGTTCCGTGACATCTTCCACTGCAGCAGGGGTTGCATCTTTTGCTGGAGCTACGCCTTCCTCCGCGGGATCGGTTTCATTGTCCTGAGCATTTTCTGCACAGCCGGAAATAAATAGCATTCCTGCTAAAAGTAAGACTGCAAGAATTCCAGATTTCCTAATATCTCTTCCCCCCAAATATATATTTAAAAGATATACTTATGATGAAATTTTTATATTTCATTATATTTTCTTTTTATATAATCTTATCTGTTTTTGCAGGAAAGCATCTGTAAAAGTGAAGATAGTAAAGCCGCTGAAGATTGATTTTTTTATGCAGCCTAATAAGGCTAATATTCGGTCATTGAGATATTTAAAAGCTTTAAATACGCTCAGAAAATCCTGCTTATCGGGTTGCAGTTCGGAACGGCTAATCTGAAGGAAATTTATAAATTAAAATGCCAATTTACCTGTACCTTTCACAAAAAGTAGCATTTGTTCTTCATAGATTGGTTACAGAATTTTTAAAAAGATGAGATTACATGCAGCGTTTTATCAGAATCTCAAAAAAGTTCATCTGGATCCCTTATATTAGGTAAAACCCCAAAGTTTTCCCTGCTTTACTTAAAGAATTGTAATTGCCTGTTTCCTGAGAGTTACTAAAATACACAAATCCGACCTTCAATACACAATTCTGACGCTTAAATATGTAAATCTGTACTGCACAAATTAATTATAGCCTGTAATAATATCTTTGAGCACGCATAGGTATTTGACACGAGAAGAATATGACCGGAAGTGTCGAAATGGTGAAAAATAAGGGAAAGCCTCCTGTTTTTTGTGAAAAGTACTGTATAATCTGCAAGGGTGCAAGAGAGGGAAATAAACTCTGCAAAGCTATCCAGAATATCGAATTGAAAATCTTCGGGAAAAACGGCTGCATTTGGGGAGCAGCAAGGACAAGGTATTACGGAGTCACTCCTGATAAAAAACTCCCTGGAAATTCAATGAAAAAATAACCAAAAGCAGACCGGCAAAAAGAAATAAGGAATCAGAAATAAGTGCAATGCTATAATGAATTACAAATATAATTCAATAATATACTGAAATAATTCTATAATATACTGAAATAATTCTATAATATACTGAAATAATTCTATAATATACTGAAATAATTCTATAATATACTGAAATAATTCTACAATACACTGGATAGGTTATAGCAGCAATTTTCAGAGTATCCTGAATATGCCTGTACTGAGTATAGTTGCCTGCGGAATGCTCGAAGATGAGCTTGTACATGTATTATCAAATGATCGAGAGTTAAAGCAGTTAATTGTTGTGGAAAATCGGAATAGCTCAGGTTTTCTTCGTAAGCTCAGGGCAAGGAACTGCACTCCAAGGCAGGTTTTCCTTGACCGTGTCCCAATGATCCTTCAGGGTCAATTCAGCCCTAATTTCGGAGTTTCTGCAAGGCTTTTTTCACGTTTTCCGTTTTTAGGAAAGATTTGCAGGAAAAGGAAACTCGAGGAAAAAATAAGCGTTGTTGTGAATCTGCTAAGCTTTGACCTTCATGCTGACCTTGAGGTTTTGAAGAGAGAGGTACACAGGAATATTCGTGAGATGGCTCCTTTCTCGGATAGGATCCTGGTTTTTTACGGCACCTGTGGGCATGCACTTGGAAGACTGGAAGAAGATCTGGCAGATCTCAAGTGCTCTCTTTTTTTCCTCAAAGACAAAAATGGGGAAACCGTAGAAGACTGCATCAGTTTGGCACTCGGAGGAAACGAGGCTTATGCCAGAACAATGGCAGAATTCCGGGGAATGGGAACAATTTACCTGACTCCTATGTGGGCTTCAAACTGGAAGCGGCTAGAGAAGAAGACCGGAAGCCGGGATTTGAACAAACATTACCTGAAGAATCCACTCTATTGCCTGGCTGCAAAAATAGACAGTGGGATTTTAAATGATCCAGAATTTGATATAAATGTTAAAGAATTTGCCCACACTTTTGACATGAGAGTTGTAAATCTCAAAGGAAATGTAGAAATTACTGAACGATCATATCTGAACGCCCGGAATGGTATAGCTGGAAAATATTAACGAAGCTGATTTATATTGAAGCCTGTTTAAATTCAAATTAGCTCTTTTGAAGGAATAATGGGGTAAAAATAAAAAGAGCAGGCTTTAATTGGTCTCAACTTGCCTGAAGTGACTGCTAAAATTTATATACTTATTCATCTTTTTAATATACTAATATATTACTTTTGAAATTCTTTCTAATATCTAGATTCTTTGGGGTGTCCAGAATAGATATCAGTAAAAAGGTTTTTTTAGTAACCCTTTTAATTTTTGCAGTTCTTTCGGCTGCTTTTACTTTCATCTATAGCATGCAGCATTCTAAATTTCTGGAACTTGAGCATGAGGACACACTGGAGAATGTAGAGAGAATACAGAATGCGATTTCAACTGAACAGAAATACATTGATCGTACGGCACATGATTGGGCATGCTGGGATGATACATATAAATTTATCAAAGACAGGAATCTGGAATATATATATAAAAACATACAAGACCAGACCCTTGCAGGAATTAAGATTAATGTGATGATTTTTGTAAACGAATCCGGAGATGTGGTCTATGCAAAATCAATAGATGTTAATACCTCAAAAAGAACCAAGCTTCCGGAGGAGCTTCTTAGCCTGGTCGAAGACGGAACTCTTCTCACAAGGACAGAAAATGAAACCATAAGCGGTTTTGTATTACTCAACGAAAGCCCTATGTTTATTGCCTGTCATCCAATCCTTACATCAAATTCAAAGGGACCTGTGAGGGGCACTTTGATTTTCGGAAAATATTTTGATGAGGCACTTCTAGCTTCTTTTGAAGATGCTACCTGCTATTCACTTACAATGTACAGAACTTATGAAGAACTGCCTGCTGACGTCAGATCACAGATTAAAAACTTTTCGGATTTTCCAGATAGACCCATCATTATACCTGAAAACGAGGAGAGAATAACAGGTTTCTTTGAATTAGAAGATATTTCAGGCAAACCTGCCTTTATTATTAAAGCAGATTTCCCCAGAACACTCTATTTAAATGGTGAGAGAATCCTGAACAATATGTATTTTTTCCTTTTACTAACTGGACTTATGACAGGCATGGGAATTAAATTTGCACTTGACAGGCTGTTCGTCTCAAGAATAATACAAATTGACGATTTCGTTACTCGGGTCAGGTCGGATAAAGATTTTTCCAGAAAGCTGCATCTTAAAGATAATGATGAGCTCTTTCGCCTTTCAAAAGAGATCAACGAGATGTTAGATGAAATTAATCTTGCAGAACAGGAATTAAAAGCGCAGGAACGGGAAAAAAAAGTCCTTCTTGACTCCCTGAATGAACTGGTTATTTTCATAAATCCTCAACACAAGATTATCTGGGCGAATAAGGCTGCCCTTGAATATATGAAAACGGACCTTCAAAAGGCAGTTGGAATGTCCCTTAAGGATATTTCCGGTACAAGCAGCCCGTTGTCCGACTCCCTGGAGCTTGAGCAAATTTTCGTAGAAGGCAAAAAGAAATCAGTAGAATTTACTTCTGTGGACGGCAGGGTCTGGCTGGTTCAGGCAATCCCTGTAACCGAAGATAATGGAAAGATAATAGGAATCCTCGAGACCTGCAGAGATATTACAGAAAATAAAGCTACGGAGACACTCCTTAAAGAAAAGCAAATTGCAGAAGCTGCAAACCGTACCAAGAGCGAGTTTCTAGCAAATATGAGCCACGAATTGAGAACCCCGCTTAATTCGATAATAGGATTCGCGGACCTGCTGTATGAACAGGTATACGGTGAATTGAATGAAAAGCAGCTAAAATCTGTAGGAAATATCTATAAGAGCGGAAAACATCTTCTTAATCTGATAAATAGCATCCTGGATCTCTCAAAAGTAGAAGCAGGAAAAATGGAGCTGTATTATAAACAGTTTGAGCTCGCAAACAAGATTAACACAATAAAAAGTCTTGTGTCTCCCATAGCCGATAAAAAAAATATTCAAATTGAAATCGATATAGACAGCGGCCTTTCTACAATCTGTGCAGATGAAGCCAGATTTGCTCTGGTAATGTATAACCTCGTGGATAACGCTATAAAATTCTCCTTTGAAAACGGGCGTGTAAAAATAGGAGCAAGAAGAAAAGGGGATATGGTAGAAATAACAGTCAGCGACACAGGAATTGGCGTTAAACCTGAAGATCAGAACAAACTTTTCAAGCCCTTCAGCCAGGTTGATCCCTTTTTGTCCAAAAAATACGAGGGGACCGGGCTGGGACTTTCGCTGGTTAAGCAAATTGTCAAGCTACATGGCGGGTATGTATGGTTCAGGAGCAAGCCCAGAGAGGGAAGCACCTTTGCTTTCGCAATTCCGATAGAAGGCAAGAGAGACAGTAGTGAAAATACAGATTAATAAAAACAGGACCGAAATACTGCCGAATGTATAAAGCGAAATAGAATAAAAGGCAGGAAAAAATTCAGGTTAAAATAGAAGGCAACTGGAAAAACTGAAACTGGTTACCCTTTTGCCAGCAGGGAAGTTATGTACTGCAAGTATCTGAACTCAATTTTTCCAGCATAAAGTTAAAAAACGGGCTCTTCAACTTTCTGACCAAAATCAATACACAGGCTGGATGTCTCTATCTCGGATTTCTGCATACTCAACAGTTCTTCCAGCGAAAAAGTTGCATATTTATTTTTCCCTCGCCTGCATCTTTCCAGTTGATCATAATCAAAACTGAGATTATCATAGCTAGTTACATGCCTTAACCATTCTATTGGAATTGCAAGCTTTGATAAAAGGGGTATAGCAGTTTCAAAATAAAGCCTGCATGCCTTTTTTTTCGATAATTTACACCAGTTATCTATCGTAAAATTTATACTGTCGTCTTTAATCGTAAAAACTATAGGATAGATCTTACAGAGTATCGGCTTAAAATCCCGACACTCACATACCTCGTCTTCATTTAAAAACGGGCATATCTTTCCTAATTTTAATACCTGTATTTGAGTTCCATCATCCATTTTGAGCATATCCAGATAGCGAATTCTGAAATCCGCTATGCTCATGCCCATTTTCTCAGCCATATACTCTTCCTCACCAGGCAGCAGTGTACCGATTTTGTTATATTCGCAGGCCCCCCCGCATTCCCTGCAGATATCAAAAGTTATTTGGTTACTACCGCTAAATGTTTTATGGAAGTTTTCGTAAATCTGCATGGGTATTTTCTTGAAGATCAAGCTGAAAACCTCTATAATTTAAGCTAGGTACATAAATAATTTTTCACAATTGATATTTACATTTATGCCCAGTTTATGCTCCTTTTGCCAGGATTAAAAAGTAAGAATTATTCAGGCTGTAGAGCAAAGACCATATTTGATTTTTCCTTCGAAAGATGTATATACTATTAAGTTTTTTTTGATATTTATCTTACTTTTCAAACTTTAAGCTATATAAAAAAACTTATTTATTCTGGCGGAACATCGTTTATATTTTTTAGTGAATAACAGGGAACAAAGGTATCGCAAACTTGAACACTTTTTTATTATGTAGCCCAAAAAAACTCAAGATTGTAATAACATTTGCTAACTATTTCTACATGACTCAAGAGGACAGGCTTGCAGAATAATACGGAAAAAAAAGATAGCAATATAATTGAGAGTGAAAAATATCCAGAATTTCTGCAAACAGGAACTGATTCCCATAGGTCCTCATTGCCTCATATCAGATCCTTATAGCTACATATCAGATCCTTATTGCCTCATATCAGATTCTGATTGCCTCATATCGGATCCTTATGCTCCAATCAGGTACAGTCCAATTCAGAGACTGGAGTGTTAAAAATAAATCCTAGGGAAACAGCTCTAATTCTCACTCCCCGGCTCGAGTTTTTTCTCTAATATTAAGCTAACAGGTTATCAGTTAAAGGTTATTCATATCTCAGGGCATCTACAGGTTTCAGCCTGGAAGCCCTGTAAGCTGGAACAGCTCCTGAGACAATGCCTATAACAATGGCAAGGACAAGGCCAAAGAGCATGAGGTGAGGTGAGAGCGAGATGCCTGAGTCCCCCCCGGATCTCATCATGGTCATGCCAAGTAACGGAAATAGAGTTGAGATAAAAGCTCCAAGCATAACTCCAAAAATCCCTCCAACAAAACCAACCATTGCAGAGTTAAAGACAAAGATCATAAGGATATCACGGTTTTTCGCCCCTATCGCTTTCATAGTACCGATCTCTTTTGTTTTCTCAAGGACAGAGGTAAACATCGTATTTGCAATTCCTACAGCTCCTACAATCAGTGATACCGCAGCAATTGCTCCCAGGAAAAGGGTTATGGAGGACGTCATTTCGGTAACAGACTCAGCCATGGATTTTGACGCAGTTACGGAAAAGTCCATTTCATCTTCCCGCATAATATGCCTTGAAACCATGAGCTTATTGGTAATATCTTCCATTACAGTATCTACAATGTCTTCATTCTGTACTTTTACCATGATTGTATCAAAAACGCCTTTTTCTGCATCCTCGATAATGTCTACTGCCCCATCAATAGGCATGTAAATATTTCTGTCCTCAAAACCGCCTTCCTCGGTCAGAATACCAACAACACGCACGGACTTACCATTTATTTTTATTATCTGATTGACCCCTATGTCCCTGTCATAAACTCCGCTGGCAACCTCACTCCCTATTACTGCCACATACCTGTCAGCCGGCTCAAGCAATCTTCCTGACTGCGTCTCCAAGGTAGTCATGTATCTCCAGACCTGAGGATCCACACCCGTTATCGAGAGTGTAGCATTCTCTCCTGCATAATCCACTTCTTCACTGCCTGAAATTTCCCCCGCTATATACTGTATGCCCTCTATACCCTGAAGTGCGTCAAGATCATCTTCTGTCAGTTCGGAATCCTTAACTAAATCCCCTCCTCCAGGTCCGGGCATATTTGACATCGCTCTGGTGTACCCCGGGGTTATAGCTATTTTTGTCAGATCCATCTCGGAAAGTCTGCTCTGAACCTGTTCTTCCATAGCATCCCCCAGGGAAAGAATGCCCACAACAGCCCCGACCCCTATAACAATCCCTATAATGGTCAGCCAGCTTCGCAGTTTGCTGTGCAGAAGCATATTCAGGGCCATCTTCGTGTAAGTAGAATTTCGCATACCGAATCCCTTCCTTTCTCTATCAGATAGCTGCATTTAGTCTCTTGTTGCCCCGGAGTCGTATTTCTGGTCCCCAATTCCTTTGTTTCTGGATTTTTTCTCACCTTTTGCCTGTTTTTTCTTGCGGTATATGAATAGCCCAGTTATTGCAACCAATATTAACACGAAATAGGGTGTGTATGAACCGAGGCTACTACTGAGTGCTCGCGGGCCAGTCTCAGTGGCAGTACCCTCTGGTGCGGACATCTGGACTGCAACAGCCTTATCAACCGTTATTCTTTCCCCTTTTGCATCGGTATACTCAATCTGAACTTTTAGCGGAAGAGAAACGGTTGAAACCGAACTTTCATTATCTTCTACTGCAGCCCCACGTGCTTTTGCAATGCTCGGTGATTTTCCCTCACCTGCAGCCTGTGTGCTCGCAACATTAAAAGACGCAATTGTATAGTCTCCTTTCTCAAGATTTCCGACAATCGATGAAGAACTTCCTGTTACCCTGTAGCCTTCCTGTTCAGGAACGGATACTTTCACGGAATATGCTATATTGTTGCCCACGTTTGCAACTGAGAGAGAAATCTTTCCAGGGTCACTTTCCGAGAAAGAAACATCGAAATCGGTTTCCCCGCCTACAAAGAGCCCTGCAGTTGTCTGGATGCTCTTTGCATTCGACTCATAATCTTCAAAGCTAAGATTCACATCCAGGGTATAAAGTCCAGGGTTAGCGTTTACGTCTGCCATGACTGAGTAAGACACAGTTACAGAATCCCCAGGTTCCAGATATTTGACATATTTTGTATTATCCGAATATACAGGCAGGATAACCCCTTTGGGGTCTTTCCAGGAAATTACCATATTTTTCAGGGGCGAATTTCCAGTATTCGTTATTATGAATTCCAGAGGCTCTTCCTTTGCCAGATCAATATTTGCTTTGTTTATGGTAACAATCTGAGCGTACTCTTTACCCCTTACCTCGAGCTGGATGGTCTTTGTGGTTTTAATCGTTTTTGACGAAGATCCACCCTTTTGGGCAGTTGTGACGATATTGAGGTCATATGTGCCTTCGGAAGCATTGGAATCAGTCATGAGCTTGAATTTAAGAACGGCTGCATCATTATCTTCCTGCCGGGCATTCAGATAGGAGATTTGCTTTTCAAGCGGTTCTCCTGAAACCTTACTGAAAGGGTATTGAGGCTCGATTGCAGCATTAATATTCTTCAGATCATTACTTCCTACGTTCTGTACGCTGACAGTAAGTTCGACCGGTTCCCCTGGGCGTGCAGCATCAGGATTCTGGTTAGTCACGTTTGCCTGAACGGACGAGGAATTTATCAGTCCGCTTGCAGCAAAAGCTGTACCTGCTCCCAGCATCAGCACTGATAAATATAAAATCAAGAGCGTTAACAAAGAAAATTTTTTCATATTATTCCCTCCGGTTTATCTCGCATGCATTCCTCTATTTTTTCTATCTGACCATCCCTGATGTACACAATTCTTGTAGCATACTTTACAAGCTCCAGGTCATGGGTCACAATGATGATTGTCTTACCTTCCTTTTTGTTCAAACCGTCAAGAAACTCCAGAATATAATTCCCTGTCTTGCTGTCCAGATTTCCTGTTGGCTCATCCGCCAGGATTATAGGTGGATTCACTGCAAGGGAGCGAGCTATTGCTACCCTCTGCCTCTGCCCGCCTGAAAGCTGGGAAGGAAGGTTATGCTTTTTGTTTGAGAGCCCTACAATCTCAAGCAGGTATGCAGCTTTTTTGCGGGCTGTATGTGGGTCTTCTTCCTGGAATTCCAGAGGCAGTAGCACATTCTCCAGAGTGTTCAGAGTGGGAATAAGGTTAAAACTCTGGAAAATGAAACCTATCATCTGCCCCCTGATTCTGGCAAGCTCGGATTCCTCAAGTTCCGAGATATCACATGAGTTCAGGAAAACCGTGCCCTTTGAAGGCAAATCCAGGCAGCCTATCAGATTCATAATTGTGCTTTTTCCACTTCCGCTCGGACCAAGGACTACGAGGAACTCTCCTTCATAAATCTCAAGATTTATTCCCCTGAGGGCTGCAAAATCGGACTCTCCCATCGGGTAGATTTTCCATACATCATTCAGTTTGATAAGTGGAACTTTCCTGTTCTCGGAGACATTCTCTGCATCCAGACTTTTGACAGAAGCATTATTGACAAAAGCATTATTGGCAGAAGCACTGCAAGAACTGCTGTAAGGATTGTTTTTTAGAGTCTCCCCCGAGTCGTCCATTTCAGAATCAATATCAGATTCATCGTAGAAATCTGCAGCTTTCTCAAGCGAATTCAGAAGATTTAAGGCATTTAATTTCGTTTTAAATGCCCCTATTATTTCTGTAAGCGTCATTATACTCCTCTAAATCATGTCCTGCCTCATCAGGGCAGCTTAATAATTCGGTTTTCTGTTCAAACTTTGCCTGAATCTCCTGTTTAAAAGCCTCTTCCGATTTTAGCCTGAAACACCCTTACTTTGGTATCCTGCGTTCTTGAGGCTAGCCTGAAATGCTCTTACTGTGATATTCCGCGTTTTTGAGACACCTGCAAATGCAGATGCCTTTTGTTGTGGTGTGTAGGTCTTTTGACTGCTCCTTTTATTCATGTCAGTTTCTTAGGAGAAGGCAGTCAACCCCTTCATTGGCATTTAATAATAAAAGGATACTTAACCACAAAAAGAGAGATTAGAGAATAAATTTATTAATGAAGCTTTTCCAGGAGCTTTAACTCCGTTTCATTCCCTAAAAGCTCTCTAAATTCTTGTTAAATCCCTTCTAAAGGGTTATATTCATATTAAACGTAAATCCGCCTTTCCAAGATCATAAGGTCGGTTTGTTCTTTATGCCAGTTTTTCTGTTAAGAAACTATGAGGCAGTTTGATCTTAACCTGGTTCACGTTTTAATTCAGCCAAAAGCAGGAATATTAACAAAAATAGATATTAAACAAAAACTGTCAGGTCTGGAAAAAAGTAGATACGACAATACAGGAAAGTAAACAAACTAATAGAGAAAAAGTCGGTTATTTAAAAATTCGTGAGTTTTTAAGAGGCTGAAAAAAGTATCCTACCTGAGTTTTAGCGCTCTTCATCTTTCAGGATTACAATGTTTCCTCGCCCACGCTTGAATTTCTCAATCAGCTCTCTTCTTTCCAGGTCTGCAAGCATGAGGCTGACCTTTCCTTCGGAGTATTTCAATCTGCTGCGCAGGTCTTTCTGTGTAATCCTGCCACCCTGACTTCGGATTATGTCCATGACCTCCAGGAGGTCTGCGGGAAGCGAGTGCTTCTTTCTGGGAGCAGAAGTTTCATTTTCAGAGATTACTGAAGGCTTATCCCCAGTTTTCTCAGAGGATATCGCCTGTTTTTCTCCCTGAGGTTCAGATCTTATCGGTTCGGTTTCATTTACCCTGGACTCAACTTTAACTTCTGTTTGTTCTGCAGTCACCTTCTTTTCCGGAATTTCGGGTAATAATTTTTTTAATGGTGATTTTACCGGTTCTCTTACTGGCTCTTTCTCCAGTTCTTTTACCGGTTTTTTTAATGGCTCCTTCGGAGATTGTATTACCGGATCACTCATAGGCTCTATCACAGGATCTGCTACCGATTCTGTTGCAGATATTTTTTCTGAGGGCTTTACATTAGATTCCTGTGCTTGGAAATCCTGGCTTATTCCTAGCTCCAAGTCTTCAGGGGCAGCTTCTATTCCTCCATTTACACTTTTATGGGAAAACTCTGTTCTTTTAGCGGGAGCCTTTGCCGTGAGTTCGACCTTAGCATGCTCGGAGAGATTTTTGGTCGTATGCCTTTTTCTGGGAATATATTCCCCTTCATCAGGCTTATTTTCCTCTATCTTCTTACCCTTTCTAGCAAATCTGTAACCTGTTATAAGCAGGAAAAAAAGTAAAAGAGCTGTCAGCAGATAATTTATACTCAAAGAGCCGGCTCCTCTGGCTGGATCAATATTGCCTGAATTATCTTTACCAGAACCTGTTTGACCTGTGGCTATCTCGGTTACAGGGCTTATATCATTCGAGGACGAGTTTACCGCTCCATTGTTCAGGCCCTTTGAAGATCCATCTACTCCTGAACTGTCCATGAGCTCATCAGAATAGATCGGGAGAAGCAGGAGGTCACGTACATACGTTCCGTCGTCTTTAATTTCAACTGATTCTTCTGCCGAATAAATAAGGGTGCTGTTTTGATAATACCTGGCTTTAATAGTGTAGTCCCCTGGCATCAGATCAAAAGAATACATGCCATACCTTGCCACCATAGACTGCGAGGGCGTGGAATTTACCTCAACCACGGCATTCTCAAGAGGCTCGAAGGTATCCCAGCCGTATACTGCACCGTGGATTGTAGCCGTGCTGTCCGCTAAGACAGGTCCAACTAAAGCAAGTACAGCAGCAATACAAACAATAAAGAGCCTCAGATTCATTTCAGGCAAACCCAGACTTGCATATTAATTTTCTATCTTTCCAGGCGTTTTTAATATTCTTTTTCGAGGTTTATGGGCTCTCTGGAAGAAAGCATCTCCTGCTTTCTGTTCTCCAGATAAGTCCTGCTGGTGTCCGATATTACTTCTTTGCTTGCGCCCGATTATTGTGCCATTGCCTTTCTATCTGGTCCGCGCCCAGTATTGTTATCCTTCCTATCAGGCCCATATTCTTTAATATCATTCTCTTCCTCTATACTGCGTTCTCCATGACCAGGTTCTTCTTCAAAGAGAGGTCTCCCCCAGACCTCTTTCCTTACCGCCCCTTCATTATCCTGAACGCTATATGTACCGTTACCTTGGAAAGCTGCATAACCCTCGCCATCTGCTGTGAGGGTAATGTTTTCATTGATTAACATTATAGTCTTATGAGAGCCGGAGACCTTTACATCGGCAGAATTGACATGATACAGGAGCACCTTATCATGCATATCGGTTTTTTCCTCAAATGTGTAATCCCCTTCGATATCAATTTCTGAGTCGCTGGAAAGATCCCCTATTGCCATGTCTCCTTTTTCCAGGTGCATATTAAGGGTGAAACTGCCCATGAGGATAGCTTTTCCTTCTCCTGCTGCAGTGAGCCTGGATGTGCTGTTAAGTTCCTCACTCCCAGGCATCAGCAGCTGCACCTCATCGAAAATATTTTTGAGAACATAATTAGCCTCAATCATGCTTTCCTGCGACCTTATCAGATACTCCCTTTCCATGTCTTCGGATGAACCATTGTATCCATCAGAACTCTTGACTGAGCTGTTATTTTCATCAGCTGCGGCTGCGGCTGCGAGGGCTTGATATTGCTTTGCTTCTTCTACAAGAAGGTTGTATTCTTCAAGCAATGCTTCAAGTCTGGTAACGTCTTCCCCCTCGGCTTTATATCGCTCAATTACGCTTTTGAGCCGCACTGAGATGATTTCTGCCTTCTGGATATTGCTATCAAGAAGGGATGCCGCATCTCTCAGCTTATGGACAGACCTTGAATGAGGTTCACCTGGAGGAGTATCATGTGGATGCAAACCCAGCATTCTAGGCTCCTCACGATCCAGAAGCCCTGCATAAGGGCAAAAAATAGCCCTGTAAAACTCTTCTGAAGCTCTGGGAGCAGGATGCTGGTTCTCTGCATCAACACAGCCTGAGATAACGATAATCCCTGCAAGTATAAGGAGCAGAGACAGAAATTTGGTTTTCATACTGAGCACGTCCTTTGGAAAGAACTGATTGCTGGACTGTACTTTTTATTCAAGTCCTTATATTTAATGCTGGTTATTTTCAAAGTTTTCTCGGAGTTGATAAAATCTTCCTATAGGATTTTGAATCTATAAATATTTTGAAAAGCTTTCAGAGATATCAACTTGGTGCTGAAGATTGTATGCATATATTTCTTCAATACTTTACCTTTTTTACATGTGTAGTAGAGTAATTTATTCTGAACATACTATAGGCGGATGATATTGCTCGATATCGTGCTAACTGAAGATGCTATATCTGGATTTAAAAATAAAAGGATACTTATCTTCTCAATAGGATTATTGGATTGAGTTTATCATTCAGAGTTAAAGAGAGATTGTTTTTGAATTTAATTCTTTATAACCTGTAATTTCTCGGTTTTTAAGTGTTTACTCCCTTCTTAATAATCTCCAATGGGTAACTTTATCTTATTTTGAAAAATCTTCTCAATTTAAACAGGTCTGTGCTTTTCTAAGTTATAGAGGATAGAAGAATATTTTAGAAACAGAAGAACGCTCAAAAGAGAGGGCACAAAAATAAAGAGAGATTTATACAATTATACAGGGGGATTGTCAGAAAATAAAATAAAGAGATATTTATACAGGGAAAAATTGCCAGAAAACAGAAAAAACCCTGCAAAACAGAAAAGTCTGTAAAGCAGGAAAATTCTAAAATCTTGAGTCTGTCAACTATCTCAGGTCTGTAACCTATGAACAGCCGATGAAACGGCGCTTTTCAACACTTCATTTTCAGTTCCATCCCACAAAAAGGACAGAAATTAGGAGCAATGGGTAGATTCAAATTTCCTGAACAGTAAGGGCAGGTCATCATCCCGGCACCTTTTCTCTTTGCGGGAACGGGGTTTTGATGGGGTCTGGACTTTTCGCTCCCTTTAACAGAAATTGAGAGTTCAAGCTCCTTAAGAGAACCTGTGTTACGAATATTGCCTGAAAGCTTTGAGGTTTTAATCCGAGTTTCAGAATTACAGCCTTTCAGGCAGCCCTTCAGGACAGGCTCCTCATCAGGGATTTCGGCTTTTTCCGTAGCATTTGCCAGTAATGGACTGGATTTATTAATTCTTTCTAGAGCCTTCAATGCAGCCCTTCTTACGCAGGCATCGGAACTTTCACTGGCTCTGACAAGTCCTGAAACTGCCTCAGGGGTACCAATTTTCTCAAGTGATCCAATCGCAGTTTTTTGTATCAGACTTTCAGGATTTTCAACAATCTCTATCAGTTCTGGAACAGCCTGCTGCGCTTTGAGATCCCCAAGTGCTGAAGCCGCAGCTTCTCTAACCGCGATTTTGGGGTCCTTAAGGGCTTTCAAAAGCCCTAATATCGCCTCATTAGTGCCTGCTTTTCTAAGACCCACAACTGCCGATTCCCTTACTGAACTGTCGGGGTCATTAAGAGCTTTCAACAACCCTTCTACGGCTTCAGGGGTCCCGCTTTTTCCAAGGGTACAAGTAATCGCCTTCCTTACAGAGTTCTCATAGATATCGAAAGCTTTAATCAACCCACGGACTGCTTCAGGAGAACCAATATCTCCAAGGGCTTCAGCAGCCCTGCTTCTTAGATACCAGTCCGGATCATCCAGGGCTTTTAAAAGCCCCGAGACCGCCTCAGGCGTTCTTATCTTCCAGAGAGCCTCAATAGAAGCTTTCCTCACATCCCTGCTAGGAGCTTCAAGAGCCTTGATAAGTTCAGGCACCGATGTTGACACATTTATGATCTTACAAAGAGTTTCGGATGCTGCTTCTTGCACAGGCTGCCTCGGGTCCTTGAGGGTCTCCATCAGCTCATCAAGCACATCGGATTTTCCTCTTTTTCCCAGGGTTTTGGATGCATGCTTCCTTACTTTAGTATCTGAGCTTTTAATTGCTTTTACCAGACAGAGAGCAGCTTCATAGGTATCGATTTTTCCGAGAGCTATTATTGAAATTCTTTTCAGAGAATCATCCGGATAATCCAGAGCTTTCTCAAGACCGGAGATTGCTTCTAAGGAACCTATCCTCATCAGAGCTTTCACTGCCTCTTTTTGAACAAATCTGTCCTTGTCCCCGAATCCTTTAACGATACCTGAAATAGCCTCAGGTGTGCCTATTTTCTCAAGGGAGGCAATGGCTGTTTTTTTAACAGGACTTTGAGGGTCATCAAGTGCCTTTACAAGGCTAGGAACAACCTCAGGGACATTGAATTTTCCCAGGGCTTCCGCGGCGGCTGCTCTTACCTTTGGGTTTGAATCATCCAGCGCTTCAATCAGCGCGGGGATAGCACTAGTGTCTCCTAACTTTCCAAGTTCTTCGGCAGCAGCCGCTCTATTTCCTGCAAAAACCGAGCGTTCCAATTTCTTAATCAGATCTTTTATTTTCTCATCCATTCTCCTATTATCCCCCATCAGTGTAAAGCTTCATCCTGAGTTGTGTAAAGTGAGATTTTAATAAAATACAGCCCAATGGACTTGAAATAAATAAAACGTTGTTAGGTCTGCTAATCTAAAACCGACGTTCTTGCCGGATTTTTTTGACATGCTGATTGCATAATTCGGAGACAGCTTAACCCAACTATTGAACTTGGGCTTGAAAAATTGCATATACCCCTCTTGACGCTATAAACCCAACCCTAACATCCTACATTCTTAAATATATTACGTCCTAACATATAAAAACTTTTAGTTTGTCAATATGAATAATATGTAACTGTAGATTGCTATAAGGCTACAGTGCTACTCTAAAAAATGGGAGCTTTGAAGGTAGTGTAAAAAGGGAAAACTTTGATATTAAAAATCACAAAATTAAAAAGTGAGATAAATTAAAAAGAAAAAGATAAGTAAAGAATTTTTACCACAAATCTCAATAAAGAGAGACTGTAAGCGAAGGGAAGTAATAGTGAGCTGCGAGCAGAATTAACAGGCCCGATGCCGGAACTGTGAAATTATCGTCTATATTCTCTATCCTTTCCACAAATGAACAGACAATTCCTGCAAAAATACCGGCAAAACCCATTTTTGCGCCGATAATTACACACAGCACGAGCATGCCTGCAGTGCCTTCCCAGGCTTTTGTCCTCTTGTTATATTTAAGATTCCTTATTATGCCTGTGATCCCATCTCCGTATGCCATGAAAAGCACCGGAATCACTCCAAGCCAGAAGCTCCTGTCAATGAACCAAGTGAAAAATACCACCAATCCCCAGCTCAATGTAAAATCCACATCGTAAAGATTTTCAGGGTCCTGAAACCAGTACATTCTCCTGTTGAGCTTATGAGGCAGATAAGTCATAAGAGCAAGTCCAAAAGCAGTGGCTGCTGGCAATATCGGCTCATGGGCAATAAAAGGAAGCAGCATTGCTGTCAATCCACCTGCCAGGAAATGAATAACTTTTCTTGAGAAGTACATTGAAGAATTAATTGATCTGCCTTTTTTCAAAGCAAATTCATATGCCTTTTTTGAGAGAACCAGAATCACAAACAGGTTCCAAACTGCGAGGACCGCAAATATTGGCAGGTCTGCCCATATAGTTTCCCATGAGATTTGAAACAGAGGGAGCATAACATATCAAATATCTTTTAAATATATATTTTTTTTGAATATTCGAGTGTTTTCCAGCAGAATTATCAGACTCGACTTTAGGATTACAGAGTTTGAGTACAGAATATTACTCTTGACTTTGATAATCACCTGTTTTTATATTTTTATATTTTCCCAAATAAAAATAGAAATGTCTATATATTTCATAATCTTCATACTGTCAATGGAGGAACTCTATGATGTTTAATAAGCAGATCTTTACAATTCTTATCCTTTCTCTTTCACTTGCTCTTGCAGGGAGCGGGTGCATCTCCGAAGGAGCAGAGGATAATGTCGCACAGGAAATAACCGTGGATGAGTTTTCGAATATCAGAGAGAATCCGGTAACACCATGGAATCCCGAACCATCAGCACCTGTGATTGATCCCACAGCCTATATTGACCCCCAGGCTTCAGTCATAGGAGAGGTGACAATAGGTGCCAACGTTATGGTTTCCCCCATGGCATCTATTAGGAGTGACGAAGGAATGCCAATTTTCGTAGGAGACAGAAGCAATGTCCAGGATGGAGTTGTGCTTCATGCCCTTGAGACAATAAATGAAGAAGGCGAACCTATAGAAGACAACATTGTTGAAGTTGATGGCAAGGAATACGCAGTCTATATAGGAAATAATGTTTCGCTTGCTCATCAATCCCAGGTTCATGGTCCGGCGGCAGTAGGCGATGATACATTTATCGGTATGCAGGCTTTCGTTTTCAAGTCAAAGGTAGGGAACAACTGTGTACTTGAGCCGAGATCGGCAGCAATCGGTGTAACCATTCCTGACGGCAGGTATATCCCGGCAGGCATGGTTGTCACTTCGCAGGCCGAAGCCGATAAGCTGCCAGAGGTCACCGATGATTACGCATACAGCCATACTAACGAAGCCGTAGTATATGTAAACGTCCACCTTGCCGAGGGTTATAAAGAAACTTCATAATACGATGAGCTTGAAGCATAGAAGATCCGGATAAAAAATAAACTAATTAAAACAAAGAAAGCAAATTAGCTCAAATAAGGGAAATCAACTGGTAAAAATCAGGACTTTAATTAACCTGATGTTTACCCGGAATTCAGGTATTCTTCCTTTCCGGGTAAATTTCCCTTTTGCTTTCGGATTCTTTCCCCAGACTAACAAAAATAGAATTTTCCGGCTAATTCTCCTAGAATTCGATGTTTAATATATAAACTTAATTCTAAATTCGGTTCAGGATGTATAATATGAACTAGGGTTTCTATATATTATTTAACCGGATATTTATATTGATAAAAGTAATTTTTTTAAGTTAACAGTGATAATTAATGAAAATAATGCGTAGATATCTATCTTGGTTTTTAACTCTTGTACTCCTTACCCTGCCTGCAGATGCAGAACCTATTAACGTATCCGAGTATGGAAATTTTACTGGGGAACCGGGATGGAACACAACACAGAATACTTCACATAATTATTTTTATTCTGATTCGGGTTTAGTTTGCGTTGTTATCGGAGAGGCAGAAGGCATTGGAGAAGAGATCTATGCGGATGACTTTATAGAAAATATTACTTTTCTTACTGACAGCCCGGAATCGGAATTATTCCCTACATGGACTCCCGATGGGAATAATATCATGTATATGGTTCACAGGGATGAAGCCGGAAATAATGAATCGTATGTAATGAAATCAAATGGAAGCGAGATTGAGCGAACAGGAATAGGGGAAGGAAACCTTACTGGCTTTAACGATATAAATCCCAGTGGTACAGAACTAATTATAACAAAAACAATTAATTCCCAGCAAGGGCTCTACCTAGTAAGTCTGGAAAACGGGACAGTAAGCCCTATTGCAGATGATCCTGACAAATCTGAAGGCTGGGGGGCATGGTGTCGCCTGGGAAAGAAAATCGTATATACTCAGAAATCCGGGGATTCCCCTTCACAGCTCTGGATAGTTGATAGGGATGGAAGCAATAAAACTCGGCTCGGGACTTCCGAAAACGTAGGAATGGGAAAAGACTGGTGTCCTCTTGGATTAAAAATCATTTACAGTGCCAGAAACTCAAAAGAAAAGCCTGATCTCTGGGTAATAGATTGGTATGGGACAAACCAGACTCAACTTACCGATACTCCATATGGGGAATGGAATCCCTCCTTTAGCCCTGATGGTAAAAAAATAGTATACGTTTCTGATGAAGGGGGAAAGCCTGAGATCTGGATCCGGGATATAGAGGGAAAATACAGAACCAGACTTACAAACAATATCGGCATAATTGATTCGATTCCCAGATGGAGTCCAGATGGCTCAAAAATCATTTTTACAGCACATAATCTGCAGAATACAACGGATAACTCCATAACAAACGGTTCAGATTTCAATATAGAGAATGTTTCAGATAATTCGATAAACACTGGCTCAGACATTGTTGTTATAGAGCTTGAAAACGCATCCGCGGTCTCTCCTTTGCCGGAAGTTACGAGCATCAAAATCCACTCTCCGAGTACAATCCTGGAAAATAGCGCTGTCAATATTCTCCATAACCGTAAAAAATAAAGGGGGAACTCATGTGAAGCTGGATATCTTTTCCTGACTGCGGAAAGATAAAAAAGCTGGAAGGAACAGGTTGCAGCGTAAAAATTCATCGCAAAGGAAGCCTGATCAAAAAGAATGTCGTGAAAAAATCTAGATTATACGTGTCTATTTCTTTAATTTTCCTTTTCTATGCATTTCGCTTTTATTTCATGCCTATTTTCCGTTTTCTGCTTTTCTCTTTCCTTTTTAATCTATCTTCATTTTAACTTTTAATATTTAACGCATAATTATTCATCAAGCCCTTTTCTTCCGAAAATGTAATTCGCAACCCGAATGGCATCTCTATCTCCTGTTTCCTTTTCAGGAGAATCGCTCAGTTTTACAACAGGAATGCCGTCAATGCTGTGCAACTTTATCACCATGTTAAGAGGAGGGCTTTCCCGGAAGAAATCCGAATTATTGGTAAGGCTTGTGCCAATGCCGAAACTGCAGTTAATTTTGCCTTCACAATATCTTTTAAGCTGAATTGCCATATCCGTATTAAGGGCATCACTGAAAACAATTAACTTTTTCATGGGGTCAATACCCATTTTCCGATAATGTTCTATCACAGCATCCACAAAGTCATAAGGGTCTCCACTGTCGTGCCTGAAACCATCGTAAATTTTTGATAACCTCAGATCCATATCTTTAAAGAAAGCTTTTGAGCCAAATGTATCAGTTAATGCAATTGCCAGGTCACCATTATAGACATTTACCCAGTTATCAAAAGCGAAACGGTTAGCATATCTTAACCCTACAAGCGCTGACGTGCCCATAATCCACTCATGCCCGACTGTACCTATGGGTTTCAGGTTATATTTTTTGGCAAAATATACATTACTTGTTCCTATAAGGGTTTTTATGCCAGCGAGAGTTTTTATCACACGGTCATGAATTTCAGAACTTCTTCTCCTGCGAGTTCCAAATTCTGAAAAGAGGCAGTTGTTTTCTTCAAGGATTTTCCCCATCTCAAAAATCCTGTTCTCATAAGCAGCTAGAACTGATTCGGGAGTGCGACCATCTTCGGAATCCCCTTTCCATGCTTTTTCAATGATCGTGAAATAGAGTTCTGAAACCGCAGCCATAAGTACGATTTCCCAGAGAATTGTACTGTGCCAGGGACCCTTTATGTGGATATCGAGATCTTTTTCTTCGGTAAGGCAGACTTTTACCTCATGCGGCTTGAAGCGGAAATTTTTAAGATATTCAAGGTACATGGGCTTCAGGTAAGGACAGTGTTCAGAAAGCCAGTTGTACTCTTCTTCCGTTAGCGCTAACTTCGGGAGATCTTCGTTTATGACCCTCTTCAGTTCTTCTACGAATTCCGCAGAAAAACGCTGAGTACCTCGGTTTATAAACCGGTATTCGGCTTGTGCTTTAGGAAAAAGTTCAAGCACTGCAAGCTGCATGGTGAATTTATAAAGGTCGTTATCGAGTATGGATTGTATCACTGAAGGTCTTCCTGTAGCGTTTTAGATCACTTATAAAGCAAACTTGTCTTTTTACACTTCTATTAAATTGCATTTTTAGCTGCAAATATATAACCACTTTATTTTTAAAATTTCTGACCCCCGGGTAGTGCCTGAAAATGAAGTAAAGCTTTCTCTATTAAACATGGGAAATTGTGGATACTTCTTACCGCCAAATAGATAATTACCGGAAAAGAAAATACCTATTCCGGAGATTAATTTTGATAGAATTTGGGGAAATGGAAAGGGAAGTAAAATTCGCAATAAAATGTGTACATAATTGCAGACCTCAAACAGGCTCTTGAAGCAATCTAAACCTGCCAGGCAGGACCGCTTTACCTATTTTATTTTCAAAACCAGACAAGGTATATGTGTTGCAGGAACAATCTTTCATCCGCAAATCAATATAAAATTCAATCTGAAAATTAAATCTGTAAATCAAACCTGTAAAATTCTGAAAAATCGAACTGTAATAGATTCGGAAAGTTAAACCTGTAAATTAAATCTGAGAACTAAATCTATAATATTTAAACGCAAGATAAGCTGTAACATTAAACTCGGGGGGAACTCATATGAAAGCACTTATATTCGGAGCCGATGGTTTTGAAGATCTTGAACTTTTCTACCCATATCACCGCCTGAAAGAAGAAGGAATTACAACGCACATAGCCTCAATGAAGAAGGGTCCGATAAAAGGAAAGCAGGGGTATGAAATCAACGCTGATGTCGCCTTTAAGGACGTAAACCCTGCAGATTACGATATTCTCGTGATCTCCGGAGGAAAAGGACCCGAAAAAATGAGGCTTGATGAGAGCGCTCTTGAGATTGTAAGGCATTTTTTCAAAGAAAACAAACCTGTTGCTGCAATCTGCCACGGTCCTCAGGTTCTTATCTCCGCAGGCGTCATAAAAGGCAGGAAAGCAACCTGCTGGATAGGCATAAGGGATGATATTATAGCTGCAGGAGCACTCTATGAAGACAAAGAGGTTGTCATAGACGGTAACTTAGTATCCTCAAGAAGCCCTGCTGACCTTCATGCCTTTGGAAGAGAGATGATTAAACTGTTGAGTAAATAATAGAAATGCTAAGATAAATGGAAAAGAAGTTTTGAGAAATCAAAGCTTTAATTCCAAAAATTTGTCTCAAATTTTACTTTTTTCTATCCTTCTATACCAAACCGTTAATCTGCAACCCTTTTACGAAAAGGCTTGACCGAAAATACTGTTTTTTATCAAACTTTTTCTTAAAAAACTCGGGCAGGGCAGTTATTATTTAAATACCGTGGGTTATATTGTACTATCAGGATGATAGACGAAGCGTTGAGGGCTTTTAAGGAGCTTGACTCAAAGGATTTCAGAATCCTTACTGGTATTGAAACCGGAATGAAGCATTTTGAATGGGTGCCAATTGAAGAACTGAATAAGTACACCAGACTGCCCTTTGAAAAGCTGGAGTACAGGCTAAGGAAACTTGCCCGGTATAAGCTTGTGGTAAGGACTACCCAGCCATATGAAGGTTATCAGATTTACTTCGAAGGATACGATGCACTTGCTCTCAATGCCCTTGTCAAAAGGAAAAGTATCAGTGCGATAGGGGATGAAATCGGAGTAGGAAAGGAATCAGTCATTTATGAAGCGATCCTGCCGCCCGAGCTTGCAATTGGAGAGCCTGTTCCAGTTGTGATCAAATTTCACAGAGAAGGAAGGACCAGTTTCAAGCAGGTAAAGCGGGTGCGTGAACATTTGGGAGACAGAGAGCATTTTTCCTGGATCTATGCAGCCCGGCTTGCTGCCCAGCGGGAGTATGACATTATGGTTATGCTGTATCCCAAAGTTTCAATCCCGAAGCCTATTGACCATAACAGGCATGCTATAGTCATGGAACTTGCAAAGGGTAGCCTGCTCTCAAAAACGAAACTTCTTGACCCCGAATGGTACCTGGATGAAATCCTCAAGCAGGTGAAGATTACCTATTCCCTGGGAGTCATCCACGCCGATTTAAGTGAATACAATATTTTTGCTTCTGAAGATGGGGTCCAGCTTATCGACTGGCCACAATATATCACTCTTGAACACCCTCACGCTGACGAAATCCTCGAAAGGGACGTTTCAAATATACTGGCTCACTTCTTCCGGAAGTACGGAATTAAAAGAGAGCTTGATGAAACAATCAGGGAGATAAAGAACCAGGCAGCCAGATACACAGAAGGCGAAGAAATTAGGGACCTTAGTACTGTAGAGAAGCTTGATCTTGAAGAAGCCCTGGAAGAAGAGTCCTTTGAAGAGAATATTTTTCAGGATGAGGATTTTGAAGTCGAAAATCTCGAGGCAGAAGAATTTGAAGCTGAGGAATTCGAGGCTGAGGAGATTGAAGCCGAGGAAGCTGAAGCCAAGAAAACTGAAGCCGAGAAAACTGAAACAAAAGACTTAAAATAACAGGATTACGAGAAAGCTGCATCAAAAACAACTGAGTTGACGCTTATATCCCTCAGCTAATGGGTCAGGGTTTTACGCCTCGCAATAAACCGATTTTGTTTTCATCAAAACTCAGATTAAAAAACAGATCTGAAGACAGAGAATTCCAGAATGGGCAAACAATAGAGTATATTCTGACTACTTTGTCTTATAAAAAAGCGTGAGATAACTTTAGAAATCAGATAAATAAATAGATTTATATAGTAAAAAGCAGGTACAGTTAAATATATATTCTACAAAAAATAAAATATAGACGCTCATGCAAAAAAGGATTATCTATGGAATTGATATTGCCCGGGGCTCTTCCAGGGCAAAGGAACTTCCCAGATATGCACTTGCTATCCTAAAGGATGGTGAAGTTTCCCATCAAACTATGCTCCGTCGCCAGAAGATCTTAAACATGATCCAGAAGGAAAGGCCGGAGATAATAGCTGTTGATAATATTTTCGAGCTTGCAGCCGATAGGAAAGAGCTCCTTTCCCTTATGGAACGACTGCCTGAAGGAGTTAAACTTGTTCAGGTCACAGGTGGGCTGCATCCTGAACCGCTTATCAGGCTTGCACGAAAACATGGTTTTTCTTTTGATCCTGAAAACCCGAATGAAGAGGCTGAAGCATGTGCCCGCCTTGCGGACATGGGGGTTGGGTATGAGGTTTCCCTTTTTGAAGACATCACAAAGATTAAAGTCAGCAGAGCCCGTTCCCTTGGAAGGGGAGGCTGGAGCCAGAATCGGTACCGTAGGAAGGTACACGGAGCTGTACTGCAAAGGAGCAGAGAGATAGAAAATATCCTGAGAGATTTATCCAGGGAAAAAGGCATCAGATTCGAAGCCGTAAATGTAAAAGGCTTCGGAGGCTATGTCAGGTCTGAATTCACTGTTTATGCAAAACGCGGAGAGATACCAATACATTCAATGGCAAGTAATGATGCTCAGGTAATTGTAAGAAGCGTTGAACGCGATAAAATTCGGTATGTTCCTCTTAAACCGAAGGACACGAGGCGTAAATTTACAATCGTGGGAATTGACCCTGGAACAACCGTAGGTATAGCCATCCTCTCACTTGACGGAGAGCTTCTCTACTTGAAAAGCTTCAGAGGAATAGCACCCGATGAGGTGGTCAAACTGATTGCAGAATATGGAAAACCTGCAGTCATTGCCAGTGATGTAACTCCTATGCCGAGCTCGGTTGAGAAAATTAGAAGGAGTTTCAATGCTGTGCCTGCAAGTCCTGGGATCGAAGTTTCTGCCGAGGAAAAAATTGCACTTGGGAAGACCTTTGGCTACTCCAATGACCACGAAAGGGATGCACTGACTGCGGCTCTCCTTACTTACAGGAGTTACAAGAATATTTTTACCCGGATTGAAAAGAAAGCTCCGCAGAATGCCGATGTCGAGCTGATAAAATTCCACGTAATCCATGGAGTTCCAATAGAGGCTGCAATTGAAAAAGTCCAGGCTTCAGGTGAGCCTGAGAAATCAAAGCCAAAAGAGCGTGCTGAAAAGCCTGAGGAAAAGGCAATTGATGAAACCCTCCTGAAAATGAGGGAAACTATCCAGCGACAGAGCGAACAGATTCAGCATCTGCAGGAACACCTTGAGGAATTAAAAGAAGAACTGATCGCAAAAGACAGGAAAATCTCAAAACTTGAGTCAAGGCTGAATAGCTTCAAAAAGGAAGCCTACAAAGAAATTCGGAAATCAAAAGAAATCCAGAACCGGGATGAGATCATTGAAAGCTTGAAAAAAGAGGTAAGCAAAAAAAACAAAACCATAAAAGAGCTGCGGCGCAGAAGCAATAAACTGCGTAAAATCCAGAAGATGGAAGTCCGCGGCGAAGGTACAGCTGTCAAAGTCATTGCTGCCTTTACGAAGGAATCCATCGCCGAGACAAAGGAAAAATACGGGCTTAAAACAGGTGATGTGGTCTTTCTGGAAAACCCCAGTGGAGGCGGGGCTGCAACAGCTCAGATTCTTGTAGATGCCGGAGTCCGTGCCGTACTCATTCCAGAGGATATTTCACACGCAGCCAGTGAGACCTTCTTCAAAGGGGATGTGCCGGTTTTAAAAGGCATTCCGCTAGAAAGAGCTGAAGACTTCGCAATGGTTGAACCCGAAACCCTAAAAGCTGCAATCGCAGCCTGGGAAAAAGAAGCCGACGAAAAACGACACAAAGCCAAACAGGACGAACTGCAAAGCCTCTTTGAAGAGTATAAAAGTGAAAGGCGCAGAGGCCTGGTTTAAAAATGTCCTTCTTTTAACCTCCAAACCCATTAACCTAAAGCTCTTGTGCTGAAACCGTTGCACCGCTTAACCTCGCCTCCATGCAGTTTTCGATAAAACCTTTTTTCAAAAGGTTTTCGCTCAAGCCTTTTTTGAAAAGGCTTGTAAGCAAACAATATTTACAGCACCTTTTTTAAGTAATAAATTCTATCTGGATCAACATGTCATATCCCGTAAAAAAGCCAGCTGAAAAACCTGACCATACCCCGATTAAAGAACATTTCCAGCTCAAGGAAACCATAGTTACTATTGCGGCTGATGACCAGGCTCATATCGAAGCTGCAAAAGAAGCGATCCGAATCCATAGAGCAGCCCTTGAGACTTACATTCTTTCCGACCCATATTTTCGGCTTACTCTTGAGCCCTATGAATGCCCGAAAAACGCTCCTGAGATTGTAAAGAGAATGGTAAAAGCCGGAAACACTATGGGAATAGGTCCGATGAGTGCGGTTGCAGGTACGATTTCGGCGCTTGCAGTGGAAGCCATGGTTGATGCGGGGGCAAAATATGCAATTGTCGACAACGGAGGAGATATCGCACTTATTAACGACAAGCCTGTGGTGGTAGGGATTTATGCTGGACAATCTCCCATTAAAAATCTAGGTCTAATATTCGAGCCCCGACACTCGATTACAGGAGTATGCACTTCAGCAGGAACGGTTGGACCTTCAATCAGCTTTGGGATGGCGGATGCAGCAGTTGTGCTCTCAGACGATGTTTCCCTTGCAGATGCAGCTGCAACCGCTCTTGGGAATGAGGTAGGCATAGGCAAGGAATCCGTAGAGGCTTCTTTCAGAGTCGTGAAGGAGATTCCGGGATTAAGAGGGGCAGTTGTGATTCAGGGAGAATACATTGGCATGTGGGGTCAGTTGCCAAAAATTACAAGGGCTGATATCAGGTACGAACATATAACTAAAGCGTAAGTATTCTAAAATGGATACTCACATGAAACTTCTCAGGGCTTTTTTTAATTTGATTCTGCAAGAAGCCAGGCAAAAATATTAATACAATATCAGATTTATTTCTAAATAAATATAAATACTAATATAATATCGGATTTATTTATAAATAAATATTAAAATTACAAAGCAGACCGACCCTGTTTTTGTAGGTATTCTATAAAATATTCTGCTAATTTACCCATTCTGCTATTTACAAGTATATCTGAAAAACTGTCTCATCTCAAAAACTAAATTACATGCTAGCAATTAAATAAATATCAAAAGGTTATCATTAATTGTGGGGAAAGATATGGAATGAGTGAAAAACTGAGAAGATCTGGTATTGATATTATTGGAGATCTGCCCTGGGGAATACATTTTTGTCAATTCTATCGGACAAAGGATGATTTGACGGAAGTACTTATTCCTTATTTCAAAGCAGGACTGGGGAGTAATGAATTTTGCCTGTGGATCACAGCAGAACCGCTAAGTGCTGAAGAAGCAGAAGAAGCCTTAAGGAAAGCTGTTCCTGACTTTGATGTTTATCTCAAAAATGGTCAGATAGAAATTATTCCCCACAATTACTGGTATGCAAAAGAAGATATTCTTGACTCGGAGAGAGCTTTAAATGGCTGGGTTGAAAAACTCAGTCAAGCCCAGGAAAATGGCTATGAAGGAGTGAGATTTAGCTGGAACACTTCCTGGCTGAAAAAGGAGGATTGGGGGAATTTTGTTGATTATGAGAGAAAAACGAATGATGTTGTTAGCAACTACCGTATAATATCTTTATGTACCTATTCTCTTGATGCACACGATGTAACAGAAGCCATAGCTATTGCCGCAAATCACCAGTTCAGTCTGGTTAAAAAGGAAGGAAAATGGGAGCAGGTAGATAACTCCGGAAGGAAAAATCTCAACTGGCATAAGAGAATCGAGGATACTTCACCCCAGAATAAGCAGAGTATCAGGTTGAAGCCGGTAAATTTGCTCTCACATGATAAGGAGACGATAAACCTGGAGTTTGCCGATATTATTGATACCCAGGCTATACAGTCTCTTATAGAAGATTTTTATAAACTTATTCACATTCCCATTGGTCTGAACGATCTCAAAGGCAATGTTCTGGTAGGTGTCGGATGGCAGGACATCTGCACGAAATTCCACAGAATTCATCCTGAAACCCGCAAGCACTGCATGGAAAGCGACACAAAACTGTCTTCAGGTGTTTCTCCTGGCGAGTCTAAGATGTATAAGTGCAAGAATAACATGTGGGATATAGTGACTCCCATTATGGTGGGCGGTCAGCATGTAGGTTATGTCTTCTCAGGGCAATTCTTTTTTGAGGATGAGCCTCCTAACTACGAGCTTTTCCGAGCCCAGGCAAGGAAATACGGCTTCAATGAGGAAGAATACCTTGCAGCGCTTGAGAAAGTTCCACGCTTGAGCAGGGAGGCTGTGAAAACAAGCATGTCCTTCCTCATGACGCTTGCCAATATGATCTCGCAGCTAAGCTATAACAATATAAAGCTAGCTAAATCGCTGGCTGTACGCAGTAAGCTTATTGACGCACAGCAGGAAAGTGAGAAACGTGAGCGAGCTCGCTCAGATGAGCTGGCAGTATTACTGGATACTGTCCCTGTAGCTGTGTATATTACACAAGATCCCCAGGCACTTAAGATAACTGGCAACCGGCTCTCCTATGAATGGTTAGGGATTCCTGTGGGTACAAATTTATCCAAATCCGCTCCTGAAGGCGAGAAACCCGAGATGTTTAAGTTATTCAAGAATGGGGTGGAGATCCAGCCTGAAAAAATGCCGTCACAGATGGCAGCTAGAGGAATAGAGATAGACAACTGCGAGCTGGATATCTTATCTTCTGACGGCAAAATACGGCACGTATTGGGCAATGCCAGACCTCTGCGTGACGAGCAGGGAAACCTGCGCGGATCAATTTCTGCATTCATAGATATTACAGAACGCAAAAAAGCAGAAGAAGCACTGGTTAGAAGTGAGAACAAGTTCCGAACGCTGGCTGAGAATTCCCCTGACGTTATTGTTCGCTATGATAGACAAAAGCGCCACATATATGTTAATCCTGCTGCTGAAGAACCTACTGGTTACCCTCCGGAAGAAATCATTGGAAAAACCGGCAGTGAACTGGGAATGGACTCTGAGATAGTAAAATTCTGGGAAGAACATATTGAAAAAGTTTTCATTACAGGTAAACCTGAAGAAATCGAATTCCAATATGAATCACCTGATGGAAAAAAATATTATTTTAATACCAGAATAGTGCCCGAGTTTATTGATGGTGAAGTGATCTCAGCTCTTGCTATCTCGCGGGATATTACAGATATAAAAAAAGCAGAAATCGGGTTGAAAGAAACACTTGATAATCTGGAAAAATTAGTTGAAAAAAGGACTGAAGAACTCGAAAAAGCTTATGTCTCGTTAAAAGAAAGCGAAAAAGGTCTTGCTGAAGCTCAAATGATGGCTCATATAGGAAGCTGGGAATGGAATTTTAAGGCTGATAAAGCATACTGGTCTGAGGAGATGTATCGTATATTCGGGCGAGATCCTGAAAAACTGGCACCGTCTTATAATGAGTATCTAAGTTATATACATCCCGATGATCGAGAATATGTGGATAATACCCTTAGAGAAGCCACAAATTCGAAATTCTCCAGTATTGAGTACAGGATTTTCCGGGACAACGGAGAAGAAAGGATAGTCCAGATGCAGTCTGATGTTATTTTTGATGAGAAAAATGCTCCAATTAAAGTAAAAGGAATAGTTCAGGATATTACTGAACGCAAAAAAGCCGAAAAAGCTCTTTTGAGCCTTGAAATTGCTCGCAAAAAGGAGATTCATCACAGGATTAAAAATAACCTGCAGGTAATCTCTTCTCTCCTGGATCTTCAGGCTGAAAATCTCAGTAACAAGAAATGCGTTGAAGAATCTGATGTTCTTAACGCTTTTCAGGAAAGCCAGGATAGAATAATGTCTATTGCCCTGATTCATGAAGAGCTGCATGAAGGTGGAGGAGACAATACACTGCATTTTTCACAGTACCTTGAAAAGCTCGTTGAGAATCTTTTCCAGACATACAGCCTTGGAAATGCCGATATTAACTTAAAGATTGATCTTGAAGACAATATCTTCTTTGATATGGATATTGCTGTCCCACTGGGAATAATTGTCAATGAGCTTGTTTCCAATTCATTAAAATATGCATTTCCAGACAGGAAGAAAGGAGAAATTCGGATTAAATTATTCAAAGAAGCAGAAGCCGAAAATTCAGCCGACAATAATAAAGAAATTACTGGAAAAGGTGCAGAGTATACCCTGATTATCTCAGATAACGGAGTGGGCATTCCTGAAGAGATTCGTTTGGAAAATTCGGATACTCTTGGTCTACAACTTGTAAATATTCTTGTAGATCAGTTAAACGGCGAAATTGAGTTAAAAAGGGATAATGGTACGGAATTTGACATAAAAATAAAGGTATAGGAAAGATAAGTGTTTTTCTATTACTTTGCAGTCCCGAATGAGCTTCTCAATCCCTGGCAGCTATAGAATTTAAAAGGCTAAGTCTAAGAAAGCTGTACTGCAGTTCCAAAATAGATTTATGTTATTCGTACAGTAATTTACAGATAGAGGAAAAAATACAGATAAGATTGACAAAGAATGAGCCTGGCATGGGGTCAGTAGAAGAAGGTGGAACTTTGAAAGCTCTGGTTATTATAGATATGACTAACGATTTTGTGTATGACACATACGAATATGAAGGGACTTTATATGAGGGAAAACTTGTAGCTCCGATGGGAAAAACGATAGTTGACAATATAGCCAGGCTGGTAATAAAGGCAGTAAAAGGGGGAACAGTCAGCGTCTTCAGGCTTCCGAAAGATCATGCTAGCGCTTTTATGAATCCCGAACTCGAACTGAAAATTGCAGAGCTTGGAATTGATGAAGTCTTCATAACAGGTCTGGTTGATGAAGTCTGCATATACATTAACAGCATGGGTTTCCTTGAGAGGGGCTTTAAAACAAATATTGTAAAAGGGTGTACAGCACCTTTCAATGAAGAAAAAGGGAGAGAAGCCTTCAGGGAACTTACGAAATGCGGTGCAAAAATGGTTGACGATATTCCGGACGACATAAAAGTTATCCTACTTCTTGAGGACGAGCACGATGAAAACTCTGAAGAAATAAAATCAGGAACCTGGCCGCCCCATAATATGAGAGGGACACCAGGTGCCCTGACCGTAAAACCAATTAGGGACGCGCTTGAGGAAAGGATATAAGAGCAATAAAGCCCTTACTGGCTTTTTCTCATTTCTCTTTATACTTTTTCTTCGTATTCGGGTTACCATTTCTTTAAGTATAATTTTTTTCAGGTTTACTCTTCTGCCAGTTTATGCAATTCTTTAATCCTTGACTCGACAACATCCATGGCATCTTCAAAAAGCTGCCTGTTGATTTCGATCCCGAAGTGTTTCCTGAGTTTTGCTTCAGGAGGCATTGTGGAGCCTGCCGAAAGGTACGCTATATAGTTTTTATTGAAAATTTCAGGATCTTTCCTGTACTGTTTGAAGAGAGCGAGGGTTATTGCCTTCGAAACCGCGTAATTGAAGGTATAGTAGTTGCTTGTCAGGTAAATATGGTTGATGTAGGTCCATTCCGCAGAATCTTCAGGGTAATACTCAACTGAAGGGCTCCTGTACTCTTTTGATAGACTTGTCCAGATTGCATTGAGTTCTGCTCCGGTTACGTTTTCTTTTTCTGCACACAGCTTATGCGCTTTATATTCGAATTCCGTGATTAGCGGCTGCCTGGTAAAGAAGTTCTGGTAATCATCGATTTGCTGGGAAAGCACGGCAATTGCGGTAGCCCTATCCGAAGTCTCAACAACGTGATCAACAAAAAGTTCTTCGTTAAAAGTGGAAGGGATCTCCATCTCATAGATCGTGCCTGAGCAGTAAAGGTAATCCACGGAATTGCTCATTAGATAGAAATTAAAAGCGTGCCCCAGCTCATGTGTCAGAGTTTTCTGGTCTTTTAAAAGACCGTCGTAGTTCATAAAGATAAGGGGCGGAGCTTTAAGGGCGCAGGAGTCGGTACAGTAGCCTCCTGGCTGTTTTCCGTGTTCAGGGTCAGGATATACGTCTATGAAGCTGCCTGTTACCATTTTTAAAAAGATTTCTTTAAAACTCGGGTCCATCCTAGAATAGGATTTCTGAACTTCTTTTAAGGCATCTATGTAAGCATACTTTTTCCCGGGCTGATCTGTCAACTGCAACATAAGATCGTATGGTTTTAGCACATCAACCCCTAGTTTTTTCCTCCTGAATTCGTTATAGTCCTCAAATACCCCTTTTTTCTGCTTGAAAACTGTGTTCATGTCATCAATCTGAGCATGGGTGAGATAGGAATTATACAGGGTATAATCATAGTAGTCCGCGTATTTTAGCTCCTTTGCAACAAGATCATCAAGCCGGGATTTCCTTGAATAAAGAGCTGCCATTGAATCGGACTCATTTATCAGGTGATAGAACCTCTTTTCATAACACCTTCTCCTGTTTTCCCGGCTTGGATCGGTTGAAAGCAGGGTATTATAAGACTGAGAATTGATGGAAAATTTCTCTCCGTTCTCAAGTGTTATTTCTCCTGCCTTTGTGACTTTGTTCGTGATTTGAGAAAGAGCCTCTGTCTCAAGTTTCATGCGCTGGTTTTCAAGTTCTGCGAGATACATAGCCTGAGACTCATCCACTGGCCTGTGATCTGCAAACCTCATATAATTGGCTTCAAGATAAGCCCTGTAGAACTCAAGTCCAGGTTCTTCGGAAAAGAGCCTGTCCCATTCCTCCTTCCCGAGCGAGGTCAATTTTACGGCTGAAAAAGCTACAGCTTTCTTGTATTCGGTAAACAGATCCTGTGTACTCCTTACCAAGGAAATAAAAAACGGCTCGTTTACGTTTTTACTGAGTTGAGTATGTGAGTAGGTGTACAGAATCTCTAGTGATTTTGAATACTCCTTTTCACTTTCCAGAAAATTAAGTAAATCGGACCCCGACAGCTTTTCAAATTTTGGACTGAAAGTCTCGTTTATCTCTTGCGGTATCTTTTTCAGTCTCTCAAGCTCTTCCGAAGCATCTTCCCTGCTGCTAAAAAGATACGCATCATCCCATTCCGTTGTAACCTCATCAGGATTAAACTCTTCTGATGCAAATTTTTCATTTGTGATTTCAGAAGATCTTTCTGTCGTTTCCGAAGTCCTGCCTTCCGGAAAAACTGCAAAGGACAGCAATGCTCCGAGAGCGAGGGACCCCTTTAATTTTCCTGAGAATATAAGCCTTTTAATTGAATTCATAAAAATGCAACCCCTGCTGTAATATAGAAAAACTGTTTATTATATCAATTATTAGCATTGATCTGATTTATCGCATGCAATCCTGTAGAGCGTATTAACGGGTTCACTCAGGCGAAAACCCTTTCCTCATAATTTATTACACTCTCGATTTCCTTTTCCGGCGATACCGGCAACGTCAGTTCTTCAGGGACTTTCTTTGGATCGGATTGGATACGAACTATACGCTGCGGTAAAGGAATTTCTATACCATTCTCCTCCAGAGTCTTTTTTATATTCCACAGGACTCTGGTTTTTATCCCGAACCATTCACTCACAGGCGCCCAGATTCTGACAGTAAGATTTACCCAGCTGTCCCCAAGATCACTTACGAAAACCGAAGGAGAGGGATTCAGGAGAGCAAAGGGCTCTTTGTCTATAAGGTCTTTGATAAGAAAGATTGCGGCATCTGCATCGTCACTGTAGCGGATCCTTATTGTATATTCAAACCGCCTGACAGGATGCCCGACAATATTTGTGATATTTGTGGTAAAGACCTGCTGGTTGGGCAAGCGGACAAGGAGCCCATCATAGGTTCTTATAATTGTTGAAATTATACGAATGTCAGTTACAAAGCCTGAGATTCCGCTTATCTCAACCTGATCTCCAATCTTTATTGGTCTTTCGACCATAAGGAAAAACCCCGAGATCAGGTTTCCCACAATGTTCTGGCTTGCAAAACCGAGGATGATACCTGTGACTCCTCCTGCAACCAGGAGAGCTGAGGGACTAATTCCTATTAGCGATAGATTAGAGAGGAAAACAATAGTAATCGTGCCGTAATAAAAAATTTTAACTATAGTCTCACACACATCTTTACTGACCCTGTCTTTGAGAGACCTGCGCAGGTAAAGCGAGAGAACTTTGGCAATGAGTATTGAAAAAGAAAGAATTAGAATAAACTTTAGCACCGATCCCAGAGTTACGTTACCGTTTGAGATAGGGAGGCGGATATCAAGAAAATCGAAATCCGTAATCAATAGCCCCACCCCATGTAAAACTTGGGAGGTACGAAACCAAGTTTCTGAAGACTATAGACTCCAAAAGCTTCTTTTCTGGCTTTAAAATCTCTTAGAGGGCTGCTTTTTAGCTCCCCACTAATATGCTGCAATTCAAAACTCGTTTCAGCTGTGTTCCTGTTGAGAATATCCATACGCGCTCGCATGAAAGCGTCGCCATCGCTTCCATAATAAAGTTTCATACCGTATGCACTGAAAACCGCCATTGAGATGGAAGCCCAATCCGAGGAGGTATTTCGAAGAGTCAATTCCATAACTCCCTCCTGTAGAGAATCGGGAGAAGGAGAAATTGAATACACCTTGCTTTTCCAGTGTTTACATAGAATTCCGTTTGAAACCTCCCCGTAAAGGGTAAATTTCTGCCTTGCCAGTGTCATCACATCCAGAAGCTGAATATTCCTGTCTCCCCTATCCGAGATGAAAACACCTATCTCTATCGGAAAAGTAAGGAAAATTCTTCTTTTTGCTCCACCTGCAAGAAGCAGGGTTTTCTCAAATTCGATAAGCAGGTATGGAGTAATTTCTTTAGGTGTATTCAGGGGTTCTACCGGATTTATTATCAGGCGTTTTCCATCCGCAAGGATGATTTTCTCTACTTTATCGGTTCCAAGCGCCCTCCTGTATATCCAGTGCTCTCCGTTGTTTTCCACAGAGATCGAAATCCCTTCCTGCTCTATTGAGAACGGGGGTTTATAATATCCGTACATAATAATCCGGAATTAAAATTTTGATAATTTCTAAATCTCTTAATATAGACTTACAACATTATAAAAATTTTTGCAGTTAAATCCTTTCCTGAATAATGAGGGGACAAAAGCAAAGAAGAAAAAGCAAGCAGGAGGCAGAAAAGAAGAAAATACCTGATAAGAAACAAAGGAAGAAGGGCTGCTAAGAGAGAAAACTATGAAGGCACGGAGAAGAACAAAAGGAAAAATCAGTATACCCTGGAAAAAAGAAAGTCAAACCCATCTCCTTTTCTTAAAATAAAGAAACATACTGACTCCCAGAATAGTCATTCCAAACATTACTGCCGGATAACCCCACCGCCATTCAAGTTCAGGCATGTATTTGAAATTCATGCCGTAAACGCCTGCTATGAAAGTGAGGGGAATGAAAATCGTTGCTATAACAGTCAGAACCTTCATGACATCGTTCATCCTGTAGCTTAAACTGGAGAGGTAGATATCTACCATTGAAGATAGAATATCCCGGAAATCTTCAACTGAATCAATTACCTGGATTGTATGGTCATAAACATCTCTCAGGTAAATGCGGGTAGTCTCTTTGATAAGATCTGACTCAATCCTCTGCAAGCCACTTATCATCTCTCGGAGGGGCCAGACTGCTTTACGGAGGGTAATCATATCCCTTTTATATTTCTGGATAGTCTTGAGAGTTTCAGGGCTTGGCTCTATTATCAGCTCCTCTTCAAGATCTTCTATCTCGTCCCCGAAGTACTCAAGTATCAAAAAGTAATTATCGACGACTGCATCAATTAAGTTGTAGGCAAGATAATCCACCCCGGTTTTTCGCAGGCGAGAAGCCGGATTTACAAACCTTTCCCGCACAGAGTCAAAAGCATCCCAATGCCTTTCCTGAAAAGAGAGGATATAATTGGGTCCAATGATGATGCTTACCTGATCTATAACGATCTCTTTCTTTTCCTTATCAAAGAGCATCATTTTTAAAATCGTATAAATATACGATCCGTAATCTTCAGTCTTAGGTCGCTGCCCTGTGTTGAGCACATCTTCGAGGGTAAGGGGATGGATATCGAAATAACTCCCAAGCTTTTCTATAATGTCTACTCGGTCCAATCCATCCACATTTATCCATAAATTGAGATTGGGCAGGTTCTTAAACTCCATGCATTCTTCTATGGTCTCCAGCTTTCGTTCAATAAGCGTATCACTGTTATAAGCCAAGACCCGGATCTCTACCTTCTCGACCTTCTTTTCTCCCACATGGACGAGTGTTCCAGGTGCAAGCCCGATTTTTGACCCCCTTCTTTCAAAAGACCCCATGCGTGTTTCTCTGCCCCACATTCTAATAAAATAGATTACTCATTAATTCAAACTTCATTGATTTAAGCTTGTGCACAACTTTTTACTCGAATAATTTTTTTAAACTTTTGAGTTATTCTGTCTTATTTTTGATCCAACAGGATTTTCAACTGTACTAAATTTTATATATGCCTGTAGATAGATATATGTATTATTTATTTAATAGAATAATATGTTAAATATATTCAGATCTTTTCCAATAATTGGGAAATTTGGAAAGATCATCAGTTCTAGAATTGCAACATGGGGTGGTTAATATGGTGGAAACAGAGATTATGGATAGTTTATACGGTATGATCAATCAATTCATAGCATTTATTCCGACATTGGTAGCCATAATTCTTTTAATAATTATAGGAACAGTACTCGGGAAATTCCTTGGAAGGATCGGCGCAAAGATACTGGATAGAATAGGACTGGATGAACTCATTGACAGAACTGTTATAGGTGGGATGCTAAGAAGGTCACAGATGAGTACAGTCGCCTTTTTTGATGCAGTTATCCGGTGGTTTATTTATATCATCTTTGCAATAATCATTCTGGATCTTCTGGATATTGACGTTGTGAATGATTTCGTCAATCTTGTAATATACTACATCCCGCTAATTATCTCGGCTATTGTTGTCCTGCTCATAGGATTGCTAATTGTGGATTTTGTCAGCGATTTGCTCGAGAAGCTGCTTATATCGGCTGGAGTAGACGAGAGATTTGAACAAACTCCTATTGGAGCTTCTCTCAGATCTGGAGGGCTGACAGTCTCAAAGGTAATAGCTGGAGTAGTCAGGATATTCGGATATCTGATTTTCCTTACTGCTGCGTTTGATATCCTGCAACAGACCATGATTACCGATCTGTTGAGAGATATTACTCTGTACCTGCCACGTGTCCTTGTAGCTATCCTGATTCTGGTGATAGGTATTCTTGCTATTGATATAGTGATGGACTACCTGAGCAATACCGTCAGAGGCATGAATATAGAAGGGGCAGATATAATTATTCCACTTCTGAGAGGTTTCCTGCTTCTCATTGTGGTTCTGGTTGCCCTGGATACCATGCTAATTGATACTACCATCGTATACATATTCTTCAGGCCGCTGGCATGGGGAGTTGCAATTGTGGTCGCATTCAAGTATGGAGTTAAAGATGCACTTGTCGCCTATGCGAGAGAAAGGAAGTAACCCTTCCTTTTATTAATTTTTGAACTTTTCTTTTTGCATCCTGATTGTATCAATACAGATTAATTAATACATACAAAAAAATCCTGATTGACCGAAGAAGAACCTGTATGCCTGAAGAGGCTGAATAGCAGAACGAGACATCAGGGGGCTCAACTGAGTAAAATATAAAGAGATTTAATAAGAGACCATAGCAGGAAACAACAATAGAAAATTGAGAAAACAACCTGAGAAAGCCTAAGGAGGAGGTTTTTGATTATGGAACTTCCTTCTTTGGGCTAATGGATACTTTTGAGGGTTTTCAGCTTAATATTTTATAATTTTTTGTTTCATTTTATATATTTTTCAGGGGAGAACCTTCCTTTGCAAACCCACTTTTGTACTGTTTTGATCTTTTTTAAATCAATATTTATTTAAAGCTTCTTGTCAATCACTCAGGACATGGAAACCCCCGAAACCCCTTCCTCTTTCGCAGAAAATATGTCCTATTTTGATAGAGGACTGGAGCAGGCATTTACATGGTTTTCTGACAATCTGGGTACGTTCTTATTCATATTTTTTATTGGCTTGGTCACTATAATTGTTGCAAGGAATGTAAACCGCCTTCTGGACAGCTATTTCAAAAGAGCAAACAGCAAGCTGCATATAGACGCCACCTCTTTCCGAATGTTCAGGCATATTATTGTTGCATTAATCTACTTTATGGGAATAGTTGTTGTAATTTTCAGCATTCCAAGTCTTAGAAGCCTCTCAGTTGCCCTCTTTACAGGGGCAGGAATTGCCGGTATTGTCATCGGTCTTGCAGCCCAGAACACACTGAGCAATATAATAGCAGGGCTTTCCCTTGCCATTTTTCAACCTTTCAGGGTTGGAGACCGGCTGAATATTATGAATGAGTATGGGAAGGTTGCAGACCTTAACCTCAGGCATACTGTAATCATAACCTGGGACAACAGGCGGCTTATAATCCCTAACTCTAGAATTAGCAATGAAGCGATAATTAACTGGACTATAGAAGATCCTGCAGTGATCTGGCCAATAGACGTAAAAATTAGCTATGATGCCGACATTGACCTGGCAAGAAAAATCATGATCGAAGAAGCCAGAAAACATCCCAATGTTATGCCCCCGCATGAAGTTAAATATAACGTGGTCAAACCCGGCTTAATCAAGTCCGATAACCTTAAAATAGGACTCTTTGACTCCCCTGTACTTCGTCCCGTAGATCCGGATTTCAGGGAGAGAGGAGGAATTAAAGTAAGTGTTGTCGAACTGGGAGAATTTTCCGTAAATCTCCGCATGAATGTCTGGTTCAGAGATAGGAGTGTCGCGTACAGTTCAGGCTGCGAAATTCTGGAAGCTATTAAAAAACGCTTTGATAAGGAAGGCATAGAAATTCCATATCCACACAGGACTATTGTGTATAAAACCGATTTTAAGAAAGAAAAAGAAGCTCTCGAAAAATTCCCCCATCCAGAGGGGAATAAAACTGATTGCCCGGTTAAAACCGATTAAATCAGACGACTAGGTAAGCAATAAACCGGCTGGCAAGAAAAGCAAATGAGAGATCGGGGGCGAAAGGAGCAGTAAGAAGCTGGTTGATGAAGTTAAGGATGAAAGGTTAAAAGGGGATTTCACAATTCCCTTTCATCAATTACTCTTTTTGTCTTTTTCATGCTGCGGGGAAGTTCTCCTATCTTTACACCCACAACGTCTACGGTTACACCTATGAAGTCTTTGAAGGCTTTACCTATAGCTTTTTCGGTTTTTTGCTTTATTGAAGGGTCTTCTGCATTTTCGATCTCGACCCTGAAGGTCATGCTATCCCTGCCGTTTTTGCGTGTAAGCAAGATCTGGTATTCACTGCTAACGCCCGGAACTCTATGGATAACATCTTCGATCTGACCAGGGTAGATATTTACAGCCTTAAACTTTATACGGTCATCCGACCTTCCCAGAATCCTGTCAATTCTCGGGAAAGGGCAGCCGCATTTACAGACACCTGGAATAATCCGGGTCAGGTCTCTTGTCCTGTAACGAATGAGAGGAGCCCCCTCTTTTGTGAGGGTTGTAATTACAAGTTCTCCAAGCGTGCCTTCAGGAAGCTGTTCTCCAGTAATAGGATCAATTATCTCAAAGAGCAGATGATCGGACCAGTAATGCATGCCTTCATGGAACGAGCAATCAAGAGCAATGCCAGGTCCATAGATCTCAGTCAGCCCGTAGATGTCGAAAGTCTCTATCCCGAGTTCATTTTCGATGCGGCTGCGCATTTTTTCGCTCCAGCGTTCCGAACCTATAATCCCTACCCTTAAATGGATTTTGTCCTTAAGCCCGCGTTTTTCAATTTCTTCGGCGAGCAAAAGAGCATAGGAAGAGGTGCTTGCAAGAGCTGTTGATTTCAGGTCAATAAGCATTTCAAGCTGTTTTTCGGTATTCCCGGGACCTGTTGGGATAGCCATTGCTCCCAGGCGTTCAGCTCCAAGCTGGAATCCTATCCCTGCAGTCCAGAGTCCGTATCCTGGGGTGATCTGAATCCGGTCCAGGTTGGAAAGCCCTGCCAGCATGTAGCAGCGCATCATCATTTCAGCCCAGACATCCACATCTTTGCGGGTATAAGGGATGATTACAGGTTTACCTGTGGTCCCTGAAGAGGAGTGGATCCTTACGACTTCGGCTTCAGGTACTGCTTTCAGCCCGAGAGGATAAGCATCCCTGAGTTCCTCTTTATACGTGAAGGGTAGAAGTTTCAGGTCTTCGAGTGCCTTTATTTTTTCGATATCGATATTTGCTTCCCTGAACTTTTTCTGATAAAATGGACTGCTTTCAACTGCGCGCTTAAGCAGTGCCTTTAATTTTGCAAAAGTATCTTCTTCCGAAATATTGGGATTATAAAGCTGAACATTGGGATCAAGTTCAGAGTCAATAGATGCTTCATACATAAAATTTCACCTTCTGTTCCCCGCTCAGGTACCGGAGATAAATCTGATACATTTCATTGCGCGTTCGAATGCGGCTCTGTTCACAGCTCTGTATTTTTCAGGGATTTCAGCCTCAAGTACTGCCTTTAAAATTTCTTCAGAAAAGGGCAAAGCCCGCGCACCCACAGCCGCTCCAAGCATTGCAACGTTTGCAGCCCTGTATGTCCCTACATCTCCTGCAAGCTCCGTGAAATCGGAACAGATAATGTCAGGGTAGCATTCACATAAAAAGGAGAGCAAAGATGCAGGGTCATATTCAGGGCTTCCTGGCGGTCTTGATGCCGGCGGGATAGGATGAGTATTTACCAGAACCTTCCCGCCCTTCCTGAGAAAAGGCAGGTTCCGTACGGTTTCTGCGGGTTCCAGACCTAAAAGCAGGTCTGCCTGTCCTATGGGGATAAGTGACCCTAAAAGTTTGTCTCCTATTCTCACATGGCTGCTAACCGAACCTTCCCTCTGAGACATGCCTATAGTCTCGGCAGTGCTTACATGGAATCCGGTTCTCATGGCAGCAAGTGCAAGCAGTCGAGAAGCAAGCACAACACCCTGCCCGCCAACGCCTGCAATTAAAATATCATACTTCACAGCTTTTCCCCTCCTATGCAGATAGCTTCCGACGGGCAGATCTGCGCACAAAGCCCGCAACCAATGCAGCTATCATTTATGACAGGCTTATCTGAATCAAGGTTAATAGCAGGGCAGCCGAGTTCTTTTATACAGAAACCACAGCCTGTGCAGTCCTCAGATTTTATTCTGTAATATCTGTCAGATTTTGTAATCCCTGCACATCTGCCTTTGAATACTATAACGGACGGACCTTTAAAGTTCATGGCTTCCTTTGCGGCTTTTACACAATTTACCAGGCTGTCCGCCTCTAAAGTATTTACAGTCTTTACAAATTCGACCCCGCAACTCCTAACCACATCTGCAATCTCAATGGCTTTTGAAGCACTTCCAAGTGCGGTCAGACCCATGCCAGGATGGGGCTGATGTCCTGTCATTGCAGTTGTCCGGTTGTCAAGTACGGCAAGGGTGATATCGGCTCCGTTATAAACAGCGTTTACCACCGCAGGGATGCCTGAATGGAAGAAGGTTGAATCGCCGATAAAAGCTACATGCTTTGCTTTCGGGTTCGTGCGGAAAAGTCCTCCTGCAATGCTAATTCCGGCTCCCATGCAGAGGCAGGTATCCACCATGTTAAGTGGGTATGCATTTCCGAGAGTATAACAGCCTATATCCCCGGAAAAAATCGTATCAATTTGAGCCTCTTTTTTAAGCTGCTTTGCAGCCTGTTTGAAAGCATAAAAGACGGTTCTGTGCATGCAGCCTGCACAGAGGGTAGGTGCGCGGATCGGGAGGGGAGGAAGTTTCTCCCTCGAGATGGCAGGAGAAGCGTGGGAAAGCCGTAAACTCTCCCCAAAAGCCGCAAGTGAATCGTTTATGCTGTCAATGACAAGATCCACATTATATTCCCCACTTACAGGGAAAAAACCGTTCTTTTTTCCATAAACATCAACAGGCAGGTGTGCTTTTCCTATGAGCTGGAGAACCTGTTCCTCAAGGTAAGGATCAAGCTCTTCAGCCACTATCAGCCTGTCAATTCCTCTCAGGAAAGAAAGGACTGCTTTTTCCGGGAATGGATGTACTATCCCAATCTTGAAAAGTGTGAAAGTTTCTTCAAAATTGCTGACAGTTTCCACTGCTTCCTTTACGTAAAGAGCTGAGACGCCTGAAGCAAGAATCCCGATTCTTCCCGATCCCGAAATTGTATTGAATGGAAGCTCAGAAAAACGCTCGGAAAGCTGTGCCTGTATGCTTTCAAGCCAGGGATGCCGCTCGGCAGTAAGCCTCGGAAAGATCGTCCAGCGCCTGTCCTTTACGAATCCCTCGCCAACAGCTTCGACAGGCTCGGGTTCTGCAACTGCAACCTCAACATCCCCGCAGCTATGGGAAACCCGTGTGGTGGTTCTAAGAATAACAGGAATCTCGAATTCGTGCGAAAGCTCAAAAGCAAGCTTTGTCAGTTCATACGCTTCCTGAGGGGTTGCAGGGTCAAGGACAGGAATATTTGCAAAGTGCCCGAAAACTCGCGTATCCTGTTCGGTCTGGGAAGAATGGGGTCCGGGATCATCGGCAACGAGCAGGACAAGGGCTCCTTTTACCCCTATATAACTCAAGCTCATGAGGGGGTCGGATGCGACATTCAATCCTACCTGCTTCATTGTCACAAGTGCCTTTGCTCCGGAATAAGCAGCCCCTACAGCTGTTTCAAGTGCAACCTTTTCATTGCTGGACCACTCAACATAGATTCCACACCTGTCCGCATACCGGATAACCGTCTCCAGAGCCTCGGTTGAAGGAGTCCCAGGATACCCGGTAACCACCTGGACGCCAGCTTCTAAAGCGCCAAGTGCAATGGCTTCATTACCCATTAACAGTTTTTTTTCAGTCAATAAATCATCTCGAATTGAGGGTAATATTTTAACAATTTGGTAATATTAATAAACTTAGATAAACCTCAAGTAAATAAACTTGAAAAGATTTTGGATTTTTCTGAATTCTTAAGCTATTTATCAAAATTATTTTGAGGACCCTAAACCACTTTAAGGCAGTTAACTGTTTTTGTGCCACGGAAAATATGATGCCCATTTATGTACAATGTTGTGAAAAGAAGTACGTAAAATTCAAATATAAAGTTTTTGTTTTATCCTGAACCAGTTTTGTGAAAAACCAAATTTGAGCTAACAAATTCTTTTGCAGTGCGTATCATTCTCAGCAGCCCCACTCCTGATTGATCACCCTCCTTCTAGAACGTAAGCCATCAAAAGAAATTGATGCCGAAGAAGAGAACAGGAAAAAATATTTTGGAATTTTTAGTATTTTTAGGTGTGGGGACCATAAAAGAGGATTGTATCCAATTTAAAGGGATTCCATTACATACACAAATTCCCCACTACCCATAGAAAATTATGCTAATGTTGTATTTATAATTCACTTCGGAAATTGAATTGTAGATTTTATTTGATATCCCAGGTCAATATTGCTTATTCTTATTCTATTTCTTAAAAAGAAATGCCCGAGATTGCTAATCCGATTTTAATCATAGCCCGAGAGTAATAGCTGATCTGGCTCAGGTAGAAAAATGTTCCTGATCCAGAAGAAGGCACCACAACTTACCGGAAATTATTTTAATATTTTGCAATATTGTAAGACTCATGATTAACGAAGATAAAGTGCCAGGCGGCGCTGACAAGTGCCGAGAGTTCGGAGCAATGGGGGATCTCTTACGTGCACTCCAGAAGGAAGAGATGGAGCAAACGGAGACTTCCCCTGAAAAAACCCCCGAAGCCAGAATAACACAAAGCACAATTGACCTTATGACAGAAATCAATGCAACATTAAAAGAAATAGCTGAAACACAGAAGAGCATACTGGAAGAACTCAGAATGATTAAATAACCACAATAGCAAACTTTTTTCTAAAAAATTTTCAGTTCAAAGTTTGTAATAGAAAAATAACACAAAAACTGAATTAGAAACCGAGAGCTGAAAAAATCCTGAGAATCTTCCTGATTTTTATACCATTAGATTCAGATTTGTAGTTTAAGATTTTATTCTTTAATTCTTTAGTATTCTTTAATTCTTTAGAATACGTGACTTTTTGTAAGTATAGCTCCCGATTTCCTTATTGCCAACTGCCTTATTTCTTATTTTCTCAACGCTGCCTGAACCTTTTTAGTGTTTTCTATAGCTTTTCTCTTTAATTCAATCATTTTTTCCATTTCAGCTATTTTGGCTTCCAGCCAGAGTATCTTCATGTCCATCTTCATTAAAGCGATTTCCTTTTTCTGATCTGCAGGGAGAATTTCCCAGATTTCCTTCATCATTCCTCCGTGACCTTCATGCATGTTTAATTACCCCCTTTTCTCTAGCACTGATTTCACTGACAACTGCCACAACAATAACCTGGGACTGGAAAAAGTCTGCTGGCATCATAAAGAGATTATTATTACTGACATATAATAACTAGAGAAATATAAATTAGAATCCTATAATGATTGAAGCTAGAATTTTAAAAGGAAAGAATGTCAAAGAATGTACTGGTGGTCTTATATTTTGTTCGCAGATTACAGTGGATGTTGATTCAGAGAGAAAAAGTTATGATTCTGTCTGGCAGCCCCATTCTGTGGAAATTATGACTTATTCTGGCTTTGAGATTGGGAAGAATCACAACCTGGAAGAACATTCAGGCACAAGCTCGTAAGGGTCCAGTGAACTTCAAATTATGATCCTTCCAGCATCCAATTCTTAAAATGTTAGTTTGCCTTCTCATTCAATCCTGTGAATTTAAACTCAGATCGATTTCTCCCATCCCTGCCCGAAATCTATCAATGGTCTGACCTCATAGACCTCGAAGGTCAATGCAGCGTGTAATAGCTTCGCAGCTTCCTCGCCTACGAAATTTGCAGCCTGGGTCCGGATCATTTCGAGCAGTTCCCCGGATGTCGTATATTCCTTCAGTTTCATATAAACCCGGATGCCTTTCCAATCCGTAATCGAGTCTGCAGGCTCTATGATAGTATAAGTCGCATAAGGATTCTCCAGGAGGTTTGCAAAGGTACGGTTGTTGGCAGTTGCCGCCAGAACAGTCTTTTCATCAATCATTTGAGGCGAGCCGAAAACAGCAGAATCGACCCGTCCGTCACTGCTTGACGTACTGAGGACGCCAAGCCTTGGAGCTTTATTAAAATATTCAATCAAGTTTGCTGGCATATTTTATCTCCTTTGCATTAGTATTATCACTCATCCTTAAAAAGAAAAGCGAAATATTTCGGAACTTTAGCTTTTCAAAGGCAGTTTTTATTTATTTCGTTTAGCCCAGTTTTATTTTTTAGTCTAGCTTTGGAATTTCTGAGCTGGCGAAGGTTTTAGCCCATTCTGATCTGTTTTTTGATTCAATAAACTTTTGAGATTTATGATTTACAGAAATAGGTACACTGCCTTAGCTACAGGAATACAGATGAACCTGCGTTAATATATTCAATCATAAATAATTATGTTTATTGTGTAATATAATTTAGCAAATATTATATAAAATAAAGAATACTAGTATATTTGTGTGGGGAAAGGTAATATTTTTTATGGCGCTAATTTTTATTAGCGGTTTAATGATCACCACAGCTGGAGCGGTGCCGGTGATCGTAGATTTCAAAGATAAAGCTCACCCGGAGATTGTACAGTTTTATGGAAATGTAACGCACTGCTACAAATATATCCCTGCAGTAGCTGCTGATCTTCCGGAGCAGGCTATTGAAAATCTGAAAAAGAATAACAAAATCGCATACATAGAACTAGACTACGAAGTAAGTACATTAGAAGAGACCGCAACGTGGGGAATAACCAGAATTGGGGCTCCATTGGTACATACAAATGGCAACAAGGGGGCTGGAATCAACGTTGCAATAATAGACACCGGAATTAATTATAATCATCCTGACCTGCATGATAACTATAAAGGAGGATATGATTTCGTAAACGATGATATCGATCCTCTTGATGATAACGGGCATGGGACACATTGTGCTGGTATCATTGCTGCGGCAGATAATGATATAGGAGTTATCGGCGTTGCTCCTGAAGCCAATATCTATTCACTCAAAACGGTTAACAGTACAGGAAGCGGTAGTATCAGCGACTTGATAGCCGCAATTGAATGGGCAATTGAGACTCGTAAGGATGCAGACACCTCAAACGATATTCAGATAATATCTATGAGTCTGGCTTCAAAAAGTGGAGTGACAGCACTGGAAGCAGCGTGCTCACAAGCGTACAATTCCGGAATTCTGCTGATTGCAGCTGCTGGGAATTATGGAAACATCGAAGGAACAGGAGACTCTGTAGTTTATCCGGGAGCCTATAGTTCGGTAATAGCAGTTGCAGCAGTCGACTCCTTTAATAATAGGGCTTCATTCTCAAGCACAGGTCCAGCTGTTGAGCTTACTGCACTGGGCGTTAACATACTCTCAATCTCCTATCAGGATGGCTTGAAGTCGTTAAATGGGACATCTATGGCGTGCCCTCATGTTGCAGGAACTGCAGCACTGGTTCTGGCAGCAAACCCATCTTTCACCAACGATAAAGTAAGAGACAGGCTTGCACAAACAGCTACAGACCTTGGGGCTCCAGGAAGGGACAACCTGTATGGATATGGACTTGTGAATGCAGAGGCTGCTGTGGCTGCCCACACCTTATGAAACTTATACATAAGTTAATATGATAACCTGGCAGGTCGAGGATTCCTCCCCAGAAATGAAAACTACTTCCTTTAATCATAAAGTAAAGGAGCAGGGTATGCTCAAAAGCAAACCCATTCCTTATTTCCATCTTAAGTCAATTTGGGTTTTAATCCGAGTTCTATTCATTTACTCCCTTAGTTATGCAGTTAGATTTTTCTGTTTTCTCCAGCTTCTCTTCCCTTATTTTACCTGTGCCTTCTCCATTCCAGATACTTCGTAAACTCCATGGCTATAAGGGTGGTTGAAGCCAGCGGGATTATCATTGCCCAGTCGGAAAGCGAGAGTGGAACAGTCCTGAAAGCCACTTGCATGAAAGGCACGTAGATTGCAGCAAGCTGCAGGAGTATTGTGCTCAATACTGCATAGATAAGGGACTTATTTGTAAAGATTCCCAGGGAAAATACCGAATATCGTTCCGAACGCCAGTTAAAGGCGTTAAACATAAGTGAAACAACTACTAGGGTAAAGATTAAGGTCTGAATTTTTGGAAGGGGCGTCCCGTTACCGAGAGCCCAGTAAAGAACCCCAAGCGACTGGATTGCAATTAAAAGTCCCAGTCCGAGGCTTGCTATAATCATTCGCTTTGAGACCAGCCCTTCTTTTGCTTTAGCCGGTTTCTGCTTCATAAGCCCCCTGTCAGGAGCTTCCAGGGAAAGCGCCATTGGAGGCAGGCCATCGGTAATAAGGTTGATCCAGAGGATCTGAACCGCAATGACAGGCAGAGTCTGCCAGGCAAGCACTCCGACAAGCACGATAAGTACAAGGCCTATATGACAGGTAAGACCGTATGCAATGAAGTTTTTAATATTCTTCAGGATATTCCGGCCCTCTTCGACTGCCGACACGATGGACGCGAAATTGTCATCGGTCAGGATCATGCTTGAGGCTTCCTTACTGACATCCGTACCTGTAATACCCATAGCTATTCCCATATCTGCTGCTTTCAGGGCAGGAGCGTCATTTACTCCGTCTCCGGTCATTGCAACTATGTATCCCTTCTTCTTGAGTGCCTCAACAACTCTCAGCTTGTGTTCTGGATATACCCTTGCGTAGACCGAGACTTTTTCCACGATTTCTTCGAATTCTTTATTGTCAAGCGCATCCAGTTCGACACCTGTGAGGACAAGATCTCCTTCCCGGAAAATCCCGAGTTCCTTTGCAATCGCAAAAGCCGTGGTCTTGTGGTTGCCCGTAATCATCACGGTCCGGATTCCTGCACTGGTACAGGTAGCAATCGCGGTCTTTACCTCCTCTCTAGGAAGGTCACGCATACCCATAAGCCCTGCAAAAACCATTTCTTTTTCAGCGTCTTCAGCAAGAGTGTCTTCCGAAACCTTGCGGTAGGCAAATCCCATAACCCGAAGTGTCAGATTTGCCATGTCGTTTACTACATTGAGGATTTCCTGCTTTCTTTCGGAGGTTAATTCTTCTTCACGCCCCCCAAGGAAAATTTTCGTGCATGAAGAAAGGATAACCTCAGGAGCTCCTTTGGAATATGCATACGTCCCATCTTCGGAAAAATTGAGAGTGGTCATCATCTTCCTCTCGGAAGAAAAAGGAACTTCTCCTTTGCGCCTGTGTTTTTCCTCAAGGGCGGTTTTCCAGATGCCTTCTTTAGCTGCCACAACTACAAGAGCGCCTTCTGTAGGGTCACCTGTAATATCCCATACTCCATTTTCCTCAAACAGTCCTGCATCGTTACAGAGAGCTCCTGCAATCAGCAGCCTGTGAAGATGCACGTCTTCAGAAACAGGTTTGTCCCCGTTGAAGAAATCCCCTGCAGGTTTATATCCTTCGCCAGTAACACTCAAGAGGGTTCCATTCACGTACACCTTTTCAACAGTCATCTTGTTCTGGGTAAGCGTCCCGGTCTTATCGGTGCAAATAATATTGGTAGAGCCAAGTGTTTCTACTGATGGCAATCTTCTTATAAGTGCGTGCCTCTTTACCATTCTCCGAACACCAAGCGCAAGCCCGACTGTCACAACCGCAGGGAGAGCTTCGGGGATAGCCGCAACCGCAAGGGCAACTCCCCAGAGAAACATCTCAAGAGGATCAAAGCCCTGGAAAATTCCGAGTATAGCCACAAAAGCCACGACTATAAGGGTTGCAGTCCCGAGCCAGCGCCCGAACTGGTCAAGTTTTTCCTGAAGGGGTGTTCTCTCCCTTTCGATTTCACCCAGAAGCCCGGCAAGTTTCCCGAAAGCCGTATTCATGCCGGTTGCCGTAACAACGGCTTTACCCCTGCCGTAGGTGACCGAGGTTCCTGTGTAAACCATGTTTTTCCTGTCAGGCTGTGGGGTTTCGGTAGGAAAGATGTCTGTACATTTTCCCACAGGAATTGATTCTCCGGTGAGTGAGGACTCATCTATCTCCAGGGAGAGGGCTTCAAGAAGCCTTGCATCCGCAGGAATCCGATCTCCTGCCTGCAAAACTAAAATATCGCCCGGAACAAGCAGGGAAGACGGAATTTTCACTTCTTTCCCGTCCCTTATAACAAGAGCTTCTGGGCTGGTAAGTGCCTTCAAAAGTTTTATTGACTCTTCTGCCCTGTATTCCTGAACAAAACCAAGCACGCCAGCAAGGAACACGGTAAACAGGATAACAAAAGCATCAATAAGCTCTCCAAGGAAAGCAGAAACAAGTGCTGCAGCGATCAAAATTATAATAAGGAAACTTTTGAATTGAGAAAGAAAAAGCTTTACAACCGAGGTCTTTTCTTCTTCTTTAAGTTCGTTTTTTCCGTATTTTTCAAGCCGGTTCTTCGCTTCTCCCGAACTCAGTCCGTTTTCGGATGTGTTCAGGGTCTTTAGAACCGCGTCTGCGGCTTCATCATAATACATCCAGTTTTTATCTCCAGTTAAACCCATGCAAACGCATTCAGGTTAACAGCGTTTACAATCTGTCAATTTTAACTTATTTTCGGGAGCGTTAGTAATTCCGTAATAGAATATAGAACTTTGTGTGGAAAGATCCTTAAAATGCTCCTGCAAGTCTTTAACAGGCGCATTGAAAATGAAAATTTATGTTTAATTCTGCTGTAAAACAGGGACTTAATACTTAAAATAAAACAGAGTAAAAGCAGAATAACTTCTGGATCATTTCTTAAGTCTGAGCGATTGGATAAAAATAATTTTAGGAGTTATTATCAGGAATTCACGTTAATTTTCCCCGGATAACCATCAATTCCTCAAAAGAAACCTTTTTTCTTGCCACAACCTCAACCGCAAACCCTAATTTCTCCATTTTACCCTTAACCGCTTCCAGCCCGGTAATAGAGGAGATAAGCACAAGAATTTCCCCTCCTGGCTTGAGATAATTCTTTACTTCATCCAGAAAATGGTTCAGAGTATCTCTTCCACTGGTTCCGCCGTCAAAAGCATAATTTAACCATCCAGGGACTTTTTCCTCTCTTGAGGTGGGCAGATAGGGCGGGTTAAAGAGAATAAGGTCAAAAAGAGTCTCCGGATGCCGGGGTTTTAGCCCTTTGAAAAGGTCGGTGCGGATAACCTCAACCCCATTCATTTTCGCACAGCGTGCAGCGTGCGGGTTAATCTCGGTGGCGATAAGGCGGATGTCTTTCAGGTTTGCAAGGAGTACGGCTGATACGAAACCAGAGCCTGTCCCGATTTCAAGGATGTGCATACCTGGTTTTGCCTCTATCAGGGCTGCATCGGTAAGTAAAAAAGAATCTTCGGCAGGCTCATAGACAAGGTTCGTGTCTCCAAGCCTGATCCTGGCTTTTTTGTATTCGATTTCAACCATAATTCCAGGTTTTTATTGTTCTTTTGTTTCTTCTGCGAGAATTGATTTCTTTAAATCAACTATCTTGTTTGCGACCTGTGCAAGCTCCTCTGGAGTCAGGTTCTCAGCGCGTTTGTTCATTAAATCCTCAGGAAGCCGGGCAACCACTTCTTTAACGCTGGGAATTTTGAGCACATGATTCGTATTCAGGATTGCGTTTCTCAATTTTTTCCGGCGCTGGCTGAAAACTGCAGCCACGAAATCCATGAAAAAAGCCTGGTCTTTGACCTCGAAAGGTGCAGGGCGAGGCACAAGTTTAACAACTGCAGAATCAACCTCTGGTGCCGGCTGGAAAGCGCTCTTCGGGACTTTCATCAAAATAGAAGCGTCAGCGAAATAGCACGTATCAACCGTAAGACGCGAATAGTCCTTACAGTTGGGCTGGGAAACCATCCTGGCTGCAAACTCGTACTGGTACATGAGAATGCCAAGCTTGAATTTATGGCGGAGGAGCTTGAAGGTAATCTCCGAAGAGATGGAGTAGGGAAGGTTTGAAACGACCTTATCGAATTCAGGGAAATCTACTTTAAGAGCATCACCAGCAATGATCTCGATATTTTCAACCCCATCAAAACGGTCATGCAGAATCCTGACTAGAGCAGGGTCAAGTTCAATTACAATTACTTTTTTTGCCTTCCGTGCAAGCCTCTCTGTAAGGTTTCCAATACCTGCACCGATTTCAAGCACAACATCTTCGGGTCTCAGATCAGCAGCAGCTACTATCCTATCCAGATAGTCTGTGTCGACCAGAAAATGCTGATCAAAAGTGCCTCCTTTTATATTATATTTTTTAAGAAGAGAACGAACCAGAGCTGAGACCTCCTGAGTTATTGAATAAAAAATAGAATAGAGAGAGTTCACAGCTCACTCAGCTTTCTGGCGACGTGGAGGAGTTGTGAACAGCCTGTACTTGATGAAATCATCCTTTAGTTCTTCTTCAATCCTGTTGGCGATGACTTTAGCCGGGTCATGCAGGCTTGGAATTCTCTCACGGATATCCTGGAAACTCTTGAATTCTCCTTTTTTGCGCTCATCGATTATAGACCACATGAGTTTTTTGCCTATCCCGGGCAGAAGATCAAGCATATGCAGGCGTGTAGTTATGGAACGGGCTTCGTTAAAAAATTTTACAAAGCGCTCCTCCTGAGACCTGACACATGCCTCAAGGATAAAAGGCAGTTCAAGAATGGCTCCTGCCGTAAGCTCAGAATAACCTATTCTTTGCTTTACGTGATCGATTTCATCCCGATCTCCAGGGCCTATATAGACCCTTGATTGAATCTGAGGAACTACACCGTTTTTGGGAACAAGCTCCATAAGGGTAAATTTTTTGTCTCCTATAGCCTGGACAAGAGGCTTCTTCTGGTATGAAGCGGCGCTATTAACGGACTTCCCATATGGGAGGTAGTCAAGAACCCATGCATATTCCTCTCTTTCCTGCAAAATTTCCTGGGATTTTCCGGATGAGCGTGAAGCTCTCTCTGATTGTCTATTTGATTGCGGTTTGCCTGTTGGACGCCTGCCGCCATAAGAAGGTTTTTCAGCAGCTGACCTGCCAGCGTACGGTCTTTCTGATTGCGACTTCTCTACTCTCATCAGCACACATCCTATCAATAAACGTAAAATCCCATGGGAATCTGTGTTCAGGATGTAACTGATCCTGAGTCACACGAGATTTACTTTCATTCGGTTCGGAACCTATCCCATTAATTGGACTTGTCGAATATTCACAAAATTACGAGTATTCTCAAATTTTTATACTGTCCTAATTCTATACTGTCCTGTAACCGTCATCCCCGGACTCCATCTTCCTAACTCAAAGAGTCCTCTGTGTTCGATTTCAAGATTTCAAATCAAGATATTCCCTAATTTAAAGCACTTTAATTTTCGTAATACTTCCCTTATAAGCAACAAGATGAGAACTGCTATATAGCTTATTCCTTTTTAATCTCAGTTTTATTCAATGGCTTCCAGCACGTAATCGAGAATCTGATCCAATTCCTCGTTGCTCAGGGTATATTTCTCTTTAGCGTAGATTGATCGGATTTCGTCCCTTGACTGAGGCAAAATATCTGCGATCCTGATAGCGATTGAAGGCTTCATTTTTTCAAGCTCTAATAACTTGTTAACCAGTTCTCTTGATTTTTCCCCGCTGATTTTTGAAAACAGTTCAGCATGATGCAGGGCTTTTCTGAAACTGTATCCTATCTCAAGCCCCTGCTCCCAGCGCTCGTCTGCGATCTTGGTAAGTAGTTCTTTAACTTCGGCCAAGGTCAATAATTCTTCACTGAGGACTTCCTTAACAATCATTGAAATACACTCTTTTTGACTTAAAAACTGCTTATGCACGAAATTCGATCGTATTTAGCAATGATCTGAATTACAAATAATGTATTCTAATCTGGCTCAGGTATATGTCTGACAACCGATATATAATTATAGATATCCCCGTATCAGAATAAGAGATAAAATCTTAAAAGCAGCTTCTTCAAACTCCCACTCGCCTTTTAGCAGGCCTTCAGGGGGAGATTGAGTTTCCTATACTTATTTACAGGCAATATTTCCTGGAAGTTTCCATAAATTCCTGGCAGTAGCCCAAGCTACAGTAGAAGCCTGCATACTGTAAACTCAGGAAAAAGGGTTAGGTTTTACAACCTAACTGCCCGGAATCGGAATTAATATTTCTGTGGTTTGAGGTGCTGAGGAAGAGAAATAACTTCCTTAATTGCATTTCCGTTGCGGACTTGAAGAATATACGAACGGCCACGCTGCCCGATTACCTTTCCGGTAGAGCCCTGGAACTTAGGATTGGGCATACCTTTCTGAACGCTTGGGTCGATGTCGATATGAACCATCTGCCCTACTTCGAATTCCTGAATTGCCCTGCTTACAGGGGAAATTCCTCTTTCACGAACTGTCTTCTGTAACTTGTACCTTGTGCAGCGTTTTTCGCCGTGGGAGTTTGTCATCGCATGTTCCTCCTTAGAATGCTCGATTAATTTCTCAATAGTATATACAATTTTTCTCTAGATAAGATGAATATTATTTAAATAAATGTTCAGTAAGGCAATACTCTCCTGACCTGCGCATTAAATAAACCTGACAGATTGAATTTAAATATCAACGTTAATCACATCAAGATCTTCCACAAGCGCAGGAACTCCTAAAAGTTCGCTCAGGCTCGGTTTTGTCCTGCCCTCATCTCCGGAAATAAGCTCTTTTACATACAGTCCGCCTTCGCAATTTACTGTTATGTAAGCGTAGCCCTCATCTGTCAGTTCCTCAAGCCTGATACTATGTACGCGCCTCTTCCTGATAAGGTCGGCTCGTCTGTGAACCACACGCTTTGGAGTTTGCTGGGAGATTTCTGCGCCACTTAAAGCCTCAAGACTGGATTTAAGCTTTTCCTCTGAAACAGGCTCTTTAAATGTAACTTTAAGCTTATAAGTTTTATCCGCCTTTGAGCTTTTCAGGGTCTCAATCATATCTTTTCCAGTGAAGGTAAGCTCGCTTACCTCAACCTTTCCTGCAGCTTTTTCGTTGATATCTCTCATGAGGGCTTCAAGATCTGCGCTGCGTTTTTTAGGGGATTTTGCTTCCACTATAAAAGGCCTTCCACTGCCAAGCATCAGGGCATCGATATCTTCTCTGCCTGAACCGTGAAAAGCCGTATCTACTGCCTGGAAAGCTTCGACTACAGGCCCTTTTATAAGCTCGTCTACGGATTCCGGGTACTGCTTCCCTGTAAAACCGCATCTTTCGCATCCCTTTCCCTTGCATTTCCTGCACGGCCAGCGAGTCTGGGGGATTCCCCTGACCAGTTTGCGATAGCGCCCCAGAATATATACCGAGCGGATCTGGAGTTCAACCTCGTTTCTTGCAAGTTCAAGGGTAATTGTGATGTCAGGGTTCTCAAAATCCACATCTTTCTGGACTTTTTCAGCTATTCTTTTACCCACTTCCCTGTTAAGCTCGCTCTTAAGCTGTTCAGCGTATGCAGTTCCTATCTCTGCCCAGAGTATCTCTTCGTTCTCACTCAGAAGCCCACTAACCTTTGTGCCCACGAGGAATGTTGAGTATTCAAGACCCTCAAGGGCTTTTGCAGCTTTATCAGCCCACTCGTCCAGTTTTTTGAACTGGTCAAGGCAAACCCAGCACTGTTCATCTTCACCCATGATTCCAAGTGTTTTTCTTGCAAGCTCACTGCAAGGGGCAAGCTCCCTAAGAAGAGAATCGTCATTTTCAGTTTTGTAGATTCGGTCCCCTTCCAGGGCAAGGGCTAGTTTCAGTGCCTGCCCACGTTCTCTGTTGCTCAGGCCGGTGGACAGTTTTGCAAACTGGCGACCCAGGCAGTTGTCACATACGGGACCTTCGTGAAGAATCTTTTTTGAGATTTCAAGTACATCCATTTTCTTTCACTTTCTTCAAGCTCTTTGTTCGGGAATAGACCTGAGTGAATAATCAGGAAATGAGGGACAAATACTGGGTGAGGGCAACTGTCTTTAAGACGATATGTTACTGCCAGTCCCTGCAAAGGCAAAACTTAGGAAACATGGATTTCCGGAAAAAGTATTCGGAAAGATTTCTCCAGATAAGTTTCTATTCTGATACAGGGAGGTGGAATATAATTTTTGTGTTGGAATAAATTTAGGGATTTCAACTTAGTTCTCAATCCTGCGTTCGATTTCTCCGGGCAATTCCCCTCTTTGCGCTTCAGCTCTGTCCAGCTCATTATGCACAAGGGTTATGCAGTGATTGGAGTGAAGGGAAAGAGGACCCACCGAGATAATTTTCGCCCCTGCCTTAAGAAGCTGCTTTTCCTCTTCTTCGGTAACCCCTATATGGTCTCCCAAGAAGAAGACAGGGTCCCGAATCTCATTTGCAATTGCCCTGATGTCCTCGCCGTCCTCTCTCAGGTAGAAAAGGGTGCGCCCCTCAAACTTCGAGAGCAGGAAACCAAGGTCTCCCCTGCGAATCCAGACGCCTGGAGTGGAACGAATATCTTGCTCAGTTGCATCCTTTTTAAGGGCTTTCTGGATAAGAGAACCGCTGCTTCGCTCGTCTGGATTGAGATATCTCAGGTGAAGCCCTTCAAACCTGATAATTTTTCCTGGGTCAGGTTCTCCAAGAAGCAGCAAGTGTACATTTACATCCCTGCGCATTCCGAAGGAGAGAAAAAGGGCAGAACTCACACAGCGGCAAAGGATATCCATTCTTCCAGCGGAACCAGGAAGATCGTTTAAAGAAAAATCGCCGTCTGTCTTTGCCTTATGCCCTATAATAACGATATCGCGCATGGGCACTATAATTTACTAAGAGATATAAAAGATGTACGCAAACCTTTTTAGGAAAAAGTTTTATCAAAAACTTTTTAGAAAAAAGTTTTATCAAAAACTTTTTAGAAAAAAGTTTTATCAAAAAATTTTTAGAAAAAAGTTTTATCAAAACCTTTTTAGAAAAAAGATTTATCAAAAAGGCAGCCTTAGGATCTTTTGAATAATTTGAATAACAGGACCGGATAAGGATGAAGATACTGGCTATTTCTGATCCCCATGGGGATTATTCGAAGATAAGGAAAATGATGGAAAAGGCAGGAGATTTCGACCTGGCGGTTATTGTCGGAGATATTACTCATTTCGGACCCGATGAGAAGGTAGAAGAACTGATGGAACTCTTTGATAAGCCCGTGCTGGCAATTCCTGGAAATTGTGATCAGAGAAGTATTTTGAATGCCCTTGACGCCTCAAAGGCTACGAATCTGCACGGGAAGATTGAGCAAATAGGAAATATCAGTTTTATAGGGCTTGGCGGCTCAAATCCCACCCCTTTCAACACACCATTTGAGCTTTCAGAAGAGGAAATTGAGAAAGCCCTTGAAGGAATGGTCTGCTCTGCCGAAAATGCAGGTGAGTGTGGAACCATAGTACTTCTGACTCATGCTCCCCCCCATGGCGCACGAGATGAACTTCCTTTCGGGCACGTGGGCAGTAAGGCTATCCAGAAATTCGTTGACAGGGTAGATCTGATAATCTGCGGGCATATCCATGAGGCAAAAGGTCTGGAGAAAGTTGGAAAAACCGTAGTGCTAAACCCTGGCGAAGCTTCCAAAGGTTCCTGCGCCCTTGTTCACCTTCAAGAACCGGAAGGCAAACCCATTGAGGTCGAATTTGTAGAGGTATAAGATACCCGATTCAATAATGTGAAATGTCAATCTATAATCAGCTTCACCCAGACCTGGCAGGCTTTACCGGGAATTGTATATTGTAGGGAATAGACTATGAAGTTTCCGGGTTAATATTCACCTGAAAAGATTTTTCTCAGGTTTATGAACACCTCAGGAAATCTCACACAGGTTTTTCAATATACACTCAACCTTTTTCTTTTTTCAAGGGCTAAATTCATTACCAGGGACACCCATACTATATAATTATATTTTTGTTTTAGCTCGCTAATCAATCTCATTTGCAGAATCAATATTAACTTTATTCATCTGACTACCCATGATCATTCGTCCTATCAAACTATCATTTGCTTTAGTACTCTCATTTATTTACCTGCAGATTTAACTGGCATAATAACCAGGCACAGGCATATTGAAAATCACTAAGAGAAATGTGAATAATAGGATTGTATGACCGATGCCGGAGCAGATGGATAGAATTTAAATAAGTTAAATTGAGAGTTTAGATAAGGATTTTAAATACCTTAAATATGAATTTCAAATATGGTTTCCTTAAAACCTAATTCTGAACTTTATAGATCGAAAGATAATAGAGGTTGAGCTACGGGTATTATTGAAGATTTAGGTTTCGATCCGGTTTTTATGGATTTCATGACGAAGCTTGCCATATCCTTTCTGATTGGAATAATGGTGGGTATAGAAAGGGAGCATAGAGCAATTGAGCATGAAATCTTTGCCGGTGTGAGAACTTACAGCATAACCTGCATAACAGGCATGTTAACTGCTTACGTAAGCGAGGCAACAGGACAGGGTTTTGTTTACGTAGCTGCGCTTTTCATCGGGGCAGTCTGTTCCATAGTCACTTATTCCAAGATTTTTCTCTTCAAACGGATAGGAGTTACCAGCCCTATCAGCCTCTTCTTCATTTTTGTGGTGGGTGTACTTGTAGGCTATGACTACGGCATGTTTGCTATAGTCTCTTCAATAGTTGTAGCTATTCTTCTGATCCAGAAGAAACCTCTTCACCAGTTTGTAGGAAGCCTGACAAAAGAGGAACTTTACAATGCCATACAGTTTCTGGCTGTGGCTTTTATACTTTATCCTGTGATGCCGGATAGAGAGTTCTTCGGAGTTATAAACTTCAGGTCTGCAATCCTTATTGTAATTCTTGTTTCACTTATCAGTTTTTTAAGCTATGTACTCTTGAGAAAGTTCGGTACAACAAGCGGAATCTGTTATTCTGGCTTTGTAGGTGGCTTTGTGAACAGTGAAGCCACAACAGCTGCACTTGCGGGTCTCTCTAAACGAGCAAAGGAAATGGCCGACCCTGTGCTTACCGGAATCCTGCTCTGCAATATTTCCATGCTCATAAGGAATCTTGTGTTAGCTCTGATAGTTGACCCAACTGGTCAGATTACTTTATCTATGCTTCCTGTCCATACCGTGATAATTCTTGTTTCGATATTAATGGCTCTGAGGTATAATAAGAAATTCTGCTCGATAGGAGGAGAAGAGCTTAAAATCGAATCTCCTTTCTCGCTTGGTCAGGCATTCAAGTTCGGTACTGCTTTTACATTGATCCTTATAATAGGAAGTTTTGCCTATAAAGTTGCAGGAACTGCTGGAATCTACATCACCGCCCTCGGGGCTCTCGTCAGTAGTTCTGGAGTAATTGTCTCTGTAACTTTACTCGCCGTAAGCGGAAATATCTCCTATATAACTGCAGCTAACACTGCGGTGCTTGCAAGCATTATGGGTACGGTTAACAAAATTCTGATTTCGAAAATCTCTGGTTCTTCCAGCCTTTTTACCCTTGCAAGAAATACTTTTGGGATAATTGCAGTTATAGGGACTCTTGCTTTACTTTTATGGAACAGCATATGAACAAAGCTTTGAAGTGGATTTGTTTTCAGTAAAAGTATTTTATGATCTTAGAATTGATACTCCAGATCTCCTGTGATGTCTACACTTGATAAGCAGTGAATGCGATCCTCACAGTTACTGCCCATTAGCGAATATCTTTACACGCGAGCAGTAAATTAAAATTATTTAATAAGTAAGCTAAAGCTGTGGGGTGAAAGCAAGCTTCAAGAGTTTTTGAAAGGAATACTTACTCAAAGTAGTAAGAGCAATTCAAAAAGAGTGAAAAGTATATTTATATGTACGGGTAATCTTGAAAAAGAAAAATCAGATTTGAAATGCCCTTAAAGAAGGGCTGCAATACTATAAAATACCGGGTCTTATAAAGACTAAGGAAGCTAAAAATCTGAATAGTCAAGCATCAAATCAAATATTAGCTTATAATTGCATGGAATTTCGAGCTGAGGTATTAGCTTCGGAAATTTTATAACCGCAAGCGGTGGGGAATAAAATGAAAACAAAATTAATTGTGTTGCTTCTTATATTTGGCGTCGTTTTATTTTCAGGATGCGCAGGGGACGAACAGCCTTCGCCAGATGAAAATGGTACTCCTGTAGAAACTGAAACACCGGAAGAAAATGTAACTGCTGTAGAAACTGAAACACCAGAGGAAAATATAACTGCTGTAGAAACTGAAACACCAGAGGAAAATGTAACTGCCGTAGAAGCTGAAACACCGGAAGAAAATGAAACCGAGGAAACAGGCGGGGTTACAACTTCTGATAGAAGACCGGCTACATATACCATAAGGCTGGATAATAATATGGCACGCCCATCAAGTCTTGAGATTAAGCAAGGAGATAGGGTTGTCTGGTTAAACTGGGAGGACAGCCCGAGAAGGGTTTTTACACTTGTAAGTGAAGAAAATCTCTTTAATAACACAAATCTTGTGTACAAGCGTTCTTTTACCTATACCTTCAATGAGACCGGGGAATACCACTTCAGCGTTGTCGGTCAGCCCAGAATGAATGTTACTGTTAGTGTGGTTGAACCCTAAATAATAGCTATTTATAACTAAAAACAGCTGCCGGGAGACCTCCTGGCAAATCTATTTTTAATACTTTTTAAAGCCGGATTTCCTGAGCACACCTTTTATTTGCATTCTCCAAAATACTTATTGTTTTTTTGTTTCACGGCTCCGGTATATAGGGATTTTACCTGACAGCTAGACTACAGAATTCGTAATACACCTTGCCTTTTCCGCAGTATCGCAGGATAAATACACTGGTAAATCTGAAGCTTGGTGCATTGTCAAAAGAACTGGAAGATTTTCTGGATATCAGGGTTGGAGTTGAAAACTGAGACTTTTAATGCTGCAGTTTCTAAGCAGTATACAAAGTAACACTAAGCTCACTTCAGTATTATGTCATCCATATCAGTACTTATCACTCAGAATCCGTGCCCATATCTCAAGAATAACTCCAGCTTAATGAACTGTTATAAGAAAGCGTTATTATTTATAAACGGCTTATATTAAGTTAGGAATACAAAAGAAGATTACTAAATAAGGGGGAGGCGATTGGGAACAAACAAAATAATTCTACTCCTAATAGTTCTGTCAGTAGTAATTTCAGGCTGCCTGAGTTCGGGGGATGAGGAAAATGAAGAGGAAGATCAGGAGGCAGGCGGCAGTTCAGGAGGCTCACAAAGACCGAGACAAATGACAACACCCCCAGGAACGCAGAAAGAGATGTGGACAGCAGAAGAAACGGAAACTGAAGACGAAATGTGGACAGCGGAAGAAATGGGAACTCCAGCGGAGACGGTAGCACAGGAAGAGCTTGAGACACAGACAGAAACAGAAACTCAGGAAGAACTGGGAACACCGCAAGATACAGCAATTCCAGGAGCTGGGGAAGAAGCTGAGGCAGGGCAAACTGAAGAATGGACGGAAGAAGGAGGACAGGCTGGAGATGTACAGTCAGGTGGAGCCGTCCCAACCACACATCCTGTAAGGCTTAAGGATTATCTTATGATTCCCCCAAGACTGGAAATCAATACTGGAGAAACGGTTATATGGAGAAATTATCAGGAATCCAGTGTGCTTTTCCTTACCAGCAGGGAGTATCTTTTTGAGGATCAAAGGCTTGTTTACGGAGATACCTTTGAGTATACATTCACTGAACCGGGCAGCTATAATTTCAGTGTAAAAGGCTATCCCAAGATGCAGATGACCATTACTGTAAAATAATATCCCAAAGTATAGCAGTCTCAAATGATGTATAAAACTATAGTTGAAGGCACAACAAAGGTTTTAGTTCCAGTACCGCCTCAGGATGCAGCCTTCCCTCCGTCGGCAGCTCCGGTTTTTTATAATCCGGAGATGGAGCTTAACCGCGATATTAACGTTGCAGTTACAGCTGCATTTGTGAAAAGGCTCCTTTCGAGAAAAGAGCTTCTCAGGGAAGAAATCCGTTACGTGGACGCTTTTTCGGCGTCAGGGATAAGGGGACTAAGGATTGCAGGTGAAGTAGGTATCCATGCTACCATGAATGACTGGAATTCAGATGCGTTTGAAACGATAAAAGAAAACATCAAAATTAACGGGCTTGAGGAAAGAACCTTGGCTACCCGCAAGAATGCAAATGTATTGCTTCACGAGCAAAAGTTTCATATCGTGGATATTGATCCATTCGGCACTCCTTCACCTTTCCTGGACGCGGCGTCGGCCTCGGTCAAAAATCTGCTGTCGGTTACGGCAACGGACACAGCCCCGTTATGCGGAGCTCATCTGAGAGCCGGGATAAGAAAATATGCAGCCGTGCCTCTTAACACGGAATACCACAGTGAGATGGGGCTTCGAGTTCTCCTGGGAGCCTGTGCCAGAGAGCTTGCAAAGCACGAAAAAGGAATGTTACCCCTTATTTCCCATGTGACACGTCACTATGTTCGCACTTATCTCAAAGTTCTTCCCGGAACAAAACATACTGATAAAACTCTAGAGTCAATGGGTTTCAGCATTCACTGTCCGACATGTGGGTTTCGAGGGTCAGTGTATGGACTTGCAGTACATATCAAGAATGATTGCCCTGTTTGTGGGTCTTTCACACAGATTGCGGGTCCTTTGTGGCTTGGACCCTTCAGGGAACGGGCATTTTGTGATGAGGTTATCTCCGAACTTGAAGTGCATCCTCTAAACACAAAAGACAAAGCGAAAAAGTTAATTACCTTCTGCAGGGACGAACTCGATATCCCGATGTTCTATGACCAGCATGTAATCTGTAAAGAACTCGGAGTTTCCGCAACTGGAATAGAAACCCTCATAGAAGCCCTTAAGGCTCACGGATTTGAAGCGTCAAGGACTCATTTCAGCGGAACCTCGTTCCGAACCAATGCGCCTATAACGGAAATAAAAAAGATAATCAGGGCGCTTTCTGAATGAATTTTCAAGCAAAAGTTGAGAGGCAAATGAAGGTAGGAAACTCTCCCAGTATTGTATATAAACCACTGAAGAATACTTAAAACCTTTGATTGAGGTCCAGAAGTAATCCGCTAGAAAATTCCAATGTGATATTTATGTCCGATGAAAATGCAGAAAAATTATTCTTGCAGGAAAAGCCCACCCGTGCGCTGCTATTTATTGGCTCGATGGGAAAGACTTATGCATCTGTTATTTCTAAAGAGATAGATTCCACCTTTGCCCATACCACAAGAATCCTCGCGAAAATGGAACAGTGCGGACTTATAAGATTCACATTCGAGGGGCGGATAAAGTTTGTCGAACTTACGGAGTACGGGAGAGAAGTCGAAGCTGCCCTCAAAGAGTTCAGGGATATTATCGCAGAGGAACCTCCGGAAATTCAGGAAGAAAAGTCCCGGGAAACAGGGGTCGAAAAAGAGGAATTTACAGCCGGGGAAGAAGAGAAAGAGCCTGAACAGGTAGAAGAGCTTGATCCTCTGAGTGCAGAGATTCTTGAGAAGGTGAAAAAACTCCGGAGTAAAATAGAGAGCATTCACAGGGAGGCAGTGGAACAGGGAGATAGCAAGGATACGATTTCCCGGAAACTTGGTCCTTACAGTAGGGATATAAAGAAACTCCAGAACCAGATTGAAAGGGCAGAGAGCCCAATTAATGAAATTGTCACCTCAGCCCTGAATGAAAGTGAAGAACTTCTGGAAATGTATCTCAGGAACTGAGGGGATGTCCAGCTCCCGGCAAAAAGTAGAGAATTGGTAGGAAGAATATGATAAAAGTTGTAACTCTCCAGCATATTTATGGGAAGAACCGGGAAAGGATGGCAGAACTTCTAAAAACCCTGGTTGAGAATGAATTGAAGGATCTTGAGGTAAAAGTTGAGATATCCATCACCCCTGAAAACTGGGCTGAGTTTACTCTTGAAGGTGAGGATGAGGAAGTGTCTGCAAATTTGCTGACCTCCAGATACGGGACGCCTGTACAAAAAGCTGAACCTGGGAAGGTATACAGGGGCTTTCTCCAGGCTTTTTTAGAGGATGCTTTTCTGGTCAATATTGGTGTACCTGTCAGGGTTGAAGCCGGGGAACTCAAAGCTCTTGGCAGTGGAAAGCCAAAACAGCTTGCCTCAAGGTTCGGTCTTATACCCCATTTGCCGGTTGAAGTCGAGGTTATTGAGGCAAACAAGGATTTAAAAGCTCGTTTCACTAAAAAACAGCTTGATCTCTGGTGGAGCTGGAAAAAAGCAGCTACTGATAGGGTGACTGTTAACGGAGCAACGCGCTCGGAAATCAAAAGTGCAATTAAAAAAACAGGCCACGGAAGGGATATTTACGAAATCGAGCGCCTGGGGCTGCTGGAACATGCAATCGTGTGCCGGGAAAAAACCGATGGTCCAGGTATAGTTGCAGCAATAGGGCCTCGCCTGAAATCCGAAATGGGAGTTGTAATTGGGGAGGCGCGCTGACAGACTGCCCTTAAGAGAAAGCAGGACGAAGCCCGAAAAAAGAGCTGGCATGGGAAAATTTTGTAAGCCAGTAAATTCTAAGAACGAGATGTAGCTTAAACCCCAAAATACTAATAATACTTGGTATGTAGAACAGCGAATGTAATAAAGGAATTCATATTGTTATCTTGAAAAGACAGTGTTCATGCCCTGTCCCATAACACTCAGTCTCGGTAACTTTATAATCCTTTTCAAGCTTTCCTTTAAGGATCCCTTCAATAATGCCTTCTATTAAAGAGCAGAAAGGTTTCCCAATGACAGGCATTGAACTGGCTTTGAAACTATCTTCAATCTGAAGAGCAATGGGATCCGTGAGTACAGAAACCCGGCATTTTCCATGGAATTCTAGAAAATCCCCAATCTCTTTCAGGAGCTCATCCTGGGTTTCGGATTTGAAAATTGAGGAAACAGATATTCCAAGATCGCTTCCTATAGTTTTTACAACTGGAGCATTGTTAATTCCATATGCTTCAAAACCAAAGCAAAGCGCATGAAACAGGATTTCTGCAAAGCAGAACCTGTCATATCCATTTGCAGGAGCCTTTTCCAATAGTTTCCTGTAGTGCTCGATAAATGGTTCCTGAGAGCAACCCATGTAGCGGGATGTGAGGGAATAAATTTTGCGGCGGCGGTCTTTTGGGTTAAAGCTTTCTTCCACAAGCTCGCACGATCTGAGGTTGTTGAGATGTACGGAAATGGTTGACTTGGCTTTTGCTGTATATTTTACGATTTCATCGAATGACCTGGGCTCTTCCCTGAGCAGGTTGAGAATCTGGAGTTTAACAGGGCTGTCTATTGCTATCAGTCCTTTTTCGTTATAAAAAAATTCTGTTCTACTCTCAGATTTTGCCATAATATCTTTAGATAAGTTGCTCTCAGATTATATAAACCGTTCGCATCGCCACGAAGAATATCATAGTGTATATAATTACAAACTTATAAAACCACAGTTTAAAGAGTACACTTAGAAAGAGATAACCCTGATTTAATAAGAGAAAACCTGGTTCGGGAAGAGAAATTTATAGTAAGGATATAGATATGCAAGAGAAATTTATAGTAAGGATATAGATATGCTAATAATATAATTCCAGCGAGAACAGCTAGACTGCAAATATACTGAAGCCTTCTGATAAAGCGTGTGAAAGAACTATAATGGAAGTAATAAAAAAGGATGAAAACCCAGATCGTTCGGCCTGGGAACTTTTAAAAAGCAAAGGGGAAAATATATGGGATTATTAGCGAGAATGGAGACAGTGCTCAAATCAAAGATGAGTAAGCTGCTTAACAAAATGGAAGACCCGCGGGAAACGCTGGATTATTCTTATGAGAGGCAGCTGGAATTGCTCCAGAATGTGAAAAAGGGTGTTGCAGAAGTTGCAACTTCAAAGAAGCGCCTCCAGCTTCAGCGTGCAAAGCTGGTTCAGAACATAGACAAACTGGAAGGTCAGGCAAGGGATGCCATTGCATCTGACAGGGAGGATCTTGCAAGGCTCGCTCTTGAAAGAAAGGCTGCCCTCCAGCAGCAGGTTGAAGAGATTAACCGGGAAATTGCAGAGCTTGACAAGCAGCAGGAGAAGCTGGTGGAAGCAGAAAAGCGCCTTTCAACGAAAGTGGAGATTTTCAGGACTCGAAAAGAGTCGATTAAAGCCCAGTATTCGGCAGCTGAAGCCCAGGTGAAAATCAATGAGTCTGTCACAGGAATAAGCGAAGAGATGGCAGATGTAGGTCTTGCACTTGAAAGGGCTGAAAATAAGACTGAAGAGATGAAGGCACGAGCTGAAGCAATCGACGAGCTTATGGAAGCAGGCACACTTGAAGACCTTACGGGCGGCAGGGACGAAATAGACCGGGAACTTGCAAAAATCAGTGCCAAAACCAGTGTAGAATCCGAACTTGCCAGACTCAAGGCTGAAGCCGGAAAAGAAGGCAAATAAGGAAAAGCAGGGGAGAAGAAGATAAGGAAGGGAATGTAAGGAGGTCTGAGAATTGATAATCAGGATTATGGGTGAAGGCCAGTACAGGGCACCGGAGGCTCTTTGTAACGAGTTGAATCAGATCGATAACAGGATTGTGAAATTGGTAGAGGAAGGAAAAGCCGAGGAATTCCAGAAAGAACTTGCTAAGTTGATTTCCGAGATAAAGAAAAATGGGGAGCCAGTTGGAGCGGAGGAGATAACAGAATCCGATATCATCGTGCCGCCAGCGGACCTGAGCCTTGAGGAAGCAAAAGACATATTTAAAGGTTCTGGAATCTTTAAGGATTAAAGTTGCAGCTTTAAAAAATTTTCCGGCACTGGGGATCAGAATTTCGGGTTAGCAGCCTTCAGTGCCTGTATTTATCGAATAACCATCACCGGTACCTTTGAGTGCCTGACAACGTTCTCTGCCACGCTACCGATCAGGAATTTTTTGATGCCTGTCAGACCATGCGTGCCCATTACTATAAGGTCAATATTGTTTTCATCGGCATATTCAAGGATTTTATCCGCTGGAATACCTTTCGAGTATGCGGGCTTAACTTTAACTCCGACTTGTTCTCCCAGTTTTCTCACGTTTTCAACCGCAACTTCTCCCTTATCTGCAAGATACTCCTCAAAGGCTTCACTCCAGCCCATAACCGTTCGCGTGGTTACTGCATGCTTAGTAGAGATTACATACAGGGCATGCACTTCAGCACCTATTGCCTTTGCGATATTTATTCCATATGAGGCAGCTCTTTCTGCATTCTCTGAACCGTCGGTTGCGATCAGAATTCTTTTGAAAAGACTTCCTTCCATTCTATCAACCCCCCTCTATAATAGAAAAACAAGTCCTTTTTAGGCTCACTATTTTCTTATTTTCTCATCATTTTCTTATTTTCTCACTATTTTCCTATTTTCTCACTATTTTCCTATTTTCTCACTATTTTCCTATTTTCTCACTATTTTCTTATTTTGTAATATCCATGAGAGTTTTTCTTTATTAAAACTCATTCTATTCTTTATTCTATAATTAAAAATATAAGTATTAATATTAACCTCATCTTGGGAGTTAGGTAATGAATTATAGCAGAAGCTGCTCCTTTTAGGCAAACTTATAATTTTTTTCTATATTGTATCAACATCTACATCAAACTCATACGTTTGATATTAAAAGCTTATTATAACGGAATTAAAAATAAGCTCCGAAAATTCATAACTCGAAGAAAGGTTTTAAAAATCAATTTAAGTTAGCATGTTGGTATATAGTCTACAAGCATACCATACATTTAAATAACGGATACCGAAACCAACGGATACCGAAACCAGCAGTTTCTACATCTACTGATACCAGTTAAGACTAAAAACCAGCGAAAAAAACCAGAAAAAAAACCAGAAAACTGGCTTCCTTCACTCCATGGAAGAGAGGGAAAAAATTTCCCCTCTCCTCTTCATCCTGTTTGTATGTCCTGCTTTCCCGGATAGCAACTCTTTCGTTACGGCTTTTCATTTAGTCTTTTTTCTTGATGCATGATAATTTCTGGCAAGTTCACACATCTGTTCCGCAACCTCGATAGGGTCTTTCCCCACGAGAATACATACCGGCTCTTTTCCAACTGCACCGGTCTCGCAAAAGATTCTGGGCATTTTTCCCCCTGCAGCCCTAATAGCTTCCTCGATCATCCAGGAGATAGCTTCTCCCCCCGCATCCTTCATATTCTCAGGTTCTTGACTTCGGTCTACAATAGGGAAATCCCATTCCTTCTCTTCACAGTAAGTTTTCAGAAAGTCGGCAATCTCGGGATTATTTGCAAAATCTATAATAGACCTTATCTCAGGATCTTTTTTCCGGATTTCCAGAAGGACACGTGCCATATAACCTGAAGCCCCAAATTTGATTTTTCCAATAGCTGCCGGAAATCCGTCAACTACGGAGATCCTTCCGTCTACTGCAAGCACATCTTCAGGATCTGTTGCTTCTCTTGATGCATATACAAAATTCGTACGAACCTCAGGGATCAAAGCTGAGAATTCCCCACATCCTTCAATCTGTTCAAGCCCAAGATATAAACGCCCAATCATGTCTGCCTTTTCATTGAGATCCATAGCATCACGGCTTCCCATTCAGTTTATCTTATGAGATCTCTTCTGCATCTGTAACTTATGTTATCTGTCTGTTTGTCAAATGTTTTAAAAGAAGTAGCCTGCCTGCCCTTAATGAATAAATTCTATCCGACGTGCCTGTAAGCGTAAGAGCTTATTCGCTACCGGTATCATTTGTCTCTAACCGATAGAAATGATACTCATATGGTTCCCAGGTATCGTTGATGGTTCCGTCTGTGACAGTTACGGTTCTGTTTTCCCATAAGACTTCATACTTTCCATTTGGCACGCCGGCAATTGTTGCAGTATTTGGTGTACAGTCTGCCTCGGTAAAGTCAAGCATGCTGGACGAAGCTATCAGTTTTTTACCTTCGGAATCAGTAAACATATAGGCAGTAACTGCATCTATTGTGCCACCAGGATCTGAAGTTATACTCTCCCTACCGCTGGTTACGTTTGTTCTCAGAAGTGTTCTGTTGCCATTCATAATCCAGGGCCAGATCTGCTCATATTTCGGCTTGAAATCAGCCCACCCTTCGTAGTTTGGAGTTCCGGCTGCATACTTATAAGCATATGAGAAAACCCCCTGCGCTCCGCCTAAGATTCCCATGACAATCTGGCTCTCGTGACGGTCAGCCACTTTTTGCTCAGTATCCAGATCCGGATCTGAAGGATTCACCTCAGTAGCCTGACCAAAAGCTTCGGTTGTTACGTATACAGTCTTTCCTGCATTCTTCCAATCAGGAGCATTGGCAATAAGATTCCCATATACCCAGGCGTGAGGGCGTTCAGGATGGAATTTTGTATAAGTTGTGAAATAACAGACATCCAGCCCCGGGATGAATTCTCTGTCATCAGGTCCAGTCTGCATATCACCTAAATAATCACCAGCAACAGCATTTGGGAAGTACTTTTTCATAGCTGTACGCATGTTGATAAGTGTAGAAGGATCATCTTCCTCGTCAGGAAGATAAACGCCATAGAAATCATTATCAGTAATTCCCATGTCCCTGACGTTTCTCCAGAAGCTTTCAGACTCCATCTGCGGACCGCTGGTAGCTACCAGATATTTCGAAATACCGAGCTGTTTGCCTCTATTAATATTATTAACAAACTGCTGTGGAGTTATAGAAGTCCTCCATCCTAAATGAACAAGCGTAGCACCCTCGGTTAAAAATTGAGTCCCTGTCTCCCATCCCATCATCCCATATGGTGCAACTGTGCCGCGTGGATATGGAAATTCACTGTTATTCGAAGAGTAATTTTCCGATGTATTTTGTCCGTTTGATGCCAGTGCAGCCGATGAGCCGAGAATTAAAACACAAACCAGGACGACTGCTGATGTCAAGAGTGATAAATATAAACTATCCTTAGTTTTCATCTGTTTCTATTCCCCCATTCCATCTCCCTTCCAGATGTGTGTGAATTACTCCGTGATTATAATAAATTTAGATAATATATATAACTGCAGGAGCATACTTCCTGGCACTCGGTTGATACTGTTTACAAATTAATCAGTTATTTTACGGTATTTTTGGGGGCTATAAAAAACAGCGCCGTTTCAATTCAACTGTGCGAGGTAAGCTGCGAATACTGCTGAAGATTTCTCTATAACTGCGATTTCTCAATTATTATAGTAGCAGCTCAGTCTAAATAAATTCTTATATTTTGGGGGAGATACATTCGTAAGAAATTTAAATATCTGAATTTTGCATGTTTACAAGATAATTTCAAAATTCTTTTTATTTTTAACAATTCAATTATAATTTCCAGAGCTGCTTTCATAGTCTGGAACTTTATAAATTCTATGGGGAGTAAGATTCAAAAATCAAGCTTTGGTTTTAGGGCAAACTTGTTTACAAAATGTATGAAGGGAGGCAAATAAAGGTGGAGAAAGGTAATCAAAAAATGAAGACAGAGATCAACATGAAGAAGAATTTCAATATAATAAGCATTCTAAATGTGGGGAAAAAGCTAGTAATCTTCAGTGAACTTCTGATTCTATTTTTTGTTATAGGGTCATCTATAGCGATAGCAGATACAGAACCTTCAGAAATAAACACAGCATCTGAGATTCAGAGTAATGCCCTAAACCAGACTGACAGTCTCCCAGAGCTTAAATATGCACCGGAAAACCCCAAATTTACCAGATACCTTAACAATAAAAATTATACTCAAAGTGCACCTTCCCAAAGTGAGTATCAAACCGGTTTTGTACCCACACCTGTAGATCTCAGTCATCTAAGCGATGTTTCAGCAGGACATGTATCTGCTCCGGCTTACTATGATCTGCGAACTCTGAACAGGGTAACAGATGTGAGAGATCAGGGTCATGAAGGAACTTGCTGGGCATTTGCAACCTATGCGTCTCTGGAATCATACTTACTGCCGGAAGAAAACAGGGATTTCTCAGAAAACAATATGAAAAACCTGCTTTCTTCTGCATATCCAGAAGGTTTTGATTATACTCCGGATGAAGGCGGAAATCATCTCATGTCAACAGCCTATCTGGCTCGCTGGAGCGGACCAGTGGATGAAGCCGATGATCCTTATGATCCTTCTAATTATTCCTCGGTCTATTCACCTACGGGATTACGTGTACAGAAACACATACGAGACGTACTAATTATTCCAGACAGGAAAAGTCCAATGGACAATGATAACATAAAATCTGCAGTCCAGAACTACGGAGCGGTATATACCACAATGTACGTCGATCCTGCCTATTATTCCCCTGATCAACGTTACTATTACTTTAACAATGATATTTCATATCCTAATCATGCTGTGGCTATTGTTGGCTGGAATGACTCGTTTGATAAGAATCAATTTTCCAACGTTCCTCCCGGAAATGGTGCATTTATTGTAAAAAATAGCTGGGGCAAGACCTGGGGGGAGGACGGATATTTCTATGTATCCTACTACGACACAAAACTCGGGTACGATGGAAACGTTGTGTTCACAGCTGAAAACACTGATAATTATGATTCCATATACCAGTATGACCCGCTCGGATGGGTCAACAGTGTTGGATATAGTAATCCCACTTGCTGGTGTGCAAACGTCTTTACTGCAAAATCTTATGAAGTTCTCAAAGCCGTAGGTTTCTATACAACAGACTCAAACTGCAACTATGAAATATATATACACACTGATCCAGAGTTCAGCCCCATAAGTAGAACAGGCTATGTTCTTGCCCAAAGCGGTACAATTCCATTTGCAGGCTACCACACGATTCCCCTGAATTCAGGAGTTAAGCTCAAAGCAGGTCAAAAGTTTTCGGTAGTTCTGAAGCTTACAACTCCTGGATATAACTTCCCGATTGCCTTTGAATATCCAAGATCAGGCTACAGTAGTAAAGCAAGAGCAAACACAGGTGAGAGTTTTATAAGTCCTAATGGAATTAAATGGGAAGACTTAACAGCACACTATCCAAATGCAAATGTCTGTGTCAAGGCATTCACCTATCCAATTTCGTTCCCTGTTGCAAACTTCAGCAGCAATGTAAGCGAAGGTTATGTTCCATTGAATGTGCAGTTTAACGACAGCTCAAGAAATGCAACTGGATGGTACTGGGATTTTGGAGATGGAAACTATTCAACCGAGCAGAATCCTGTGCATGTTTATTCCAGAATAGGAACTTATCCTGTCAACCTGACCGCAAGCAATGATAATGGTACAGATTCAAAACTTGCTACTATCGCTGTTCTCAAGCAGCCTGCTTACGCATACATTGCAAACATGGGTAGCAACACTATCTCAGTAATTGACACAGCAAAAGACATTGTTATCACCACTGTGGAAGCAGGTGCTGGCCCTTATGGAGTTGGAGTAAGTCCGGATGGAAAAAAGGTATATGTAGCGAACAATGACAGCAACACTGTCTCTGCAATTGATACTGCAACAAACACTGTTACAGCCACAATTCCTGTAGGAAGGAAGCCCTGGGGAATTGCAGTCGCCCCCGATGGAACAAAGGTGCATGTGGCGAATAATCTGGATAATACTACATCTGTAATTGATACTGCAACGAACACTGTCATAACTACAGTCCCTGCAGGAATTTATCCTTCTGGAGTTGCAGTTACACCGGATGGAACAAAGGTATATTTTGCGAGTTCACATCACTCTGAAAACTCAACAGGCAGTATTGTTTCTGTAATTGACACTGCCACAAATGGGGTTATAGCCTCTGTGCCTGTGGGAAATGTTTCTACAGGAATTTCAGTCACCCCTGATGGAACAAAGGTGTACGTGTCGAACAGTCTGGACGATACTGTCTCTGTAATTGATACGGCTACAAACACTATAATAGCCACAGTGCCTGTAGGAGACAATCCTCAGGGAAATGCCGTGAGTCCAGAAGGAAAAATGGTATATGTGGCGAACTACGACAGCAATACCATTTCTATAATTGACGCGGTAACAGATACTCTTATAGCCTCTGTGCCTGTAGAAGTCAACCCTATTGGCGTTTCATTCAATCCTGATGAAAATGAGGCATATGTGACGAATAGTGGCAGCAACACTGTTTCTGTTATTGACACTGCCACACACAGGGTAAAAACCACAATGAGTGTAGGAGAATTTCCTGCTGCATTCGGGCAATTTATAAAGCAACCAGTACTTCCTTTTGCAAACTTCAACAGCAATGTGAGCGAGGGTTATGCTCCTCTTTCTGTCCAGTTTACCGACCTCTCGAAAAACGCAATGGAGTGGAGCTGGAATTTTGGAGATGGAAATTATTCAACTGAGCAAAATCCAGTGCATATCTTCTCTGCACCACAAATCCATATCGTTAACCTGACAGTAAGCAATGAAAAAGGAACTGCCTCAAAACTTGCTACAATAACTGTCACACAACAAAGCAGCCCAAGCGGCGGTGGCGATGGAAGCACCGATGGAAGCAGTGGAGGCAGTGGAAGCAGCAAAAGTGGGAGTTCAGGCGGTAAACGTGGTGGCAGCCGTGGCGGCGGTGGCGGTGGGGGTGGTTCCCCAGAGCCTGCAAGAAATGTGGATGTAAAGGAACTTTCACAAGTACGCGTTGTAAGCGGAAATTCTGTGAAATTTGATTTCCCGAAGAATGCCACCTGTGTTGTTTATGTGAGTTTTGATGCAAAGAAGACCGCAGGCAAGACTACAACCATTGTTGAACAGCTCAAAGCAAAATCAACCCTGACTTCAAATCTGTCCTCAGGTGAGGTTTATAAATACTTCAACCTCTGGGTTGGAAATGCAGGTTTCGCAACAGAAAAGAACATTGAGAACCCTGTAGTGTGCTTCAAGGTCGAAAAATCCTGGCTTGAGGATAAGAACATAGACCAGAATTCAATCACGCTTAACAGGTACAGCGATAAAAAATGGTCTGAACTGCCCATAAAGCTGTTGAGAGAAGATAGCAAATATCTGTATTTTACGGCTGATACCCCAGGATTCACTTACTTTGCAATAACAGGGAATACCATAGAGAAAGAATCCGAAAACGAAACTGAACTTGCAACGGATATCCAGGACCCCGGACAGGAGAGTATAGCCCTTGGAAGTAAGGATAAACTGGAAAGTAAGGATAGACTGACATCTGAGACGGGAAAAATTACAAGCATACCCGGATTTAGAGCGGTTTGTGGAGTTGTCAGTTTGCTGGCGATATCGTTCTGTAAAAGAAGATTTAATAACTAAAATAATTAAAGTACTAATGAGCGATAAAGTCTGGTAAAATGGGTGGTTAATCCACCTGATATTTTTTAGATATCTCTCTGTTTTGAGGCTTATCTATTTTTGGGCTTGTAATTTATCGTTGAACAGGCAGGCTATTGGTACTGTTTTCTTCAAGTACATGCTATCACATAACCTGATAAGTGCAACATTAAAGAAAAATTTATTTAGTTATCACCGCATATCTTAGTCCGGTTATATCCCCTTCTTTTCATGTCATAAACTTAGATGTTTTTTACTGATAGTCGAGATCTGGATAACTGTGTATTGAAGATATAATCTGGACTGATGCCTGGTGAACTCCTTGGATAGAAAAATAAAATTTAAAGTAATGAGAACCTCCTGTATTTTTGCTGGTATATTATGCCTTGTTCTCGTCTGCCAGATAGCTGCAGCGGACTCTTCTACTTGTCTGGACAATACAAAAAAGATAGCGGTATATCTTCCTTCAACTGATGTTGTGGCTCATGATCCTATATGCACTGCGATGTTTTTTGAATACAACCTTGATTATCTTACAGACTCTACAATTACATCGAATCTCACTAAAAAGAATTACGAGCTGCTTCTTGTTCCTGATAAGCATATGTCAGACAAAGCTGCTACAGCTGTGAACAAGTACCTGAACAGTGGGGGAAAAGTCTGGTTTTTTGCCGATCCAAGAATGAAACCAGACGGTTCTATATCGGACAATAGAATCAATATATTAGGAAAGCCCAGTGAAATCTGGATTAACCGTAGTAGTAATTTTATTGTAGACAATACCGATCCGATAACAAACGGTTTATCCAGATCATACAGATCCCTGAGCACAGCCAATAAATCCACATACACGAGGTCGTTCAATCCTGACAGCGGCAATATATCGGGATTCAAATACAAAGTCCTGGCATCAGTATGCAAAGATGGGGATGTGCTCATCCGATTTGAAAATACAAAAACAGGAGCTAAAGCCATCTATTCAAATGAGAATATGTTCATCTCGGGCGGCTCGTGCAACTATTTCAATAGAGAGACAGCAACCCGCCTGTTCCAGAACAGTAAAAACTGGATTCTTGGGCTTGATAAAAACACATATGGCATAAGCATCACCTATCCTAGAGGTGATAAACAGATAACTGTAACTATAGATGATGTTATGGGGGCAGATAAAGAAATTCAAAAAACCCGTAACTTCTTCGAGATGGAAAAGAGCAAGAAGCTTGCAAACGTGCAGGACATGAACACTTTCTTCATCGTTCCGGAATCACAAACATCAAAATCCGGGCTTGCCTATTTTTCTAAGTACGGGGATACGCACACGATCCATCCACATAGAATCACTGATTGGAGAGCAGATTTTACAGTAGCTCAGTTCCAGAAGAATATTACAAAGGCTCAATCAATAATGAACAAGGCTGCCGGCGTGCCAAACTATGGTTTTTCATCAATCCGGTTCCCCAATACAGCCGCATCCGTTCCGGCTTATCAGGCTGCATCGAATGCAGGGTTCATAATCGACAGCACCTACGGATACTATACCAGCATGACCGCCCTTGGAGATACGCAGTCAAATAACGTATTTTTCCCGAAGCAGAAGATTCTGTACGGAAAAGAGACAAATACCATAGAGATTGAAGTCCCGGGTTATTTCGATATCAGTCCACGTGATGCAAACGACTTTTACAGGAAAAATGCAGCCTGTCTGAAGCATTTCAAAGGAATCAATTTCCCGGCGAACTTTATTATAGCCGGTCATATTCAGGGTATGATGACAAAACCGGACCTGTTCTCAAATATGTCGAAAACCCTGGATTATATAGGCAAAAACACCGGCTATACTGTATTTTCAACGCTTGACCAGATTGCAAAATATAACGACGCTTTGAAATCCACAAAAATTCAGGCATATAACACCCCAAAAGGAGTTACTGTTGACATTACCACCTCAAAACAAATTGATAACTTTACAATTAAGCTGACAAATGTCAAAAAAGGTGTTAAAGCTCAGTATGACGGGACAGATAACTGTGATGTGATCCACGCAGACGGTGTGTATTATGTGTACCATACAGTTAGTCCGGGAACCCATCAGATAAGTGTGACCACTGCCTAACTGAGTATTGAGACTCAGTTTTTTTTAGAAGACAATATACTGCGTGAAATGATCACAGGAAAGCTTTCAAAAGGCTTAAAAAATTAAGCAAGAAAAGTCCTGTACTGTTTGAGGCAGTCTTCAAGAAAGCTGATGAAATTTGCATCAATCCTCAGCATTACAAAAATCTCAATTATCCTCTGAATAAGTAAATTAGAGTAATATCAACTAAGAAGAAGGATAAAAACTAGTCTCTTCACCAGAATTTCCACCAGGGTTTTTTCTGTATAACTTCCGGCAAGGATTCCATATTTATCTTGCTTTTTACTACATCTTTGTCTATCTCCATACTTATTATCTGATCCCAACGTATGGCTTCATTGTGCATCCTTCATTTAAAATTATTAACGATTCATTGTGTATATCATCAACTTTTCCAGAAATATCTTCCCCATTTGTTTTTATTCGTATGTGAGGAAAATCATCAATATAGAAATCAGTCACCATTTGCTTAAAACGGTTTGTGAAATATTTAATTTCCCTGTACAGAATAACTATAAACCTAAAGTTCACAATAAAAACTGATGCGTAGAAACCTAAAACAATTATTCATAGACTCAAATGTTTTGTTATTAATTTTATAATTATATCATAAACAGAAATAGTAAAAAGTAAAACACCGATGTTAAGTCCAATTATTAATCCTATTGAAAACCAATATGAGTAATAAATATATTTTGAGCACTTTTTTAATGATAACTCCTCTGTAAGCTTGGGCTCAGTGTATCTTTTAAAATTGAAAATATAAAAAAAGAAAGCTATAGTTACTACCATAATTAAAGGAAACAAGTTAAAAGATAGAACTACACTCAGCAGATCAATGTCATTTTGTCCCTCATAAAAAAAAATTATGATATACTGTGAAAAAACCAATTTTATTAATTCCATTTATTTTAGAAAGCGTAATCGACAATAAAAGTAAACAAACGAAAAGAAGAAGACCTAATGGTACCCCTTCAAGAAAAAAAAGGTATTTCATCGTCGTGTCATATTTATATCTATCTAATTTATAAAAAAGATTATCTATAGGTTTTGAATTATCGATTAGAAAATTTCTATATTCGTTTCTCCCTTGTACGTGTAGACCTTTGTTATTGAATTTATTTGAAAAGTATACATTGATTGGAATAACTAAAATAGGAATAATAATCCCAGTAATCCCAGTAACGATAACTTGTGTTACCCAATCAGAATTTATCAACTTTTATCACATATCGTCATTTACGACTTGATATAAATAAACTTTATGAAATTTTCATTATAATATTTATTAAAAACGGTTACCAAAGGAGCCACCACGATTTACGTCCATAATTTCGGGCAAAAGATTGTATTTTAACTTGCTGTTTTCCTGTTTTAGGCTCTATATATGATCTGTCTGTTCTGTGTAACTTCATTAAGCTGGCTTATCTGCTTGTTTTTGTAAGTATCTGCTTAAAAATGCCTATAAATAAAAACTTCTTTAGGGATTAACCTAATCCCAGAAACCAATTTCTTCCAAGCTTTAATTCTCTAAAAAAATTGCTGTTGAGAATAAAAGTTTATCACTTTCTAGCACTTTAAAAGAACATATAGCACATTAATCACTGATTTATCTCTTTGTAACAATCAATGCACAAAGGCTTAGCAAAAGATGTTTTGTTTGCCTTTCCGCAGTAGTGACAATATTTTTCTTGATATTTTTTATCCATATACCTTTGCCATGATTTAAAACAGGCAGGGCAGAGGGGCTTGTTTATATCAAAATTAATGCCTTTACCACACCTTATACAAAAACAGCTATTTGGTATTGCTATTTTGCTAACTTTTTTTAATTTCTTGCTGACCCGAATGGTTTGATTGGCAATGTCACCAAAATTGATCAGTTTCTTCTCATACTTTTTACTGGCACCAAATAATAAAGAAAGGTGCTGTGCAATATCTGCATAAAGAACGAGGCGTTCGATTTATCGATTTTAATTCCCATTTCCCAATTGTTTTCCTGGGGAGTGTTGATACAGGTTCATTGATGTAATAATGGCTGAATCTTCATTTAAGTAACATTTAGCGTGCAAATTGTCGAGTGAATAAATGCTAGCATTATTTAGTTGTTATAAAAGGAAATCCATGTCCCTATCATTGATTTCTCCATTCTTGCCAGAACGATACAGTACTTTAATATCAATGTCAGGCGATTCCTTTTCTGCTTGTTGAATCAGTATTTTTATCTTATCAGACATTTGAAGATATGGGCTTACCAGGTATAGCTTTTCTTTAGATCTTGATATCATTTTACTTAGTTCTGAAGAAGTTGCGTTTGTATCAAGAAATTCAACCATTTTAATCACAATCAAAAATCTTTGTTAATTGCATCAACAAGACTTCTCGACAGCATCTCTCTGAGCCTTCAAAGAGAAATACATATTTCGAACATAATTCTCCAGACCATATTTCCATTCCTTACATTCTGGTGTCTCTTGATTTGATTTATTTTTTAGTTTTCCTCATTATTTTGACCCCCTTATAAATTATAGAAAATGTTTCTATTTTTCTGGCTTTAAAAACATTCCAACTTATGTTAATAATTAATATTGATTGGTAGTATAAACATTTAACTGCAGATGAAATTCTTGTTTATAGTATTCTAAAAATAATATTGATTCGTTTAATTTTGTATACTAGGATTAAAAAGCGAGTTAGTTTATACTTAATGATCGCTTAGTTTTCGCAACCAGATATTTAAGTACATTAGTGCACTGGATGAAAAGTACTATCACCTACTGCAACTTTACAAACGGCATGCCCTGTTTTGCTCCCCTAATTAAAAAGACAAAAGGATGTCGAACCTGTAGACTAGTGTTTTCATTTTAAGATAAAGATAACATCTATTCTTCTTTCTCTTTCCTCTTATATTGATAATGAGCAGTAATATTAATCTAGTTTCCAGTATACATCCTTTATGGGGATAATGTGGGGAACAAAGTAACATATTTAGCAATTATTTTGATTTTTCTCATAAGCTTTACATCAATAGCGAGCGCCGGCAAAGAGACTATGATCGTAGGTGAGAGGCTAACATTGAGTCCATCAATCTATGGCAACATTGTTACATGGGCTGAGACTGCTACTGACAGTGCTGTCATGTATAACTTGACTACTGGAAATATAACAGGGCTAGGAGTACATATAGAAAGTAGCCCATCTATTCAAGGAGATAAAATTACATGGTGTGAAGAGGATAACGTAATTGTGTATAACATTTCCACTGACAAAGAAACTAAAATCATTAACGCAAGCAATCCAACGATCTATGGCGATAATCTTGTATATGTAAGATCAAAATATGCTAACGGTCAGCCTTCCTCTTATCAAGATGTTAAGTGCAACAGTTTATATTTATACAACCTTAGCACCAATAAAGAAGTTCAACTAACTCCATATAAGAATGCTCTTATTGGTGCTTCCATTTATGGGAATAAAATTGTATGGACACTATGGACACAGGCAGATCAAGTAAATTCAAGCGAATGGGAATGGAGTACAAACATTTCCATATACGACATATCCACAAAGAGAGTAAGTGACATCAGCAGAACTGGTACAGCACAAGGCAGTAAAATTTATGGAAACATTGTCGTGTGGATAGAATACCAGAACGGATCAATGAATATCCATATGCGAGATATTGCTAAGCATAAAACACGTCAGATTACTTTTGATGGCAATTCGACCAACCCAGATGTATATGGCGATAGAGTAGTGTGGGAAAGGAGATGCTGGGGAGGTGACAGATGGTTGAGTGACATTTATATGTACAATGTTTCAACTAATGAGACAATTCGTATTACAAATAGCACTTATGCAAGCGACCCTGCAATTTATGACGATAAAATTGTATACCTGGACACACGCAATGACATAGAATATCAGGTAGATAGAGATATATACTTGTATAATCTTTCAGCTTAACTCATAAGGCAAAAGCCTCTTTTTTTTATAGGAAGGAGTATAAAAACCAGAAGGTTCTCAGCTAAAGTGATAATTACAAACACTCACTTTTAACGTGTAAACTCCCTAAAGATGAATTTTCACCTTGAGAACAAAGAAAAAAATATACTTTTTATTACTTATTACCTGCAGGACAAAGCATATTGTCAGTAAACCAGAAACGATTTTTACATCCAGTGCACATATTTTCAGGTCCGCTGTTTATTACATAATTGGCAAACTCAGGGTCGCTAACATTCCCCTGCCCACGGCAACAAATAACCATAAGGAGGCATTACAATTCGATATTTAATGTGTTTCTGCGAATCACACTTCGTCTGTTATCTCGATCATCATATTCTTGGGGGAAGCGCAGCGAGTGAAAGGGAATGCGGGCTCTCAAAATGGAAGCATCCCTTTGTCGACTAAATGCAATTAATCTAAAAATTTATATACTTAGAATACTGTATAAAATTATACAATCTGCCAAGGTGGCGGAGGGGTCACGCAATCGCCAGCAGAGCGATTCAGTCCTGGTTCAAATCCGGACCTTGGCTTTTTCTATTCTTAAAGAATTATTTCTTTTTTAAAATAAATTTTTATATTTCTGTCTTTTTAATATCGTTAAATTATCTATCCTTTACTTCATTTAACGAATTAAAAGCAACTTCTTTTGCCATGAATTAGCCTCTTGAGATAACGAAGTGAATGAAAAGGGTGGCATCTTCCCAAAGGGAATTGGGGTGGAAAAACATTTATCATGCCTGAGATATATAAAAAACGTGAATAACACTTAATCTAATAAAAAAGGGCAGCTGATCTATTGGCAAAAGACAAACGCATTAAGTTTCCATCAGGCTCATATCAGGCTTCATATTATGGCGTCAACTATAGAATAGATCCTGAAAACGATATCGTGGAAATGAGCCAGAGGCTAAAACCCAGGTACAGCCCTGAAAGTAAGGAAGAAGCTATCAATCTTGCAAATAAGCTTGGACCAGAAAAGATTAAAAAAAGAGCCAGGCTATTCTCAATGCTTCTTCTCTTCTCAATATTATTATTCCTGTTTTTGCTGATCTTCCCTATATTTTTCCCTGTACAATCCGAAGGTCTTCTATCAGCCGGAAAATTTCTATCAATTGTCTCAGAAGTAGTTTTTCTTTATATGTTTGGGTATTACCGAGCCATGGCAAATTATTTTACAGATTCTTACTGCGAAAAATGTGGAAAGCATTTCGTTTTTGAGGAGTTTCAAGCTCCGCTCGTAAAAGAAGAAAGCAGAATAGATTCCTACACAAAAACCTTAACACAATACTGGCATTGTATAAACTGCGGGCATGAGGAAATAAAAATCGAACCTCAACCCGTAGATCATCATCAAGAAAAAAAACAGGACAATTTAAAAGAAGATACCTGCGAAGAATGCGGGAAAGAACATGCAATAGTGGAATACAGGAATATGGACGTATTAAATCGTGCTCTTAGAAAGAAAATCAGGTACTTTAAATGCAAAAACTGCGGCTACCATGAAATTAGACTAAATAAAAGGTTCAGAATATTTTAACAAAACCGTTTTACTGCGACCATTGAGCCGAAACCCGTTTACGAAAAGGCTTGACCGAAACCGTTGCGCCGGTTTATCATGCCTCCTTGACGGTTTTCGATAAAACCTTTTTTCAAAAGGTTTTTGATCAAACTTTTTTCTAAAAAGTTTGCGCTCCAGGCTTTTTTTCAAATAAATTGAAGACGAGTCCTCTTAAAAGAGGCTCGCTTTTCTAGCTGCCTGGTTTCAGGCTTGTTTCAGAAGCACTTTCATATCTTCTTCAACGGTTGTGTTGGGTCTGAGATTGAAGTTTTCAACCAGCACTTTAACCACGTTAGGTGAGAGGAAAGCCGGAAGTGTCGGGCCGAGGGTAATATTTTTTATGCCAAGACTCAGGAGGGCAAGCAGAACAAGCACGGCTTTTTGTTCGTACCAGGCTATATTATACGAGACCGGCAGGTCGTTTATGTTCTCAAGCCCGAAAACCTCTGCAAGTTTCTGGGCAATTACCACAAGCGAGTAAGAATCGTTGCACTGTCCGGCATCGATAACCCTCGGAATTCCTTCGATGTCACCGAGGTCGAGTTTATTATACCGGTATTTGGCACAGCCTGCAGTAAGAATTACGGTATCTTTAGGCAGGGCTTTTGCAAAATCGGTATAATAGGCTCTTTCTTTATGCCTGCCGTCACAACCTGCCATAACAATGAACCTGCTTATCTTTCCGCTTTTTACAGCGTCTATAATCTTATCCGCGACCGACAGAGCTGCCTCGTGTGCAAAACCTGCGGTTATAGTTCCGCTTTCGATAGGCTCAGGTGGCTTGCTCGTTTTTGCCTGCTCGATTAGAGGAGAAAAATCCTTAGTACCGTCTTCTTTTTCGTATATGTGGGTAAGCCCTTCAAATCCAACAACACCTGTAGTATAAATCCGATTTTTGTACGACTCTCTTGGCGGGATTATACAGTTTGTAGTCATAAGAATTGGACCGTTAAACTTCTCAAACTCTTCATACTGTTTCCACCATGAATTCCCGTAATTGCCTACGAAGTTATCGTATTTTTTGAAGGCAGGGTAGGCATTTGCAGGCAGCATTTCCCCGTGCGTATAAACATCAATTCCTGTGCCTTTTGTCTGCTCAAGCAGCTGTTCCAGGTCCCGGAGGTCATGTCCGCTAATGAGAATTCCGGGTCTGTCCCTGACTCCAATATTAACCGCTGTCGGCTCCGGGTTTCCATAGGTTTCTGTGTTTGCTTTATCGAGCAGGGCAAGCACGGATACGCCTTTTTTTCCGCATTCCAGAACCATTCCGAGCAGAGTTTCCATATCCAGGCTGTCGTCCGTAGTCGAGACAAGCCCTTTTTCTATGAACTCATAGATTCCTTCATCCTTATATCCCAGAACATACGCATGGTGAGCATAAGCAGCCAGACCTTTCAGTCCAAAGGTCAGAATCTCCCGGAGAGACCTGATATCCTCGTCCTGCGTGGAGTGAACTGCGACATCAAGGCTTCCTATATTCTCCGGAGTAACCGTAGCCACCGCAGGCAGGGATTTCTCAGCAGCTAAAGCTTCAGCTGGCAGTTTTCCTTTGATTTCGTCTCTGAGCTTAAACCCTTTGTTTATAAGAGACTCAAATTCCTGTTTATCAAAATTGGTGTTCGTAAGGGTTGCAAAGTAACTGTCAAGTACAAATCTGTCGGTTGCCTCTTCATTAACGCCTGCAGCCCTTGCTTTCAGGTTATAGAAAGAGATACTTTTGAGTACATAGATCAGCCTGTCCTGGAGATCTGCAACTTCTCCTTTTTTACCGCACACCCCATTTTTTGTACAGCCCTTTACATTAAGCGCTTCCTGACACTGGTTACAGAACATTTCTTCACCTCAACCTGTTTGTTATGAAATTCCTGTTTTCTTTATTTAAAAATCATTGGAAGTTCTTGAGTTTTTAAAATACTTAATATAGCATATCCTCGTGTTGGTATATTTCCTGGCGCTAGTATATTTATTATAATTTAATACACAGTAAATGATATAAACTAATATATACGAAACAGTTTCCAAATAGGTACCTGTTGTTTTCTGTAATTTCTGCAAGGCTTGTTTTTTACTTCCTCCTTTTTATCTGGAATTTCGAATTTTATACTACCTTACACCATCTCTATTTAATGCCAATGTTCACTGACTGTAATTCCGGAACAAGTACAATATGTCAACTTATTGTAAACGGAAATCTTTATCTTTGAGTAAACATATTCTCCGGCACCAGTTTGCATATATTTAATGGTTAACAATAAACTCGTTTACCTGCGCTCCGCTAAAAAAAAGCACAGGTAGTAGCTATATCGAGTTCAATAATCCAATATTGAGTTCAGCAGCTAATCTTCAGGGCTAAGCTTTACACAGTGAGGGTTCTTTTCATGAGCAGTAAAACTGAATTTCCAAAGGTAATGTGTACCCAGCACCCTGATTCGGCATCGAGATATATCGCAACACAGGAAGAACCTGAAGAAGCTATAGAAGCTGCAACGGTCTTCGGTTGTGATGAATACATGCCGGATTACGAAGGAAAGGCGACGCCTTACCATCAGAATGTCCAGATTGTATCAAAACTTATAGAGGAAACTAACCTTGTGCCCGGGAAGGACTTTTTCATCACGCCGAGGGCTCCGAGTGCAGTTCAGGAAAACCGGTTCAGGCAACTCATGGTTATGATGTCGATTGCAGAAGCTAATTACAATGCACATGAGTATCCGGACATCCAAGCAATCAATGAGTTCGTGCATCCCATGACAGACAGCGTCAGGGAAATTCTTGAAGCCCAGCAACATATGGTAGCTGTAAGTGAACTTGCAAAAAAGGAATTCGGGTTCTCAATGAAAGTCCCGCGCATAATTCCTCTTATCGAAGATGCTCCTTCACTGCTATATGCAGCAGAGCTTGTCGAAAACACGATGCATGCCTGGAAAGAACGTTTTGGGGCATCACCGGACAAGTTCAGGGTATTTCTGGGAAAATCGGATTCTGCCCTATCTTTCGGGCATGTTGCAAGCACATTATCCTGCAAATACGCAATAAACGGACTATCCGAGCTAAATTCCGAAATCGACACCCAAATCGGGATTATCTTCGGAGCAGGGACTCTGCCTTTCAGGGGACACCTTGACCTGAAAAACGCAGACAATTTCTTCAGGGAGTACCGGGGGATAGGAACCATTACTCTCCAATCAGCCCTCAGGTATAGCCATAAAAAAGGCGACGCTGAAGCCCTGGTAAATCTTGCAAAGGCAAAACTGCCGGAGACACCTGAACTTTTTTCAGCCGAGGAAAAAAAAGAAATAGTAAATCTCATAGGGATATTTGGAGCAGAATACAGTCGGATTCTCAGGCAGATAGCTCCCATGATAAATCGGATAGCTGATCTTCTCCCCCAGCAGCGAGACCGTCTTATGCATAAAGGAACAGGCGGCTATTCAAGAAATGCTCCTGACATTTCGGGTGTTGTCAAACTCTGCCGCACCGATGTAGGAAAAGAGCTTGAAGCCAGCATGCCTGCCGAAAACCTCCATCTTCCCAGGGCGATCAAGTTCACAGGTGCACTTTATTCCATAGGCCTGCCTCCAGAATTCATAGGCACAGGGCGCGCCCTTCAAAAAGCGCAGGAAAAACTCGGAGAAGCCGCCTGTGAAAATCTACTGACAAAGTACTTTCCTTCCCTAGCAAGCGACCTGAATTTTGCATCCCGGTACCTTGACCTCAATGTAGCTTCGCGCTTCCTGCCCGAAGCATGTCTGAAAGAAATCCGCAAAGACATTGAGATAGTACGTGAGATCTTTGACCTTGAAACCAAACCCGAACCCTCATACCGCATCCTGCTGGAAATGATGCAGCCCGACCTTCTCCAGGCAAAAAGTGCAGAAGAATGCATGGATGAGGAAGTTTCCCAGCTTGTGTGCTCGACCCTGACTAAAATGGGGAAAATCAGGAAGGCTCTCGGTTAAGGAAATTTTTCCTTAACCCCCTAAACCTTTTTGGAATTAAAATGCAATTAACCCACTAAATCAAAAAAGTGAAGATTTATATATACAAATGAATAATTCTTAGTATATAAAAATTAACTGTGATCAGATAGCTATCTGGACACGGATTTTACCTGCTTTGTTGTATCACAGGATTCTTGATTTCGTTTGAATCCTCCTTTACGTTCCAATAAGCGATGAGGCTTCGTAAAACGAATAAGTACTGCAGGGATGCAGTATGAATGACCCATAGATTATATGCAGGTGCTAGTTTGGGGTAGACAGGCTAATATAATTCTGCAACAGGGCAGCTATACTTGAAATATGCATATTTTTCTGAAGCTTCATCCAGGATGAGATATGACTCCATTTAAACTGCTTGAGAGGATTGAGTCTCATTACCTTGATCCCTCAAGAATATACAAAATTATAAGAAGAAAATACCAAACATCACACAGGCATAATATCACTTACCTCTATGCTGCCAGTTCCTCTTTGAACAGGTTCTCTCACCGGACAATGGGAAAAGTTACGACAAAAGTTCCGAAATTTGAAACCCCGGTATTCGGAAAAACGACTTTGAAACTTAAGGAGGATAGGGAATGGTAAGCGATGAAGAAATGAGATCTGGAAATATTGTGAATCTCTTCTTGAAATTCGCGTTCCCTACCGTTGTAGGAGTCATCATTGCTGGAATTCAGGGAATAATTGACGGTTTCTTTATAGGAAATGCTATCGGAAGCCAGGGGCTTGCAGCAGTCACCCTTGCATATCCGGCTTATATGGCTATAATCGCAGTTGGAGTAATTATAGGAATAGGGGCATCCAGTCTTACAGCATTGCAACTTGGGAAAGGAAATCTAAACAGAGCCTTGGATATAGTACATAATGCTTTTTCCCTGTGCCTTCTTACAGGAGCTATCTTTACAGTAGCGGGGCTGGTTTTCTGTAAAACTTCAATCAGCTTACTTGGGACAAGCGGTCCTACCCTGGATTTTGCCCGCGAGTACCTGAGGATTATTTTTATGGGTTCGGTTTTCATGATTCTGGCAATTGCCCTTGATCCGCTAGTAAGAAACGACGGGAAACCCAGGCTCTGTATGAATATCATGATTGCAGGAGTAATTGTAAATCTCGTGCTTGACTACCTTTTTATTATGCGTATGGGCATGGGAATGTCAGGTGCCGCTATTGCCACAATAATCTCCTTTGCCCTCCCGGCGTTACTGCTAATACATTATCTGTTTAGCAGTCAGGCAAAACTCAAACTCAGGCTTAAAGCCATGAGCTTGAAACTGGGAACTCTGCTCCAGATCCTCAGAGCCGGAACCCCGTCTTTCGTAATGCAGATATCAATTGCTTTTGTGCTTTTTGCACATAATTATATGCTGCTCAGGTACGGTTCCGAGCTTGCGGTCTCAGCTTACGGCATTATAGGATATGTTTTCTCAATTTTCTATATGCTTTTCGAAGGAATAGCCCTGGGAGTGCAGCCGATTATAGGCTTCAATTTCGGTGCTGGATACTATGAGAGAGTCTCAAAGACCCTGAAACTTACAATTCTCTCATGTATTCTCGTGGGAGCTCTCGGTTTTGCACTGGTCTACCTCTTTCCGGAGAGAGTTATTCAGATTTTCAGCCAGGACGACACCGAACTTCTGGGAATTACGCTGCGAGGAATGGAGATCTTCATGTTCTCTTTGCTCGTTGAAGGTACTGTGCTCCTCACTGCCATCTACTACCAGTCAATAAACAGGGTCCGAGCAGCACTTTTCATCTATCTGGGAAAAATTTTTGTTTTCCTGCTTCCTCTGCTCTTCATTCTGCCGATCTTCTTCGGCCTCGATGGGGTCTGGTCGGCTTCTCCGGTCACAGAGTACCTCATGATGATAATAGCTCTGGTCATGCTTTCGAAGGAATTTAAGTTTCTCAAGCACAATGCAGTAGAGAATAAACATCCAGCTGGTAAAAATCAGGCGTTAACAGTAATCAGACAGATCGGAAAAACCGAAGTAGAGGAAAATTCCAGGTTTGTTAAATTCAAGCCTGCAGAAAAAAAAGACATCTCGTGAGATGCTTCTCAAGGAAATTCCTCTCCTAGAACTTTAAAAAAGAGGCAGAAATGCCTCTTCATTCTTGCTGCAAAAGCAAAGTTTATAAGGAGAGCCAGTTCATGCTGCTGTTATCTCCACTTTCACTAGAATTCTAGTTTTGAATGTGCGTGGTTACAACTTGTTGAGTCCAGCAATGAGTCCAGCAATATAACTTACTCACTTACGGAGTTAATGACTGCTGTAAAGTGCCGCCAGCGGAAAACAATTCCCTGAAGCTTATATTGCGTGGAAAGTGCTAAAAACTCATACCTGTTCTGTAAATATTTTTTATTCCTAATAATTTAGTGGCGATAGTATTTGAAGAGCATAAGCGCAAGCGCCAGAATAGCCGTTACTAAACTGAAAGATGGTGTGGATGCCGCTGGAGTTGAAGCTTCTGAAACTGGCTTTTCATTAGAAGTGGATTGAGTTTCAGATTCAGGTTGTTCAGGAGTAGAAGTTTCGCCTTCGTAATATTCATTAGAGATAGTGCAGTAGGCAACAGTAAAACCTCCATTAACAAGAGGCTCAGAATCTCCATGAGCAAAAATTGCGTAATATATATCTAGAGGTATCGACCCACCTCTCCATCTTTCAGTCGGTTCTACAGTCCATTCGTATTCTTTAGAAGCATTTGCTTCTAAAATTTCCGGTTTCGAGTATTTTTCTATTCTTTCTGTTTAATCTATGCTTATATAAGCCTTTAATAAAGTAGGAAGCTGACGTTGTGTATAAACACCTTTAGAATAGTTACAGGAGCTAGTTTGAAGTCAAATGGGCTATTAACTTTGCCAGAGATTCCTTTTCATAGCAATGCAGCAGAGTTAGCAGCAAAAGTAAGAAAAAAGTGTCAACCTTTAAACCATGATAGATAAAGGGACAAAAACAAACGACAAATTTATGACAATGTTCAGATAACAAAAACAGGTTATAAGTGCATATAATTACATCTTTATAAAGTGAGCAGTATATTTGAGATGCTATTTCTGAATCAATAATCACAGAAAAAAAGTGCATTGAATTGAAAGTGGAGAACTCTCCACTCGATGATGAGGATATATAGCCTATGACGGAATCTGCAAGAAAAATGAGAATTGATATTCTCAACTTTAAACGTGCACTTTCGCTTGTCTGGCAAAGCGCACCTGGATGGACGCTAATAAGTGCCTTTTTAATAGTGCTGCAAGGTGCTCTGCCATTGGCTTCTCTTTATCTTATGAAATTGATAGTGGACTCTGTAACGACTGGTATCTCCTCATCAAATAAAGAGGCTGCCTTCGGACATATCGTGCTCCTTATCTTCCTAGCAGCTGCGGCAGCATTTTTCACTGTCCTGAACAGTGCAGTTTTAAGTATAGTTAGTGAAGCACAGGCAGCTTTGGTTTCAGACAATATCCTTGATTTACTTCATGATAAATCAATTGAGGCTGACCTAGAATATTATGAGAATCCTAAGTATTACGATACACTCTATAGAGCTCAAAATGATGCTCCTTTCAGGCCAACAAGAATAGTTAACAGCATTTTCCAGGTATGCCAAAATGGTATATCCTTAGTGATTGTATTCGGGTTGATTGCTTCTTTTAGCTGGATTGTAGCTGCATCTCTAACAATTGCAGCCATACCAGTAGCCTTTGTTCGTTTGATATACTCAAACAGAATTTATGAATGGCAATGTTCTTGCACGGCAAAGGAACGAAAAGTATGGTATTTTCACTGGCTGCTTACCAGTAATAGTAGTGTAAAGGAAATCAAACTGTTTAATCTTGGGCCTTTGTTCACGAAAAGGTACCATAACTTACGTAAGAAGCTTCGAAAGGAACGATTAACCATAACAGCTAAACAATCTGTAGCAGACCTAGCTACCCAAACCGTTAGTATTGCAACTATTTTTGTAAGTTTCATATTTATCGCTATGAGAGCTTTTCAGGGAAATATAACCCTTGGTGACCTGGTAATGTACTTTGGAGCTTTACAACAGGGCTATTCATTTCTTTCTAATTTCCTAAATGGTTTTGCAGATCTTTACGAGGACAACCTCTTTATGACAACGCTTTATAAATTTTTAGATCTAAAGCCTGCTTTGAAAGAATCATCAAATACAATACCAGTGCCTGAAAAGATTAAAGATGGGATCTTCTTCGAACATGTTGGATTTAGCTATCCTAACCAAAAAACCAGAGTCCTGAAAGACATCAACCTGCACATAAGTGCTGGAAAGACCATAGCTCTTGTTGGAGACAATGGATCGGGCAAAACTACACTGATAAAACTTCTTTGCAGATTCTATGATCCGACTGAAGGAAGGATACTGATTGACGGAATCGACATCCGCAATTTCAAAATACTAGATTTACGAAAAGAAATTAGTATCGTCTTTCAGGATTATATACATTACAATTTAACTGCTAGAGAAAATATTTGGTTCGGTGATGTAAATAAGCCTGTTGACGAAAAAAATATCCTGCAAGCAGCGGCGTGTTCAGGAGCAAATCGTATTATTGAACAGCTTGATAATGGCTACGAGACTATCCTGGGAAAGTGGCTTGAGGATGGCACAGAATTGAGTATTGGGGAATGGCAGAAAATAGCTATTGCCAGGGCTTTTTTCCGGGATTCCCAGATAATAGTTCTGGACGAGCCTACAAGCTCATTAGATCCGAAGGCTGAAGACGAAGTTTTCAAAAAATTTAAGCAAATTGCTGCAGGTCGAACTGCTATAATAATAAGTCACAGACTCTCAACAGTGAAAATGGCGGATTCCATATATTTCATGAAAGAGGGAAGGATCCTGGAAAGTGGTACTCATGATGAATTGATGGCTCTTGATGGTGAGTATGCACAACTTTTTAGGATTCAATCAAAACATTATAACTAAAGAAAAAAGATCTAAGATTAAGTTCTAATTTATGTTTAGTCATGTTACATTTTGCTTTTTTTCAGGATAGCAGCAGTAAAGGTTTTCAAATTTAGAATTAGTTGTAAAATAACAACTTCCCCTGCATCCACCTCGGCAAATGGCTCCTTTATCACAATCTTTACAACTGCCTGTCAGCATACTAACATCAAAATTTCTGTTGTAAGCAAAATTGCCTTCTTTAAACCAGATTTCGGATAAGGATTCTTCACGCAAATTGCCTTCAATAAACTCATCTGAGTACAGGGATTCACAACCTTTTACATTGCCTATACTATCTATTCCCACTACTCGCAAGCCCGCCTGGCATCCTGACCATTCACAAACTGTCCCTGGCGGACCCCTCAAATATGGTTCATTTTCATCAAAGTATCCGATGTCATCTCCTGCATAGATCGCGATCTTCTTTTCTTCACGCTTTTCTCTAATAAACTTGGTAATCAGCGGCACCTTAGCTGGGTCCAGGATAAGATTCTTTTCATCGGCCATATTTCCCATTGGATTAACTATCTGTATCTGCCAGGCCTTTATGCCCTTCTCCACAAGTAACTCATACATTTGCCATAAATCCTCAAAATTACTATCAACCAGACTGGTTACAACAGCCACAGGTATTTTTTCTCTTTTGAAGATATCAAAAGCTTTCATCACTTTTTCGAATGATGTGTTTACATTTCTCATATTATTATGATTGCTTTCCATTCCATCGAGAGAAATTCCCACATTAGTTAATTTGGCGTATTTGATCTGGGCAATTTGTTCATCTCCAAGTAAAAAGCCATTGGTAATAATATTAACATGAAGACCATTTTCAGATAATTTTCTGGCTATTTTTTCCCATCCCTTGTACATAAAAACTTCTCCTCCAATGAAAGTTACCTGTTCGCATCCAAGTTCTATTAGCTGTTCGGCGACGTTAAGACATTCATCAACTGTGAGTTCTCTTCCTCTGGCTTTTCCTGCCATAGAGCCGCAGTGTTTGCAATTCATATTACATTTTAGCGTAAGTTCCCATACACAGAATTGAGGTATGTATTCAATTTGATTCATTTGTATTACTCCGTATAAAATGAGAATCTGGCAAAAGATAGATTTGAACATCAGGATGCTACATTAATTTAGGGAGGAATGCATTAATTTAGAGGTCAAATTTTAAATATAGTATGACTTACACAGTTGAAGTGTAAAATCAAGTACAATGTATTCTGCAATTAAAAATATACCATTTAACCAGTTATGGGTTTTTTATTGATTTTTCGGTTAAGCTGTGTAAGTCCTTTAAAGATTTCTTAAAGAAATATGAACTAAACTTTCTATAATCTTATTTCTTTCTTCATATTTCAATTACTTCACTTGGTATCCTCGACTACGATCACCCCGTACATGGGCACTATAGGTGGTACTGGTACTACCCCGTATTTCAGCACAGGACATGGTTTTTTCTTTCGTCTGTTTCTGTCAAATTGATGACACCAAGCAATGTTCATTTCATCAATTGTTCCGTCTGTCATCTCTTCACCACTCCATCTAATTTTTTTATTCTTTCAAAATGTAATTAATTAATAGTTTTTCTATAATTTAAAAACCTTAAAATCATAAAGGTACAATTTTATCATACTTGTTTTTGATATTTTATCACTTGTTTTTGCTCCGATTTTACCTCTTGTTTTTGCTTCAATTTTACCGAGACTACTTCCTTATTTTCCTTTAGTTTAACTTTTACTACAGCAGACTGTTTTTGATTAATTGTTCCATCCGATGTTTGTGCAGCATGCTGTAGTTGGTAAAGGTCAACATTCACACCATTTTCTATCTTTGATATGCCAAAACCTTGTTCAGAGCTAGTGTCTATTTCATTATCGCCGTTATTCGACCACGAATCAACCTGTTGTTCTTCATCCAACCTTGCAACTACTTTTTTTATATTACCATCTTTATCATAAACAACTTTTAAATTATTTTTACTGGCTTGATTTATCTCTCCGTTATCCGTTTGGGCAATCTGAACCTGACCAGAAATATAATTAACTCCATCGCGAGTAACGTTTAATGAGGCTGCTTGAACTTGATCCGCTGAAGATCCAGCTACAGCAGTACCGATACATGTCACCATTAATAATACACATATGAACAGCGAAAATATTTTATTAAAGACTGATTTATCTAATATTTCTTATCCCCCCTTGTGTTTAAAAAAACAAAAATACACTCCTGAATAGTATAGCATTATAATTCAGCTTCACTTAGAAGTAAAGTGTCCACTAAGAGTTTGATCGGAATATACATATGCGGAATTACCAGATGCAGAAGCCTGCGTAACACCTAAAGCAGCCATTCCATTCTTAAGTATTTCCGCCTGTGTATACGCAACTGCACTCGCAGATGAGGGCTTATCTACAGAACTTGCAGTTGCGTATACATAATTGGATACGCTTACAGTACCACGGATAACCTTATCTTTCTTAGGGGCTGCACTTGCTCCTGATACCAGCACTGTGAGAAGAATACACAGCACCAAACCCACTGCTATTAATTTTCTCATTTCGCCACACTCCTATGTTTACTTTAAATATTTGACAAATTTTTGTCATGTATTAATAGACGACCAATGCTTATGGAGTCGTCAAAATTATCATTATTTTCCCCACTAATCCATGAAATTCTTCTTTCCGAAGCTATCAAGCCAGCCGAAAGGGCAGTTCACATTACATCATTTATAGTTCACATTACATCATTTATTTTTGTTGCATGTGCATTATGCCTATCACTTTATCCTTTGGTGTAGATATGATTTTTAAGAAGGCTCTTTGCTCCTGGTAGATATCCCCATCCGACGCTTGACTTTGGCTTAACTTAATTTCCCCACTATCGTCTGTATTAATTGTCTTAACTAAATTTGAGTTTGGTTCCGCAATTGAATTTTTATTATTACTGTCATCCGTAGATGGGACATCAACGCTTTGGATTTCGCTCGCTCTTACAGTTGTGATTTCCACCCCACTTTGAGGGTTAACGAATACTTCTTCACTACCCTGCTGGGCTTGAGTTATTATTCCATCTCCAGATAATATCTCAGCAGATTGTTGCTGATCAACATTATAGCTAATCTTGCCATCATTAACGATCACTTCACCTGTTTGAGACTGATCAGCTGAAGACAAAGCTGAAGCACTATTAATAGAAGTTATCATTAGTGCTGCGCATATCAACAGAAAAGTAATACTTTTAAAAGTCAAACTTGTAAATATATTCACTTTTACCCCCTCCATTTAAAAGTGAACTACACTCCCAGAGAATACAGCTTATTGTTTATACTCCGAAGCAACGCTAATAAGCCCACTAGCCCTACATCTATCCAGAGCCACATGAAAATACCAAGATTTGCATTTTTCATATTGATCTGCTGTAATGATCAAAATCCCTAGTAATAAAAAAATGGCTCTGTTCATAGTGGCATTTTTTTTATATAAAAAGATATTCATATATTAAAAAACTATACAGTTTGAAACTTGATTTTTCTCTTCCCTTACGGTCATTCAGAAGACTGCCAGGGAAAAAAACATTTTATATTTTTTTTGTTAAAAGAGTATAGAAGGTGGTCGATGATGTGAACTTAAAGTACAAAAACATAACATTTTACATTTTGATTTAAATCTAAATCTTGGACAGTTGAAGGTCAAATAACATTGATTTTTCAGCTCAATTATATAAATCTATGATTATTTTTATACCTTTTATAATATCAATTATGAAACCCTTTATATTATAATAGTCCTATTATATTGATATTTATCGTTTTAGGCTATATTAATTTTAATGTTTCTTTTATATTCAAAGAGATATATAAAAAGGATAAATTTATATATTTTAGTCGAATCCTAAGTATTGTGACTTATTCCAGCACAACTATGGTGGAAGGGGATGCTAGCTCAGAGTATGCTGAGCACATTTTGCATACGTCTCAGCCTATGGTTGTGAGGGACATTTTATACAATATTAAGTCACAAGTACTGTAAACTAGTACGGGGTATAAGTACTGTAAACTAGTACGGGGTATAGTTAGATATTACAGTATTGTAAATTTGTATGGGTATAGTTTAATCATCACAGCAGAACTACGGGGTAATTAATTAGTGGGTAATAATTAGTGTTTGATAGCTACCACTATCAATGGATCCCACTAATTAGTAATTAATTAGTGGGTAATAATTAGTGTTTGATAGCTACCACTATCAATGGATCCCACTAATTAGTAATTAATTAGTGGGTAATAATTAGTGTTTGATAGCTACCACTATCAATGGATCCCACTAATTAGTAATTAATTAGTGGGTAATAATTAGTGTTTGATAGCTACCACTATCAATGGATCCCACTAATTAGTAATTAATTAGTGGGTAATAATTAGTGTTTGATAGCTACCACTATCAATGGATCCCACTAATTAGTGTTTGATAGCTACCACTATCAATGGATCCCACTAATTAGTGTTTGATAGCTACCACTATCAGTGGATCCCACTAATTAGTGTTTGATAGCTACCACTATCATTAGATCCCACTAATTAGTGCTACAAAGGTACCTCTAGATTTGTTTGTGATGATATATATGTTTAACTTAGGTTTAGGAAGAGGTGAATAAATGAGAAAACTAATTGGAATATTAATTGCACTGTGTCTCCTCACAGCGTTTGTATCAACAGCCTCAGCTGGGGGCTGTAAGCCAGGTGAAAATTGTTTTGATACAAAGATAAAGAATGTTGATAATGGTCTAGCAAAGTCTACACCAATCAAACTTATCGTTGGCGCTAGCGATTCTGAAGCAGAAGCAGAAGCAGAAGCAGAAGGTGACTGCCCACAAGCATATGCAGAAACTGGCGCTGGTCAGCTTGAAACCGGTACCTTTGCTTACGGCATAGCACAAGCAGATGGATACAAGGCTGAAGCCGAAACCGAATCAGAAAGCAAAGCATTCTCCGTATTTACTGCTAACAAGAAGAAGTACTAATTAAATCTGCATAGGAATTAGTATTGAAAAATACTAATTCCTTTTTTTGAGAGTTTAAAAAACTGTAATAACAGGTCATTTGCCCCGAAGATAAAAACACTGATGATCTTGTTTCTTTTTATAGATATTTATCGTTGCCGAAAATTGTTCAGAAATTAAAGTAATCCCACCGTTAAGGCGATCTCAATATCCATAAAGAAAAGTCATCCTACGAAATATTCAGCGAAGATGGAACGAAACAACTTTTGGTCAAAAATTAAAATCTATAATTAAAAAAGCAATAATTTCATATTATTAAGTAACTGTTGGATAGTCTTCTTAGCTTACTGACAGTTCTTCTGTTATGCAGTACGTATCAAAAAATCAGTAAAAGAGCTGAAAAGAATGAACTGGAAAAAAAGTTTAATACTTATACTGGTTTTGATCTGTATTCCAGTCGCTGCAATCTCGCTTAATAGTGAAACCACATCACAGAATGGAGATGCTTCTGCGGCTTCAAAAGCTACAAGTCAAGCTACAATAAGCGATGAAGACATTTCTATGGCCTCAACACAGGATGGAGATGTTTCTGTGGCTTCAAAAGCTGCAAGTCAGGCTATAATAAGCAGCGGTGGAGACGTTTCTATGGTCTCAAAATCCACAAGTGAGGTCACTGTAAAACAGGGAGAAAGTTATACTGTTTCTCTAAAAGAAGATACGTCTACGGGCTATAATTGGAAAGTGACTCATTCAGATGGGCTCAAACTTCTATCTGACACGAACTCTGATGGAGAAAGGGAATTAAAGTTTCTTGCAGCTCAAAAAGGAAAACAAACAATAAAAGCGGAATACTACAAATCTGGAGAGGAAAGCCTAAAACTCACTTCTGAGTTTGTATTAAATGTAGTTTAATGCACATAGGATTGTGTACCGAGGACAGATATATGTTATAAAGATATAAAGGCAGCAGTTACGATTTTACGAGGAAATTAAAATTATTATAAATCCAGATTGTCCTTCCTGATCATCGGAATCTGACTGCGCACGCTAATTATCGATCTACTTCGAAAAGGCTAGTAACCATATATTAGATGGAAATATTAAGAAATTCTTTCGCTTCTTTTTCCAGAGATTTATATCTATTACCTGAGTTTATAAGAGAAATATGGGGTTTTCATGAAAAGAGGCTCTAACATAATAATCGTACTATTTTTTATATACCTGTCAATTCTCCTTGTTCCTGTCGTCTCTGCAGACCCAAATCCAGTTATAGTACAATATTTTCATCAAAAAGGCTGCCATTATTGCGAGATGACCGACCCTATTGTTGATAAAATTAAAGCTCAATATGAAAATGATGATGTTGTTATAATTGATATAAACACCAGCACCCCCGATGGTTTATATCAGTGGAATAAATATGGATTTGAAGGAATTCCAGCTATCGTGATAAACAATGAAACAAAGCTTTTCGGCGATGGAGAAATTACTGAAGAAAAACTGAGAACCACAATCGACGGGTATCTTGCAAAAAGTAGAGAAGAAACTGAACATACGACAGAGAACGCAACTGAAAACAAACGGGATAGTGAATATATAAATACGAATCTGAATTTACCAGTTGCTTATTCGCTCGGTCTTTTTGCAGGTTTTTCACCCTGTCTGATGGCCATACTGGGGTTTCTATTAAGCTTTACTGCAGGAACAAGCAATAGCACAAAAAATAGCATGATGCGTGCAACAGTATTTGGATTAGGACTGGTGACTTCTTACATAGTTCTGGGTCTGTGTTTGCTCTCTTTCAGAAAGTCAATTCCCAGTTTGGAAGGCTTTTCTTATGTTGCAGGAATAATCATAATTCTCATTGGATTAAACCTATTGGGGATTTTTAATTCACCTGTTGTTATGGATAATTATTTTCAAAACTCGGCTAGGAAATATGTAGGTACTTTGAGTGGAGTTTTCTTCCTTGGAGTACTATTCTCTTTTGTAAAAGTTCCCTGTACTGCTCCGATGCTTCTTGTACTGATCAGCAAAACCATAACAAATGGAACAGTTAGCAACCTGACCATGTTATTTGCTTTCAGCGCTGGAGTATTGACCCCTTTTATAGGAGTTGGCTTGTTAGGAGGCTATACTCTATCTAAACAAATTCGTTCATACAGGATGTACATAAAAAAAGTTAGTGGAATTGCACTTGTATTAATTGGTCTATGGATGATTTTTTAACTAATTTTTAAAAAACACTCATGAATTTACTCTACTTTTACAATAACATATTAGGATTTACCTGCAGGAAAAGAAGCAGCTTATCTTGATCAATTAGAAGCAGCTTATCTTGATCAATTCCTTCGTTTCATGATTCTTCAGAAACCTGTCTCAAGAATGCCTTTTTTAATTTAATTTTATTAGAATTTTAAAACGTTTTACTCAGAAGAAGAAAAGATAAGAGTAAATGCTATGAATACGATCGGGTTTACAAATTCTTAATTAAGTTGCCATTATTCTTAACAAACAGATGTATCATATAACTTACGAAAAATATATTTACTTTAAGAGAGTAGGTTCAACATTAGAAATCTTAATCCTGAAACTTTAATCCTATAAGAAAAGAGGATATCGGATTCTGATGAAACAAAACGGCAGTATGCGGGAAAAAGCCCTTAAAATAGAGAAGCTTGTGAGCTTTCTTTTGCCAGCGGTTATATTTTCCCTGGCTTTGTGGACTCTGGATAGACAGGTGCGTCACTTACACTCAATGTATATCATCAAAAATATTACCATCACTCCACTGAGCCATATAGAGCTTGCCTTTTTTTTAACTTTTTTGAGTTACCTTGCCTTAACAGGCTACGATTATCTGGCAGTCCGTCATATCAACCACCCTATGCCTTATAAACAGACAGCTCGGGCTTCATTTATCAGCATGTCCATAAGTTATAGTATTGGCTTTAATATCCTGACAGGAAGTTCTTTGCGATACAGATTTTATTCAAGAAATGGACTGGGTTTGCGCGAGATATGTGAGATCATAGTTTTCTGTATTCTCACCTTCTGGCTCGGCTTCTGTTTTGTCGGAGGCTTGCTCTTCACATTCTACCCTGTGAATCTGCCGGATTATATACTCAGGAATCCTGTCTCTTTAAACTTAATTGGAATTTTACTTCTGCTGTCCGTTGCTGTTTATTTCTTTTTCTCGTTCAGGAAGTGGAATTTCAGAATAGGGGAGTACCAGATAAGGGTTCCCGAACCAAAAATAGCTTTTTTCCAGCTTGTTTTATCCTCAGTAGATTATCTGCTTTCTGGAAGCATTATCTATTTCCTTTTGCCCTCAAGCCCACACCTTACCATGCTTCACGTACTTGTATTTTTTGCACTGGCTCAAATCATAGGTCTGATAAGCACTGTCCCTGGAGGGCTCGGAGTTTTTGAGACTCTGATGCTGTTTATGCTAGAACCATATTTCGGCACGGTTGATATAATAAGACCGCTTCTTCTCTTCAGGGCAATTTATTACTTCGTACCTTTCCTGTTTGGATTCCTAGCTCTTATATTGTATGAATATGAAGAGAGAGAAGAATTCCTGAAAAAAATCGGAAAAGCTACCTATTCCAGCCTGTCACAGGTAGTACCTCAGATTTTTTCTATTCTTGTCTTTCTTGGAGGTGTTTCTCTCCTCTTTTCCGGAGCTCTGCCTTCAAATCCCAGATACCTGCATGACCTCACTTACATAGTTCCCTTTCCCCTGATAGAATTTTCCAGGTTTTTCGGAAGCATTATGGGTGTATTGCTCCTTCTCCTGGCAAACGGTCTCTGGAAAAGAATTGACGGAGCTTATATTCTCTCACTTGCTGTGCTTTTGATGGGCGGAATTTTTGCCCTCCTGAAAGACTTTGATTATCATGAAGCGTCTGTTCTTTTTGCCCTGTTTTTCTTTTTGCTCCCCTGCAGGAAATACTTTTACAGAAAGTCCTCACTTATGCACCAGTCATTTAGCAGCAAGAACATAATTGCTATAATCCTGGTGCTTGTAAGCTTTGTCTGGCTTGGACTTTTCTCATACCGGAATGTGGAATACTCAAACGAGCTCTGGTGGCAGTTTGGAATTAATTCCCAGGCATCCAGCTTTTTAAGGGCAACAGTTGGAACTTTCTTCCTGCTGCTGGTTTTAGGGATAGCTAAAATGCTGAGCCCCTTTTCCAGGGATATTCATATGCCAGGGGAAGAAGAAATGAAACTTGCAAAAACAATTATTAACCAGAGCAAGGAAACTGCTGGAAACCTGGCGCTTACTGGAGACAAATACTTGCTTTTCGACGATGAAAAGCAGGCATTTTTAATGTATGGAATTTACGGAAAGACCTGGGTTGCAATGGGAGACATTGTAGGAACCAGCAAACGGGCAAAAGAGCTGATTTGGGACTTTTATGAGATGAGTAGACTGAACCAGGGCAGGGCTGCTTTTTATGAGGTAAGTGAAAAGTATATTCCTGTGTATCTTGACCTCGGCATGACCCTGATAAAAATCGGGGAGGAAGCAAAAGTTCCCATTGAGACCTTTACCCTGGAAGGAAGTGCAGGAAAAGATTTCCGCTATACTGTGCGAAATGTGGAAAAAAAGGGATACAGGTTTGAAATTGTCTCCGGAGAAGAGGTTCTCCGCCTTATGCCCGAACTCCGACGTATCTCAGATGCCTGGCTGCAAATGAAAGCAGGAAAAGAAAAGCGATTTTCAATTGGGTTTTTTGACGAAAAATATCTGAGCAACTTCCCGATTGCCCTTGTGAGAAACGACTCCGAGATAGTTGCTTTTGCAAACATATGGACTGGAGCAGAAAAGGAAGAAATCAGTGTCGACCTCATGCGCTACGGTCCCAATGCCCCGTACAGAACAATGGAATACCTTTTTATCAAGCTAATGCTCTGGGGAAAAGAAATGGGGTACAAACACTTTTCTCTCGGGATGGCTCCTCTCTCAGGGCTTGAGAATCGACAATTTGCTCCTATCTGGCATAAAATAGGGTCTTTAATTTTTTCCCACGGAGAACACTTTTATAACTATAGGGGAGTAAGGGAGTTTAAAGAGAAATTCAATCCTGTCTGGAGCCCGAGATATATCGCACTCCCGAAAGGATTCAAACAGGGCCTGGTTTTAAAAGATATAGCAGCCCTGATCTCAGGAGGAGTAAAAGGGATTTTCACAAAGGAAAATAAGCGAGCAATAAGCCATAGAGGGCATCAAACTCCAGAAAAAACGCTGGAATAATGCATCAATTCATTAATTCAAACTTATCCAGTATCAGAAACATGAATTCCTTTGTGCCAACCAGATATTCTCGCTGCCCGAGCATTTCTTGCTTTTTCTGCACAAACGGTCCCTCCGCCAGCCCTTCCCCAAATCGCTCAATCAAAGACCGAATTCTTTCTTCATTCACCTCGGGATGAAACTGAAGCGCCACAACCCTTCCGTTATAAATGAATCCCTGGTTCTTGCAGCCCTCGCTTTCAAAAAGGTGAACAGCTCCTGCCGGCAGGTCAAAAGTCCTGCTGTGCCAGTGAAAAACCGTAATCCTTTCCGACAGCCCCTCAAGAAATTCTGGTTTATTTTTGCCGCCGGATGCCCTTACAGGAAACCATCCCATCTCCATATGCGGGTTTTCATAAACGCGGGCGCCGAGGATGTCAGCAAGCAATTGCGCACCAAGGCAGATTCCAAGTATCGGTTTTCCAGTGTCAACTGCCTGCTTGATAAATGCTTTTTCATCCCTCAGCCAGGGATTTTCTTCATAATCGTAGATTCCCATTGGACCACCCATGATGATAAGAAGATCAAAAGAATCAAGTTCCGGGGGACTTTTTGCCTCGTAAAAACGGGTTGACTCAAGCCTGTGTCCTTTGATTCTTGCATATTCTTCAATGGTGCCCAGGGTGTTTATGGGAGAGTGCTGGAGAACGTGGATTTTCATACAAGATCAGTTTGTAATTTCAAGATTAAATACTACCCTTAATTCATTGAGAATTTCATATATTACTGACAGTTCAATCGAAGAAGCTTTGCCCTCTTTTTCTTTATCAAAGGACATTAATTTTTACCAATCTTTTTTAAAATTAAAAATGTTCAATACAGGGATTTGGCTGAAATAAACTTATATTTCAGGATGAAGTTATAAAGATGATCACAATGAACTCTGATATTTTAATACGCAGTTTCATAATAGCCTGTTTAATAACACTTATAACAGTACTTATAGAAGCCGCTTATTACGGATTGCAGCCTGAAAACGCCTATTTAGCCAGCGACGTTGGTTATTCTGTTACCAGTCCTTTTGTGAATAATTATTCAGACTTAACAAGCCCTGTAAACCGGATAATCCTTGGTATAATATTCATCTCTACTTTTGTAATATCTTTAAAGGAGATATCTAAGAGAGCTAAAAAAGAAAAACCATGCAAAAGATATTACTGAAATCCCGACAAGGATGCAATGCATAAAATCTGACAAAAAGATATTCCTTCCTAAATCAGATTTAAGAATCATCTCTACACCTGTGTAGAGATCTCCGATTTATGTAAAGATACCTGATAAACATTTAGTGTCTCTAATAATACATCTGGTATACAAAGATACAGTTATTTTGTTCTTTAGCTTTTATTTAGCAGTTCCAGGGATAACTCAGAGTGGAAACAAATTTCTTTCAGCAGTCGTCCGTACCACAGATTATGGAAATATATAATGATCTGCAGCCAATCTATTCTTAAATAACATTTAAAGGGCTTAAAACAGATTTTTGACTTTTTCCGTTATTTTTCTCTCTTATTCAGTTAATTTAAATAATATTAGAGCTTTATTTAATTCGGGGAATATAAAACTACAATCCTATGAAACAATGGTTGAGGGATGCATTAAGCGCTAAGGTACTGCATTTTTCCACCGCGTTTCCTGTCATAATTCATGAGTATCATTTGATTGAACTCTAATTTGGGAGAAGCTGTATACCAGCGCACGGGAACTCAGGTTAATAGTGAAAAGTATGATCTTTTCAAGCTTTTTGTCAGTGAATGCCTGAAAAAGTTTTAATAAGAGAATTTTCACAAAATAAAAAACTCACAGCTAAAGCTATGGAAAGCATATTAAAAGCTCTCAAAACCTGATCCGGCAATCGAGAATTTACGCCTAACTATCAGACTTACTGGTTAAAGGCAGGGTAAAAGCATGAGATCAACAAAATCGGTTTGTCCGGAATGCAAAAAGATAATTACGGCTTCAATCTTTGAGGAAAATGGAAAACTGATAATGGAAAAAGGCTGCCCTGAACATGGGAACTTCAGGGATATATACTGGTCAGACGCTGAACTTTACAGGAAGTTTGAAATTCATTCACATACCGGATCAGAGATTTCCCATCTCCAGGATTCTGATTCCACAAATTGCCCATTTGATTGCGGTATCTGTCCTGCTCACCAGACAGGAACTTTGCTTGCAAATATAGACATCACCAACAGATGCAACCTTGCATGCCCTGTCTGTTTTGCAAACGCAAGAGTGACAGGTCTCATTTATGAGCCTAGTTTCGAGGAAATCAGAAAGATGATGGAAACGCTCAGAAACGAGAAACCTGTTCCATGCTATGCCGTTCAGTTTTCTGGCGGAGAGCCGACATTAAGGGATGACCTTCCTGAGATTATTGAACTGGCAGAAGAACTGGGTTTTTTGCAAATCCAGATTGCAAGCAACGGAGTTAAGCTTGCAAAAAGTCCAGAGTACTGCAAAAGACTTAAAGACGCCGGACTTCATACAATTTACCTCTCTTTTGATGGAGTCACACCAGATCCCTATATCAAAACCCGGGGTTTTAATGCCCTGCCCCTAAAGTTAAAAGCTATCAAAAACTGCAGGGATTTTGGACCAGATAGTCTTGTGCTTGTGCCGACGCTTGCAAAAGAGGTTAACGATTTCCAAGTTGGAGGAATCATCCGGTTTGCAGCCGAAAATCTTGACATTGTAAAAGGAGTAAATTTCCAGCCAATTGCTTTTACAGGAAGGGTGGACCAATCTCAGCGAGAAGATAAAAGGATTACCATACCTGATGTGCTGAGACTTGTGGAGGAACAGACCGACGGAGAGATCTCCCGCAACGCCTGGTATCCTGTATCTTCTGTAGTCCCTATAAGCCGGTTTTTATCCGCTATGAGGAAAGTCCCAATTCCTGAATTCACAGTCCACCAGCACTGCGGAGCTGCAACCTATCTATTCTTTGAAGAGGGTCATTTTATCCCGATTACAGATTTTATTGATGTTGATGGTTTTCTTGAGTTTATAAACGAAGTAATCCCTGAGATAAATGGGAAAGGAGGGCGGGTCCGAACCCTTGCAAAAGTCATAAAGGAGATCCCAAGGTACATTGACGAGAGCAGGGGACCGAAATCAATAAACGTAACCCGGATGATTCTTGACGTCCTTAAAGCCGGCGACAAAGAACATACCGCACGCTTCCACAGGAATACCCTATTCGTCGGAGTAATGCATTTTCAGGATCTGTATAACATAGATCTTGAGAGGATCAAAAAGTGCGGAGTTCATTATTCTACACCCGATGGCAGAATAATCCCTTTCTGCACATACAATACACTTTACAGGGAATCGGTTGAGCAACAGTTTTCAATGCCCTATACGCAAACAAATAAATCCGAACGTTAATAATGCAAGACAAAATATTGACCTTAGCAGAACAGTAATGACATAAGATAAAAACAGGAATAAAATCCAATAATAGAATATAAAACCAGAACATCAAATAAATTATTTAAAAAATTACCCCCACATATATTGAGATCTCATGAAAGTGTGGCCTCTAAATTCAAAAATTTTAGAAAATCCAGATTCTGAAAATGCAGATCAGAAAAAAACAGGCTTTAAGAAGTTTCAGGTTCCGCAAAAAGGTGAAGCCGGTTCTTTCTGGGAAAACAGGGGAGATAGATACCATTGCGGAGTTGACCTTTATGCCCCTGAAAAAACCGAGGTCGTCTCGATTGAAAGAGGAGTTGTCACAGAGATAGGGATAATGACCTCGCCTGAAATCCTGCCCTACTGGAATCCGACTTATTATGTAATTATTGAACATAGCAGGGAACTGTTCTGCAAATATGGTGAGCTTGCAGGCTTTACCGTGAAAAAAGGAGACGAAATCGAACCTGGGCAATTGATAGGGCATGTGGGCATGGTGCTGAACCCCAGCAAAATCGATGATTTCTGCCCGCTTTATATCCGGAAGTTAAAAGACAGGAATCCGAGCATGCTTCATTTTGAGTTCTGGAAAAAGCAGCCCATTGTTGCGCACAGGAATTATCTTGGGGGAAACTGGTTTGGCGAAGAAAAGCCGGAAAACTTGATTGATCCTACAGGCTACCTTGAACAACTACTATCGTGACATCCACAAATTAGACCTGACAATCTCACCTGTGCACTTATATAAAAGGAAGCTAATTTTTCTTCACACAAGGGTGCAGGAAAAAGCCTTAGCTTGCTGCCGTCTTACTATCTGGCTGGTGTTCTATGGAAAATCCAAATTTTGAGATCTCTGCAATCAATGAAAAAATAAATCGCCTTGAGAAAACTCAGGTAATCAAAAATTATTATCTGGTTCTGGGAGGGGGAAAAATCGGCACGGATTTCCTTCATTATGCCCGGAAAAACAAGTTCCCCTTCGTTCTCGTTATCGATAAGGACGAAAATGCTCCTGCTTCAGATGAGGCAGACATCAAAACTGAAGCCGAGGTGGTAAATCTCCTGAAAAATAAGGCTTCTGAACCTTCACCGAATAAAGTGCTTAAATCTCCCAGAGTAGCAGGGGCAGTCAAAAGGGAAGATGAAGGAGAGAACGAAAAAGAAGATGGGAAACCTGAGATCTACTTTTGCAAAATGGATCTTAAGCACATCCCTTTTCTTTTAAGCTATGGTATTCCTGAATATATTATTCCTGCTGTTCCCTGTCATGCGGTTGCATATATGCTTTCCGAGCTTCTAAAATTCCCTCTTGAACCTGCAAAGAACGAAAGCCTGGAAAAAATAGAAGATAAAAGCCAGAAAGGAAGCAGCCCTGTAACCGAGCTTATTATCGGACCTGAAAACAAAAGGCTCATGACATTTTTCGAAAAGCTTGCAGCTTCCTTTCCTGCTGATGTAATCGCAGGGCGTTACCCTGAACATGGAATGCTCTTTTTCTCTTATGCCAGGGAAGGAGAAATCTGTCCTGACGGCTGTCCGGGTCCTAGAGACCGCTGCCCCACATTCGGGAGGATAAAACCTGAGACCATTACGGAATATGCAGGGAAACTTCGCCAGAGCCTGCCAGGCTGGGTCTTTGAGAGCCACCAGATGAAGCCAGGTACAGGAGGGCTTAAAGGAAAGGAATTCAAGCAGAATCTACTGGAGATCTTTGAGTTTGTAAGAGCATTTAAAGAAAATAAGAGTGGAGAAAGGCTCGAGAATCCAGAAGATAGGGCATTTTTCATTGCCACTACCTGCACATGCCATGGAGTATTGAACCTGTTTTATGTGCTCTGAGAGTTTATTTTAAATAGCCTGATTGTATATTTTGTTAAACAACTGGACTATATAATCTCAATTATGTAGAAGCGCAGCTGGCAGGTGTAAAGCTATACTTGCAGTGATTGAATTCTTAGCGCCGCCAGCTTCGTTCTATTTTTTCGTACAAGCCAAGTAAATTATTTCGTGTGATTTTGTAATAGGGATGGTCTGGACCGTATTTTTTTTCGATTATATCGAGGGATTTTTCATACAGGTTGATTGCAGTTTCGTATTCGCCCATGCTTTCATGCAAGCCTGCAAGGTTGTTAAGAGTTGTGCCAATATCGGGATGGGTAGGACCTAGAGTTTTTTCATAAATCTGAAGGGCACGAGTATAAAGAGGAAGGGCTTTTTTGTGTTGACCAAGAATCCTATAAAGTTCGCCCAGGTTGTTTAAAGTCTTCGCAACGTCAGGGCTGTCAGGACCCAGGATGCGCTCCCGGATTTCGAGAGCTTGCGTGTATAACTCCAGCGCTTTTTCGTAGCGGCCTTTCTGGATATAGACGCCTGCGAGGTTGTTAAGGGTCGTAGCAAAGCCCGTATGTTCAGTTTTTCCGAAATTTTCCATGATTTCCAGGGATCTTGTATAAAGGATCATGGCTTTTTCATACCTTGTGGTCTGGAAATAGAGCAGGGCAAGATTGTTCAGAGTCTGGGCAACCTGCGGATGCTCAGCACCATATACCTTTTCCTGAAGCTTTAATGCCTGCCCGTAAGTATCCTCAGCTTCATCAAGTTTGCCCATCTCCGCGAGCAAAACGCCCAGGTTATTCAAGGTTCCGGCTTTATACCTCATAACCACATGGTTTTCAGGCTCCTGCTCAAGAAGTTTTTCGAGAAGTTTGAGAGCCTTCCTGAAGTGCTCTTCAGCTTTCTCAGGCTTTTCCATTCCCTTATAAAAAAAAGCCATCCTGTTCAGGGTTCTAACAGCGCCTAGGTTCTGCAGGCTGAGGAATTTCTCCTGAATCTTCAGAGCGCGGGTGTAGTATGAGGCGGCGTCTTCATACCTCTCCATCAGATAGTAGAGAGTACCAAGCTCACTTAGTGTATCCCCAGTTTCAGGTCTGGGTTGATTGGCAAGGTTTTCGCGGATTCTCAAAGCCATTAAAAAAAACTCTAGGGCTTTTTCGTAATTCTCTATATAACGGTAGATTCCTGCAAGCCCATTCAGTACAGATGCAGCCTCCGGACTTTCAGCCCCAATCTCCTTTTCCACAATGCCAAGCAGTTCTTCATAAAGGGGAAGGAGTATTTTCCAGTATCCGGATCTGTAGAAAGGCTCGGCTTTAACTATGAACCAGCTTACCAGTTCTTCCGGTTCAAAAGCCTCCTTTGCATGTATAAATGCTTCCTTTAAGGCGATTTCATCTTCAGGGGTGATAAGCTCTGGATCCAGATCTTTCAGCCTGCTTTCGTACCTTTCAAGCAGATCTCGGTGTTTTTTCGTTTTCTTTTCAATTCCCAACTCTTCTCTCGGGTTTTTATTTGAAATGTCAATAGAGCTGTTTTCTCCAGAATTTCTTCTTTTTCCTGAAACTACTTCTTTTCCTGAGATTTCCTCTTTTTCTGAATCTTTGCTGAAATTAGTCATGGTTTACCCCTCCTGAATAAAAAATAAGATAATAAAAGTCTTTATTTTAAGATATACTATATTTCACTCTAAATCACAGAATGCTTCTATATAAAATAAGTTTGTCCAACAATATATATTGTCAAAATCACTAAATTATATAGGATCTAGGCGGTTGAAACACTTTGCAACTCAGATTAAAACACTTCTTTCAATATAATCAAAAATCTTTGAGTTGAATGATTTCTCACTTTTTGCTTTATTGAGTATACTAAAACCTTCACCTCACTATATTCATATATCAGCTTGTGCCATAGCCACAGTATATGGCGAGCTACAAAGCCCTTGTAAAAGATGTTATCAGAAAAGCTGATGTCCTTCTTGAAATAATAGACGCCAGGTTTCCTGACGAGACCCGGAACAGCGAAGTAGAACGCGATATTATTCGCTTAAACAAACCTCTCATAATAGTAATCAACAAATCTGATCTCGTATCAAAGGAAAAACTTGAGAAGACAAAAGCCCGCCTTTCAAAAATTGCACCTGTAGTTTTTGTCTCCAGCAAGGAAAGGTCAGGAACAACAATGCTCAGGCACCAGATCCTCGCATCTGCCGCTATAAAAGCGGGTATAAAAGGGCGAGATATTCTGGTTGGCACTATCGGCTATCCCAATGTCGGCAAATCCTCCGTAATCAACAGCGTTACAGGCAGGCACAGGGCAAGTACATCTCCTATATCGGGACACACAAAAGGCGTTCAGCACGTATATGCAGGCTCACGCATTATGTTTATAGATACGCCTGGAGTTATCCCCTTTGATGAGAAAGATGAATATCTTCAGGGGCTGCTAGGAATAAAGGATGCAACCCACCTCAAGGACAAGATAGGAGTCGCCTTGAAAATAATCGAAAAAATGCTTGCCGAAAATAAAGCAGCCCTTGAATCATTCTATAACGTTACAATCGAAGACGAAAGTTCTTACGATGTGCTTGAGATGATAGGCAGACAGTGTAATTTCCTGCAGAAAAAAGAGGAGGTGGATGAGACAAGAACCGCTACCAGAATAATCAATGACTGGCAAAACGGGCTGCTTCTTATATAAAAACTCACATGATGTTGTTCCGTAAATCTTCGGTACAGATGCACACATTTACAGATATGTGCATCTAGTGAATCGTGACAGATAAGATGTGAGAAGGATAGGTTTCACCTCATTTCCATGAAGCGGTTTATGATTTTTTCAGGCAGCTCATCCCGGTTCTCCTCATCAACCGTGAATACCTCGAATTCTTTCCTCATCCTTTGAGCCAATTGGTGGCTGCTTGACCGATGCAGCACTGCAAGAACAGGTTTATTGGATTCCAGGACTGCTTCAACTGCCGAAACAAAAGCCTCGGATTTGAGCTCCATTGGCCCAACCTCATCGATAACTATCAGGTCACAATCCAGGGCATTCCTTAGAGCATTTGCCCCAATCCTTTCAAGATCTTTCAGGTTGACGTGATATTTTCCAACTCTAGGACCCTTTCCTCTGATAGAAGCCAGGAGTCCTGTTTTTCCGGTAGCAAGGTCTTTTATTGAGAATCCTTCCCTCTCCCCTTCATTCCGAATTTCGGCAGTCTGGATGCCGCCTATTTTTAAGCCCGACTGGTCGGCAAGTTTTTCAGCAACTTTTGCCACAACTGTTGATTTTCCAATACCTGGACTGCCGGTTACCGCGATTCTTAGCACGGTATTTAAGCCCGACTGG
>Ga0208823_1000010_pt1 | contig 205358 bp, 170 predicted proteins | sample AD_UKC075_MetaG_FD_184440 | JGI IMG/M metagenome (GOLD analysis project Ga0208823, IMG submission 184440) | Active sludge microbial communities of municipal wastewater-treating anaerobic digesters from USA - AD_UKC075_MetaG (SPAdes) (version 2) | ecosystem: Engineered > Bioreactor > Anaerobic...
GTCATGGACCTTGTAGACGAGCATATCATGCGCGAGCTGCGTGAAGAACTCGATATCGGTGTGATTACCTCAGTCCCTGGAGCCGCAAAAGGCATTGCTGCGAAAATGAATATCGAAAAGCTGCTCGGTATAAAGATAAATTCCTGCAACGTCTTTAGAAAACAGATAGCCTGAACCAAAAACTCCGAAATAGCTGCAAGGATATGGAAAAGTGGGTATAAATCTTCTGTAAATATTTCTCAGGTTTTTCCTGAGAAATGTTATACTCAAGCATGTTTTCTGGTGATATTTCCTTGTAATATTCCTGAAAAAGAATTGAATTTCTTTAGAATACCCACTTTTTCCTTTTGCAGCCTTTTATGAATCGATTTGTGCTGTAGGAGCTGTACAAATCGTCAAAAGATGTTAAAAAGTTTATAGGAGTGTGTTTAAAAATGAATGACGAAAACGGTGAAGCCGGAGGGCTTCAGCGAACAATTGACTGGAGACAAGGTCTTGCAATTGCTCTGGGGGTTCCTGTGCTGATTCTTCCTTCCATAGGTTATTTCGCAAACTATGTGTGGGCCTTTGCGATAATTATATGGGCACTATCAGTCTTTCAAGGTTTTATGCAGAACTTTGCCTACGGAGAGCTTGCTACAATGTTCCCGAAAGCATCCGGGCTTCCTGGATACGCTCAGAGTGTTTTTACGAGCCGGAACGCAAACACTAGGTACGACCGGAGCAAACTGCTTGGAGGCTTCAGCGCCTGGAGCTATTGGTTTGCCTGGAATCCTGTGCTTGCAATCTTCTCGATCCTGATTGGGAGTTATCTAAAAGGTCTTATTCCTGCATTTGCAGATGTACCTGACCTGGCTATGTATCTTACATCTGGTGCAATCGTATTCTTATTTCTTATTCTAGTCAATTATCGAGGACTCTCGGGCGGAGCAACGCTCGGGTATATTCTTGCCGTGCTTTCTCTTGCCCCCCTGATTGTTATTTCCCTAGCTCCCTTCGTAACCGGGCATATTGAGATCAGCAACATTACCGGCGCCTGGCTTCCCACAGACTGGAGCTGGGATATACAGCATATCCTGATTCTGCTAGGACTCATGGCAATGGCACAGTGGAGCGCCTGCGCCTGGGAAACCGCAGCAATTTACGGGCCTGAATATAAGCAGCCTAAGTCAGATGTTCCAAAAGCCCTCTTTATTTGCGGCTCGATCTGTCTTGTGACCTTTATTCTGGTTCAGGCAGCCTGTACTGGAACCCTGGGAATTGAGGGGATCCTTGCCGAACCGTTCTCTCCCATGCTGCCTTTAGCTCAGATTACCCTGGGTCCCATAGGTGGGGCTCTGGCAATCCTTATGCTAATTGCGGCAATGATTCTCATTATCCAGACCGCCTTTCTTGGAGCTTCAAGGGCTATGTATTCTATGGCTGAAGAAGGAAACCTGCCAAGCTTCTTTGGCAAAATGAACACGCACGGGACTCCGGTTAATGCAATGATTGTCATTGCCCTCCTGAATATGGGTTTTATCTTTCTGGGAACCCCTGCTGCCATACTGGCAGCGTCAGCCATAGGTTATGTCTGCGCAAATGGGATCAGCCTGCTTGCGTATGTAAAGGCAAAAATTGACCCTAGATTCTCGAAACTCGAAAGACCCTTCAAAGCCCCTGGAGGCTGGCGATATGTAGCCCTATTCTTTGGGCTGTTTAACCTGCCTCTATGTCTTATTGGACTAGTATACCTGAACAGCCTTGAGGTAGGCTGGGCTTCCACAATCGTGGGTTTTGTCGTGCTTACTCTCTATCTACCTCTATGGTTCTATTCTCAGAATGAAAACCAGACAGCTTTAGAGATAGATACGTCCCCTCAGGGCGAGTCCATGGTATAATGTGTTTACCGGATACAGATAGGAATTTAGAAACATGTGGTTGCAGGAGATAAATTTATTGCGCCCTGAAATCTCATGTTTTCTTTATTCATAAGAATTAAATATTTTTGCAAATATATTCTAAAATAAGTTATTAGTTTTGTATTAAATTGTTGTATTAAATCGGCGGCGTAAAATCGGCGTATCGGTGACAATCTCATAGACCTAAATACCAGTGCAGGGTCATGCCAGAGACAATAACCCTGCCTGGGAACTGCTGTTTATTTTAGCAGTTTTAAATTGGGGTTTTTTGATTGGGGGTTTTTATTGGTGGGGTTTTCTTGAAAGACTTCAAAACTGAATACGTTTTTTCATTTCTTTTTTGATGAGTTCTCAAACTCGAATGGTTTTTGAATCTCAAATCGCTCGCAGGTTGAGTTTACTTTACTGTGAAAACCTGCTTGCTTTCAGTACATACTGAGGATTCAGTATTTTCCTGACGGTGTGTTATATGAATTAAATATATTTAGCCCAATCTATTAAGTTTCTTCAACAACTCCGGGTCATGGAGCTGATCCCTGATAATACCTGTATCATTAGATTTTTCAATAGCTTAAAAATTTACAAGATCTTAAATTCAAACGATACATAAAGGTTGTCAGATCCACCTGAAAAAACCTGGGAAAATAAGCTGACAATACAGAACGAACCAGAAAAGGAGAAAAATAAAGGGTGAAGGCAGAAAAAGAGGAAAGAAAAAGGGAAGAAGAAAAAGCACTGAAGACCGGAAATATCTTTTTATATCTTTTTGTTTCTTAAATGTGTCCGGTTTTGGAGGTACCCGAAAGCTATGACATTCCCACGTGCCACAGCTTTCAGGTATGCTTTTTATGCATTTGTAGGGGTTCGGAGTAAAGAAAATTTCCGCTTATCAAGCCTGAAACTTTCTTCTTTCGTTTTTTCTCAGAGATTCTTCAGTCAAAGCTATGTTCCAGCATACAGTGACATAAATCTCTGAGTAATCTGCAGCTTTTTGATGCAGTAGTTTTTTGGTGTTTCTAAAGTTTCACTTTTTAACTCGTTTTTAGTACGCCATTTTTTTCGTTTTTATGTCATTTTTCACTTTCTTATTGCCATTTTTAACAGTTTTAGTGGTCACTTTAACCCGTTTTTATTTCCATTTTAACCCGTTTTTATTGCCGTTTTAGTCCGTTTTTATTGCCATTTTAATTCCGTTTTATTACAATTTTAATCCGTTTTTAGTGACCAGCTTAGTTCTTTTGCCATTTTTTAGTCGTTTTTAGTGTCATTTTTAAGCTTTGTTTGCCTTCTATGAGGTGTTCGTCATTTCTTCAGGCAATTTTCTTATGTTGGATTTATTTTATGCTGGGTTTGTTCTGTTGCTGGTAAGTGATTTATTTATAGTTTTGATAATATATAGCCCGATCCACGTAGCTCATGCAAAAGTTTCAGGCAAAAGAGAGAGCTATATGCAGGTTCTAAAGTAAAGAGATTTTTCAATGCTATTGAAAATTTCAATAGAATAAATAAGACCATGAACTATTTTCAAAAGCATGACTCAGGCTTTTTCTAAATATATTTTCTTATCTAACATAATCTTTTAATAAAAGTGCTTCTAATAAATATCGAGCAATGAGTTCATCTTTATGCGATACAATCTGGCTTTCTGAAAAAAGGAAAAATCTCCTTCTCTTGCTTATGGAAGGACCAAGGGACATTGAGCAAATAAAAACCTCTCTCAATGTGACATCAAAGGCGATGATGCCCCAGATTAAAATTCTTAAAAAGCAGGGCTTGATCTTCCAGAAAGAGAATATCTATATGCTCTCGGAGATTGGGAAGCTTGTCGTGGGAAATATGCTTCCTCTCCTGAACACACTTGAGGTCATAGAGGAGAACAAGGAGTACTGGGCAAGCCGGGATACCAGCGTCATACCCCATGAACAGTTTATGCGGCTTGGAGAACTGGGGGAATGCATGGTAATCGAACCCGATCTAAACCATCTGTTCGACCTTCCAAGGGAGTTTACCGAGAATCTCATAAAATCCAGATGCATCATGAGCTTGATCTCTTACTACCACCCTCTTTATCCTTCGCTTTATTCCAGGCTTGCAAAAAGCGGGGCTGAAATGGAGGTCGTGCTTACTAAACCCGTATTCGAAAGACTCAGAAACGATTGCATGGACGAACTCGAAATCCTGCTCAACTCCGAAAACACAGTATTTAAGGTCTGCGAGGAGAATCTCCAGCTTCCAACGATTGCTGTTACTGAAAAGTTTATGTATCTCTGCCTTTTTGACAGGCAGGGGAAATATGACCACAGGAAGGTAATGAGCTTCGATGCCAGCGCCCTTAAATGGGGCAGGGAACTTTTCATGCATTATAAAGAGCTGTCCCGAGAAGTGATCGAAATCTAAAAACCGCCTAGTCCGTACAGTCAGAGCAGGAATTAGTCTCCCCTTTCTCCTTTATAACTAGCTGGAGCTTAATTATGAGATCTAAAAATTTCCCCCTGAAATCAAAGCTGGTTATTTATATCGTTGTCGGGGTTTTTCTTGTACTTGCGGTCTCTACAGCTGTAATTATCAATACTGTCACTTCCCAAGAAGAAAAGCTGGCTTATCAGAAATCAATCGAAATGGCAAGCAATTATGCAAACCAGTTTGATGCCGATATGAAAGCTAATAGTGCAATTGCAAAGACGCTTGCCCTTACGATGGAAAATTATGAGGCTTCCAACAGGACTGAGGTAGTGAGTGTTCTTAAAAATATTCTTGAGAAAAACCCGAACCTCATAGGGGTTTACGTGGGATATGAGCCGAACGCCTTTGATGGCAGGGATGAGGAGTACGTCAATGCCCTGGGACACGACGCAACAGGCAGGTTCGTCCCCTACTATAACAGGATAAAGGGAAATGTTACGGTTGAACCCCTGCTGTATTATAACCGGGATGATTATTATCAGCTGCCCAAAGCAAGAGAAGAAGATGTCCTGACCGAGCCGTACTTTTATGAAGGGATATTCATGGTAAGTCATGTTTCCCCGATATTCAGGGACGGGAAATTTATCGGGATAGGGGGAGTAGATGTACCTCTGGAATATGTAGACGAGGAAGTGAGCGAGGTCCGAGCTTTTGACACGGGATATGCCTTCATGGTAAGTAATACCGGCGTTTTGCTCTCTCATCCTGTACGCAAGGATTGGATTGGGAAAAAGAACCTCTACGATTTTAATTCGGAAGAAATAAACAGAGCCGCAGGTGAAATAAAAAACGGAACAGGGGGATATATCGAGATCAAAGATCCTACCACAGGTAAAAATGTTGTAATGTTTTATGAACCTGTGAAAACCGGGAATTTCGCTTTTGTGCTTGTAATCCCGAAAGAGGAAATGCTTGCAGGTGTTGTTGATCTTCGGAACAGGCTACTTGTCATCTCTGCAATTTCTATCCTGTTTATGGCAGGCCTTGCATATATGATCGCCCTCTCCATCACAAGACCGATAGATAAAATCGTTCGGGATTTCAAAAGTATTGCCCAGGATGCTGTTAAAGGAAGGCTTGATGTCAGAGCGGATACTGATGTAGAAATTGATTTCAGGGAAATCCCTATAGGCCTTAACGAGATCCTTAAGGCTGTAATTGTTCCTGTCAGGGAGACTATACGGGTGACCAATGCACTCGCAAGAGGAGAGTTAAAAGAGAGGGTAAAGGTCGATGTACAGGGAGAGTTCAGGGAACTCGGAAATACACTTGATAAATTCTCCGAAACCTTAAACCAGATAATTGACGACTCAAATGCAGTCTTTACTGCTTTTCAGCAGAATGATTTTAAGCGGAAAATCCGCATAAACGGGCAGGGCGATTTCAAGCTACTTACGGATGGAATCGAAAAGACGCGTCAGGCTCTTGATCTGGCTACTACCCAGCGTATAGAGGCAGAAAAAGCCCTTCTGGATTATGCAAAAGAACTTGAGCGTTCTAACCAGCTTAAGGAAGAAATGGAAAAAGTAATAAACACAAGTCCTGTAATTGTGTTTCTGCGGAAGTATGAACCCATGTGGCCCGCGGAATTCGTCTCGGAAAACATTACCAGGCTGGGTTATGACGTAGAGGACTTCACCTCGAAAAGGCTTCGTTATGGTGATATTGTACATCCCGAGGATATTGAAAAAATGAGTGCCGAGGTTAAAATGCGTGTTGAGACCGGCTGTACGGACTACACCTCGGAATACCGGATTCTCACAAAATCAGGGGAAGTCCGCTGGGTTGACGAAAGGACGTTTGTCCAGCGCAGCGAGGACGGAGAGATCCATCTTCAGGGTATTATCCTTGATATAACCGATCATAAGAAAGCTGAGGATGCCCTTCTCAAGATGGAGGAGATCCGTAAAAAAGAAATCCATCACCGCATCAAGAATAATTTGCAGGTTATTTCAACGCTCCTGTACCTTGAATCCGGAAACTTTACGGATAAAGATGTAATTGAAGCCTTCCGAGACAGCCAGCACAGGGTCAAGTCGATGGCACTTGTTCACGAAAAACTTTACCAGTCCGAAGATATGGTGAGCGTAGACTTTGCAGATTATATTAAGAATCTTGCGGATTATCTTTTCCAGTCCTATTCCCTTGACAGCGGGAAAGTAAGCTTGAAACTGGATATTGATAAGGTTTTTCTGGGCATGGATACAGCGGTTCCTCTTGGGATAATTGTCAATGAACTGGTCTCAAACTCCCTCAAACATGCTTTTGCTGGGAAAAAAGAAGGAGAGATTTATATTGAGCTGCGCAAAAGTAAAGAAGAATGTCTCTCTTGGCAGGAAGAAGACCCTGGGAACTCAGGAGACAGAGAATCCAGTCGCCTGATTAACGGGATTAATGATCTTAAAGGTGCAAAAGATAGCAAAGAAGACAGGTTAACTCTTATAGTAAGAGATAATGGCAGGGGCTTTCCTGAAGAACTTGATTTTAGGGACACGACTTCCCTGGGACTTCAACTGGTAACAACGCTCGTGGATCAGATTGATGGGGAAATCGAGCTTGACAGAAGCATGGGAACCGAGTTCAAAATTAGTTTTTCCAGAAGATGAAGCCCTGAAATAAATGAAAAATGGCAGAAGGAAGAAAAATGGCAGAAGGTAGAATTCTCGTTGTTGAGGACGAGCATATCGTCGCAATGGGTATAAAGAGAATGTTAAAGAGCCTGGGATATACGGTTACAGGTGTGGCTTCGTCTGGAAAGGATGCCATAAGCAAGGCAGAGAGCACTTTCCCTGATGTCGTACTTATGGATATCATGCTAAAAGGCGACATGGACGGCGTGGAAGCTGCAAAGGAAATCAGGGAAAGGTTTAATGTTCCTGTTGTCTACCTGACTGCTTATTCCGATACTAATATTCTTGAGCGGGCTAAGAAAACCGAACCTTTTGGATATATCATAAAACCCTTTGACGAGAAAGACCTGCACAGCAGCCTCGAAGTAGCCCTGCACAGGTACAGGAAAGAAAAAGAGAAACTGGAGATGGATCAGGAAAAGTAATCAGAACAACCCAGCTAAAAAGAAAATCAAAATAAACCAGCAAGAAGAATCAGAATAAATCAGCAAGAAAAAGCTTGGAATATCTAAGCAGAAGGAAAAATAGAATAATCCAGGGAGAGATTCGATAGAATATTTATTCCTGCGAGATTTTTAAGAAATCCTGGTATTCTTCGCCGCTAAATCTACTTTTTTTTCTTTAAAGGCACGAGAACTTTTTCTTTTATTCTGGCGCCTTTATTCATGTGTCTTTTTATAAATTTCTCTTTTGATCTTTTTTCAGATTTCGTTTGGGGTCTTTTTCAGACTTCGTTTAGGGGTTTCTTTGTGTGAGAGAGAAATGAATATCGGCGAATACTATTCTAGTATGTGTACAAAATAATTTATTCACTTATTTTTAATCAGCTGAACTAGGGATGTAATTGTAATTTATGCTGATTTCCATGTATCCGCAACTCATACATAATATTATATATTGATAGATAGTATTTCAAATTATAAAAGAAGTATGCTTAACACTAAAAATGCCATATCAAAAGTATTGGTTTGAATATCTTCGCTAAACATTAAAGAAAAGATATTAGGCGGATTAAAAAGAGATTATATTGAGTTATAATGTATTTTATTACATCTATCCGATTGTAATTTCCTATATTCTGCGTTACCGTTTAGATATTTATATAATCAACTAAGTAGCACGAATCACAAAGAAAATATATTTTATTCTTATAACAATTGATTTAATCCGGGTTTTCAGGATACTTTGAGTCTTTCATTGAATTCGATTTTTCCCGATAGTGAGATTAAAATTTTTAAATGAATAAAAATATCCTTTAGCCCTTGAAAAATCCCTTCAATTTTGCCTGGGACAGGGGCAGCATAGATTTCCTTCCTTTCGGCATATGCTATATGGTGCAGGTTATATACCTTGATTTATATAGGGGCGTCTGCAGGTATAGATAAAGATTGACAAGAAACACGATTTAAGCCTGAGACGGTCAGGAAGCCTGCTAAAACCCGGCTCTGAGGAGTTGAGATAAGGTGTAAGAGTAATGGTAGAAGGGAAAATTCTGATTGTTGAGGATGAACACATTGTTGCAATGGGAATAAGGGCAATGCTGAAGAATCTGGGATATACGGTTACGGGTGTGGCTTCTTCAGGAGAGGAAGCCATTAGTAAAGCTGAAAGCACCAGACCTGACCTTGTGCTTATGGATATTATGCTTAAAGGTGACCTTGACGGCATAGAAGCTTCGAAGGAAATAAAAAAACGCTCTGGCATTCCAGTCGTTTACCTTACAGCCTGTTCCGACCGTAAAATTCTCGAAAAAATCTGGAATACCGGATCCGGGTATATTATAAAGCCATTTGACGAAAAGGATCTGAAAAATGGTATTGATCCTGTTCTTATGCAGTACAGATTGGAGAAGAAGAATGTCAAAAGAAACCCTGAGAAGCTTCGGGAAGATTCAGGAAGGCTCAGTACTCCTTCGAATTTCCTTTCCAGCTCTGAAAGACCAAAGTAAACTTTGAGAACTCGCCAGAACCCAGTTTATCTTTTCAGCTCTTTTTCTATTATTTCAACAACGGTTTTCAGGACTTTGATTCTGGAATATCGTTTATCATTTGATTCTACAATAATCCACCGAGAATTTGTTGTGCTTGTTTTCTGGAGCATCTCGTCGGCTGCAATTTTATAATCATCCCATCTGCTCCGGTTTCGCCAGTCTTCGGCTGTGATTTTCCATGTTTTTTTCGGATCAGCCAGCCGGCTGTTGAAACGCTCAAGCTGGGTTTCTTTATCAATGTGAAGCCAGAACTTGATTACAATCGTTCCAGCCTGTGTCAGAATTTCTTCAAATTCGTTAATCTCTCTGTAAGCCCTTTTCCATTCCTCCTCACTGCAGAGACCTTCGACCCTTTCTACCAGGACACGACCGTACCAGCTCCGATCGAAAATTGTTATATGTCCAGCTCTAGGGATAGCTTCACAGAAACGCCAGAGGTAATGATGAGCTTTTTCAATGTCATTGGGCGAGCCCACTGGGACTACTCTGTAAAGCCTGGGATTGAGATTTTCTACAAGGCGATAGATATCTCCCCCTTTGCCTGCGGCATCCCAGCCCTCAAAAATCACAACCACTGGACGCTTTTTCCTGAAAAGTTCGTACTGGAGAGTTGCAAGCTTTTGCTGGTAAAACTTTTTTAATTCCTTATACTCGTCAATATCCATTTTTTTGGAAAGGTCAATTGTCTCAAGAATGGAATTCTTGAGCTGAGGGACTCCGCCGGTCCCCAGATCCGGGTATTTAAGGGTCTTTTCGGCTGAAGTTCGGGTTGCCTGCTCAATAGAAGCTTCCATCGCATGAATAACAGTCATCATAATCTTAAGAGTTGCAAAGTTCCTGTCATTAGCTTCCACGACTGTCCATGGAGCATAAGGCATATCGGTCTTTTCCAGCATATTCTCTACAAAAGGGAAATACTCATTATAATTATGGATAAGGTCAAGATCCCGGCTAAGTTCTTTTTCATATTCCTCAAATATGAGTAGAATATCAGCTTTTTTAAGTTCTTTAAAACGCTCATTATGTTCTTTTTCACTTATATGAAGGAAAAATTTTATGATAAGATATCTATCATCGGCAAGCTGCCGCTCAAAATAATTTATTTTTTCCAGGTATTTTCCCATTTCCTGTTCAGCTTTTTCTTTTCCCAGGCATTCTATAATTGCCCTGCTGTACCAGCTCCTATCAAAAATTGCAATTTTTCCTTTTGCAGGAATTCTGGACCAGAAACGTATAATGAAGGGTTTGAGAAGCTCTTCACAGCAGGGTTTGGTTATGGTATTGAAGCTATACCCTCTGGGATCCAGTGAAAGAATAAAACGGTTGACGTATTCTCCCATACCAGGAGCATGCCAGCCTTCGAAAACGAGAATAACCGGTATTTTTAAGTCCCAGGCTTTCCGCTGCAGTTCTCCAAGCTTGGGTTTAAGCAATTTTTCGCTTTTTTTGTACTCAACATTTGTTATTGCTTTTGAAAGATCGATCTTCTCAAGCATATGGAGCTCTTCTTGAATTTTAAAACAGGGGCTACCCCATTATTAGTAAAACACTAATCAAAGTGCATTACTGGTATATTATAATGCGTCTGATAAACTAATTCAATTTATTGATTCTGTGCCTTCACAGCCATTAAGCATGTGCAATATAGGTTCAAAAGCCTTGATTAATAATTTTTACTTTTAAATTTTATTTTTAAACTTTGCTTTTAAACTTTATTATTTAGTTTTTATTTCAATTAATATTTACATTATTTCAATTGAAAGAAGATTAACTTTTAATTAATTAATATATAATTTATTATTTTTTATACGATGAGGCTTTTAGAAAGTTAGGTGAAAAAATAACAAAATCTCGCTTTTTAAATCAAATATTTGTTTTAAGGAATTTTTGTTCCAGAGAGTCTATACAACACAGCAGAAAAAATATTTTATAAATACATGTTGATAATTATACCCAACTGTAACTATAATTATACGAGGTTTCAATCAATGCTACATTTTTTAAGTGCATTTATTATACATCTTTACATGGGATGCATGATAGATGGGATTATTTTAAGCTGAATAAATTAAGTTTGAATAAATATTTCTTATTCTACTTATTTACTCGACAAATATCTAATAGATTAAATATATTTCAGAACGACTAATTAAAAATCCATAACTAACTTATTGCAGTTACAATATCCAGATAGTTAAAATATATTATTTAATATATGCTTTATTTGGTGTGTTGAAAAATTACTATACATTTATTCTTTTAAACATATGAAAAAATAGTTATTATTGTGTCAATACATCTTAAAATATATCTTATATGGTACAAATCTATAAAAGAATTTATTGATTATACAATAAAATAGATAATTTAATGCAGTTAATTTGCCATCTGTTTGTTAAATTTTTAAACTTATAATTTTTAGAATATGTTTTATAACTTATGTTATAAAACATATATATTATTACTGATTAGTATGCATTAATTTCGTTACAAAAATACATACAATATAAGATATATGTTTATTATATAGTATTCTAATATGTTTTTTAAGTGTATCTCTCAAAAGTTCTACTTTATAAATTTCTACTTTGTTGCATATTATCTAACTAATACATTTAATTATTATGCTCACTATCCTCTTTATTTGTAATAAAAGTAATGTATATTACATAATACAGTATTTTTATGTTTTTATATGAGATTAAATATACAAATATGATGATTCAGTTCAGATCTATAAAACTAATAATTAAGTTTTTCATATGTTTATCTCATTTTTCTATACAGTCTATTAAAATGTGCCTATATTTATAATATACTTTTTTAAGTGAATCGTATAGACTACCCGACTCAAAGTTTGATAAAAACACATAGGTAAAATTTAGACAAATAATGAGATAATTAGTTAAATATTGAAATTAATATTCTTAATGGATCATATATGAAGATTACTGGGTCCATACCTCAGAAAAAGGTAATTAAATTCATTCATATAATATATATGAATATCTATGCTTATTTTTTCGGTTACATTTCTTTCATTTCTTTTTGCATTAAAGTACACAGTAATCGGCAGAAAACCCTATATTCATATAGTCTATAGAATAAACGACTTCACAAAATTGGGGTCTAAATGTCATTTTGCAGATATCATATAATCGATACATATAGAATATAGGAATGATAATGTTTAATGCGCTTTTTAGTTGTGAACTGATTTTTATAAATGAAAAAAAGGCCTAAAAAGAAAGATCTAAAGAAGTGAAAGGATAAGTTATCCTGAATATGCATTATGGTTATAGAACACAGGATTAATTATTACAGTTCAGGAGTTTTGTTCACTCGAATCAGAGTCTTGAGTAGATTTTTTGGAATAGTGGATCTAATAGACAACAGCTTGCTGGAAAAAACATTTTCATCAAAATTTAATTAGAGGAAGATCCATTTTTTTTCGCTTTCTCTTCCATTTTTTTTCTACTTTTTTCTTGAACATCTCAGTCATGTTTACTTAAATTATATATAATGAACTTAAAAAATATTTAATTCCAAATTTTATGCGGATATATTTATATAATATTTTTTGGCCTGAATAGTGTATACAAACTAACTTTAAAACCCTCATAAACACATAGCTCTTAAGCTTAAGAAATTTAATCATGTAAGGAGTTAAAAGCTAAAGAGTTAATTCATAAAAGGTTAATTCATGTTATTACTAGGAATGTGAAATATGTTAAATAACATGTTTATTTTTTAAATAATTTCTTATTTAATAAAACTTAAATTATTAATCTTCATTAATATTTTTCAATTATAAGTATTTGAGTATATTAAATAAATATTATTTATTTTGGAGAAGAATATCTCATCCGTATGTAATATTATAATAATACACAAAAATAAACCTTGAATTGAACTATCAAAGAGATTGCAAAAATTATAGAATATAGAAAAAGTTGTAACAAATTATAATGCGAGTTTTACATCAAAGATTTCTTCGAAGAGTCTATATTTTTTGCGGGCTCTGTACAGGTATTGACGGACAGGAGTTTCTTCCTTTGCCCTGGCAAAAAGGGCTTCGATTTCTCCTCTGGAAAAGACGGCTTCAAGCTTTTTCATAGGAATTGCCTCAAGCCCTTTCCAGTCATCAACAATCTGGCTACTTATAGGAATAGGGATTGGTAGCAGGGATACCTGGACCTCATCTATCCAGTTCCATGCGGAATCATAGATATTTGCATAAAAAGTCCCGCAGGAAGTGCACTTTGTTACAATTATGGTTTTCTCATCTGCTGCATGGTAGCTGAGGCTCATAAGTATAGAATCGCAATTGGTGCAATTACCGATCTCATTTTCTTCCAGGCTGTAAGCAGGTATTCGGTTTTCCCCAATGCATAGATAGTTTCCTTTAAGGTCGTAACTGTACTCCATTTTTATGCGCTCCTGGATGAGATTAAGAGGGTTGAAGCTATCAGTGTTTTTCTTATTTTTACTTTCTTTCTTTATAAAGGTTATAAACCTATTAATACTAATCCCCTTTTTATAGAAAGCTCCTGGCTTTTACACGAACACCTAACTGAAAAATTTAAGAATGAGAAGAAACCCCGACAGAATAAATTTATTAAAGAGTTTTCATGTTCAAGTCAATATTTTAACTTTTTAAATTCCAGAAAATCAGAGAACTAGTGGTTTTTATATTATAATAAGTACAAAAAACGGACAGGTTTAATAGGTTAAATGCAGACTTAATCTATTTTCACAAGAAAATAATGTATTTAGATAAATATATTACATCAGTTTTTTAAATTTCCTTCCCGGAAACTGGAAGTTTCTCCTTTATAGATGTAAAACTTTTATAATAAATTTAAAAATAAAAATATAAAAGTGCAGCACTTAAAAATGAATAGCCTTTAAAGAGATTTGGGATTAAATCCTACTCAGAAGATACATAAAAAACGATATATTAGAGAAAGAATATATAGTATACAAAAACTGGATTTTAAGTAAAGTAAAATTGTTAATTGGATATCAATTTTTTATATCCATCTCCATCAGGACGAATAAATTTACAAATCTATATATAGAGCTATAACTTACATAGTTTACTACATCAGTAGAGGTGGCAATCAATGGTATCCATCCGAGCTAAAATTAAATCCAGGTTAGAGAAATTTCTTGAAGTTGATTCCAATGGATATCGAAGAGCAATTCTGTGCATCTTCCTCAAGGTAAAAAAAGCGACTATTGACGAACTGCATGAAATGCTTGTGAGTAAATATAATGTAACAAGGAATACGGTCGCATCCATGGTAGGGTATATCCATTCGAAGCTTGGAATTCTAAGGGCGCATAAAGAATCCTATAAAACCCCAATGGTTTACCTTCTGAGAGAGGAGTATATAGATCTGCTCATGAAGATTGTAACCTCATCCAAGGCGCCAGCAGCCGAATCTACAGCTTGAGAAGTTTACTATTTTACCCCCCAACTGCTTGATGGACAATGTCAATCGTTAAAAACGCACCCCGAACAGCAACGACTATTGTGGTAAGATCGGATGCTAACACCCGCATAAGTAACTCAAGAGACCCATATTATACCCTTATGCGGCGTATTTTTCAAGAGGATGCTACGGCTATCAGAGGTCAAAAGTTTCTAACAATAATTGAAGAACGTCAGGCTGCAGGAAAAGCCGTCCGGACTGACGAATGGAAGTACCTTCTGGAAGAACTCCAGATAGGGCGTGCCTCATTTTATGCGATGCGCAATAAACTGCTTGGAGCCGGGCTTATCTCCATAAAGAATAAAGAGTACAGGCTCTCAGGTCAATTTTCAAAAGATCTTGTGGATATGGCTCGCTGGTGGTGGACTGCAGTTCTAAATCAGCCCGAAGAAAACCTGTAAGAAGGAATTCCCCTCTTATTATTAAATTTAAAAGGTTAGTTCCCTCATCGAAACTCCTCTTATTATTAAATTTAAAAGGTTAGTTCCCCCAGCCGAAAGATATATATACGAAATCTTCCTTTAGAAAATACGCTTGAGGGCAAAAGAAATACACCCCGCAGCGAAAAATCATCGAAGCCCGGTAGTGTAGTGGTCAATCATGCGGGACTCTGGATCCTGCAACCTCGGTTCGAATCCGTGCCGGGCTATACATTATCTAAATAAACTTTTTTCTGTCCAAAAATAGAAAATCTTCCTCCTATTTTTGTACTTTACCTTTATATCAAGCGTTTTTCTCTAAGGTCTCATTACCTGCCATCGTTTCTGCACAACATGGACCAGTAACATAATGCTTGCCAAATAAAGGTCTGTCCGGGGAATTAAATCCCCTCTTTCAGACTTATCTGGCCTCGGTTTCTGTTGGTAAAGCAGCTATTTGTAACCTGACCGCTTCTCGCCAGCGCGCCCCTAGCACATACAATCCAATAAAGCCTACCACAACCCAGGTGGTGATCGCACCTAGCTCAAGACCAATAACTGGAGTAAGAACCAGGGACAACCCATTCCACATTGCGTGCAGAACGGAGACAAACAGGTATGCGCCAATCACGTGCAGGTTTATCCGGAAGCAACAGTCTTTGCTCTCACGGAAGAGTACACTGGCTAAAATTGCTGTCCATGTTCCGTGTCCCAGTGGGGAAAGCAGACCACGGAATAATGTCACTTCCACTGTTGCCGAAATGCTACCCGAACTCATCAGGAAGCTCGTAAAGGCATAACCTGTACTTTCAAGGGCAGCAAACCCCATCCCTACTGCCGCGCCTAGGATCAGCCCGTCCATTTCCTGGTCATGTCGCCTGTGGCGTGAAATCATCACTACCCCCAGGATTTTAGCAAATTCCTCAACGAGCCCTACTGCCAGAGTCTCTCCTGGATTATACCGGATAATAAATAGTGGACCTAAAAAAGAAGTGGCGATAATAGCCACAAGCCCACCGTACAGGAAAGCCAGGGAGACGGTTGGCATCTTAAGGCGGCTAAATTGCCTGCGTTCGTATAAAAACGCAACGTAGGCAACCGGAACTGTAAAACTGCCGACTATCACCAAACTGGGGAACAGGTTGGGGTTGCCTGTCAGCAACAACGCCACCAGTAAGAGAACGTAGAAAATTGTTGCGGATGTTAAAACATTTAGCCAGGAATTCTTCCGTGTAACTGGTTTAGGCGATTGATCTTTTGCTGGGCTATCTGCAATTCCTCCCCTATCCAGTATCCCCGAATTCTCTTCCAAAATACGCCTCCTAAGTGTAAACAGTTTATTCTTGAGCCCAGATATCAACTCAGGACAGTACGAGAGCGTACTATAAAGTACAGATAAGTAGACAAAAGTCACTTCTGCCTTCCCGAGTATGGCTCAAACCCGAATATAGCCCAGATTTATTTAGTTTAACCCAAATCTAATATTCGTATATTCAAGTAATTATTATAAAGTCTTAACTTTATAATAATTAATCATTTATTTTGTTTAAAATTATTCTCGTTGACGATTGCATATATAATTACGTATTAGTTTGAGAGAATTCAATCAGTATAAATAATACACTAATTGCTTTTCTTTAAGAGTTCTGGGGTCTTTTCTTCAGGAGAGGAGTTTTCCTCAAGAATTGGCATCCTCTTTATAGCTTATAAATCTCCAGCTCTCAATTCTGCGATATATGGATCATATATTGCAGTTGATCTGCCTGAAAAGCGTGCAATGTAATAGTCTGCCACAATACTGGCTTGCTGCTCGCGGTTATACTCACGGAAATGTTTTTTTGCACCAAGCCTGTACGTGTAACCCTCGCCTATCTGAGCAAGAAATGCTTCAACAAGGTATTGCGAACCTGTATGTTCCATCTGTGCGACATGGGTTAATTCATGTATAAGCCATTTCATATCTGCGTTGCCTGGAGCAGTATTAAGCTTTCTGGTGAAATTGATTGTGTGGAAGGTTGAAACCCCCATACCCGAACGTCTTTTTAACTTCGCTATCGTCCACGCAATGAATGAAGCTTCATCAATACGCACCCTCAGGTAATCGATTTTGTTTCCAAAAATGCTTCGCGCTTCCTGCTCTTCTATTGCTGTTAGGTTCCGGGTATTAGGCTTGACAATTTGCCATAAGCAGTCCATAATCTCAGGAAAGGCACAAAAATCAAGAATTTTTGCAATAATACGACCGGCACATATAGCAGAAAATAACAATCCACATGGTATAAATCGTAGAATTCCTTTTATCTGCCAGAATAAGTTTTTTACAGCTTTCAAACACTTACCCTATCCACAAATTATTTTTCGGGCTATTTTTACTCTTTGTTCCTTATATTACGCTATGAAACACATCTTATAAATCATATAATTCCAGAGCTTTAAAAACGTTTTAATCTTCTTAGTATATTTTTACTAGTGAATAAGTATTTTACTTATTACAAAAATATTTTTAAGCCTGTTATGCACATAGTTTAGGTGACTGAAAGGTCTTAGCAACTCATCTATCAAAGCTTACAGCTTAAGAATCTTAAGTCTCTTTATTGAAAAGTCTCTTTATTGAAAATTGAGCCTGTACCATAGCTTTTGATATATTACTAATACCAAATATATCCCGATCTGGATAGATAAAGGGTACAATTAAAGGTTGATGCTGGTGCATGATTCTGAAACAACCTGGCAACGATTGAAACCCTGTAATAGCTTTTTGGCACTAACTTTTCTTAAATTTTTTTTAGTTTTTATCGATAACTCATACAAATATATTTATAAATAATATTAAATAGCATAGAATACAACTATTAGATCTAATATAGCATTTTATTACACACTTTGTTGAAGCTTAGCAAAGTGAATGATTGGGTGAGCAACATAAACTTATAGCTATTTGGTAATCAGCTGATTGTCAGGGATCAGCAGGAGCTGAACAGTAAACCATATTTTACAAATTTTTAGCTATATACTTTTCATGATACCCATTTTTTTGGGTAAATATATATAGCTTTAGTTTAAAGCCCTGATAAAATTTATTAATATATGATTCTATAAGTATGTCGCTAATATAGTATTATGGGGAATAATAGTATGTAATTGAGGCATATGCAGTAAATATACACTGGGAATAAAATGAAGAATTAGCTAGGTTTAGTTACTTCGATTTTAAGTTTAGATTTTAAGTTTAGTTACTTTGATTTTGGGGGTATTAGTTGAATAAGCAACTGAAAGTGTTATTTATAGGAACCTATGTTCCAAAAGAATGTGGGATTGCCACATTCACAGCCGATCTTTTAAATTCAGTATCCTGGGGATACAATGATATTCATTGTGAGGTAATCGCTTTGAACGATCCCTCTGAAACCCACAATTATCCTGATGAAGTCGTTTTTCAAATCCAGAGGGACAGAATCGAGGATTATTACCGGGCTGCAGATTACATAAATCAGTCCGATATTGATATTGTATGTCTCCAGCACGAATTTGGGCTTTTCTGGGGAAACGCAGGAGACTACATTTTTGCTCTGCTATCAGGAATCAACAAACCTGTAATAAGCACGATGCATACTGTAATTCGGGAACCTGAACCTGAATATCGGGTGTCCACTGAGAAGCTCATAAGGTATTCCGAAAAACTAATTGTAATGAGCCAGACTGCAGTGGATATGTTAAAAGATGTTTACAAGGCTCCTGCTGACAAGATCGAATTGATCTTCCATGGAGTGCCTGACTATCCGTTCGATACCTGCGATAAATATAAAAAAATGTTGAACCTGAAAGGATCTCCGCTTGTCCTTACTTTTGGGCTTCTAAGCCCGAATAAAGGCATCGAGAGTATGCTTGATGCTCTTCCCGAAGTCGTAAGCCAGTATCCTGACCTTGTTTATCTAATACTGGGTGCCACGCATCCAATGATTAAAAAGAACTTTGGAGAAGCATACAGGGAATACCTCAAGAACAAGGTCTCAGAACTCGGGCTTGAGAAGAATGTAGTGTTCCATGACAAATTTGTCGAAAAAGAAGAACTCTGTAAGTATATCCTTGCCAGTGATATTTACGTATCTCCTTACCTCTCCAAAGAACAAATAGTAAGCGGAGCTCTTACCTACGCAATTGGCATGGGAAAAGCAATAATTTCCACTCCTTACTGGTATGCCCAGGAAATGCTTGCCGATAATCGAGGTTTGCTTGTTGATTTTGGAGATACGAATGGTTTTAGAGATTCTCTTTTGCACTTAATAGAAAGTCCAGAAGAGTGTGATAATATGCGCAAAAAAGCATATGACTTTGGCAGGAAGATGACATGGAAAAACGTAGGTAAACAATATAATACAGTTTTCACCAAAGCCTTAAAGAGCTACAGTGCCTATTCCAGCACCTCAAACAGATTTAGTTTCCTTCCAAACGAGCTGCCTGAAGTAAAACTTGATTACCTTAAGCTGTTGACCGATGACGTGGGCATTATACAGCATTCCAATCTTGGTGTACCGGCTCGCCATCACGGGTACAGTACTGATGACGTAGGCCGGGCTCTTGTTGCACTGACAAAATTGATAGACAGTCAAAAGAAAGCCGAGGAACTATGGAAGTTGATTACCACATACATGAGCTTCCTTGAACATGCCCAGACAGAGACAGGTCATTTCCATAATTTCATGAGTTATAAAAGGGAATTTCTGGATGAAAAGGGCAGCGAAGATACTCTCGGGCGTGCCATTTACGGGCTTGGGCATGTGGTAAGCTGTCCTTACCTCTCGAGAAATATGCGCACCCTTGCTCATACCCTTATAAGCAAAGCCATGCCTGAGATGAAGAAACTTAGCTATCCCAGAGCAAAAGCGTATACTATGTGCGGTTTATATGAAATTCTCAGAACAGATGTGGATGTCGATGAATTCGAACCTGTATTTAATTCGCGCAGGGATGCCGTGAAGCCCATAGACTCCCTTGCAAGTAAAGACGACTTTGAATCCATTTTTATCAGCCACGCTGATTCTCTCGTCGAGTTGTACGAGGCTAACCATAAAGAAGATTGGGACTGGTTTGAACCTATAGTAACTTATAGCAATGCAAAATTAAGTGAAGCCCTTTTACTGGCTTATGATTACACAAAAGACAGGACTTACAGGAAGGTTGGGCTCGCTACCCTCGATTTTCTCACTGAGATCCAGTGGAAAGGTGACTTTTTTGATGTGGTTGGAAACGATGGCTGGTATTCCTATAATGGGGAAAAACCGATCTTTGACCAACAACCCATCGAAGCAGGTTATCTAACTCAGGCTTATATTTCGGCTTACGAAATTGTGCGTGATAGGAAATATCTTGAGCTTGCAAAATACGCTTTTGAATATTTCCTCGGAAGAAATCGTTTGCAAGCTGTCATGTATGATTATTCCACAGGTGCGGTCTGTGACGGGCTCAACCGCGATGGTATGAACTGTAACCAGGGTGCGGAGTCCGTAATTTGCTTCCTTATGGCTTTAACTTCTTTAAACAAACACATGAAGAAAGCTTTCAGTACAACATTATTGCAATCCAGCACAAGCGGTGAACTGGATGATGGGGCTCTGGAGAAAAGAAAGAGCCTTTTGTCAGCAAATCAGGCGGAGTGAGAAGGAATATGATCTGGAAAGACCATGGGGAGCTATTTGTAAGATGCAGCAAGAATCCTATATTGACTGTTGACGATTGGCCTTACAGGGCGCACTCGGTATTTAACCCTGCAGCTGCGATAGTTGATGGTATAACCCTGTTACTGGTGCGTGTTGAGGACCACAGGGGATTTTCTCACTTTACAATTGCAAGAAGTGAGAACGGGATTGATGGCTGGGAAATTGACCCAGAGCCAACTTTTTCTCCGGACCCTGTAAACTATCCTGAAGAAATATACGGTATTGAAGACCCGCGTATAACTTATATAGACGAGATGGGAAAATGGGCTGTAGCATATACAGCTTTTTCTGATTCTGGTCCATTAACAGCTCTTGCCCTTACCGAAGATTTCCGTAATTTTGAACGGGTAGGAGCTACTTTGCCTCCCGAAAATAAAGATGCTGCTCTTTTCCCTGTAAGATTTAATGGCAAATGGGCAATGCTTCACAGGCCCGTATCTTTAATAAGCGGTGCAAAGGCAAATATCTGGATCTCCTTTTCTCCAGATATGAAATACTGGGGAGAACACGAGGTTCTTCTATATGCTCGAGAAGGAGGATGGTGGGACGCCAATAAGATAGGATTATCCCCGCAGCCACTGCGTACACCTGATGGGTGGCTAATTATGTATCATGGAGTACGCCAGACAACGGCTAAAGCAAGTTATAGGCTTGGGCTAGCTCTTCTTGATCTTGAGGATCCCAGAAAAGTACTCCACAGGTCGGAAGGCTGGGTTTTCGGACCGCGTGAAATGTATGAACGCAGCGGGGATGTCAACGACGTTGTTTTTCCCTGTGGATGGGTTCTTGTAGAAGATGAACTCCGCATTTATTACGGAAGTGCGGATACATCCGTATCCCTGGCTACTGCAAATATCAACGATGTCTTGAGATATATACATCAGTGTCCTGAGAAACAGTGTCCTGACGAGTATTGCAGGTGGTTTGAAGAGGATATAGAGGTCTCTACCGATCCGAAAAGAGGATACTTGAAATTGAAATAAATCTGAAGACTTAAAAAGTAAATAAAGATAAAATAAAAAAGTAAATAAAAATAAAAAGTTGAAATTAAAAAATAAAAATTAAGTCTGGGATATCAGTGGATTTGGGGGGTGATAGTATAAAAGTTGCGATGTTATCTCCGATTGCCTGGAGCACACCACCAAAAAAGTATGGCCCCTGGGAGTATATAGTGTCTTTATTAACTGAAGGCCTGGTAAAACGGGGAATTGATGTTACATTATTTGCAACAGCAGATTCTCACACCAAAGCGAAACTTCATGCTGTAGCTCCGAGACCTTATGAAGAAGATAAGGATATGCTCGTGAAAGTGTATGAATGCCTGCACATATCAGAAGTCTTCGAAAGAGCAAAAGAATTCGATATAATCCATAACCATTTTGATTATCTTCCTTTGACCTACAGCGCACTTGTTGATACACCTGTCGTAACAACCATCCACGGCATTTCTTCAAGGAAAATTCTGCCTGTCTATAAAAAGTACAATAACAGAACTTTCTATGTGTCAATAAGTGATGCTTACAGGTGTCGCGATCTGGACTATATAGCAACGGTTCGGCATGGGATCGATATAGAGAGCTTCCATTTCAACGAGAAACCGCAGGATTATCTTCTCTTTTTATCACGCCTGCATAGAGACAAGGGCGTAAGGGAAGCAATAGAAGTTGCAAAAAAGACCGGTAGAAAACTCAGAATAGCCGGTTTCATTGCTGATCAGGCTTATTTTGAAAACGAGGTTCAGCCCTATATAGATAATAATCAGATCATTTATGAAGGGCATGTTGACCCTGAATATAAAAAGGAACTCCTGTCGAATGCATATGCTTTACTGCACATGATAAATTATGATGAAGCTCTCGGAATTGGCGTTGTTGAGGCTATGGCAAGCGGGACGCCGGTAATTGCAATGAACAGGGGCTCAATGCCTGAGCTCATCCGAAATGGAGAAACCGGTTTTCTGGTCAGCAACATTGACGAAGCTGCAGAAGCTGTGCAAAATATTGATTCAATATCCCGCAAAGCTTGCAGGGAACATGCGGAAAAGCACTTTTCTGTTGACAGGATGGTGGATGAGTACATAAAAGTATATGAAACCATCCTGGAGAAGCGCAAACGTGAAGAGAAGAGACCATGGGGCTTTTATGAGGTGCTTATGGAGAAGCCCGGATATAAAGTCAAAAGCCTTACTGTTTTTCCTCAGGGGGAAATTTCACTCCAGCGTCATGCCCATAGGAACGAGCACTGGTACATAGTCAGCGGAGAGGGGCTTGTAACTAAAAACGAGAGTAAAATAAGGGTTCTTCCCGGAGATTCGGTCGATATTCCGGTGAATGAGATTCATCGAGTTACAAACATCGGTGGTCAAAACCTTGTTTTCATTGAGGTCTCACGCGGAGACTACCTTGGTGAGGATGACATTGAAAGGCTAGAAGATAAATATGGGAGGACGTGAGCAGATTTCATGAATTCAAAAAGTTTCATGAATTCAAAATCTGCATAGAAAATCGTGTACGGGCTCTTCTCTTTATATTTCCTTTACTGCTTTTTTATTGTTCTTTAATCTTTTCTTTACTGCCTTTTTAAATTTTTAAATTATCCTTTAATTATTTAATCAGGACATTCTGAAGTATTGTAGGCGTTTCTGACCTTTTCCGCTATTTCCTCACCCAGCCTTTCAGAGACATTCTGGATGAAAAGCTCGATATATTCGAATGGAACACAGCCAAGGCTTTCTTCTCCTGATAGAATGAGCCTGACAAGGTATTCCAAGTCATATCTGGATAGCAGCTTTATTCTCCTCAGGAAGTCCTGGGCATCTTTCGCATAGTGATTTGCCAGGGGAGGGAGTATGGAACGATAAGCCATTCCCGAGCCCGAACAGAGATACCCCTCACATTCCGGAGCAACGGTTTTCAGAATACTGATATCTGTTTCTGAGAGTATTCTTGCCATGTTAATCACCAGTGATAAAGGTATAGAATTTGTGCTTTCTAGATCTTTCAAGAATATAATTACAGGCACTGTATTTCAGAAGTAATAAATATATGCAAGTTAAGGTACACAGATAACATATACAGATTAAGTATACAGATTAAGCACAGATTAAGTATACAGATTAAGTACAGATTAAATACATAGATTAAACGCATACAGAAGGTAGGTCTGAGGCTTATCCTGTATGAGAATGATTCTGTTTTTCTGCTATTTAACGATAAGGCTTCACTACCTGAAGGATGCAGTCTGGATTGTGCATCATAATTCAAGTTTCATAAGGTCTTCAGCAAGAATCACATCTCCTTCAAAGTATCTTTTCAGGCGGTTTATAGTTTCCTTCTCATGTTCCTGCATGTCGGGGTAGAAATGTGTGAGGCAAATAGTTCCGATTTCTACATCGGATTCTTCCAGAAGGTCAGCAAGTGTGCTAGGAGTGGTGTGGTTTGTGACTTTCATGCCCTGGGGAAAAGAACATTCGTGAATTAGGAGATCGACATCGGCTGAGAACTCTATTATCTTTCTTGAGGGCTCGGTGTCTCCGGAATAGACAAACTCTCCATCCTCTCCTATCACGCGGTAAGCCAGAGTCGGAACGCTGTGCGAGGCTGCCGTGCAGCTGATCTCACAGTCGAAACCATCAGGAGTGAACGCTTCTCCCGGGAAGAGCTCGATAACATCCACATCCACTTCTTCCTGAAGATACTCATAAGCGTCAAGCACTTTCAAAAACCATTCTTCGGTTCCTTCAGGTCCGTAAACCTTCATACTGGTACTTCCGCGGAGCCAGTTTGCCTTGATAAGAGGGTGCAGGTCAGCCACGTGGTCAAGATGAAGGTGCGAAAGCAATACTGTATCTACCTCGGTATGGGAAACCCCAGCCTCAGGGAACCTGCTCAATACGCCGCTTCCGCAGTCGATTAGCAGCGGCTTGTCCTCAAGCCTCAAAAGCACTCCTGACTGTACCCGATTCAATTGAGGAATCGCAACTCCAGTGCCAAGAAATGTGATTTCCATGGGTTAAAGAATAAACTTTAAATAATTTAACTTTATTTAGAGCATGACCGCATAACGGATTTTTATGGTAAAAACCCCTGATCTTTTTCTCAAAGCGCGAGGGTTGCCCAGCCAGGCCAAAGGCGCCAGACTTAAGATCTGGTATCGAAGGATTTCGTGGGTTCGAATCCCACCCCTCGCATTAAATTTGTAAGTGACAGGTAGCTTGAATTTATTGTACACATTTGTATGGTAACACTTATACACTTACCATAAAACCGATTTTCTGGAAGTTACTCCCGTAAAAAAGTCTCGTTTTACTACCTGTACTTAATAGAAATGTCGATTTTTTTGTACTCACCTTAAAGAGCATACAGCCCAGATCTTATATAAGCCTCTTTAACGATTATTTTCTAGATTATGTAAGATAATATCCAAATTATGTAATATTAAATAACAAAAAAACTAACAAAATTATTAAATATTAGTTAGTAGTATAGTTTAGTGTCTCTACCAAACAGGCACGGAAGTTAGTCGCCTCCTAAATCATCATAAGCACCTGAAATTTCAGGAAATTAGTCGCCTCCTAAATCACATAAGCACCTGAAATTTCATAACCCCTGCCTGAACCTGCAAAGAAAAACAGACAGGGGTCAGGGTGCAACACAACCGCTGTCCTGAAACCATGCGCCGGTTTATCATCAAGCGTTGCGCCGCTTGACCACGCCTCCACGCCGGTTTTTGATCAAATTTTTTCAAAAGGTTTTCGCTCAAGCCTTTTTTGAAAAGGCTTGCGGTTCAGATTACCCAGACCGCTCTGAACCCAAGACTGTTTAGCCTTTTATCCTGAGCCGCAAAAAGCCTTTCAGCTGACCGGCAGCATCCTGCATTTCCGTTCCAGCCTCCGCCTCTTCTTACCCGTACTGGTATGGATATGCTCGGGAAAAGATTTTCCCAGGCTCTTCCGTCTGCAGGGGCGCCTTTATAGCTGATGTGATACTCGTCCTGCACCCATTCCCATACATTCCCATAGATGTCGTAAAGTCCCCAGGGATTTGGCTTTTTCAAGCCCACTGGATGGGTTTCAAACCCTGAGTTTTCCAGAAACCAGGCGTACTCCCTAAGTTTTGATTCATCGTTTCCAAAAAAATAAGCGGTTTCAGTTCCAGCCCTGGATGCATATTCCCATTCGGATTATATGCGTCTACTTCATATACCTTCAAACATTTCTGTCTTCTATGGCGCGAGTTGAAGATCCCTCTAATTTTGAAAAAAAGCTGAAAGCCGCTATCAAACTGGTGGTTGATTCGGAGACAATTTCTGCAGAGGACAAAAAAGCAATACAAGAGTTCTATTTTTCACTTCGCAGGAAAAACATGAAGATTAGCACACAAATTACGCACATAAACACGCTAAAAAGGACTTGTGAGCATATTTTAAAAATCGGCATCATCAAACCTCTCTATGAAATTGATCTCTTTGATTATGACAGGCTCCTTGAATTTTTAGAAACCGAAATGGGTTATAAAACCGGCACCATAAACCAGTGTAAGAAATCGATTCGCAGTTTTATGAAGTGGAAATATGGGGACGGTGTACCTTCCTGGGTACTCAACGAAGTTAAGATGGTACATGCCCCTACCCCTGTACAACCTCAAGATCTACCAACGCGAGAAGAATTTACAGAGTTTTTAGAAGCAGCACCACATCCTCGCGACAAGGCCATAATTGCTGTGTGTGCCGATGGAGGTATCAGGATAGGAGCTTTATTGGCCTGCTGTACTAATTCCGTTACTGAAACCCCACATGGAGTAGTTTTGTATTTATCAAAGACCGGAGCTAATAAGACCACGCCAGCGAAAGGAGTACCTTTGACATGGAGTGCAGGATACCTACAGCAATGGCTCGCTATACATCCACTCAGAAATGATCCTAACGCACCGTTGTGGACTACGTTACGAAGGATCAGACAACCAAACACTGGTACTCTGCAGTATGAAGCTCTGAGTTATGAAGGGGCATGCTATGTGTTTAAACAGGTCGAGAAAAAGTTAGATAAATCAAAACATGTTCACCCTCACACTCTCAGACACTATGCTGTCACGTGCTGGATCCTTGACGGGCTCAGAGAGCAGGATATCAATTACAGAGCAGGCTGGACGAAGGACTCAAAACAGATGTTTTCGACATACGGGAACTTCGCAGATGACGATATGAATATGAGGATATTCGAGCATTATGGACTCAAAACAGATGACCGCAGGCAGATCGTTCTAAAGAAATGTCCTCGATGTAACAACGTCCTCAAACCGGAAGACAGGTTCTGTTCTCAGTGCTCTTTAGTTCTGAGCAACGATGCTTTCCAGGAAGTCCAGGAACAAAAGAATGATCTTATTCAGACGCTCAGGTATGCAATGGAAGATCCGGAGTTTCAGATGAAGCTCATAGCGATTTCAGAAGAAAAGAAAAAAGAACTAAGGTTGTAATCACTGCGCGGATATCCCCCAATAATTCCCTTTTTTGTCATGCACTGAAATGATCCGCTCACCAGGCTTCGCTCCTTCTGCCAGCCTCAGCAGGTAATACTGCCTGCTATGAGCAGGGTAAATCAAAGCCTTCGCTCCTACTCGAGGGAGTTTGACCGGGTAAAAAATGTACTTATACTTCCCACTGTCAGCAGGCAGGACTATTCCCCAATCTCCAGGCTGGACTCCGAGCTGTGTGTCCTGAGCGGTAAAGGTAGGTTCCGGGACGTACATGCTGACAAACGTTGACGGGATCATTGTCAGCTCGTCGTAGTAGTTCCCGTTCTCGTTGTCAGAAACAGTATTGTTGGCAATGTAGAGTTTTGTGTTAGTGGGATCAGTATTGACTATCCCCCAACCAGTCCAGGCTTGCTTAGTGGAGTTAAGAGTTTCTACAGTTCCTGATATTGTATTGTTGATAAGGTAAAGTTTGGAAGTCCCGGAAACAGGAGACGTGTTGACAAGAATCCCGCAGTTATAACAGTCTTCAATGATGTTTTTCTCTATCCTTGTACCGTTCCAGCCACCTATGGCGATTCCTGCGTTATAGTTAATTGTGGTAATCCGTCCAGCTCTCCTGATAATATTGTCATGGATATAGAGCCCCTTATCGCTCTGCTGATAACCTGTGCCGTACTCAATTATCCAGAAGCCTTCTCCCCAAGGGTCTTCGATCTCATTATCAAAAACCTCTACCCCTGACATGTCATAAGCGACATCTGAATGTTCTATCTGGATCCCGGGATTTCCGGAAATCGAAGTAAGTGCATAAGGCTTCATGTAGTTGTTGAAAATCATTCCATGTCCGGTATTCCATACCCGGTGTGCAGAGTTTCTTCTTATCTCGGTATTGTTCCCGAATACCAGGAAATTTTGTGACCTGATAAAGTAACTCCCGTCGTGTCCCATCCGCTTGACAACATTATTGTAAAAATAAAGGTTGTTTCCTCGATCCATTCTCATGCCATCCGAAAGGCAGTCATGGATGTACATATCGTGCATGGAGATGTTAGTTCCGTAAGTGAAAAACATTACAATGTAATTCATCTTCCCGCCAACATACCCGCTCTGATTGACATCGTTTCCGTCAATCTCAAAGCCGTGTACCTCCACGTTCCGGATAGGACTTACAGCCTGCTTGATAAAAGGCTCAGTGCCAGGATCTGCTTCAGTATAGATGTTCGCCCAGCTCGCATTATCCTTGAGCCTGAGAATCGCCGTAAAGTCTCCAGTCAGGATAGTATTGTCCCCGATAAGAAGCCAGGATGAGAGCTGATAGGTGAAAGGACCTCTGAGGTAGACAGTGATAGGCTCTTCGTCAGAAGCATTAAGACGTGCATATTCAAGAGCCTGGTTGATCTGGGCATTATCGTCTATCCCGTCAACAGTATATTCGTCCGTTCCCAGGCTCGAAACATATACAGTGGTCATGCCAGTGACACCGTCACAATTTTTCCGTCCGCCAATTGCACGACTGCCGTTTTCGTTTCTTCGTTCACTGACAGGACAGTACCGCTCTGGGGAGTCAACTGCTTTTCGATGGTATCGTCCACTATCGTCTGTGTAGTCTGGACCAGGTCATCGATGATTGGTTTCATGTACCCGGGACTGAGGTACTGGGAGTAAGGATCAGGGACAACCGGATCAACCGAGGAATAGATGAAATCTGTAATTGCAGTAACATCAACCGTTTCAAGAGCGTGTTCACTGTGATATTTCATTTCTGAAATCCTTAACCATGATGGACGCGGAACTCTTGAGACATCAACTGAGTGTGTACTGTTCGCTGCATCCCTGGGGTCACAGGCATAGACCACGGGGACCTGAACGGAGCTTGTAAGAGCTTGTAGACCCCTGGAGAATCCAGAGCCAAACCGGATCCTCTGATATAGTTCCAGGTCGAACCGGTCAACGAACTGCATAGACACCTTTGCCCGGGGTGTCAGGAAATACAACAACCACTTGACTGCCTCTCTTTCGGCTGTGCTACCCTTCTCAGAAATTGAATTGTCCTCTATCATGTACTCTCTTGCCTTCTGTTCACCTGAGTAGACAGCCGCAGAAAAAGCAGAGGCAACAACAGTTTCCCCGGTCTCGCTCAGGATCCCGTGAACCGTCACTTTGTTGTACTTTTCTTCAGGTTCCGAAACTATCTTTGGTTCATCTACAAGAGAGGGATCAGGATAAATCAGGGTGATGGGAGCGGGAAGATCAAACCCGTTTGCGCTCAGGTCTATGTTCTCAGGTTGCACGAGGTAGAACTCTGGCCTGGTAACTGTAAGCCCGGAAATCTCCCGGGTAATGAGCTTTATATGGATCATGCAGCCAACATAGCCAGCTATTTCCTTGATTGCTTCCAGCCGGGTTGTCTTCGGGTTGAAAACAAACTGTTTAGGCTCTTTATGAGTGTCTGTCAAAGTTTTCGCATATACACCAGTTTCTTCTGGCGCCAGCAAAGTCTGGATCCAGGAAGGCCATGAGGCAGTCTCGCCATCCACCACCTGATAGTTCCAAGAGACCTTCTGGACCACAAGGTTTCTTGAAAGGTCAGCTGCCTGCATGGATACCGAATTTCCATTGTATCTCATTACAGAGCTGTTTGCAACAACTTTTCCATTGAAGAGAAGGTGAGGGTTGCCTTGCGAATCATTGGCAACGTGTTTGATCGTCGAGTCCTCCGGAGGTACGACAAGGTCCACAAACTCAGTAGACAACTGCAGGTAAGTATCATTGATGGATTTCGAAACCTCAATGGCTCCTACAGAGTAATCTCTAAGCTCCTTGCGTTCCTTCCATTTTACCACGTCAGACTGCATGAAAACGTATGCCTGTGGAGCAATATAGTCATAGTACCGAATCGCAGTTTGCCACCTGGGGTAGTGCCGTTCAAGGACAGCAGTTGCAACAGGTGTATCTATTTTGAGCGGAACCTGCCACCTCGGGTGATGCCTGGAAACAAAAGCCGTGATTGGTTGCACCTCTTCAATCTGGAAACCTGAAACACTCTGAGGATAATGTTTCTCCACAGCAGCCACAGCATCTGTCTGCTGTCTGACCCGGATCCAATCAATGACCAGCTCTCCGGCATTGACCTCGCTATATAGACTTATAGGCAGGTCCCCAGATGGTACGTTGGTTGTGATCGTGCCCCTCAGCGCGTCATCCACGTAGAATACAACGCTACCTGAATTATATGCAACTCCGTACTTGTAGAACGTTGTCCCGTAACGGTATACGTTATCGTTTACAGAGGTCGACGTGCTGCCATTGTGGGTGTGCATATAATCATAATTAGACGTGCCACTTGCACCCAGCCAGCAGGCCCTCTGATTTGCCGAGGACCAGTACCCGCATATCATCTGGTTGTTCTGAGCGTGATACATCCTCATTTCCAGCAACGTCCCTGTCCCAAACATTGAAACCGATCTGAGCAGGGAGTTGACAGTTGTGCTGCTGAGGTACAATTTTGAATCAGATATCACAGGAGAGCCTGCCAATGTAGTCCAGACACCGGGGTCCAGGCTGTCGAAATCTTCCCAGAAATTGAAAACATCTGCTGCAGAACTTTCAGAAACTGCTGCACCGTTACCGTAGTAGAAGTGAATCTTTGAGGATCCTGCCGGCCACCTGATCCATACGGAAAACGAGTCTGAATCCGAGGACTCCAGGAAGTACTTGACTGCAGTTCCTGCATTGTCAGAGAACCTCAGATCCCTGCCATCCAGAGTCATCCCGGGAAGCCTGGGAATATCTACAAGGATCTGAGTATCCACAGCAGGAACTGCACTTATCCGGATATCCCCCCGGTATTTCCAGCGAGGATATGCAATCGAGGACGGCATAGACATCGTGGTAACAATAGGATCCAGAGTTATACTGCCGTCACTCTCTGAAACAGCCGTTCCGTTACCATAATGGAAATGTATTTTTGAAGTCCCTGCAGGCCACTCAACGAGACAGGTGAAAACCCCGCTCTCCAGGGACTCTATTCTATACGGGATTTCCTGTCCTTCAGTGCTTGAGAAACGCAGGTCTCTCCCGTCCAAGTTCATTCCTGGAAGAAGGTCGATGTTCACCCTCTGGACAGTTTCCCCTGCAGGGATGTCAGTAATTTCAATATCTCCCAAGAATTTCCACTTTTGATAAGGGCCTGGAATCTCAGGGAGGTAATATTCAGTGAGTAGAGAGGGCTCGCCTGTTATGCTGTCGTCACTTTCAGATACAGCTACTCCGTTGCCATAATAGTAATGGATTTTTGTTGCATCTTCCGGAACATCAACCCAAAAGGAAAACATGCTGTTTTCTGCAGACTCGAGGTTGTATCTTAGAATGTTTCCTCGAGTGTCAGAGAATCTCAGGTCCCTACCATCTACAGCCATCCCCGGGGACAACGGTATGCTGATCTGGACAGGTCTGTCCAGAGTTTCGATCCGGACATCTCCCCTGAACTTCCACTGCTGGTAAGGGCCCGTGACTGCAGGCTGATAGAATAGTGGTTGCCTGAACATGGCAACAGGAACCATTGATACCTGTGTCGAAGCATTGACGAATCCTTTTAGGGAAACTTCTGGTACCATCTCAACTGCAGTTGATGCAGTTATAGGTTCAGGCAACGTGAAAGTTTTCGGTTGATTGATATGTTTTCTACCTACACTGATTGCGGGCATCGAGGCTGAATATTTCCGAACACGAACCCAATCTACTTTGATATATCCTTCTCCATAATAAGAATAAATCTGAACAGGGAGGTTTACAGCACCCGGTACTGTGGTCGTAATCTCTCCCCTGTACGAGTAATTAACATAGTATCGGGGGCCTGCAGCTACATGTGCGACTCCGTATATGTTGTAAACCGATCCAGACCGGTTTACGCCATCGTTGTCCCAATCCCCTGACGAACCATTGTGTGCAAACCTGTGGTCTGTCAGGAGGCTACCAGCTGCACCCTGCCAGGCAGCTGCTTTTTGTGTGCTCGTGCTCCGGAATCCAAACGGTCCTCTTTGTCCTGACTGATGTGCTATCCGCATTTCAACCAGAGAATTGGGAACATACAGAGTTTTACTCTCGATGTATCCGCTCAAAGATGAGTGCTGTAAAGTCAGGATTGAGCCGGATACTGATCCTCCACTGCCTCCAACGTTCCAGACAGAAGTGTTTATGGATGTCCCTAAGAAATCATCCCACAATTCGAATACAGTTGATGCATCACTTGCAGAAGTTACGCTTCCGTTTCCATAATATAATAAGATTAAATCTGTGTTAGCCGGTAGTTTCAGCCACACAAAAGCAGAAGTAAAATTAATTACGCTCTCTATGAAGTACGGAATAGCAGTTCCGCTAACTGTTGTAAACCTGATGTCCCTAAAATCATACCTCATGCCAGGATAGTACGGCAGGGTGAAAAAAACCTGAAGACCTTCGGTAGCTGAAGGGTTCGAGATCAGAAGCTCCTTTTTATACTTCCAGGCGAGGTAACGCTGCACAGTCTCACCTTACGGAGTCTGCACAATAGCCCACAGGCTTGCTCCGGTAATGCTCTGGCCTGTATCCAGGTTTCTTACCTTCGCCTTGACAAATTTAGCTGCCCGCTGCATCTGAACGAATCCCTGGACCTGGTGTCCAGCATCTACATCTACATCACCGCTGTCACACGGATCTGCATAAGTACCCACAGTGAAAGAGACAGAAGCTCCTTCTGGATCCGCGAACAGCTCAACCCTGGCTCCTTTTGTCGCCGATGCGTGGAATGTCATCTGATAACCAATACCAAAATCCACAGCCTGGGAAAGGTCAACTCCCGTGCTGGCAGAGCTGGAACTGTTTGCTGCTACAGTTGCACCGCTTAAAATCTGTGTTGCTGTTTTGTTAAGTGCCATTTTTCTACCTCATGAATTTCTCATCATAGTGTTTGTTATCGCAATTTCCACTGACTCGCCATCTGAGTACGGTTTATTTTCGCTCAAAACATGCCTGAGAAGCAGAGTTCCTCCAGAGGCAGCATTTAATATTCCAAGTTCTCTGATGATTACCGAGCCGGTAAACGCGAAAAGATAAGACCAGACGGAAGTCCCAGGACTTGTGAAACTACAATTTGCCTGTACTCTCTGTGCCCCATACTGAGCGTTTTCATTTTCGAGAGCTGTATCTGATGTGCTCTCTGCCGTTGCTCCTGTCCCAGTAGCAATATAAATAAATGGATCAGGGGCAGAAACACCGTTCAACATTCTTGCCATTGCTTCAAGACCATCTGCCGTTATTGTCGCCGTTTTATCACTTCCTCACGTCCATTAGGATGAATCCTGATATGTTCTGTCACATTTCCTTCCCTGTCCCTGGAAATTATGTCAATTGCAATTGCAGGGACCACGCCTGTACCTTGTCCACTCAATGTTGATCAGCCTGTGAAAATTTTATATTGTAAACGAATTTTCCGGAACCCCTGACAACTTCTTTGATGCTGCCGAATCCCGAAATGTAACAGTCCGTGAAGCTCTCACCGTTAATAACAAGAATATCGAAATTTCCTATCTGGTCAACGAGATTTTCAATTTCCGAATAGTCCTCTGTGTAGCAGTCAAAACTCCGAGGGAAAGACCGTTTTTTCGAGCTGAGGGAAGCGTGAATATCACCGGAGTACAGCTGTACTTCCTTTGCCGTGATCGTGTAGTTAATTTCAGAATCCTGCCAGGCTGAGACCGGTAGACCAGCAAAGGTAACCGGGATCAGATAATCACTTAATTCACTCATGAGTACAGCCCCCTTGCCCTTCTCTTGTTTGCCGTGTATTTGTTCAGTTCTTCAATCAGCATCCTGACATCTACACTGTTTGCCAGCGTGTTCGGTCCGATTGTGATCGTGTCTCCTGCAAAGCTGTTGTTTGTGACAGCTGCAACCTGACCGAGTCCACCAGAAAGGGAATCGATAGGAGAACGAACACTACTAAGAGCCTGACTGAGAGGTTTTGCAAGCTCGGCTGTCCTTGCGATTGATTCCTTCATGGGGTCAACGAAAATAGAGTCCCAGTTAGGGATTTCTGAGAAAGGTCCCTCTTCCGCAGGAGAGTGAGGGAGCAGGCTCTTGACTTTTTTAAGGGCAGAAGAGGCAGCGTTGTATGCAGTTTTTGCAGCTGAGGATATTCCGCTCGCGATAGAGCTTACTATGGAGGACCCTGCGCTTTTAGCTGCTGAAACTGTAGAAGAAAGCGATTTAGCGACTGGACTTGAAACAACGTCATCCCATTTTGGGAGTTTTGAAAGAGCACCTTTCAATGACGGACTATTCATAGGCAAATAGTCGGCTATCATTGAGGTTAGTTCGTCTATTTTTTTCCTGAGAGAAGAAATTTTGTCGTTGATCCCGTCTATCAAGTTCTGGACAAGGTTCTTTCCTGCGTTATAAAACTCGGTTGCCTTGTTTTTAAGTTTGGTTACAATCCCGTAAACCTCATTAACGATCTCGGTAGCCTTCGTTTTTACGGACGTATATATTTCGTTCCATCTTGCCTTCCATTCAGTAAGCAGGTTAGAAAGCTCCGCTTTAATCCGGTTATACCGGTTTAGCAGATCGTTGTAAAGCATCTGAGCGGTATTGATAATGTAGTCCTTAGCATCGCTGAGGGTCTTCCATATCGAATCCCACCTTGCTTTCCAGTTGTTATAAAAAGCAAGAGCCGCCGCCTTGACCTGATTAAACCTGTTCTGTACGTCCGTGTACCAGGACTGCAACTTGGCAATAATGTTAGCTACAGCTAGATTGAGAGCGGTCTTGAAATTCTCCCAGTGTGTACGCCAGTTATTGAGAATATCAAGGGCAGCTGCTTTGACCAGATTGAATTTATTTTGAGTATCAGTGTACCAGCCCTGCAGTTTGGTCATGATATAAGCTGCTGCTTGTGTTAATGTTGATTTGAAATTCTCCCAGTGAGTACGCCAGTCAATGAGAAGGGCTAGAGCGGCTGTTTTTACTTGGGTAAATCTGGCCTGGGTGTCATTATACCAGCCCTGTAATCTTGTGACGATATCAGAAACGGCCTGCGTTAGAGTGGTCTTGATATTGTCCCAATGCGTACGCCAGTTATTCAGTAAATCCAACGCGGCAGATTTAATCAGGTTGAATTTGTTTACGTTTTCAGTATACCAACCCCGAACCTTTGCAATGATATAATCAATAGCTTGGGTTACTGTAGTCTTCAAATTTTCAAAATGAGCCTTCCAATCAGTATACAGGTCATATGCGGCTTTGACAAGCTCAATAAACAGGCTTACGACTTTTGCGACAAACAGGACAATACCGGCAGCTAAAAGACCGAGAGCAACCGGTATAGCTACAGCCATAGCCGCAACTGTGGCAACAAATTCGGTGATTTCGGGGTGACGTGCTACCCAATCGAGGAACTCACTGGGTTTCTCGCTAAGGAAATTAATGATACCCGTGAGTGAATCGATATCGCCCTGTGCGTCGTCCATGGCCGAGCCGCTAAAAGAGCCAAGGAAGTCAAGGACGACAGGAATTACGTCTTCTTTGAGTTGCTGCCACAGTTCATCAAGGGTGTCCCATAGGGGTTCGAGAGCTTTCTTCACGTTCTCATACAGGGTACTCATGCTGTCAAGGAACGAGGTTTTGAACGTTTCCCAGATCGTTTTTATACTGTCCCATGCTGAACTGAGACTTTCCTTTGCGGGTTCGAGTGCGGTAGACAGTTCATCCCAATACTTTTTCAGGTCGTTGTACAGACCACTCGCACCCATCACAAGAGCATGATAGTAGTATTCGAGCCGGTTTTTAATGCGATCCCATTTATCCTCAAGGTCGGCTGCACTAATCGCCATAACAAGGGCGTGATAATAGTATTCAAGCCTGTTTACAAGCTTATTCATTTCGGACTGTAGCCAGTCCCATACAGCTTTTGCTTTGCCCTGAATATCTCCCCAATTGTTTTTCCAGGCAAGCGCAAGAGCAGCAACCACAGCAATGATAGCTGCAATAGGGAGAGCCAAGCCTGAGAGAGTTGTCAGGAATCCAGTAATAGCGAGTTTGGCAGAGGCAAAAGCTGTGGCCAGCACTCCGCCAGTTCCCACGGCAGTAGCGAGAGTTCCGATTGAGGATACTACCGCGCCCACAAGCATGAGGATCGGACCGAGTGCGGTAATGAATGCTGTAAACGCAATTGCTCCCAATTGGACTGGTTCAGGCAGCGCTGCAAATCCTTCTACAAATGCAGATATAGCCGGGAGTGCGACATTCTCGATGAAAGGAATCAGTGTTCCTGTCAGGATCGGAAGCAGATCCTGGGTGATAAGTGGAATTATCTGCCCTTGTATAATTGGAAGCAGGTCGGCCTGAAGATCCCGTGCGGCTTCCGTAAGCGCGAGCATTGGATTCGAATCGGCAACGTCTTTAGCAGCCTTATCCGTCGCGCCTGCAACGTCCTGGACGTTTTGTATCCCGGAGGCTGTGGCATCAATTACCTGAGCTTTTACGTCCTCCCATTGAGTTCCGAACAGGGCAACCCCGGCTATATTACGTTTTACAGGGTCCTCGATAGCCATAAGTCCGGCAACAGTAGCAATAAAAGCCTCTTTTGCAGAGTCCCCACCGGCTGCTATTTTCTGGGACATCTCGTCCGCGCTTAAACCGATAGCTGCGAACCCGCTTATTGTAAGATCTGAACCGTCCTGGGCACGAATATTGAACTCTTTGACTGCGTCAGCTACTTTATCAAGGTTCCAGGCTCCCGCCTCTGCACCCGAAATCAGAATAGCTAGAAACTCGTCTGCAGAAACACCCATGGCCTGAAACTGCGGAGCATATTCCCGGAGGGTATCCAGGAGTTCTTTTGAAAAATCCCCGCCTTGCTGATAGCCTGTTGTGATGATGTCCAGGGCGTGCTGTCCATCTATCCCGAAGTTCCGCATTAGGACGCCTGCAGCTGCTGTTACTTCGTTGACATCATCCCCGAAAAGTTCAGATATTGTGATTGCTCCAGAAGCGACTGATTCAAGTTCTTGACCGGCGAGGTCACCCATGTTTTGCCGGACTGAAACAATAACCTGATTAACCGCGTCTATTGAGTCTCCGAAGCCGTTTTTCCAGACGTTCATTGCTGCGTCTGTAAGCTTGTTTGCTTCTTCTGCTGTAAGGCCGAGGGAAGCCTTTACCTGTCCCTGAGATTTTCCAACATCGTTAGCCCAATTAACCAGAAGAGCACCAGTACCGGCAATAGCAAGGATCGGAACAGTTATCCCGGCTGCCATACTGGTTCCGGCTGAACTGAGTGATTTCCCCATCGTCTCGAACTGTTTTCCCACTTTCCCAACTTCAGTCTGAACTTGAGAGAAGACACGGGACAGTTCTTTCATATCTCCGATAATGGAAACAACCAGTTCACCAGCACTCATTTTTCCACCGTTTTATTATAAAGTTACTCGTTTTTTGACCGTGTTTTAGTCGGAACAGTTTTTGATTACCTAGAAACTTTCCAAGCTCCGTTCTCGCTTTGGCCTTCTGGATGTGCCTCTTTGAATTTCTCCAGTCCTGAAACACCACTGGATTTCACGGCTTCAGCAGGATCTTTGCCCTGCATGATTTCTCCGAGGACTCCCCAGAATACCTGAGCTGACAACTTTCGAGCTTCCCATCCTTTCCGATAATACATTATGATCTGGTCAAGGGTCATTTCATCAAGCAGGTAGTCCTTTGTCGCCCAGGCATACATCTCTCCGAGTTGGGAGATTATGTCCCAGATGGTGAGTTTTTTCCGTCTTCGCCTCCAGCTTCTCCCTCATCTTTCAGCTGAGTCATTCCGGAGAAAACGAACTTGACAAAACCTAACAGTTTGTTAGCCGGGATATTGTCAAGAAGCCAATCCTTTGTGATTTTTTTATTTGAGTGTTGGCAAATCATAGCTACGATTTCAAGCATGTCCTCAAGGACTGACATGTCAAGATTTTCCTCAGTGACGTTCTCCAGCTTCTTCACATCATATTTTTTCGAGAAATCAATGAATTTGAGGGTTGTCCTTGCCGGAATAAAGGAAAGATCAACCTGCTCACCTCTCAGGTCAGCTGTCCTTTTCGGGGGTTCGAGAATTTCAAAATGGTCAAGGAGGTCAGTCAGGATTAGACCCCCTGTTCATCGTAGATCTCGAACAACTGATCGCCAGCAGTCCTGGTTGGATCGATAATACCTCTGAGTTCGATTGGCGGTTTCATTGGTTCGTCTCCGTCATCGTCAGGCAGAGATAGCTCCAGACCTCCCTGGTTCTTTGCTGCATAGACAGTGATCCTGAACTCCTTCCCGGCTGCGTTGGTATTCGTCAGCCGGACCACACGCGGGTTAATGGTGTTGAGACCACCGCTTGAGAGTTTCACTGAAGCATTTGGTGTGTAAGAATAGTCAACGAGAATACCTTCTCCGGATGTAATCACTGTAGAAGCTGCTACCCTGCCGATACAGGTAAACCCGGATGCATCCACGGCGACTACGTAATCTGTATTCCGGACAGCTGCATTCCCAGAAGCATCCGTGACAACGATAGACTCAACTTCTGAGCCGTCACCCATTTTGTGGTTCAGCCTGACAAGTCCGGTTCCTGTTAGAGTGTGGGCTTCATTTTCAACTGAGACGGCATCTCCAGCCACAGTATCTACAAGATCCATTCCACCTCTGATAAGGGCAAGGTTCTCAAGATCCACTTCCCACATCTCAACCTTCACAGTCGCGGTGTGGTTTATCACAGGCCCCTGAATCTCTGGAGCGTTACTCGGCTTGAATACTGCAGCCTCAAATTCTTCTGTGAATTCTATGCCGGTTGCAACTCCGATGTTTGTGAGGTTGTCTACATCCTCACCTACCTCGATCTTTGCAGACCCGAAACGGATCGTATTCGGCTTCTGAACAGTTGTCTGGTAGTTGACCATTTGTTTTTCACTTCCTGAATATTACTTTGAAATCATACGGAATATGATACACTCCGGGCAGGTCCTCATACTGGTCCGGAGCTTCGATAGGGATAATTCGGATAATTTCAATGCCTGAAACAGTCCCGGAGAATCCTTCAAGGGCAGCCTCAACGACCTGAGAGAGTTGCTGAACCTGCAGGTAATCTTCTGCCCAGCAGGAAATCTGAAATCTTGGGGATCCTGAAATCTGGCGGTAAGGATTCGAGGGTTTGTGAATTGACAAGGCAGGAAGAGTGCATCCAAGAGGGAGCTTGAAAGGGTGGATCCGAGTGCCTACAAAACTCTTGACAGCTGTATTGCTTGTCAGAATGGTCCGGATCGCTTCATCTATGATCGTCATTTGCGTTTCCTCAGGACTCGCTTGATGCTCTCTTCGAAGGCTTTCTGGATCTCCTCTTCATTCTCGTCAAGGGCAGGTCTAAGGAAGGGTCTTGGCTGCTGGTGGAATCTACGGCCAAGTCTATCTGTACCCATGAAACCCTTTTCGAGCCTCATCATATGACTCAGAGTACCACCCACCTGAGAAACACATCTGTCAGGAGAGTTTTCTTTTCTGACTTCTCTGATGTTACGCCTCGTAGCACCTGTGATTACTTCAGGAAAATCTGGGTGACCCTTGCCTACATTGATCTTAGCTTCCCTGACAACGACTGCTGCTCCAGCTGAGGTGGCCTGAGGGAGTACGGCCTGCATTTCTGCATCGATTTGCCGAAACTTCGCTTGTAAATCCTTGATGCCCTTTACCTTGACCCGGAACATTTCAGCCATCAAGTCCTCCCTAGAAGGAAAGCAATGACTCCAAGAATCAGCCCTACTAAAAGCTCGAGAACAACAGCTGAAAGTTTTGAATTCATCCGTTCCATTCTGTTCTCAAGCCTCTCCATTCCTTTTTCAAGTCTATCCTGGTCTTCTTTCCTGTCTTCCCTTTCCTGAAATATGCAACCTTGTACCTCGCCCCTAAGCTTTTCTCTGTACTTCTCACACTGCTCATGGGTCACTGTACCACATTCTACCATTTTTGCCCCCAAGATCAGCCGCGTTTTTTCACAGCTTTCAGTTCAACCTCGAGATGATCTATCTCGTACTCGCCGCTTGCGTTCATGAAAAGCTCGTACAGGACTTCGACATGCAGTACCTTGTAAGGGCCTTCATACCCATGGACATTGCTTGTGACAATATCTCCTTCTTGGATCACGGTTTCAGGAGGGAGAAATAGAAGAGGCTCAGAAACGATGTAATCCCCACTTTCAAGAGACTGAATGCCTCCGGACCTGGAAGCCTGTGAGAACCTGCATGAGCTAGGGTTGGAGGTTGTAGTGAGTTGGGGAGTCCCCACTCCATTTGTTACAGGTTCTGCCGGTCCGGAGGCAAGTGAGGTCCCCTCGTGTTCATCATGAATTGTTTCGCCTTCCTGGAAAGTTCCGGAAACATTCGAGAGGATCAGATAACCAGCTGCATCTCCAGCGGTCCAGGACCCTGACTCAAGAACTATTTCCTTGATGGTCCCCTTTGCTCCAGAGGCTACCCCTATCAGAAGATCTTCTTCCAGAAAAGCTGAGGATCCGGACTCAAAGGAAAGTTTCTGGTCCTGGGTACTGCTCAGGATGTTGCAGGTGTGAATCATTCCAAGCATTAGAGATCCGATCATGTTCAGTCCTCGTGGTTCACAGTCCTGATCCCAACTCGTCCGTAAGGTATGCGGAGTTTGCCTGCGTACCTGTACTTTTTCATGTACTTCGCGGCTTCATTTTCATGGTCCTGGATGTCCTGGTCGATAGTGTTCTGTTGCTCACTATTTCCTATTTTGACTCTGGCAGGAAGTTCTCCGTTAATCCTCATCTTACGAAGGACGGCAGCTGCTGAGAGATGAATGCAGGCCAGATTAAGGAGATCGTTGTCGCTGTCATCTACATTTCCTCCAGTCTGCGTAGCTACAGCTCTTGAGGTCCTTATTATGAGTTCAGCAATACCCTCGTCTGTAACTGACCTGGGATTGACTTCAGCACGAACTTCAGAGACGGAACACAGGACCATTCAGCTCACCGTTTAGCTTGTTCCAAGGCTGGTAATCTTACAGACACATGGGTCGGTCAACGTGTCCGGATCAAGGTGTTTGAACCGTGGAACCAGAGCACCGACCTGCTCCATCATGATGTCGCCCTTCGGTCTGCCGCCATCATACCAGAGATCATTTTCCGGGACCTGAAGTTCAATGATGTCGAAGAATCTGAGGTTCTCCTGAGAAGCTATGGGGCTTACCATTGCGGTTCCGGCTGCGAGATCAGGGACTTCATAGATCTGTCCTGGCTGTGATCCGTTTGGTGCTGCGGCGTTAAGGATTTTCAGGATTGCAGCGGTTTCTTCTTTTCCTGTGTCATTCTCGGAGTCCATGAGCTCAGCATAGTTGAAAGGAGCAAGGGAAAGGTTGTATCCACGGGAATAGACGCCACTCAGCTTGAGTTTTGAAATTGCAGCGACGACTGCAGATTTAACGTTTCCATAACTTCCAGAATCTTCCCCGATAACAGAGTTTCCAGCCACCTGGTACATCCCTTTGATTAGGTAATTTGTACCCTGCGGTTTCCAACCATCAGCAATGATTTTGTCCTGCTCCCTTGCGATTTTTGCAGTCATATCGGTACTGATGTCTGCCTCAATCGGGATTTTCTTCTTCTGATATGCCAGCCAATCACGGTACTTGATACGCACCATGTCTTGCTGGACAGGGACGCGAACCTGAAGACTCTCGATGTCAATAGTGTCCTCGATGTCTTTCTGGATGTCGTAGTTTGTGATTGCGCCGCTACGAGCTACATAACGCAGCGTTTCGACGGTGAGGACACCGAGCCCCTGACCTGAGAGTTCTGGATTGATTGGCATGAGCTGTCTACCGACCGACTGAGCAGTCAGTACCGAAATAATAGTCGGATCAAACAGATCCTTGAGATGTGTGAGAAGTGCGTTTCCACCTGTCATGATTTCACTTCCTCGTAAGTACCCAGATTGCAGCTGCTGCGCTTGAAGCGTCTACTGACTGATCCGCATCAGCTACGATATCATCAGTACCAGGAGTTCCAGCACTCAAGAAGCCGTCAGCAACTTCCTTCAGAGGCTGTCCTTTTGTTACATTTTGACCTGATGCAAGTCGGCCTCTTATTCTCTTACCTGCACCCATTTCAACAGCTGCCCAGTCGCCAACCGCAAAAGCAGTGTCAATGGTTTTTGGCTTGTCAGGGGAAGCTTCATACGATAGATATCCTATCGCGTTTCCCGTGCCTGTGAACTCTTTGACATAGTTGTCAGTCGTATCTATCATTACACGGATACCAGGTAAACACTTAGAGGCTGTTGCATTAGGCCCTATCTGGAAATATTCAACATCAATGCCTGGACCCTGTCTGGTCATGTTGTCTACAGGCCTAAATCCTGGTTGTACAGCCATCTGCTCAGGCCCCCTGTGAGAACGATTTTGAGAACGGGTCAAAGATTGGACTCTTGTTTCCACCGCTCCCACTCACATTATACTGGATTGGGTCACTCCCAGATGCGCTCACTTTATTCTCATGATCAGCAGCGAGCTTTTCAAAGTCTGCTGCAGATAGGGTTGTGAATTCATCCGGTTTCGTATCAATTCCAAGATGTGCTTTTCTGGCAGCTACGAATCTGGCACGAGCTGCAGCAAGATTATTCCTTGCTTCAACTTCCTTGTCGTGGTCCGCTATGGCAGCTGCAATTCTTTCATCCAGTTCTTTCATGGGTATGGACTCCGCCTTCTCAAGTTCAAGTGAGGCTGCAAGCTTTGTTTTGTCTGCAAGTTCTTTGGTAATTTTTTGGTTACTTGCAGTCAGTTCCGCAACCTGTGTTTCAAGCGCAGGAACGCTCTCAGCCTTCGGCTTGAGCTCTTCAATGAGCTTGTCTTTTTCCGCGATCTGTTTTTTCAGATCCTCAATTGTTTCGTCTGGTATGGTTTCATCTCCTGATGCTGCGATTTTGAAAGGAGAGGTGATGTGAACTTTCTTTTTGCCGTCAGCAGACGCTGAAACGACACTCCATTTTGCGCCTTCCCAGGCAGGATTATTTACGATTGTGATTGATTCGATGGTTATACCGTGTGCCCACCCTCCGGAGTCTATTTCCTGTATGCCGGCAAAAATACTCCAGAAAGGTTTCCAGGTTCCATCCTCGATTTTCTGAACTGCTATCGAGTCAGTGATCTCAGCCTTGCAGGATACGTTGTCACCATCTCGACCAGCATCGACAGCGTGACCAATTTCGGATTTAGGGTCGCCCATGATGTCACAAACGTGAGGATCGACGCGAGAACAGATCCGGACAACGGATGTTTTGAGGCTTTTGATAGCGTTATCTGCTTCAGCGAACGGTACGCCCCAACCATTCGTGTTTAATATGCCCAGGGGGAACGCTGTCCCCTCGATAAAAAGTGACATTTTACAATGTTAACGCTGTTAACAATTATAAATATATCTATTATTAAACTGTATAATTGTAGGAAGATCTAAAAAGAAAAAAGGAATTACAAGAAGCAAAGGAAAAGCTGAATCTGTTCGTTCTATTTATCAGCTAATTTATTCTTTTTTCAATAAATTTTTTATGGAATCAAACACTGCCGTTTTTCCGTTTGTAATGAATGACAGAAACATGCCCTTAATTAAGGACTTCATGCAACTACTGTGTAGCTGGGAGTTACATTTACATTGTCAGATGTTTCATCAGCATAAAAATCTGAAAAATACTGAGTACTCATTACTTCAAGACTGTCATTTCCCCATGGTATTTCCTGTCCCATAATAGTCCTGACTTTTACATAGCCTGTGTCATTAACCTTCGCCAATAGCAGATTATTATACCTACCTCTGTATTTTTCAGGCCATTCATATGGATCATTATTTGCAGTCAAATAGACAAAGAAAGACACATTTTCTCCTCCTTTTAGATTATCGCTTAAGTAGATATAAGTATTATATTTCGGATTTGAGGCATACTTAGTGTAGTCTCCATAAGGGGTAGAATAAACATCAGACATATTTTCAACAGGAAACAACATTGGACTTCCATTGTTTATAGGATCAAAAATATCAAAGTAATCTGCAACAAAACAACCACCATACGAGATATCCTCGAGCCTTGTCTCGTTGGTTCTGAATCCAAGCATGTGACCTTTGTCGGTTTCTGCAATGAAAGTTACCCAGTTCCCCATTATTTCTTTATTATCAAGTGTTTCACTTATATTTTCAAAATAAGGACCTATACGATCTTGTTCAGGTTTGTGCATGATTTTAAGTAGAAACCTCTGGATAAAATCAGGTTTCTGCGTAAAGGGAGTAAAAAATTTGCCTTCCTTAGATGCAGGGATAGGAACCATTATCACAGTCGTTCCACCCACTTCCTTTCCAGAAAGTCCTGTAACTTTGATATCATACTCAAAATAGTATCTCTCAACAGGCTCCCTGTTAAGGTACGTACCCGTGTTTATGGCATAAACAACATAGAAAAATAGTACGCTTGTAACCAAAAGGGTAAAAAAGATAGGAATGAGCAATAGATTTTTTCTTGTCACGCTTATCCAACCTTATATTTTTTATAAAATATAATAATTATTTCACTAATATTTTATGAGTTCTGTATTGTGCTTACTTTTTTCAATAGAGCGCCTATTGTGATCAATATAAGATTAAAATCAGATCCAAAAATATCTGGACAATAAAACATTCCTTCTTGTCGAGCAGGAGCCTGATGTTGCTAAACCTATAGCTAAGCAGCCTATCTACGTATTGATGTCTGATTTTTCAGCTCATAAGTCGAATGACATCTTTGTTTTCAGTTTCCATAATCTGCTTTATTAACTACTTATATACTCTGCTAGACCTGCATTATACTTTGCTGCCTCCTGATTCATAATTATCGTTACGTATTGTATATATGTCGTATCTTGACCCGGTACATCAAAGTCTGGATGAGCATAAATTTCGTCCCATAATAAAGAGGAGTAAGGATTACTATATGCTGCCATGGATCTTACTGCTTCAGCGGGGTCGGTTACAGTATTTACATTGGTGTTTCGAGTAACCCATCTACCGAAATTACGGCCAGTGTTCCAATTATTGTTCACATATTGTTCGTATCTGATATGGTAAGTAACGTCCCAATTTAGCAAATAATCCACAAGTGACCCAAGTTCTCCACCCGAGTGCATTGGCTGCGCTACATCTGAAAGGTAGTGGCTGGCTATTCCAAGTGTTTCAAAAGCATTTTGGTATTCCTGATTCCCATAATAGGTTTTTGCTTGTGCTGCGTAGGAAGAACATTTCCCTGGAGCTCCTCCGAAACTGAGATCTGGGTTATAATAATGGTAGTAACATTTTTTAGGAAGCGAAATCGTCACAAAACCAAGCGGAGTAGGTACAGGGACATAGATTGAACCTGTATCAATGGAGGTATCGGGATCCATAGCAGTATCATAAGCCCAGCCTGCCCAAGTAGGATTTCCATAAACCAAATTGACACCGGCAGAAATTAAGTTACGGTGTGCATATGACATCCATCTAACACTTTGATCTTCTGCCCAATATGTCTCTTCAACATGTGTGGTTATTGCCTTTCCGATTTTTTCCATCACTGGATAATCTTTTTCCGTGATTTTGTCTGGAACACGACTCCAAATATCTTTCAATTCTTTTTTCATTTCCTTTTTCTCAGAGTCCGAGACTGATAAATTGTCTATATACCCTAAGAAAATCTCTTTTTGCTCGTCAGTGGCCACAAGCAGAGGCATATAAGGGCAGTTATTGACAATATCTGGCATGTCCCTTATACGGCTGATTTCAGCTTCTATTTCTTTAACCTGTTGAGGAGTTAGCCCATCGATGCCGTAAGTTTCAACCTCACTATCAGAGAGATTGTTTACACTTGCATCCTCGGCAGCCGCACTCGTAGCTGGTACAAGAACAAAACTCGCCAAAAGTATTGTCACAAGCAAAATTCCGGTTCTAAATTCTTTCATTATTTACTCACTCCTGTGCATTTTACCCAGGAGGCAGAATCAGGTAAGCTTTAATATATGCAAAGCTAACTTAATCATGCCTCTTTGGCATATTTTATGGAGTTAAGTTGGTCTTGGAAAACTCTTGAACTCCATAAATTCATATTTACTCATCCTTTGTAAGTTTTTCGGCCAAATAGTCAAAAAATACAATTTTCAGATTTATTTTGATTGAAATAAATTTCTTAATTTTTTATCTTTCGATTATTTGGCTAAAAAATTTATATATGAGCATATGCCTTGACTCATATTCAAAAAATATATATAAAATATAATCTTATAAAAATTAAATTCGTCTAAGTATGTATTTAAGTTATAAATACTAAATATAGATTTTTTACCTATATATTATCTAATATAATTATATATATTTTAATTAGCCAATTTTTATCAAAAATTAATGATTAAAAGATGTATTTGATCACTGATAAACTGCTAAAGCATAGAGAAGTGTCACACAGTTATATTTTATTGCCAAATTATAAAAAGAAATTTCAGAAGAAATATTACTAATATGATGTTCGCGGAACATTTGTTTTCCTAAAAAGGAAAGTAAAAAAGAGAGTGATTTTTGCCTTCATTGCCTTTGATTCTTCTTTACGCAGGTGAGAATCATCCCCACAACCTGTTTTTGTATTCTTCAGGACGAACACCGAAGGTTCAGGCTTTTTTCGTGAATGTGGCGATCTTTAGGAAGAAATGATTTATTAAAGTTAACAGCGTTAACAATGTAAAAACATAACGGTGGTTTTGTGGAAACCTGCATACTAACCCCGGTTAAGGGAACAAGTTCCCCTGGCATACAGAAGGCACTTGACAAAACGGGAACGGTGAACGGCGATCTGCTACAGTACTCACATGTTCATTTTTTGAAAGGCGATACCGGACAATACCTCCTCAACTCCCGGCTGTTTTTGAACGATAATACAAAAATGACTTTCGAGGAAGGAGTGACATGGAAGCTCATGGACAACGCTCCTAACTTTGGAGCACAGGTCCCTATCATAGGACAGAAAGGCTCTTCGATTACAGGCCTGGAAGTTGACGGCCTTGTCTATGATGGGAACTATGCAAACCAGGGAAACACTCAGAACGATCATGGAGTAGGGTATGGAAACCTGTTCGGCTTTTCAAATATCACAAACTCAGTATTCCGGAATGTGGAAGTGAACCGGAATGAGGGGGATGGGTGGAGGCTGAACGGCGGTTCAAACCTTGTCTTTGACCACTGCTCCGGTGCAGAAGGGGGACATGACTTCATTCACCTTTTCAAATGTTCTGGAGCCACGATTGAAAACTGTTCTTTTGAAATCCGGGCTAACAATGCTGTCCGGGTAAGGTCCTCTTCTAATGTCCTGATTGACAGCTGCCAGTTCCACGACTTCACGAACAATGCCTGGGCTCCGCCTGTGCAGCTTGAGAATATCCTGGACGGGACAAAATGCATGCATATCGAGATGAAGAATTGCCTGGTCCAGGACACTTACGGACCTGGTGTCTGGGGTATAGCAAGCGTGCCTCTGGGCGGTGCAGCTGGAGTGTACATCCATCACAATACATTCAGAAACTGCGGTATGATGCCAGCAGCGAACACGATCCCTGGAGTAGGTGGGATGGTTTTTGATGGTTTCACGGATGTTCTGATCGAGAACAATATTTTTGATGGGTGCTCTGGAAATGCGGTCAGTTTTGACAACTACATCGGGAAAGGTGGGGTGAAGGGCTGCAAAGCAACAGTCAGGAAGAACTCAATTGTCAATACAAGGAAGGCCTTCTATCCAGGGGCAGTTTCAGGATATGCAATTGCCAATGTTCTTGGAAAGGATTACTATACCGTTGAAGCTTCTGAGAACACTTTCCTGAATAACGAATCTGGGGATTACTACGGTGCAATAAATGTATCCAGCACAGTTGAGGGTCCAGAAGAAGAGCCAGCTGAAAGACCAGCTTTCTTGTTTATTTCTTGTAGTTCTGAACAGGTTACTGCTATTCGAAATTCATTACCAGAAAAACAGATTTTTAGGAGAAAATAACCATGCCTACCATTGAGGATACAAAAAAAGTATATTCGACCATCTACACCGAAATCGATTTTTCGACAGAAAGGGAAATGCAGAAAAAAGAAACGATTCCAGCACAGGAAGGTAAGAGGATCAAGATTGAAAAGCTTTCCATGTTATTTCAGGTTTCGGCTTCAGGCATTGAAGGCACATGCATAGTTACTATAGAAGTCGATGGGAAGCAGGAACAACTGGCAACATTCACAACAAAGAATACAAAATATGAAGAGCAGCTCAAGGCAGTAGATTTTGTTGCCGGTGTTGGAAAGCCTGTTATCATCAGATGGTATCTGAAAACCTCTGGGACACCCAGATCCCGAATGATGAACGTGGCATACACTTATTCTTATGTCGATCCTGAGCCTGAACCAGAACAGCCTGTGGAGCCTGAAAAGCCAACCGAACCGGAGCCTGAAACACCCGAGATCCCTACTCAGCCGGACGATGCAGCCTACCTGGTAATTCCATGTGTCTCTGAGTCAGAAGCCGAAGAGATATCCGAGAAGATCAAGGAGCGGGCAGAAGGTATTGAAATATACGTCAAACTGAAACGATAGAACACGATTGAAGCTATCGGCGCAGATGGAAAGCTCAGGACATATCGTGGGACCACGTCAGAAGCAATCAATCAAGCTCTTGCTCATGGTGGGACGATAATCCTGGATCCGGATGTCATCTACACAATAGAAGATTCTCTCCTGTTCCGTAGCCATACCATCTTCGATGGAAATGGTGCAACAATAAAGCTCGCAAAAGGGCTGCCTGCCTGGGGTTACCGTGGATGTCCTATCAAAGAAGAAAAGGCTATGCTGATGATCGCTGGAAACTCCGCAAACAATGTGGTCCTGAAGAACTTCACTGTCGATGGTAGTCAGAGTGATTATTATCCTGACGTCAGGCTCGGAACTTCGCTTTATAACATGGCAACCCTGATAGGCTGTAACGGTTTGACTCTCGAGGATTGTGTTTTCCAGAACGGTTGCAATGATGCCATCCTGCTTAACAACTGTTATGGTGTTGACATAGACCGAATAACTGTCAACAAATGTGGGCATGATGGGATATACGCTTATTACGTGGACGGCATCTCTGTTAGAAATTCCACGTTCATCAACCGAACAAATTCCAGCTGCCGCTTCTATAACGTGACAAAAGGGGAGTTTCTTAACAACAAATGCAGCACCTCCGGAGGTGGCCATACTGGTCTGCAGTTGCAGGGAGAACTCAAGGATATCCGAGCTTATGGGAATTCTATCAAGGACCTACCTTATCCAGGAGTTCGAGCAATAGAGGCAAAAATGTCAAATGTAATCATAGAGGACAACATAATTGAGAAATGTGCGAAGCCGGGAATTGATGCACCAAGTGCTATAACAAGAAACAATAAGATAACGTATTAAAAAGAGGCATTCCCAGCAAAGCTTTTTTCTCTTTTTTCCTTTTTTCAGCTCAAAAACAGAAGAATTACACCAAAGGTAGCCCTGTAGTAATAAGTTTTTTTATAAGATGATAAGTCATTATACTATGCGTGGTGCTCTTGGTAAGTAAAAGACGTGAACGAGAGATGGCTCTTTATCCAAAGTGGATTGAGAAAATACGAGATATGTTGAGAAAATACGATAGTTCCCGATTTAAAAATAGATAAAGCCTTAAAAATTTGCACTGAAGAACTTAGAAATTCATATCTAAGTCCACCACATAAAACAGAGCAGAATGGCAGAAGAAAGTAAGTAAACAAATTTTGCTTTTTTAAACGTGTTCAAATTGAATCATGTGATCTCCAGGGTAAGGCTTCTTGTGATCGTTGTCGCCTCTCCATATATCATCTGGGATGCCGTCAGGAAAAGCATTACATTCGTGAATCCCTCTGCCTTTCCAATAGAAGTGTTTGCAATATGAGCAGATTGGGCTATAGATGATTTCTGCATCAGATGAGTCATCCAAAACGAATTTTTCTCCCACCGTGCTTACTACTCCATCTATGGAACTTATTACATAACAAAAGAAAAATTTGAAAGTTTAAGTGCATTTGAGATTTTCCCTGGTGATATAGTCATAACCATGATGGGTACAATTGGCGATTGTATGGTTGTGCCAGAAAAAATCTCTAAAGGCATAATGAACTCCCATTTAATGAGATTACAACTGAAATCAAACGTTACTCCCGAATATTTAGCAATCTTGATCACAGATGCCTTTTTTGTTAAGAAGCAAATAAATAGACTGTCTCAGGGTGCCATTATGAGCGGATTGAACTCCAAAATTATAAAACAAATTTTTATACCATTGCCCAGCATCAATGAGCAAAGAAAACTGGTAGAAATTTGTAAGAAAATAAGCGATGCATCTGCTGAAGAAATTAATTACTTAACCAAGCTTAAAGAACTTAAAAAAGGGCTTATGCAGGATCTTCTTACAGGAAAAGTCAGAGTGTGCGTATAATGGCAGACGAATCCCAGCTCCAGCTTGATGAATATACCCTTGTGGAAAAGCCAGCTCTTGACACATTTGAAAAGCTGGGGTATAACTACACTGATGGAAAAAAACTGAAAAAAGAGCTACAACAGTTCTTTTTGATGGACATTCTGAAAAGGAAGATTCAGGAGATAAACCCCTGGCTTGATGAGATCGGACTGAATAAAACAATCAGGGAAATAACCGTTGTGCAGGCAGCATCTTTAGTTGAAACTAATGAACTGCTGTATTATAAGCTCGTCAATTATACCAGTTTTAAGCAGGATCTGGGTTTCGGGAAGAAGTCACAGACTGTCAAATTTATTGATTTTGACGAGCCTGAAAAGAACGAGTTTACAGTTGTCAACCAGTTTTACATTAAGAACAACGATTTCACGATCATTCCTGATATTGTAGTTTTTGTAAATGGGATTCCTCTGGCTGTTCTTGAATGCAAGAGTCCAAACCTTCAGGAGCCGATTGATGAGGCCATTTCCCAGCTCTTCGGGTACAGGGAGAAAAACGAGCAGTTCTTTTACCCTAATCAGATCCTTGTTGCGCTTGCACGGTACAGGGCTGCCTATGCTTCCACGTTTTCACCTGCAAAGTATTTCCTTGAATGGAAGAAACCTTATCCTTTAAACGAGAGAGAACTTGCGGGTCGGCTAGGTAAAGAAGGGAAAGATATCCCGGCACAGGACATTCTGCTGTACTCACTTTTTTCAAAGGAAAATTTCCTGGACATCCTCAGGAGTTACATTGTTTTTGAAACCGAAAACAACAGTACGCATAAAAAGCTCTGCAGGTACAACCAGTATATTGCAAGCAATAAAATTCTTGAACGAATGGCAGAAGGAAAAGGCGGGGTAATCTGGCACACTCAGGGGAGCGGGAAATCGCTTACCATGACCTATACGGCTCTGAAAATCCGCAGGATTGAGAAAGTGCCCGGCACTCCGCTTGAAAATCCCTGCATTCTCATTGTGACAGACAGGAATGACCTGGACTCTCAGATATCAGGCACGTTCAAGAACTGCAATTTCCCTAATCCTATACCAGTGGAAAGCGTTGAACAGCTAAAAGAAGAGCTGAGAACTCCAACCGGAAAGACCCTCTTTACCACTATCCAGAAATTTATCACAAAAAAAGGTGAGACTTATCCTGAACTGTCCTCCTCGAAAAACATCATTGTTTTTGCCGATGAAGCCCACAGGAGCCAGTACGGGAAGGCAGGATACGCTAAAATAGGAAATTCAGGGGATGGAGTGACAGCTGCTCAGGAAAATATCAGCCTGGGTTGGGCTCTCAATATGCGGACTGCAATCCCTTACGCTTTATTCATCGGCTTTACCGGCACTCCAATTGACAAAAATGACAGGTCGACACGCAGGGAATTTGGAGATTATATTGATAGGTACCTTCCAAAGCAGTCAATAGCTGATGGGGCAACCGTCCAGATCAAATACCAGGCAAGGCTTCCGAAAGTCCATATCCTGGGAAGCGAGCTTGATGTTGCTTTTGACTCGGAATTTGATGATTACGATGACCTTGAACAGGAAGCCATCAAAGATAAAGCCGGGAAATACAAAACGATTGCCGAAGATGAGGATAGGATAAGAGACATCTGTAAAGATATCCTTGAACACTACTCAACTGCTGTCAGGCCCGAAGGCTTCAAGGCGCAAATTGTGACTCCTTCAAGAGACGCAGCCATGACCTATAAAAAGATCCTGGATGAATTAGGAGCTCCTGAATCGGAAATCATTATCTCTCCAAGTCCGAAAGATGATCCTAAAGCTGAAATCCGGAAATACTACAAAACGAAAGCCCAGCAGAGAGCAATAATCAAAAAATTCCGGAAACCTTTTGATGAAGAGAATAACCTGGCCTTCCTGATCGTCTGCGATATGCTCCTTACAGGCTTTGATGCACCTATCGAGCAGGTCATGTATCTTGACAAGCCGCTCCGGGAACATAACCTCATGCAGGCAGTCGCAAGAGTAAACCGCCCCTATACCGACAATAAAACCTATGGCCTGATCATAGACTACTGCGGTATTTCAAAACGGCTCAAAGAAGCCCTTGATATCTTTAACGAAGGGGATATTGCAGGCTACCTTGAGCATCTCCTGGACGATGTCCCAAGAGCTGAACAGGCGGCAAATAAGGTAAAGAGATTCTTTAAGGACGTACCTACAACTTATGATTCTGCCGAATATGTGGATAGGTGTATTCTTGATGTTCTGAGCACCGAAGACACGCGGATCAGGTTTGAAAGGGCCTTCAAGGAATTTGTTGCTCTCGTAAACAACATCATACCCAATCCCGAAGCAAATCGTTTCAGGCAGGATATATACCTCTACGGCAGGATCTACAATGCAATGAGGACAAACTACGGCATCAGGGCCCCGAGTGTGCTTGAAGCAGTCCCCAAAGCTAAAGCCCTGATTCATGAATATCTCAAATCAAACGGTATCAAGGTCTTCCACGATCCTGTTTCTATTTATTCCTCAGAATTCAACGATATAGTCAATAAAAAGACCTCTCCAAAAGCAAAAGCAAGCCTTATTCAACATAAGGTAAAGACCACAATCGGCAACCTTCATAATACAAACCCTATTTACTACACATCTCTCCGGGAAAAACTTGAAAAATTGATTTCAGACCATGAACAGGAAATAATATCTACCACAGATTTTCTTACCGGACTTGACAAAATCAAAGACGAGCTCGATGTCGATGTTGTTGCAAGAAAACACGGCATGAGCAGGGAAGAGTTTGCAGTTTTCCAGATGGTAAGGGCTGCTTATATCCAGGTTCAGGCCAGAGCCGAAAAAGCTGCTTTGAACCTCACAGAAGAGGAAGAAAATACGCTCTCGGATGTCTCACTCTCACTTTTTTCATCCTTAGGAGAGCTTGCAGTAATTGACTGGAAACAAAAACCCGAACAGCAAAAAATAATGCTTAAAACGATCAAAAGGGAATTATATAAAATTGATTTTGATATAGAAACCGCTGAAAAAGAGAGCCATAATATTCTCAACCTTGCAAGAAACCTGCTGTAAACGGTAAGAGAACAAGAATTAATGAGTCAGAGATTAAAATAGAAAATGGAATAGAGAATGGAACAGATAAAGATAGGAAATACTCTAATTGATTACCGCTTAATTCATTCTTCCCGGCAGAAAACCATTGAGCTTACAATTGATCTGGATTCAGGTTTTACAGTCAAAGCCCCTTCGAATATGAGCAAAGAAGAGGTTGCTGCAAAACTTCAACGGAAAGCAAGCTGGATCATAACTAACCTCGACAAAATGAACGAAGTCATAAGAAATGAAACCCGGAAAGAATTCGTAAGCGGAGAGAAGTTTCTGTACAAAGGTAAGCACTATAGGCTAAAAGTAATACAGGTAAATGAAGAAATAGTCCCATCCCTTACCTTTACCCACAGCAAATTCATAGCTCATGTACCTATAAACGTTCTTGAATATGACTATCCCCGGATCATACAGCCTCTTTTCATCAATTTCTACCACGAAAAAGCGGAGAAAGTGCTCAATCAGAGAGCCAGGAAGTACCTGCTGTATTTTGATGATAAGCCTTCCCTAATAAAAATCCAAGCCTTGAAAAACAAGTGGGGAAACTGTTCTAAGACAAATCAGCTGAGGTTCAACTGGCGGGTTGTTATGGCTAAAATGTCCATCATAGACTATGTAGTTGTCCATGAGCTATGCCACACAAAATATAAAGATCACTCTAAAGCTTTCTGGAATGAGGTGCAGAAAATCCTGCCTGATTATGAAACAAGAAAAGAGTGGTTGCGTATAAATGGGGATCTATTAAGGATATAATCATTTCTCTTATTTTTCATGTTTTTTGACGCTGCTTCTCTGATAAAAAATGTCTATATTTTGCTTTCGTCATCTCAATGAGAAGATAAGTTAAAGTATTGTTTCATATTTTTTAAGTTAGGATATTGCTGAAGCAAAGGCCAAAGAACTTGAAGGAAAAATTAAGATAATCCTGGTTTTCATAAAAAGTCGTAATTGAATAATGTTTTAAAAAGAGTGCATCTATTAAAGGATTTCATAGGTTCGAATTAAATATCTCGCACTTTTGTTCAGGGATATAGGTAACTCAAAAAAAGTGTACGCTATTGAGAAAAAACAACAGTACTGTTTTTGTGTAAAATTGCCCCAGAAAAATTAGTTCTTTTCTAAAAAGTCAAATAAAGAAAAAAGTTACAATTTAACGTTAAAAGAAATAGAGCCTCTAAAAAATTTACAAATAATTTCTCAAAATTTTCATCCTTTTGAGTTTACTTTCTGGTTTGTTAGTTTATTTTTTAAGTTCTTCATATTTTATTAGCCTTTCAAAAGGTATTTCTGTCTCATAACCACAAAATTGGCATTTATAATACCTTGTTGTTGTTTTCCTTATGCCATCAGAACATTTTGTTTCTTCAACTAGTGGTCTTTTTGTCTCTTTGTAACCAAAGTTACGCTTACATTGCTCGCATTTTGTTTGGGTGCTAATCATTTTAGAAGAAACCATTATGATTCCTACTGTAAATAAAAGAAACCCAAAAAATATAGTTAAAGTTTCCAAATGATGCCCGACATCATTAGAGATAATTGAAAAATTGTTTGATAAATTATATATAACTGAGGAATTAAGAGTAATCCCCCCTAAAATTAAAGATAGAAAACCCAAAAGCATAGTTCCTGTTTCACCAAAGCGGCTAAAAAATTTGGGGGCTAATTTTTCAATTAGTGCAAAATAAATACTCATAAAGATATTATCAGTTTCCTTCTGACCTTTATATGTTGAATGATTTCCTGAATATATGTGACGTGAGTTGTCATTATAAATGTGTTGAGATTTGTCTTCATAATGCTCGTTATATTGTGATTTGTCCCCAAATACAGTACGTTCAATTTTACAGTTTTCAAACTCTGGTTTGGAGGATATTTTAGTCAAAGTAATCAACCCCAATCTTCAAACAAGTCTACTCTATATTTCGCTAGAAACATATCCTTCTATTTATTTAAGAGCTTCTAAAATTTAATGTAGTTTTTAAAAACCGTAAAATATAATAAAAATTCTGAATTCTGACTAATATATTGCATATACAAAAGTCTATTTTGCGTTTTTAAAAAGATAATTTGCAGTAATTTAAAATTAGAGTTATTTATTTGACATTTAGAAGTTTTCTTACTTGACTGGTTTTCATATTGATTTTTTCCTCTTTTAAAATTCTATCCTTTATCTTTTTTAAAGTGCTCCTGTATTTTATCCCTAATTCCCTAGCTTCTTTTGGGTTTAAATTCAAGATTTTCTGCTTTATCTCTTCCTCATTAATGAAAACTTGAGCTCCTTTTACATCTAAGGCTGATCCTCAATGTTGTTGGCTTCTTTCCCAATGTAAACTAACCCATCCACATGAATATGTTTTCTCTCTAAAACTCCCTCATCACCATCAAACTTGTTTTCCATATGCTCGACATACCGCAAAATGGTTCTATTCAATGGCTTGAAATATTGAGATCCTTCCTTTACTTCTCCCGTTTCATAATCAATAAATGGCTCATAAATTATTTTCTGATAATCTTTAGTAAATGGAGCCAGAGGCTTAACAGCCTTATCATCTTCTTTAATAACTTGGAACCCTACAAGAAAGAAGTTAAAAGGCTTTATCTGCTCTCTCCAGGGTTTTCCTTCATTAAGTTTCTTGAATCTGTTCAATACATTGGAGGTGCTAACAGTAAGCTGAGAAATTGAATAAAGGTTAGAGTACTTCTCTTCAATATCTCTTTCAGTAATCATCTCATAGTGCAGTTTAAGAATGTCCTGCCAGATTTCAGCCTGCCAATCTTCAACTGAGTTAGGAAAAGGGTTTGTTAAGTGCCCAAGTCCATGAAGCTTGTAAGACCTTTCATCCTTCATGAAACTGATTTTTTCATTCTCATAGTAGTATAGAGCATACCTTTTAGAAGCAATTCCATAAAACCAGAGGTCTTTTTTCTCAGGCTTAAGCAATGGAATATCCATGTTGTAAGGATTAAGAGGCTGAAAGAACTCTACAAGCTCCTGAGCCTTTTCAGGAGGCACAAACACAGAATCAGTATCCATATAAGCGTGAATTGCTCCAAGCTCTTTTAACTTGGCTTCAGCTATTGTTAAGAAAAGCCTGGCTCCTGAAGTAATCATAACAGCTAAGAGAGGATGAAAATATTTGCCTGACTTCTCAAACTTATTTTCCTTAGTAACAAAGTTATCAAGCCCATAAACCTGAAACTCACTTTTCTTATCTTCTGGGTTAAGCTCTATGAAGATTCCATAACTGAGAGCGTTTACAAGAATCTTGATAGCCTGGGCTCGGCTTGATAAATGCTGATATTCAGGATCATTTTTATCAGTCTTTTTTAATTTTTTCTTAATCTTCTGCCTTTCTTCTGCAAGAACCTGAACAACATTATCCTTTAATGGATCAATATCAATTCCAAGAATCCTAGATTTTCTTAAGCCCTTCTGTACTCCTTTAGGAATGAATTTTATAGCCTCTGTGATCTTTGGGACTTTGCCTGTAAGGAGATATGAGCCTATAACATCAGGCAAGGAATGCCACATTTCAGAATCAGAACTCAGATAATTGACTCCTACATTAAACCCTGTATTATTTCCCTTGTAATCCATCCTCACAGGCAAAATATCATTATCAGGCTGAATCTTGACCATAACAACAAGCTTTTTCCATGTATCCTGTTTCTGAAGATCTGAAAGCTTCAGGTTTGAAACAAACCTTCTGGTTTCCTCTGTAATATCCTGAATTTCCAGGCTTTCAGCTATTATATATTTCCAGAGTTCCATTTCCATTGTAATTGTTGGATACATACTTGTAAAATCAAGAACTGTAACCTTTGTTGGCTCCTTCCTGATTTTACATTCTGTTCTTCCTCCATAATAAGAAGTCATTATGTTCCCAATAACTGAATCTGGAAAATCTGGGTTCAGTTCCAGGAATGGCTTAATCCCTAACTGGCTTAGAGCATGTTTCCCAATAGAAGCAGAGCTAAAGACCTTTGTTATAGGTATATGGATCTGGTAAACGTCAAGCTCCTTAACAAGCTACTCATATACAGCCTGAGTAGTTTCAACATCTTTTACTAGATATTCAATATACCTTTCAGTAACCTTTCCATGTTCAACCCCTTTCATTTTCTGAACAGGCGTGTTAAGCTTCTCTCCTGCTTTCTCAAGGGAAATATGGTTTGATTGAAGGAGAACTTCAGCCAGCCTTTGAGTATCCAGGAAATAACCAGGGAAATAGCTCTCTCCTTTGTTCTGCTTTGTAGTGGTAAACTTGAAACTGTTAGAATAGCCAAGCTTCCTGATGATTACAGGAGGTTTAAAGGGGTCATCTGAGAGGGTAAGGGTAAACCCTCCTCTGTTCCTTCCCCTTGAATTTCCTGATCTTTTGGCAATCCTGCTAAGGTCAAAAGCCAGGTTATACCCATTGCAGAGGGTTTTAAGTTCAAAGACTTCAGGATAAAATACGCTGTCTATGAACTCATTCAGGGAATACAGGCTTATGTTATGTTTTCTTGAATAGGCTTCCAGAACCTTATTTTCTCTTTCATTCAGGATATCTGGATCATAGAATAACCCATCATGCTGAATAACTCCATCCTGGTAAATCAGGAAGTATCCTATCTTAAAATTTTGATATTGGTTTATGGTTGTTTCAGTATCAAAGACCAGTACCCTGTTATGCCTGAGAGGAGTATCATAACGTCTAAAGCTAGACTTACCTTCCTTTTTCTCAAGCCTTTGAGTATATCCCCTAACTGCAACTTTAGCCATTTTTTACCATCTCATGCCCAACATTGATTAGCTGAGTTCCTAATTCTTTCAACAGGGCTCCGATAGAAATAAACTGAAAGGCTCTCTTTTGTCCCAGAGAGGCGCTTCCAAATCTGGCGTTTGGGCTTAATTTATTCTGTTCCTTTGTTATCTTGGAATGACAGTTTTTACAGAGAGGCTGAACCTGGTCTGAATTGCTTCTTCCGAGGATATGGTGCATTTCAATAACGCTTGAATCATCTTCCCCACAGCTAACACAGCATAGAGAAGTTTTTCCTTTTCTCTTCTGCTTCATCAAGCTTTTTTGATAGGTTTCTTTATCCATAGGTTCCCCTCCTCAGTGCTGATAGATTTCCAAAAATTCAGGTTCCTCCTGGGCTTCCAGGATCTCATAGAGCTTATCAAGGTCAGTTTCAAAATGGTGAACTTTGCCTTCAGCATCCACTATTTGAACATCTTTGAATTTGTCAAGGACTGAAGGATCATTGTTTTTTATAGCCTTCTGGGCACTGGCAAAATATTCTCCTATCAAAGTCCTATCCTTAGAACTGGCTGTGATAATCGTTTTTTGTCCTTCTGTGGAGTAGATCAGCATTTCAGCCTGGATAGTATCGGCTTTTGTAACCTTCCAGGTTCCTCCTGACTTGTACAGATTCTTTCCAAGATGCTTGAGTGCAAATTCTGTCCTTAAGCCCATTTTATCAAGCACAGGAGAAAGGTTTTCTCCTTTTCGCACTTCCCTTAGAACTTGGAGGGATAGGTTTCTATCTCTCTTATTCTGGGCTGAAAGAGTTTTCCAGGCTACCTGGCTAAGCTCGAGGTCTCCTATTCTGAGGTTTCTAAGTTGATTGAGGCTTCTATCAGGAAAAAACTGATGTTTCCTAATGATTTCCTTTGCATATTTTGTATCTCTGGGTTGAGCCTTTAGCCATTCTCCATAAGTTCTGTAGTCTTTGGAAAATCTTGGTCGGCTCATCTTTCAGCCTCCATCAATCTGATAAAAGCTGTTCTCATAACTTCAGCCTGAGAGCATCCGTATTCTTCTGCTTTCTTTACCAGTTTCTCCTTGAGGTAAGGAGACAATGTTATCAATACTCTGTCTTTTGTGGTCATGTAACTCACAATAAATAGAAAGCAGTATGCCGTATATGTACAGAATTGAGTATAACTTTAAGTACAAGTTTGACATATATTTTATATATACTTGGGTTCAATATGAAAAAGAATGAGTATAATTTTGACACTGAAGTAAAGCGAATTTTAGCGGAAAAGGGGTATGTAAGAAGGCGGCAACTCATAAAAGACCTCGTGGAAATACATAAAAATGAGAGAGGATACAGCCTCAAAAGTATAAACCGGAAATTGGACAATCTAATTAATCAAGGTGCCATTATACGCCTTAAATATCCTGATTTTGCGAAATTAGGAATAGAGGACACTGATAAAAGAGCCAGTTATCTAACCTTGAAAGATATATCCAAAATCAAAGAGCATATGGATAAGATTTTAGAAAGGCTTGGTTCAGAAGAGCCCACAAAGCAAAAAATGGCTTTGAAAGAGATTGCACGTTATGAACAAACGTATGTCCTAACCCCTAAACAATTGGATCTAGTTGTAACTCAGTTTGATAAGAATATCGATAACGGAAATATAGATGATGAACTTGCTGATAAGCTCCTACTTTTATTAGACAGATACATCTTGAAAAAAGATATTGAGCCAACTAATAAAACAAAAATAATTGACCTATTAGTAAAATTGCTAGGTAAATATCCTGTTCCTGTCTCAACACATGTAAACCTTAGAACTCACATTATCTATCTTCTTGGGCATTATGGGCATAAAGCCGTAAATGAACGGTTTATAAAAGACGCAAAGACCCTACAAGATCCTTTTTCTGTAGAAGATGTTTACAACACAGAATATACAGCCAATCTTATAGAAGAACATAGAGAAGAACTTTACAGGCTGGAAGAAGAGCTGGCAATAGAAGGAAAAGAGTATGCCTCACAGTTTGTTTCCAATGTAAGAACTGATGCTCTAATTAATTTGGGGTTGCATGAAAATATTTACACTAAAGGAAAAAAGGAGGATGACTTTTGGTGAAGCTTCTTCTTTTGAATGGTCACGGCATAAATATGCATGTTGATGGAGCCAGGCTTCATATCAAGGATGGAAGGTTTTCAACTACTGAAGAGCCTCAAGAATATGTATATTCTCCAAAAAGAATTGATATTGATAGCATTATCATCTATGGTAAAAGTGGAAACTTGACCTTAGAGGCTGTTAGATGGCTGATTAAGCATAATGTCCAGGTTTCTATCTTAGACTGGAATGGCAAGCTCTTAACAACAATGCTTCCTCCTGAGAGTACAAATGTAAAAACAAAGTTTGCTCAATATCGTGTTTTTGAGGATAAAGAAGCAAGGCTTGAGATAGCAAAGAAGTTCATTGAGGCTAAATTTTACAAATCTAAGGCTGTCCTTGATTTCCTGAGCCAAAGGTATCCTGAAATTAAATTTGATATATCGGATGGACTCACAAAACTAAAAGATGTGAAAAGCACCAGGGAAATTTTGGGAGTAGAGGGAACCTTAGCCGGTAAATACTGGATTGAGTTTTCAAAAGCTGTTCCTAAAGAATATGATTTCTGTAACAGGATAGACCAGTATAGAAGAGCTATGGGTTCAGGAGATATAGCAAATACAATGCTCAATTATGGTTATTCTTTGCTTGAGGCTGAGTGTTTAAGAACCATTAATTCTGTAGGTCTGGATCCTCATGTAGGGTTTTTGCATGAAATGACACCAAGCAAAAACAGCTTAGCCTATGACCTTCAGGAGCCTTTCAGATTCCTTGTGGATCTGGCAATTATCAGCCTGGTTGAAAGTGGAGCTATGGAAAGTAAAGACTTTATCAGGACAGAAAATTACAATCTGAGGCTAAAGCCTACAGGAGCCAGGAAGATTGTTAATGAGTTTACCAATATGCTGAACCAAAAGGTAAGTTACCAGGGAAAAGAAAGCACCTGGAGTTATGTTATCTTTCTGAAGGTAAGAGAATTAGCCCATTATCTTACTAACAAAAAAGAAAAACTGGATTTTGTTAAGCCTGAATATGAAATTGAGAGAATTGATTCTTATGAGATAAGGCAAAAGATTCTCAATATATCTTATGTTGATTGGAAGAAGTTAGGGTTTTCTAAAGGCACTTTGCATTACATGAAGCAGAATGCCCAGTCAGATAAACCGTTTACTCTTAACGCTCATGTTCTCGAAAGAGTGAATAAATGGGAAGTGTTGGTCTCAAGTCAAAAGTAAAAAATGTGTATATTTTTACTATAAAAAGTAAAAATGTAAATTTTACAGTAAAATTGTAAAACAGTACCAGAAGAAATTGTAAATTTTACAGTAAAACAGTAAAATGTGTAATATTTGGTAAGGGGAAGGAAAAAAGCCATAATTCTTTTTACAAATAAATTTTCTAATTTTTTTCATTTTCTTTTTTGTAAATAGTGCTCATTGATTCCTAAAACTAAACACAATGAAAAACAAGGCAAATGGGATTATATTCTCTATAAAAAATTCAAATCTTTTCTATAAAGGTTAGATAAAAAAGAAAACCTTTAAGAATCGTTTGTATAGTTTAATAATTATTTTATGACTTTTAGAAATATTGTAAAGTATGGGCTGAAAATGTGATGAAAAATAAGAAGAGATCATACCTAATTATTTTAGCTTCAACAGCCTTTCTTTTATTTTTAATTCTTTTTTCATCCACTGTATTGGCAGTCAACAACGGGGAAGCTCTTGCATTTCAGGGCAACTACGAAGACACGATAAAAGCTTATGATAAAACCATTGAAAATAATTCTCAAGACTCAGATGCATGGTATGACAAAGGAGTTGCGCTCGCGTTTCAGGGGAATTTCGAGGAAGCAATAAAGGCATTCGATAAAGTAACTGAGATTGACCCCCAGTTAGCAAGTGCATGGTACAATAAAGGAGTTTGTCTTGCAAGTTTAGGTAATTACGAAGAAGCAATAAAGGCCTATGACAAAGCCATAGAAATTAATTCTCAATACTCTAAAGCATGGGTTAACAAAGGCGCTTGTCTTGCAAGTTTAGGTAATTACGAAGAAGCGATAAAGGCAATCGATAAAGCCATTGAAATCGATCCTCGAGACCCAGACACTTGGTACAATAAAGGGAGTACTCTAGCGTTCAGTCAGGGAAATTATGAGGAAGCAATAAAGGCTTATGATAAAGCCATTGAAATTAATTCTGGTTATTCATACACATGGTATAACAAAGGACTTTGCCTTGTATATTTAGGTAATTACAAGGATGCGATAAAAGCTTTTGATAAAGCCATTGAAATTGATCCTCGAGACCCAGACTCATGGTATAACAAAGGACTTTGTCTTGCACATTTAGGTAAGTACAAAGAAGCAGAAGAAGCTTTAGATAAAGCTATTGAAATTAATCCTCAGCACCATTATGCCTTAAGCCTAAAGGAATCAATTCTTTTAAATTCAAACGGACTACCTATGTCATTAAAATCGCTTTTCTCTAATAGCAATATATTTGTGGAAGACGATGATTTACTTGAATATGCGCAAACTTATTTGAAAACCTATGAAGATATTATAAATGAATCTAATCTCACAAGCGATGATTTAGGGCTATTTTCTTTTTATCAAAGCTATCCATATTCAGCAAACGCAACTATTTCTAACACAAGTGGAGCATCTATAACATTCATTCCAGATTCTATTGACAAAAATAAGGTAACTAGAATACCATATCCAATTGAAAAACTGATTCCTATAATAAGTAATGAAGAATTGAATAGCCCCTCGATAAGGGGCGTATCGATAAATGGTAATAGTTCTGATATTTGTATGGTACAAAACATCTATGGGGGTAATGTTTCTAGTATTTCTGATATGAAGAACTATAGCTTTAGGGATGGATTTGTTCACACTAATAACTTTAATAATCAACTTACGAATAATGCCCCCATCATATTGGGCGAAGGAACCTGTTTTAATGGCCTTACCTACATTGATTCCAATAAGGTATTCCGAAAAGGAGAATTAATTATCAATGGCACTGTAGTATTAAACGATTCAAAAGTAATTATGAAAAGTAATCTGAAAAAGGATTGGACAAAAGAAAATGCCGAAGAAGACGCTATAGCTACTATATATAAAGAACTAATCGATAAAATTTTTGATTATAGTAAATTAACGGGAATAGGTTATCGTGAAATTGAGCCACTAGTTACTGAATATAAAGAAAAGGAAAATTCTGGATATTATAAAACAAATAAGTATGCAGAATGGAGTGATAGACAAAAAATATTTGATAAGGCTAAACAATATGGAATCCCATATGAATCGGTTTTAGTTGAGTTATTAAATAATAAACAAGAGGAAACACTACCTGAAATAGCTTTTAGATATGTGGGTGACATATTAACAGTTAAAGAATTAGCTGTACTATTTATTGGGATTATTGGTTGGATTAAAAGAAAAGATATACGTCAAAAATTAAAAAAAGTTTTAAGAGTCTTTTTTAGAGATTAATATATCTGCTTAAACAGCTTCAAAATAAAATAATTCTGTTTGCTTTCAATTGCGTTTATTCAAATATGTATTAAATAACAACAAGACAACTAAAAAGCTAAGAGGCTGTCTTAAAATTCAAACAATTTCTACATTTAGATAATGGGCATTGTTGATTCTAAATTCAGACTGTAAATTATTCGATTTGATAAATTGAGGTTTTGGAAATTGATTTTTTTAAGTAGGGCAAGTTTTGTAAAAAAAGCCGGTTGTGCATAACTCTTACACATGTGTTGCGTTTTTTGACTTTTATACGAGAAAAACTATAATTTAATAAGTATTTTTTAGATAAGGAAATTTTAGGAAAATAGTACTGTCAGTATCTTTCAGTAGCGTACACTTTTTTGAAGATACCTATATCCCCGCACTTTTGTTCAGGGATATAGGTAACTCAAAAAAAGTGTACGCTACTGAAATATTTCTACAGCACTATTTTTTCTGAAAATTTTCTAGAAAGAAAATTAGTTTGTTTTTATACAATTAGATTAATAAAAAGTATACACGTTTGTAGAGTATTTGCACAACCACTTTTTTTAAATTGTCTTAACTAAAATTCATCTGTTTATACAATGGAAATTAAAGAAAAAAAGTCAAATTTTTTTTCATATTTAATCTTGGCTTGATCGGTGAAGCTTTTCATATTCCATATGATATAGAATAAATGAGTTCATAAAAGCATAGTACGAAAATAAGAGAAACAATACAGTTTACATCACTATAAATATTTTAAAGTGTGTCTTCTCTTCTATAATGTCAGTTTCGTTTATTTTTTAAATAATCTTCAAATTCGAAGTAGAAATCTTGAAATGGTTCGATATGATCTCTAAGATCTTCAAATTTATCCCGTCTTTCATCATTAGCGGTAATAAAAAATGATGTTTCTTTTCGAATATATTCACTTTCAAAAAAAGTTCTTACATCGCTCTTTATTGAATGTTTAATTGAAAAAACCACTCCCTCAGTAACCCAAATTGGGTAATTTTTCATGATGTAAGTACCGATAATCCATAAGTATATTAACGAATGCTCTAACGTTCTGTCGTACTTAAATGTACATATGTATATTTTGTCATCTTCATAATGAATCGGTAATATTTTTACACATTCTGGCTCACTTTTATGCTCCTTTCCAAAAACGCTCATACTAGAAGATCGACGAATTAAAAAAGCGTTGCCATCTTCTTCATTAAGTTCAAAGTTGTAATTTATACCTGAATCCCCGCTGTTAAGAATTAAAGTTTTGTTATTATTTGCCTTTTTCGCATTATAAGCTGTATACATCATTTCCGTATGTTTCTCGAAAAAATTGTTTATTTTATCTAAATCTTTTTTTGCATTATAGTTACTTGTAATATCATTCCAACAGAAAATAGGTTCCTTTTTTTTAGTTGTCTTTTCAGCTATTTCTAATAACATTTCATCTAAAGTTGGAGTATCGGGGTTACTATAATCTCCCTCGATTAGGCTCAATTGATTAGGGAGAATCATACGTAACTTACGAGATATAGTTTTCAGAAAAGTAGTCCTAATCTTCTGAATATATATATACCCAATATTAAATAGAATTTCACATGAAACATATATAATCGATTCATCAGCGTTTTTATCGATACTATCAATACAAATTTCTCTAAACCCGTTTGTGATATTCCAAGCAATTGGATATTCGGGCATACTCATATAACGATTCGCTACCGGCCAAGGGATTGGATAAAACCCGATATTAGTTTTTTTATCCATTGCTATAAGACCTAAACTTCTCAATTCAATGATAGCTTTTATAGTTGCTTTTTCTAAATTGTTCTTAACACCAAGATTTCCAAGATTCCTGATACAGGTTGTAATGTCCATAACTTCATTTGGTAGAGCCTCTTTCAATGCACTGCGCCCTAATTCGCCTAATCTAGAAATGTTATCCGAAGAAACCACATCATTTCCAGAATTAATTGCATCTTTTGCTTCGCCATATAATTTTGAGATACCTCCCTCATATTTTGCGATTCTATTAATTTTATTTAAGTATGGTATTATTCCTAGAACACAAAAAACTGATACGAATACATCAATTGCCAATAGGTCTATATTCCAAGTAGGAACCAAATTAATTGAATAAATATCCATTTTCTGTTGTAGTAAAGATGAAGTTATACCAAGGGAATTCCTAAATGAAACCAAATTAATTGAATATACACCCGTTTTTAATAGTACCAGAGGAAAAATTATGCCAAAGATAGATAGGAGCATGTACAGCTTTGTCCATTTGTCCATCATTCTATCTAATGCTGTAAACCGTCCCATTGTTTGAGCACCAAATATAGAAATTGTAAATGTTAGAGCAAAAAATGCTGCAAGCGCTTGGGAAATAGAACTAAGGAAATATAACACATTTTCGTGGTTTTCTTTATAAAAAATTGAGTCTGAATAAGTTAAATAACTCACTAATAGAGCACAAATAAAACAAACAATTACGTCACGACTAATCTTATCATGTACCACGTTTCTTATTTTCCACTTTAGCTCCCACAAAAACCTTTTTATTTTCTCTAGAGGGTTTATTATCAAGAAGTTAATAATACTCCATATAAAACGTGCCAAGTATTTTATAATATCCATCAAGAACCATACGATTTTCCAAAACATGTCTCAATCAGTCGTATATATTATAGCCTATTCCAAAAGTTAGTAGTGTATGTTAAACAGTCACAGTTGGTATATAATAGTAGACTATTTGTTTCGATTCAGATAGGCATCTAAAAAATATAAATCATAAATTCCATTATTCAAGTTGATTACCAAATTTACACCATGGTTTATTTTCGATGATCAGACAATAACTTCATGTTCAATTTACTATTGAATGCAAAATTAATTAGTTTTTACGACCCTTTTACTGCCTTTTCTTAAGCTGTTTTACTATTTTACTATAAAATTTACAATTTATCTTAATGCCTTTTTACTATTTTACTGTAAAATTTACAATGTCTTCTGATATTGTTTTACTATTTTGTTGTAAAATTTACACTTTATCTGTAAAATTTACACTTTATCTGTAAAATTTACATTTTTCCTTTTATAGCAAAAGTATACATATTTTTACTTTTGACTTGAAGCCAATGCTTCCCAATTATTTACCCTTTCCAAGACATGAGCATTAAGGGTAAACGGTTTATCTGACTTGGCATTCTGCTTCATGTAATGTAAACTTCCCTTCGAAAACCCTAATTTCTTCCAATCAACCTGCTTTCGGCAGGTCGACATAAAAATCCATTCAATTTTTCTCTTGGTATCGTTTTTTTTAGAACTTTTAAAATTAAATTTAAATAAAAATTTACTGAACGTTAACCATAACATTATTAATATATAATTACATTAAATGAGAAAAATGGTAAACCGGATTAAATATATAGTCCGCTTGAAATTGATTTTTTATATAACCTATAAAAATAGCAATAAATAATATTTAGGTGTTATAATGTGCTTGCTGCCGAATGTAGGATCAACATAAGAAATATAGGACTTACGCGGTTGAACTGGAAATCAATAGCATTAAACTTTCAACTGTGCAAAATATGGATTTAGCTTCAACGTCTGTTGCACTTGATTTTAGATCTCAAGTGCGTAAGTCCTAAAATATTGAGAATCTTTTGCCTTATGTCATAAGAATCAATTCTCTCAATTTCATACTCAGGCTTAACAACCTATATTCGGCAGGTAGCTTGTTTTTTTCACAACATTTTTACTGATGGCGTTTTTGCTGAAAAACACATTATCCCTGAAACTAAATATTATTGCAAAAATGGTTCGTTGTTTATATATACAGTGAGATCTGAGTTATATGTTAACTAGTTTCAAACCACTTATATATTTATTGAATGTGTGAAAAACACAATCAGCTAAAATTGCTAACATCTAATGTCGACCTGCCGAATATAGGTTAACAAAGTCCAGTTTTTCCTTTTTGCTAGTAAGATAATGGGCTAATTCCCTTACTTTCAAAAAGATAACATATGTTCGTGAAGTCTGCAGGGTCCTGATAAGGTACTACGGGATTGCCTCAGCATATTGCTGTGATCTAATACAAAGAACAAAGATAGAACTGGATATGTACATTCCTGACCACAAACATCATTGTTTTGCCAACTATAATCAAAATGGACTGAACAATATATTCAGTAAACCTATTTTAATTGAGAAAAGATTAATACTACCTTAGTTTTAAATTCACATTAATAAGTGTTACTTATCTTTTAAGAACGAGATTAGTTAAAGATAAAAAATTTCTATTCCAAGCTTCAAGAATATGCTTAAAAGAGTTATCGAAAAGGATTTGAATTGAGAGGAAGGTGGTTTTCCTCTCAATTTCAGAGATTGGTTGGGTAGTAGGGGTTTAAATCCAACTAGCTCTTATGTTCATTCTGTTTTTCGAGCCATGAATATTTATTACATAATATTTAATTTAGAAATATATATAACTTGTGGAGAAGTGCTGAACCGATAATATGATTTATCCAAAAGATAAGAATTTGTGAACTACCCCTCAGCTAAAGACTGAGTGACTTCCTGAGTCATCCTTCCTCCCATTGGAGGCAAGTCGTGCAGGCTCTATCTGAAGTCCCTTCGGCGAAATAGATATGAGCGTGAGATTGTACTTGAGATGCTTGTAGCTACCGTCTTTCCACGGCTTAATCCCGATCCCTTCGGGATGATTCTCGCTCTGTTATCCAACTCCCCGATGTTCAAACGTTACCTCGCCTGGTTTTCGCTTTGAAATTCGGCAGTGTTCTTAAGAACGGTGAGGTTGTGGTGACAGCAAAATCTAATATTACAAAGATTTTAAAAATATTTAATAATTTACCCCACTTTCCGCAGTAAAATTTCTTAATTTTATATTTTTTAAATTCTTCCAATACTTTTTATAAAATCTCTTCCCATTTTACCTTGATGACTCTCTCCCCTAGCTCTGAATCCACAACTCATCTTGGTCATTATGGCCTTATTGCTGGCGTATTTGACGAACTTGGCATTTCAGATTTGATTGACACTCTTCTCCCCAAGAAAAGTGGCCATAACATCCCTCATTCTACTGTTCTTAAGGCAATGTGTATCAATGGTTTAGGGTTTACTGAACGTCGTCTTTACCTGTTTCCTGCTTTTTTTGAAAACTTACCCACTGAAAGGTTACTGGGAGAAGGTGTTCTCCCAGAACACCTTAATGATGATGTTTTTGGCAGAACTCTGGACAAAATCCAGGAATGCGGAGCAACCGAACTCTTCAACCACATTATTTTGCAAGCTATGAAACACGTTCCTATTAACCCCCGTTTTTGCCATACAGATACTACAAATTTCAGTGTTCATGGTGACTATGAATACGATAATGATGGCAAAACTATCAACATTACTTATGGTCATCCTAAAGACAAAAGAGTCGACTTACTTCGTTTTACCATTTCCATGGTTACTGACCAGAAAGGAATTCCTCTTTTTGTAAGAGCATTAGACGGCAACAGTTCAGATAAGAAAGTTCTCATCAAAACCATAAAAGAATTAACACAGAACCTGAATCTCGATGAAAGAGTCTACCATGTTGCAGACAGCGCATTTTATACTGAAGATAATGTAAAAGAGATAGGAACTAACGCTTTTTTTATATCGAGAGTTCCGGCAACCATCAATGAAGCAAAGGAACTCTTGATGGCAGACTTAATTCTGGAAACATGCTCTGATGAACGTTATTCTTGTTATGCTGCAAAATCCTGCTATGGTGGAATAGAACAGTTATGGGGTGTATTCTGCTCAGAGGAAATGAAAAAGAAGGAAGAGAAGACATTTGATGAAAAGATTCTTAAGGAGCTTGAAGCAGCAGAAAAATCCCTTAAAAAGCTTTCTAATCGTGAATTTGCCTGTGAAGCTGACGCAAGAATGGCTGCTGAACAATGGTTGAAAGAGAATGAATCATATGAGTTCACGAAACTTGAAATAACAACTAAGGTTCGCAGACTTGAAAACAAGAAAGGAAGACCAAGGAAAAATGAAGAGGTACAGACTTTCTACCTGATAGAAGCGGAGATAAAACATGATCAGGAGAAAGTAAAAGAAAGAAGAGCAAAGTTGGGAAGGTTCATTCTTGCAACCAATGATCTGGAGTTGACTCCAGATCAACTCCTGGAATACTATAAGGAACAGGGAACGGTTGAAAGGGGATTCAGGTTCCTGAAAGATAAGAGTTTCAGAGTGTCTGAGGTATACCTGAAAAAAGAATCCAGAATAGAAGCACTTGCAATGGTAATGGTTCTATGCTTATTGTTGTATTCAATAGCTGAGTGGAAACTGAGAACAAGATTGGAAGAAACAAAAGAGGCTATTAGAAACCAGGTTAAGAAGGAAACACAGACTCCAACAATGAAATGGATATTCTTCCTGTTTAGAAGAATAACAGAGTTAGAGATCGAAATTGAGGGAAAGAGGATAAAGAAAGTATTAAATCTGGATGAGGAAACCATTAAAGTACTGAGATTGATGGGAGAAAAATACGAAAAATATTATATGTGAAAAAATAGTGCGGAAAGTGGGATTTACGGAATCAATAACGGTTAACAGTTGAGGTTGACGCTTATATCTCCTGAGCTAAAGACTCAGGGGTTTTATGCTTCTTCATATAAACAGTTCGATTTAATATAGATTTATTAATTAGCAGTTATAGTTATAATTATCTTTAATCTTTGGTGTTATTTTAAAAGAATGAACAATCGTTTCTAGGTATATGAAGGGAATATTAATATTCCCATTCGGCTTCGGTTGGGAGGCGAAAAATCCGGTTATTTTCCCGGGCATTTTCAAGAGCATTGAGTTTACTGAAGAAAACCTGAACCTCATTCCAGGAAACGTTTTCAACTGGATGCTTTTCACCCCTGAAATACGAAGGATTGTCTCCCATTACCACCTGCCACTGCTCCTGCGTCACCGGATATTTGCTCAGGTAGAAAGGTTTTTTAATTGTTACTCTATGCACAGGACTTTCCCAAAGTTTTCTACGTTTTTCGTGCATTGGAGAACCCATATCAAATTCTCCGGCAGGAATCAGGACAAACTCCATTCCTATGGAATTGCTTGTTAAGCCGCTGGATGGATTTTTTATTGAATTATCAACTGAGTTATTCATTGAACTACCAATCTATATATTGTTGAGTCATTCAACCAGAAGATTAACCGGGTCAGGGTTTTGGGCAAATAGAAAACATAATTAAGGGTGGAATTAATTAAGAGTGGATTTAAGAACTAATTTCAATTTTATTTAATATAATTTATGACATTAGGTTTTCTTGGGGATGCTTTAGGCGACTCGGTATTTTTATAGCCCAGGGCAACAGAGGCATATGGTTTATAACCCTCCGGAATACCTAATTTTTTTTAAATATTCTTTAGCCTTCGAGTTATTAAAAGCCACAAGCACAAAGCCAATCCAGCATGAACCTAGACCTATGGATTCTGCAGCAAGTAACATGTTCTGCGTTGCAGCGGCACAGTCAGATTCAATTGCTATAGCTCCTTCTTTACCAGAAACAAGGATTACGGTTGGAGCCTCATAAAAAATATTAAAGCCTTCGTTATTTGCTAGCTCCTTGAGGGGCTCATATTGTTTCGCTATCTCCTTTGCTTCACAGATCATCCAGGCGAGCAGTTTCCTGTTCTGTGTTACCGTAAAATGCCAGCTTGGTCATTCGCACTTGGTGCATAGATCCCGGCATTCAGAACAAGCTGTAATTCCTCGTCTTTGATTTGCTCATTCTTAAAACTGCGTATGCTTCTCCGGTTCCTAATAGTGTTAAAGTTTCATTGGTCAGCATAATGTCTTCCTCCTAGCACAATAGTTGAGATCTGTTACATAATGTACTGAACCACCGTACCACTCTTCTCAATTCCTGAACTGCGTAACAACGGCTCAGATCCTCAGAAATCTCAAAATCTCAACGAATAAACCTGTTGAAAGAATATTAATACAGGTTCTAAAATTTTGCCTTCTTTTTCCTTTGCACCATCTGCCTTCAGATTAATATAACAGACAGATTAAACCCTGAATACAATATAAAATACAATAAACAATATAAAAAATAGAACCAAACGATATGAATAAATATTTATTAAAAATGACTGCTCAGATAAAAAAGTTTTTAAAATATCAGTATAGAGGCAGGGATGAGAAATAATAAGTGAGTATAAATGAGACAGTGCCTGCTTAACTTGATTCTTTTTTCGGGCAGAAGAAAAGACCTTCTACTGCTCCTGAAAGAGGAACCAAGAGATGTCGATACTGTAAAAGAACTGCTTGGAGTAGATTCCGGATGTATTCAGCCTCATATTAAAAAGCTGAAAGAATCCGGTCTCATAATTGAGAAAAATAAAATTTTCAGATTATCCGAGATTGGGGAAGCAATAGTAGAGAATATGCTGCCTCTTCTCAAGACGGTTGAGCTCTTTGGAGATAACAATGAGTACTGGATGAGTCATGATTTAAGCTCGATTCCATGGTCTCTGCTGGAAAGAATTGAAGAGCTTGGGCACTGCAAATTGCTGGAGCCTGATACTTTGCATATGGCTGAAACCCCAGGAACACTTCTCGATAACTTAATGAGTTCAAAGGAAGTCCTGACCTTTACATCCTATTTTCACCCTCAAGCTCCTTTAATTTACTCCGAGTTAGCGGAAAAGGGAGTTGAGATTACACTCTGCATGACAGTGAATGTTGCAGAGCGCCTGTTCTTCAATTATCGGAAAGAAGCCGAGAAACTCTGCAGAGCCAGAAACTCAAAACTTTTCATATCACGAAAGCCTGCAATAGTTCCGTCGCTGATTGTAACGGACAGATTCCTTGCACTCAAACTTTATGAAATGGACAGAAAATTGAGGGATCAGATAATCCTGTGTTCTGGAGAAAAAGCCCCATGCTGGGGAAAAGAACTTTTTGGCTACTGTATGGAAGCAGCCGAACCCCTGGATGAAAATGAATTTCTGCAGCCTTAAATCTATACACTTATCGCTATGCGCTGCCTCTAGACTTGTTATTAGAAACATTGTTTCAAAACGGTTTTAATATAGAGTATCTATTATAAAAATAGTTACAGTTTTTCCATGTTTTTTGAGAAATTAGGTTATGCTTGTTTAATACGCCCGGTTTATCAGGCACAGATGCAGTTTATTAAACATTAATGATGATTAAACATTAATGATGACTAATGTCTGGGGGTATAATATGGAGGAAATATGCCGTAACTGTGGTGGGAGCGGCAGAGAAAGGTGCTTGAACTGCGATGGTGCAGGTGGGGTGTGGAAGGAAATTGAAGGCGAAATGGAATGGGAAGAATGTTTATTCTGCTTTGGAGTTGGAGTCAATAGCTGTATTAACTGTGATGGAACAGGCAGAGTCTGATTGGATTAGAATATATAAGAAAATATAAACGTAGAAAGACTATTCAATAGCTGATAACTGAATTTTTAGTTTTTCTCTTTAATTCTGAAGGCAGGTTTTGAATAATTAACAATAAAGGCTTTACACGAAAGATCAACCCGGCAATTTAGAAAAATGTTTCTTTTTGGATATCTTAGTTCCTTCATAATAGGAGTTTGCGAAAAAAATAAAACCAAAAAACATTTTTTTATTGCCATGAAAATCCTATTAATTACGGAAAATATTATAATATTATATAACTTATTGGATAATTAAAATAATTTTTAAATAAATGTTAAAAATCGATTTTATAATTATGAAAGACTATTTTATATGATTAGATTCATATATTATTCAAAAACACTGGGGAATACCTTATGGTTCACGATGATTATATGTTAATTCTGGGATCAAACGTGTACGCAGATCCTGTGTATAACCTGGTATACAAGCCTGATATGGATTCTGAAGAAAGTGTACCCTTATTTACTCTGGAGAACTGTGACGGCAGTCTGCTTCTGACAACTGAGATCCGGGATGCGAATTCCGAAATCATAGCTAAGATTGATAAAAATAAGTTTATCCAGATTAACGAAAATTTTGATGCGGAAGGAGAGATCGAGAAAGGAAACGGGCTTGTGTTGAAAAAGAAGGACGATGGTACTGTTATTTTCAATGCTAAAATTACAGAAGATCAGTATGTAGAAGTTACCGGTACATTTTATGTCAGAGGTAAGAAAATCTATATAAGTGACCGTACCGTGGAAATAAATGATGTGCCTAAGAAAACCGTAAATGGGATAGATATGCATGATACTATTTTCGTCGGAACCTGCGATATTACGATAACCGATGACGGATTGAAGGTTTAAAAGCGGGCAGTCAATTCTTCAGTTAACCAATTTTTAATCACTTCCTGACAGCCGATAAAAGGTAAGCTTTCCTGCTGCCCGGACCAAAAAGCGAATCAAAAGTTGCATCTTTTATATAAATTATATTAAAAAATGGTGTGAAAGTTTGCTCGATTTCAGCTTTTGAAACTCTCCTGGGACCGTATCCAGGCGGCTCCTTATCTGAAAAACAGAGCATGAAATATTTGCCGCCTGTCCTGAGCACCCTGTGTATCTGTCGCGCAAAAATCGGCCTCTCCTCATCCGTCATCACATGAAACAGACCAGAATCAATAACTGTGTCGAATTCTCCTTCCGCGAAAAGCCGATCCATCCGCAGCACATCCCCTACGATAAAGTTCACCTTAACATGGCGCTCTATAGCCTTTGCGTTTGCATCAGCAATTGCACTTTCAGCGATGTCTATACCCGTTACATCAAAGCCATTTTTTGCAAGCATTATGGAGTTTTCACCCCTGCCGCATCCGACATCAAGAACCCTGCCAGGCTTAAGCTCTCCACTTTGAATAAGAGCCTGAAAGGCAGGTTGGGGATAGTCGATATCCCATGGCGGTTTTCCCTTATATGCTTCATTCCAATACAAGTAAATCCCTCAAAGCTTATTTAATATTCAAGACAAATATTGTTAGCGATAGCTGTAAAAGAAAGGACTGGTTTTTGGAGATGCAGAGATTGTCTGAAGAGATTAAAAAGCAAATTGAAGACCTTATTTCTGAATCCAATTCCCTTCTTGAGGGTTTGCGTAAGCTTTTCTATTCAGTGCCCATTCAGTATGACCCTTTTTTGGATATCGGACCCTTCAGTGTATCAGACCTGCCAAAAATGTGGGATTACGACATTGACACTAACTCCTATGAAGGAGAACCAGTTCCTCTTCATTATCGATGGTTCAAGTTGACAAATGACCAGTTTCTTGAACAGGAAGAATTATTTAAGAGATACATAAACTGGGCTTCCTCTGCCAGAAACCTGATTGAGAAATTTTCACCTGAAAAACTGGCTGCTTTTGATGAGAAATCCGAAATAATCAGGAGATGGATCGAGATGAGCGAACGCTTACCATCGGATGACAATGCCGAGATATTTTTTCAGGTTTAAAAAAGATTTCATAAGCCAGCAAAATCTTGTTTCCGCTTTACTGGAGCAGGTCGAATAACTAATTAACTTTTCCAAGCAAGGTTTGAAAGAGAGCACATTGAAGGGCTTATGGTTAATTAAATTCCTTTTTTAACTGCAGTTATAATCAGTCAAACTTTTTAACTGTAATGGCTCTCTAACTAAATTGAGAACTCACTGGTTAATTCTAAACTTTTACACATTTTTAGCAATTCAAATCCATGTAGATATACTGATTTTAAGTACGCTGAATAGTTACTTGAAGATTTAAATAAAATTATAGCAATAAAAATTTATAGTCATTGAAGATGAAGAGTGAATCCAGCAAGCCGCTGTATCGTCTTCATACTATAACGGCGAGAATGCATACGACATTCATCGTCAGGCTATAATTATAGAGGGAAAATAGAAAGGAAAAGGGGGAGCATGGAAGGTATGGAAAGGTATGTAGATGGGTTTTTACTTCCTATCGCTAAAGACAAAGTAAACGAATACAGAGAGATGGCTCAAAAAAGCGGCGAGATTTGGAGAGAGCTTGGGGCTCTCGAGTATTACGAATGTGTTGGCGATGACCTGGATGTTGAGGATATGGTTTCTTTCAAGAAGGCAGCCAATGCCTCTGAAGATGAGACTGTAATTTTTTCATGGGTCGTTTTTGAATCTAAGGAACATAGAGACCGGGTGAACGAGGCACTCATGAGCGACCCAAGGATTAAGGAAATGATGGAATCAGGCGTAGAACCACCATTTGATTATAGGCGCATGGCGTATGGTGGCTTCAAAACCTTAGTTAGACTTTAACCTGGTATCTTGATGCAGCCGGTCGTAATCATAGGCTTAGCAGGCTCTTGAGGGATGGAAGAGTATACAAAAAGAGGGCAGTTCTTCGCGCTCTGACGGCGGCTCGAATACTCCAGGGCTTGATACATGTAGTCTGGGTAAAAGTAAGAGCGTGATAGCATGCTCTCAGCCGTCTCAAATAAACTGTCAGTTAATTCTTGAAAGCTTATACAAAACCTTTTGAGAAAAGGTTTTATCGAAAATGGCGTGAAAGAGGCAGGTCGATATATGACAAATAATAAGGAAACCAAAATTTTAGCCGAACCTGGCAAACAGGAAATTGTTATTACACGTGAGTTTGACGCGCCGCGCGAGCTTGTGTTCAAAGCATTCACTGATCCAGAACTCTACGTACAGTGGCTTGGGCCCCGAGGCTTTACAATGAAGCTCGAGGTTTTTGAACCTAAAAACGGAGGCAAGTGGCGGTATATCCATAAAGATCAAGAGGGTAATGAATATGCATTCCACGGAGTGTATCATGAAGTTACAGCTCCCGAGAGAATTATAAGCACATTTGAATTTGAAGGGCTTCAGGAAAAAGGGCATGTAGTGCTCGAAACTGCGAGATTTGAAGCGCTGCCAGGTAACAGAACCAGGCTGACGTCTCAGGTTGTTTTCCAGTCGGTTGAGGACCGTGACGGTGAACTCCAGTCTGACATGGAAAAGGGCGTCAACGAATCATATGAACGCCTGGATGAACTTTTAGAGAAACTGGTTAAAGAGTCGAAATGAAAAATAGTTGACTAAAATGCCTGTGTACCTTAACTTCAAAAATCGAAATGAGTAAGGTAATTAATAGTTTTAATTAATATTTGTAAAGTATTAACAGGACACAGGAATCTGGACAAAAAGACCGAAAAAATAAAAATTTTCTGCAGAATAAAGTGCAGTCCATGCAATTTTAAACAGATGAAAAAAATTAAATATGATCCCAGGATTATATAAGTTCATGGAAACGCAGTTTAGAAACGATTTGATTTCAGCAATTTGCTGGCTTGCTCTATGGATTATTGTAAGGACTTATGTAAATGCCTGTGCACCTTAAATTTCAAAATTTAGGAAAAGAGTTTTTGATTATTGAGGATATATGAAAGAGTTTTTTTGATTGAGCCATCAGATTTGCTGGAACCGCGGGATAATGGATAACAAATGATTAAGAGATACAACAAACATATGAAAATACAATAAAGAAATTACAGGCATAACATACAATTTTTTATATTTAAAATCCGATTTACCCTCAATGGCAGCCTTCTGGTCTAGGTCCAGAACTCTTGGTACAAAACCGAAGGGCTTCTCCTGGCGCATAGATAATCGAGGAAACCTTTTCATAAAAAGGAAGTTCAGAAACAGTCATTTTCCAAGAATCGATAAGATTAGCTGCCGCCATCTTGACAGGCTCTGCGAGTTCATGCAGGACAGGGAATGGAAGGCTCTTGCGAATAACGCTGCAAAACTGTACACAGGAACAGAGAAAGACGGCATTGGGAAATTCCTTTACAAACTTCATCCTGAGGTGTCTTATGCGCAGCTCTCAAGCCATTTAGGAGCTATTTTTTACCAGGCTGGAGTCTGGGAATGGAATAAAGAGAAAAGGGGAATGGAGTTTCTGCTGCTCTCGGAGAACTGGAAGGAGAAAACAATTGAGTATTACAGGGATTCACTAAATTTTGGAAGTGAAACTGCTTTTTTTGATAACTTTATGGAGTTTAAGGAAGAAGATAAAACGAATAAAAGACAGAAGCAGCAAAGTCAGAAAGGGCAAATTGAGACTTTTAGGGGGATCGATAAGGTTCGGGAAATAGAGCAGATGAAGCTTTCGGCTTTTTTCCGGGATTAAACAAAATTAGACCTGCATATTTTTGAATATTTGTAGATAAAAACAAAAAATAGAATGTCTGTATTTTCCTATATTTGAGTATATATATCAAAATGAAATCCAGATAGTTTCTATATCTGTCCTTATTTTTACAGGAATTATAAGAGCAGGCAGCCCCGTAAGTCCTAGATATGTCCTAATATACAGTACTTATATTCCTTAATATATATCCTTTATCTCTTTTATACTATTTTTGCATATTATTCTGATGTTTATACAATTTTATCGAGAAATGAATGGAGGGTAAAGGTATGGATTCAACAAAATATATTATCCTGCACAGCAGTGAGATATTGCCACCTGCACGGGGAGATATGGGAAGAGCACACCGAACAGAACTGCTCCCTTTGGAAGCAGCCCAACCAATCGTCAAGTTAGAGGAAGCCGAGCTTACAAAGCGGGAGGTCAATGATCTACGCAGAGATCCCAGAACACTTGCCATTGCCAAACCGATGCCACTGAAACTGATTGAGCCGGTTGACAGCTCCAGTGCTGCAACAGCTACAAAATGCTGGGGAATCGACGCAGTACGCGCATCGGAATCACCATATGATGGAACTGGTATCACTGTAGCTGTGCTGGATACCGGAATCGATCCAAATCACCCAGCATTTAAAGGTATGAAGCTGGTTCAGAAAAACTTCACTGAGGAAGCCGATAATGATATTCACGGTCATGGCACGCATTGTGCAGGAACTATTTTTGGCCAGGACGTCAATGATATCCGCATCGGTATCGCCAGAAATATTAAATGTGCCCTAATTGGGAAGGTGCTGGGCGAAGAAGGGGGTTCCACAGACACGCTCGCCAGGGCAATCATGTGGGCAGTCAATGAAGGCGCAAATGTCATTTCCATGTCCCTAGGAATTGATTTTCCGGGCTATGTAGATTGGCTAGTTCGTAAACACAGGATGGATGTTAGACCAGCAACATCCCTGGCGCTGGAAGAGTATCGTGCAAACGTCAACCTGTTCACCGAGTTATCGCGCGTTGTGGCAGCACAGGGGGAATTTGGGCAATCTGCAATCATCGTTGCTGCCAGCGGTAACGAAAGTGAGCGACCTAAATACGAAATTTCGGTCTCACCTCCTGCTGCCGCCACAGGCGTCGTTGCCGTTGGCGCACTGGGTGAATCCAATAGGGGCTATACTGTTGCCAGATTTTCAAATAATCAGGTGAACATTGCCGCCCCAGGTGTTAACGTCATCTCTGCCAACGCAGGCACGGATGGTCTTGTCAGCAAGAGTGGAACCAGCATGGCGACACCTCACGCTGCGGGTATTGCTGCCCTGTGGGCACAGCGTCAGTTGGAATTGACCGGGAAGATAAATAACGTGAGCCTGATGGCGCAACTTATTGCTAGCGGCACTTTTGACTCTTTAGCTCCAGGCAGCGAAGAGGATGATGTGGGTACAGGCATCATTCAGGCACCATTGAGGTAATAGGTCTGTTTAATTGGAAGTGAGCAAAACATCTCAAGATCCGGAGAAGAATTTTAGAACGTTGCCTACAAAATAAGAATATAAAAATAATCTGGGAAGTATATTATCTGCCAGCTATGTATACCTATCCCTGACATTTATATTTTACAGCCCTTAAAGGTCAAAAAATAATTATACATTTTGCAGCCCAGAGAAGTATTATATTCTGGGCAATATAGGGGTTATAATGGACTGTGCAATAGCCAAGAAAGTAAGCCTTCCAGTCTACACTTCTCTTTTATTGTTATAATCCTCTTTCCTTAATGTCACAATTTTACTTTTTACAGTCATAACTCTACATTTCTGCTACTACAATCTCCATTATCTTACTTGTAACCCTATTTTCTGAATAGTTATAATGATATATTTTTTAATAAAAAATATGAAGTATGCGGTTATACATTAAATAGAAAGAAGTCTGCAATATGCAGGAAGTTATCACATAATGCATAAAATATAGCTGAAGGGGAGGGATTACTTTGATATTCGAACGAGTTAAATCCGAAGGTCTGGCTCATCTTTCTTATTTCATTGGTTCAAAAGATGAAGCTATAGTTATCGACCCTCGCAGAGACTGTCAGGTCTATATCGATCTTGCCAGAAGAGAAGGTATGAATATAAAATATATTTTTGAGACCCACAGAAATGAGGATTATGTAATCGGTTCCCTGGAACTGAAGAAGCTTACAGGTGCAGAGATTTATCACGGCAAGGGGGTCGATTTCAAATATGGAAACTATTTGAGTGAGGGTCAGGAATTTGACTTTGGCTCTTTGAGACTGACTGCTTTACATACGCCTGGACATACGGATGAGAGTATGTCCTATACTTTGACAGATCTTGAAACAGGAAATGAGCCGGTAATGGTCTTTACAGGAGACACCCTGTTCATAGGCGATGCAGGAAGAACCGACCTGTATGGACCCGAGGAGGCTCCAAGGCTGGCAGCAAACCTTTATGACAGCATTTTTAATAAGATCCTTCCCCTGGGAGACGAAGTAATACTGTGTCCTGCGCACGGCGCAGGCTCGATTTGTGGAGGCGCTATAGCCAAAAGGGACTACAGTACTCTCGGACTTGAACGCCTCCAGAATCCTCTTCTGCAAAAGACCGAGAAGGAAGAATTTATCAAATTCAAACTGGAAGAGAAGCTTGAATTTCCTCCTTACTTCAGGAAAATGGAGCAGTATAATCAGCAGGGTCCTCCTCTACTTAATGGCCTGAATCTTCCGAGGCAGCTTTCACCCGAAGAGTTCAGGGCTGAAATGGAAAAAGGGGCTGTGGTGGTAGATACTCGCATGCCTCATTCGTTTGGAGGGGCACATATAAAAGGCAGTTACAGCATCTGGCTGGGAGGAATACCTTCCCATGCTGGCTGGGTGCTCCCCTATGATAAGCCCATACTTCTCATTCTGGAAGAAAAAGAACAGCTTGAAACTGCGGTAAGATATCTGGTTCGCCTGGGCTATGACAATACTACAGGTTTCTTAAACGGGGGGGTTGCATCCTGGTATACGAGAGCTTTGCCAATAGACAAATTAGAATTTATATCGGTCCACGATCTGAAGCATAAACTGGAAAAGCACGAAGAGATGACACTTCTGGATGTGAGAAAGGAAAAAGAATGGAATGAAGGACATATTGAAGGAGCTCAACATATATATGTTGGTGAGCTTGAGAAAAATCTGGATAAAATTCCAAAGGAGCTCCCGACAATAATATATTGTGATAGTTCCCGGCGTTCCAGCATAGCTGCTTCAATTTTGAAAAAGCATGGTTATAATAACGTATATAATGTACTTGGCAGCATGACTGCGTGGGAAAATGCCGGATATGAAGTAGTAAAATAAGCTTAACTTCAGCTTAACTCATACACTCAGAAAACAAGTTTGGAAACCTTTATATTCTCTCTCTTTTTTTTAATTTACCATGGTTTTACACGTTCCCCGTATTCTTCTTCCAAAGGACAATTGGGAAAAGTGGGCAGTAATTGCCTGTGATCAGCACACTCAGGATCTGGAATACTGGAAAAGAGTTGAAGAATTTGTTGGAGACTCCCCTTCTACTTTAAATCTCATTTATCCTGAGATATATCTTCCTTTAGATGAGAATAGAGTGAATAAGATCCATAAAACCCTAAGTGATTATAAAAAAATTCTTGTTGATCACGGTCCATGCTTTATCCTTGTGTGCCGTTCAGTCTCAGGCAGGAATAGAATCGGGCTTGTGGCTGCGATCGACCTGGAAGAATATCAGTTCAATGGATTGGATTCAATTATCCGACCAACTGAAGGCACCATTAAAGAAAGGCTTCCTGCAAGAATCAGGATAAGGGAAAATGCCGAACTGGAACTATCGCATATCATGGTATTATATAACGATCCTGATTTTACGGTTATACCCAGGGATCTGGATGACCTTGTTTGCGAAGAGAATCTAGTTTATGATTTTGACCTAATGGAAAACGGTGGTCATATCAAGGGCTACAAAATCAGTAATGAAAAGATAATTAAAGATATCTCGGATAAAATTCTTACCCTGGGGACCCTTCTTGTTGGAGATGGAAACCACAGCCTTGCTGCTGCAAAGAGTTTCTGGGAAAAAATTAAAGGGACTGTAGAGGAAGATCATCCTGCAAGGTATGCAATGGTCGAGCTTGTAAATATTCACGATCCAGGTCTTTCCTTTGAGCCAATTCACAGGGTTGTAAGCGGGATTAACCCGGATGAACTGCTCAGGAAATTCGATGCAAGGATTGAAAGAATTCAGGACAGCCCTTCAGATCTCGATCTTTCAGCTAAAGGACATTCAATCGGGTTTATTACAAAGGATAGCAGTGGTGTGCTTATTTTTGACAATCCAGTACACGACCTTGAGGTCGAAACCCTTGATGAGATTATTGACAATTATTCAGTTGAGTATGAGCATGATCCGGAGGTCGTTGAAAAGCTTGGTAGGGAACAGGGAAATACTGGTTTCTTCCTTCCTCCGTTAAAGAAAAGCGAGTTTTTTACTCTTATAAAAAAGAAAGGAATCCTTCCGAAAAAATCGTTTTCCCTTGGGAAGGAAAATGAGAAAAGGTATTATATAGAGGTCAGAAAAATTACTGTATAAGACTTTCTTGCCTCAAACTATTTTTCAGTCTTTTTCGTTCTTCCTATCCTTCTTTGCGTTTTAACTACAATAAACAGGAGAGAATCAGGACATTTTTATAATTTTAAAAGGGATAATTTCATTAAAAGGATGTAAGTTTATGAAAAAGCGACTTAATTGGACAGTCAAATTATAAATACCTTCAATCTAATAATTAATCTATTAATTAAATAATCAAGGGGGGGGTTAAACATACCGGATTTGATAGGACTTGCTGTAGTCTTTCTAATATTAGCATTGATTGCGTATATACTGGGTGCGCGGGGGATTGCCGGCTTCTCAATGGAGATTGCAAAGTGGCTCGTTATAATCTTTATTATACTTGCAATAATCTCCTTTTTCTTATGACGGCAGGCTTTAACAAGTAACGCTGGTTCAGGATACTTTGAAGCTGGTTTAAGATGCTTAATGTTAACTGGAGGAATGAAATAAAAACATCAGAATCCAGAGCCAGTATATTTTTTTCCCTTAATTTTTGTCATATAAGCCGTCTTAAGACGAATAGCAGTTAATCCCTTTACTTTTCTTTCAAATACAGGAAATCTATTATTGAACAGCTCATTATAATCTATTTTTATAATTTAGGTAGAATTTTTTATAACTTAGTCAGTCTTATGGGTTCTCAGAATACTATGAGAAATGATTTAAACAGAGGTTTTAAAGTTAGATTTAGATGTGCTCAGTCTATCAGTTGCTGCGTAAATTCATATTAGCAATTTAATAGGATTTGAACCAGTATACTTATTACATACTATATAAATTTATATTAGCAGTTTAATATAATTTGAACCAATATACTTATATTACTTTATATGAATTTCCGGATAACTAATCGAAGTAAATCCCTTACTTTGGATGTACCGGGGTATTAAATTGAGCAGATTAATCATTTTACTGGCAGCTTTTTTCCTCTTAACATTATGCTCGGGTATTGGAACTGCAGCTGAGATTTACGTCCAACCTGGAGATTCAATACAAACCGCAGTGGATAATTCAGTCTCAGGTGATGTGATTCTCCTAAAACCCGGAACGTATACCGAGAATGTAAATGTAAACAAGGATAACCTTGTAATAAGCTCGGAATCCGGGAATCCTGATGATACAATAATTGTAGCGGCGAGCTCAAGTGATCATGTAATTACCTTGCAGGCTAATAACGTGGAGATTAGCGGGCTTGGTATTACAGGGGCTATGGATAGTTATGCAGGAATTTATCTTTCTGAGTGTAATAACTGCGTCCTTGAGTACAACAAAATCCTCAATAATGGTTATGGGGTTTATCTTTTGCTCTCAAAAGGCAATACACTTTCAAGTAATGTAATTTCCTCAAATGGCGTTAGCGGCCTATTTGTTTGCCCCAGGAGCGACAACAACCTGGTTTTTAATAACTACTTCAACAACACTGTCAATGCAAATATCAAAAATGGAGCCGGAAACGCCTACAATATTATGAAGACTGAAGGCGTAAATATTGTCGGTGGTCCTTGCCTTGGAGGTAATTTCTGGGCAGAACCTGATGGTACAGGGTTTTCAGAAACTGCAGTCGATGCTAACGAAGACGGAATTGCAGATTTTGCATACAGGTTCGCAGACAGCATCTGTTCTGATGAATTGCCACTTGTCTCAGTACCCGAACCTGAGAAGCCCATACTTTCGGTAACAGGTTTTCAGATTGATAATACCAGCAGAAACAACTCCACAAGTATCAACGAAGACAACAGCGATGAAAGCACGACAGATGTATCACCCGAACCTGCAAGAAACGTAGAGAGTGAGGAGATCTCAGAGACCTTTATCACAGACGACAAAGAGGTGAAGTTTGACTTTGAGAGGAACGAAACCTGCGTTGCTTATTTGACATTCAATTCAAAAAAGACTGTGGGTAAGACGACTGCTGTAGTTGAGATGTTAAAAGCAAATTCCTCACTTGTTTCAGAGCCGCTTTCAGATGAGGTCTACAGGTATTTCAATATCTGGATTGGGGACGGAGAATATGCGACCCCAGCTAATATTGAGAATCCTGTAGTATGCTTTAAGGTCGAAAAATCCTGGCTTGAGGATAAGAACATTAATTGGAATTCAATCAAGCTCAACACGTATAGTGCTGGGGAATGGAAAGAGCTGCCCGTAAATCTGACTGGAGAAGATAACAACTTCCTCTATTTCACAGCACAGCCCCTAGAATTTCCATTCTTTGCAATAACCGGTAAGAGCGAGGGAGGAATAGTTGGCGGTTCGGCTGATTCACAGCCTTCCGGGTCAGATGCCAGGGGTTTTAACGTAGAAAATTCTGGCACAATAAACAATGCAAATGTTGAGATAGCGCTTGAGAAAAAGGCAACCGCCCCAGGGTTTGAAACCATTTACGGGCTTAGCTCCCTACTTGTCCTGTTTCTGTACAGAAAAATGAAGCCGTGAAATTGAATTATAAGCAGCAATAGAATATTAAAAAACAAAAGTGAAGATTTAAAATCTTCACCTCTCTTTTATGCATGAGCCTGACGGGTAAAGTTTCGCTTAGATTCCCCTGATCCCTGAAATCATATCTTTCTTCGCTCCAGAACGTAATAATCTCAGCAAAAGCCCATCAAAATCAGAACTTCTCCTGACTGGCTGAAAGAAATTACAATTATCCTAAAAAGGCAAGTCGGATTTTTCAGCTTATATCCATGCTCTCTAATGGTTTATTTCCTTAATCTGGGGCTTTTTATCGGCTTAAACTGTTAGAGGTTAACGACAGCAAAAGCCAGGAAAGTTCTGGTATCCAGCCAGAGCTTTGACAGGGAACTTCTTAGATGAGTTTTCTTCCAGGCAGTTGTCTTATCCCATAATGATAAGCTCAGGAGGATCCCGAAAAGCTTATATACTAAGTCGAGCAGGTACATCATGGAAAACTTGGGGGGAACCTAAAAGTAATTTAATAAGTTCCTCTTCCTCAATTCTCTTGCCAGAACTGAAAAGGCTAAATTGATTACGAGCGCCTGAGGAGCTAAAAACTAAGAAGGCTCAACGCGTCCCGTAAGCCGACCTACAAACACAACCTCAAAACAGATTCCCTGCTTCGAAAAGCAGACAGAAGTCTGTAAAATTCGAGAGCAAATCACAATTACACAGGCAGGTAATACCCAGACCTGCCTTCTATTACCCAACCCTGAATCTTACTCAGGATTCATCCTACAATTACTCAGAGGCCCTACCACAATCCTTTTCAAAAAAAAGCTTGAGCGCAAACTTTTTGAAAAAAAGTTTGATCAAAAACCGGCATGGTGGCGTGATCGACCAGTGCAAAGGTTTCGGTCAAGCCTTCTCGTAAAAGGGTTATAGCGTCATGGTTTTGATTAGGCGATGCCACGTTTGTGCTTGAGTAAGAACGGATTTCTAGGACCTAAAAACCCAACCCAAAACCCAACCTGCGATCCAACAGGGGTCTTCCCGGATTTAACCCAGGATTCCAGCTCGAAGTTTCGGCACCCAACCGAGGATTAACCCAAAATTTGCATCCGAGCCAGTTTGGGACCCAACCAGGACTCAACCTGCGATCCAACCTGGAAATTAACGACCCCGGGATCCAATCGAATACTATCTCCGATCCAACCCTAAAGGTCGAAAGAAATCATGCAGCTTATCAAGAAACCCTACATAGACCTTATCTTGAAAGTTCATAAAGAAGTAGCCAGACAAGAAGTTGAGCAAAAAGACAGAACCTTAGACAAATTAAGAACTCACAGATGTTTAAAGAAACATGAGACAGCAAATTTTGAAACCCGAAATCCTAAAATAAGATTTTCCATCCCATACAGCACCCTATCTGGTAATGCCTGCAAGATTGAAGAGCAAAACCTAGCTTTCCTGCAAACCGCAAAGAAATATCTCCTGGGCTTCAATCTGCAATTGACTGAGAATCGTTTACAGGCAGTCAGTGGTCAGGCAACAGAAGCTTGTTCCTGCCCGTTAACCCCTGAAGTCGGGAACTGATCACAATAAAACGGGGTTAACATGTCAGTTAACGACTCAGTCAACCGGATAGTTACGGGTTCCGGTGTAATACTTGCAGGAACCTTCATAGGAATGCTTCTCGACATTATTACTAAAAAAGTGCTCACAGCTCACCTCTCACCAGCTGACTTCGGCACATACTCCCTTGCACTTACCGTAATATCGATTACAGGTGCATTCGCAACTCTTGGACTCAATGAAGGCGTGCCGAGATATATTGCGTTCTTCAGGGGCAGGCACGAGGAACATAAAGTACATGAATTGATAATTTCAGCCATGATAATGGGTTTGATTGCAGGTTTGATTGCAATTCTGGTTTCACCTTCTCTGTTCCAGAGTCTGGCTGGAGATAGCTTTGATTCAGATGGTCATATCCTGTCTGTTGTGAAGATCCTGATCTTTGCAGTTCCTTTCACAATACTCCTGAACCTGGCAGTAGCAATCTACAGAGGATTCGACCGCACAAATGTTAACATGTACTTCTATAACATTATAAGGCCAGTATCCCTGCTAGGGTTTGCTCTATGCTCTGTGTTTGTCGGAGCTTCCCTAAAAGGAGTTGTATTCGCGGACCTGCTTTCAATGATATTTACCTTCGGTATAATGTCGCTGTACTTCATAAAGAAGCCACCATTTAAGCAGGAATGGAAAATTAAATTCAGTGAGCCGACAAAACAGCTGATAAGGTACTCACTCCCGCTTTTAATAACCGCAACCATACTCAACCTCATGAGCTGGATAGACACAATAATGCTCGGCTATTTCAAGCCGTCTGAAGTCGTTGGGGTTTACAACGCAGTGTATCCTCTTGTAGGATTCCTGTCCCTGGTAATTACCTCCATGGGCTTTGTATATGTCCCTGTAACATCCAAGCTCTGGGGTCAGAATAACATCGCGCCTCTTGGCTCAATCTATGAGGTAATGACAAAATGGTGCTTCCTGCTCACATTCCCTCTCTTTGCACTGATCTTTGTGTATCCTGAATACTTCATCACGAGGCTCTATGGAGCGGAATATGTAAGCGGCGCCACTGCTCTGAGGATCCTTGCCATGGGGTTCATAACAAACTCATACTTCGGATTTAACTACCATACCCTGTTAGCCTCCGGAGATTCGGACTTCCTTATGAAGTGCTCGGTAGCAAGTGCAGGTATCAATGCCGTAATTAACTTCACGCTTATACCTGAGTATGGTATGATAGGTGCAGCTACAGGAACTGCAGTATCTTATGCTTCAATTGAAGTCTTAATGACTTTGAGAGCCTGGAGAAAGCAGAACATGCACCCATTCACCTCAATGTACAGGAAATTGACCTGTATTGTTGTCCTGATGGTCGGAGCTATGCTCGCAATCAAAAGTGTTCATCTGCTTACCGGAGCAGCCTGGGAATACGCAGTCTTTATAGTCGGGTATTTCACAATTATACACAGGGCAAACGTACTTGATAGCACTGAAATTCAGATGCTGGGCGAGATCCGGAAGGCTCTCAGATTAAATATTCGCCTCCATATCCCCGAAGCGATCAAAACCCTTGCAGCCGTAATCTGATTTCGGCGCAGGAAAAGCTGGCATCCTTCTTCCTGAAGAAGGCTCCGGCAACTCTCTTTACACTATTTTTACACTATAATAGTCTTCTAGATTTTTTACAATTCCATAGTTTTTTTACAGTTTCAAAATTATAAAGTCAGTTTTGTAAAAACCTCAACAAAAAATAAGGATTCATTTTTTAGTAAATTTTCAGATAGCTCTGTAAACTGCAATTTTTGGTAGCGTGCCAGGAGCTCTGCCAAATCATAAAGCAAGTCTGGTTTTTAATTCCTGAAAATTGCTCTGTTTTTCTATTCTCCTGCCTGAAGAATTATATGCCTGAAAAATACAAACTTTAAACTAAGAGATAGCACCATATAAACCATCTAAGTGAGAAGGGGGTAATTATTACGTTAAGAGTAGTACATTTTGAAATTTATGCTGGAGATGTTTTAAGGGCTAAAAAATTCTATGAGCAGGTGTTCGGCTGGAAGATCGAGAGATCGGAAGGCTCGCTGGAGTATTGGAATATAACAACCGGCAATCCGGACGAGCCTGGAATTGATGGTGGATTGATGAAAAGGCAGGGAGGGGAACCGGGTGCAGACACTCCGATAGGCACATATATCTGCACAATAGATGTCCCGAACATCGATGAATACCTTAGAAGGATACAGAAGAACGGCGGCATAGTAACTATGGAAAAAAAACCCATAAGAGGGGTAGGCTGGTATGCTTACTGCCTCGATACTGAAAAAAACGTATTCGGAGTAATGCAGCCTGACAAAGAAGCAAGATAATTCCCTTATCTATTTTTCTTACTCATCCAGGTCTTATCCAGTCTATTCCTATCCTGTGCAAAGTATATTTGCAGGATCTCGTCTTTAGAAACTGAATAAATACGGAGGTTAAAAAGGAATAGTGAAATATGAGAGGATGGTATAATTTCGTCTTTTGACTTTATTGTAAAAATTAATCTACAAACGGATACAGTTATTGAGAATAAATATTAATTATATGTTACTGCTCACTTACATATGAATGATAGAATGATAAGCCGATCTTTCCTTTATCGCTAAAAGCTTTTTAAGAGATTGCCCTCACAGATGAAGCGGTATATGAGTAAACCGGAATATAGAGCGAGAACATATAACCTCAATATGATTGGTAGAATGGAGTGAAAATGTGGAAAAAGAGATCCGGAAGCCAATTAAAGTCCTTACATTCGGAGAAGCCCTTTTTGATATTATCAAAGGTTCAGCCCACCTTGGGGGAGCTCCACTTAACCTTGCAGCCCACATTGCAAAATTAGGAGCAAAACCGGCTGTGATTACAGCAGTGGGAAAGGATGAACTTGGCAAAATCTTGCTTACCAGGGCTGAAGCAATGGGAATTGACACATCATACATCCTGGTTGATGAAAAGAGACCAACAGGCACGGTTACTGTCGAACTGAAGGCTGAAGGAATTCCGATTTTTACGATTAATGAAGGTGTCGCCTGGGATGCGATTACGCTGGGCGAAAAGGAGTTTAAAGCTCTTTCTGAGGAAGAATGGGATGTTTTTTGTTTTGGCACCCTTGCCCAGCGGACTGAAAAAAACCGTGAAGCTCTGGGAAGGTTACTTTCGGAAATAAGGTCAAAGCATTTCTTTTACGACATAAACCTGAGAACTGGGTTCTATAAAAAAGAATGGATACTATCTTCTCTCGAACATACCACAATACTGAAAATGAATAAAGAAGAGGCTGATGAGCTTTCAAACATGATTTCTGAAATTGCTCATGCCTGCAAGCTTTCCTGCTCTTACGAGGCTTTCTGCAGGCTCCTTACGGAAAAATATCCTCGAATATCCGTAATCTGCATAACAAAAGGACCAGAAGGAGCCGCCGTTTACCATAAAGGCATCTATGAAGAGGCAGAAACAACTCCCGTAGAAGTTGCCGATACTGTCGGAGCCGGCGATGCCTTTTCCGCAGGTTTCCTTTATACCTGCCTCTCAGGATACGGAGTCTCGAAAGCTGTTTCAATAGCTACCATTCTCGGGTCGTACGTTGCATCAAAACCAGGTTCAGTACCTGAATATTCAAAAGAGCTTATTGAGAAACTCAAAGCTGAAGGATTAGATTTGAGCAAAATTAAGGATTAAACTTTTTCAATTAACGGGTACAAGCATTTTTCAGAAAGGAATTCCCCAGAGAGGGTACCACTTTTCTACATTTTTCTCGACAGGCATTTCCCTTTCCATTTCCGCCCTTAACCTGAACTCTAAGGGGTTGTCTCTCTGCTTGCCTGATAGAGGGACAAAGGGGTAATAAGTTCCTTGCTTAAAATTATATATCCAGTAAACTGTTTTTCCATCGCCGGTTTTTCCAACTTCGGGTTCGCTGTCAAACCGGTAAATGGCACAAAGAAGCTGCTCTCCAAATCCGTGACTTTCGAGAGTTTCACTTACAAGATGAACGTTTGCAACAAGGTCTTCAAAATCCTGATCTTTAAAAATAGCCCACAGGAAGTTAAATTCGTCTTTTTCAAGCCTAAACTCGGTTTTTGTTTCCTTTGAACTGTACTCCAGAAGTTCCTGAATCTCTTTGCGAGCGGATTCATACGCTGAGGCAGCAATTGGCTTAAAGCAAATTCCTGCAGCCCCAGACGGCTTCAAACCCAGGCTGGTTTCCAGAGTAACGCTTGCAGTAGAAATTGCAAAGAGCTTGTCAGTTTTTGCTTTCGGAAGCCTGCTCCTTCCGAGGATTGAATCCATAAAATCTCGGAGACCCATTTAATTTCTCCATATTTAACTTATGTTCTGGCAACTTCTTGGATTTAAACTATATTACGTCGACTTATATATGTTTAGATCATTTTCTGCTGCATTTTTTCGAGCCTTGCTATTCTTTTCTCCACGGATGGATGGGTTGAGAAAATATCCATTATAGAAGAGCCTGAGATTGCAGGCACCGTGAAAAAGGCATTCATCCCCTCTACTGACCTGAGGTCTTGACTCGGAATTCTTTCCATAATCCCGCTTATTTTCATAAGGGCAGATGCAAGAACCGATGGCTGCCCGGTAATAATAGCCGAGCCCCGGTCTGCAGCATACTCCCTGTAACGGGAAAGAGCACGTATCAGCAGGAAGCTGACAATCCAGACCGCAATTGAGACCAGCCAGATGAGTATAATTCCTCCTCCATCCCGCCGCCGGTCTCCTCCCCCCATACCTCCGAAATAAATACTGTAGCGCATAAAGTAGAAAGCAAGGGTTGAGATGAAGCTGGCAATTGTCATCACAGCCATATCCCTGTTCTTTATATGACTGAGTTCATGGGCAAGCACGGCTTCAAGTTCGGCTGGAGAAAGTTTGTCCATAATCCCTGTTGTAACTGCAACTACAGCTTTATTCCGGTTTCTGCCTGTTGCAAAGGCGTTTGGAATCTGGGACCTGACAATTGCCACCTGCGGTTTTGGGAGGTCAGCTATTGCACAGAGCCTGGTAATCATTCCATGCAGTTGCGGGGCTTCGCTTTCAGAAACGACACGTGCTCCTGACGACATAAGTACAAGTTTATCCGAATAAAAATACTGGATAGCCATGAAAGACCCGACAAATAGAAGCATGAAAATTGGAGGCGTCCCGTAATACGAAAGAAATGCCAGGAAAAAAAGGTAAACTGCTGCCAGAAGGAACATCGTGAAAATCATCCGTCCCTGAAGTCCTAAGTCCCGTTCCCATTTTCGCTTCATTGATTACTGCTCCTGAGCATGATTTAAAGGTGAATCAAATTAAATGCGATTACAGTTAAGTGAGGATATAATGTCAACTATATGTTAACTAAATTATAATTATATACATATGTGAGCTAAATTATAATTATACTTATTTAAATAGGAACCAGGTCCGATTGAATGAATTTGCAGGTTAACGTACGCAATCAAATATTTATGTGTCATATGGATAATTTAACCACGGGTAGATCAAAAATGTGCACATTATAGAGTAAATTGAAAGAAAAGCCCAAATAAAGGCAGGAAGCGCATGATATAGTCAACTCTCACTTAGAATGTGAAAGTCTGCTTAGCTATATATATCCAATAAAATATTTCCTTAAACATTAAAATTCTTTCTCCCTTAAGGAGAGCTCTAAATATTTTTTACTTTAAGAGACTAATTAAACAGATAGAACAGAAGAACAGAGAGTTTAAAAAATTTATTTACCATAGAAAGTATAAAAAACATCTTAAAAATTATACTTAAGAACAAAGACGGAATCAGATATAAATAATTGATTCAGGAATCTTAAATATAAATAACAGATTATTTATAATTAAACTATAATTTCCTTGATAAAATCGTAGATTTATAAAAATAAATTCAAATCTCTGTATAAGACATTAGAAAAACCTGCATAGCAGGATTTATAAGTACTGAATAACAGGATTATACAAGTCCTAATAATGGTTTATAAGTGCTTAATGATTTAATAAGGCTGAATGATTTATAGGTGCTGAATAATTTATAAATGCTGATTGATCTAGAAGTAGAAGTGTTGAATGATCTATATGCTGAATGATTTAATAAATGCTGTATTTGTCTCCAGATACAGGATACAAAATTCGTCTAAAAATATCATTTCTTCCTTGCAGAACTTCAGCACGGTTCTCTTAAAAGGTAGGAATCAGGAACTGCTGGCAGAAAAAATTCCATGATTAGATTATCTTTACTGAAAATCTCTCTTATTAAAAAAAGTATAGGGTCAAGCCATGCAAAATATACTCTCAGTCCAATCCCTTACAAAAAAATTCGATGATTTTACGGCTGTAAAAGACATAAGTTTCAATGTTGAAGCGGGCTCAATTTTTGCTTTTCTCGGTCCAAACGGCGCGGGGAAATCTACAACTATTAAAATGCTCACAACAGTCCTTAAACCTACAAAAGGGGAAATAAGGATTAACGGTTTTAATGCACTCAAAGAGCAGGACAAAGCTCGTGCATCTTTCGGAATAGTCTTTCAGGATCACAGTCTTGATGAAGAACTGACTGCTTATGAGAATATTGTATACCATGCCGTAATTTACAAAGTGCCCAAGAAAGAAAGGGCTGAAAGAGTCCGAAAAGCCCTGGAAATTGTTGGGCTCTGGGACAGGCGGGAAGATTACGTTAAAAAGTACTCAGGCGGCATGAAGCGCAGGCTTGAGATTGCGCGGGCACTTGTTCATTACCCAAAAATCCTTTTCCTTGACGAGCCCACAGTAGGGCTTGATCCCCAAACCCGAAGATCCATCTGGAATCACATCAAGACGCTGAACCAGGAAAAAGGCATGACAATTTTTCTTACCACGCACTATATGGAAGAAGCCGAAGCAATTGCTGACCACATCGCAATCATTGACCATGGTGAAATCATAGAATCCGGCACTGTTGAGGAAATAAAGAAGCGGACAGAAACCGAATCCCTGGAGGATGCTTTTCTGAAACTGACAGGCAGGGACATCAGGGATGAGAATTACGAGTCTGGAATTAAAATGCGAACAATAAGGGGCATGAGAAGGAGGAACAGGAATTGATCGAGGTAATTTATATCCTCTGGCTCAGGCAGATAAAACACTACTGGCGCTCTAAAGCCAGGCTGCTGGGTTCTCTGGGACAGCCCCTGCTCTTTCTTGTGACTTTTGGGTTTGGATTCGGTCCCATGTATACACGGGCAAGCGGAGGGGCAGACTACATGGACTTCCTTGCACCAGGGATTGTTTCCATGTCAATCCTCTTTACTGCTGTCTTCTCAGGGCTTGAGGTCATATGGGACAGGCAGTTCGGCTTTCTTAAGGAGACGCTCGTAGCCCCAATCTCAAGGACAGAGATCATGATAGGAAAAACCCTTGGAGGGGCAACTATAGCCATGATTCAGGGCTTGATCGTGCTGAGCCTGACCTATGTGCTGGGGTTCAGGATTCCGGATCTCGCAAGCCTCGGGCTTGGACTGGTCTTCATGTTCCTGATAGCGATCTTCTTTACGGGTTTAGGTCTTGCGATAGCTTCAAAAATGAAAGATATGCATGGTTTCCAGCTTATCATGAATTTCCTTATCATGCCCATTTTCTTCCTGTCCGGCGCCCTTTTCCCCCTTGAAAATCTGCCGTCAGCGATTTATTTCATAAGCAGGATCGACCCTCTCACCTACGGCGTGGATGGCTTAAGAGGAGCCATTGCTGGAATTAGCATGTTTGGGGTCTATTACGACCTGGCAGTAATAGGTTTACTCTCAATTATTATTTGCGCAGTCGGTACAGTATTCTTCTCTAAGACAGAGGCATAAATGACTCCCTCCTTCCGGAAACACTATTTTGAGATCCAAAATTTCGGATAAATTAAGGCATTATATATAGCATTAACGTTTATTTTAAACCATTGTAGTATTATTATATACATTTAAGTTAGGTGGTTAATTAATAGTATCTAAAATATCAGCCGTATCTATCTAAAATATTAGCCGTATCGAGTTTGACTTAAGATACAAAATTTAATTAAGATACAAAAATGAAACTGTGAATTTAATATAAAATGAGGCATTGCAGATGCTGGATCTTATCGAATTCCTATTTTTGGGAACTTTTCTCGGTCTTGCAGCAGGTACATCTCCAGGTCCCCTGCTGGCTGTAACCATCTCCGAAACTCTGCAGCACGGCAAATGGGAAGGGATAAAGGTTGCAGTTTCTCCTCTAATTACGGATCTACCAATAATTCTATCCACAATGTTTGTTCTATCACATTTAACAAATTATGGTTTTTTCATAGGGATTATTGCACTTTTTGGGGCTTCATACCTTATATATTCAGGAGTGGAATCCCTGAAAATTAAACCGAATAACGTTGAATTAAATATAGAGAAAAAAGATGCCTTAAAAAAAGGAATTATTGTTAACTTTGGAAACCCACATCCGTACATCTTCTGGATTTCAATAGGGGGACCGTTAATTTTTAAGAGCCTGAATACTCACGCTTTAGTTACAATTCTATTTATATTGGGATTCTATAGCTTTCTAGTAGGATCGAAGATAGCTATAACATTAATTGTAGAGAAATCAAAATCATTTATCAACGGCAAATATTATTTTTCGATCATCCAGATTCTGGGAATTGCACAGATAGTATTCGGATTGGTTTTTATTAAAATGGGTCTGGAATTGTTAAACCTAATCTGATTTTTCCTGCTATTTTGTTCAGTTTCAGTAAATTAATCGATATACTACCTGTCTCTAACTTGCCCCGTAAAACCATATTAGCTATCAAATGCCGTTTTTGTCACGCTCGATGTAGAGGGGAGCGGCTTTGTGAGCAAAAGTGAAAAAGAAGAGAATTGGTAAATAATACCCAATTTAAGGAAGAAATTATTAAATAACAACACACTTCTGCTTTTGAAACAAACAGTCTGGAAAATTTGAAATAAATAGTCTGGAAAATCAATCTAGAAGTAGATGGTAGGGTCTGAGTCCCTATTCTCAGGTCCCTACCTGCGATCCAACCCAAAGATTAAGATGAAACCCTATAACTCTTAATCTATACATTTATAATGAGCCAGTTATATATATCATAATCTATACAAAACATTCTTTCGGATTTAGATTTTTGATATAATCGAAAAAGTATATAATATTAAAAATTTTAGTGTTATTAAAAATAATAAACCATATAAATAGAATACATGCATCTATCGTATCATACATTAAAGTTTTATATCAAACAATTTTTTGCCTGAAAACAATTTTTGATATAAATAATTTAAAATAATTTAGGTTATTAGTATATTCTGGAGTTGGGAAGTCTAATAGGGGAATGGGGTGTGGGGATATTCTACCACACTAAAGAATCGCCTGGAGGTCGCTGATTCTTCTTTGAATCGGCATATTTGGGGGAGCATAAGTTTCAAAGAACTGTATTGGGGGATACAGTAAAGGGATCCAGTGCCTCCAGGCTTCTTCTTATACTACTTTTACTGTCTTTTTACCATATCTTTCTTCTTATACTACTTTTACTGTCTTTTTACCATATCTTTACAGCAGAGAAGAAAGCAAAAACAAAATTATAATAGTATTGGTTTACTCTGACGTTATTTCAATTCGTGAGTCATGCATTCTATTCTGCTTTCACGTTTCACTCTTTAACTATTACTATATATGTTCAACTTTTTTCACATATTTTATGTTTTAAACATAAATTGGAAAATCAGGAAATAATTTAAACGCTCATATATAATTTTCTTACATAAGCTCAATAGTTTTATAACATTTCAGATTTTTAAATTTAATCGGAGTAATAAAGTTCTCTGAATTCATTATTTTTCATAAAAACGAAAAGAGGTCAGGATGGAGTGGATTCTAATAGTAAAAAATGTTACTTCGAGAAGTCCTTTCTGTGAGAAGCTTCGAAAAAAAGAAGAAATATACCGCATTGTCATGAAGCAAACGAAACAGCTTGTATATGAATAGGACATTGAAAATGGAAAGATTTTCTGGTTAGGAGCCACCAGAGAACTTATGGGGTGTGAATTAGAAGATTTAGAAAGTGTAGATACTCAGGTTTGGCTAAATCAGATTCATCCAGAAGAATGTAATAAAATCTGGGAGGATTTTGGGAAGTATCTGGAAAAAGGAGAAAATTTCCAGCTGGAATACAGAATTATGGAAGCAAATAAAAATTATATTTGGGTAGAAGAAGACGTAGTCTGTCTGAAAGATGAAAATGGTAATGTAAATAGAGTTTTTGGAATTATTAAAGATATCACTGAAAGAAAACTTACTGAAGAGAAACTGAAGGTCAGTGAGGAAAAATACCGCTCATTTATACAGAAATTTGATGGGATCGCTTTCCAATTAGATGAGAACCTTTTCCCGGAATTCATGCATGGGAGAGTCGAGGAAATTACCGGATATAGCGAAAAAGAATTCCTCTCCGGGCAGGTTTTGTGGTTAGACCTTATCCATCCTGATGACAAGCCGCTTGTTATTGTCGATATCGAACGTATTCAAACTTCTCCATATAATTTATCCAGAAAGTTAGACTTTCGTATATTAGATAAAAATGGCAGAAAAAGATGGGTGCATCTTCGTTACCATAAATTCCAGGAAAAAGACGGGGGAGATGATAAATACCGTGGAACTATTTATGATATCACTGAGAGAAGAATTGCAGAGGACACCCTTAAAAAAATAGAGGCTATCCGTAATAAAGAAATTCATCACAGGATAAAGAATAACCTTCAGGTAATCTCTTCTCTTCTGGATCTTCAGGCTGAAAAATTCAATAATCGGGAATGTATTAAGGATTCCGAAGTTCTCGCCGCTTTTAAGGAAAGCCAGTACAGGGTAATGTCCATTGCACTCATCCATGAAGAACTGCACAAAAGTGAAGAAAGGAACACGCTTAATTTTTCGCCTTACCTTGAAAGGCTCGTTGAGAACCTCTTCCGGATATACAGGATTGAAAATGTTGATGTCAACTTGATTATGGATGTGGAAAAAAATATTTTCTTTGATATGGACACGGCAGTTCCCCTGGGAATGATTGTTAACGAACTTGTCTCAAACTCCTTAAAATATGCATTCCCAGATAGGGATAAAGGAATAATTCAAATTAAACTCTCCAGTAAAAGAACAGGACATAAACTGAACGACAATAGAGAGAACGTTCCCGGAACCAGTACCCGATATACTCTCGCAATTTCAGATAGTGGAGTTGGTATTCCCCAGGAAATTAATTTTGAGAATCCAGATACACTTGGCTTGCAACTTGTAAATGTCCTGGTAGATCAGTTAGATGGTGAAATCGAGCTAATAAAGAATAGAGGCACTACATTTAAAATAGGGTTCAGTGTAGAACCACGTTAATCACGATTTATGTGCCTGAACAGCAAACCAGCAACATTAAACCTCTGTGAATGAAAAAAATGAATTTGCTGTCCTCTGGAGTGAATCTATCATTTTAATTGGATTATAAAAATATTGTTAGGTATACAAAGTTATAAAAAGGCTTTTTCTGCTGAATATAAAAAATATTTATTCGGAAACGGTTTATATAAATTATATAATATAAATGTTAAAATATAAAATAAATCTTTGTAGATTACTTTAAAATGTGGTAAGTACATAGTAGAATAAAACAAAACCTGAGAGAAAATTTTAGCTTTTTTATCTCTGGAAGGACAGGAATATGAAAAGTGACAGCATAGATAAAAAATCGCAGGAAAGCGAGAAACTGTACCGCATGCTATTCGACCATAGCATGGATGGTATTATGCTGACTGACCCAAAAAAGGGTGGAAGAATCCTGTCAGCTAACCCAGCTGCTTGCCATATGCTTGGATGGACAGAAGAAGAATTGATTGGAAAAGGGTGGAAGGATATATTATTTGACCCTGAAGACCCATCATTGTCTAGCCTGTTAGATGAACGTGCACGCTTCGGGGCAGCAAAAGCCGAGATTACCTACAGGCGCAAGGACGGAACTACTTTTCCCGGAGAAGTAAGCACTTCCATCTTCTTCGATACCAATGGAGAGCCACGGGTAGTTGCTATTATGCGAGATGTCACTGAGCGTAAACAGGCTGAAATGGCACTCTGTGAGAGCGAATCAAGCCGCAAGGTTGCCGAAGCCAGGGAGGCTGAAAGAAAGAGGCTTTTAGACGTGCTGGATAAGCTGCCAGCAATGATAGCCCTGTTAACACCTGACCATCGCATTGCCTTAATCAACCGCAACCTTCGTGAGAGGTTCGGCGAGCCCAGAGGCAGGCACTGTTATGAGTATTGTTTTGGGAACCCCGGACCGTGTGAGTTCTGTGAGGCATATAAAGTACTTGAAACCGGTCAGCCCCACAACTGGGAGGTCACCACCCCAGACGGAAGCGTGCTTGATGTTTATGATATCCCATTTACCGATATTGATGGTTCCTCCATGATTCTCGAGATGGACATTGACATTACCAAGCGTAAAAAAGCAGAAAAAATCCTTAAAAAAGCGCGTAACGATTTAGAAGAAAAAGTTAAACAGCGTACAGAAGAACTTGAAAAGGCTTATTATTCTTTGAAAGAAAGTAGAGAAGGCTTGCTGAAGCTCAAAGAATGGCTCACATTGGAAACTGGGAATGGGATATTGCTACTAATGAAAGATACTGGTCTGATGAATTGTATAGTATTTTTGGATTTAAGCCTCAAGAAATTGAAGTAACTTACGATATGTTTTTAAGCTGTGTACATCCTGATGACAGAGATTATGTAGATAATGCCATCAAGGAAGCTTTAGAAGGAAAACCCTACGATATTAATTACCGGCTCATCCTTAACAATGGAGAGGAACGTATTGTCCATGAACAGGGCAAAACTATTTTTGACGAGAAAAATCTTCCTGCTCGAATGTTTGGAACAGTTCAGGATATTACAGAGCACAAACGAACCGAAGAAGCCCTGGCAAAAATTGAGGAGACGCGCGTAAAAGAAATTCATCACAGGATTAAAAATAATCTGCAGGTTATCTCATCTTTGCTCAGCCTCGAAGCTGAGAAATTTACTGATTCAATAATCCTCGAATCCTTCAAAGAAAGCCAGAACCGTATAGCTTCAATGGCTCTAATTCACGAAGAATTATATAAAGGGGATAAAATCGATACCCTTGAGTTTGGAGATTACCTGAGGAAATTGACTGCAGATCTTTTCAGCTCTTATAATATTCATAAGAATATCAGCCTTAATCTGGATCTTGAGCAGATTTATCTTGGTCTTGATACTGCAATTCCTTTAGGTATCATAGTAAATGAACTGGTGACAAACTCTCTAAAACATGCTTTCCCTAATGGGAACAAATGGGAAATCAGTATAAGTTTAAAGAAAATAAAAGACCTTGGTGTAAATAAAGAGGTCTCCAGGGCAGACAGCGCATGTAGCCAGAAAAAAGATTTCCAGTACACACTCACAGTAGCAGACAATGGAAAGGGTATTCCTGAGGAAATAAACTTTAGGAACACTGATTCTCTTGGCTTGCAGCTTGTAAATATTCTTGTTGAACAAATAGAAGGCTGTCTAGAGCTTAGAAGAAACCGGGGAACAGAATTTTTTATCAAGTTTAACGATATCTCGAGATAAACAATCTCGTTAAACTGAAAATTCTATATTTGTTTTGAAATTTTTTACCTTAAAATATTATTTGTTTGGAAACAATTTTTGATATAAATAATTTAAAATAATTTAGGTTATTAGTATATTCTGGAGTTGAGAAGTTGGGGGTGAGGGGGTAAGTAGAATCATCTACCACACAAAAATTGCCTGGAAGTCACTGAACCTTCTTCAAGCCCGTATGCTTGGGGGAGCATAAGCTTGGAAGAGACTGTCTGGGGGATACAGTAAAAGGGTTCAGTGGCTTTTTGGCTATTTTTAACATCACTTTATTAGCTGGATTTACGCGCCTCCTTAATATTTCATTCAATCTGAGTTTGCATATGGTTGACTTATCAGATTAAACTTTTACCACTTTTAAACTTTTACCACTTTTTAAACTTTGACGCTTTTAATCAAGATTAACAGAACAGTTTAGAAATTTGACTAACCATATCTTAACTCAGGGTTTTATTCGAACAAATCTGTTTTATTTTATCTCAAGAATCTTCAGTTTTATCTCAAGAGTTTTCCGGCAGTGACACGTAGTTGTGCATAAATACTAATGCAGTTTCATCACTAATATCTATATGATAATTATTTGATTATTTATAAGCATCAGAGATAAAATTAAATCCACCGAGAAAATGTATCTGAAACGCTAGAAAATAAATTTGTGTACAAGCTGCACTTTAAAGAAAGTAGCAACTTGACATGGATTTTTTATCAGATATTTTATAATGTAGTAATAAAATATGCAAAATAACATTAAATTTATGGTACCCGTGCTACTGGAGAAAATATCTCGTGGGAACAAATTATTACCAGCTTTGCTCGACAAAAGAATATGTGATAAATCATATTATTAGTCTCTTATTTTAAATCAGGACTGGAAAATTATGACTAAGTCTGACCGCCTGGGTGCTGACGAGCCTGACAAAAGCAATCAAAAACTGCGCGCTGAGATTCTCAAATGCAGACGCTTGAAGAACGAGCTGATTGAACTCAGGGATAAACTTGAAGCTGAGGTTCTAGACACGAATATTCTCCACAAATTGAGCATGCGATATATCGAAGGCAAAGATTTGTTTTCGATTCTCCAGGAAACAATTGAGGCTGCAATTGCAATTACCAGGGCGTACAAAGGAAACATACAGATTCTCGACCCACCAACTGGGAAATTAAAGATTGTAGCCCAGAAAGGATTTAGCTTTCAGTTTTTAAAGTTTTTCGAACTTGTTGACACTGAGGACGCAGCAACATGTGGAGCTGCAATGAAGCAGATGAAACGTGTGGTAGTTGAGGACATTACTCAAAGTCCCGTTTTCCTTGGAAGCAATGCACTTAATATATTGCTGGATGAAGGAATAAGAGCCGTTCAATCCACACCTATGGTGAGCTGGTCGGGTCAATTTATGGGCATTATATCCACCCACTTCAACCACGTTCATACGCCGTCTGAGCGCGAACTAATGTTGATTGACATTCTTGCCCGGCAGACTGCAGATATCATTGAGAACAAAAAAACAGAAGAGATACTGCAAGAGAGCGAGAAGCGCTACAGGACGCTTTTCACAAACATGACCGAGGGTTTCTTACTTGCAGAAGTAATCTATGATAAGAGTGGTAAACCGTATGACTATCGCTACCTTGAGGTAAACCCTGTTTATGAACGCAGTACAGGCTTAAAAAGGGAGCAGATACTGGGTAAGTCTATTCTGGAAATACTTCCCAATGTGAATCCTGTATTGATTGAAAAATTCGGCGAAACAGTGCTCTCAGGCAAACCCGAGCATTTTGAGATCTTCAGTCGGGTAACGAACAAGTACTTTGATACTTACGTATTCAGTCCTGATAAAGAGAAAGTTGCAGCTACTTTTAGAGATATAACAGGGAGAAAGAAAGCTGAGGAAGCACTCCGGGAGAGCGAGAAAAAATACCGCACTATTGTGGAAACAGCTAGTGAAGGCATATGGATTGTTGATTCTGAAGCGAGGACGATATACATCAATAAAAGAATGACTGAGATACTGGGATATACTCAGGATGAGATAATCGGGAAATTCGCATGGGACTTTGTCAGCGAGGAAGAAAAACCAATTATTAAGAAGTATATTGAAAGGAGACGACAGGGCATCAGTGAGAGCTATGAGTTTAAATTCATACGCAAAAATGGTTCACCTTTATGGACAATAGTGAGCTCCAAACCTCTTTTTGATAGCGCTGGCAAATTTACAGGCTCTATGAGCATGCTCACAGATATTACTGCACGGAAAGAAGCAGAAGCTAAATTGAGAGAAACGCTGGATAATTTGGAGAACCTGGTTAAAGAACGTACAGCTGAACTTGAGAAGGCTTATAATTTATTGAAAGAAAGTAAAGAAAGTCTTGCTGAAGCTCAGAGGTTAGCACACCTTGGAAATTGGGATTTGAACATTGAAACTGGTAAGATATACTGGTCACATGAGATGTATCTTATTTTTGGGCGTGATCTTCGAGAACCAGCTCCACAATATGATGAATTTTTAAAATATGTGCATCCTGAAGATCGAGGCTATGTAAATAATGCCCTTAAGGATGCATTAAGCGGCAAATTCTACAGTACTGATTACAGGATTATACGGGCTAATGGAGAAGAACGTATAGTCAATATGCAATCCGAGGTTATTTTTGATGAGAAAAATACCCCTGTACGAATGAGAGGGATAGTGCAGGATATTACCGAGCGCAAACGGATTGAAAAAGAGCTGCAGGTGAGCGAATCCCGTTTCCGAAACTTGTTTGAGGTCATATCAAGTGGGGTAGTCATCTATGATGTTATCGATGACGGGCGTGATTTCATCTTTAGGGATATGAATCCTGCTGGCGAGCAAATTAATCACGTCCGGCGGGAAAACATTGTTGGAAAAAGCCTCTGTGAAATTTTTCCTTATGTAAGTGAGATGGGACTTGATGCAGTATTTAGACGTGTATGGCTGACCGGAAAGCCGGAATCATTTCCTACGACATATTATAAAGATGAGAATATCGCCCTGTGGGTGACTAACTATGTATACAAGCTGCCCTCTGGTGAACTGGTTGCAGTATTTGAGGACGTTACAGAGCGTAAACAGGCAGAAGAGGAGCGGGAACGGTTGCTCAGTGCTATCCAGCAGGAGAAAGACCGACTGGCTGCACTGATTAACAGTATTACTGATGAAGTCTGGTTTGCAGATACACGGAAAAACTTTACCCTGATTAATCCTCCTGCATACAGTGAGTTCTACATCCCTCCCGGGAAAGAAATAGAGGTGGAAAAGTTTCTAGAGAATGTGAAAGTCTATCCTACGTGCCCTGCAGGGCGAAGTCGTGAAGAACGAAGAGGAGATAATTTGCATGCCTGTCCATGGAAAGTTACGCTACCGCCAGGTAAGCGCTGCCCCGGTGCACGATAAAGGTGGAAATATTATTGGATCAGTAACTGTCGCTCGGGATATAACTGAGCACAAAAAAGCAGAAGAGATGCTTGCTAAAATTGAGATTGCCCGTAAAAAGGAAATTCATCACAGGATAAAGAATAACCTTCAGGTAATTTCTTCCCTGCTGGATCTTCAGGCTGAAAAATTCAATAATCGGAAATGTATTAAGGATTCCGAAGTTCTCGCCGCTTTCAGGGGAAAGCCAGGACAGAGTAATGTCCATCGCACTCATTCATGAGGAACTGCATGAAGGTGAAGGAGATAACGAACTCAACTTCTCAATATACCTTAAGAAACTCATTGAAAATCTTTTCCAGACTTACAAGATTGGAAATGCTGGGATTAGCTTGAAGATAGATCTGGAAGAAAACCTTTTCTTTGATGTTGATACCGCGGTCCCATTAGGAATGATAGTTAATGAGCTTGTATCCAATTCCTTCAAACATGCGTTTCCAGGCAGGGATGAGAAGGGTATAATTCAAATTAAGCTTTCCAGTGAAAAATCCGTAGATGAACAGAGTAATAAAGGGCAGCTTGCCGAAAAAAGCAATGTATATACTCTCATAGTTTCAGATAATGGAGTGGGCATTCCCAAAAATATTGATTTCGAAAATCCGGACACGCTTGGTTTACAGCTTGTAGCTATCCTCGTTGATCAACTGGGCGGCGAAATCAAAATGAAAAGGGATAAAGGTACTGAGTTCAGGATAAAGGTCAATGTGAAGCAGACCTGATTCTCCCGAATTAATCTGAGCGTGATCGACCGGCGCAAAGGCAGAAACTAATTAAAATTCAAGTTCGAGTCCGATAGGGCAGTGATCCGAGCCCATAATATCAGAGTAAATCGAAGAAGATTTAACGTTGTCTTGCAGGTTTTCACTGACAAAGAAATAATCCAGACGCCAGCCGACGTTTCTTTTTCGTGAATCCGTTCTCATTGACCACCAGGTATAATTTCCGCCTTCAGAATTGAACATGCGGAAGGTGTCAATATAGCCAGCTGCAATGAATTTATCCATCCAAGCTCGCTCTTCAGGAAGAAAACCGGATATCATTTCATTTTGTTTGGGACGGGCAAGGTCAATCTCCTTATGGGCGGTGTTTACGTCCCCGCAGATCACAAGCTTTTTCCCCTCGGCTTTGAGGGTGTTTGCGTAATCTAAAAAGGCTTCATAAAAATCCATTTTGTATTCCAGGCGCTCCTGGGAGGCTTTGCCGTTAGGAAAATAGATATTCATTAAGATGAAGTCTTCGTAATCAGCTCTAAGGAAGCGTCCTTCCCTATCAAATTTTCTTATCCCCATGCCGGTTTCGATATTCAAGGGCTTTTTCTTCGAGAAGATTCCGACCCCACTGTAGCCGTTTTTTTCTGCTGAAACAAAGTAATTATAATAACCTGGGATATTTTTGGCTTCTCTGGGGAGTTTATCAGGAGAAACTTTAGTTTCTTGAATACAGACAATATCAAATTTCTGTCCCAGCAGAAGCTCAAGAAAACCTTTCTTTATTGCAGCCCGAAGGCCATTTACGTTCCAGGAAATGAGATTGTAGCGGCAAGACATTTTTTATCTCCGGTAACGTTTCAAATTTGATTTTTCTAATGAGATTAGAGCAGCTAAAAGTTAAACCAGATTTAAGTAAACTGAAATTAAAATTAAATCGATCTAAATTGGATTAAATTAAGTTGAAAATAATTCAAATTCTTAATAAATAAATGCTCTTCATTTTGCCAGCAAATACTCCTAAGCGGCCCGAACGCGAATAAAATGAAAAAATAAAAATATACATCAGATAATTACTCAGAAAAATGCTGTATATGTGCCGACCTTCGTATTTATAAGGTTTAAGTCAGGACAGCAGGGAAATTTATGGATTTGATAAAAATTGCCTGTGTTATGCTTGCAGTTGCACTCTTTCTGGGAATCCTTACCAGCGGGGATAAGGATGAAGTGCCACCAGTCTCGCCCGAGATTGAAAGTGAAACCATAAGCTCAGATGTCGCCGGGGTAGCCGGTACAGTGCAGGCTGAGGAAAAAGGTGAAATGCATGTGCCTGCTGTTTCAAGACCTGCACAAGATCCCCTTATTCTGGAAAAGGGGGAAAGTAAGCTTGCAGCCGAAAGAAGGAATATCGAAAGCAAGGTAAAAGCTACAGTCAGACTGCTTGAAGCCCAGGGCGAAAAACTGTTTCCCTCATTCCGGGAAAAGGGTTCTCCCTGGTACCAGGATAGCTTCTGTATTTTTGTCTGGAATGAGGATGGGACCCTGGTAGTCTGTCCTCCTGACCCGAGCCGTGAGGGCAAAAATATCAAAGAGCTTAGAGATGCAGACGGCAAGCCAATAGGAGAACTCCTTATGGAAACAGCCCTGAGCGAAAAAGGCGAGGGCTGGATTGAGTACAACTGGAAGGATAAGAATAATTCCGAGCCTTACCACAAGTGTACTTTCGTCAAAAAGGCTTCCTCAGAGGGAAAAACCTACATTGTAGGGGCTGACCTCTATCTGGAAAATTACATCGTTTGCAGGAACCTTGAAGCGTGCGAATACACAGATGAGCCGGGAAACCCTCAAATTGCCGAACTCCTGAACCCTGTAAGTCTCGATAGGAACCTTGAGCTTGACTGCAGCCTCGCACATTCTGTTATAGAACCCGGGAAAAACACCACATCCCATGTGGTGAAAACTCCTGAAATCCATTATATCCTTGAAGGCGAAGGCTTGCTTTGTATTGACGGAATTCCGGTAGAGATACACCCGGATCAGTTCATATATATCCCTGCGGGTTCGGTTCAGACCACATACAATACCGGAAATATAGCTCTAAAATTCCTGATAATAAATCAGCCTGCCCGGTCAGAACAGAGCGTAGAACTGCTTTAATTTCAGTCCGGTGGCATGATTCCTGTAATAGTAGCCCAAAATACCACAAGGAAAGTAATTGCATAGAAAATATAAGCTGCCGATGGGTCTTCCCTATAAATCCTCTGTAAAATCCAGACCCATAGAAAAGAAAAAAAGATAGCTGAGAGATAGACAACAGGAGAAGTCCAGCCAAAGAGATAAAAAACAAGATATAGCTGGAAAAAGGTAAAGAACCCCATTCCTGCAGGAAAAAGCATGTATACTGAGAGCATGCCTGCAAAGGCAGCACCTGCAGTATAAAGAAGATGTGGAATCAGAGAAACGAACGCAAAGAGAAATAATTGCCAGCTTAGTAGAGTTTCTTTTAAATTATTTCTCATTCCTATGGCTCTATTAATTTTTTTGTTTAATATCTATCTATTATTTGACTACTTATAAATTTAATTCCTGGCAATTTCAACCTCAAAAGGCAGGAATTCCCTTCCTCGATATGTTCAGGCTCTCCATCAGTTTGAACTGCATTGCCTGATATATTTTTATTTTATTTTCAATATCTTACAGGCTGATTTAGATTGGTTTTCTACAAATCCCTTTCTTGAAATATTTATATTTTTTACTTATGTAATTTTTCCGTGTGTAAAGTATGCCACAAGTCACCTGATGTTGATTAAACAATTGATTTACGAAGAGGCTCAGACAAAAAACATTAATCCTATGCATGTATCCTTAGATTTCAATGTACGGAGTAATCAGGGTTCCCTCGGAAAAAGGGGAAGAATTCAGGAGAAAGACAGTTGAGAAAAAAATTCTGGATACTTCAAGAAAAATCCGAAAACTCCAGACCAAAGAAGGAGTTTTTCTTGAGATCCCTGTCACAGAGGCTGCAGGCGAAAATATTGAAGGTTTTCCGGTTATTGAACAGGAAAATCCAGAATTCTCTAGAAAGCCCTGCTCCATCAAAAAATACCTTAAAGATTCTCTTTCCGAAGCCGAACTTGCATGCGTCCCTGCAGGCTGGCAGATTCTGGGAGATGTGATAATAGTCAGCATACCTGAAACTCTGGAAAATAAAAAAGTAAAGATAGCTGAAGCTCTGCTCTCGATGTATCCCAGGTGCAGGACAGTTGTAAGGGACTTTGGAATTGAAGGACAGTTCCGCCAGCCAAAAAGAGAACTTCTGCTTGGCAGTGGAACCGAGACCATCCATAAAGAGCACGGCTGCTTCTTTAAGCAGGATGTTACAAAAGTGATGTACTCCAAAGGCAACCTTGAAGAAAGAAAACGGATGAGCAGATTGGGGGGAGAGGAAGTTGTAGTGGACATGTTTGCAGGGATAGGGTATTTTTCAATTCCCATGGCTGTGTATTCCAGGCCAAAAAAAATAATTGGGATTGAAATTAATCCTGAGTCCTTTGCCTACCTGAAAGAAAACATCAGGCTGAATAAGGTAGAGAAAATCTATATCCCTATCTGCGGGGATTGCTCAAAGGCTGCCCCGGAAGGAATAGCTGACCGTGTGCTCATGGGATATGTGGGAACAACACACCACTATTTAGAGCCAGCTATAAAAGCCCTGAAAAAAAGCGGTGGGATTCTTCATTATCACGAGACAGTCCCGGAGCACCTTGCCAGAACTCGACCACAGGAAAGGATAAGGAGAGCTGCATACGCACTTGGAAGGAAAGTGGAGATTCTGGAGACACGCAGGATTAAAAAATACTCTCCAGGCGTCCTGCACGTCGTTGTGGATGCCCGGATATTTGAATGAACGGAGCAGGATCAAAGGAATGGAATAACTTCATCAGGCTATTGAGTTCAAGTTCGATAACATGTTTTCTGGCGGGTTCCTCTCAAAAATTCTCAATATTGTGCTGCAGCTTGTCTAATTGCACTGCAGAGTTCTTCGGGTTTACTTGAACTGATAATCATTCTTTCTCCTGAGATAAGTTTCAGGATTACAACCGGGCTAACTTTTTTGGAAGATTGGGAAACATCAGATTCTTCTCCTGTAAGAGGGTCACAAACCTTAATTTTGCATTCTTCCAGTATATAGAAGGGAATCTTCTTGAAGGAAAGGCTCAGGGGCACCAGGCGAATGTATATTCCATCACTTCTGACCTCGGTTATGTGCTTTGTACGGTAATATATAAGAGGAAAAAATAACCCGAAGATAACCCAGAGCATAAACAGGTATGTACTGGGAACATTCTGGATCCCAACAGGTTTCCCGAAGACAAGGATATGGATATGGATATACCAAAGCAGGAGTGCAGGATAAAGGACAGTAACCAGGAAAAAATTATTGCGCAGATCCTGAACCTCTCGGTAAATCAAATATGTTTCCCGCTGTTCCATGAAAACCTTCCTAACTTTTTCTATAAAAGCCGGGTAGATAAACTTTCCGAAAAAATGGTAATTTTATATAACATTTATTTTAAAATTTTGAAAATATTCATATTTTAATAAAAGCTACAAAATAATATAAGAAATCCAGGAACTTTATGCAAAAATTTGAGAATGATTTTAAAACTAAGGTAAACTAGAAATATCCTGAAACTCAAAAAATAAATTTAAGAAAAATAATTTAAGGAAATTATTTTTCAATAACTCAGTAACCCAATCTTTCCATTTCCTTAAGTATGACTGAACTGAAATCTGTGAAACTCTGGATTCCGCCTGTCCAGGCTGCGAGCATCATGGCATCGTATATCTCGGTTTTTGTAGCTCCGAACTTATGAAGCCTTTCCAGGATTTTAACTGCACTCTGGATATTATTGTTGGAGCAGGCTATAGCAAAGACAATGAGATGCTTCTGCTTTGTAGAAATTCCGCCTTCTCTTTCCTCCCAGACTGCTTTATAAAAGCCTGCTATTCCTTCGGCAAAGTCTTCGTTTATCTTTCCTGCATACACAATAGATCTGGGCAAAAACCCTTTTATTTCCTTTATTTCTTTAATTGCCTTCTCCATAATTTATCATATGTTATAAGTCAGGATTGGATATAATAGTATCTCATAGTTTAATTAAAAAATTTCAGAACTGGGAAAATTAAAAATAAAAAAAGTCAAAAAAGGAATCTCTCTCGTCTGAAGGCATCAGAAATTCCTGAAAATTTGCTTCGGAGAAATTCAGACTTCCAGCACCTCAACCGCTAGGTCAGAATTGATGATATAATCAAAGTTGATAACCTCATCCCATTTCTGCTTCATGAATGCAGACTGGAAACAGACCCCAATGATTTTACCTTTTTCCGAGCCCTCAAGAATTTTCCTGGCGACTTCTTTTGCTTTTTCTGGAGTTATTCCGATCTTTGGCATTGCAAGCCCACCGAGAAGGACAACAACATCGGCATGAGGATCCGTGAGCTTCCCAAGCTGCATACCTTCATAATCCATAAAGATAGATCTGGCTTTCTCAAAATCCTGGCTGGAGATAAAAGCAAGCTCCCGATCCCGCACCACGAAACCGAGAAGTTCGGCAAATGGAGTACAGAACCCTGGAGTTCCCACAAAAGTAATCCTCTCTGCACCTTCGACAAGGCTCTTGAAACTGTTAAGGATGCCTCCAACTCCCTGTGAAGTGTTTATTATCGGCATGAAATTCTCTCCTCAAGTTTTAAATAAAATCTGTTTTTAGCATTTTTAAATCATTGTGCATTTATTGTAAGATTGGAGACGCTCACTTAAATAAATAATGTTAACACCGTTTATTAAAAAAGAATTGAAAAGAACTAAAAGAGAGAAAAACAAGAATAAAACCATGAAAATTAAAAATAAATGAATTGAAAAGGGCAGTTGCCCTTTAAACCTGCCTTATTCCAAAGGACTGAAGCAGGATTTCCGGATAGAGTCCACCGCTAGAAATTGTTTTCGTGCTCTTAAGGTCGTTCACTGTAAGCCTTGCAGGGGCGAACATTCCTGCGTCAACTTTAAAGAAATCAAAGTTTGCTTCTTTGAAGGTCTGGTAGAAAGGCTTTCCGAAGTCTCTGGAGGTTTTGGAAGGCACCTTCTTTACGAATTCCTCAAGCTCAGCCAGTTCCCCATCAAAATAAACAGTGTAATTTGTTTCGCCACAATAGATTACACAATCATTGGTTGACCCCATGCACTGCACATCGTTTCCAACAATCGGGGCAATCGGTGCGATCCCGTATCCACTTTTAATGCAGTTGATATCAAAACCAATGGATTCAAGCTTATGGATTCCGGTTTCTACAACGCGAGCTGAGATCTGGACAGAACCGGCAATAGAGGCTGTAGGAGCAACGGCAATCATTACATTTTCGGGATCCACGCTGCAGTGTTTTGCAATGTATTCCACAACCTTTTCATCAGGAAGCTTATCGGATTCCATAACCAGGACAGCAGCTTCGTAGTCATCCTCATACCCGATTTCTTCATAGAGTTCCTTCGGTTTTAAGCTAAGAGCACGCGCAGGGCCTGAACCCATTCCAAAATAATCGCCCACGGAAATTCTCCAGCCTGCATACTGGGAAGCCATACAGGCAATTACGGGATTGTCGGTTGCTACCTGGATGGCAGGCCATTTGAGACCTTTCAAGTCAAAAGTAGTATATTTGAGATCAGCAAGATCAGCCAGGCAGAGTCTTGCCAGGTACATTCCAGCTTCGTATCCACCCTCAGCTTTAACTCCACAATCTATAACCGTAGCCCCGTTTTCGAGCTTGAGCACTTCAGTTTTCAGATCTTCGCCCCAGTCGAGCATCTCTTCGATGACATATGATCCCATTTCGTTGACGCTTATCAATGTATCACCTTTACTACTGGCTCCGGATAAACAGTATTATCTATTATCTCACCCTGGAGTAAATTTTCACCTGCTCTTAGCAAGCAGGAAGACTGTTTACCGGTCAGAGAATTGCCTATAAAGAACATTGCTTGTGAAGGATAATACCAATCAGGTATTTTATACCAATCAGGTGTTTTATACAAGCAAGTGTTTTATCGTTCCTTTGATTGGTATTAATCGGCTCTGTTTATCAGAATGAAATTTCAATTCACCTATCAGAGTTAACAGACAAGGTTATTTATCCAATAAAAGGATATCCAGCAAATTGGGTACATTATCGATAATATAATGCCATTTACAGGTTAGTTCTTTCCTCAAATTTCTCTTGCCTGTGGTTGTTATCGTATAGGAAGAATCCAATATATAGATACTGTTTTATTATTTTAATTCGAGTATTTTATTATTTCAACCTAATTTTATTATTTCAACCTATTATGAAAATCCGGTCATTCTTCCGAACTGGCTCGTCAACCGCAAGGCCAATGAGATCTCCTTTTTCAACTCTTTCAAGAGCCTCGCCTTTTTTCATCAAGGAACGGATTCTCTGTCTTAAATATGTGGTGTTTCCTTCAATTACAATCTCATCCCCAACCGCAAGCCCTGCCTCAACAAGTCTGACGGCAGCAGCCTTCTGTTTCGGGTAATAGTTCTCAATTACTCCAACAGCCCTGCGCTGCTTTTTCGAGGCATTCATATCTTTCTCAGGAGAAAAGCCCTCAAGACCTGGAACCCCAAAATAGAAACCAGTAGAAAAGCCCCTGTTATAGACTGAAGCAAGTTCTTTTTTCCAGATTTCTATTTTCTCGGGAGTATAGCTTCCTTCTCTACAGGCATTAATTGCCTCCCTGTAGCAGCGGGAAACCGTTTCAAGGTAGCCTGGATTCCGCAGCCGCCCTTCCACCTTGAAGGCAGTTATGCCAGCTTCAAGAAGTTCGGGTATATGCCCTATCATACAGAGATCTTTTGCACTGAGAAGGTACTTTCCAAAACTTGCTGCAACAAGCCCATTTTCCCCATGAAGCTCCCACTCCCAGCGGCAGGGCTGTGTGCATTCCCCGCAGTTTCCAGATTTCCCGAGAGCGTAAGCGGAGAGGTGACATCGGCCTGAGATTGCCATGCACATTGCCCCGTGGACAAAAGTTTCAATTTCCACATCAGTCCGCTGGCTTATATTCCTTATCTCTTCAAGGGAAAGCTCCCTCGAAAGTACAACCCGTTCTGCTCCGAGGCTGCGATAAAAATTTGCAGTTTCATGGTTGGAAATGTTTGTCTGCGTGGAGATATGGATTTGAAGCCCAGCTTTCCGCGCCCTGAGAATTACAGCCGGATCCCAGGCAATAATTGCGTCAACTCCTGCATTTGAAGCTGCAGTTATCACATTCGATGCATCCGCAAGCCTTCCCTCATTTACTATCGAGTTTACAGCCAGATAAGCCTTGAGCCCCCTGCTTTTTACCTCACAAACAAAATCGTCAAGAGTTTCCAGAGTAATCTCCCTTGCTTTAGCCCTGAGACTGAGTTTATCGGTTGAAAAGTAAACTGCATCGGCATATCGTGAACAGGCTTCAAGCCCTGATAGATTCCTGACTCCCACAACGAGTTCAGGCATTGAACTTTTAAGCATGAGGACAGAAAATAACCAGCTCTCATTTAAAAATATCTCATCACTTCTATTCTTTATAAAAAATAATATTAATAAATGTCAACTTTTGACGATTAGTATGAAAGGATATAGGTTAACGGAAAACTTTATATAAGTGAAGAGCTATCTCCAAAATGGGGATTTAGATAAATTCAAAGAGTTAACTTTTGTTAATAAATAAAAGAAAGAATAAATTACTGTTATCATAATCAAAGATGGGGGGATAAAATGGAATACGAGCTCGAAGAAGTCGAGAGAGATTACATAGAATTCAGGAAAGAAATGGGAGAAGAGTAAACCCTGGGGAGAAAAAGGGCTGTAGAGAATCTGGTGAGATACGGCAGAATTAAAGAAAGTAAATAAGATTTTCAAAAACAAGATTAAGGCAGTATCACACCAGAATAACATTTTTATTTTTTTGATTATACCTGATTTAAAATTTTAAAAAATTCAGGTTCCACCATGCCGCATTGTAAATACTTTTGAGTATATCCTGCTGCAACCCATTGGGTTGAGGTTCTTTAGAGAATAATCAGACAAAGAACATCCAGCATCGATGCATGAGGAACTTATATTCTCATTCACACAATTACTCCCATATTCACACAATTACTCCCATCCCAGCGACTTGCTTTTGACCGCTGGCATTTCCTTCGCTTTCCATCAATAGTAAAGCCGCGTATAGTAATATCCGTACTTCTGGAACTTCTTTCCTTAATCAGGGTCTGGTGGATGACAAGTCGGCGCTCACTGTCAGTTTTACTGTTGAATATGTTTCAAAATATATTTCTTATGTTTAATGAAGTTGATAAGGAAAAGATTTCACGTCAAAAAATAGATAATGAAGAAAAATCAATTATGTTTGGGGAAAAACTTATGGTGTTTTTTACACCTTAACCAATATTTGAGAGTTAATTGCTCAAAAAGGGAATAAGGGGGAAAAGATTTGGAGAGAAGATCTCAGATATTACTGATTATTGGAGCTTTACTGCTGGTAATGGGTGTGCTCCTTAACTTTACAAGAGATCCGCTTTTATTGGGCACAGGAACTGTAACTGCACTATTTATGTTTTTGCTTTTCAGGATAGATCCTCTAAGTCCAAACGACTAACAAATATAAAAGAAAAGGGAAGAAGAAAGAGGACATCTTTTCTTCTTTCAGAACTTACTCTTTTACTCTTAATGATTTACTTCAAACTCATTTAGTCTGTTTTCTTAATCTTACTACATTTAGTCTGTTGTCTCAAACTCGTTTGGTCTGTTTTCTTAACCCTTACCACATTAGCCTGCTTTTCTTAACTCTTACTACAAATTGATTAAAGAATTCTGAATAAGTTAAAATATGTTGTCGAATAACTGTCTAATAAAATTTATTTTCTAAATAACCTGATGCCATATACAGGGCTTCAGATGCAAAAGCGACCGGGATGAGACAATGATATACCGAACAAAGCCAGTTGTAACCCGTTTAATTCTCTTAATCCTTTTAGCTTCCCTCCTTACAGGGGGGTGCCTGGAGCAGAGTTCCGGGTTGAGCTTTGAAAACAAGTCCGAAATAAAAGAAAGAAATAGTCCAAGCGAATTTTCTTCTGTAAGCCGCCTGATAACCGAAGAAGTAAATCTCTCCGGTTCCGGGACAGAAAACTCCCCTATTGCAGGAAATTACAGGCTTGAAGCCCTCAATATTAAGTTAAAAGCGCCTTCTTATGAGCTGCCCCTGCACAGGGACGAGATCTCAAACTACAAAAAATTCTCAGGCAAGATCCCTCTGAACGATTCAGCCCTTAAAATGCTGGAAAGTAACGGTTTCGTTGTAATCGAAAACCCTTACAATCCAGGTGAAGAGGATATAACCTCGATGTATTCGACCCTAAAGGAAAAAGAGGTTCCTATCTTCATTACCACAGACTCCCTGCTGCACCTCTACCATATTCAGTTTGATGAGACTCTTCGCCAGATCGAAGAAAAGGAGTTTTACAATATGCTCTGGCAGACTGATTTTGACCTGTTAAATGCTTCTATCGAGAGGTATAATACCGCCTCAGGGGAAGAAAAAGAAGCAGCAAGAAGAAACGCAGCCTACTTTGCAGTAGCTCTGAGCCTGCTTCAACCGAAACCCGCACAGGTACAGAAAACAGCAGGTCCTTATGGTTTCGTTAAAGAGTCCCTTTTCCCTGCAGGTGCAGAAGAGCAATATAAGTTTGAGATTCCAGATTTCGTAAAAAAAGAAGTTGAAACCGAACTTGCCCTTATTGAGGCACATAGAGGTTTTGAGCTTTCTCCCATATTCAATTATAAGGAGGATTATTCCCAGTATATTCCTCGAGGTCACTATACCAGATCCGAGAAGCTGCAAAACTATTTCAGGGCATTTATGTGGCACGGCAGGATGAGTATGCTCCTGAAAGATAAATTGATTGAATCCAAAGACCCTGCAAAAGACGCCCGCATCCAGACTATTCAGGCAAGCCTCATCGCTTCAGAGCTCGAAGATAAGCCTGACCTCTTAGAGAACTGGGATCGGATCTATGAGGTTACAGCCTTTTATGTGGGCTTTTCAGATGACTTTGGCCCATACGAGTATATGGAAGCTATGAATTCGGTATTTGGCAATGAGGAAAGGAAATTCGACGAAACAAAGGTTGAAGAACTGAAAACCACACTTGCTGAATACCAGAGCCCGAAAATTTATGGCGGCACCGGAAATTGTGTTATTGAGCCGCCCTTTACCCCCGGGCAGGCGGATGAATGCCTCGAAAACACTGCAGGCTTCCGTTTTATGGGACAGCGCTTTATTCCGGACTCCTATATATTCTCAAATCTGGTAGGAGCTTATACAGGGGAATATAAGGGACAATATACTGAAAACGAGACCCCGTTTACTCTTGTAATCTCAAGAGCCGGAGTGCCTGTTCGCGGCTTCCCTCGCGGACTTGATACCATGGCTCTCCTGGGCTCGGAAAGGGCTGTTTACTGGCTCGATGAACTAAATGATTCAAGTTACAAGAATTACAGCACCCAGTATGGAAAGCTGGAATCGGAATTCTCAAACTTCAGCGCAGCCGAGTGGAACAGGAACCTCTACTGGTCCTGGCTCTATTCCCTTCAGTCCCTCCTGAAAGATTACGGTGAAGGCTATCCGACCTTTATGCAGACCGATGCCTGGCAGGACAAAGAACTGAATACGGCTCTTGCTTCCTGGACCGAACTAAGGCATGATACAATCCTCTATGCCAAGCAGAGTTACACTGCAGTTGCAACCTCAGCGCCAATGCTTCCTGAAGAAAAACCTGTAGTGGGTTATGTTGAGCCTGTACCCGATTTCTACGCCCGCCTGCTTGCCTTAACAAAAATGACAAACCAGGGTCTGGATGAAATGGGCGTGCTTGATCCGGTTTCAAAGGCAAGGCTTACAAATCTTGAAAATATCCTGTCAAGGCTTCAGGCTATCTCTGAAAAAGAACTCAAAAATGAAGAACTGACAGCCGAAGATTATGAGTTTATCAAAAATTTCGGGGATCAGCTTGAAGGTACAATAGGGAAAGTTGACGAGAAAGCCAGAAAAACTACAGTCGTGGCTGATGTCCATACCGACTCAAATACAGAGACCGTTCTTGAAGAAGGCGTTGGGTATGTTGACATGCTGGTGGTAGCATATAAGCTCCCGGACGGCAGAATTCTTCTGGGAGCCGGACCCGTTATGAGCCATTACGAGTTCAAGCAGCCAGTATCCGAGCGCCTGACCGATGAAAAATGGAGGGAAATGCTTGAGGTGAATCCACCCGAAAGGCCCGAGTGGACTTCCACATACATTTCATAATATTTTGGGTAATATGGAATTAAAAAGTGCGGGAAACATAGAAGATAGTATTAAAAATATTACAAAGAAATACTACAAATAACGAAAATTAACTAAAATAAGAGAATCAAAAAATAAATAAAAGTGCTTAAGAGAGTTTTCAATTAGGTAAGGAAGCTTTTAAATCGAAAGCTTCTCTTCTCCCTTTTCTTTTGTTTTCATTTCCTGCTTGACCTGGGTTATCATCCTTTCAAGCTGGTCCCTGGAGATGCTTTTACGCTTTTCTTCGGTGCAGACCTTGACCTTCTCAATCAGGGCGCAGAGTTCTTCACGTTCAAGGCAGAAACCTATACTGTTAATAATGCCTTTTAAAGCTTTTTTGCCGGTGTGTTTTCCGATAATGAGGTTGCGTTTCCCGCCAACCATTTCCGGGAGGAAGAGTTCATAGGTGCGCGGCTCTTCCAGGATTGCAGCCACGTGAATTCCAGACTCATGGGTAAAGGCATTTTGTCCGACAACAGCTTTGTTAACTGCAGGTATAACGCCTGAGTATTCCGAGACCATTCTGGAAAGGGCAGTCAGCCTTGTAGTATCATAGCGATCTATTCCGTACAGCACCCTGAGAGCAACCAGTATCTCCTCAAGGGCAGCGTTGCCTGCACGTTCTCCGATTGCATTAACCGTGGTATGGAGCTGTTTTGCCCCAGCTTCGGCAGCAGCAAGAGTATTAGCAGTAGCCATTCCTAGGTCATCGTGGCAGTGAATACAGATCGGGGTATTGATCTCTTTGAAAATTTCGCTAACAAGGTAATGGGTAGTTGTAGGGTTCAGGATGCCAACCGTGTCTGCAAGGCTTACGTATTGCACCTTATATTCAGTTTCAACTTCTTTAAAAGCCTGTTTGAGACGCTCAATTGGGGTCCGGCTTGAATCTTCAGCTGCAAAACGCACTTTCAGTCCGTGGTCGGTTGCGTACTCAATGGTTTCTTTGGCGCAGTGGAGCATCTCCTCAAAGCTTCTGTGATATTTATATTTGAGGTGCAGATCGGACATAGCAATAAAAATGCTCACAATATCTACATCACATTCAAGGGCAGCATCCACGTCCCCTTTTACCGCACGTGAGAGGCAGCAGATTCTCGACTTAAAACCCTGATTTGCGATTTCCTTTACAATTTCTTTTTCGTTTTCCGAAACCACAGGAAATCCAGCTTCTATAACCTCAATGCCCATGGAATCAAGTTCACTGGCAATTGCCAGCTTCTGTTCCTTTGTAAATGCAACGCCTGGGGTCTGTTCCCCATCACGGAGAGTCACGTCACAGATCTCGATATCCAGGGGACGATATTGAATAAAGTCCATAAGGTAATTTCTGGAATACTGCTCACTCTCTAACATGGTTACTGCTTCCTTTAGTTTCTAATTATAGCGAGGATTTTTGATTATTTTTAATGATATACAGATAGTATAGCCGGAAACTGACTCAAAGGCTTGAATAAAGAGGTACCAGGGTCCAAACGCCACTAAAAGTCAGAAAATCTGTATCGCGTCAAAATTAAGCATAGCTTTACCTTCATATGTATAAATGTTTTCCTCGGAGGAAAAGAATTTCCGGCAGCAGTTTCTCGAAAGGGCAGATCAAAATAAGCTAAAAATCGACAATCTACCCCTGATTGGGAGGTTTAAGTCGATGTATGTTATAAAAAAATTCAAAAGTGCTTATACCAGTGAAAAAATCCAGAGTAATGAGAAAGCTCAAGCTTTAAATAAAAGGCACTTTCCAGAGGTAAACAAAGCATCTCCATTAACAAATTAGAATCCTTCAATGGTAGTGAGTAAAGGTTTTTTCATGTAGAGGCAAAGGCTTTCTCATGCAAGCTTCCTCTGAACCCGTTCATAAAAGCAGGTATCAGAAATCTTCACAAAGCGGGCTGGAAACTTGGACTTTTTAAGTTTGACAATGTCATCAGGCTTTATCCTATAGGATTTCTGCCCGTCAATTGCAATGACAGCCTCTTTTTTCGGAGCCGATAACTTTATTGTGATCTCGCTGTCTGACGGAATAACCCAGGGTCTTGAGGAGAGCTTAAAAGGGGCAACAGGAACAACTACTATCGCATTTACCCTGGGGCTTATAATGGGTCCGCCTGCGCTCATTGCATAAGCGGTGGAGCCAGTCGGGGTTGCAAAGACAACACCATCCGCGCGCATCGAGTCAAGGAGGCAGTCCCCTACATAAACCTCGAACTGGATGATCTTTGCGGGCTTTGCAGACATTATCGCAATCTCATTAGTTGCAGTATCAAGCAATTCCCCATTAAGGAATACATCAACCCTCATCCTTTCAATATATGAAAAACCGTAAAGCACTTCCTCTATGGTTTCAAGGGCATCTTCTGGCTCGACGTCTACAAGAAAACCGAGGGTACCCATATTAATTCCAAGTATAGGGAGAGGATCTTTCATCTTGGCAATGTTCCGGAGGACTGTGCCGTCACCTCCTACGCTGATAATGAGTTCTACCCCCTCTTCCCTCATTTTTTCAACCGGAGTCCCTTCTATCCCGAGCACCTCAGCCGTGGGAGTGGCAACATAAATTTTAACCCTGGAGCTGAATCGTGCAAGGATTTCCCGGACCATTCGAATTACTTCAGGTCTATCGCAGCGTGAAGCGATTCCTATCTTCTTTATTGCCAATTTATTCCCCCGAGAGCAGCTTTAATATTTTACCGTGTACACGCCCATTGGATGCAACCATTTCCAATCTGGCGGTGACATTATCAGGAAGCCTCAGCGTTTTTCCATATCCATCTGTAATACGCCCACCTGCCTCTTTCAGAATCAGTTGCCCTGCTGCCACGTCAGTTACCCGCAAAGCTCTCCTGACATCCACAAAAGCATCAAGCCGGCCTGAAGCTACATAGCACAGTTCAAGCGCTACACTTCCAAGTAACCTGACCCTCCGGACACTGCTGTAGATCTTACGGGTTCTAGCCACATTTTGCCGGTAGCCGTACACGCTTACGCACAGCTCCCTCAGTTCCGTGTTAACAGACGTCCTGATCTTTTTTCCATTAAGGTAGGCTCCTTTCCCGGCACCTGCGTAGTATTCCTCAGGCATAGCAAGGCTGCTCACATAACCGAATCTCAAATCCGACAGGTCGTAGGAAGAGACTGCCAGGGAGAGACTGTAAAAAGGAATTCCCACATAAGAATTGTAGGTGCCATCAAGTGGGTCAAGAACAATAGAAAATTCCGGAGAATCCCCGAGAATGAGTTCGCCAAGTTCCTCACTGATGATTCTCATGGATCTGCCGTCGTTTTTAAGAACTTCAATAATAGCATCCTCTGCTACACGGTCTATTCTGGAAGTAGGGGTTCCATCGGCTCCCATACCAACAAAGCTACCCGCTTCATCCGTCCCTATGAGATCTGCAATGGAGTCGGATGTGGCTTTAAAAGCTTCCCTACATAGTTTTAAAAATCCTGAGTCTGCTGAGTTCATATATGGATCGTTTTTTTTAATTAAACCAGATTCTGCTACCAAACAGAATTATCAGAATTCACACATCTGATCTTTTGTGTTTTAGAATTCCTGGATAAAATATTCGGCTTAAAAAGCCGGACTCCGGTCATTCAAATTAAACTCCGGAGTCCTGAAGGCTTCAGACTTGTACAGAGCTTTATAGCCCTAAGGCTTTATTTGTTTTCTCAATTGACTTTGCACCATCGCTTTCAAGTTCCATCATAGCCCGTATAGCGTCTACATTTTCCGGAACTACAATGGATTCCTGATGGACAGCCTGGAAGAAGTAAAGCTCATTTTCGGTTACTGTTACAGATTCAGGCCAGATGCAATTTTCCCACATATCATTTCTAGGGCGTCCTATGTCACGTGCAAACTCTATTATTTCCGCTGTTGAGGATATGCCCTGCCCTACGAAATGAATTCTCGACTGGGAACCCAGGATATTCTTAACATCTTCCGCCGTACAATTGGTATTGAGCTCCATATTTACTGTGTGTACATGCATAAGAGTTGTCGGAATCTTCAAGGCTGCACTTGTAATGTTGATGTTTGGAAGTACACTCCTTACATCAGGACCATGGTGGGACGGAAGCTTGGCGGGATCGGGTACTATTGCGTTAATTGGTCCTTTCTTAACATCGTTAGGGTCTGCTGCTCTCCTTGCAAGAATTGCCCTGACCTTTTTTACCCCCAGTTCTTTGTCTATGGGGAAGATAACCCTGCAAAGAGCTGTGGTGTTGCATGAAACAACCCTTACCAGGTCACGACCTATGGCTTGCTCATAGTTGCAAACCGCATTAAATGAGAAACCTGCAATAGGGTGACTCTCTCCACCCTGCCAGATTGCCTTTACTCCGGCCTTTTCATACATTGGCTTATTTTGTTCCCCGACTCCCCCTGGCGTACAGTCCACAACAAGATCAGCCTTTTCTACCATTTCTTCAATTGTCCCGGCGGTAGGCACACCTGCTTTCTCAAAAGCCTCAAGATTTGCAGCCGGAGCGTAGATATCATATCCAAGCTGCTGCGCCACTATAGCTTCATAGTTCGGCCTTGTTTTGGAAACTCCAATAATTTCCATATCGTCCTGAGCCTTCACGGCATCTGCAACTCTTTTACCTATAGTTCCATAACCATTTACTGCGATTTTTGCTTTAGCCATTTATATCCTATCCTGTTTAGTCCTCTTCTACCCAACTCGAGATATAGCCTAAGTCATTGAAAATTAAATTATTTCCGGATCCAGTTCGGATAACGGAGTTCAGAGTGTAGTGTAAATTTAAAGTGTACTCAAGGTAATAACTTTTTCTTCATTTTTAGCTTGTTTGTTATAAACTCTTCGACATATGGTTCAGGATACATTTTAGCTAAACTTTTTTAAATGTCCAGACTTAAACCTGAACCTGGTATCTTAGATTACATTGAGGTTATAGGTAAGCACAGATAAATGCTTTTCCCGGGAAGATTTTATTGATTAAAGAAATTAGAAGAGATGTTTTAAACTTCAAGAGCTTAAAGCTTCTTTTTCTATAGTTATGCCAGAAGATTCAGTAGCAATGGAGTTTTACAATCGATTCTGGTCACTGTGTCTTGAGAACAAACATAAACTTTTAGTAGAAGATCAACGCGTCTTTTATGTAAATTAATATAGAAGTTTCAAGTATATATAGTCATTTTCCAGGTAGTATTTACTACCTGAACAGAAAAAAAGTAGCCTTAAGCCGTTATTCCGGATAGCAAAGGATAGATGAGTTTTATATCCAGAAGGAAAAGTAAAAAAATAAAAATTCAATTTGCAATAATAAGTGCTTCTCCGCGCGAGAAGTTGATTTCTTTGATTGAGCCACCAACGGTCATTCTATCGCCAAGGATCCCGGTAAGCTCGATTGAGTCACCCTCGACTGTGATCTTTGCTACAGAATCCATGATTCTCTCACGCTCATCTCCACGAAGTAAAAAGACATTGAGTTCACACATTTTTGTTTCTCCCTACAAATCTATTTCTTTTATTCAATTTTACTGATCTTATCCAGTATAAGGTATATGCTATACGCGGATAAGCGCTTTGCTATAAGACAAATTATTTTGCACTATCTACAGCAATAAACATTAGTGAGCCTTAGAGATAAGAAGCTTCCGAAAATCTCTCAGGAAAAGCCTCAGGGATAGTTCATCAGTTTTGCAACGCAAAGATCCTGCTCAAGCCCGAGGTCATCTGCCACACATTCGCATTTCGTAAGAAGCATATAAGCAATAGGCCCGAAGTTATGCTCGGAAAGAGTCTCATAATTTGCCATGCCCTTGCTGATAATAAGAGTTGAATTCTTCATAGCTTCAAGCAGTTCGGGCGGAGCCTCCTCGATCAGGACACCCACGGCATTCGAGCCGGTAGTCAGGATTCGGTCAACTTTTTTATCAATCTCGAACTCTTTTACTTCCTCGAGGGTTACATCTGTGAGGATAGGACCACCCCTGACTACGAGTGTAATCCTTCCACCGAGTTTTTTGATAACATCAAAAACAAGCGTATCAAAGAAAATTTCTCCGCAATTGTCAGCAATGTAAACGACGTCTTGCAGGAGCCCAAGCATTTTAGGGGTGTCATCCACATCAAGCCCATGCTCGAAATATTTTTGAAAAGCTGCTTCAAACTTATCTTCACTGGCATCAAAACCCATAATTCCGAAATCGAAATAATTTGCAACCACTGATGCCAGCACAGCCCGCCTGAAAAGTTCCCCATCATCAGGATTATTCTCATAAATTTTCTTTTTCGCTACAGGCAGGACTTTCAGTGCAGCCTGGTTGATAAGCTTCTTAGTTACCGCATAAGGATCCCTGTCTTCCAGTACCTCATAGCATTTCCTGTGAACTTTGGTAGCTATAGAGGCAGATACAGCCTCAGGGTCGTAATGCTTGGTCAAAACCTTAAGACATTCCTGAATTGTCCTGTTTATAAGGTCTTCATCATCTGTAGAAAGCCTGGACTGGAAGTGGACTCTTGAAAGCAAGCAATAAGTACAGCGAGGGTTAATTTTCATAGGTACATTTCCTGTTTTTTGATCCGGGGGATAGTTTTTGCCAGAATGTTATTAATTTTGCGGCAAATATAATAAAAGTTTACTCTTCTTGATAGAATAAATGTTTAAAAGGTTAACTATTATAGCCTGAAATAGCAAAAGCAGGACTGAAATTACAAGAACAGGATTAAAATAGCAAGAGTCCGAGCTGAAATAGCAAGAGCAGGATTGAAATAGCAAGAATCGGGACTGAAATAGCAAGGACAAAGCTGAATAGCTAGAGTCAGGACTGAAGCATGCTTATTAGAGAGTGAAGCATACCTATTAGAGAGTTATCCTCAGAAATGTCCCCAAATCAGATCTTCAAGATAAGTTCTTTATAGCTTAAAAATAAAATAATTTACAATGAAGTCGACAACCCATGTTTCTAGTGCTTTTCCAATTTTGTTTTTCCTTGCAATGCTTTCTGTTTTTTTTGCTTCTCCAGATGTTGCTTCTGCACTTACCGAAGTGGAAGTGAATACCGTTAATACACCTCAGGGCGCAGTCGTATTAATTGTGGATGGTCTGAGTGCGCCTTTCATCTATCCCGAGCTTACGCCATATGCACTTGACGGCACACCGCTTGAAAAAGCCGAACTTGAAAATCTACCGGAAATAAGTAAAGAGAGTGCCAGGCTTCTTAAGTTCCGTGCTCCTCAGACCTTTACCGAAGGAGGGCACTCAGTCCTTGTCACAGGAAATCCGGGTGCGGACAGTGAACTTGTAAGCTTCAAAGATGCAACCATTTTCGATATCCTTCACAGGGAAGGTTATCTCTGTATTGGGGTTATGGAAAAAGGGGATTCATGGTCGATCTGTGACGAGCAGGATATCGTTCTCAGGGATGAAAATAACTCGATAAAGAACATGAAAATTGTTCTTGAGCAGCCCGAGCGTTCCAATAGTGCTCCTGATCTGCCTAAAGGGCTCTTAAGGGTTATGGAAGAGGCAGCTGACAGAGCCCCCAGCTATATTGCGTCAAAAGAGACAAGGGATAAATACAGTGGATATAACAGGTGGGGAATCGATACTGCATGCGAAATTATTGAATACATGTCCATAAATAAGCCAGGACAAAAATATCTGCTTACTGTCAATGTGGGAGCTGTAGATTCAAGTGGACACTACAGGGATAATTATGGATATATAGATTGTATCGAGTGCCTTGATTCCGAACTTCTCAGACTTTACGAACTCTGCAAAAAGAATAACCTTGCTTTTGTTCTGACATCAGACCACGGAATGGGTTTTTCCAAAGATGATTCAAAAGGAGGGCACCAGTCCGAAAAATACTCAGTGACTGATGAAGCGCAGCTCGTTCCCCTGATAATACATGCTCAGGATGTTGAAACTGGAATTCTCACGGAGGAATATGGGCAGGAGGACTTTGCCCCGACGCTGCTTGGAATTCTTGATATTCCCGACAAGCCGAGGTTTGCGGAAGGAAATCAGATCTTGCTCACAGACCATGTAAACCTGAGAGTGGAACTTCCGGAGAAAGGCTCTGCTGAACTCTGGAAAGACGGAAATGTTATAGCCGCCCTGAAAAACGACAACGAGTTTGTTTTCTTTGGACTTGAGCCGGGGAGCACCTGCACGGTCAGGGCTGCACTTGACTCAGGAAAAAGCCTTGAAGAACAGGAGAAAAAGCTCACTCTTGAGACAAATGAGGTAATTGAATTCACTGAAAAAGGCTTGAAAAGTAGCGAAAAAGGTGGGCAAGATAGAGAATCTGATGCAAATAGCATAAAAGACTCCACCTCTTCGGCAAGTTTTGCTAAAGGAACATCAGGGGCGTCAGATTCGGGCTTAAAGCATCTGATAGGGTATTTTGTTATAGGATTGGTTAATCTTGTGGGACTTGTGTTTATTGCAAAAATCCTGAAAAAACCCCAGAATACCGAAGAGGAGGAAAAATAAGATCAGTGGATTTAATAGACCAATGTTCTAGAGCTGCGACCATTGAGCCGGTCGATCGCGCCGCTATGCCGGTTTTCGCTCAAGCCTTTTCTCAAAAGGCTTGTGATCAAACTTTTTCAGAAAAAGTTTACGCTCAAGCAGTTTTTTAAAGCTTGATTACATGTCGTATACGTTCCCCAAAGCTTCCCTGTAAGTGACATCAACATTTTCTACATGAGCAAACATGGGTCCCTTCCTGAGTTCTTTTATGAAGAGTTCCAAGGCTTCGGGTTTGCCTTCTGCAATGACAAAAACCCTGCCGTCCCTTAAATTTATGGGATTGGATTTCACGCCCAGACGCTCGCCAGCATTTCTTGCAAATCTTCGGAAACCCACACCCTGCACCCTTCCAGATACAAGGATTTCTGCCCTCACAGTCTCTCCAGATGTCACAAATGTCTATTTTGAATAACCCGGATATATATTTATTGTTAGTTTTGATGATGAAATTATAAGTAAAGTGATTTTCTGATAAAAAAGATGTCGAATATAATAAAATAGAGAAAATTTTATTAACTTTATATTGTTTAGTTGCAAATTTCTGGATGTGAGCTGGTTTCTCACATAACAGACACGAGCTCGCTTAAGGGCTCATCTGTTCGTCCAGGATTAGAATGCAGGGAAATGATTTTCATTCAAGTATAGAGACTATGTATGTGTTATTAAAAACAAAAGAATTAATAAAGTGACCGCCGAGTGGCAACAATAATATCGACAATACTTTCACTTCGCTTCCTAAAGCATTTTATTCTCTGAGGATATTGACAGTAATTGTGCATACGAACAGTGAAATAGCTGGTAGGGTTTGATACCTGCCAGCGACTATACCAATTTTATTATAAGTGCTAACCAGCGATTTCAAATAAAATAAGATAGACCTTTATCCAATAGATTCCTGAAAGGCTTTGCTTCGATAATTACAGTATATTTCACTTGATTTAAAAAATATTTTACATAGCATGTAAAATAGCTCAAGGGATATCTGCTGCTTAGGATAAAGAAAAAAATTGGTTTTGGGATTGGCTCATCATCTATAGAAGTATTACTTTTTAGTCTTAGAAAATCATGAGCAACATTGTTTAGATTCTAAAAAAGATTTTTGAAAAAGACGTTTATGTGAAAAAACTATTTTAAAAATAGCCAAAATGCTGAAAATAAGTTAAAGATGTTTTTAAAAAACTTAGAAAATATTTGTGAATATAAATGTTTTTTTCTTTAATTCCCTTAACCTTAAAACTCAACTCAAACTTTAAGACGTGACTTCCAAATCTGTAACCCTCTCCAAAACATGACTGTTGAGAGTGAAAGACTTATCACTTTTGGCGTTTTGCTTCATATAATGCAAACTGCCTTAGAAAACCCCAATTTTTCCAGTAAACAGGAGACAAATCTCTTTATTTATAGAAAGTAGAAAAGATAATATTTGATAATGTTACATAAATATAATTGATCTGTAGCAAGAATTGCAGGACTTATTCTAAAAACGGTCATTTATAAGGTGAAATGTCTCAATTGAGACAATAAAGCAAGGAAATCTCAGCAAGTATTGGGATTTAAGAATGGAGTAAGGTGTTTGCATGTCTGAAAATGATACTCTTATAAATATGTCATATAAAGGCGAGATGCAGTTTGTTGCAGAGAACAGTACTGGCTGCAACATTTCTCTAGAACCGCCTGCTTTTATGGGTGGAAGCGGTAAAGCTCCAAATCCGATAGATTATCTGGTTACGGCTCTGGGCGGATGTATTGGTTTTAAGACGATAATGGATATCTCCGGGAAAGGTTTTAAACTGGACTCTTTTTCAATGAAGATCAACGGCACTAAGAGCAAATCACCATCCCGGCTTTTTGATAAGCTACATCTCATAGTTACCCTGTCCGGCGATGTGGATGATCTCACCGTCGCTGAAACAATTGAGAATGCTGTAATGCATACTTGTCCCATTGCGGCGATGTTTAGAGAAACAATGGAAATTACCTGGGAACACAATATTATAGAATGAGTTCAAAAGCAAGTCAGCTAAAATAATTATTAAGGTAGTAAACAAAGTTAATAAGATGATAAACAAAGTTAAAAGCTGCAATGGAGACAAATATTCTAAGTGGATCAGCCTAAACATCGAGCAAATATTCCAATATCTATAAAACTTCAGCTCTCTTAATATCAAGCATGCAGGAGATTATTTTTATCGATGAAGGCAGCCTTCCCACACCTGAAGGTATCACAAGGGAGTGGGTAAAGGCAGCGGCTGAAAATCGGGATGAGGATGAACAACTTTTTTCTATAGTTAGGGAGGCTTTCCGTCGGAAAATCGATGTGGGAGTGCACGTTCCCACTTATCCTCAGTTCAGGGATATGATAGGGCAGTTCCTGGACATTATAAAAGACGAGAAGAACTGTCATGAGCCTTATGTCCTGAAAGAAGAAAATGCAAAAATCCTTGAACTGGAAATAATTGACGAGGTTGCAAAACAGTACAGGGAAGAAACCGGAGAAACGCTAGAAGTCAGGGTCTGTATCGCAGGTCCTACGGATATGTATCTTCAGGCTTTCGGAGCAACCGCTTTTGTGGACGCTTATAATATCCTTGCGCAGGATATTGAAAAATTCATTAAACAAGCGTTTGAAACGGCAAAAAATTTCAAAATTAAAGTTATAGCTCTGGATGAAATCAGCCTGGGGTTAACTGATAAGATTCGGTTTTCTGACTCAGAGATAATATCAGCTCTTACACTTGCCTCTACCTACACCCGGCAGCAGGGAGCAGATATGGAGATCCATCTGTATTCTCCTTTGAAATATAAGCTTATATGCGAGACCCCTATCAATGTCATTGGATTTGAATATGCGGGGACTCCTTCCTATATCGATCTTCTGGATAAGCAAGTGCTTGAGGATTCAAATACTTACGTAGGAGTCGGAGTTTCGAGAACCGATATTTTCAGTCTTGTAAACCTTATCAATGAAAAGTATGGGGTCAATGCCTGGAAGGAAAAAGAGTATTTGCAAAAAGTCGTAACTGAACTTGAGACTCCAGACGTCATAAAAAAGAGGCTTGAAACGGCTTATTCCATTCTGGGGGACCGAATAAAGTATGCGAATCCAGACTGTGGACTGGCGTTCTGGCCGGATCAGGAGCTTGCTTTCAAGCTGCTTGAGAATACAGCAAAAGCCGTTAATGAGTTCAATGCGGAAAGGAAGATCAGTGAATAAACAGGTTATAGTTTACCTGATCTGCACTCCCCCTTACTTCCGGACAGAAAAGTGCTGGAAGATTCGGCTCTGTAGAAACCCTCTGAAATAACCAATCTTAGCAAATTAAAGCTGAATTGCCTGATTCAATTTTGCTGAATAACTTTAAGTCTATTAATGACGATTAAGTATGTTGTCTACAAAGCCAAAAATCAGGGGGTTTTTAATTCTCTTTTCTTACAACCATATTTGGAAAAAACTCCAGCAGACCGCATGCAGGAAAAACATTTTAATTTATTAGAAATTGTGGGGTCCAGGACACCTTTTGTATAACATTCAAAAATTATGTTCAACTACATGGGGAATTAATTTTAATATTTATTGAGTACAATTAAAACATTGGAAAATAATTATTTTAAAAGGTTGGTGTGATAACATGAAAGGATTTGCAATGCTTGAAATTGGAAAAGTGGGCTGGATTGATGCCGAAAAACCTTCAGCAGGACCGTATGATGCAATTGTGAGACCTCTTGCGGTTGCGCCGTGTACATCAGATATTCATACTGTCTGGGAAGGTGCGCTTGGAGACCGCAAAAACATGATTTTAGGGCACGAAGCTGTAGGTATTATAGAAGAAGTCGGGTCAGAGGTCAAAGACTTCAAACCAGGCGATAAAGTAATTGTTCCTGCAATTACACCTGACTGGCGATCCATGGAGGCACAGGATGGAGTACCTATGCACTCAAATGGAATGCTTTCAGGATGGAAGTTTTCAAACTTTAAAAATGGAGTCTTTGCAGAATATTTCCATGTAAATGATGCAGACATGAATTTAGCTCTACTTCCTGAAGGAATGCCCCTCGAACAGGCTGTCATGCTATCAGATATGGCAACTACTGGAATCCAGGGTGCAGAAATGGCAAATATTAAAACGGGTTCTACGGTTGTAGTCATAGGAATTGGCCCTGTTGGTCTAATGGCAGTGGCAGGTGCATCTATTCTTGGTGCAGGCAGGCTCATTGCAGTAGGAAGCCGGAAAGTTAGTATAGATCTTGCTCTGGAATACGGGGCATCAGATATTGTCGATTACAGGAAAGGTGGAATTGTTGAACAAATTCTTGAAATGACGAATGGAAAAGGGGTAGAATCTGTAATCATAGCAGGGGGAGATGAGAATACAATTTCAGATGCAGTCAAAATTGTAAAGCCTGGAGGCACGGTATCAAACGTCAATTACTTCGGAACCGGAAACACACTTCCAATTCCGCGCATTGAATGGGGGTCGGGCATGGCTCACAAAGACATACGTGGCGGTCTGACAACCGGAGGTCGTTTGAGAATGGAGAGAATGGCAGCTCTGTGTACCTACGGAAGGATAAAACCAGAAAAAATGGCAACCCACGTATTCAAAGGATTCGATAAAATAGAAAAAGCTCTCATGCTCATGAAAGAAAAGCCGAGAGATTTAATCAAACCTGTCGTTATTATGGAGGAATAAGCTAGTCAACTGCCCCTCTTAAAAACTCTAAGTTTTTTAAGAATTTTGAGGAGGGGTATTTTCGCCTCGCGGAATAGGATTATCAGATAGATAGGATAGAATTATAAAGTTCTGTGGGGCACCTCTTATAAATCAACAAAAAATCGGCTCTGTAGAAATCCTCTGAAATAACCAATCTTAGCAAATTAAAACTGAATTGCCTGATTCAATTTTGCTGAATAACTTTAAGTCTATTGATGACGATTAAGTAGGTTTTCTACAGAGCCGAAATCAGTGAATAAATAGCTTACTTGACCTCACACCTCTCCCTTACAACCATAACAGGCACCTTTGAATGACGGACCAGATTTTCTGCAACGCTGCCCAGAAGCAGTTTGCTCAGTCCTGTCTTTCCGAGAGTGCCCATAATAACAATGTCCATCTTTTCCTTTTCAGCATACCGGATTAGCTCGTATGAAGGATTACCTTCAAGAAGGACAGTTTCTACATTGACTTTTTTCATCTCTCCCAAGCCTTTTACGTAACTTACAGCTTGCTGCCCCTGTGTCTTCCATCCTTCATATACCGACCGCCAGTAAGGGTCCATGCCCAGGGATAAGGAATTTCCATAGATAGAAATCAAGTTGTCTGTTGGCACGACATAGACTGCATAAACCGTCCCACCACTTAGTCTGGCAAGCTCTATTCCTCGGTCAACAGCCAGCCTAGAACAGTCCGAGCCATCGGTTGCGACCATTATTTTCTTAAAGTTAACGATTTCCATAGAACCTCAACTACATTACTTCCCGGAAGAAATATAAAAGTGACGGATCTCGTAAAGTGAAAAAACAATGGAATTTTTGATCTTCGACAGTATGAGATAAGCAGCAGCGTGCCAGGTTATTGAAAAATTGTAATATGTCAGAAATCAGCAGAAAGTTAGAAATTTAAGTTATATATGTTCAACTTGACCAGAATGGCGATCGTAAAGATATTCAGTGCTATAAAAATAATAACCGGCATTGCCATGTCTGCCAGCATGTGCATCCATGTTTTTTCGATCTTTTTATCCCAGGCAGCGAAATATTCCTCATTCTCACGTTTTGCAGGTTTAGATTGCATCTGTTTTCCCCAATTTTCAGGTACGTTTTGTTTATCTGGCTAGGAACTGCTCCGTGATAAAACTAGCAAATAATGCTGTTTACTGGTTAATGCGAGTCATTAAACCATCCATGCTATATAAAGGTAAGGAAATTGGTTTACACTCAGTAGTAGATGCTTATGTGATTTGCAGAGTATCGGAATGGTTTTGACTTTTTGTTTCATATAATGTAAAGTTCCTTTGAAATCCAACTTTTCTAATCAGAACAAAACTATTGAAAATTATTTGCTTGATTTCATTGGTACTACGAAATTTCTTCTATCCACTTTTGTGCATATCGACAAATTTATTATTTAATACAAATAAAAATACCATCAATTCCACCATATAACTGATTGAAAAATCTTGCTTGAATATTGAGGAAAAACTACTTAGAAGAGGTTAATATATAAAGCGATTTAACGAATGGGGGAGAAAACAGTGCCTACAAAAGAAGAGATAGACAGCCAGATTATGGATCTCTGGGATGAGATCTTTGAACTTGAAGATAAGCTTGGTGAAGAACTGAATGTCAAGTATGCAGAATGGCGTAAGGTAGAGCCATTACTGGATAATGGTATGGATCCCGAAGAAGTTGTAATGCACTTTGATTCTATGAAGGGGGTTGGTGAAGAAAGCATGGTTGTTTACAGAGAGATCAAAGCAATTAAAGATAAATACAAACAGGAGATGGATGAAAAACGCGCGAAAATTGATACATTAAATAAAGAAAAGAATATGATATAAAATTCAATAAGTTAATTCTAAGAATATAATTTCTATATTTTTATCAAACATAACCACTGCATAGTTTGATCAGGATCACACACTTCATGGCACTGGAATTTTGGCGATAAATGTACATCAACAGCTCAGAATCCGACACACAAATACAATAAAGCTGGAAAATATACTGTTAGTTTAACTGTTGAAAACGCTTACAGTAGCGATACTAAAAAGATACGTAATTATATTAAAGTTAGATAAATCAACTTTCTAAATGAGCCCTGTGCATGAGTTTTTGATCAATCTGGGAAAAATAGATCTCGAAAACACGAGTATCTGTTTTGTACTGAGTAGAATAAAGAAGATTATACTGTATAGGGTTGTCAATAACTCATCTGCAGGATCCTACAAATAGTGATCAAAATATTCAAATTTTGGATATGATAAAGGGCATAAAAATAAAGAAAGAGGCCTTAAAAAAATTAACTGATTCGTACTCGTTGATGAGTACGAGGGCAAGACCTTCACCAAATAACTTTTATATTTTTATCAGCACCTTTTTTCAGATCAGATCTCAATTATAGGGTTAGTAACGGAGCGGGTTGGAACCATACCTTGTGCCCGTTCGTCTTTCCTCTTTTACCTGTGTTTCATGAGGCGCAGTTGCACTAGCTGGTTTTTCCTCTCCCACCTTTATTTTATGCCACCCACGCGAACTTTCTTTGCGACGTCTGATCTGTTTTACAACATAAGCGGTTCCTAATGCTGCAACACCATAACCAACATATTTCATTAATTTACTCACAATTATCTACCCCGGTCTATTATTGTACTTTATAGTTTATGAAGATACGCAAACAGGTAGAATCGTTGGTATACGTTGATAGGAGGCTGGAAGTATAACCTGCAAATCTACTCTGGAGGCGGTTTAACATTTGCAATTTCGCCAGCATCCGGGCTGAATTTTATGCCTTTATTCTGATTCTGATTTTATTGACAGTAAACGAACATGGATAGAAAAGAACGAAATAAATAACAGTGAGCCTTCATCCTTCACCGGGCATACATGCAGGCAGGGCAGCGGAGATTTCTCTCAACGGGAATCTTAAGAACGTGAAGAAAACCAGATAGTAAATTTTTCTCTCGCCGGCTGCCGGGTCCCCCAGTTGCATCAGGTTAAGGATAGCTACTGCTATCACGGTTCCAACCAAGACCGGCAGTCACTCTCATAACAGGCGTGATATCGGGCTCGGGAATTGGTCAGGATTTCACAATAAGAATTAGCTGTTAGATTTCACAGTAAGAATATAGCTGTTAGTGAACAACCCGATTTAGAAACATCCGGATTCAGGAAAGTAAGATAATTCTGAGCTAGAATTTCCAATACTGGACGTTTAAAATTGCTTAATTCTTGATTCAGAATGATTAAATCTGTTATATCTTCGGCAGACCAAGAACAATGTGTCAGAAAGTACAAAAAGAGGGATTGAAACGGGAATTAATGAAGAGTTTTTGGAAGTTTCCTGTGAAGAATAAAAGGTAGGGGTAAACCAGAACCCATGCTTGTTAACTCATAAAACATGGATTGATCTGTTACCACGCTACCCTATATCCAAAAACAGTTTCCTGGCATCCCTGGCACAGCCCGGAACGCTCGAATTCTTTAATAAAGATCTCATTTTTGAATTCTTCTGTATTTACCCTATCCGCACATAGGGGACATTTACAATCTGCAACTATTGAAACTTCTCGCCCAAAACCTAATGATTTAAGAAATTTCTTTTTTTCTATGTTCATGTCTATCAACCCTTTAAGTCCCATTCAGCATATTACCTTAATAGAACCTCCTGAAAAAAAGAGCAAAACACAGGTAGTTCTATTTTCTCAGCTTAAATGCTAGATACTTGGCTGCATCTGTATCAACAAACGATTATAACTGCAATATTGCAGTTAACACTTGAATTTCTGCTTAGGAGAACTTTGTTCCCGAATTTATAATATAAAAGAGTAGATCCTTGTATTATAACACTTTTTTACTGGATCTTATCCGAGTATATGATAATTAATGGGCATCAAATATAAATTTATTGATTTTTTATAACGTTGTTTTAATATTCAAATTATCTCTTAAAGAGCCGGGGATTTCACGGAAATCTGCGCCAGAAAGCTTAAGACCAGTCCTGTTAAGAGCTGGCGAAAAAATTATTGCTCACCTGCATCGGCTAATGCCTTATTTTTTCAAGCCTTTTATCAATTCTGCAATTTCACCCACAAATTCCAAGCCTGAGTTTCTCCCAGTCCCGGAATAAATATGCTCCATGCAAGAACCTTTTTTCCTTAATAGAGTTACATTGATGCTGGAGTGTAATGACTCCTTGACCTTAGCAGTCATTTCTCCCAATCTTGGTGCAGGGAGTTCGACACCTTCCGACCTGTCCGCATCAATGTCGAGTATGTATGCCTTACTTTCCAGCCGGATATGGATATTATCGCGGGTCACATCAAGCTCGGTGACCTTTGCCCCTGAATAAGTCGTAAATCTGTACAATTTTTTCTCATATAAGAAGCCGAAGATGTAACCTGTAAAATAACTGCCGAGCCACGGGATCTTCGCGATCGAACCAGAGAGTGAAATTCCCTCCTGATCGAAGTGGTTGGTTTGCATCCATATCCAGGAAGATGGCATTGAAGTACCCCAATCCTTCTCAATATAGCCCCTGCCGCCCTTGAGATCTGTCCTTATCCCATCAGCCTCGATAAACCCTTCAATGCTGTGATCCATACTCAGTATGCCGTGATAGCATTCCATTCTCGGCACGAACGCATACCAGCCCATTACCCCAGGGGAGAGCAATTTTACGGGCCAGGGATATATGTCTTTGAAATTCATGCGAGCAGTGACAGGGTCTCCACCATGCATGAGGTTAAGCCTCATCTCGTCAAGGCTGAAAAAAGATCCACCAATAGTAAGCTCGAACTTTTTATCGCTCGCACTAAACTCATTAAGTGGGTATCTGAAATAACGCATTCGTTGAGCTCTGGCATCCAAGAACATAACAAAAGCATGGGAATTCGAAGGGTTTTCGGGGAGGGAGACGCCTGGAATGACAGCATAAGCATGCTTCTCGCTGCGATCTACTATCTTAAAATACCATCCTTCAAAAAAATTCTTCTTTTTCCTTCGTCCATGAAATATTTCCGGCTTCCAGGTATTGAGCATCCTATATGGGAGGATGGTCTCGCTTAAAATCATATGTATAATCCTGTTTCGTCCACGTGAAAAGCCATACTGAGGGCGAAACCGATTAGATGTCAAAGTTAACCTTCAATACCTCACACTGAGGTAAATTTTCAACATGCACTCCCTCAGGTGTTCCTGTTATCTCAAGCCCGTCAAATTCATTTGAACCGCATAACACATCCTGATTGGGATGCGTACCTGGTGTGATATTGCAGCTCAAAACAGTCTTTCCACCGGCTGATACCACGATTGGAAGCCTCGGGGATGCAGGGTGGTTTTTTGGAAGGACTATTAATGGGGACCGGATTTCCCGGACCATGAAGAGCACGCATTTAAGCCCTTTCTCGGTCTTCTCGCCCACAGACAGCGCAGAGGCAACAATCAGGTCATGGGGCTCCAGTCCAAGTACAATCTCTTCATTCTCGGTTTCCAGAAAGAACTGTCCGTTCGGACCTGCTTTCACAATAGCCACTATTCCTGCCGTGCCGCGCAGGAGAAGCATCTCACTTTCCTTGAGTGAAATGTCTTTAGAAGATGCCGATTCTTCCATGTTAAAAATTAGCAGTTAAAAAATGAGACTGATGATCAGGATTCTGCTACATCACTGGACTGGCAGGAAGGACACTTCACATTCTTGCCAATACCTTTGAACTTATTCCCACAGCTCTTGCATTCATAACTTTTAACCGGCAGCTTTCCTTCCATATCGATATCAAATGAGTCTCCAATACTACACATGATTGTCACCTCATGATCTCATCAAGGGCTTCCTGTAAATATATAACCCACATATTAGTACTCATATTTCTCCGATTAAAACCTTTCCATATCTATTATTCTCTGATATGTCTGAATGCGGTTCTCCTATCAGAGCAACCCTTTCCTCAAACCTGAGAGAACTTAAAAGTAGGGCTTGCATGCCTGATAAGTTTCTCCTTTTTAATAAATATTCCATAAGCAGGAAATCAAAAAGCAGCGGAATACTCCGCTTTTCAGGTTAATTCGCAAAGTTAATGTTATATTATCAGGCTAAGATTCTAAATATATTTATACACATACTAAACTTATTTGGTCCAATTACTAAGATATATAATCAAATTTGTCTAAATATAGAAACTGATGAGACGAATAGCCATTTTCTTAGTACTAGCTTTACTGGTATTGATGCTATTTTCTGCAATGGCAAGCGCTCCAAGTGTATCATGTAAAGGAGGGACATGTAGCAATCTGAAGATTACCAAGGTCACAATAAGCTCTGCAGTAAGCAAAACCGTACCAGCTAAGATTGGGTTCACAGGCTATGTATCAGGTCCTGTTAGACTTGTCCAGTATACGGTAATCGATCCGAAAACTGGAAAGGTCGTCGGTTCAACAAGCGCCTACTGTTCGAAATGCACGACTAAAGGGATCTGCTCCTGCTCGTGTATAATAAAACAGGCTGGAACCTTTGATGTAAAGATAACTGCATACGGTTCTGGGAACTGTTGTGTGAGTATGGTTAAAAAAGCAGCCATAACGGTAGGGTCTGCAAACGCACCTGCAAATGACCCTGCAAAAGCACCTTCAAATGACCCTGCAAAATTCGTTCCAGGTTTCAAATCCGTAGTCTCTGGAAAGAAAGTAACCTTTAAAGATACGACATCAGGTGTTAAACCTGTAAGATGGGACTGGAACTTCGGTGACGGCTACCGATCAAATGCACAGAACCCGACTCATACATATAAAAAAGCAGGAACTTATACAGTTTGCTTGACTGTATACGCTAATAATAACAATTACAAACTTGTCTGTAATAAAGTAGTTGTTAAATAATAAGGGAAAAATCCTTTCCTATTTTTAATCTGATTTTGTCTCGCCCATCACTGAACCATGTTCACAGAAAATATTTCAGCACAGGCTAACATTTAAGTTAATATGAATTTTTCTTTTTCCTTTGCAGGCATGATCTCAATTTCACTAAAGTTTCTGCTCCACGCCTATATAGTGCTTTGAGATTTTCCTGGTATACGAAAGCTGCCGGCATCAAGAGTAACGGCACAGCTGCCACAGTTTTAACCCCTTCCGGAACAGGAAGCGCGGCTATAAGACTCGCTCCGGTAGCCCCATAAAGAGGCACTATAGGAAATAGCATGCCCAAGCCTAATGTTCTTCTGAAATGTATGCCTAATTTTGCAGCCAGGAAACCATTAGATCCTATGACTACGCCAATGCCTATACTTGGCCCAATAGTCTGAAAAGGATTATACGATGGTCCAATATAGAGTCCTAGATCAACACCAAAAACGGAAACAAGGCCATTGAATTGATCCCTTTCCTGACTGGAGTTCCCCCCAAGACCTGATACAACTATGCCAATGTCCAATTGAAGAGGTCCTCTTCCTGCTCTCCTCCCATCCATTGTATCATTACTTCCCCTGGTGATAGATTTACTCCTCTTAGAAAATTACTTATCTTGCTGTTATCAGGCGTTTGCAAGCTTATTTTCAGAGTAACATATCCGATAAGTAAACTAACTTCCCGGTCAAAGATCCTGTAAGTAACTTTTTCAAGATCTTCAAAAATTATTTGAGTGTCTGATTACACACCTCGTCTGATTACTCGCTTTTCTTTCTCATGCCCTTAGACTTCCCACTATTTACTTCAAACCATTTTGCAATATTAATCAGGACACTGTTCCTCAGGACATCCGAGGATATACTCCATTATATCTTTCAATTTTGCACTAGCCACTGATACCGAAGTATCGGCAGCTCCGTAATAAATACGGAGCTCGTCGCCTACCACAACCCATCCGCAGGGGAAAACAACATCGTTGACATCTCCACTGCGTTCATACGGCTCCTTGGGTCCAAAAACCCAGCCTTCCGACCTGCGAAGCACTTTGGTGGGATCCTCAAGATCGAGGAGAGCCAGTCCGAGCCGGTAGCTTAATTTCGGGGTCGTCTGGCGTACCCCATGGTACATGATTAACCAGCCCTCAGGCGTATAGAGGGGCGGAGGCGACAAACCGATCTTATAAGCATCCCACCATCCGCCTTCTCTGGCATAAAGAAGCACATCATGCCTTTCCCATGATTTCATATCCGGGGAAAAGGAAATCCAGATATTTGCTTTCATAGTGTGAATGGTAGGCGCAGGTCTGTGCAGCATCGCCCATTTGCCATTAAATCTTACAGGAAAAAGAGCAGCGTCCTTATTATCAGGCGGCATTACAGGTCCTATTCGTTCAAAATTATGGAAATCTTCGGTAAATGCAATCGCGGGTAAAGGACCAGAATCTGAAAAAGCCACATATACTATTGCCCACTTTTTCAGTTCATCTATGTAAGTTATGCGCGGATCCTCAACACCGTATATTTCCTCAGGATAATTTACAGGATCCGGAAAGAAGGTTGGCTTACTATCGATTTCCCATCCATCAATCCCGTTCTCACTCGTGGCGACTGTAAAGTGAGAAAATCCTCTGTGATCCTCAACCCTGACCAGCAGCAGGACTTTACCATCAACTATCGCGGCTGCAGGATTAAATACCGAATTGGCTCGATAAGGCCAATCTGCAACTGTAAGTATAGGATTCCTCCTGTGCCGTATAAATAGTTCCCCATGATCTTTCCAGGTCATATTATTCCTCATTCCGCTTACTGACCGTTATTCCGATCATAATTTTTTTTCAGGGCTTAATTCCAAGTACATCTTCTACATACGCCCTTAGAATCTCTGCAACGCTCCATGCCTGAGAAATTGTACCTCCGGGAGAGTGCGGGTAATCTCCATCAAACACCTCAGAGATGGTGCCAATGCCTGCGGTTTCAAGGTGCTCGTCAAAACCCTCAAGGAGGGTCTTCATGGATTTGATATGGTCTTTCGAATAGCCGTGAACCTTCAGATAGGCTTTCACATAGGCTCCAAGGAGCCAGGGCCAGACCGTCCCATTATGATAAGCCGTATCCCTGTTAAGGGCATCCCCGCGGTATTGACCTTTATATAAGGGGTGGTCGCGTGAAAGGGTTCTTAGCCCGAAGGGTGTAAGTAGATCCTTCTCAACCCTGTCCACTATGGCTCTTTCTTTTTCAGGGGGAAGCATGGTATAGGGAAGTGACACAGCAAAAATTTGATTCGGTCGGATTGCAGGGTCTTTAACCTCATTTCCTGCTTCGTCCCAGTATATAAGGTCAAAGAGGCAGTTAGTCTCAGGGTTCCAGAAAGCATTCTCATAGTTTGAGGCTACCCCGGCTGCGAGATTCTCGTATTCGGAGACATCCTCACCGAGGAAGGTGCCCAGATTGGAGGCAGTCTTCAGGGCATTGTACCAGAGAGCATTGATTTCACAGGCTTTACCTGCTCTTGGGGTCACTGCCCATTCCCCGATTTTTGCATCCATCCAGGTCAGTTGAGGTCCCTGCTTAATAAGGTAATCAGAATCCATACCTATTTCAAAATCTGTGCCACTAGAGTAACAGGTTATAATTTCCTCTACGGTATCCCAGACATCCGAGAGGAAAAGGAAATCCTGCGTATAAGCAAAATACCGGTCAAGGGCATGAATAAACCAGAGAGAAGCATCCACTGTATTATAAACCGGATCCCCTCCGAAAGCCGGGAAGGTATTGGGGATCAAGCCTCTCCTACAGTATTTGGCAAAATTGATAAGAGTAGACCTTGCCTCCTCGAAACGATAAGGAATTAAAAGCAAGCCTGGCAGGGAAATCATAGCATCTCTGCCCCAGTCCGAATACCAGTGATACCCTGCAATCACGGTATTCTCACCTGTAACACGGTTTTTTACCACAAAAGAGTCGGTTGCCTTGAGAAGCTTGAGAGCGAAGGGATCTTTAAGCTTCGAGTCGAGTAACAGAAGGTTCTGCCGATTTGCTTCCCTTAAGTAGAGTTTATCAACCTGTTCAAGTGTTAGAGAAGAGATATCTTCTGTCGAAGCTGCTACAAAAAAACGGGAAGTTCCCTTTTCGAGCTTGCTCTCAAAATAACCAGGATTGAAAATATCCTCCTGGAAATTAAGTCCGCGTCTTTTCTCAGTGTCATACTCCAGGTTATAGTACCATACTGGCTCGGGATGATACTGGAGATTGGACGAAATCGTGAAAGTGAAACCAGTAGAGCTTGCAAGATATACCCCTGTAGATCCGGGTCTCTGGAAGAAAGAAAGGTATCCTGAACGGGCAGTAAGGTTAAAATCTCTTGAGCTTACGAGAGGAAAAATTCTGAGTAAAGCTTCTTCTCTTTGAGATGTAATATCATAGACAACAAAAGTGGTATTACTATTATGGACCATGAAAACTTTTTTCTTTACAGTAAAATCTCCGGCCTGGTAAATCCAGAGAGGAAATGGGTTACGATTAAACTCAACCAGGTGTTTGAAACCTTCAGGGAAAATTTTATCGGGATACTGATGGACCGCGAGATGATAGAGTTCTCCATCAATGGAAATTTCCTCATCAAGGGAAGAAAGTATTAAAAGTCTCCCAGGAGAATTCTCTGGAGCTGCTACAAGCAACCCGTGGTAAGTTCTTGTCCCTGCTCCGATGATTGTGGAGGAAGCGTATCCTCCAAGCCCATTTCCTATGATCCATTCTCTTTTTGTTCCCTCTTCGTATGTTGAGAGAAAATCTATTCCAAACCTGCCTCCATTCATATATATATTTGATTAGTGTTGATTTATTAAATACCTGTACGTTTAGAAAAAAAGCGATCACTACTTAAGTTATTCACCTATTTTCATCTATGCATGGTGCTGTATGCAAAGCTTATTCAATTTATTCTTATATTAGAGAGAAATAACGAAACCGAATTTCAAGAAGGAAACAGTGTTACCGATAGGTCAGTATAGCCGAGAAAAGGACTTATGGGAGCATAGGAAAATCGGGGAATAGAAAAATCAGGGAACAGGAATAAGCTCTGTCCCCGTGGAAGTGGGTTGAAGTACAGGAAATGCTGTGAAAAAAGGATAAAAATCAGATGAGTTACAGCCAGACAGTTTACTGCACCATTTCTTTTATAATGATAAATACATAAAAGAATAATTATAATTAAATACTATCAAGCATCGATGCTCTTGCAAAGGGATACTTGCAAGGGGGATGTGCGCGAATCGATAAGGGGAGTTATCAGTCTGGCGTGATAGAGAACAAATTACAGTGCCTGGAATGCTACACTTTCTCATGCTGGAAGTCAAAATGTTACCATCTTCCTGTATTCTAAAATAGAATTCCTAAACAACCGTTTTAACGGAAAGCATCCTGATTCTTAAAGATCTGCGAGGTAATGACTTATATAAGATAATTGAGCCCGGACAGGATAATGCACTCATCCTGGCGATTGCGGCTGCACTTGACCAGATGGCACATGATTGATAGAAAAGTGAGGAGAGGCGGTTAAGACTGATTTTCTTATTATGAGGAGGATAGAATGTAATTTCATATTTGCATATTATTTCTCCCTTCAGTTCACAGTAACTCCCCTCACTGCACAGTGTGCAAATGACAACCAAAGGAGTTAAAATCGTGAACGTGAGAAACCGTTCGTTTCCAGCTAAAGTTTTAATCTACAGCACTTTTGCCGTTGTCCTGACAATAGGAATGAAGGAAATAGCTCCTATACTTACAACCATTATTTATTCTATATTCATCGCTGTACTTTTTACCCCGCTTGCTCGCTGGCTAAAAAGAAAAGGAGTTCCAGGTGAACTGAGTGTTATTCTGGTAATTTTGTTATTAATTGTAGTTATCCTGTTTTTTGGGATTATAGCTATCAAAGCGGCACAGGACTTTGGAACCCAGATCCCGAACTATCAGGCCCAGTTAACTGCATTTGTGAATAGTCTTGCAAATTATATTCCCTCATATGAAGGTTTTTCTGTACGATCAGTTGCTCGCAGTATAGTGTCAATTGCAGTTTCTCTAATGACAAGCGTCATTAATGGGATTGTGAACGCCGGAACAACAGTCGGAATCATTACAGTTACAGCAGCGTTTCTTATAATAGATGCCACTAATGCTCCTGAAAAAACGGATCCGGAGATTGGAAAACAATCCGAACTCCAGTTGAGACTCAGCAATTTTAATAAGAAACTGGTAAAATTTATTGTCATAAGAGCAGAAGTAAATATTGTCATAGCCTTCACAATTTCTCTCCTTCTCTTTATAGTAGGCATTGATTATGCTGTGCTCTGGGGAGTTCTCATATTCCTGCTGAGTTATATTCCTTACATCGGTCTGGTCATAGCTTCTATTCCACCTATAATGCTTGCACTTTTCAAGTATGGGCCTTTAGGAGCTCTTGTGGTTATTGTCATCATCTTTGTTGTCGATGCGCTTGCGGAGAACATCCTTTTTCCTTCAATGATGGGAAAAAGCATGCAGTTATCTCCTGCTTTTTTATTCATTGCTCTTCTTTACTGGAATTTCGTATTCGGACTCGGAGGTGTGCTGCTTTCTATACCTCTTACATTAGTTTTGAAGATTTTACTTGAGAGTTTCGAGGAAACAAAATGGCTGGCCAGACTAATGGGACCCGTGGAATATATGGGCAATAGGGAAATAAACAGCATCAGATGAGGATAAGAAAATGGAAGTTGGAGGAAAAAGAAACACTTTGAAGTCATTTAGAATCTTGCCTTCCAACTTTAAAGCTATAAATCCTGTCTTTGATATATCCCCCAAATAATAAGCCAGTTAAATGCATTTTATTCCTTTAAAAAATCTTAATTATAATATTACACATGTTAATTTATATGTGTTTTAATTTTATATATCATTTACAGCATAATGCTAGATTGTTTTCTTTAACTGCAGGGTTCTCGCTAGGAGGGGAAGAACTCAGGGATATTTGAGAAAGTGCAGATTGTTTGTATGACACCTGCCGCCCTGGGACAGCATAATGAGAACCGGATAGCAGGCAGAATTGTTAGTGGGGGAGATTAACTGAATGATGTAACTTATGGACCGATGCAGCTACTTGTCATCGCATTCGAGAACCCTGACTTTCACGGTCAGATCCGGCGTGAGCTTGAATCAGTAATGGATAAAGGGCTGATCAGGCTAATTGACCTGCTGTTCATATGGAAAGACGAAGAAGGGAACATGAATCTATTAAAGCCACTCAGCTCGATGAAGAGGAAAGAATGCGCTTTGGAGCTGTCATATGGGGGCTTATCGGGTTTGCGATCGAAGGCGGAGAGGGAGCCAGAACAGGCACCGAAGAAGGAATCCTGGCTGTAGCCCAGGAAAATTACGGAATCACTAGGAAAGAAATTCTGGACATGATCAAAGCTGTCCCTGAAGGTACTGCTGCCTGTATTCTTATTATCGAACACCTCTGGGCAAAGAGCCTGAAGCAGGAGCTCAGGGATGCAGGTGGAGTGCTTGTAGCACAGGGTATGCTCACACCTGAATTGCTTGCTGCAGCTGGAGAAGAACTGGCGGAAGTAGTGAAGTTTGAAGAGAAAAGAAGACCGGGATCCAGAGCAAAAGCTACAACCTGAATAGTTGTCCACTCTAAACCCTGTATAAAAACCTGATACAGGAACCTTTGCTCAGAATTATTATGGAAGAAAATAGCACCAGGGAAAGATCTGGGGATGTAAACATGAATACAAATACTATTTCAACGCCGGCTAAAATTCTGATTTACAGCACTGCTGCAGTTATCCTTACACTGGGTATGAAGGCAATCTCAGATATATTGGTGCCGGTTTTTTTCTCTCTTTTTGCCTTTCTAATCTTTTCTCCCCTTGTCCACTGGCTTATGAGGAGAGGAGTCCCGGGAAAGATCAGTGTTTTTCTTGTGATCCTGCTTTTCATTTTTGTTTTTTTTGGAACTGCAATCCTCTTTGCAAACTCTTTACTCCAGCTAAGCAGCAGGATTCCAAGCTATGAGAGTCAGCTGCAGAGTATTCTGGACAGGGTCTCAAGATACTTGCCTGAAGCGGGAGTGACGGTAGAATCAGCCCTCCAGGATATTGCAGCATTTGCTTTCAGCGTTTCTACGGACATTATTTCAGGAGCTCTAAGCGCCGGATCAACACTTATGCTCATCTTTATCACAACAACATTTTTACTTCTGGATGCTGCAGGTGCTCCAAAAAGAGTGCATGGAGAAAATGAAGATCAGCCAGCACATATTTTGCGATTTACCGAACTGAGCAAGACCGTCGTGAACTATATGCTCCTGAGGACTGAGACCAATCTGGTCGGGGGCATTGGAGTTGCCATACTTTTCCTTCTTGGAGGCATAGATTTTGCTGTTCTATGGGGTCTCCTGTTCTTCCTGTTCGGTTATATCCCTTTCCTGGGCTTTTATCTGGCAACTATTCCACCTATGCTCCTTGCCCTGTTCGAGTATGGATTTATAGGAGCACTGGGTGTCCTTGTCGGCGTCACCATTATCAATGCGCTTGTAGAAGATGTCGTTTTCCCGTCTATTGCAGGAAAAAGCCTTAAATTATCTCCGACGCTTGTGTTTCTTTCTTTATTTTACTGGTCTTACGTACTCGGGACAGCAGGTGCTCTGATTGCTGTACCTCTTACAATAGTTGTAAAGATAGTTCTTGAAAGTTCTGAAGGCACACGCCCGATGGCTAAACTGATGGAATCAAGCGAGGACAGGAGACAGGATGAGGAGAGGATTGAAGGTTCGCCCTGAATTTTTAAAGCCCTCCGATGCCAAAAATACCGTTAGCAGCATTTACAGCCGGATCTATCCCCAGTTATAATTGAGGAATTCAAATAAAGCAATGCCTTCTCCTGATTTCGCATTACATTTTCTGATCAGGGCAATGACTGGCAGTTTTCTTATGGTTAAGTCTTGAAAGAAAAATAGGGTTGACTGGAGAAGGAAAGTATTCTTGATTTTTTAATGGATAATCCAAAAGAATAATCCTCCTCAACAGACCCGACAAAATTAATCAATATGAATAGGGTGATATATAAAAGAATAATTATATAAAGGGGGATTATTGAATGCCAAGCCTGGGAAATCTCGAGGACAGCTGGGGGTTGACAGAGAAATATAACGGTAGATGCCTGGTAAGCGGTTCTGTGATAAGACACTTAATAAATCCCGGCACACAGGTTGAGACTGATAGTACCCAGAAAAACAAGCTTGATTAATTTACATACCTCTGAATAGCGCAGTCTGTTGAAGAATAGAGCACGATAACCCGGGTTTTTCAGGATTTTAAAAAGGGCAGTGAGCATGATTCAAGAGCTGAGCAAGCAGAATTTGATTAATCTGCATGATGCAACCATAGTCACATGGCTTGCGGACAATCCTATAAGGGAGTGGGAATGACACAAAACTATCTACCTCCTCGAATCCATGTGCTGGCAAAACCGACCGGTTCAATCTGCAACCTGGCGTGTGCTTATTGTTATTTTTTGGATAAAGAGGCTCTTTATCCAGGTAGCAAGTTCTGCATGTCAGACGAAGTGCTGGAGAATTACATCCGGCAGCTCATCACAGCCCACCGCAGCCCGCAGGTAACCGTTGCTTGGCAGGGAGGTGAGCCAACTCTGATGGGAATAGACTTTTACCGGCGTGCCATCGAACTGCAGGAAAAGTACAGAAAACCGGGCATGAATTTTGAAAACACAATGCAGACCAACGGCACTCTGCTGGACGATGAATGGTGCCAGTTTTTTAAGGAAAACAATTTTCTCATAGGGATCAGCATAGATGGTCCGCGTGAACTGCATAATATTTACAGGGTGGATAAAAAAGGGGAGGGGAGCTTTGACCGGGTCATGCGAGGGCTGCGTCTCCTACAAAAACACGGAGTGGAATACAACGTCCTTACAACAGTAAACAGGATAAATGCCGATCATCCGCTTGAGGTCTACCGCTTCCTGCGAGATGAAGCAGGAGCAGACTGGATTCAATTTATTCCAGTTGTAGAGAGAATCAATGAGGAAGGATACACCCTTTACCAGAAAGGGAATACTGTCTCAGACCGTTCGGTGCAACCAGAACAGTTTGGGAGCTTCCTTAGCCGCATTTTTGACGAGTGGGTAAGAAATGACGTGGGAAAACTCTTTGTGCAGACTTTTGAGGCTTCTGTACGAAGATGGCTAGGGCTGCCTTCAGGCATGTGTGTTTTTGAAGAAACATGTGGAGCTGGGCTTGTTCTGGAGCACAATGGGGATCTTTACTCATGCGACCATTTTGTAGAGCCTGAATACCTGCTTGGCAATATTATGGAGAAAGAGATCTCTGAACTTGCTGCTTCGGAAAAGCAGTACAGGTTTGGAAAGAATAAACGTAACACCCTACCAAAGGTATGCTGTGAATGTGATGTGCTTTTCGCCTGTATGGGAGAATGTCCAAAGAATCGCTTTCTTGTCACCTCTACCGGGGAATCTGGTCTGAACTACCTTTGTAAGGGCTGGAAAGCTTTCTTCCATCATATCGATTTTCCTATGAAGCTCATGGCAGGTCTGATACGCAGGGGGTATCCGGCTTCCGAAGTTATGAGAGTTATAGCCCTAGAAGAAGCCTTTGCGCAGACCGGACGCAATGAGCCCTGCCCCTGCGGAAGCGGGAAAAAGTTCAAACGCTGTCACGGTCAGGGGAAAAGTGGATAGAAATAAGACTTAATGGGGAATAGGAAAATGACAGAAAAGAAACCAAACATACTGGTCATCTGGGGAGATGATATTGGCATTAGCAACCTCAGTTGCTACAGCGACGGTCTGATGGGCTACGGAACACCGAATATTGACCGGATAGCTAACGAAGGTATCAGGTTTACGGACTCTTACGGGGAGCAGAGCTGTACTGCCGGGAGAGCTGCTTTCATCACAGGACAGAGCGTCTTCCGTACAGGGTTGAGCAAGGTGGGAATGCCAGGAGCCAAAGTAGGAATTCAGCCTGAAGACCCTACAATCGCCGAACTGCTGAAACCCCTGGGTTATGCCACAGGTCAGTTTGGAAAGAACCATCTCGGGGATCGGGACGAATATTTGCCTACCAACCACGGTTTTGACGAATTCTTCGGCAACCTTTACCATTTGAATGCTGAAGAGGAACCTGAATTACGCGATTATCCACCTGAAAAAGACTTTCCTAATTTCCGGAAGAATTTTGGTCCAAGGGGTGTAATCCATAGCTATGCCGATGGTCGCATCGAGGATACTGGCCCATTGACCAGAAAAAGAATGGAAGAAGTAGACCAAGAATTTCTGGATGCAGCCATCGATTTTATCAAACGTCAGCATGAAGCGGAAAAGCCGTTCTTTCTATGGTTCAATACCACAAGAATGCATTTCAGGACTCACATCCCGGAAAGAATACGGGGACAGTCGGGGCGCTGGCAATCCGCGTACCATGACGCCATGATTGAGCACGATCGGCAGGTAGGCGTGCTTCTCGACCTGCTGGACGAAATAGGCATTGCGGATGATACTATTGTTATCTACAGCACGGACAACGGACCACATATGAACTCATGGCCCGATGCAGCCATGACCCCATTCCGTAACGAGAAAAACTCCTGCTGGGAGGGAGCTTTCCGTGTTCCTGAGGTAATGCGCTGGCATGGCAAGATCCCTGCAGGCACAATTTCTAACGAGATTGTGAGCCACCTTGATTGGCTGCCCACTTTACTTGCAGCAGCAGGAGAGCCGGATATTAAGGAAAAACTCAAAAAAGGCTACAAAGCAGGAGATAAAACTTTCAAGGTGCATCTTGACGGTTATAATCTTCTTCCCTACCTGACTGGGAAGGAAGAAAAATCTCCACGGACTGAATTCTTTTACTTCTCCGACGATGGAGACCTGGTAGCTCTCAGGTACGATAACTGGAAAATGGTCTTTATGGAGCAGCGCGCCATCGGCACGCTCCAGGTCTGGGCTGAACCTTTTGTCCCGCTGCGCATACCAAAAATATTCAACCTGCGCACCGATCCTTATGAAAGGGCGGATCAGACTTCAAATACCTATTATGACTGGCTTCTCGATCATGCCTTCCTGCTGGTGCCTGCCCAGAGTGTCGTTGGTGATTTTCTGGCAACGTTTAAAGAATTCCCTCCGCGCCAGAAAGCAGCTAGCTTTACCGTTGATCGGGTAATGGAAAAACTCTTGCATGGAATCGGGAGCACCTGAGGTTGAAGGACAGGTTAAGCCTCAGCTTTTACCAGCGAGAAGAGGAATTGATAATGTCCGGAATTCTCTCATTATGGAACGAAACACCAGCTAAGAAAGCAATCATCAGTTATGTAAACGCCACCACAAATCCTGAGAGCACTGATTTTGTGCCAGAAACCGAGAGAATTGCCATTCTGGACAACGATGGAACCATGTGGGTGGAGAAGCCTGTCTATGTTCAGGTTTTCTTTGTCATAGACCGGCTGAAACAGCTGGCTGAGGCAGACCCTGCGCTTCTGGATCAGCCACATTTTAAGGCAGCGGCAACGGGCGACTTGACTTACTTTTTCAGGCTTGATCCCCATGCTGGCGGCGATGTTAAGTTGCTGATGCAGATGGTCTTTGATTCTCACGCCGGCATGTCTCAGGACGATTTCATGCTTATGGCTAAAGAGTTCCTGGAGACTGCCAAACATCCCCGTTTTGGCATGCTGTACAAAGATCTGACGTACAAGCCTATGGTTGAACTTGTGCACTACCTGGGCGATAGCGGCTTTAAAGTTTACCTAGCATCTGGTGGCGGCATGAGCTTTATGCGTGTGATCTCGGAGGAGATCTACAATATCCCAAGAGAGCGAGTTATCGGCAGCAACATCTCATTTGAGACCCGAATGACTGATGAGGGACCAGTGATTTTCCGCAGGAGAGGTCTGGTTGATCCCATCGACGACGGAGCAGGAAAGCCGGTCAATATCGAACTGCATATTGGTCGCAAGCCCATCCTGGCTGCCGGCAATTCGGATGGAGATCTGCACATGCTGTGGCTGGCACAGAAAAGCGGTTTTCGCTCTCTATCTTTGCTGCTCCGCCATGACGATGCAAAGCGAGAGTACGCCTACGATGAGGGAAGCGAGAAGACGCTACAGATGGCAAAGGAACGGGGCTGGGTTGTGGTCAGCATGAAGGATGATTGGAAGACTGTGTTCTGAGATATTTCATTTCAATGCTCAAGAAGGCGCAAGGCATGAAAATCACAGGAAACAGGATGAAAGGGACTACAGTCCTTCTCTGGTCTATAACGAAATAAATAGAACTGCAAGGTAGGTAAGTGAATTTAGTAAACAAAGGGAGTGATTTTGATGAGGAGAATCATGGGCGGTCTCAGGGACCGTGGGGAAGAAAGCATACAACGCTACAAAATGCACGAAAAACTTGTTACCATCGGAGACGACTACTGGATAGAAAATGAAGCTGGAGAGCGGGTATTTTATGTTGATGGTAAAGCTCTCAGGATTCGCGACACTCTGATCCTCAAAGATGTGCAGGGAAATGAAGTGTATAAACTCAAGGAGAAGCTTCTCAGGATAAAGGATACGATGGAGATAGAGGATAGGGATGGAAAAACAGTCGCAACAATTAAAAAAGCCCTGATTTCGCCTCTCCGAGACCGATTTAAAGTTGAAGTCTCAAATGGACCTGAATTGGATATTCAGGGAAATATCCTAGATCACGAGTATGAGATCAAGGAAGGGAGGGAAAAAGTTGCAGAGATTTCGAAAAAATGGTTCCGGATAAGAGATACTTATGGAGTTGAGGTTTCTCCTGGACAGGACGCTGCTCTGATCCTGGCAATTACTGCGGCACTTGACCAGATGGTGCATGACTGAAAAGAGATGGGAGAGAAGAATGGTTGAGACCGTTTCCTTTTTAACTTCCTTCAAACTCTTGGTGTCCTTGCGACTCTGATCTTTGTTCTCTCCAGCATGCTTGGCATGAGATTCTCCCTTACAGTTCAGCAGATACTCGTCCCATTGAAAAACAGGAAGCTGGTTATCTTCCCGCTGGCAGCCAATTTTTTACTCGTCCCGCTGCTCGCTCTTGGAGTACTCTTTATTTTCCCGCTTTCCGAAGGGCTTTCCATCGGACTTTTCCTTCTTGGCACTTCCGCTGGAGCCCCATTCCTTCCGAAACTTGCACAGGTGGCACAGGGTGACGCCTCTTTTGCAGTTGGACTGATGGTACTCCTGATGGTAGTGACTATTATTTACGTTCCGATAGTCCTGCCACTTTTGCTCTCAGGGGTTACAATCAATCCCTGGGATATAGCAAAGTCCCTTATCCTGCTGATGCTGCTCCCACTTGCAACTGCCCTGTTCATCAGGACAAGGTATGAAGAGGTGGCTAACGGACTTCTACCCCTGATGACCCAGGCTACCAACCTTTCCCTGCTTGTCCTTTTCGTGGCTTTTTTCGTGGTCTACTTCTCTGAACTTATAGGTGTTATCGGCAGCACTGCATTATGGCGGCGGTAGTTTTTGTGCTTGTTTCATTTGTTATAGGCTACTTCCTCGGAAGATCCAGAAAGCCTATAAGGAGAGTGCTCGCCCTCGGGACTGCCCAGCGCAACCTTTCGGCAGCCCTGGCAATTGCCACGCTCAATTTCACAGACCCGAACGTAATGGTCATGATCCTGGAGGAGATGTAGAAAGCTAAAAAACCGATCACCTAACTTGGATGGAATAAGAAAATTCAAACTTTTGGAATATTTTTTATAGTATTAACCGAATGCTATTAATGGATATGAAAATATTCGGGGGCGTAAATGAATACGGATAAAACCAGTATGGATAATTACCCATTGCCTGCCAGAATTCTGCTTTATAGCACAGCAGTGGTTATCCTGACAATCGGGATGAGGGAGATTTCAGGTATACTTGTGCCTATTTTTTTCTCAATTTTTGCCTTTCTGATCTTTGCTCCTCTTGTCAACTGGTTCGAGAGAAGGAATGTGCCTGGCCCAATAAGTATAGGTCTGGTGATTGCATTCTTTATTATTATTGCTACAAGCACAGTTCTTCTTGTTGCAGGGTCCCTGCTTCAGCTCAGCGAGCAGTTTCCAGACTATCAAACCCAATTTCTGAATTTCATTCAGGGTTTTGAACCCTATATGCCTGTATCCGATCAGTCATCCTTTGAAGAAATTCTGCGTGATATAGCAGTATTTTTGCTTGGTCTGAGTGCAGGAATTCTTACGGGTGCTCTGAATGCTGGCACAACAACATCTCTCATTATCATTACCACAACATTTTTACTTCTGGATGCTGCAGGCGCTCTGAGAAGGATACAGAGGAGAGCTGTAACTCAACAAATCCTGATTTTACGGGTTATCAAACTTGGCAAAGAAGTAGTAAATTATATTCTTATCAGAACTGAAATCAATCTTATTGCAGGCATTGGAACGACCATACTTCTCCTTATTGGAAGAATTGATTTTGCAGTTCTCTGGGGTTTTCTGACCTTCCTGTTTGGTTATATTCCATTTCTTGGTTTTATTCTGGCGGCTTTTCCTCCTGTACTGCTTGCGCTATTCAAATACGGGCTTCTTGGGGCGCTTATAATCCTCGCAGGAATCTGGCTTATAAACGAGCTCGTAGAAAGTGTAGTGTTTCCATCATTTGCAGGAAAGAGCCTTAATTTATCTACATCGATCGTGTTTCTCTCTTTACTGTACTGGTCTTTTGTGCTGGGTCCTCCAGGTGCACTTATAGCCGTACCTCTTACCATGGTTGTTAAAATGATCCTTGAAAGTTACGATAATACACTCTGGATGGCAGAACTGATGGAATCGGGTGAAAGTAAGGAATAAAACCAGGAAAAAACAGACAGGAGCGCTTTTTAAATTATGGGAAGCGACCTTAAAGAGCTGTAGATCCTGATAATGATAAAATCAGGTTTACCAGAGAGTCCGCTCTCCGAGCACAACTTAATTTTTTCAAAGTTAATCGCCGTGAGACGGCGTTGTAATAGTAAAATATATAAACAATATAATTATAATAAAATGGTTAATTGTATAAACAAGATAATTATAATAAAGTAGTCATAAACTGGCAGTCACAAAACTGTCAGTCAAACAGGAAAACAATGATTCTTGATATAAAGATAGAAACGAAGGACTGAATAAAGCAATCGGATTCACATTTCCGACTGCGATCCGTAAGCAATAGATTTACTTATTAAGTAAAAATAAGGAGTGAGGGATTATGGTCAAACCAATTAAGCGTGCTGCAGAAAAAATAGGTAAATTTATTGCTGGGATGCGGTTCTTCGTACTTGTTCCGATAATCGGACTGGCTATCGCGGCTGTTGTGCTGTTTGTTAAAGGCAGCATAGAACTCTTCTATTTCATAAACGAATTGATTTACGGAATAGAGAGAACAGAAATAGAGGGAAGTATCATTGTTGAAATTGTGGAGATTGTTCATCTCTTTCTGGTAGGTACAGTGCTTTTTATCACATCACTTGGGTTTTATGAATTACTTATTCAGCCTCTTGCTTTATCTCCATGGCTGCAAACGCATAACATTGAAGAACTGGAGTTAAACCTTGTAGGGCTCACCATTGCCGCGATCGCAGTAAATTTCTTAAGTGTTATGTTTGATAAAAATGATAGTAACCTTGCTGTATACGGGCTAGGCTATGCCCTGCTCATTGCAGCTCTGGCTTATTTCATGAAAGTGCGTTCAGACGCAGCTGAGCAGACTAGCTAAGAAGAGGAATGCCTGAAAACTATAATTTGCTTCTATTTTTGCTGCTTATTTCTCTGGCGGGTAAATTTTCAGTAAACTTTAATAAATTTCTTACATATAAATTACTTACAAATAACCTTTCTAATTAAAGGAGTGTAAGCCTTCTTTTGCAGAAAAACAGTTCGATTCTCTTTTTCAGTATAGCTTTCAGTATGGCTTTTTTAAATGATCAGAGAATAGCAAATGTTGGTCGTGAAACCGAGTTGAGGGTGAGAGAACAGCTTAGAACTGAATGAGGATTTAACAACGGTAACTGCTTAGAAGGTTCTCCAGGAAAATCCAGACATTTTCTATAGAAGGGATGAAGATTCTTTCTGAAGGGCAATGAGGGTCTTTAATCGTTGGTCCGAAAGAAACCATCTCTATCCCTTCATGTATCGAACCAATTATTCCACACTCAAGCCCTGCATGAATCACTTTAACTTCAGGTTCTTTCCCAAAAACTCTGCTATAAACCTGTTTGCATTTCATGAGCAGTTCGGATTCAAAATCGGGCTCCCATGGGGGATATCCGGGCTCATGTTCAATCCTGGCGCCTGCGAGCTTTGCCACAGCTTCCACCTTTCCGGTAATTTCAGCCAGCCTGAAATTGCTGGAACTTCGCTGGCTTGATACTATCGTTATTTTATTTCCAGCTGTCCGTACCGTTGCGAGGTTGTTTGAGGTTTCGACAAGCCCCGGGATATTCTCCGACATCCTGTAAACCCCATGCGGCAATCCCAGGAGCAGTTGTATCAGCTTTTCTTCAGTACCTGCTGACAGGACCCAAATATGGGGTGCTTCCTCTTCAGGTCTCTTACCCCATGCAACTTCAAAAATTATTTCCCTGCCAATTTTTTCGAGGCTCAGGATAAGTCTTGGATCGGTCTTTGCATATTCAGCCTGGAATGCCTTTTTCAGAACTGAAACAACTTCCTCTGCCTGTTCGAGCTTATCTCTGCGGAGTGCGATAAAAGCTTCGGCAGTGCTGGGGATTGCGTTATGGACACTGCCGCCGTTTATCAGAATAAGCTTTAAATTTTCTGTTCCCAGCCTGTTCCTGAGCTCTGCCAGTGCCTGAGAGAGTAATTGTATACCATTTGCACGCTGCTTATCGATCGCAACCCCAGAATGCCCGCCTTCCAGCCCTTCAACCAAGAGCCTGAAAAGCTCGAATGAACTTTCCTCTTTAAAGTCAAGAAGCTCCCACTCTACAGGGAGTGTAATCAATGAATTCTGTCCTCCTGCACACCCGATTACGAAAACGCCTTCACCATCGGAGTCAAGGTTCAGAAGTATCTTTCCTTCAAAGAAAGAAGCCTCAAGCCCTTTCGCGCCAGTCAACCCCGTCTCCTCGTCTACCGTAAAAAGCAGCTCAAGCGGCGGATGTCCAATTTCTCCTTTCTTCCCTGCCTCTGCCAGCACCAGCCCGATAGCAAGTGCAATCCCATTATCTGCGCCTATGGAAGTCCCGTCTCCTCGCAGCCAGTCTCCATCGTAAACGCATTTGATAGGGTCTTTTGAAAAGTCGTGCTTGCTATCCCTTAATTTTTCGCAGACCATATCCATATGCCCCTGCAGAGTGATTGTGGGAGAATTCTCATATCCTGACGTTGCAGGGACTTTTATAAGCACATTGTTTAAAGAATCGGCTTTTACCTCAAAGCCTCTTGACCTTCCCCATTCCTGCAGCCAGAGGGAAATCTGTGCTTCGTGCTTTGAACACCTCGGGATTTTATTGATTTCTTCAAAGACTTCAAGTATCTGTTTAGTTTTCGGGTGCATAGGGATCAATTTTATTTCATTTTCGGGTTGTCTTTCAGCGGTAGTTAGAAGCAGTTATCAGTTTAGTTTACTGCATCACATATTTTTATAATTTATTGAAATCTGTCATGAAGCTTGAATAAGTTTGAACGATATTTCAGAGCTATATATCTCAGAGCTATATTATCTATCTGGTTTTCAGAATTCTATTGGGTTATTCTGTTCATTTTGAGGCTGTTGAGGGGCGTAAACCTGAAACTGCCCGAATCTTTATCCAGCTTAACACTTTTCAGATAGTTTCTTAATTGAAGAGTTGAATAAGTCCTTTGCAAAAATCCAAAATTAACCAATATACTGGGGATACCATGACCAGCGATATCATTATTGTAAGTACGCCGTACTTGCCAGGTTATAAAATCACAAAAACCATTGGATTTACGTGGGGTTTAATCGTGAGGAGCCGTGGGCTCGGGCGAAACATAACTGCTGGACTAAGGTCAATTATCGGCGGAGAGATCCATGAGTATACGGAACTCCTGAACCAGTCCCGTGAACAGGCACTTGAACGATTAAAGGAACATGCAAAAGCCCTTGGGGCAAACGCAGTAATAAACGTACAGTTTGATTCTTCAGAGATGGGTCAGGCAATGACCGAGCTGCTCGCATATGGTACAGCGGTCGTGGTTGAGAAGGAGGAAACTCAAGCAAATCCGGTGCGGCTCAGTTGAAGGAAAATAGTAGTTATATCAGCTCTGATCTGGATTATTAATTGTACGAGCTACAGAGATTTTATTATCATTAACTGATCTAGAGATAACCCACTTTAAGTTAACTGCTTAATAATGTCTTCTCTGCCTTTCAGTAATAAGTAACCTTTTACTTTTCGAGCTAATTTTTCAGGAAGCTTGGATAATTTGTCTATTTTTTTCCCAACTGCCTTTTGAAGATCCTCCTTTAGCTCAGGATAAGAAATATCCTGTAAAGGTATATTCATAGTGTATTCAATTCCCCCCCATTGAGTAATAGGACCAAAATGTATAATAAGTTCTTCACTGATTCCAGGCTTAAGGGAAATTGTCATTTCCTCAAGTTTGCTGCTTATCTTGTCAACTTTCTCTTCTATCTCTTGTAATTTTTGTTCTTTGGATAACTTGATGATAAGTGTAAATACAGAATTTAACATCCCATATTGTTTTGCCACATCTTTTTGCTTAGGAATTTGTTTAATTCTATCTAGAATTAAGTTACTTTGAGGACTACGTGGAGTATTAGCCTCTAAAGTGAAAATCAAGTTTTCAAGATTAAAAGCCAGTTCTTCTTGGCTGCTGATTTCCCATCTTTGGATTTCGCTATTAATAGTGCATGCAATTTCTTCTGTAGCAGTACCTTTCGATTCCTTGCACGCAATCTTTGCTTTCTTTTGAATTCCTTCAAGGATCTTTTTTAGATTCCTGTCCAAAAAGGGCAGCCCTTTTCTCAGAACTTTTGTCGCAAATGGCGCTTTATCGTCAGTGTATCTCATTAGTTCTGCAGCGCGATCACAGTATTTCCTATAAAAATTAAGCTCTCCTTTTTTTGCCTCTAAATCCAAGTTTTCTAGATTGTGAACTTCTTTTAATGCTTCTGCAAGGTTTTGAACAGCTTCAAAGAGTAGTTTTTTGCTCTCTGAGCCTTTAATTGCAGATTTAGCTTCTTCCAGATATCTGTTCACTTCTTCTCTAGCTTCCTGTTTTTTGAAAATTATTGTATGAAATGAGCGATAAAAAGGAAGACAAAATTGAGCAGGATTATAGAAGTAATATGCTTCCTTTGCTGCAATTTCGAAAAATTCGATTGCCTTTTCTAATTCTTTCTTGTAATCTTCATCTGTTTCTGCCTGTGATGCCATAAATATTGAAACTCTCGCAAGAGAATAATTTGAGTAGGATCTCACATCACTGTCTTCATCACTAGTCAATCTATGTAAATCATCCCATGCCTGCTGCTTATCTGGCACATGAGAAAAGGCAGAACCAAGAGCTTCAGCAGCCCAACGCCTTACAAGAGTGTCTTCATCACTAGTCAGTCTATGTAAATCCTCCCATGCCTGTTGCTTATCTGGCACTTGAGAAAAAGCAGAACCAAGAGCTTTAGCAGCACTGAATCTCACATCACTGTCTTCATCGCTAGTCAGTCTATGTAAATCATCCCATGCCTGTTGCTTATCTGGTATCAATGAGAAAAAATTCTCTAACTGCTCTAACGCATGTATGCGCTCTTTTGGATCCTTGCTTAGACATTGATTGTGAATTTTCTCTTGGTCGACCAACTGCCAAACGCCACAAAATTCTATAAAAACCGCTATTTAAAAAACTTTCTTTTTGTTTTGCGAGAATAGATAACGCAGATTATTTTGCTTTAAAACAGGAATGTATAAATTTGAAAGTTATTAGGCAGAAATAGTCTCAGAATATTTTATTAAGTAAACTAAGTTATAAAAGGTTAAATAATCACTTAAATTGAAAAATATATGCTTTAATTAATTTAAATTAAAGAATGGGCGTAGAATAACGCCCTTTATTCCAGAAAAAACGGCTTTCCTGTATCTGAAATTAAAAACGTCTTACAAAACACCCTGAAAGATTATATCAGAGAGGTGGCATCGCCCTTCCTCTTTGTGAAGACATTATGCTCTCTGTGCGCTCAGATAGCTGATTCTTAAACTGCTGGATATTTTTTGCCTGATCCCGCTGAGCCAGTTCGCTGCTTGCTTTGCCGACTACTTCTTCGCTCGGTACGCCAGCGCTGTTCACCTTCCACTGGAACTTAAAGCTGGACCAGGTATCAGCCATTTCGCTGAGCCGCTTGTATTCCATGCCATCTGGCATGATGTCAAGCTGTTCATCAATTACCTTGTTTACGTATTCTTTATTCGGCTCGAAAACGACCAGAGGTTCGATAACATCAGCCTTTACAACATCCCTGATATCTCTGCCCTCGTACTTTTCAATGAGGTGAGCGCAGCCTTCAAAGTGTGCAATTTCCATTTTTGCAAAATTTTCCCAGATAGCTTTTATCCTTGGATCGGTTTCAGTCTGTGCGCAGGAGAAATAAATATAGGCTTCACAGAGCTGCATGAGTGCAGCTTTCTCGAGCATTGTTTCTCGTGGGTCTCCAAGCAGCCCGTACTGGGTCACATGCTCTTCTTCAACATCGGCAATCTCGGAGTAAAGCTGCCTTGCGAGTTCATCTGAATACATGTTCCCGTGAGTTTTATAGAAAAGCTCGGTCTGCTGCTCGCCTGCAACTATGGTGAGATAATTCATTTTGGTTTTAATGTCGGCTGTGTCTTTGTCATAATGCTTGCGCATGTTGTCGTCAGGATGGCGGTGGTGACCAACTGTCGGTCTTCCAGGTTTTACCTCGGTCTTGCCCTGAACAATAAACTCAGGGTCGCCGCCTTCCAGATAATCATAAAGGCAGCTGTAGCGGTAAAGATGGTCGAAGTCTTCAAGCAGGGCGAAGTCCAGAGTTTGCTTTACATATGGATCAGGCTCGTTTTTAGCAAGGTTTGCAGTAAGATCAACGGCTACCTGTTCATAGCCAAGTGTAGTCTCTATAACACTCTGATTAGCCGGATTTAACCAGTCAACCGTCTGCTGCTGCATGGAGTCAACACGCCTAATTGCTGCCATCTTGCGTTTAATTTCCGGCTCTTCAATCATGCGCTCCATCGCATGAGACATAAGGATTGAAGCACTCTCAATCCCATTCATTAGAATTACCCGGGTTCGGGTGTACGCATCGACCGATTTCTTATCATAAGAAGGTTGAACTATTTCCTTCCAGTTCATGAACTGCTCTTCTATTGGAATACTATCCATCTCAAAAGGTCTAAATTGTGCCATTACTATTTCCCCCATGTTTTAACAGTTTCTGCCCTTTACATATTCAAAATCAAAAACAATTCCGGCTGCCCAATGCAGTATAATACAAAGAGCCTGCCTGTTCATTTTTGCAATAGATATCTTTTTAGCAGAATACCCCACGTATCTGCAATGTATCCCCTTAAGCTTTAATGACCAGGCTGCAGACCGGATGGCTTGCAGCTAATTTTTCATTTTTAATTTCCTTTTTTAATTTATAATAATAGGTATTTATAAACCTGTCATATATAAAAACTGATCATATATAAAGTTTGAAATAAGAGAATTAGATTCAATATAAAAATAAGGGTTGAAGCAGTCGAAAACTCTAACATTAATAACATCAATACAATAAAGAAGGGCATATAATATTGAGCATTAATCTCAGCTTAACTAAGAATACATAATATAAGTATTAGTTTTAGCCTGTTAAGTATTAGTTTTAGCCTGTTAAGTATTAGTTTTAGCCTGTAAAAATGATTCCAGCCTGGCAGTTATAATCGTAAGCTTTTTCAGGTAGGAAACCTGGCAAAATAAATCTGAGGGGCAGGGGGTAAATTCAGGATGCCGGATACTTCGGATATGTTGATTTTCTGGTCTGTAGTTATGCTGCGTTTCTTTATTCCGCTCTTTATTCCAATATACCCTCTTCCAGCAGTAATATCTTGCCTTATTCTTGATATGGTAGACCAGACGATCTTCCAGCTTTTCACTAGCCTGCCCCTTGAAGGCTACCAGAGCTATGATAAGGCTCTTGACAATTATTACCTGGCTATAACCTACCTTTCAACCCTGCGAAACTGGTCAAATCTCTTCGCTTTTAAGATAAGCCGTTTCCTTTTCTATTACAGGCTGGTTGGTGCAGCTCTTTTCGAGCTGACGCATTTGCGGGAGCTATTATTTATCTTCCCAAACACTTTCGAATACTTCTTTATCTTCTACGAGGCAATTCGTCTGAAATGGAATCCGATGGTGCTTACAAAAAATAAACTGATCACTGCTACGGCACTTATCTGGATCTTTATCAAACTGCCGCAGGAATACTGGATCCATATCGCTCAGCTGGATACGACGGACTGGATTCGGGCAAACCCCTCAAACGCATTAATTCTTCTTGGATGGGCTTTATTCTTGCTTGGCATGGCATGGTGGCTGCTGCGAGACCTGCCTCCCATGAAATCAGGGCTCTCATTTGCAGCCGATCCTGTTCCTGTAATCCAGAGGGAAAGGTCTGAACAGGGAATAAAAATCAGTTTTCCAGCGGTTAATTCCTCAAAAAAATTCTTTGATAATGCTCTGTTTGAGAAAATAATGCTGGTATCACTCCTCAGCATAATTTTTGCCCAAATACTTCCCGGGGTGAGGTCAACAAATCTTCAGCTTGCGATAGGTATGGCCATCCTGATAGTAATAAACACGGCACTAAGCCACTGGCTTGCAAAGCATGGAACTCACTGGAAGTCTATTATCCAGGAATTTGTAGTCATGTCCATGGTGAACCTCGGCATAATTCTTTTATTCGATTTCCTGCTGCCCAGATACGACGGTTCAATCAACCTTTTTAGCACACTCTTTTTCGTCCTCCTCCTGACACTTAATGTGACGCTCTATGACAGGTATCGAACAATGCATGTAAGGAGCCAGGAAGCAGTTGATTCAGGAAAAGTAAAATAATTTGAGAGGTTTCGTGAGAAATAGAGTGAGAAATAGAGTGAGAAATAGAGTGAGAAATAGAGTGAGAAATAGAGTGAGAAATAGAGTGAGAAATAGAGTGAGAAATAGAAATGAGAGCTATCAGAAATGAGAGCTATCAGAAATGAGAAATGTGAACTACCGCTAAGCTAAGATTTACCAGCTCCGCATTACTGAGCTAAAGATTCAGGATTTTACGCTTTTCCTACAGATACCGAATGATATAAATTGGGTAACAGTTCTCAGGTATATTTTGAAAGTAGGTTTTCAAGCCGGATAAGATGTGATTATATCTGATCCGGTTGAGTGCCGGGAAAGGAGGAAGACTCATAATGCCGGAGACATCGGATCTGTTTATATTCTGGGCTGTAGTCGCGGCTCGTTTTTTGATACCGCTTACCATTCCCAGCTATCCGCTTCCAGGCATTATACTTTCCTTAGTCCTTGACATGGTAGACCAGACATTGTTTCAGGAGTTTACTAACCTGCCTCTGGTAGATTACCAGGAATATGACAAGGCTCTGGATATTTATTATCTTGCAATTACCTATCTTTCAACTCTTAGAAACTGGTCAAACTTCTTTGCCTTTGAAGCAGGGCGTTTCCTTTTTTACTACAGGCTGATAGGCGTAGCCATTTTTGAGATAACACACCTGCGTCTGCTATTGCTTATTTTTTCCAATGTCTTTGAATATTTCTTCATTTTCTATGAGCTTGTCCGCCTGAAATGGGACCCTAAGGTACTTACAAAAGACAGGTTGATCACCGCTACGGCTTTTATCTGGGTCTTCGCCAAATTGCCTCAGGAATACTGGATTCACATTGCTCAGATGGACACGACTGACTGGATTCGGGCAAACCCCTCAAATGTAATAGTCCTGATCGCCTGGGCTGCTCTCCTTATCTTCCTGGGCTGGTGGCTTTTACGAGACTTGCCCCCTATGCGGCCCGGCTTAATAATTGCAGCCAGTTACAAGCATTTCCCGTTTTACAGCCTGCATGCAAGGAACATTAGGGACAATTATACAAGCCAAAGATTTTTCGATGACTTCCTGCATTATGAGTTGATCGAAAAAATTGTACTTGTTTCCCTGTTAAGCACAATTTTTGCTCAGATCCTTCCAGAAGTCCGTGCAAGCAGTTTTCAGGTTGCAATCGGCTTATCGATTCTTATTATAATAAATACCGAACTCAGTCAGTGGTTTGCCAGGCGAGGAACTCACTGGAAATCAATAATTCAGGAGTTCATAGTAATGTCTGTCGTAAACTTTGGGATCGTGCTTGCCTATGACTTCCTGATAACAAGGTTCGATGGTTCGATCAACCTTCTTGATGCTTCATTCTTCATCCTACTCCTGACCCTGAATGTCACTCTATATGACAGATACCGACGGTGGCAGATATGGAGTCAGGCAGAAATGGATGTTTTTGCGGATCAAAATAAACAAATAAAAGCCGCAGACTAAAATTAAAACAAAGTTAATCAGCACAATAACCACGTTAAATACTGATTTGGCGCAATTGTCCAGAGGATAAAGATTGGTGTTGGGAAAGCTCAAAGTATTTTTTCTTGCCGGCGGTCTGCTGGAATTTACCCCGAACACGTTTGTTAAAATAAAGTTAAAAAAGTGAAATTGAAAACCCGTGATTTTTGCAGATTTAGAAGGGGCACTTTGCAGGGCTTTTTTTTTGCTCGAAGTGATCTTTTCCTTTGGGGAGGGTTTTTCTGATTGGAAGTGAATTTCTCTTCACGTTCAACTAAGTTTTAATATATTTCTCCAACTGAAGGTTTGCTTTAATCTCTTAAAACTATTTTTGCAAATGTGGTGGAAAAGACAAATTCTATGAGTATACAAATACATTTAAGATTGGAGAGACAAAATGCTAGTTAGGTGATACTATTGGGAGAAGCTATTGAGTACGTAAAAATTCCTCGTAAAATCTTTGAACCTATAAGTGACATGGTGAAAGTAGGTCTATATAAAGACGAACAGGAGGCATTAAAGCAACTTGTGCATGACCAAGCTGAACAAAAGATCGATTACTATGGTAAAAAGGTAGCTGAAATGGAGAAGAAGTACGGTATGGACTTTTCTGCTTTTGAAAAAAGAATCCAATCGAGAGTAGAGGAAGAAAACTTTGAAGAGTGGGATGATTTCATAATCTGGGAAAGCTATGTTACAGCATTACGATATTGGGAAAAGTTCTTATGACTATAAGCAAAATTGTTTCTGCTCTTTCATCCAGTGAGATTGTACTTGAATTAAAAGTTCTCAAAGCAATAGTTGAACCTCCTGTCCAGGTTTTAAAAGCAAGAGCAACTCTCAAAGATGGCTACCTATTGGAGATTAGTGAGAGTGTGGGACCCGATTTCAGACGATATTCTTATCACCTGCAAAAAGAGGATGCAATGATAAAGCGTTGGGATAATTCTCCACACTGGAAAAATTTAAAAACGTTCCCTTATCATATCCATAAAGGAAATGAAGCAGAACCCAGAGAATCTCCCGAAGTATTTATAGAAGATGTTCTCCGTGAGGTGAAGAAACTACTGAGTTCGAATCCATGATTCTCATCATTTTTCATTAGTGTACATTTGAAATCTATTTTAGAAAAGTCTAGGTCTAAGTTACCTCTTTTTGATCTTCCTTGTGAGCAATTCCACTAATTTTACCTGTTCAGTTTTAATATATATTTTCCTGCCAGCGGCCTGCTTAAATCTTCCTCGAATACGCTTGTTAAGATAAAGTTACGAAAAGAGAAATTGAAAAACCCTGATTTGTATCTTTATAAGGGGCACTTTGCTGGGCTTCTTTAGATTAAGCGATTCTTTTTCCTCTTGAGAGGAATTTTTCTAAATCATATTTCATCCAATATGCGTTTGATATAAGGTTTTGCTTCTGGAATACCCTCTTTAACGGATAACCAGACTACCTTCAGATTTACTCCAAAATAAGCGTGAATCAGTTTGTCTCGTATCCCTGCCAGGTCTTTCCACGGAACAAAAGGATATTTTTCACGCACATCATATGGGATATTCTTTGCCGCTTCGCCAATGATTTCCAGAGCTCTGATTACTGCAAACTGTGTTTTGCGGTCTTCGGTAAACTCTTCAAATGTCCAGCCACTAACAAATTCTTCTGCTGCTTCCATTGCGTCATAAATATCCTGAATATAGTCCTTTGCTTCGCGAATATCGATCCCTCTTCAAACAGCTTCAACTTCACTCAGGATGTGTTTGCCTATGTTCGGCTTTAAAGCGTCTTTCATAACCAGATCTACTTTGATTCCCAGAGCTTCCGAAAGATAGTTTTCAAGGTTGACAAATTTAAAAATTGTAGGAGTTTTGCTGAACTCAACAAGTATATCCAGATCACTTCCAGGTTTCTGTTCTCCTCTTATGTAAGACCCAAAAATCCCAAGGTAACTGACATGATATTTTTCTTTAAGCTCAGGGAGCATTTCATGGAGTTTCCGGATATAGATTTCAGCTTCTCGGTTTTCCGGCATTTTTTCAGGCTCTGTTTAATCTCTTTTTGATATGTTATAGTATTCTGTGGTTGTAGTATTTATAATTACTAAGGAAAGGTGAAATCTTTTTCACGTCCAATTCAGTTTAATATATTTCTCCTGCCAGCAGTCTGCTTGAATTTCCCCGGAATATGTTCTTAAATCAAAGTGAGATTAAAAAGCTGTGATTTTGCAGCTTTAGAAGGAGCCCTTTGCAGGGCTTTTTTAGATCGAGGTGATATTTTCCTTTGGGGAGGGTTTTTCTGATTAAAGTTATATTTTTCAAGTGAATTATGGATCAAGAAAAGCTGTCAAAACTGGACCGCCGAATAAGAAATGAGAAATCTTCCTGTTTCCAGTTCAGTTGAAATATATTTTTCCTGCCGGCGGTCTGCTGAAATTTTCCCCGAACACGTTTGTGAAGAGAATGTTAAGAAAAGAGAACCAAAAACCCATGATTTTCGCAGCATTATAAGGGGACTTTACAGGGCTGCGCAATATTTAGTTTAGCCTTGTAGACTATTTGATAATTAGTCTCTTAATGGGAAATATACTTCGCTTTAGTGGTGACTTTCTCTAGATAATTATCTATGTATTTTACTGTATTTGTTCCCGTCTATCTGCGTAAATGAGTATGCACAATAGTTTTCTACACAACTGATACTAGACTCGATTGTGGTATTAAGATTTAATTTGTCAATGTTTCTTTTTAGTTGCTTTATTGAAGCACTCTGACCTCTTTTTCGTTGGTTCTTTGCTTCTATCAATAAAACTGAAAATTTATTCTTTGAGAAACCTACAGCTAATCCATCTAAATCAGTTACCATTTTTCTATCCATATCAAGTATCTTTATTCTATCACATGTAACAATGATATTCCCTTTATAGCCTATTGAACTGAGTACTTGTACCATTGACTTTATTTCATGAAGCCTAGATTCCGAAATATTCTCATGATTTTCGCAGTAATTTTCCAATAGAATGGCTGCATTTTTCGATCCTAAAGTACCAATGCAAGATATCTTTGACGAGTCGTAATTATCATATTTATATATATAATCACTATCGATAATTTGCTTTAAGAAAAATAGTATTAGCTGTGAAAATATTTTATCAAACATGGATTCTATATATAAATTAAATATATTAGGTTTAAGAGTAACAAAAGGATTTTCTTTTGTAAATGTTTGTTTTAGTTCAATTAAATCCTTCATAAATTTACCAAGAACGACTAACGATTGATTATCTGTACACTTTCAGAGAAAGAAAGAGACATCATATAAGTATCTTTTTTTATATTAGGTTCTAATGTAAATATACACTTAGTACTCCCGTATTTTTTGTTTAAAGAGTCTTCTGTCTCAAAATTAAATATCTTTTTATATATTTTTGAGTAACCTGGAATAATATCTAATAAAAATCTAATTGTTTGGTATTTTTGTAAATTTGTATATTGGGGCTCAAAGTTTGAATTATCTATTAAAAACTCATACAATTCTTTTTCGGTATTTACTTTTTTTGATTTATTTTTTATTTTGCTCGTGACATTCTTTATATGATAGCCATGAGCCTGTAAAGATTTTTCGGATTGATATATCGTATTAGAAAGAAATGAATCAAAGGAGTTAAGAGTTTGAACTAGATCTCCATCACCAATAAACAAATCGTTTATATGATCTGGTAAGTTTACTAAAATTGAAGGCAAATCAAAATCAAATGGCACTGGTCCATATAAAGAATCAAGATATAAATAAGAAATTTGTCTCAGTCTATTAAATATTAACAAAAAATTAGATCTTTTTTTATCTAGACTTATCATTTTTTCAGGAGTTACTTCTTTTTTAAGAGAATCACATCCGATACAATAGAATTTAAGTACCTCAATTAGTAAATCGACTAATTCTGGATCTTGATCTCGATAATGCTCTAAAAAAAAGAAAGATAAAACTTTGTTAAAATTATAAATATCTTCTGTTTCCAAAATGTAATCAAAATACAACTTTACATTATCATCTTTTAATGAATTTCTTAAAATTTCCTTTATACGAGAATCTTTAATTATGTATTTCATAAGAGCTTTTTCACTTGAAAAAGTACCTGGTAGATGCCCTGCATTTGATAGAAGTATCCATATTTGGATCACTTCTGTACCTGAAAATCTTGTATCTAAAAATTCGATGTCTGAGTTTAAACCCCAACCTTCTAGCGGTCTCCCACCCGCTTTTTTGTCGGAAGGATATAACCTGTGTAAAAGACCCAATTGGGTCATTACATACTCCCAACGAGAGTGATGAACTCCTTCATAAACATTATGGATCACTCCGTGTTGTTCTATATTCCTCATTCTCTTAATGTGATCATTAGAATTTAGTAACAAATAAGTAGCGCTTGAATTTTCATATAATTGTGCACTTAATTTCCCCAAACCAGGCACGTGATAATTCAACAGTAATTTCATAAAAACAAGTACACTAAATAGTATATAAATTAGTAGCACTTTATAAGTAATTTCTATATATATTCATTAATAATTAATATAATATGTTATTTTAGATCAGTTTTTTGAGAACATCGTACATTCTGTTTTGAATTAGATGTTCTTCTATCTTTTCACCTAACCTTTTTGGAAGTTTGGACAGTTTATCTATTGTTTCTCCTTTTATTTTCTCCAGATCTTCTTCAAGTTCAGGATATGATATTTCTTGTAATGAAATGGTAACGACATGATCGATACTAAAGTGTGGAATCGGCCCTCCAGCAGTAATAACAAGTTCCTGACTAATTCCCGATTTTTAAGATATAATTACTTGATCAAGTTTCTCGTTGAAATTACTGATGTCTCTTTTTAGGTCATCAAACCTGTTAGTAACTGCTTCCTCTGGGATCACATTTACAGTTGGTATCAATCCAATAATAGTAGGCAGAATACTATATTGTTTTGTAAGGTTTTTCTCATCTTTCAATAACTCAATTCTCTCAAGAATTTCTCTGTTTTCAGGAGTATGAGGAATTTTAGATTTCAAAACCAGAACGAGGTTTTCCACATACAAATTCATTTCTTCCTGACTACCAATTTCCCATTTCTGGACCTCTCTACTGACAGCGCATGCAATTTCTTCTGTATCAGTACCTTTTGATTCCCTACACGCAGTTTTTGCTTTTTCCCGAATTTCTTCGAGAAGGGAGTTTAACTTTCGATCAAAAATGGGAAGACCTTTTATTACAGTTTTTGTAGCAAATGGTGCTAACTCTTCGGCATCTCTCATGAGCTTCTCTACACGATCAAAGTATCTTCTATAATAATCAATTTCACTTCTATTGAATTTTTGATCATGTTTTTTAGATTCTTGAACTTCTCTTAAAGTTTTAGCGAGGTTTTCAATAGCTTCAAAAAGTAATTCCTTTATTTTAGATCTTTCTATTGCTTTCCTAGCCTCAGTTAGATATCTCTCAACTTCTTCGTCGGCACTTGATTTTTCAAAAATTATTGTGTGAAATGAGCGGTAAAATGGTAGACAAAATTTAGATGGTGATGTTTTGTGGAAAACAGATTCTTTAGACGATTTATCAAAGAACTCAATCGCATTTTCTAGCTCTTCTCTATACTTTTCTTCAGTTTCTGCTTCTGAAGCCTTAAAGATAGATATTTTTCCAAGAGAATGATTTGCGTTTATCCTTACATCAGCATCTTCATCGTTAGCAAGTTTCATTAAATCCTCGTATGCTAGTTTCTGATCAGGCAAATAAGAGAAAGAACCTTCTAAAGATTCAGCAACCCATTCCCGAACAAGACTAGATTCATCTTTAACAAGTCTATGAAGATCTTCCCAAGCTTGTTGTTTATCGATAAGGTTTGGAAAAAGAAAGCAAATTGATCTTGTTGTTCCTCCTCTAACATGCATGTCATGGTGATATGTTAACCTGTGTAAGTCTTCCCACTTGGATTTATCTTCCTTCATATCATTATAAGCAAGGTAAAGTAAAGATGCTACACTAGCACGAATAAGATAATCTTGATCATTTGTGAGTTTTAGCAAATCATTCCAAGCTTGAATTTGATCTGCGATATTGGAAAAAGAGAAAACTGTCGTAAATAATGCAGCAAACCTAACCCTCTTACTTTTATCTTCTAATAGATTATGTAATGTCTCACAAGCTTGTTTTTTATTTTCGATATACTTTAAAGCAGTTTCAATAGAATTTGCCGCATTTATTCTTACAGATTCATTTTTATCGTTTGCTAGCTTATGTAAGTCCTCCCAAGCCTGCCTCGTATCTCCAATATTTCGGAAAACAGAACTTAAAGAACTTGCCACGGCACTCCTTACTGAATCATTTTCGTCATCAACTAATCTATGCAAATCTTCCCACGCTTGTACTTTATTCTCAATATATTGAAAAGCAGTCCCGATAGAATTTGCTGCACTGCTTCTTACAGAACTATCTTCATCATTAGCTAATCTATGTAGCTCTTCCCAAGCGTGTGTCTTATTCTCAATATATTGAAAAGCAATTCCAAAAGAAGCCGCTGCACCACTTCTTACAGAACTATCTTCGTCATTGACTAATCTGTACAAATCTTCCCAAACTTGTGCTTTATCCTTAAGGTACTGAAAAGCAATACCAGTACATTTTGCAGCACATTCTCTTAAATGCTCACTTTTGTTGTTCACTAACTTATGTAAATCTTCCCAAGCACGTTCTTTATTTGGAATATACAGATATAATGTAGCAAGCGCTTTCGACTCACTAAACTTTATTAGCCAATCTTTTTCTTCTTCTTCAGTTGCTATTTTCAGTAAATTTTTCCACGTTTGCTCACTATTATGAGCATAAGTAAAATTTGAAGCAATTAACTTTGAATCTAAGAGACCTATTGCAATAAATCTTATGTGGACATTTGTATCAGTTATGAATCCCTGTAAATCTTCCCACGCTTTCTGTTTATCTGGAACATAAGGAAATACAGAATCAACTGAATGTATTGCACTTATCCTCACAGAAGCATTTTGATCACAAACCAATTTCTGAAGATCAGTCCATGCTTCCTGTTTATTCAAGATATTTGGGAACACAGTACCTATAGATTTAGCGATTCCTTTTCGAATATAAATATCTTCACTACACGCTAAGTTGTGCAGATCTTTCCATGCTTTTTGCTTATCAGGAACGAGTGAAAATAAGTCACCTAATACAAATGCTGCAATTAATCTCACATTTATTTTATTATTACTCGTTAACTTGTACAAATCTTCCCAGGCTATTTGTTTATTTGGAAGATATTCAAAAATATGATAGAAAATGGGTTCTGACAATTCTATAGGAAATTTATTTGCTCTCGAGACCACTCTGAGAAGGTCTTCCCAAGCTTGATATTTATCAGGAATACGTGAAATTACTGTCTTTAGTATAAGTATTGCAAATGATGTAGCTGTATCATTACCACCAGCTATTAATTCGATATACTGCCTCCAAATGTTTTGGAGATCACTGTCCGATTTATCTTTGTTATTAAGCTTATCTACAATTTTAATAAGTTTCTCTCGCCGCCTTCTGTCTTGTGCTTGTATATAAATAGTTTTCAAGTTTTTCAATGTTTTACACCAGAAATTTGAGAATTTTACATGTTCTTTCTTTTAAAAATATAAATTCTTATTGAAATTGTTCATTCTCTTTTGTTTCTTCATCCTTAGACTAGCAACTTTAAAACTTATTTCAGGAAAGGCCGGTCTCCTTCGTCGACCGTTGAGAACTCGGGGTCTAAAATCCGATTCAAAAAAAGGTTATCTATCTATTAAGCAAATCAAACTGTGCGCTCTCCGAACAGTCAAGATAAGAAACAACGATTGGAGATAATAAAAACTCAATAAAAAAGAGTAGTCCATTCCTCTAAAAGGAACAGACAAAACCTAAATTTACCTATCCATCACTTTCCTGTACATCCTCGCCTGGAACCCGTGATACTTCGCAAACCCTTCTGCATCCTTCTGGTCAATGGTCTTGCTGTCAAACGAAACCAGATCCTCGGAATACAGGGCATTTGGCGAACTGCGGGCAAGGATTGTGAGGGCGCCTTTGTAGAGCTTCACTTTTACTGTGCCTGTGACCCTTTCCTGGGATTTGTCGATAAAGGCGTTGAGGTCGGCAAAAAGGGGGTCGTCCACAAGGCCGGCGTATGCCATTTCGGACCACTGGTCGTCGACGATCTTCTTGAATTTTAGTTCGCTGCGGGTCAGGACGAGTTTTTCGAGGTCGGCGTGGGCTGCGAGAAGGACGGTTGCAGCGGGGTGTTCGTAGTTTTCGCGGGCTTTTAAGCCCAGCACGCGGTCTTCAATCATATCGGTTCTGCCGACGCCGTTTTCGCCTGCGATGGCGTTCAGTTTCTTTATAAGGTCGTAGCCGCTGAGTTTTTCGCCGTCAAGGGAGACTGGAACGCCGGCTTCAAAGCCGATCTCAATAATCCTGGGCTGGTCAGGGGCTTTTTCAGGAGAGGTTGTCCACTCGTAGATTTCCTCTGGCGGGACAAAGGAGGGGTCTTCAAGCCTGCCGCCTTCGATGCTGCGGCTCCAGATATTTTCGTCAACGCTCCAGGGTTTGGATTTTGTGGCTTCCACCGGGATTCCGTGCTCTTTTGCGTACTCGATTTCCCACTCGCGGGTCAGGTTCATATCCCGCATTGGGGCGATGACTTCCATATCGGTCTGGCGGAAAACGGCTTCGAAGCGGAGCTGATCATTGCCTTTTCCCGTGCAGCCATGCGCAAGGGCAACTGCACCTTCTTTTCTGGCAATTTCTACTACTTTTTTCGCAATCAGGGGTCGGGCAACCGATGTGCCCATAACATAGCCTTCGTAGCTTCCGTTGGCTTTGATTAAGGGGAAGATGTAGTCTCTTATGAACTCTTCCTTTGCATCTACTGTGTAATGTTTGTCGCTTATCTTCTCGGCTTTTGCATTCGCCCTTTTGATTTCCTCTTCAGGCTGCCCTACATCTACCGAGACTGTAATTACTTCATCGTACCCGTACTTTTCCTTGAGGATGGGGATGCACACCGAGGTGTCAAGCCCTCCTGAATATGCAAGTGCAACTTTTTTTGCCATGCTTTTACTACCCCTTTATGGATTAGACAAATAAGAGTGATGAGTGACTTTGAGTGATGAACGACCTGAAACAGATCTAATGAAATTGAGTAGGAGCTAATAAGATTGAATAAGATTCAATGATTCAATAAATCTGTAGTCAAAACAAAATATATAAAGATGGCTGACAGCCATCTTTTCTGGTTCAGAGCAGTTACGTAGAACTTTGGTTCGGAAATTTTCCTAATTATTTTTGTTCTTGACAGCTTTTACACTATTCTTTCTGGCTTTCACCAGTTTTACTCGATCTTTGCCGATTCAGCTTCTTTTTCCTGAACAAGATTTAGTTCGGATTTTTTAGCCTGTCCCATCTCGCTGTGGTACTCGTTAATGGATTTAATCGTAAGCTCCCGTCCTTTCTTCATGGTCTCGATGGCATCGGCTGCAGCAATAGCTGCCTGCATTGTGGTGATGTATGGAACCTTGAAATCCACAGCTGCCCGCCTGATTCTTGAGCCGTCTTTCCGGGACTGTCTGCTTGTCGGAGTATTGATGATAAGGTCAACCTCGTCCCTGCGCATCATATCTATAACATTCGGGCTTCCGTCGTGGACTTTTTTTACCACATCCATGAAGATCCCGTGCTTTGCAAGATGATTAACAGTTCCTTCCGTGCCCATAAGTTCAAGCCCTGCTTCTTGCAGTTTCCTTGCAACACCTACGAGTTCGGTTTTATCAGCATTCCTTATGGATAGGAAAACTTTTCCAGTAAGGGGCAGCAGGTTGTCAGCTGCAAGTTCAGCCTTATAGTATGCCCTTCCGAAGTCATAGTCAATACCCATGACCTCGCCAGTACTTTTCATTTCTGGCCCGAGAATAGGGTCTGCGCCTGGCAATTTATCGAAAGGAAGAAGGACTTCTTTAATCGAGACATGTTTGGGTTTTGGCTCGTCAGTGTATCCCAGGCTCTTTAAGCTGTGCCCTATAATAACTTTGGCTGCGATCTTTGCAAGCGGAATTCCCACGGCTTTTGAGACAAAGGGAATTGTCCTGCTTGAGCGGGGATTTGCTTCAAGTACAAAAACCTTCCCGTCTTTTTCTGCCATCTGGATATTGATCAGGCCTTTGACCTTGAGACCAAGAGCTATTTTGCGTGTATAATCCCTGACCTGGGCAAGCACCTCAGGAGAGAGGGTCTGGGGAGGAATTACACAAGCAGAATCTCCGGAATGTACGCCTGCCTCTTCAATGTGCTCCATGATTGCACCAATAAGTACATCTTCCTGGTCGCAGACAGCATCGACGTCGATTTCGCTGGCTGCCTCAAGGAAATCGTCAATAAGGATCGGGTGTTCGGGCGAGACCCTTACTGCCTCTCTCATATAGCGTTCAAGGTCTATCTCATCATACACGATTTCCATTGCCCGCCCACCCAGTACGTAAGATGGGCGCACAAGCACAGGGAAACCGATCCGCTTTGCAACCTCAATTGCCTCTTCCTGGGAAGTTGCATAGCCGCCTTCAGGCTGCGGAATGCCGAGCTTCTGCATAAGGAGATAGAACTTTTCCCTGTCTTCGGCAAGATCCATGTCCTCAGGATCAGTGCCCAGAATTACGGTATTAAGGTCTGTCCTGCGCTTTAACTCCTGCTTGAGGGGCAGTGCAAGGTTCACCGAGGTCTGTCCTCCGAACTGCACAAGCACTCCATCAGGTCTTTCACGCTCGATGACGTTCATTACATGTTCCAGAGTCAGCGGCTCAAAAAAGAGCTTGTCCGAGGTATCGAAGTCTGTAGATACAGTTTCGGGATTGTTGTTGATGATAAGAGTTTCTATGCCTTCTTCCCTAAGCGCAGTGACAGCATGGACGGTACAGTAGTCGAATTCGATTCCCTGTCCTATCCTGATAGGGCCTGCTCCGAGAATAAGAATTTTCTTCCTGTCTGTCGGGTTTGCCTCGCAGGTATCCTCATAAGTAGAGTAGTAATATGGGGTAGCTGCCTCGAATTCGGCTGCACAGGTATCCACCATCTTGAAAGTAGCCAGAATTCCTGCTTCATGCCTGAGGTCACTGATTTCCTCTCTTGTTCTGCCGGTCAGCTCAGCAAGACGGGTATCCGAGAAACCCATTCTTTTTGCTTCGCGCAGGAGTTCAGGTGTAAGTTCTTCCTTCCTGATGCGCTTTTCCATTTCCACGATCCCTTTCATTTTCGAGATGAAGAAAGGATTGATGCTCGAAAGTTCGGCAATTTCCTTTACCGACATACCCCGCTCAAGCGCATGGTAGATAACAAAAAGACGTTCGCTTGTGGGGGTCTTGAGAAGGGTTTTGATCTCAGGCTCCTCCCATTGTTTTGTTCCCAACTGAGAGTCAATATCGAGAGAGTTGAAAGCCTTCAGCAGGGACTCCTCAATTGTCCTGCCGATTGCCATGACTTCACCCGTACTTTTCATGGCTGTTGTCAGGGTCTTGTCTGCAGTTTTGAACTTATCAAAAGGCCACCTGGGAATCTTTGTGATTACGTAGTCCAGAGCCGGCTCAAAAGAAGCAGGAGTGCTCTTGGTAACGTTATTTATGATTTCGTCAAGTGTCATTCCGATTGCGATTTTTGCGGTCACGCGGGCAATCGGGTAGCCTGTTGCCTTTGATGCAAGGGCTGATGACCTTGACACCCTGGGATTTACCTCAACAACACGGTAATCGCCGTTTTTTAAGGCATACTGGATATTGCACCCACCTTCGATCTTGAGGGCACGGATAATCTTGATTGAGGCGCTCCTGAGCATCTGGTGCTCGGCATCGCTCAGGGTTTGGGAAGGAGCAACAACTGCCGATTCGCCTGTGTGAACACCCATAGGGTCAATGTTTTCCATGTTACAGATTACGATACAGGTATCGTTCGCATCTCGCATGACCTCGTACTCGATCTCTGCCCAGCCAAGCACGCTTTCTTCAATAAGCACCTGCGAAATCCGGCTGCGTCTGAGCCCGCGTTCCGTAATCTCAAGCAGTTCCTCTTTTGTGCGGGCAATTCCGCCTCCTGCACCGCCGAGGGTATAAGCCGGGCGGACAATGAGCGGAAGACCGAGTTCTTCAACAACTTCTTCAGCTTCTTTTAAGGAGTGGACTGCTCTGCTCAAGGGTACTTTTTCCCCTATCCTGAGCATGGTCTCTTTGAAGAGTTCCCTATCTTCCGTGTTTTTAATAGCTTCGATAGGGGTTCCGAGAATTTTAACTCCATATTTCTCAAGAACACCCATTTCTGCAAGTTCACTGGTAATATTGAGGCCAGTTTGTCCTCCAATACCTGCAATAATCCCGTCAGGACGTTCTTTTTCTATAATCTTTTCTATTATCCTTGCATCAAGGGGCTCAATATAGACCGAATCCGCCATTTCAGGGTCGGTCATTATGGTTGCAGGGTTTGAGTTTACAAGTACAACCTTTATCCCTTCTTCTTTCAAGGATCTGCATGCCTGGCTGCCTGAGAAATCGAATTCTGCAGCCTGCCCTATAGTAATTGGCCCTGAGCCTATAAGCAGAACCTTCTTAATGTCCTCGCGCTTAGGCATTAAACTTCACCTCCAAGAACCTTCACAACCTTACCAAAGAACGTTCCCTCAGTATCCAATGGTCCTGCCTGGGCTTCAGGGTGGAACTGCACGCTGAAAATGTCCAGGTTTTTATGGGTAACCCCTTCTACGGTTTTGTCGTTTACGTTCAGGTATTTTATATCGAGCCCTGTCCCATCAAGTGAATCTGCATCAACTGCATACCCGTGGTTCTGGGAAGTTATGAAAATCCTGTTTTCAACAAGGTCCTTTACAGGCTGGTTTCCTCCCCTGTGCCCGAATTTCAATTTATAAGTCCTCGCTCCCATAGCAAGCGAGATAATCTGGTGCCCAAAACAGATTCCGCAGACCGGAATCGTGCCTGCAAAAGCCTTTACGGCGTTAATCGCATCCTTTGCTTTTTCAGGGTTGCCTGGTCCGTTTGAGATTATAAGGATATCTGGTTCATAGCTTGCAATTTCTGCGGGTTTTGTAGTTGCAGGAACCAGTGTAAGGTCAATTCCCCGGCTGTGCAGGCTATTTATAATGCTGCGCTTTATCCCGAGGTCAACCACAACCGCATGTTTACGTTTGCTTATGCCTTTCCAGGCGCCTTCAGCTCCGGGTATGAAACGAGGCTCTTTGCAGGTCACAAGGGAAATAAGTTCCTCATCCGTGATCTGTGGAAGGTTTCTTGCAATATTGACAGCTTCTTCCCCATCGTCACTGCCAGTAATAAGGGCTGCCCGCATGGTTCCGCGTTCTCTCATTTTAATGGTGAGCATCCGGGTATCCACACCTTCAATTCCTGGCTTTCCTTCATCCTCCAAAAATTTGTGGATAGAACGGGTGGATTTGTAATGATAAGGCTTTTTGCAGGCCTCCCTTACAACAAGCCCTTCTGCATGGATATTATCGGATTGGACGCGCTCTCCGCTGACACCATAGTTTCCGATAAGGGGATAAGTAAACATTAAAATCTGGCCCTTGTAGGAAGGATCTGTTAGAGCCTCCTCATATCCTGTGAATTGAGTGGTAAAAACAAGTTCGCCGCAAGCTGTGCCTTCGGCACCAAAACCGGTGCCCTTAATAACTGTTCCGTCTTCTAAGCCTAGTACTGCTTTCATCATCTGAACCTGCGAGTAAATGTCATAAGACATGTATAAGTGTTACGATGAATTTCCTCATTCCTGGATTTTCCATATTTTTTCAGTTTTTTAATATATAAATTTTTCAATTAAATATCCCCCGCGGAAAACCGCCCTTTATACTGCAAAATAAGGTTTTACTCCAGCATATCAGGCACACAAAATAGAGTTTGTTCATGCCATGAGAAATACAATTGTTAGGGATACAATTATTAGGGTAGGGCAATGAAAAATAAAATTTTTAATGTAAAAATCTCGAATAATTGATGAAAAATATTGGTTTACTTAAGTGAACCACCGAAACACAATAATTTCTTAAAATGATACTAAATTGTAATATTTCCTTATGTTGATTGAAGCCCAATTTCATACTTTTAGATCATAAAACCATGTGCATTTATGCCAAATTTATGGCTCGGAATTTTTATTTTTGATTTTATTTTCCTGGTTTTTCCTTTACTTTTATTTCCTGGTTTTTCCTTTACTTTTATTCTCCTCCTTTACTTTTTTACCTTTTTTCTTTATTGAATTAGTACTCGGGAGGCATGCTCACAGGAGTTTAATATTAATAGAATGCCAATCTTTTATCAGAGTAATTCTTCAGATTGAGAGCAGACTACTTTTATAAACCAATCCAGAATGCGAATTATGGCGTTTAAATTTTGAGAATATAGTTTTTAATTACTTACCTACATCTGAGGCAGAAAAATGGCAAAAATGGCAAAAATGGCAAATGTACTTAAAGAGCTCGACAGGTCGGCAGGGGAAGCTTACAAAAAGGGCAGGATTTCTTTTCAAATAGGCAGGTTTGAAGAGGCGCTTACTGATTATAACGAAGCGGCTGATGCCTGGAACAGGGCAGCAAGCATATCATTCGAAATAGGGAAAAAAGCTAGCGGAAAAGCGTTTCTTGAGAAAGCCTGGGATGCAAGGTCGTGTTACGGAATGGCGCTTTTCAAGCTTGAAAGGTACGAGGAAGCCCTGGGAATTGTTGATGCTGCACTTGAGCTTAAGCCTGAAAGCCCTGTTGAGTGGTCCAATCGGGGTTTTGTGCTATCAGCCCTGAACAGAAATGAAGAAGCCCTGGAAGCTTTTAACAGGGCGCTTGTACTTGATCCCGAATCTCCTAAAATCCTTACCAGTATGGGTATAGTGTATTTCAGGATGGGACTATTGGAAAAGGCTCTTGATACTTTCGATTGTGCTCTTGCAGCCGAACCCAAAAAAGCGTCGGATTGGGCTTGCAAAATTCCCAGGTTCAGTTTCTTTTCCCGGAATAAAGCTCCCATTATGAAGCCTGATAATGCCGGAGCTTGGTACTGGAAAGGCAAGGTATTTCTCGAACTTGGAGAAAATGAAAAAGCCCTTAACGCCTTCAAGATGGCTCTTGAGAGCGATCCTGACCACCTCGACTCGCTCCTCACAGGAGGAGACTTGCTTTGTAAATTTGAGGAATACGATGAGGCTCTCAGATGCTATGTACGCGCCCTGAAGCTCAGCCCTGGAAACGAAGCTGCCAGCAGGGGAAAAGAATTTTGTGAAGCGAAAATTAATGGGTGTTAAAGGAAGAATTGTCAAGCAGCCTGTTTTAAGCTACGAAGATTCAGATTCGATCAGAATTTAATCGTAATTTAATCCTGCATTTTATTCATTTCACCTGACTTTAAATATTTAAGATCCTTTATAGTAATATTGTCTTTAATTCAGGAGAAAGCATTGATGGGCTTTATATCGAATTTACTCGGCAAAGATAAGACTCAGAGCTTTTTGGAAGCTTGCAAACATGGGCAGACAAAAAATGTAGAGAAACTCTTGAAGAGCGGAAAAATTGGGGTTAACTTCCAGGATGCATATGGTAGAACCGGGCTTATTTATGCGGCAAACAACGGACACCGAGACCTTGTACAATTCTTTATTGAAAACGGTGCCGATCTTAATATCCAGGATGAGAATGGCGATACTGCTCTAATTTCTGCGGCAAAGATAGAACGAGGGGATATTCTTGACCCGCTAATTAAAGCTGGTGCCGATCTTGATATTCAGGATGGAAACGGTGAAACTGCTCTGAAGTTTGCAGTAAAAGTAGGGTTCAGGCAGATTGCCGGGCAGCTTATCGAGAGTGGTGCCAATCTCAATATCCAAGACAGGAACGGCGAAACTGCTTTGATTTCTGCTGCAAACGGGGGACATAAAGACCTTGTCGAACAGCTCGTTAAAGCCGGTGCAGACCTCAATATTCAGGACAAAAACCATAATACAGCTTTGAATGCAGCAGCTAAAATCGGGCATAAGGGTATTGTTGAGTTACTTGTTAGTGCCGGCTCAGATCCTGATATTCAGGACAAAAGCGGTAAAACGCCTCTGATTTATGCCGCAGAGCGAGGATACAGGGATATTGTAGAGATACTTGTTGAAGGTGGTACCGATCTCAATATCCGGGATGAAAGCGGGCTTACTGCTTTGATGCTTTCAGCACAGTCAGGGTATAAGGATGTAGTTGAATTACTTATTAAAGCTGGTGCCGACCTTACCATTCAGGATCATAATAACAATACTGCTCTTGATATCGCAGCAGAAATGGGGTTCAACGAGATTGTTGATTTGCTCGCTAAAGCCAATGAAGGTTCCAGACCCTGATTTCTTTGGAAGGAAATCTCATGGCATTATTTAATAGATCGTGCCCAAGAGCCCTCTCTACTACGTTTTTAACTGCAATGAGTAAAACAGGAAAAGCCCTCGCATGAATTGATATACCCTCATATAATTATTTGCCCTCGTATAATTGATATACCAGCGTGACAATCCTTATTGCTATGAACAGCAGCAAATCCGAAAACTCAGCTTTACCTTCTTATCTAACTGACCTTGTAGCCCATGAAAAAGGTCTTGTCCGACAGATTACTCCTATTTACGAGTCTGTCGCTTTTTCAAGCCCGGTGCTCGACCAGTTCATGGGCATTATGCCTGATCTCAATAATCGACTCTCTCCTAACAGGAATCTGGGACTTTCTTCTTCCTGCCATCTCCGTCTGAGTCCTGAACCTCTTCCGAGACTTGTTTCTAATTCCTGTACAGGAATCAGTTCTGCTCCTCTTCCTGAGTCCATATTCGAAACTCTGAAGATACCTGCAGGAAAAGGGCTTGAGATCCTGCCTGACCTGTCCGGAAAAACGCTGATAGAAGCAGGAATTCGTACGCTCAGCGCAGATCTTCCTATTGCTCCTCTTGTAAGCAGGTTTGCAACGCTCAGGCAGGTCGAAGGCGGGCTGAAGGAAAACGAGAAGGATAGGGAATAAGGAGAGAATTATGAGAATAGGGAAACTATTCTCTATTTAACTATTTTATTTCATCTTAGTTTCCAGATAATGCTATTCTTGCTTAGTGGAAACATTATCTTACTTGATGAGAAAAGCTCTCTTACTTAATGAAAAAAATATTCTTACTTAACGAAAAAAATTGTTCTTATTTAATGAAAAAAGTAATCGTTTTTCAAAAGAAATCGTTTTTCATGTAATTTATTTGAAGACTATTTAAATTTTATATTAAATCTCTGGAATTTTCTTCAATAACTCAAGCTGTTGCTTTCTTCAAAGCCCTTTCAAACCTCTCAAGCCCGAGGTCAATCTCTTCGTTTGTAATTACCAGAGGCGGAGAGAAGCGGATTACCGAATCCCCACAGGGAAGGAGCAGAATTTTCTCTTTAAAGGCTTCATTGATAATTTTATCCCGTGTCAAGGGGTCTATGGATTTATCGGGTTTTACAATCTCTAAGCCGATCATAAGACCGAGACCGCGTACATCCCCTATGCAAGGGAAGTTATCCTGAAGCTCCCACAGGCGTTGCTTCATATAGGAACCAAGTTCTTTTACCCGAGTTTCCATGTTTTCCCTTTCCAGAAATTCAAGAGAAGCAAGAGATGCGGCTGAAGAAAGAAGATTTCCTCCGAAGGTATTTGAATGGACGCCTGGAGGCCAGTCCATAAGCTCGCGATCTGCAAGCATTGCGCCCATAGGGAGACCTGCTCCGAGAGCTTTTGCAAGGCAGGAAATCTCAGCTCTGACCCCAAAGTTTTCCAGGGCAAGGAAGGGACCTGTCCTGAAACAGCCAGTCTGAACCTCGTCAGATACAAGAAGAACATCATTGTCAGTACAGATCTGCCTTACTTCCTCATGAAACTCAGGAGGAGGAACGATATATCCGCCTTCTCCCTGGACCGGTTCCACGAAAACGGCAGCAGTATCCTCCGGGCTCAAATCCCGCCTGAAAATAAGATTTTCTAGCTCTTTTGCACATTCGATCCCGCACGAGGGATACTCGAGTTTAAGCGGACAGCGGTAACAATAGGCATAGTGGGAATGGGCTGTGCGAAACGCAGGAAAATGTTCCTTTTGCCTGACTTTTGAGCATGTCAGGGAGAGAGAACCCAGAGTGCGACCATGAAAAGCATTATAAAAAGAGATAAGACCCTGACGTTTTGTTTTCCAGAAGGCAAGCTTGATTGCTGCTTCCACGGCTTCAGTTCCGCTATTGCAGAAGAAGACCTTTGAATAACCTGAAAGCTTTTCTAACTTTTTTGCAAGCTTCAGCGGAGGCTCGGCAAAAAAGTCCCCGTATCCGCAGTGAGTCATTTTCTTAAGCTGGGCTGAGATTGCAGCCTCAACCTCAGGATTGGAATGACCTGCATTCATAACAGCAATCCCGGCAACCAGGTCAATATACTCATTTCCATCGATATCCCTTATTATTGAGCCCTTTGCACTGTCCACAACAAGAGGATAGGGTCGAGCTGCACAGGCTGACATTATATTGCAGTCCTGCTCGATAATCTCCCTGGCTTTTGGGCCAACAAAATCAAGCAGTCCGATTTTTTCCTCATCAAGATCAGTACCCTGCTTCGAAACCTGCGCCTTAATCTTCTCAGGCTTTTCCATGCCCAGTACCTCTCCAAAATCCCCAATTTTCTCCTGATCCAAAATTATTCCTCCCATTTTCCCAATACTTTCAGAATCTCATTCCGGCAGATCGATCTGAGCTTTTTGCAGCCTGCCGCTATAGTCTATATATACGGCTTTTACCTCGGAGAACTCCCTTATAGCATCTGTCCCAGCTTCCCGGAAGCCGTTCCCTGTCCCTTTCACACCCCCGAAAGGAAGATGGACTTCGGCTCCTATAGTAGGGGCATTAATATATGTAATTCCGGCTTCGATTCTCTCGATCGCTTTAAAAGCATTACCTATATTTCCGGTGTAGATTGCCGAAGAAAGCCCGTACTTAGTATTGTTGGCAACCTCAATTGTCTCTTCCAGGTCAGAAACCGTAATAATCCCGAGTACAGGCCCGAAGATCTCTTCCTGTGCTATCCTCATCTCAGGCCTGACATCCGTAAACACTGTGGGCTCGAAGAAATATCCTGGAAGCCCAGGGTCTATTCGGTTTCCCCCTGTAAGCAGGGTTGCGCCTTCTTCTATCCCTATGCTCACATACTTTTCCGTTTTCTCAAGCTGGGCTTTACTTATCAAAGGCCCAATATCCGTTTCAGGCAGGAGTCCGTTGCCGAGCCTGAGAGCTTTAACTTTCGCAATCAGCCGTCTGGTGAATTCATCCTTCACTTTCTCATGTAGAATCAATCTGCTCGTAGCCGTGCAGCGCTGTCCCGTCGTCCCGAAAGCTCCCCACAACACACCTTCAAGTGCAAGTTCAAGGTCAGCATCATCCATAACAATTACCGGGTTTTTGCCTCCGAGCTCCAGAGAAACCCGTTTCATGGTTTTTGAACATTCTTCCATTATCCATTTTCCTGTATCAAGGCTGCCTGTAAAGGAAATGGCATTTATGCGAGGGTGCTGGACTATGGCTTTCCCGACAGTTCCTCCTGGCCCTGTAACAAGGTTTATTACTCCCGGAGGCAGACCAGCTTCTATAAGCACCTCTATCAGCTTGAAGGCAAGCAGGGGCGCATCACTTGCAGGTTTGAATACGATTACATTTCCAGCTATAAGGGCTGGCATAATCTTCCAGGCAGGAATCGCAAGAGGGAAGTTCCAGGGCGTAATCACGCCAACAACTCCTATCGGTCTCAGTACGGTCATGCAAAACTTTTGCTTGAGTTCGGAGGGCGTTGTCTCCCCGAACATCCGCCTCCCTTCTCCTGCAGCATAATTTGTTATATCAATGGCTTCCTGTACGTCCCCCCCTGTTTCAGGCAGGATCTTTCCCATCTCTTGTGTCATAAGGACAGCAAGTTCTTCCTTTCTTTCCTGCAAAATCCGGACTGCCCTGAAAAGTATTTCAGCTCTTCTTGGAGCCGGAATTCTGCTCCATATTTTAAAACCTGACTCGGCAGCCTCAACCGCCCTATCCACATCTTCAGCTCCAGCTACCTGTATCATGGCAACGCTTTCCAGAGTAGCCGGGTTTATATCTTCAAAAACCTCTCCTGTTGACGAGTCTTTAAACTCTCCCCCAATAAACAGCTTGTATTCCTGAACCATACAATCCCTTCGAAAATATCAGTATAAAAGAAGATAAATATATTCCATAAATTTTTGCCCACGGGCAGCTCAACTTTCTATTGCACAGGTCAAGTAAAAATTCGATCAGGTTTCGTAAAAACCTGTTAAGGAAAAAAGGTACGGAAGCAGGATTAGCAAAAGCTATTGATGTATGAACACTCTAAACCACACACTCTGGATCTGGTTGAAAGCCTCTGCAAGGTCTCAGGTCTTCAGCTCTTATTATCAACCTGCACCGCTGTTGACAGCCTGCCAGATCTTTTTTGACAATTCGGAATACTGAGCCTTTGGATCCCCTATCTTCTGGATAAATGAATTCACGCCATTTTCAATTGCCTTATGTATGACATCTTCCTTGCTCACTCCAGTGAACATTATGAAGGGGATGTCAATACTTCTGTCACGGATAGTTTTCAAAAATGTAATGCCGTCCATAATAGGCATGTCATAGTCGGAGACTACCACATCATAAGACTCATTTTCCAGTCTCTCAAGGGCTTCCTGTGCAGAGTTTACAGTGTCCGATTTTATATTATGGAAAAGCTCAAGAAATGTCTTTGATAGCTCTAGAAATAGGGGGTCATCGTCTACGAGCAGTACTTTCACGGGGGGTCTTCTCCTGAGGTTATTTTTTTCTGTAACCTTCCTGTGGATCAGTTACCACTTACCATCTTCTGGTAAGAAGTAACAAAATCTCAACCTCGTTTATTATTAGTATAAATGTCTTAATTAATATAAAAAGTTAACTTCTGTACTATATAACGGGAGTTTTTGTATCATAGAAATGAAATTCTTTGTACTCCAAAAATAAGAATGAAAAGTAAGAATGAATGAAAAAATGAAAATGAATGAGAAATGAAAATGAGTAAGAAATGAAAATGAGTGAAAAAGAAAATGAACGAAAAAGAAAACAAATGGAAAGGAAAATGGATGAAAAAAATGAATAAAGATTAGAGAATGTAATAAAGAAGAAAAATGAATAAATTAGAAAATATAAAAAAAGAAAAAGGGTAATTTAAACCTGGTTAATAAAATCATCCAGTTCTTTTTTCAGCATCTGGCTAAGGATTTTTCCATCAACCACGCCTCTGTATTCCTTCATGACAATGCCCATAAGGGGACCAAGAGCTGCTGGACCTTTTTCCTTGATAAAGTCTCCTCTCTCCCTGACTGTTTTCTTGATGAAATTCTCGACCTCCTGAGGGTCAAAGGCACTGAGCCCAAGCTTTGAAATCGCTTCAGGAACACTCAGCTCCGGTTCTTTTGCAAGAGCTGTCAGAAGATCCTGGATAGCTTCTTTTGCAATTTCCTGATTTGAGATGGCTGCAAAAAGCCCTTTGAAATGCTCATCCGTAAGATTTTCGGTCTCGACCCCGTTTCTCCTGATTTCCGGAACAATTCCTACAAGCGTTCTGGCGATCAGGGTTGGGTTTACGTTTGCATCTTTTCTATAAGTTCCGACCAGGCTCTCAAAGAGAGGAAGATACTTTGAATAGGCTATTTTTTCGGCAAGCTCTTTATTTAAGCCGTTTTCGGAGATAAAACGCTTCGCCCGTTCGGTCAGAAGTTCAGGGATCTCGATTGAGTCGAAGTATTCCTGTGAAATTTCTATCGGAGGCACATCAGTTTCAGGGTACATCCTTGCTGCTCCCGGAAGGGGGCGCATATAAGCAGTATTTCCATCGGGAAGGGCTCTTCGGGTTTCTTCAGGAACTCCTTTAATTGCCTCTTTTGCCCTTGCAATAACCGCTTCGATTGCAAGCCTGGCTTTTTCGGGTTCGTCTGCAACCATTATTACGGCATCCTCAGGATGTGCACCTACGGCGTCCCTGACAGCCTGAACTTCCTTATCGGTAATCCCGTAGTTGGGAAGTTCATCGGTATGGAAAATCCCTCCTACACCAGCAGTCTTTGCCCTGTCCGAAAACTCGGTTCCGAGCCTTCTTCCTGGCTGCACTTCTTTGCCTACAAGTCCGCCGAATTTCCTGAGAAGGGCGGCAAGAACTGCGCCTTTTTTCACGCCTTTTTGCAGGACTTTGGACTTTGTATCTATGAAAAGCCCTGTTACGTCGTAAATCTCTTCGCAGACGAAGGCTTTTCTTTCCATGAGTTCCTGTCGGATAAAAAGAAGATTCAACTGCCTTTTTACTTCCCTGCGAACGATATCTTCTATGAGGTCAAGCGCCTGTACACCTTTTATTTCAACTCTTGCGCCCTCGGAAATTGAGATATTCACATCCTGCCTGATTGTTCCAAGCCCGCGCTTTACTTTCCCTGTGGATCTGAGGAACATTCCTATCTGTTCGGCAACCTCTCGGGCATGACGAGGGGACTTTATATCCGGTGCAGTGGCGAGTTCTACAAGCGGGATTCCCAGCCTGTCAAGGGAATAAACGATTGAGTCTCCGATTTCCTCAATTTTCTGGGCAGCTTCTTCTTCCACGCAGAGGCTGTCAATTCCGCAACGCCCCTCGGAGGTTTCAATATACCCGTTGCTTGCAAGAAAAGCCGTTCTCTGAAACCCGCTTGTATTCGACCCATCTACCACGATTTTTCTCATAACGTGCATCTGATCCACAGGTTTCATGTTGAAGAGTTTTGCAATCTCGAGGGAAATTTCCAGGGCTTCCTTATTAAGTTCTCTTGGAGGCTCCTCATCATTTTCTACAAGGCAGGTCGTATCATAAGCCTTATAGATATACTTCCTCCTGATCTTGGTCTGCTCCACCGCAGCCCTGTCCATTTCTCCCATCTCACTTTCCGTAGCCCTGAGATACCTGAAAAACTCAAAGTTTGAATCCCTTACATCCCTTAAAACGGTTGGACACCTGCAGAACAGCTTCTCCTTCGAGTCCAGCTGCTGGTGGATCTCAAGCCCGGCTTTCAGCCCAAGTTCACTGTAATCGTATTTTTCCATATTTTCACCCGAATCTAAGCAGGAAGCGCCTTAATTCTCCTTAACTCCCATAAAATCTTATCAATTTCTTTGAATACTACTGAATTTCCCTGAATACTAACTAAATTTCCTCGAATACGAGCTGAATTTCTTTAGTTTTTCTTTAAATTCTCTTTAATATTCCCTTCAGCCCTTTCTAATTTTCTTTTAAATCCTATCCTTTAAATTGCGTCCTTTTGCTCTCCTTCAGTATTAAATCCTTGGCTCGTTACTTCCTCTCTTATCTTTAAACTTTTTTGCGCTCGATTCCTCTCTTAGTCTTTTAGGTGCTGTACTGTTAATTGTCAATTGTTATTGATAATCACTGGGTAAGGAATTGAATGTAAAAGGTATGATAGAAGGTATAAAGGTATCTCTATATATAAGAGTGAAGCTATCTTATTGACAGGTTAAATAATATCTTACTAAAGAATAGAATGAGTAAAGATCTTTATTCCCCATCTTAACTTCTGTTTGAATCTAATTTAGGAGCATACATTTCTCTAGCCTTCACTCTTTTACATCTCGATCTGTAGATTTCATCAAGAGCCAGTCATAAACGCAATCCTTCGAGAACTTATGTTTCAGAGATGAAAAATTCTTATTAACTGCATTTTGGATGAAACTATAAGCTGGAGATATAACATGTCCCAGCTGCTCAAATTTTAGCTCTTACGGATGTAAATTCGACACCGCAACGTTCACACATATTAATTTAACAAAATTAAGCGGGCAAATTCTCATTTTAATACACGATTTAGAACAAAAATTTACGTTTACTAATACAATTTCTTAAATTCTTATATGAATTTCATATTCCTTGATATATACTAAAGTAAATATTAAAGTCTGGAAGAGTAATTTCCAGACATCTTTATTTTTGGGGGGATGACATGAAAATAAAATATATGTTAATAATTTGCCTTTTTATTTTTTTATTAATATTTACAGGAATAGCAGCTGCAGCGGTAGCCGAAGGAAATGAGACTCGGATTACCGCCAATGAAGCCGATCAGAGCAACTCTGCGGCATTCGGGAACATTATAGTCTGGGAAGATTATCGCAATGCTGACGGCTACGAGTCTACAGATATCTATGCTTACGACCTTTCCACTGGTAAAGAAATGAGAATAACCAACAATACATCCCTGAAGTACTCGCCTGTCATTTACGGAGACATAATAGCATGGGAAGATAACCGCAATGGGAACTGGGATATTTACGTTTACAACCTTTCAACATCCACGGAGACGCGGATCACTCGAAATGAGTTCGACCAATATGCGCCTTCCCTCTATGAAGACAAACTGGTCTGGCTGGATGGGCGCCACGGAGGAGGAAGTCTGGATGCTGACCACTGGCCTGAAGGAAACTGGGATGTTTTCATGTACAACCTTTCCACCTCCACAGGAATCCGGATTACCAAGAACGAATCATGGAAGACTTTCCCAGCAATCTATGAAGATAAAATCATCTGGGTAGACGGGCGGAACGGCGAGCCTCTATACTCGCACCAGATCGTTGATGGGGATCTCTACATGTATGACCTCTCAACAGCGCAGGAAACCAGGCTCGTCTCAGGTGTTTCTTCCGATGCCAGGCCTGACATTTATAAGGACAGAATAGTCTGGGAAGATGACCGCAATCGAAACTCCGATATCTATATGTACGACCTTGTAAACTCCACCGAGGTTCAGATAACCGACAATGAATCAGAACAGTGGCGCCCTGCTCTCTATGAAGACAGGATAATCTGGACGGATTATCGCAATGGTAACGGATGGGATAATCCTGACATTTATATGTACAACCTCTCCACTTCCGAAGAAATGCAGATAACGACAAACGAATCTGAGCAGTGGGCGGATGACATCTTCGGCGACAGGATTGTATGGACCGATAACCGCAACGGAAATAACGATATTTACATGTTCACTCTCCGGGCTTCTGGAGAAACTATAGAAGAAAAAGCTGCTAAAAAAGAAACTGTAGAGGAGAAAACTGTCAAGAAAGAGACTGTAGAAGAAAAAGCTGCTAAGAAAGAGGCTGTAAAGGAGAAAACTGACAAAAAAGAAACTGGAGAGGAAAAAACTGATAAAAAAGAACTGTCTAAGATGAATTCCGTAGAAGAGCTGAAAAAACTCAAAGCACATGTGAATTCTCTTGACATGGAGCCCTCTGCAAAGAATTTGCTCAATGCAAAGCTCAGGTATACGATCAAGTCTCTTGAAGCCGGGGACACTGATACAGCCATGGTTAAGCTTGGCTTTTACATTGAATGCGTTTTAATCATGGAAGCAGAAGGCAGGATAGAAAGCGAAGATGCACATTATATAATCAGCGAAGCCAAAAGAATTTTCGATATGATAGAAAGTTCGTGAAGTTTTAGAGGGTGATGTACGCCTTTGCAGCGTTGAGTGTGTTTATAATAGCATATATTTTATCACAGATGTCTCACGCCTATAGCACGCATTATGTGCTTATGACATGGGTCATGTGCTTATAACATACATCTGAGATAATCAGGATTTGTATTGTTTAAATAACGACGATATATCCTGATATTCACCCCTTTCATTCTTTTTTTTATTTCAGAGTTTTCAGTCATGAAAATTATCTTACAAATCTATGAATTGTGTCAGCCTTCCTGATCGGCTGCCAGTTGACCAGGATGCTGTAAGTCTAAAGCCGGGCTGTATCAGTCGCGGTCTATTAAGTATCAGTCGCGATCTATTAGAGTTAAATGAACTTGATTACTAACAAGGAAAACAGAGTGATAAAACAGATGAAAATAAATAAGTGCATCACTATTCCGAGAGCTACCTCATGAGTCACCTCATGATCCTTTAGATATGGAATGTTCTGCTTTACAGTTGAGAGAAAATTTCCAATAGGATCTGCCATGCTTATACAATAATTTTTTTCCCATATATAGAATTATAGCTTTGAACCGGTGCAACCACTATGGAAATAATACAGTAGTATAAATCGACATCTCAGGCTAACATGAAAAAGTTAACCTGGCTTTTCACTTTTAGATCTCCGATGCTGTTATATTTCGTGCAGGTTAATAGGTAAATGGTGATTTTTCATAAGTGACGTTACTTTTAAGAAAATAATGATTGCAACTGACGGTTCGGTCTGCTCAAGGATTGCTGCCAGTAGAGGGATAGAACTTGCCAGGTTGAGCGGAGGAACAGTTTACGCGGTTTATGTAGTATCCACAGAGTACTTTTCTTCCATGGCTGTGGATTTTGACCGCGAGCGGATGTATGAAGCTCTGAGAAAGGAGGGATGCAAAGCTGTAAGCTACATAAATGAGATAGGAGAACTGAAAAATGTTAATGTGGAGACCGTCCTGCTTGAAGGTCATCCTGCCGATGAACTGATCAGGTTTGCAGAGGAAGAAAAAATGGATATCATTGTTATGGGCATGATTGGAAGAACAGGTCTTGACAGGCTGATCCTGGGCAGCGTCGCAGAAAAAGTGATACGGCACTCAAAAGTTCCTGTAATGGTCGTAAAAGAGAAATGTGACTCCTGAGAGGGGAACGGCAGGCTATGAATCGAAGCCTTAAAGCTCTCTTCATGCTTGCAACTTTCCCTATGTATGGAGCTTTATATCTTATTCTTATATCTTAATCTCATCTCTGAATTTTCACGGCTTACTCTCAGCTTATCTCAGTTTTCTTCAGAGCTAATTTGAGGATTTAAGGTCCGATTTCCTCTTTTTATAGCCCTCAGCTTTCGATTTCGATTTTCTTTTTCACGGCTGCGACTACATTTTTCGGAGAGTCGGTTTCCCAGAGTTTCCTGATTTTAGCGCTCCTGAGAGCTGGCATAAGGGCTTCGAGCTTTGCCTGCACGGCTGCAAGAAGTTCTTCATCAACTCCAGGAGGCTCAACGCCCATGAACTTCTGGGCTTTAAGGGTCTCGGTTTCCCTGGGAACGGCACGGTCGACGCCTTTCCTTACTCCTGTCTTCAGGGACTCAATTGCATCCCTCCACTGCGCAGCCCAGGGAGTATCAGGAATCTCGGTATGGTGAATTTCTGTCCTATCCACTTTAATGGCGTCAAGATGGCAGGCTTTCACACAGGCTCCACAGTACATACAGAAATCCTCTTTAAAAGCAATTTTCCGCGGGTCTTCAGGATCGGTAGGCACATACCACAGTTCCGAGGGACAAACGTTGAAACAGCCGCGGCAGCCCTGCGGATCACACTCCTTCAGATTCTTATCTATAAGGCTCAGCTGCCCTTCCATAGGCTTTTGCAGGTCTACGGCTTCATACGGGCAGACCGCTTTACAGCGGGCACACTGCGTACACTTCAGTTCGTCTACCGTGACTTTCCCCTCGACCTTTGGAGCCTCGCAGGGACGTTCTCCTTTAACTTTTATTGCTTCCTCGGGGCAGATATCCTGGCAGAGCACACAGTAATCGCATTTATCCTCATCTACAAGCAACTGCTCGAAAGGCACGGGATTTTCAGGAGTGGGTTCGCGCTCGAGCAGGATGAAAGCGTCACAGAACCGGGCGCAGATTCCACAGAAATTGCATTTCTCAGTGTCAATTGCAATTTCTCCCTCTGCCCCTTCCTTAAAAGGCGCAATTTCTTCTTTTTTCGGGAAGGTGAACTCAACTTCGATTGCATCCTGAGGGCAGGCTCCCTCACAGAGCGCACAGGGGAGGCACTTCTCGTTTATCTTAACATAAGTATCATACTTGGGGTACTGATTCTCATCAGGAACCTCTCCCACAGCTTCAAAGGTGATGGCATGCATAGGGCAAAGGTTTGAGCACATTCTGCAGAAAGTACACTTCTCAAGATCCATGATTACCGCAGGTGCATCAAGCCCGGTTGCAATCTCATGAATTGGACCCATTTCAAGGGCTTTTGTTGGGCAGATTTCAGCACAGATCCCACAGCCATTACAGCGCTTGTAGTCATAATCCAGGGTTTTGATAGACTTCTCGGTTGCCTGGGTATAGATAAAATGGGAACCCTGGAGATCCATGCTGGTTGTAACCGTAATCCTTTCCTGGGATTCTTCCTCAGCAGTCTCGGGTGCTTCAGCTTCGAGATCTTCGGTTTCGAACTCCTCAGTTTCAGCCTCTATAACTTCGTTTTCTCCGGCTTCGCAGCATCCCCTGCATAAATGAACTTCCCGTTCTGTGTACTCCTCGCTCACTGTGCCACCTCCCCTAGTTCGTTTCCAGTATCTCCAATTCCCGTCTCCTTAATCTTGAGCTCGGTGCCTATTGGGCCAATCTCTTCAAGCTCCTTTACAAACTCAGTAATAGTATTTGAGAAACGTTCTCCTTCAGCAGCAGAGATCCACAGGGTTCTCAGCCGTCGGGGATCGAGTCCAATATCGCTTATGACTTCCTTTAAAACGTCCATTCTTCGTTTTGCATCATAATTCCCATGTATATAATGGCACTCGTCCATCCTGCAGCCTGCAACAAGCACTCCATCAGCTCCACCTTTTAAAGCCTCAAGTACGAATTCGGGGCTTACCCTTGCAGAGCACATCGTACGCACAACTCGGATATTTGTCGGATAATGAAGCCGCGACATTCCGGTAAGGTCTGCACAGGCATAACTGCACCAGTTGCAGAGGAAAGCCACTATGAAAGGACTCTGGGATTTGTACGCAGTTGCAGCCCGGACCTGGGCTAGAATCTGTTCGTTTTCGAAATTCTTCATCTGGATTGCTCCAGCAGGGCAGGCTGCACTGCAGTCTCCACAGCCATAACATGAAACCTCGTCTACTAAAGCTTTCTTATTTTCCATAGTGATTTTCCCGAATTTGCAGACCTCAAGACAGGTTCTGCATCCTATGCATTTTTCAGGATCAACATGAGCTCCCATAGGATCGGCTTCAAGCTCGCCTGTTCCGAGAAGCTGCATTACCTTGGATGCACATGCACTGCCCTGGGCAATTGAGACCTGAATTTCTTTGGGTCCTGAGGCGCAGCCTGCAAGGAAAACCCCGCTGACAGGGGCATCTACAGGGCGCATCTTTGGGTGGGCGCTTGCAAAGAACCTGTCTGGCCGTCGGGCAAGATTCAGCATTCTGCCTATATTTTCTGCCGCTTCGGTGGGCTCGTAACCCGTAGAGAGCACTACAAGGTCGCAGGCTTCTTCTTCGACCCGGCACTCCAGGGTGTTTTCATACCTGAGTACGGGCCTGCCGTCTTCGCCTGCATAAATTTCCGCAACCTTTCCCCGAATGAAATCAACACCCATAGCCTGCGTCCTTGCGTAGTATTCTTCATACATCTCCCCTGCAGCCCGGATGTCAATGTAATGGATCGTGATCTCGGTATCAGGGTAGCGTTCCTTAATCATCTGGGCATTTTTGAGTGCAGCCATGCAGCAAACCCTTGAGCAGTACTCATTCCCAACGGTTTTATCCCTTGACCCGACGCACTGGATGAAAGCCACGCTTTTCGGGGGCTTGCCTGTGGAAGGCACAATAACCCGTCCGCCTGTAGGCCCTGCCGAGTTAAGCATGCGCTCAAGCTGCATGTTTGTTATAACATCAGGGTATTTCCCGAACCCGTACTCCTTTTTCCTAGATGCATCAAAGAGCTGGTACCCCGTTGAAACGATTACTGCCCCGGCTTCAAACTCAATCTCTTCAGGTTTTTGTTCGTAGTCTACGGCATCGGCAGGGCATGCCTGTGAACATAATCCACAGCCTACACAGTGGTCGGGATCTATAAGCACCACCTGCGGAACAGCCTGAGGAATTGGCATATATATGGCTCTGGTCTTTCCGATTCCGTAATTCATGGGATTCTCGATTTCTACAGGACAGACCTCTGCGCAGAGATCGACACAGCCTTTGCATTTATCTTCAAGTATGAATCTCGGTTTGCGTTTGACTTTTACATGGAATTTGCCGACTGACCCTGAAATATCAGTGACTTCGGAATATGTGTAAAGAGTAATATTAGGATGGTTCTGGACTTCTGTCATTTTAGGGGCAAGTACACAGATGGAGCAGTCATTAGTGGGGAAGACCTCATTCATCAGAGCCATTTTGCCTCCTATAGTGGATTCCTTTTCTACCATCGTGACCGGAAAACCGGCGTCAGCAAGATTCAGGGCTGCCTCAATTCCGGCAACTCCTCCTCCTATGATAAGCACATTTCGGCTTGCTTTGGAATTTGTTGCACTCAGCTCCTTAAGGAACTTTGCCTTTGCAACTCCCATCCTTATAAGGTCAAAAGCTTTCTGGGTCGCCATCTGGGGGTCATCGGCATGCACCCAGGAGCACTGCTCCCTTATATTTACCATCTCCATTAGGTAGGGGTTTAGCCCGGCTTTTTCCATCACGTGCCTGAAGGTCTTTTCGTGCAGCCTCGGGGAGCATGCAGCTATTACGACCCTATCGATTTTATTTTCTTTTATATCCTTTATGATGCCTTCCTGTCCGGAATCGGAACACAGAAACTGTACTTCCCGGGCGAGCACCACATCTTCCAGTTCAGCTGCCATTTCCTGCAGAGCCAGTACATCTATTACTCCCGCAATATTCAACCCGCAGTGGCAAATATAGACTCCGATTCGCATAATTGGTGACTCCATATACCTGTGTTTAATGCCGAATCTTAACGATTCGTCAAGCTATAGCTTCTAATATTTACATGTAACCTGAAAGATTTACATACAAGCTGAAAGATTTACATACAACCTGAAAGACTTGTATATAATCTGAAAGATTTGCATATAACCTGAAAGATTTGCATATAACCTGAAAGGTTTACATACTGAAAGTTATGATTCCTGACCATAATTCAGAACCACGTGCAAGAGCATTTTGCCATACAGAAAAACCAGATCCGGTACAGCTGCTCACTAAAGAATTTTTAGATTTCAAATTTGTTGAGAACAATTAAAATTCCAAATTCATGGATTTGTTACTTTTATATTGTTCATCTTCATATGAAATTGTTATTCTTTCACATTTACAATTTTTTATTGTGTTATTGTTTAATTAACAATTTGCTATTTGTATTGAACTGATAATCTAATGATAGATAGTAGCCTTTACATATCCCTATACTTTTTCATTTAAACTGAATAAAAGCATAAGGATTTTGTATAAAATCAAAACCTTTATTTTATATGGTGTTTCCAAATTTATTTAATGTTAATTTATTATTTTAAATCTCAGACTATTTTAGATAAGTTCCAATACTCTAAGTTTTTACTCTAAGTTTTATTATTTTTTGCTATGTTCTTCTATAGTTTATCTTCTGTAACAGATTTGACCATTTATTATATACAGCTTAACAGTTTATTTATATAACAGAATTTATTTATATAATAGAATTTATATTTTAGGTATATTAACTTTCTTATTTGTCTTGAGCCAACCAGTTAACCGGGTTTATATTTAAACCTGAACTCCAGACTGACAATTCACTTTGACTGATACGCAGTTTGGCTGGTATATGAGAAAAGTATTGGACAGAACCTTAGCATCATTACTTCTACCTTACCACCAAAGTCTTACCAATTGATTTATAGTTTGAGAACTTAATTCCTAATTTAGGAACCAGTCTCAAACGGGCGACTCAATAAAAATTTAACAGAAAATGGTTATATGGGCATAAGTGAGACAGGATTGGATACAGATATAAGTGAGATGAAACTGGTAGTATGGGAGGAATTAAATAATTCCTGAGGGATAAGGTATTTCTATAAATAACTTGAATAAAAATAGAGCTATAACGTTACAAACTGGAGTTGATGTTAAAATCCTGAATTGTTGCCATACATCTTGGTACCAATTAAGGATAATTAGTACCTTAATACTACCATTTTATAAATGACTCAAACTGTACTCACATATTCTTCTCATAAAGGTTCAGGACTGTTTCGGTTTAAAGGGTCAGGAGTTTTTTTGTATGACTGAACACAATGAATTAAAGGAAAAAATGTATGAATGGACTCAGAAGTATGCGGAGAAAGCAGGTTACAGGCTTAACCCGGATAAAGAAGCTCTTGATTATGTGCTTGACGGGCTTACATTAAAGCTTGAGAAATTCGGAAAGCGCTACTGCCCCTGCAGAATAGTTACGGGAGATGAAAAAGAAGATAGAAAGATCGTATGTCCCTGCATATATCATAAAGAAGAAGTCGAAAGGGATGGAAGCTGCCACTGCGAACTTTTCTTTAAAGCGAATTAAATTGGGTTCACTGGATTCATTTGCCTGTAAAGAGGCTTATCAATTATTTCTGTGACCAGGAAAATTAATTTGAAAAGCCTTTGACCTCAAAGATCCCAGAAATAGAAGCCTGCGTACCTAAGGGCATCAAAATTTGAAGATCTCAATTTATTCGCAGAAGTTTGCCGGATATTCCCTCCTCAAGCTGAAAGTAACACTGAAAATAAAAAAGCGAGAGTTTAAGGAAGAGTACTTACATATATTTAATTAAAGGTTCTTTAACCTGCGTTTTCAGTGGCAAGCTTAATTTTACTTTTTAATCGTAATTTTGTTATTCATTCCCTCTAAGGAGAACTTATATTAAAAATTTACTTCTAAAAACTTGACTCAAGGGTGACCTGGAATGACAAATGCAATGGAACTCTATCAGCTGCTTCCAAAAACCAACTGCAAAAAGTGCGGAAAAACCTCATGTATGGCTTTTGCAGTAGCCCTTATGGCACGCGAGCTCACACCCGAGGACTGCCCGCCCCTTAAAGAAGAACCAAAATACAAAGAAAACTATGAAAAAATACGTGAAATTTTCAAACCATCCGAAGAAGCAACCGAAACCGGGCTCATTGTGCATGAAGATTTGTGCTTCGGTTGTGGAAATTGCGTGGTTGCCTGCCCTCCTAATGTAGCAAATGATCCTTATGGAGTTGGCTCAGGAAACGCCCCCAGGAATGCTAATAAGCTGGTTCTGACCGTAGAAGACGGCATTGTAAGAGCCCAGAACTTAGGGGAATGTCGCCGCTTCGGAAAAAATAAAATTCTCTGTAATGGCTGTATAGTAACCTGCCCTGTAGAAGCAATTGAGTTTGTGTGAGGAATGTGGATATGGAGAAAAACTATTATGTGTGCACAGGCTGTGGACTCCTTTGCGATGATATAGAGGTTGAATCCGAGAAAAACGTAGTAAATAAAGTTTACACAGCCTGCAGAGTAGGTGTAGCCCACATGAAGGAAACCAGGGGCGAAGTAGGTTTCCGTGTTGATAACACACCTGTTGATGAGGCAACTGCAATCAATGAGGCAGTATCAATTCTCAAGAATGCAAAAAATCCCCTGATCTTCGGGCTCGGGAATTCTACAGATGAAACTCAGAAACTGGCAATCGAGCTTGCAAAAAAAATCAACGCAACGCTTGATGATACATCCTCCTTCTGTCTGGGTCCTCTGTCAGAGGCTATCATTCAAAATAAGCTTAAGACCTGCACTCTTGACGACGTGAGGAATAAAGCTGATGTAATTATATACTGGGGAACAGACCCATCGGACTCTCATCCTCGCCTTCTTTCAAAGCATTCCTATTTCCCCAGAGGAAGCGAAAAGCAACGGGGCTGGGAAGAAGAAAGAACAGCAATTGCAATAGATGTTCGGAAGTCTCATACTGCAAAGATCTGCGGGAATTATTTCTTCCAGATTCCTCCAAAAGGAGATGCAGAGTTTATCGATGCCCTGATTGCAGGGCTTTCTGGAAAGATTCCCAAAACCTCTTACAATTTCCCTCCAAAGAGAATCCTTGAGCTTGCAAATATCCTTAAAGGGGCAAAGTTCGGGGTAATTTTCGTAGGACGCGGGCTAATCTACTCGATTGATGACCTTGAGCCGCTTTTCAAGCTTATGAAAGTCCTTAACGAAAAAGCCAACTTCCACCTGATCCCAATGGTAAGTAGCTGTAACATAGTGGGCTTTAACGAGAAGCTCTTTGCAGAAACAGGGTATGTAAATAGCGTGAAGTTTGAGGACGGTACTGTAAAACATGGGCCAGAGTATTCAATTGTTGAATCTCTTAAAGCGAAAACAGTGGATGCAGCCCTTATTATTGGCACTGATCCGTTTTCAATCCTTCCCCACTCCATTGTGAAAAACCTGCTTGAGATTCCTGTTATCTCAATAGACCATTGTGAAACCCTTACTTCAAAGCATGCAAAAGTTTACATCAATACCACAATAAGTGGCGTAGAGTCAGGAGGAAGTGCTACACGCATGGATGGGGTTAAAGTCAGTTTTGAACCTGTAATTAAGACAGATCACCCATCTGAGGAAGTAATCCTAAAGAAAATAATGGAGGCACTGTAATGGATTTCGGATCTTTTCTTTTGGCTCCTGAAATAAAAGTTAAAATCATAACTTATCGGGATATCTTTCAGGATAAGGCTATGCGTGAAAACCGTTTTGGGGAAGAGTACAAAAACCTTTCTGCCGTCATAAAGCTGGATCCTGCAGACTTGAAACAGCTGAACGTAAAAAAAGGCGATACTGTCATCCTAAAAAACGAATTTGGACGGGTTGTTGTCAGAGCTGAGGAATCTGGATATGAAACTCCTCACAGGGGCATTGCATATATGCCTAAAAGCCCCTGGTCAAATATGCTTGTTTCGGATGAAACTGGCGGCACAGGAGTTCCGAAGTTTAAAGAAATATCCGTAACCGTTACCAATGCAAAAGGGGAAAAAATAACTGAGCTCATGGTTTAATTTTTTCTACTGACTTAATTCTTTTTCTTGTTAGAGCTGACTGATTTCCTTAGAAGATCATTGAGCCTTTAAAATTCCCTTAATAATTTCCTTTAAAAATGGTAGAAATCATTTTGTTTCTTTTTTATGGTAACACAACCTGGATGAAAAAATATGGTCAGTAAACTCCTAAGATTTACAAAAGTCTTGAAAAATGGGGCTGTTTTCTACCGTTTTGAAGGTTTTGAAAATGTAGATTCCCGATGGGAACTGCCCTGTGAGTATCTTTCAGGCATTCACTTCGCAGAATGGAACGGAATTCTTCTTTATTCGGATGGAAAAACTCTCTTTTCACTCGCTCAGGGAAACGAACTCTCAGAATGTGCCTATTCCGAACTCATGTCCATTATTGATGCAGGAAAAAAAAGGCTCAGAGAAATTCGGAATCGTAATTCTTTTTAAACCTTTAGCCCACAGAGCTTAAAAAGACTTCTTTAAAGAGGCTTTCTGGCTGAAAGTACTGCAAACCATCCCCTTCCATGCCCTTTTTCCGGAGTCTCAATTTCTTTAATTTGTTCAGGCTGTTTAAAGATTGTCTGGCAGGTTTCAAGACTTTCAAACCCGAGTGCTGTAAGATATTCCGAGATCTCTTCTGCCGAAAAGAAGTGTGCCTCAGAAAAAAACCTGCCTTTTTTGCTCTTTGATTCGATATAGCACCCCTGTGGGCTGTCTCTGTCAAGAATTCCGGCTATAATTTGTCCACCTGGCTTCAAAATTCTCAGGATCTCTCTGAACGCTTGATCAGGATTCTCGAAAAAAGCAAGTGAGGTAATAATCAAAACCAGATCAAATTTTTCTTTTTTAAAGGGCAGGAACTCTGCAACTCCAAGCACGACCTCCAAGCTTCGCTGCTTTGCAAGTCTTGCCATAGCCCTTGATGGTTCAAGCCCGAGTCCGACCCCCAGAACTGAAGAGAACCTGCCTGTACCGGCTCCGATTTCAAGTGCTTTCAATTTCTTCAGATTTTCTGGGAGGAAAGTTCTCAGGGCAAGCAGTTCCGACCTGTATTCGAATTCATTACTCTCATACCAGGCGTCATATTCCTCTGCATACCTGTCAAAAATCTTCCATGACCCCATTGAACCCCCACTCCCGTACTTATCTTCTGGTTTTTCCTGATTGATTTAATTTTTCCTCTTCCTGCCGGCGTATGCAATAAAAAGACAGATTATAGCATATAGTGTTTTGAATTCCGGCATGCTTGTCAGGTTCCCCTCTTTAGATTCGTGTGAGCCTGTTAGATTCCCCTGTTCAGGTTTCTGGCTCTGCTCAATTTCTGATGTCGTTATATTCTGATCAAGCTCCGCAGTGCTGGTTTCAGGTTTCATTTCAATTCCGGCTTCATTTTCAACTGGTTTCCCTGTTATTGCAAAGTAAGTGAATCCTGGGGTATCAGCCGTAAAATACAGATATTTGCTATCTTCTCTCAACAGCTTTATGGGCAGTTCAGACCATTTTTTATCGCTGTACCTGTTAAGCGTGATTGAATTCTGGTCTATGTTCTTATCCTCAAGCCAGGATTTTTCGACCTTGAAGCACACTACAGGGTTCTCAATGTTCTTTTCTGTTGCGAAACCTGCATTTCCAACCCAGAGGTTGAAGTATTTATAAACCTCACCTGAGGACAGATTTGAAGTCAGGGTTGATTTTGCTTTGAGCTGCTCGGCAATGGTTGTGGTCTTGCCTGCGGTCTTCTTTGCATCAAAACTCACATAAACAACACAGGTGGCATTCTTCGGGAAATCAAATTTAACTGGATTTCCGCTTACAACGCGTACTTGTGAAAGTTCCTTTACATCCACATTTCTTGCAGGTTCAGTAGAACCGCCACCACTGCCACCACCACCGCGTCCACCACTACTTCCACCGTCGCCTATCTTAAGGTAAACAGTATAAGTTTCTGCTACATTTCTCGTTAAAGGTTGTATGTAAGTTCCTTTAATCTGCTTGTTGCCTTCCGAATTAGCTTTTATTTTCCATATATGATCCACTCCCATAACGCCTCCGGGAACTTCAAAATATGCCGGAGGATTTATAAGTACTGATTTTTCACTTAGAATGGTGAGACCATTGCTCAGTTTGAGTTGCAAAGCATAGGATGTACCCGGTTTCTCCCGAAGAATCAGGTAAAAAATCTCTCCATATTTGAAATTTACTCTTCTCCCATTGTCAGCTTCAGTCAGTTCTGGTACTACCTGCATAATATTGCCGCTGAAGTTTGAAACCGGAGCTACTGATTTTTCTCCTATAAATTGCCCAAAAGCTACAGGACTGTTTCCTACATTCACTGTATCTATAACATTGTTTGTAGCAGTATCAATTACAGAGACATTGTTGCTGCCCTGATTAGTTACATATACCTTTGATCCATCAGGACTTACTGCAACTCCGTAAGGGCGAATTCCTAAATTAACAGAAGCTGTAACATTGTTTGTTGCTGTGTTAATTACACTGATGTTATTGCTAACATAGTTCGCCACGTATACTTTTGTTCCTGTCGGGTTGACCGCAATGCCTGAAGGAGAGGCTCCAACCTCCACTACCGCTGTAACATTGTTTGTAGTTGTATCAATTACAGAAACGGTGCCTGTAAATCTTCCACCTCCCTCGAGTGGATAATTTGTATTTGCCACGTATACATTTTTCCCATCAGGATTCACCGCAACTGCAACAGGAAAGTCTCCTATATTTACCGTACCTATAACATTATTTGTTGCAGTGTCAATTATAGAAATATTGTCGCTGAAATAGTTTGTCACATATACCTTTGTTCCATTAGGGGTCACTGCAACTCCTAAATGAGTATCTCCTACAGGCACGGCGGCTGTAACCGTATTGGTTGAGGTGTCAATTACATAGATATATCCGTTATTGCTTCCTTCGTCACACGCCACATATACCTTTTTCCCATCCGGACTTATTGCAATTCCATAAGGATAACCTCCTACTTCCACCGTCCCTATAACATTGTTTATGGATGTATCAATTATAGAGACGGTTCCCTCCGCGTTAGCCACATATGCCTTTGTTCCATCAGGGGCAATTACAACTCCCAATGGATAATGTCCTGCATTTATAGTAGCGGTAACAGTGTTTGTAGATGTGTCAATTACAGAGACACTGTTGCTGCCCATGTTAGTAATATAAGCATAAACAGAAGGTTGTAGAACATTTATTGTGCTCAGTTTTGATGTGGAGTCATTTGCATTGCTGACGGTCAGGTTAACGGTATAGGTTCCTGGTGCAGAATAAGTATGCATCGGGTTTTGCTCTGTTGAATTTGTTCCGTCTCCAAAGTCCCAGTTCCTTGAGGTTGCATTCTTTGAGAGATCAGTGAACTGGACAGAAAGAGGAGCATAACCACTCATGGGATTGGCACTGAAGTCTACAAAGGGAAGGATTTTTTCTTCGTTCTGTGCTTCCTGAACGATAATCTCCTGAGTTTTTGAGTCTGTGACATTCTCATTGCCTGCGATTAGGTTAACGGTATGGTTTCCCTGGATCGTATATGTGTGAACCGGATTTTGGTCAGTTGAATCTATGTTTCCGTCACTCTCAAAATCCCATCTCCAGGAAATTGCATTTTGCGACAGATCAGTGAACTGGACAGAAAGAGGAGCATAGCCACCTGTCACATTGGTACTGAAGTTTGCAACAGGTAGAATTGGGATTGGCTTTTCAGGGTTGGAAACTGATACAAGAGGCAGATAATCTGTAACGTTCTGTAAGTCGCCAGTATACGCAGAATCAGCAATCCCGTCTTTGTCTCTGTCAGTTGCAGTCTGTGAAAATCCATTGCCTCTAGGTTTTGCCCAGAAATTGCCTCCTAAAAAAGGTCCGCCGACGATATTGGTGCCTGGAGTTTTTTCTATATTCCAGGTGGTGTCCACAGTGTTGATATCTGCATTAAGGCTATTATTGGCGTAATTATTGAAAATGAGATTTCTGCGGCAGGCACGACATTCATAAAAGCCTGATACGCTATTAAAAGCAACAATATTTCCAGAAAAATTGTTATCAGCAGAGGAATCCAGAGAGATACCCCTGCTGGTTTCGTTAGCTATGTTTCCGGAGATTGTATTAAAGTTAGAGTGAGAAATCCACATTCCTTAGTTCATGTTATTAGAGACATTATTGCCTGAGATCACGCTTTTGTTTGAGTATAAATGATTAATTCCTCTATCATTCCAATTTACACTGTTATTTAAGAGTTTGTTTCCTTCAGAGTATAAGATTTGAATCCCATGCTGTCTGTTTGAGTTTACTCTATTTTCCGAAATTTCATTATAATTCGAACCAAATAGAGTTATTCCCACCTTATTTTCCGAAAGATAGTTATTTGTAACCGTGCAGTTAATGCAGTTAGCCATATAAATTCCGGTCTCAGCGGATTCTATTTTAAACCCGCTAATCGTCGTGTTAACTGCTGACATGCTGAAAACACTTGTGTTTGAGTTAGCTTTGACTATAGTGTCTTCAGGGTTCCCTGACTCAGACCTTATTACGAGATCTGGTTTAGTGATTCTAATATTCTCGGTATATATCCCGGGTTTGACAATTATTACATCGCCTGAGGCTGCGTTATTTATAGCAGCCTGTATAGAATTCGTCGCATTAACAGGAATCTCCTTAGCCGCCCCGATTCCAGAGACTAATGCAAAAATAAGCATGGTTGTTAGAAGGACAATTAATTTCTTCATTTTGATTCCCCAATATAAAAGTAAAATTCTATTAAAACTTCTTTTAATAAATTAGGGAATCAGTTCGAACAATATAAATATATTGATTCATTTTGCATTGCTTCAATTATTATTGATTTAGTTTACTATTGCCTCAGTTTACTATTGCCTCAGTTTACTATTGCTTCAGTTTATTATTGCTTTATTTTATTATTGATTCTGTTTATCTTATTTAAACTAAGATCTGAGTAGCATAAATACAGCCCCAATTACTACCTGTCTCCGTAATATAATTTTGAAAAAGAATGGTGACTCTAAAAACACCTGTATGCCTGATAAAGCAAAAATAGGAAAAATGGGTTAAAGGATAAACCTTTATCCCTGAGTTTTGGACTGTTGCTTAATCCTCTGGGCTGCTCAGGCTGTTTCAATCAAGTTTCATATCGTCTTCCATCTCATCGATGTCCATTTCTACCTTGCTGTCATCATTCGTTTTTGTTTTATTGGTTTGCGTTTCATTTCCGTTGACAGGTACTTTGGTTTTGTTTGTATCTGTTGTATTTGCTATCGTTTTATTACCTGTATTATTTAATTCATTTTCACTTTCCATCTTATTTGTTTCCGTTCTGTTGACAGCAGTTTCATTTGTCGTTATTTCCGTTTCATCGATGCCTGCTCCGGAGGCGGGAATCGTAACATCTACAGGAGGCGATACAGATAGCTCAGGCTCAGAGCCCCCTACCAGAGGCAGGAAGTCCGAATAATTGTTGCCCGGAAGTTTATATGCTGTATCAGCAATCCCGTCTCCATCCCCATCGGTTGCGGTCTGGGAAAATCCGGTACCATCAGGTTTTGCCCAGAAGTTACCTGCTATGAATGGTCCGCCAACAATATTGGTTCCAGCAGTTTTTGTGACATTCCAGACATTTCCTGCGCTTCCGTCCTTAACGTCTGAGTTAAAGACATTGTTCAGATAATTATCAAAGAAGATATTATCATTGCTTGTAGAGCTCATGAAAATGCCTGAGATACTGTTCCTAGCGATAATATTTCTTGAAATGGTATTGCTCTGGGAGGTGCTCAGGTGGATTCCACGTCCGCCGTTAGAAACTTCATTTCCTGAGATGTTATTGTCTATGGAGTACGATAGCAGGATTCCGAATTCCCTGTTACCCAGCACCGCATTGTTTATGATATTGTTCCCGCTGGAAGATATCAGGTAAATGCCTCTACTGTTATCAGAAGCCGTATTACTATCCAGGGTATTGGTGCTCGAATTTGTCAGATAAACACCATGCCCTCCATTTGAATTCAGAGTATTGCCTGTAAAGTTATTATTGGTGGAATTTAACAGCACAATTCCGTGGTTAACGCTCGTACTTGCCGTGTTGTTAATTAGTGTAGTCCAGTGAGAGCGAGATATATAAAATCCGTATCTGTTGTTTAAAGCCATGTTATTTGACACCAGGTTATAACTCGAATCCCGCAGGCTAATTCCCCTTCCGCCTTTCTGGATGGTATTGTTAAGAATTACAGTATTATTGGATAATTCCAGGTCTATTCCGAGACTGTTATTTGACAGTGAATTCTCACTGATGGAACAGTCAGCAGAGCTCAGTAAAGAAATCCCTGAAGCATTACAGTTCGAGACTTCGTTTCCTGAGATACTGCAGTTCATCCCTGAGAAAAGACGGATACCGTAATTGTTGTTCAAAGCCAGATTGTCAAGGATCTCGCTCTCACTGGATCTTTGCAGGAAAATACCTCTGGCATTATTGACCGCGGTGTTGTTTACAATCCTGTTGTTAAGGGAATCGACAAAAGATATGCCATAATTCGTGTTTGAGTCCGCAATGTTTCCGAACAGGTCATTACCGGTTGAAAACACTATATGGATACCATATCCGCCGTTTGCATTCGCGGTGTTGTTTTCGAGACTGTTATTTATACAATTTTCCAGGACAATACCATGGTTGGAGTTCATATTTGCTTCGTTTTCTGAGAGTTTATTTCCTTCGGAAGCACTGAGATAAATTCCAAACCGCTGACCTGAAACCTTGTTGTTCATTATTGTGTTATAATTTGACCTCTCAATGTTAACTGCTCTCTTGCCCTGTTCCACTGTATTGTTAATGATACTGTTGTTCATTGAATACTGTAAGTATATTCCGAGAGCATTGTTAACGAGCTTGTTATTTTCTATAATACAATAATTGGATGAGGAGAGTTGGATTCCCGACCTGTCAAGTCCAGCTCCTGTAATGGTTAGTCCCATAATAGTTACATTATCCGCGTCTATAGACAATACATTTGAAGCATTATTATTTGCTGTAATTATGGTGTCTTCGGGATTTCCAGAGCTGGATCTTAATACAATATTGTCCTTTGTTATAATGATATTCTCACTATAGTTTCCGGGACTTATGACTATTTCATCTCCGGAACTTGCATTATCAACTGCAGACTGAATTGACTCCCCTGGCTGGACCGTTAGTTCAACCGCTGTACCTATACTCGAACAAAACATAAAAGTGAATATAGCTATCGCTAGAGTAACAAACCTGTTTATTAAAATCCCCCACGCTTTATTTAAATTATTATTTAATTTTCTATTGATAAATCAGATTTTAAACATTAAATAATATAAATTTATTGAATCAGAATAATATCAAAATAAAGAGATAAAAATCCAGATAAGAAGCAACCAATTGCAAACTCAGCAAAATAACCAGATAGTCTTCTTTTCTTATGTCCCGAATCAACTTTCATTATAACATGACAGGCTGCCTGCGTCCTAATAAAACTTAACCCTCAAACGTAAAAAAGACTGTTCTGGCTCAATAAAACCCTCAAGCGTGAAAAAGAGGATTCTGGCTAAATAAACCAGAACTGACTGCATAAAAATCGGCTGCACATTAAAAAGTTCATCCCAATATCGTTCCTATAAAATATTCTGGGAAGGATAACATACTGGAAAGCGTGAGAGCAGTTCATAAAAACGGAAAATCCAGGAAAAAACTGGTGAAACAATTAAAGGTTATTATAAAGAGGGAGAATCATAAAAAGTCACAAAAATAAGAAAAATCAAAAAGAAAAAGAAGGCAAGATAAAGAAAAGATTTGATATCTTTATCCTGCCCTTTTTATTGAATTTCTATCTTTTATTTTATTTTCTGTTTATCGAATTCTTATCTTTTATTTTATTTTCTTTTCTGCTTATCGAATTCTTGTCTTCTATTTTCTTTTTTAATCATTTTTTCCTTATTTTCGCTTTCTCTTTCTGATTTTACTCCCATCTTTGTTTCTATTTTTTCTTTTTGGCTGTTATTTTTTCTTATGCAGGAATAATGTAATAAGGCAGGCTACAACACAAAGTCCTTCAAATCCGGGTATGCTTGTAACTTTATCCTTCCCGGTTCCCTGCTGAGAATTCTGTTCCTTTTTGGTTTCATTTACTGTTGTGTTTTTCTCCTCAGGCTCTGAAGTTTCAGCCGCAGGCTTTGTATCAGCCGTGGGTTTCTCTATGGTATTCCCTGTTATTGCAAAGTGGGTGAAGCCTGGGGTGTCTGCCTTGAAGTACAGATATTTGCTATCTTCTCTCAACAGCTTTACGGGCAGTTCAGACCATTTTTTATCGCTGTAC